>Ga0209992_10000027_pt1 | contig 237628 bp, 202 predicted proteins | sample 2SBtaG_2_FD_182564 | JGI IMG/M metagenome (GOLD analysis project Ga0209992, IMG submission 182564) | Deep subsurface microbial communities from Kolumbo volcano to uncover new lineages of life (NeLLi) - 2SBTROV12_ACTIVE470 metaG (SPAdes)... | ecosystem: Environmental > Aquatic > Marine >... | reverse complement strand
AATTTAAGATTTTGTCTTTTGTTTTTACGATTTTTGCTTTTACAACTAAGAACTTGTTTTGCCTTTCTTTGCGTTTTCTGCGTCCTTTGCGGTTCAAGAATTTAAGAATTTCGCTTTTCAGTTTTAGTACCTATAAAACACCTTAAAGAATAAGCGGAAGTGCTTGTGGTCCTCGGCTTCAACCCGGGCGGCTAGGGGTTTGGCCAACTCAAAATAGCCGGAGAGTCGTCGCGTCAAGTTGTAACGAACGCCGCCGCCCGTGGTGGCAAGGGTTTGCTTGGCGTCGGTTCCTTCGTCGGCGCCTCGTTCCCAAACGGAACCGTAATCGAAGAAAACATAATATTGCATGTCGCGAAAGTATTTCCAGCGCAATGACTGCGCAAACCGCAATTCGGCCTTTGCGCTCCAACCCTGGTCGCCAGAGATTTCCGAAAAGTCGTAACCGCGTCCGAACTCGGAACCGCCAACGGTGAATTCTTCCGACGCTAAGAGATGGCTGAAAGAATATTGCCAGGCGCTGGAAGCGAAAAGCATCCATTGCGGGGCTATAAATTGCAAGCGGGTGAACCCGCCCGAAAATTTGGAGTAGTCGCTTTCGCCTCGCGCACGCGTGAGATCGGCCGTTCCGGTTTTGGTCGCGTCGAGTAGGTTAAAACCTCGGCGCATTTCAAAGTTGATCAAATTAACGCCGCCGTAGGCGTCTACCCAGTCGTAGCCCGTGCGTAAGTAAATGCTGCGCAACCGGTCTCTGGAACTGAGTTCACCCAAGACATCCGTTTTCGAATTGAGGGCGGTGAACCCAAAGAAAGAAGTCAAGTTTTCTTCGCGGGTGCGGATCCAGGGGTGCGTGATCAAGGCGCTGACGACTTTGCTTTTTCCTTTGACCTCGAATTCTTTGAGGGTGTGCCCGGGTTCGGTCAAACTGAGGCTTCCCGATAACTTAAACTTGGCGCCGTCAAACCCTAAGGGTTCTTCGTGGGTGAGCTTTGCATAGATGACCTCTTCTGTTTGGGTCGAGGATGTGGCCAGGATTTCGGTCGATTCAGACAACCCGAGAGCCGAATTTTCTTTGACGCTGAGGGAGCCGACCATGGGACCGCTGAACTTGGAGCCCCGGTTGTCGAGACCGACACTGCCTTCTAACACTTGGTGTTTTACGATAAAAGTGAGTTGCGACGCGCCGGGCTTTTTCTTCGACGGAGAGAGCACGGACTTCACCTGCAACCCGGGTAGATCGTTGGCTAATAGCGTATAGCGTTCTAAAACGGTGGATTTTAAAGGACGCGACCGGCGTATTTTTTTGCCGAACTTTTTTAACAGTCGGTCGGAGTCGGAGGCGTCTCCTTTGATATTGATTTTACTGATATAGCCTTCCACAACTTTGACCCGGATCAATCCTTTTTCAATACGCTGTGGGGGAACGGTTACTTTTGAAAGGATATATCCGTCATTGCGATATTTAGCGGTGAAGTCGGCGGCAAGCCTATAAACATCCGCCATTGAAACCTCTCTATCGAGGTGTTTTTTATACAGCGAGAAAAAGTCGCCTTTTTTATAGACGCTGCTGCCTTCTATGAGGATGTCTTTGAGAATGAACCGGAACATATCCAGTTTGGGATCGAGGGGAGACTCTTTTAGTTTTGGGGCTTTGAATTTCTTTTTAAATTTTGGAACTTCGGGTTCTTCAAACCGTTTTTCAAATCGATCGGGCAAAACTTGACTAGGAACGGTTTGGGCTTCGGCGTTTCCTAAATAAAGACAAAATATTAATTCCGGTATTCCGAAAATAAAAAGAGGAGAAAAGCGGCTCTTTTTCAAGAAATATCCGAATATCGGATTTCTGAAGTCGGCGCAGTTCAACGAATCCAAGTGGGTTTTCAGAATTATTAAAATTTAATTTAAAAGCAACTGGGAAGTATATCACGGCCATTTAACAAGCTTTGCGCCCATTTGGGCATGTTTTTAGATAAGGTTTTAAGAATCAATGCTGAGTGGATGGGTTGTTAGTCGGTTTTCGATTTAACGGTAATGGGATGTGAATTTAAGTTTTGAAAAGCGAAACAAATTCTTGAACCGCAGAGGGCGCAGAGAACGCAAAGAAAAGATTAAAAGCCAAGAGGGATAATGGTTAAAAGTCAAAAGCAAAATTTTTAATTCTTATTCCTAGTATCGAAATAATTTAGAATCTGGTTTGTTACTTCTTTTTTTATAGGAGTGTCCTGGAGCTTTATAATTTTGTTTCCGGGGTGTTGCTCTTAGGTTTTGCAGTTCAACAAATTAAGAATTTTGTTTTTGCCTTTCTCTGTCTCTGTCTTTCTCTGCGTTCTCTGCGCCCTCTGCGGTTCAATAGTTTTAGGTTATCGCCTTTACGGTTTTAGATTTTCGCTTTTCCACTCAAGAACTTGTTTTGTCTTTCTCTGCTTTTATCTTTCTTTGCGTTCTCTGCGCCCTCTGCGGTAAAAAGGTTTTATGTTTTCGTCTTTGCGGTTCAATGGTTTTAGATTCTCGTCTTTGCGGTTCCAAGTTTAAATTGTTACAATGCCTCCATGTTTAAACTGTTGCTATACCCTTATTTAAAGAAAAACTTTTTTTGCGAACATTTGTGGTTTCGCGTGAGCCTGCATCAGGACGGGAGAATGGAGCCGTGCAGCTGCGCTATTTCCGAGATGGAACCGCAGGGAAACGACGCTTCCATCTTATCGATTTGGAATAACGCGCTGTTTCAAAAAACCCGGCAATATTTGGTCGACGGGATGAAAAACCCAGGGAAAATTCCGACGGACGATCCCAATATTTTCGATTGCTGCGCGTCTTGTCCCGTTGCCGAGCCGCAACGTTTCCAAAATAGCGAGGATTACTATGCCATTTTAAAAAATATGTTGCGGCGTTTTAAAAGACGTCCGGGTCAGATGATCCGCAAACTCATCAATTTAAATCGACTGGTCAACATGGGCGACAAAGGGACTTCGCAAGTCGACGCTAAGCCGGTCATCGCCAATATAGACGCGACGAATTTGTGCAATATCCGTTGTCTGGAGTGCAGTGTCGGGTCGGACGAGCATCCGCATCCGCGCGGGTTCATGCCGTATCCGGTATATGAAAAGATTTTAGGCGAAATTGGTCACGGACTTTATTATGCCGAGTTGTTCCGTTACGGCGAGCCGTTGCTCAATCCGGATATATTGAAGATGATTCGATTGGCGGAAAAAAAGTACGGCATCATGACGGCCATTTCGAGCAACTTTGCCATGCCATTGACGGACGAGTTTTTACGCGGGGTGGTGGAGTCGGGGTTGTCGGAGTTGGTGGTTGCCGCCGACGACATCGACCAGGATTTATACGAAAAGTATCGCGTGAGCGGCAATGTGGGCACGGTGATCGACAATGTGAAGCGATTGATCAAAATCCGCAAAGAAATGAATTCGCATCATCCCAATATCCGCTGGCAAACGTTGATTTTTAGCTTTAATGAAGACCGGAAAGAAACGATTGAGAAGTTTGTGATGGATTTAGGAGTCGATAATTTTAGTTATCGGCCGGCTTACCTGTCGCCGAAAAATTATGATTTGCGTCCGAAAGAAACCGAGTTACGCGGACACCATACGGACAAAAAATCTCAAATTCAAAAAGCCGAATTGGATTGCCAGGAAATTGATTTGGCAACGGAATGTAATTTGACCGTGGACGTGATCCAAAACGCGTTTAGCGAAGAGATGCCGGCGTCGTCCGAGACTGGCGGTATACGAGTGGGGATCAAGCTAGCCGATAAAAACCAAAGCGAAGTCGCCGACTTTGGTCGTATATTTTTCGACAAAGCGTTACAACCCAACGAAACGGTTCAATTGAGCAAGAGATTGCGCTTTGACGAGGTTGAGGAACTGGATCGAGTTGCTTATTTGAAAATCGATCTGGTTTTTGAGAATCGATTCTGGTTTGAGCAGAATTTGGAAATTCAAAGCCGCCCTTACTACCTTGGCGTTAAATTCAAAGAACCGGTGGACGCTGAAGTCGCTGCCGGCAATCCTTCCGCCTAAAGCGTCCCCACGAATCGTCATCCCGAGCTTGTCGAGGGATCTCGGTTTTAAAAAGCCAAAAGCGAACTTCGGGATTCTTCCTCCCAGAGCTGTGCTGAGCCTGTCGAAGTAGTCGTCTGAATGACGTGCGGTGGTGTTGGGCTGAGTTCACAGTGACGGTTGTTTCTATCAAACCCCCTGAATCGTCATCCAGAGGCGAACCTTTAGGTTCGGCGAAGGATCTCGCCTTTGCTTTATAAGCATTACCGCTCTTGTCGATTTTCATAGTTTTTGATTAAATAAAAACCATGAAAGAATTTTTCGTTTACATGTTGGCTAGTAAGTCGCGAGTGTTATACACAGGAATGACCAATGACTTAATGCGCCGAATGTTTGAACATAGGGAGAGTGTCAATGCAGGCTTCACCAAGAAATACAAGGTGAAAACTTTGGTGTATTTCGAAATGACTACTGGACCTAGATCGGCCATTCAACGAGAAAAACAAATAAAAGGTTGGAGTCGGTCAAAGAAGATTGCATTGGTTGAAACGAAAAATCCCGATTGGAAAGATTTGAGTGAAGAATGGTTTAAAAGAGGAGATTCTTCCTCCCAGAACTTGAGCTGAGCTTGTCGAAGTAGTCGTCTGAATGACGTGCTGCGGTGTTGGGTTTTGTCGACAGTGACAGTTGTTTCTATCAAATCCCACGAATCGTCATCCCGAGCTTTCGAGGGATCTGGGTTTAAAATGTCAGACGATGGGCGTTCTTCCGGCTCTAACCTCAAGGTATATCCGATTGCCAAAACTGTAATCAAGGGGCGGTTTCTTTGTTTTTTTACTGATCCTTACAACGATTATTTTTTCACTTCTTTTCCCAAATGGGATTCTATAGAAGCCATTTTTGAATCCAGTCGACCGGATTTTCCTTTCCGATAGTCGATTTTGATGCCGCAGGTGATTCGATTGCAATCGGAGCTCATTTTTTCGTAGCATTTTTTAACGACATCCATGACTTCGTCCCATTCCCCTTCCAGGACCGTTCCCATAGGATTTAACTTATAGTTGACGCCGCTTTCGTCGATTATTTTTAACGATCGGCTGACAAATGGGCTGACGCTTTCGCCCTTATCCATTGGGGACATGCTAAATTCTAGGAGTACCATAGTGTTTCCTTTCCGATTGGCTATGAGTTTCGCCGCTAATCCCATAAGCGGTTGTTTTTATAAAAATAACTTGCATTTTAGGCCCGTTTTATGAAATGATCAACGTTCAATTCGAAATCCCCAGGACATTCGAATAGCTCCAAGTAAAGGTGGTTATGGCTTTTGGCCGAACTAGAAGATTTACGCGACAAGATTAACGAAATAGATGACCGGATCTTAAACCTGGTCAACCGTCGGGCAAAAATAGCCTTAAAAGTAGGCGAAGAAAAATCCCGAAAAGGTACGACGGATCACTTTCATATCCCGCACAGAGAACGCGAAATAATTGATCGGTTAAAAGACCTTAATAAAGGTCCGTTTTCCGATTCAATGGTCGAGGTATTGTTTCGCGAAATTTTTTCCGCTTCATTAGCGTTAGAAAGAACGCTTCGGATCGCTTATTTGGGTCCCGAATCCACTTTCACTCACCAAGCCGCCATTTGTCAGTTTGGGCATTCCGCCCAATTCATTCCTCAGACAGGAATCGATAACGTATTTCTAGAAGTCGAAAGGGAAAACTCCGATTATGGGGTGGTTCCTATAGAAAATTCTATTGAAGGAATGGTTAACGCCACCTTGGATCGGTTGGCTCATTCTTCGTTGGTGATTTGCGACGAAATGAAAATGGATATTTCTTTGTTCCTTTTATCCAAGCTCAAAGAAGTTTCAAAAATAAAAACCGTTTATTCGCATCCACAGCCTTTGGGACAGAGTCGGAATTGGTTGAATCAAAATTTACCGAACGCCGAGCAAGTTGTGACTTCAAGCACGGCCGCGGCGGCGGTTATGGCGGCAAAAGATAAAACTTCTGCGGCTATTGCGAGTCAGGTTGCGGGAGAACTCTATAAGCTAAACACGTTGGCGAAAGATATTGAAGATAGACCGGATAACCGAACGCGATTCTTAATCGTGTCTAAACGACCGGCGAAAAAAGCCAAAAAAAATAAGACGTCGATTATCTTTTCTATTAACGACGAGGCGGGCGCTTTATTAAAAATTTTAAAGCTGTTTGCCGACCGAAAAATTAATTTGAGTAGTATTCAATCGAGACCCGCGCCGCAAAGGCGTTGGGAGTATTTGTTCTTTATAGATTTTGACGGTCATATTGACAAAGACGCGACGGCCGAGATGGTTGAGGTTTTAAAGAGCCAATGTTTGTTTTTTAAGTTTTTAGGGTCTTATCCCTCAAGAGGTTGAGATTAGGAGTGAGCGAATTGTTATTTGATCGGATGGCCGTAGTCGGAGTTGGGCTTTTAGGCGGTTCCATGGCTTTAGCTTGCAAGCAAAAAGGATTGGTTGGTTCTGTTTGCGGGTATGGGCGCAATGAAAAGCGTTTGGAACAAACTAAAGCTAAAGGAATCTTAGACGATTACTCGACTGATTTAGAAACGGCGCTTAAAGACGCGGATTTGGTTGTTCTGGCGACGCCAATTGGTCTTTTTCGGCAGATTACCGAGCAGATGGCGGCGCATTTGGAAAAGGGATGTGTGGTCACCGATTTAGGTTCCGTTAAAAGTTCTGTGATTAAAGACGTCGAGCCCATAACTTTAAAAGCGGGGGTTCATTTTGTTCCTTCCCATCCCATTGCGGGAGGAGAACACTCTGGGTATGAGTTTTCTAAACCCGATTTGTTTAAAGGAAAGTTTTGCGTGGTGACTCCCACAAAAAACACTCCTTTAGACGCGCAAACAAAAATTTGTAAGTTGTGGGAAGACGTAGGAGCTAAGGTTGAAATTCGAGATCCGGAAGAACACGATCGTTTGTACGCGGCGACGAGTCATTTGCCGCATATTTTAGCCTATGTGTTGTTAAACACGTTGGGCGAGATGAAGACCAAGCAGAGCGAAGAGTTTCTTTCAAAGGGCGGCAATGGATTGATCGATGTTGTGCGATTAGGCGCAAGCGAGCCCACTATGTGGAGAGATATTTGTCTTTCTAATAAGGAGTTTATTTTGGAATTGCTGAAGGATTACCAATTTGCTCTCGACAACTTTAAAGAGAAAATCGCTCAGGCAGACGAAAAATATTTATACGAAGCGTTTTTAGAGGCTAACGATCATCATCAAAAAGTTCCGAAAAGGAATAACTAAAAAATTATGATCGTAGCGATTGACGGACCTGCGGGAAGCGGAAAAAGTACGGTAGCGAAATTGGTCGCCGAGCGGTTGGGTTTTAGATACATCAATACCGGCGCTATGTATCGCGCGGTGGCTTGGAAGGCTCATAAAGCGGGGGCTTTGCTTAAAGACGAAACGATTATTGCGCAAGTGGCCCAAAAATTGAATATTGAGTTTGTTCCTAACCCGGACGGGCAAAAAATTCTGGTGGACGGAGAGGATGTTGGCAGCGAATTAAAAAGCGAAGAAGTGGGAAATGGAGCCGCTACGGTGGCTTCTCAGCCTCAGGTTAGGAAAACCTTAACCGATTTGCAACGCAAGATGGGGCAAGATGGAAAAATTGTTATGGAAGGCCGCGACATTGGAACTCAGGTTTTTCCAAACGCGGATAAAAAGTTTTTTTTTCAGGCCGATTCCGAAGAGAGGGGACGGCGACGATATAACGAGTTATCGACAAAGGGGGAATCTGTAGATTTGCAGGAGATCATCGATCAAATTCGAAGGCGCGATTTAGAAGACATGAATCGTTCGGTCGCTCCTTTGATTCAAGCAAAAGACGCTTTATTAGTCGATACAACTCATTTAGGTATTGAAGAGGCGGTTACCCGGGTTATAGAGCTGATTGGACCCGAAGCCGCTCAATAAATTTTTTAAATTTTAGTTTAATTTTGAAAGGACCTTTTAAATGGCAGAAATTTTAGACGAATTGGAAGACGATATCATCGACGCGGAGCCTTTAACCGACCAGGAAAAGGCCGAGTTTGAGGAAATGGAAGCTTTTTATGAAAAAAGCTTGAAGAAGTTCCGAGAGGGAGAACTCATTTTTGGCAAGGTCTTGGTTATTACCAAAGACTCCATTACGGTCGATGTTGGGTTTAAATCGGAAGGCGTCATTAATATTGACGAGTTTCCAGGTAAAGATAAGGATTTGTCGGTTGGCGATGAAATCGAAGTCTTCTTAGAAAGAGTGGAAGACGAAGACGGCATCGTTGTCTTGTCGAAAGAAAAAGCGAATAAGATTAAGGTATGGGACGAACTGGTGACCGCCTACGACGAAGATAAAATCATTGACGGCGAAGTGATCGCGAAAGCCAAAGGCGGGTTGACCGTGGATATTGGTTTGAAAGCTTTCTTGCCGGGTTCTCAAATTGATTTGCGTCCTATCCGAAATTTGGAAAAATTGATTGGCGAAAAATTCCAAATGAAGATCATCAAGATGAACAAGAAACGCGGAAACATAGTTTGTTCTCGCCGCGTCTTGTTAGAAGAGAAACGGAAGCAAGCTCGCGAAGATACGCTGTCTCGAATGGAGGAAGGAAATCTTATCGAGGGCGTTGTTAAAAATATCACCGATTACGGGGTATTTGTGGATCTTGGCGGTATTGACGGATTGTTACATATCACCGATATGTCGTGGGGACGGGTAAACCATCCTTCAGAGATGTTCTCAATCGGCGATAAGATTAAAGTGATGATCTTGAAATACGATAAGAATAATGAGCGGGTTTCATTAGGCTTGAAACAGATCACTCCCGATCCATGGATTGATGTCGATAATAAATATCCAGTCGATACCAAGATTTCCGGGAAAGTGGTTAGCATTACCGATTACGGCGCTTTCATAGAGTTGGAGAAAGGTATCGAAGGGTTGGTTCATATTTCTGAAATGACTTGGAGCCGACAAACGAAACATCCAAGTAAAATCGTTTCGTTAAACGATAATGTCGAAGCGGTTGTGTTGACCTTAGACAAAGAACGAAAACGAATTTCTCTAGGAATGAAGCAAATTGAGCCTAATCCTTGGGAGCAAATTGAAGGCAAATATCCTATCGGTTCTGAAGTCGAAGGCACGGTTAGAAATTTGACTGATTTTGGCGCGTTTGTTGAGTTGGAAGATGGCGTTGACGGTTTGATTCATATTTCCGATCTTTCTTGGAGCAAAATCAAACATCCTTCCGAGGTTGTTAAAAAGAAAGAAAAAGTGCAAGCCACAGTCTTGAATATCGATAAAGAATCATTCCGTATTTCTCTGGGGATTAAGCAGCTGCAACCTAACCCTTGGGAAGGTATTGCTGAAAAATATCCTGTCGGTTTAGATGTTGAAGGCAAAATCATTAAAGTGACTGGGTTTGGCGCTTTTGCCGAGTTTGACGATGGATTGGAAGGATTGATTCATATTTCTCACTTGAGTTCTGAAAAAGTTACCAATCCTGAAAAAGTTATTAACGTGGGCGACGATATTAAAGCGAGAGTCGTTAAGGTCGATACTGTTAATAAAAAGATTGGTTTGAGTATTAAAGCTACCGAAGAAGATTGGGATTTAGAAACCATCGAAAAAGAACAGGCGAATTTAGAAAATGAAAAGCCAGTTTCTCCTGAGGTTTCTTAAAATGATGTTCCTTTTTTCTAGGAAGTTAGTATGGAACTAAATTCTTTAGCGCCAAGAAGATCCTTTAAGAAAACATTTTTTATGTTTTGTTTGGGGATCTTGGCTTTATATGGATTGGCCAGCGGTCTAAAGTCCTTTTGGGGCGTTGGGTCGTCGATGGCTAAAAATAAAGTGGCTGTCGTCGAGGTTCGTGGAGTTATTTCTGATAGTCGGGATATCGTTAAACAAATTGTCGATTATCGGAATGACGCCTCCATAGGCGCTATTATTTTGCGAATTGATTCTCCGGGAGGCGCTGTTGGACCTTCTCAAGAGATATATTCCGAAGTATTAAAAACTCGCAAAGAAAAAAAAATAGTGGCGTCTTTAGGGAGCGTGGCCGCATCGGGGGGCTATTATGTAGCTAGTCCAGCCAGTTATATTGTGGCTAATCCGGGAACGCTAACCGGTAGTATCGGAGTGATTATGGCGTTTTCCAATGTCGAGGAATTGATTCAAAAAATAGGGCTGAAGCCCATGGTAATTAAAGCCGGCAAGTTTAAAGACGCCGGTTCCGTGGTTCGCCCTATGACCGACGAAGAAAATGTATTATTGCAATCGGTTGTGGACGACGTGCACGATCAGTTCATTGAAGCCATTTCGTCCGGTCGCCAACTTGAAATCGAAGACGTTAAGAAAGTGGCCGACGGTAGAATTTTTTCAGGGCGTCAGGCCTTGGAATATAAGCTGGTCGATCAATTAGGCGGTTTTGAAGATAGTTTGGAATTTTTGCAAAAGTCATTGGGTTTGACTAGTAGGCCAGACGTGGTTTTCCCCGAAAAAGAATCCAGTTTATTAGATTTTATTCTTCAAAATAAATGGGCAGGGAAGTTAAATCAAACCATAGGGCAGTTAGCTTTTCCTAAGCTCCAATTTTTGATGCCACTGGGACTGCAGTTCACTCCAATTGATGGATAAGCTGTGGTTTTTATGATTTTTTAATTTCACAAAAAATCAAATTTGCAAAGTTTTTTGTTATTTTTTTTATGATTTTGTCGTAAGAAGCGGCGGTTAAATAAAAATGGGTTTTTGTGGGTCTTTATCACCCCGAAAGTCCTTGACTATATGTTGCTTAATGTTATACTTCGTAAAATTTTTCCCAAATAATTAATCGTTGTAGAAAGGGGAGCTTTAATGACCAAAGCTGAACTGGTCGCCAAAGTCGCTAGCCAGATTAATTTGACTAAAAAGCAAACTGAAGTTGTTGTTAACACAGTCTTCCACAGCATCACAGAATCTCTAAGTCAGGGGAAAAAAGTGGAACTGCGGGGGTTTGGTAGTTTTAGAATCCGAGAACGCAACCCACGAACTGGTCGCAACCCAAAGTCTGGGGTTAAAGTAGACGTTCCCGCTAAGAAGGTTCCCTTTTTTAAAGCCGGTAAAGAGCTTAGGGAATTGGTGGATAAAAATAGCGCGGGCGACGTGTATGATGACGATGATGAAGATACTTTAGAATTATAGTATCGTTAGTATGCTATCCCTCTTTGCATGATCTCTCCTAAAACTTAGGTAGGCTTTTTTAGCGTATCTTTTTATTTTCATCTCAAAAACTTGAATTCTAATCGAGTTTTCTTTATTGCTCTTTTGTTCCTGGTTTGTCTATTTAGGTATTTTTTTTCCGGACAAATAGAGCTGATTCCCGATGAAGCTTATTATTGGGGTTGGTCAAACTATTTGAGTTTTGGATATTACGATCATCCACCCATGGTGGCAATATTTATTGCTATTTCCACGGCCATAGTTGGCGAAACAGAACAGGGCATTCGTTTAGCGGCTATTTTATCGGGATTGGGAATCACCCTAATATCTTATCGCCTGGGCTATTCTTTATTTCAAAGTCCCCGAGTAGGTATTTACTCCGCTGTCTTTTTCAATCTTATCCTTATTTTTTCTTTAGGCTCGGTAATAATTACCCCCGACACGCCGCTCATTTTATTTTTTGCTCTTAGTTTACTGTTCATTTATCGAGCGATTTGGGAATCTAAACCTTATTTTTGGTATGGCGCTGGATTAGCTATTGGCGGCGCCTTGTTGAGTAAATATAACGGGGTTTTAATATTGCCATGTTTAGGACTCTTTATTTTATTTTCTAAAAATTATAAAAATTTATGGAAACAAAAAGAACCTTACATTGCCATGGCAATAGCTTGTGTTTGTTTTTTACCGGTTATTTTGTGGAATGCCAGTCATGATTGGGTTTCTTTTCGATTTCAATTTTTTCGAGGAATTCAAGGTCCTTCAATCAACCCAATCCTGAGTTTTTTAGAGTTTTTAGGAGCTCAGGCTTTAGTGGTTACCCCTTTTATTTTTATTTCGATGGGGATAGTCATAACCTATTGCTATAAGCTTTGGGAATCTGAAAAGGACGACCGGTTTTTGTTTTTATTTGTATTTTCAGTTCCCATTTTTCTTTTCTTCCTAGTTTTTAGCTTTCAAACTAAGATACAAGGAAACTGGCCCGTGATGGCTTATTTTGCGCCAACTTTAGCGTTACCCGGCATATATTTGACGCGTGGCGGAAAACAAAAGATTATAGATAACAAAATACTGCGTTTTATCAAAAAATGGGCTATCATTACTGTTGTTTTATTTATAGTTTTGGCCCATCTCCAAGGAATATTTAGAGTCGTTCCTCTTCCTCCCAAAACAGATGTTTTCCTTAAAAAGGCTTATGGATGGAAACAACTGGGAGAATATATTGGAACGTTCTATAGCGGGCTCCAAAAAGATGGAGAAACGTTTGTTTTTACCGATAGGCATAATATTGCCGCCGAGTTGTCGTTTTACTTACCTGGAAAGCCACAAGTATTCAAAATACACGGTTTAAAACGTTATTCGTATTTTGGGAATCTTTCTCATTTATTGAGCAAGGACGGACTTTATGTTTTTGAAGAAGGTAGAGGCAATTTAAATTTGGTCCAACCTCAATTTGAAGCAATGTTTGAGATGCCGATTGTAAGTATTAAATGGGAAGGAAAAACCATTCGAAAGTTTAGAGTGTTTTGGTGCCGTGGATATCGTGGGAACTTATTAGAGATTTAATGTGACGTTTAGATTGTCGAAGAGTGAATATTATTGTTAAAAATTTATTATTTATATGACCTATAAACTGGATTGTAGTTTTTTTAACGGCGAGAAGCCGTGCCAATTTAAAAGACTTTGCGAAGGGTGTGAAGAATACAAACCCATGGGCAAACGCATTTTGATTTTAAAATTGGCGGCGATGGGGGACGTTTTGCGCACGACGCCGATGCTTTCGGAGTTAAAACGGCGATATCCCGAATCTTATATAACTTGGGTTGTTGAAGCTCCCTCTTACGGGCTATTAAATGGTTTGGAAAATATTGATCGTTTATTTGCTTATAGCGACGAAGTTTGCCGTCGTTTAGAAGTAGAAAAATTTGATTTGGTTCTTTCCCTAGACAAAGACGTTCGCGTTGCGGCTTTGGCAATGAAGGTGGATGGGACAGAAAAAAAAGGGTTTGGGCTTTCTTCTTTTGGCAACATTTTCCCATTTAATCCAGAATGTGAATACGCTTTCCAATTGGGAATTGACGACGAGCTAAAGTTTAGAAAAAACCAAAAAACCTATCAAGAGATTATTTTTGAGGCGGTTGGTTTCGAATACAACCGAGAACCGTACGAACTGTTCTCAGGTAATGAAGAAGAAAAATATGCAGATCTTTTATTAGAAAAAATAGGGATAACGAAAGACCGGCCCGTTATCGGAATTTGCCCAGGAGCAGGGCCTTTATTTGCGAATAAGGCTTGGACAGTTGAAGGCTATTGTCGTTTGATCGAAGCGCTTCATTCACAAAAAAATGCGCAATTGATTTTGCTTGGAGGGAAAGCGGAAATTGAAAAAAATGCGCAAATTTTATCTTCAGTTCCCAAAATGATTTTTGATGGCGGCAATTCGCATTCCATCACTCAATTTTCGGCGATTATTTCTAGATGTGATTTATTAATCTCTGGCGATACGTTGCCTATGCATTTGGCTATTGGGCATGGAAAGCATGTATTAGCTCTTTTTGGACCTACATGTCCTCAAGAAATTGATTTATATGATAAGGGTGAAATTATTGTGAGTCCTATTGAGTGTGCGCCTTGCTATAGAAAAACCTGTGATATTGAAGAGCATTGCATGATAAAGATTTCGTCTGAAACAGTAATAGAAAAAGCTACCCAGTTGGTTGAACAAATATCGTAATGTTAAAAACTCTTGCAATGGTCCCAACTTATAATGAAAAAGAAAACATCCGAGACTTGATAGAAGATATTCTGAATTTGAACGATTCTATTGGAGTTGTGGTGGTAGACGACGATTCTCCCGATGGCACAAGCGAGATCGTAGAATCTATGCGTCAGAACGAGCCAAGAATTCATTTGATAACTCGAAAAAACGAAAAAGGTCGGGGAACTGCCGGTATTAAAGGTTTGATTTATGCCGTTGAACAAGGCGCGGAATTTATAGTGGAAATGGATGCAGATTATTCTCATCATCCAAAATATATTCCGGATTTACTTAAAGCGATGGATGAATATGACGTTTCTCTAGGTTCACGGTCTATTGAAGGCGGAAAAGAAACGGGACGAAATTTTTTGAGGACTGGGATTACGCAGTTTGCCGGTTGGTTTATTCGAATGATTATGGGAGTTGGCGTCATGGATTGTACTTCCGGTTTCCGTTGTTTTAAGGCCGAGGTACTGAAAACCATAGGATTAGAAAAAATGGTGTCGGTTGGACCTTCGATCGTAGAGGAAATTCTTTATGCTTGTCATTTAAATGGTTTTAGCATTAAAGAGCTACCTATTGTTTTCGAAGATCGAACTCGAGGAGAATCTACCAAAACTTTATGGCAATATTTAGAGACTATGGCGCGAATAGCTCAATTTCGTTTCACCATGAGAAAATCAAAAAAATAATCTGTAGTTTGAAAATCTTATAAGCAATAAAACTTTGAAGAAATATTTAAGAAGAAGGATCGTTTAGATGTCGGGAAATTCGTTCGGAAAAATATTCAAGATTTCTACGTGGGGAGAATCTCATGGGCCAGGTATTGGGGTAGTGGTAGAGGGCTGTCCCGCTGGGTTGCCTTTAAAAGTAAGGGACATCCAAAAGGAATTAGACCGCAGAAAAACTGGGCAAAGCAAGGTTACCACGGCAAGAAAGGAAACGGATGAAGTAAGGATATTGTCTGGAGTTTTTCAGGATAAAACGACTGGGACGCCTATTGGTTTGTGGATAGAAAACCAGGACGCAGATTCTTCTAAGTACGAATTGATTAAAGATCTTTTTAGGCCGGGCCATGCCGATTATACCTACCTTATGAAATATGGTTTCCGCGATTATAGGGGAGGAGGAAGGTCCAGCGCTCGGGAAACTGCCGGTAGAGTTGCCGCAGGGGCGATCGCAAAAAAACTTTTAGCTAGACGACGAATAAAGGTCATTGGATATTCTAAGCAAATTGGCCCAATAGTCGCGCAGAAGATTGATTTCAAAGAAATAGAAAAAAATATAGTTCGTTGTCCAGATAAATTAGCAGCTGAAAAAATGGTAGATCATATCATGAAGCTGAGAAAGAAGGGAGACTCTACTGGAGGTATCGTCGAAGTGGTTGCTCAAGGAGTTCCAGCTGGATTGGGAGAACCGGTTTTTGATCGCCTAGACGCAGATCTTGCCAAGGCGGTAATGTCTTTGCCTGCGGTTAAAGGTGTCGAAATTGGAATAGGTTTTGAGGCGGCAACTTTATCCGGTTCGCAGTGTAACGATACATTTTTGAAATCCGGAAAAAAGATAGTTACTAAAACTAACAATGCGGGCGGTATTTTGGGCGGTATTTCAAATGGAATGGATATCGTTTTAAGGTTAGTGGTTAAGCCAACTTCCTCCATTTTGAAAGAACAAGATACGGTGACGGTTAAAGGTAAGAAATCCAAAATACGCGTCGAAGGCCGTCATGATCCATGCGTTTCACCTAGAGCGGTGCCTATCGCTGAAGCTATGGTAGCTCTTACTTTAATCGATCATCTGATGAGAAACGAGCATTCTCAACTGAGATAGAAGGAAATAAGAGTTATTATGAAAGTTGGGTTTGTTCAGAATGATCCCAAGTTTGGCGAAATTGAGGCTAATATTGAGAGAACGCTGGGTTTGTGGGGGAATCTTTCTGCGGAACTTATCGTTCTGCCTGAGTTATTTGCTACCGGTTATCAATTTAGTTCCAAGCAAGAGGCAAAGGAGTTAGCCGAGCCTATCCCTGATGGACCCACCACCCAAAAATTAATTTCATGGGCGAAAGCGAATCGTACTTCTCTGGTTGCTGGGATTGCGGAGTGTGATGGCGATACTCTTTTTAATTCCGCGGTTATTATTTCTCCAGATGGATATGTTGGGACCTATAGGAAAGCCCACGTTTTTGATTCTGAAAATAAGTTTTTTCGCCCGGGAAATTTGCCTTTGCAAGTATTTGAACTAGGTGGAGTTCAAGTTGGCGTTATGATTTGTTTTGATTGGCGCTTTCCTGAAACTGCAAGAACTTTAGCTCTAAAGGGAGCGGATATTATCGCTCATCCTTCAAATCTAGTTCTTCCTCATTGCCCGGACGCCATGGTCACTCGTTGTTTGGAAAATCGAGTGTTTGCAATTACCGCCGATCGAGTCGGTTCTGAAGATCGTATTGCAGGCGAAGGTTTAAGTTTTATTGGTAAAAGTCAAATAGTGTCTCCAGAAGGAAATATACTTTACCGAGCTTCCGAAATAAAAGAAGAGGCGTCGGTAATTGATATAGACATAGAATTATCTCGCAAAAAGAATATTAACTCGAAGAATGATTTGTTCAAGGGGAGACGCCTGGATCTCTATGAGCTAAATTAAATTTTTTTGAATTCCCTTGATTTTTATTCACGTCATATAATGAAGAAAAAATATAAATTTTCTTGGTTTACTAGTTCAAACTGTTGTTAAGGTTAACTACAAATAATTAGAGGAAAGTCTGATGGAAGAAAAATCTCAATATCTAGTGGGTAGCGATGGTACGATTTACGATTCCAAAACTAGCCTTACTTGGAAAGCTCAAGATTCTCGTCAAGATTTAGAAAAAGACATTACCTGGCAGGAAGCTTGCGACTATGCGAAAGAATTGAATGAAAAGCAATTTGGAGGGCATTCTGATTGGCGATTGCCGAGTTTACAAGAAGCTTTGAGCCTTTTTAAAGAAGAAAAGTTAAACAAGGACTTTAAAGGAGGAGATATTCATATGGACTCAGCTTTTCCTCCAGGACCTGGAAATTGTACTTGGACATCTTCTATTCGCGGCGAACGTGAAGCGCAAATTGTTTTTTATTTGAATGGATTCGCTTATTGGTATGAAAAGGGAGATAAAACTATTTCTCATGCGGTTCGGTTGGTTAGAAGATAATTAAAATGTTAAAAATACGCGAACGGGAAACAGCGAAAAAAATTTCCTCCTTGTTCATTTTTTTTTGTGGAATGTTTTGTTTTGCGTCGGTTACGGAAGCTAGAGAAATAGTTCGACAGGCAGATTGTAAGAAAAGCGCTGTTTGTGTCGATGAATATAATAAAGAAAAAGAAGCTTGGGTTTCTTGTTTGCAGGAAGCCGGACTTTCTGAGAAAAAACGTCAACGACTTGCTCTTAAAGTAGAGAGGATGGGAATAAAGAATTTAAAAAAACAAGAATTTTTGATTTTTAATTCAAAGCGTAAAATTTGCCACAAAATTTTTAAAAAAGCGATTTCAGAATTAAGCTCTGAATCGGAACAAAAAAACTTAAAAGAATTTCCCCCTCCCCTGGAGAATTTAAAAAGGCGAATGCCTTAGTCTTTTCCTCTTAGTTTTATAAATTTCACTTTATTTGCACTTCCTCAAATTAGATTTCTATTTAAGCCCAGTTTGTTTCAAGTTTGTCACACCCTAGTTAATCCAAATAACTTATAATTAGTTAATATCTTATTATTTAATGGTTACTTTTATGTCTACTAAGTTTTTCAGGTTTACTCTCATAGAGTTAGTAATGGTGATTTTTCTTTTACTTCCTACTGTAATCTTAGCAAAAGATATTCCCGTAGATGCGACTGACTTGAAAGAACTGACTCTTGACGATTTGATGGAAATGCAAATTACATCGGTTTCTAAAAGAGCAGAACCGTTATTTGATTCTGCTGCGGCAATTCATGTCATTACTGGCGACGATATTAGACGTTCTGGATTTAATAACATTGCCGAAGCTTTGAGAATGGTTCCAGGATTACAGGTTGCGCGAAAAACATCAAGTCTTTGGGCTATCACCTCTCGTGGATTTAACGACCAGTTTTCGAATAAGTTACTGGTGATGATTGATGGTCGTCCTATTTATACGCCTATTTTTTCTGGGGTTTTTTGGGGAAGTAAAGATCTTGTTTTAGAAGATATTGAGAGAATTGAGGTGATTCGAGGGCCTGGCGCAACTTTATGGGGAGCTAACGCCGTCAATGGAGTCATAAATATAATCTCCAAAAATAGCAAAAAAACTCAAGATGGATTGGCAAGCGTTGTGGTTGGGAATCAAGATCAAGGCATAGGTTCTATTCGCTATGGGGGGCCGCTTGGAGATTTAGCTACTTATAGGGTTTTTGGAAAAGTATTTAAACGCGACGATTTTTCCGATGAAACGGGTAAAGAAGCGTTTGACGAATGGAAGGTTGCAAGAGGCGGTTTTCGCATCGATTGGGACCCTAATGAAAAGGATTCCCTTTTCTTTGATGGCAACTACTATAAAGGAGATTTAGGAAATAAGAATGATACAGTTCCTAGTTCTTTTTCTCCTCCTCTTGTAAACAGTGAAACAAAGAGAGACCCCATTGAAGGAGGACACTTTTTAGTCAGTTGGATTCGTACGTTAGAAGATGGATCTGAGTTTAAGACGCAATTTTTTTATGACCGCGAAGAACGAAGTATTGAAAATATTTCTGATATTGAATTAGATAGGTTTGATTTTGATTTCCAACATAGATTCTTGATGGGATCAAATCATGAGATTATTTGGGGAATCAATAATCGAACTATTTCAGATAAGTTTGGAGATAGTTTTGCTCTTCAAGTGGTTCCGAATAATAGGGTATACAATCATTTTAGTTTTTTTGCTCAAGATCGATTGGAATTAATTCAAGACCTCCTTAGCCTCACTGTAGGATCGAAGTTTACGTTAAATCGTTTTAGCGGTGTTGAAATCCAGCCAAATATTCGGTTCGCCCTGACTCCAGATAGTCAAAACACTTTTTGGGGAGCGGTTTCACGAGCTGTTAGAACTCCTTCGCGAACTGAAGATGGAGGGTTGAGCCAAGCTAGGGTTCGCGCAACGAGTACCGCGATTGGGCTGCCTCTTTTTGTGACTTCCTTGGGTAGGAATGATTTTAAATCGGAAAAGTTAACAGCATATGAGCTCGGTTATCGGTCACAGTTTGGGAAAAGCTTTTTTCTAGATGCAGTGGGTTTTTTCAATCATTACGATGATCTAAGAAATGCACCTAGTGGGAATTCGTTTCTCGAAACGTCGCCGTCTCCTCATTTAGTTCTACCAATTTTTTTGTCAAACTCTAGGAATGAAGATACTTATGGAGTTGAAGTTTCGAGCCAATGGGAAGTTTTGGATTATTGGAAGCTAAATGCTTCTTTTACCTGGTTTGAAGCGAGCTCCGAAGATATTGATGGGAACGTTCCCGATACGCAGTGGCAAATTAGATCGTATTTAGATTTGCCCTATAAGTTTGAGTTTGATTTTGGAGTCTATTTTGTCAACGGTCTAAATGGGCAAAATATCCCAAGCTATACCCGATTGGATGCTCGGTTAGGGTGGAGACCTACGGAAAAACTGGAAATAAGTTTAGTTGGGCAAAACTTACAAGATCCTGAGCATTCTGAATTTTTATCTGGAACCGCAAACAACTTTTTTGAACCAACTCAAGTTCAACGGAGTGTTTTCGGAAAATTGACTTGGCAATTCTAAAAAATAATAGAAAGTTTTATTATTAAGGTTTTTAATTTTTCTCAAAACGACGTTTTTAAGTGAAAAATCGTTTTTTAATATTATTTTTAATACTTTTCTTTTTTTTGGTTGTTCCTTTTTCTCCTCAAGCTTCTCAAGGAGAGAGTTTGGAGTATCGATTGAAAGCGGCTTTTGTTTATAAAATCGCAGATTTTATAGAATGGCCAATGGAGGCTTTTTCAGATAAGTCCTCTCCCTTAACAATATCTGTAATTGGACGCAGTCCATTTTTTGAAGGATTGAATAGTCTGAAAGAAAAAAGATTAAAAAATAGAAAACTTATTTTGAGAAGTTCTCAGGTAGTTGACGAACAAACAAAATCCTCACAAATTATTGTGGTTGGAGCTTTACAAGAATATCGTTTAGAAAAAATATTAGATTCTTTAAAGAATTCTCATGCGTTAATTATTGGAGAGAATCAAGGGTTTTGTAAGAAGGGGGGTATACTAAACTTAATTATCGAAAAAGGGAAGATTCGCTTTGAAATTAACTATAAGAAAGCTAAACAATCTGGCTTGAAGGTGAGTTCGCGTGTACTGAGAATGGCAAAAATCATTGATTAGAATTAAGGAATTATTTGCCGGTTTTTTTTGAAGGGAATTTTTGCTTTTAAATAAAATTGTATTGCATGTTTCTTCTCTGTGGAATAAAGCCTCCATCTTCAATCAGTCGTCTTATTTCTTCTTCATTCATACGGAAATTAGCGCCAGCCTCTTTAACGACATTCTCTTCAATCATAACGCTACCCATGTCGTTTGCGCCATAGTAGAGGGACATTTGGCCTATTTTAGGTCCTTGGGTTACCCAGGACGATTGTATGTTGTCAAAATTGTCTAATACGATACGACTGATTGCCAAAGTTTTTAAATATTCCAATCCGGTAGCTTTGGCGCCGGATAATTGTCTACCTAGCGGATTATTTCCAGGTTGCAATGACCATGCAATAAATGCTGTAAATCCTCTTGTTTTATCTTGTTGTTCCCTCAATTTAATTAGATGTTCAACTCGTTCTTCCAAAGATTCTACGTGTCCAAACATCATGGTAGCGGTAGTGGGTATTCCTAATTGATGCGCTTCGCCCATTACGCATAACCATTCTTCCGTTGTACATTTTGCAGGGCTAATTTTTTGTCTAACTCTATCTACTAAAATTTCTGCGCCTCCTCCAGGAATGGAGTCTAAGCCTGCCTTATGTAAACGCTTTAAAGTTTCTGAAATGGAGATTTTGGATATTTTACTTGTATGCACAATTTCGGGAGGCGACAAAGCATGTAATCTGATATCAAAACGTTCTTTTATTTTTTTAAATAAATCTTCAAAATAATCAATTTTTAGCTCAACGTTATGTCCTCCTTGTAGGAGAATTTGATTTCCCCCTAAAGCGATGGTTTCTTCTATTTTTTTTGCAAGAACTTCAAAAGGGTGAACATAAGAGTCCAAGTCTTCTTTTTTTCTATAGAAAGCGCAGAATGAACAATCAGTGACGCAAATATTGGTATAATTGATATTACGGTCAATAATATAAGTAATTTTATTATCTTTATATTTTTTCTTAGCAAGTCGAGAAGCAACATTTCCCAAGAGGGTTATGTTGGTAGAGGAAAATAAAACTACTGCCTCTCTGGCAGTAATACGATTTCCATCAAGAGCTTTACTTAAGATTGAATCAACCTCAGTCACAAAAAGTTTCCTTTCTTAATTTACCTTAAAGTTCCTACTGTAATGCCATCAATTCCTGTGTCTAGCATTTCGGCCTCTTCGGTGATCATAAAAATGTGATAGCCATACCTTGTTTTAACAGGACCCTCAACCGCTCCAAGCGAGCCATTTTGTACAGCTTCTTCGAGTTCTGGAGCGTTAGTCCCAGCGTCTAACCAGCCAATGTCGCCGCCTTTTTTTCTAGAATTACAAGCGCTATATTTTTTTGCTAATCGACAAAAAAGTTTGTCTTTTAGGTCTTTGTCTTCCACGCCTTTGAATTGTTCCATCAAAAGACTGGCAATCTCTTCTGTACTTAAAACGATATGACTAACTCTGAGGGATCTCATAATGGTTTTTCTAAAGGGATTAATAAATGTTTTTTTATAGATATGATTTTACTCGGTTTTAAGTCACAAGTAAATAAAGCCTTAAAGTCTAGGAAAGTAATAGATAAAAAAGGATATTTCCAAGTTGAGTTTTCCTATTTTTACCAAAATGGCCAATCGTGAGGTATGGGAGACTGGACTTCAATCGACTCTTTTGTGATGGGGTGTTTAAAAATCATTTTGTGGGCGATCAACCCGATCTTTTTTTCAGGTAGGGGAAATGGAGCTCCATATTTTACGTCTCCAATAATTGGATTGCCGATAAAAGCTAATTGGGATCGAATTTGATGGAAACGACCGGTTTTAAGTTGAATTTCTAAAACATTACCGCTTGAAGTCGATTTTAGCGTTCGGTAGGATAATTCGGCGCGTTTAGCTCCTTCGGTTTCTCTTGGGAACACAGTGGCTTTAAGAGATTTTTCTTTTCTAAGGTAGTGAATCAGAACGCCTTCTGGTTTGTCGGGTTGTGATAATACGGAAGCTTGATAATATTTTTTTATGGTATTTTCACGAAACTGGGCTGATAGCCGCGATGCGGCTTTTGTGGTTCTTGCAAATAAAACAATACCGGCCACAGGTTGATCTAATCGATGAAGTAAACCTAAAAAAACATTTCCTGGTTTGTTAAATTTATGTTTGATCCAATCTTTGGTTATTTCCAAAAGGGAAGTTTTATTCGATTTATCGGGCTGGACAGGAATTCCAAATGGTTTATAAATCGCAATTAAGTGGTTGTCCAAAAATATTGGAGCATCTATTTTCATTAGAGAATTAAAATAATTTTTTTTTCTATCAGCTAGGAGCTTACGGAACTAAAAAAAACTTTGATTTCTAAAGTTTAAAATTTAGTTAGCGCCTATATATTGATATTCGGAGCAACATCCTTTGGTTCTAAAACTTTCCCTTCAACAGGCGAAAACGGTGGAGCAACGATTCCTCCAGAAATTGCAAACTTAAGCCCTTCTTCGATTGTCATGGACAGCGGAATGATTTGATCTCGAGAAGCAAATACGAGGAATCCCGATGTGGGATTGGGAGTGGTTGGAACAAAAACATTAACTACTTCTGCCGCAATTTTGTGTTGAATTTCTCCTTTGTTTTCGCAAGTTATAAAGCCTAATGCGTGTAAACCTTTTCGCGGAAATTCAACCAATACAACCTCGTTAAAAGTTTCAATGTCGGCATCTAGAACCGTTGTGGCAACCTGTTTTGTACCCGTATAAATGCTGCGTACAATTGGAATTCTTGCTAAAATTCTTTCCCCGATTTGAACTAACTTTTTCCCAAAAATATTGGTAGTGAACAAACCTACCAAAAAAATAATCACTACAGTCATGAAAACGCCAACGCCGGGCAACCGAAAACCTTCTGTTACTGAAGCACCTAAAAATATTAAGAACTTTGTGAAGTATGGCGATAAAGCGTTATCAAGTTTTTTAAATAAAAAATTGAGAATAAAAAAAGTGAACGCAATGGGAATTGTGACTAAAAGACCCGCGATGAAAATATTTCTTAATCTTTTTTTTATTTTTGGGAACAATTTAAAAGCCAAAAAAATGTTTCAATACGAATGAAGAACCAGCCGAACCTCAGAAATGTTGTTAAAGCAATTCGGCAGAAGATAAAAATATTATAGAAAGAAAACTGGAGAAGGCAAGCACGAAGAATTTTAAATGATAAAGAAATGAATTAAACTTGCGCCGCAAAAAAAAATTAGTTATATTCGATTCAATTAAGAAATGGGGCTGTGGCGCAGCTGGGAGCGTGCTTGAATGGCATTCAAGAGGTCAGGGGTTCGATCCCCCTCAGCTCCACTTATTTTAAAGGGGTTTCAGGGCTTATGCCTTGAGACCCTTTTCTTTGAAGTTAGTTAAGAAAACATATTAATCAGATCTTTTTTTTATAAGCATTTGCTATCTTTCTGATTTCCTATGAATGTTAAAAAAATGGTTGGATTGTGCTGATGAAAAAATTTTAACGTAATATTGCGGAGGTGATTTTTGAGTCAGATTGATAAATTATGGTAACATTGTCATAGTTAAAATTTGACTTATCGGTATTTTCGGCCGAACAATTTTTAATCCCAAATTGAACCATTGCCTCCAAGTTGTTTCAGGGCTAATTTGAAATTCCCTTTAAGAGGCGTGCCTTCCTAAGCGCCTTCGTTTTGATGGATCAAGCTAAAGAAAAAACCTTAATTTTTGTTTCAGGTCCTCAAGATCTACCTGCCGTATGGAATTTCTTAGAAAACCTGAGCTCGGTACGAGAAGTTTTGGCCGTTGCCCTAGAGCCTTCCGCTTACATAATGCTACAAGAAAGAAATATTAATTCGCGATCTTTAGACGATTATTCTACCGTAAAAAAACGCGAAGAGTGTGAGGTTCTGGCCTTGAAATTGGCAAGGGATTGGTTTCGGAGCGATAAAGGAGAAGATTTATCCTCTTTTGAAGAAGTTTCATTGGGACAAGTTTTTACTCGCCGTTTTTTTTATCAATTTGTTTATGCCTTGAATGCATATCACGACGTTCGTAATATCTTGGAACAAGAAAATCCCACCGAAATTGTTTATACCGAAGAGGCTCCCATGACGCCCATATGGGATATTCATGGAGGTGATGATTTGTATAAGGAATTTTTCAGTGTATTGGTTAATGGAGAAGGATGTAAGTTGACTGTCCTGAATAGAGTTATTACAGAAAATGAAGACCAACCTAGGTCTTTTTCGTCATCTAGAAGGATGAATCTCCTGGAAGTTTTGAAATCCATGGTTATCGGAGGAGTGGATTCAGTTAAATCTATTCTTCACTATACCCTCTTCAAGAACCACTTGAATATATTGTTGCCTAGCGCATCTGATATTTCTTATTTACGAAACCCTCTTTTGGCTGATTGTTTGAGGTTAAGTGGGGATATTTCCCTTCTCTATGAAAATAACGAACGAAATTGCTATGCCCATCCTCGTCTCATCCACCGTGACAGCAAGCGATACCGAGATGCCGCCTGGAGGAAGAAAACTCTTGTTATTCAGAGAGAATTTAAAAAAATGCAGGTTCGTCTAACAAAAAACATTCCGAACCTTTCTTTACCAAAATTACCGGGTATGAACTTTGAGAAATATCTTGAACGGTGGATCGAAGAATTCTTTGACGCAGTAGGCGTTGAGTTTTCTGAGGTTTGGATGAGTTGGGAACGCCTCCTAGAGAAAGAAAAAATCCAATTAATAATCATAAGCAATTTTGCTATGTCTTTTGCCCGGCTTTATTCCGTTTTAGGTAAGAAGAAAAAAATTCCCGTTGTTTATTGTCCTCACGGTTACAATTTTGCTTTCAGAAATAAAGGGCGGATTTTAATCGATCCTGAAAATGATGTTATTACTTTTCCAGTTTTACACAGTTTCGAATGCACAGGGCTGAAAACCAATTTTGAAGCTAGAACTCTTGCTGGTGTACCTGCGGAAAAGTTGATCGAAGTGGGTATGTTTCAATACCAAGTGGATTTTAAGGATCGAAAAAAAAGTCGGATCGAAGCAAGACAACAATTAGGCCTCCCTTTAGATAAGGAAATAATAATTTATGCTCCGGACGTACAATGGGCGCGAATGGAAAGAACCTTTCGAGCGCTTTTCATGAGTCCATTTGAAAACCTTACTCTTTATAAGACTCTTATAGACCAATTTGCAGAGAGAAAAAATTCTCTTTTTATCATCAAAACTCGACCAAATGATATTGTAATGCCCTGGGTTGAAAAATATTTAAATAACAAAGAAGTGGAAAATATTATCATTATGGATCGGTATTTGAAGGAACTGATGACTGCAGCTAATGCTTTATTAGTTGTCAATTCCAATGTCGGATATGAGGGATTGTATTATCAGATTCCAATTATGGTTTTAAAAATACCAAATAGAGCGAATGCACTTTCTTTGGTGGATGAAAACGCTGCATTAGCTTGCGAAACTTTAAACGATCTTCCGGGTCTTTTAGATCGGTTCCGCGACGAACCGGATTTTTTGAATAATCATCTCCAAGCGCAGGAATCTTGTCTCAAATTCAACCGCTCTCATGGAACGGGAGAATCAAAAAAATTGGCTCAAATTATTTTATCGTTAGCCGATACAAAAAATAATTGATTTGATCAACCGTTTAATGAAATGGAAAATCCCAAGTATCGATTGGTTAACAATTCATATCTAGGGATCAATGCTCGGAGTCACCACTCCCTTTTAAGAGTTAAAAACTGAGGAGTTCTACTTTAATCCCCCATTCTTTTATCTGCTTGCCCGGCCGCTTTGATCATGATATTCTGAATTAAATTTTTTTTCTATGCTTAGAAAAAACAGCGTGGTTAAGACTTCAATTCTAGATAGAGCGGCGTGGCTAAACTCCATTAATTAAGGAATTTTATTTTTGATGAAAGCTAGCTTGATCATTGTTTGGCTGAGTCAATTGTGTAAGAGGAGACGGAAAGAACTATGAGCGAAAAAACAACCGTCATTGATGAAGCCCGACAAACTGGGCGTTACGGGTTGCCTTTGGACGTTAAGTTTTGCGCTAAATGTGTTATGTCAAACCAACGTCCTTCGACTGTTGTAGAATGGAAACACGCCAACACCGATAAAAAACCAACAAACCTTTTTGATGAAGAAGGTATTTGTGACGCTTGTCAGTACGCCGAGGTAAAAGAAAAAATCGATTGGAATGAACGGGAAAGGGAGTTCCGGGATTTGCTGGATCGCCATCGTAAAAAAGATGGTTCCTACGATTGTATTGTCCCTTCTAGTGGGGGTAAAGACAGCGGTTATGTTGGCCATCTTTTGAAACACAAATATAATATGAATCCTTTGACGGTGACTTGGGCGCCTCATTGGTATACGGACGTTGGTTGGAAAAATCTTCAAGGTTTCATTCATTCTGGGTTTGACAATATTCTGTTTACGCCTAACGGGAAGGTTCATAGAACGCTTACTCGCTTGGCTTTTGAAAATCTGTGTCACCCCTTTCAACCTTTTATAATTGGTCAAAAAAGCATCGCTCCAAAGACTGCATTGGCTCATAATATACCTTTGATCTTTTATGGAGAGAATCCTGCAGAATATGGAGGGAACGCTATTGAGTCCAACAAAAATTCAAAAATGGACCCCAAATTTTTCTCCAGCGTTGAAAGCGATATTAATAAAGTCTTTCTAGGGGGTATGAATGCGGATGAACTTATCCAAAAGGAAGGCATAAGTCGAAACGAGCTATCTCCATATATCATGCCAAGCCAGGAAGATATTGAGAGAAAAAATATTGAAGTTCATTTCTGTGGTTATTTTTTCAAGTGGGATCCACAAGAAAATTACTACTATGCTGTTGAAAATTGTGGATTCCAGGGCAATACAGAACGAACTGAAGGAAGTTATTCTAAGTATTCTAGTATCGATGATCGGATTGATTATTTCCATTATTACACCACTCTGGTTAAATTTGGTATAGGACGTGCCACTCACGATGCTTCCCAAGAAATAAGAAATCATAAAATAACCCGTGAAGAGGGTGTATCTCTAGTCCGAAGATACGATGCCGAGTTTCCTAAAAAATATTTTAAGGATTTTATTGAATACATTGGTATTACCGAAGAGCGGTTTTGGGAGATCATTGACCAATTCCGAACTCCTCATCTTTGGGAAAAGTCCAATGGAGATTGGAAGCTCAAATACCAGGTTTCCTAATTTAGCGCCATTTTTTGTAGTTCTTCGACCCCCCCCTTGATTCCTAAATTAAGGTTTAAATTAAATTCTTTCACGAACCGTAAGGCTTTTGGCCTTCCTTAAATCTCAATTTTAAGCCATGTGTGGAATCGCGGCAATCGCTGCCGATCAGGTGAGCATTGACCCAAAAAAATTGATGAAAGGGATATTGGATTCGATGGCCCATCGTGGGCCGGATGCCTCTGGTATATTTTACGATTCGAATGTTGTATTAGGTCACCGACGGCTGAGTATTTTGGACCTGTCTTCTATAGCTAATCAGCCCATGTATTCTGAGGATGGAAGATTTGTACTCATTCTCAACGGTGAAATTTATAATTTCATCGAGTTAAGAGAAACCCTTACAGAGTTTGGCTATAAATTCCGTACTCGAAGCGATACCGAGGTATTGCTTTATAGTCTTATCCACTGGGGTAAAAATGCATTAGAGAGATTGAATGGTATGTTCTCGTTCATTTTATGGGATCGAGAAACAAAAGAGTTTTTTGGCGCTCGAGATCGTTTTGGCGTAAAGCCTTTATATTACGCTTACCATGAGGACCACTATTATTTTTCGTCTGAAATCCGCCCTCTGTTTCTCGCGGGAGTTCCTCATCGCAAAAATGAAAAGACTTGGGTCAACTATTTGGCTCATGGAACCTATGGACAACCTGAGGAAACATTTTGGGAGAACATTTGGCAAATCCCTGCGGGTCATGCTTTTACGTGGCAACCCGGCAAATCTATTTCTATATTCAAATGGTACTCTCTTGAAACTAGAGTAAGGGAATATCTTCCTCAAGAAATCAGTGAACATCAAGCAATGGAAGATTATTTTAACCTTATGGAAGATAGTCTTCGAATCAGGTTGCGTAGCGATGTTCCTGTAGGTATTAATTTAAGTGGAGGTTTAGATTCGTCTTTGCTGTTTAGGTTGGTGCATAGTCTACTGGGGAAAGATTCTTCTTTGGACGCTTTCACGTTCACTTGCAATGATCCGGAATATGACGAATTACCTTGGGTGAGAAAAATGGTTCAAGGATACCAGCACCCTCTGAATGTTAGTTTACTTAAATTTGAAGAAGTTCCCGAGCTCTCTTTAAAAACTCTTGAACACCAGCTGCAGCCTTACGGAGGAATTCCTACAATGGCATATGCTCGTTTGTTTGAAAAGGCAAAAGAGAAAAATATCCCCGTTCTTATCGATGGACAGGGGATGGATGAGCAGTGGTGCGGGTACGATTATTATTTAAAAAAAGAAAATGAAGCGCCTTCTTTGGTTCAAGGTGTGGCAACAAGTCCGGTTAGACCTAATTGCCTCAATTCAGATATAGCAGGTATTGCTTCTTATCCAAAATATTCTCAACCATTTAAAAAATACTCACAAAATCTCAGATACAGAGATCTTCTCTTTACCAAACTTCCACGCGCCCTTAGGTTTAACGATATGGTCTCTATGCATGCTTCCCGCGAATTACGAGAACCTTTTCTGGATTTTCGCCTTGTAGAATTGGCTTTTTCTTTACCGGACAATTATCTGATCAGAGATAATGTTTCCAAGTTTCTGCTGAGAGAAATAGGAAGCAAAATTATTCCAGATGAAATCAGTACTGCTCCTAAAAGGCCGGTGCAAACTCCCCAGAGAGAATGGTTGAAAGGTCCTTTATTCTCTTGGGTAGAGTCTTTGATATATGATGTTCTTTTAAAAAAATCAGACTGGTTCATTCCTTCTCAGGTCAAGGCGGAACTTGCATCTTTCAAGGCGGGAAAAAGCGATAATTCATTTTACATTTGGCAATGGATCACTCTTGCCCAAACCCTATTGTTGGAAGAAAATTTCCATCGCTCATTTAACGAATAAATAGCAAAACTAACTACGTTTCAAAAAAGTCTCGGCTTTTTCAAGGTCTTCAGGGTGATCGATGTTAACTGACCGGTTAATAGGCATTTCGTAATAGGCGACTCTATCTCCATAAAAACTTCCAGAGTTGATAAAGCTTTCATATTTAAAAGTGTAAACAGCTCCATTGCGAATGAAAGTTGGAGGAGAAAGAACTTGCCTGCGAGGAGGAACTAGGTCAAAGCTTTCTAGAGCGAAAGGCAATAGCCGATTTCCGCGGGCCTTAAATTGCCAATGCGGATGGAGTTCGAGAGGAGTTTTGGTAACGGAAATACAGGAATCGTAACCCCTTTTTAGACGTTGAACGCATGTATCAATGTCTTCGCTTGTTCTCAATGGGGCGGTTGGTTGGAGAATCAAGATCAGGGCTTTTTTTAATGACATTTCTTGAGAGAGCCGGTCTAGCTCATACCGAATTACGTCTAGAGTGGGCGTATCATCGCGAGCCAAGTTTTTGGGTCGTAAATGAGTGACCCGTAATCCTGTGTTTTCACATACTTCTCGAATTTTTTGAGAATCCGTACTCAACACAATCCTGGATATAGTTTTTGACCGAGTGGCAGCTGCCAGTGTATAGGTGATAAGAGGCTTGCCATTTAAGTCAACAATGTTTTTATTCTTAACTCCCTTTGACCCTCCCCTGGCGGGAATGATTGCAATTACTGCTCGTTTCATAAATTACCCAAACCAATCACGTTGAATTAATTCATTCTTGTGAATATTGCGACGGGCAATTTTCCCAATTACCTGGCTCAATTGATCTTCAGGTAATCCCGTTCCAGGTTTTTTTAAAGCGAGGTTATTATCCGAAATAATCTCTCCTTCAGAAATATCTTGAGCGGCGACAATGGATCTTGAAAACAGAATTTTTTGTTCTTTTAATTCGGCAGCAGTTTTATCTTTGTCGGTCTGGCATTCGAGCATTTTCTCTACAAAACAAATTCCTCGCACCAATTCTTCAAGTTGACCCAAGTCGAGGCTTGATGAAGTGTCTGGACCGAAAGCTTCTTTGGAAAGGGCGATATGGACCTCCACTGCAACTGCGCCAAGATAAACTGCTAGTAGACAAGGATATATTTCTCCAGAATGATCGGAAAAACCGATAGGAACATTGAAAGTTTCGCGGAGTTTCACAATCTCTTTGAGAGCAATTGATTCTGGAGGATTGGGATAACGACTCACGCAATGAAATAGTGTCAAAGTTGAAGAAAAGGTTTTCATAAATTCGAGAATATCTCTAATTTCCTTGTAATCACTCATTCCGGTAGAGAGTAGCAATGGTTTTCCCGTTGTACTCACAGCTTTTAAAAGGGAACGGTTAGATGTGTCGCCAGAACCAATTTTCCAACGTTTAATTCCCAGTTGTTCTAAGCGTTTCACTGCTTCGATAGAAAACGGAGTGCATAAGAATTCAATATTTTTTTCTTCGCAATGTTTTTTTAGTTCAGCCCACTGCTCAACCGAAAATTCCATTCTTCGCCAGTAATCAAAACGAGTCTGGTCTTCATAAGAAAAGTTTACTCGGAACTTGTCTTCTGGCGTCGACTCTTCTGTTGCAATGTGCATCTGAAATTTGACTGCCTTAATTCCTCTTTTGGCCACGGCGTCAATCATTGCATGAGCAGTTCCTAAGCTTCCATCATGGGCTTGTCCAATTTCTGCGATGATTTCTACTTGTTTCATAAGCTACTTTTAGGGGGGGTGGTATGTGTTTCAATGATAATCTGCAAAACAGAAAAATGCAAAAAGACCATGTGTGGAATACTTTCAAAAAGAAGCGATTGATTTACGTAAAAACCAGCCATCGTACTCAATTTGCGGAATTAGGGTAAGGTAGGTTCCGAGTGGTAAAAATTTTTCTGAATGGGCGCTTCACAAGTTTTCAAAATTTCAGAAATCCTGGTTCCGGCTTTGCCATCTCCGAATAAATTATTTTCCGTGTACCGGCCATGCTCCAGTTGATTTTGAATAGCGTTAAAAATCGATTCGTTGTTATACTCGGCGTCAATCACGTTTTCACCTCGTTCTCTTCCCAGCTGGCGTGTTCCTATATTGACGGCGGGAACTCCGAGATATGTTCCTTCTCGGATACCACTGCTAGAATTTCCAACAATGCAAGCGCATTGGTTCAGGACACGTGCATAATCTTCAGGCGAAAAATTAATTACAAACCGGATTTGTAAATTTTCTTCAATTTCACGAATGTTTCTCAGTTCATGGGCGATGTCCTCAGAACCCGCATCTGCATTTGGCCAAAGCCAGATAGTGTTCATCCCAGTTTTTTTCACAGCCATAATTGTTTCACGAATTTGATCCTTATGGCTGCCATATTCCGTAGTGACAGGATGTTGGACTACAAGAAGATAAGGTTTCGTTGCGTCGATACGATGACCCACCCCAGAGCAATTGTTGAAAAAACCGGGTGGTAAAGTAAGTTGGTTTTCATACAATAAGTCAATAGAGGGACATCCTGCATGAAACACTCGGTCAGGGTTTTCTCCCATCTGAATCACTCGATCACTGCTTTTAGCGGTTGCGACAAAATGGAAATGCGATAATTTAGTGATAGCGTGACGGACGCATTCATCAACCGAGCCCGTCACTTCTCCTCCTTGGGTATGGGCTAGATGAATGTTCATATAATTTGCCGCTACCGCCGTTGCAAGCGTTTCATGTCTATCGGCAACCGTTAATACGATATCCGGTTTTAAATTTCCAAAAATGGTGGCTAGCTCAATGATAGCAAGCCCAGTTGATTTTGCCATTGTTAAGGGGTTTTCGCCTTCAATAATGTAATAAACGCGTTCGGTGATGGAAAATCCATCTTCTTGGACGAGAGGCTCTATGTTTCCAAAACGCTTCAACAAAGCAGAGCCAGTTAAGATTAACTGCAACTCCATTTCATCTGAATCCCTGACAGATTTCAAAAGGGATTTGATTCGGGCATAATTTGCGCGGCTAGCAACCACTACACAAATTTTTCTTTTGCTTCGGTTATGTTTCTTTGTTTGAGTCATCAGGAAATCAACAGTGAATTGAATATTTTGACTTGATTATAGGAAATCCAAAAAGGTGGTCAAGGAAAAAAGTAGAAACATTCTCCAATCAATCAATGAGCAATGTTATTTCATTTATTATTTAATAGTTCGTTGTTGGGCTGGAGTGAAAAAAATACGCATAAAGCGTGATCAAAATAATCTATGGAGCTAATTTTGGAATTTCTTTGATGGCAATAAAGCAATTTCTTGCATTATTTAAAAAACGAGATTGTCTAACAGGGATTCGGGTGAATTTTGTTTATATTTTCCAATTATTCACAAATTCAAAAACTTTAAAAATGACTATTCCGAATGGTTTGTTTTTTAAGAGGCGTTTTACCTAGTTTTTTATGGAAATTACAACATTCCTACTTAAAAATCAATAATCTATAAGGACCTTAGAAATAGAAAGATTGAATAAAACTAAGGGTACTTGAATGGCATTCAAGAGATCAATATTTGGCTCTCCACCATAAACTATTCTATTTTCAAAGGTTTACTGAGTTTAGGTTTGTCTTATCAAGCGGCACTTTAGCCAAATTGTAGCCATTACTTTGGAGCTAGATTTGACGACCCGCTTCTAAACCTTTTATCACCTCCCTTTTCCTATCATTGTTTAGATGAGAGTAACGACGAGCGCTGCGAAGATCTTTATGTCCTGCGATCGATGCAATATCGTTTAAGTTAGCGCCATTGATGGCTAAATGCGAACAAAAGGAATGCCTTAATGTATGAAAAGTTACGTCATCTAACTGTACCCGCCGGCATACTCGTTTGAAAGCTTTTGACACCTGGTCACGTTTATATTTCTTGCCAAATACCCAATCAATGGGAAAAGAGTCATCTTTTCTCAAGTCTTTTAGGGTTTGTAATACTCGCTCGGTCATTGGAATACATACGCCTGCCTTGTTTTTAGTTTTTTCGATATGGATAGTTTTCGAAAAAAAATCAATTTGATTCCAATTGAGTTCACAAATATTCGTTAGTCTAAGCCCTGTATCTAAACCAAATATTATCATAGGTCGAAGCCAGTCGGGAGATTCTTTTACAACTATTATTGACTCTTCAATTGATAAATACCGTGTTCTTTGTTTATCTCCTTTGGGTAAAGTTACTGAATCGAATGGATTATGCTTTAAAATTCCCCATTTGATAGCGAGGTAATAAGCGTGTTTAACTAATGAGAGCTCATGATGCAATGTTACGTCTGAAATTCCTCCAGTGCGTCTCACCTCGCCATTGGGTTTAATCGATCGTTTGCCTTCATTACGTCTTTGGACCATATATTCTTCTATTCGGGAAGGAAAAAGGTTTTTGGCTTTCTCTTTTCCTAGTAATTCGCGAAATCTCTTAATTAAAAAGTTTTCGTTTTTACGTACCTGAGGTTTTTTTTTAATTGCTGAATGTTTCTGATCGTATAAGTCTAAGAGTTCTGCAATAGTTAAATTTTTGGATTTTCGAACATTAAAATATTTTTCCTCAATTATGTCAACGCGAACCTTTGCTTCAATTTTTTTTGCTAATTCTTTATTTGAGGTTTCGGTGGATTTTTCAATGATTTTCCCTCGATGTCTAATTTTAATCCACCAGTTTTTACTTCCCTTTTTTTTAAACATGATATCTGCTCTCAAATGAAATATTAAAGTTTATTTATCCTAACTTAAGTTATCCGTTCATGACTTCGCTCAATATTTTTTTGGCCCTAAAACTAGGGTCAAAAACTTTATCTTTAGAATCTATCCAATTTTCAATTTCCCTTTTTATAAATAAAATCCGATTACCAACCTTACGATAAGGGATTTCTCCTTTACGACATTTACGACGTAATGATTCTTCGTTAAATTCCAGCATCTGAGCGCATTGTTTGACTGAAAGGTATTTCGAGCTAGGATTAGTATGAATTTGAATTCCGGAACCGACTAATTGTGTTTCGTAACGCTCTCCGCAATCCAAAAAAGCTGCTATTAGGTATTTTTCTTCTTGTGTTTGAGGGATCATTTCTAATTGTTCAAAACTTTTTTTAAGTATCATTTTAATTACCCTGAATAATCCGCGATTTAAACCAAAACTGGAAATAAGTTTTTAGTTGAACTAATCGGAATTGAAATTATTAAGTTACATTTAATAATAGGAAAAATGTTTCTTAAATAGTTTTTAAGATCTTCCAAAAATCTAGAGAAGCGATCGGCTCCAAGACTTTATGTAAATAATTGGATTGATGTATTGGTTCAGTTCTAATAATTTTTGGAAAACGGTATGAATATTGTTATTCATTCCAATGTAATAAAAATTCTCATACGAGAAAGAACAAATAAAAAATGCAAATAACGCAAATGAATTTAATATTGATAGAAGATTTATAGGTAAATTTTTTCAAAACACTCCAGATGGCAGTCCCCTTTTTACGGGAGGATATAAATTGAGGACTGCCCTCTGGAGAAAAAAAGCTTTCAAGTGAATTTATTTTGTAGACCCTAAAACTTTGGAAGGAGGTAACCAAAGATTTAGGGTCTAGCAAGCAAGAATCGCTCGCATTTTGAAATTTAGTTTGATTTGTTAATCTATTCATACAGTGTAGTTAAAAACTATTGCTCTTTTGGCAGCTATTACCAGTCAGATTAGTTTTCGTGAACTGGTTGTAACATTTTGTTTTTTGAGTTGAATAAATTTTTTTTTTGAGAAACTTCGTTTTTGTGTTTTAAATCATAGAATAACCTTGGATTATGTCGTTCAATGCTGTAAGGGAATATCGTGCTATATGAATTAATTTTGTTATTTTTATTGATTAAGGGAAAAGGAATGGTGATAATTAGGCAAAATCCAAAAAAAAAGTACCTTTTCTCCTGACAGGTTTTTCTTAGGTTTAAAAGGTGTAATTTGATCCATTTGAAAAAATTTGTTTCGATCAGGAAAAGGTCTTTATGAAGTTCTTTTTTCCAGTTTACTTGATGATCCTCAGAGTAGTTGTCAAAGGTTCTCAAGCTGAGTCCGTAATTTCTAGCGGTTTCTTGTTCACTGGAGCTAACCCTTATAAGGGTTATAAGCCAGTGTCGATCATTTTCGAATTTATTAATAGTTTTCATTTTTATAAAAAATTGCGATAAATTCAAATAACTAAATTGAGTTTTGAATTGTTAATCTCAAGGTTAGAGGCGTGTAATAATTTACCTTTTTTTAAGGTAAATTATTACAAATTTTTTTTAATGATTATTTTCTGTAATTTTATGCTCTTTTTTGCCAAAGTCAAGGTATAAAATGAAAAAAAACTCACTTGGTTCTCGGATTAGGGAGTCGAGAAAACGAAATAACTTGACTCAAGAGCAATTGGCTAATTTTCTAGGAATTTCCAAACGGACAGTTGTTTATTATGAAAGTGATAAAAATAGTCCAACGGTTGAAACCTTAAAAGAAATTGCTAAAATTTGTAAGCAGTCACCAGAATATTTGTTGACTGGTGTTAGTCAAGTTTATGAATTTAAAAGAGAAAATAGCTCTAAGATATCGATTGATCCTACCTCTAATCAAGAAGAGTATTCTTTTGCCCCCTATGATTTAGTTGCCGATAGAATTCGCAAATCAGCTAATTTGATTGGCCGTACAGATTCTGAAATTGCACGCGTTTTGGGAGTAGCGAGGCAATCGGTACAGGGTTATAAACAAGAAGGAAAATTTCCAGCAAGTAGAGTTGTAAGCTTTTGCCTTAAAAATGATGTGAGCTTAGATTGGATGGCTACAGGTATTGGTCCAATGCGTGGCGAAGAGCCAAAAGTAGACTTTCCTTTAAATAAAGAGTTGTCTCAGATAGATGTTTCGGAAGTTGGGGATCGACTGAAAGGGGAGGTAAATATATACACAAATGGAGATGAGAAAAAATTCGCAGACGAATCTGGAATAGATAGAGCTGATTTGAGTGATTATTTAGAGGGCAAACGACTTCCGGCACCTAGAGATTGTGTTCGATTATTTGAAAAATTTGGCATTAAAACAGGTTGGTTAATTTGGGGGAAAACAGATGAGCAAATCAGCGACCATGGGTTTTCTGAAAATCCTGCCACTTTTTTTGATGATCGATTAAAACGCGCTATTGAACATATTCAATATATTTATGAAAATGCCGATGCTGTTGATGAAGTGGGACCATTGTTAGGTCGAATAGAAGCATTGCATGACCGGGTTAAAAAAAGAAGAAACCAAAAATAAGATAAAAAATAAGTTGATATTTTTTTCTTTGCTCGCCAAACTAATTATCCAAAAAGTTTGAATTTCAAAAACCTATTTGCTTATAAGAAGTTGATTTTTTTATTTAAGGTGGGAGAAATAGTTGGACTTTGTATCTTAAAGTTTCTGAGGTTAATTTATTTAAATTTTTTTTTGAAAAAATCTTTATTTGATTTATTCCCCTTAAAGGTTTTGAAAGTTCGCAAAAATAAAACTTCATTTCAGAGTATTTCGATTTTATTTATCTAATAAAGTAATATAAAACAATATAATACGCGTTATTTTGGAATTCCAATTTTGGTGGTTATTTTGTTTAAGTTTTTTTTGTTAGAAGAATATGCCTCTAGATTTTCGTCTCCTCGATCTTTACAATAGGTAATTCGTATCTTGAACTTTTCTTTTTTTTTGCTGTTTTGTTCTTTATTTTTATTTAAATATTTTTTAAGTTTTTATAAAAGAATTTTTGTTGAGGCAAAAAAATCAATATTGAAATTCCGTTTACCGTTTCTTTTTGATTTGATGTTTTAGCATGTTGCAATTTGGTTTTGGAGACCGCTGATGTCTAAAATTTTGATTGTTGAGGACGAAGCTTCGATTGCCAGTTTGCTAGAATCGCAATGCCTTGAATCCGGTTTTGAAACAGCAAAAGCTCCAGATCTTAAGACCGCTCAAGAATTATTTGAACGGCAAAGACCTGATGTTGTGTTTTTAGATATTACTTTGCGAGGAAACGAGGATGGATTTGGAGTCGCTGATTTTATTCGACTAAGAGGGGATACGCCAATAATTTTTATTACTGGACATTCTGATTATAAAACTTTGGACCGAGCGCAGAAATTTAGAAATGCCCAATTCATAATTAAGCCTATAAAAGACTCCGAAATGTCAAAAGCTTTAAAACAGGCTTTGAGAGGAGTCATAAAAACCGAGATTAAAAAAAAATATAACTTTGTATATGCCACTTTCAGAAAGTTAACGGTTGGAGGAAAATTGGCGGCATGTTTAGGGTCGGTATTAGTATTAACAGCGGGGTTATATATTGCGCTAGTGTCTTTTTTATATGAAAGCCATAAAAAAGCTTTCATCCAACAAATGACAGTAGCGGCAGATTCGATAGGTTTCAGCGCTCGCGCGGCTTTAGAATTCGGGGATAGTCAAACTGCCGGTCAGTCTCTTCAGTTTTTGAGTCAAATCGAAGCTGTTGATTATGGCGTCCTGTTTACTCCAGATGGTAGTGCCTTTACTCGGTACTTAAAAAACCCTGAAGCGGTTTTGACCGAACCTCAAACTTTAACGCCTGGCTATGAATTTGCCGATGACCGACTTGAAATATTACGAGAAATTAAAATCGAAGGTGAATTGTCCGGCACTGTTTTTTTAAAAATAAAATTAGATAAATTTCGTTCAGAATTGGAGAAATATGTTTGGATCGCAACAGGGAGCGCAACTTTTTTATTTTGTTTCATTATTTTCATTTTTAGAAACATTTTGAAAGATATTGTACAGCCGATTTTAGACTTAGCCGGACACTCATTACAAATTAATAAGACTGGGGATTATTCAAGTCAATTAGACCATGATGCCGAAGATGAAATTGGGGAGTTGGTTTCAAATTATAACGAAATGATTCGATCTATTGCAGATTATCAAAAGAATTTGGAATCGATGGTCGAAGAACGAACAGCCCAGTTACAGAATGCCCTAGATAGAAACGAAAAATATTTGAAAGAAATTCACCATCGCGTTCGTAACCACTTTTCATCAATGATCGCAAGATTAAAATCTCGAGGAGCTGATAGAGAAATTATAGAAACTATTTATCGAATGGCTGATTTACATGAAACCGTTTATGATTGTCCCGATGTTTGCCGCATCGAGATGGAGCGTTATTTACCTAAAATACTAAATGGACTTTGGAAAATTTACGAACCCAAAATGATTAACTTAAAAATAGATTGCGATCCTGTTTCGACCAATGCACAAACGACGATTACTGTAGGTACTTTAGTTCAAGAAATGGTTTCTAATTCTTTAAAACATGCTTGGCCTCAAGGAGGAGTTGGCGAAGTTTTTGTCCAGTTAAAGCGCGGTGAAAACAATTCTTTAGAATTGACAGTCAGAGACAATGGGATAGGAATTCCCTTGGGCAAGGAGGCTAATCCCAAATCTTTTGGGATGAAATATATTATGGAGTGTTATGAGTTAAAATTATTACGTCCGATGGAGTTAAGTCGCCAAGGAGGCACTACTTACCACGTGGCGTTTGAAAATAAGTAAGAAATTTTTTTCGAGGTTGAATTCGGATACTTTTTATCCTTCCAACCTCAAATTCATTATCCAGCCTTTAGTATCCATAGTGTGGATCACCTGAGAAACGGTAAATTTATTATTTTCTTTTGCTTCAATTTTTACTTCTTCCATTTTTCGAAAACCACTCATATTAATAGTATTGAAAGCTAATTCGATTATTGTTCCGGCATATATATTAAGCTTTCCAGGCATTGTTATTTGTCCAAACTTTTGTTTCCGTTTTAGGGTTTGGAATAAACCTCGGGCGTCAGTAATCGCATGGTCGTAATCTTGAAAAACTTTTTGGACGATGAAAGGGACACCATCATCTTCGGTTTCTCCAGGAAATTCCGCTTTTTCTAATATGGCTTCATTCTGATTCCACCATTTTGCTATTACTTTCGAGTAATTATTTCGATTGTTATTTTCCATTGAGTAACTACTTATATCTTTTCGATAGATTTTGACTGTGCCGTATTTTTTTTTAAGCGTTGTTTTGTTTCTATCGTTGATAGTTATAGTATCTCGTTTAATTGAGAAGTCTGCTCCTTCTCTTTCCGAAATTCTTTTCAATAAATGTAAATCGCTTTCGTTAGTTTGAGCAATGTACTTATACAAAATTCCTGAAGAGCCAATGCGGATGTCTTGCTTCAATCCTAAGCTTTCATATTCTTCGCGCGCAGATATTATTGAGGCTAATTTTTCTAAGGTCAGGTTTTCGTAATGAGTATTTCGTTTTATATGAAGGTTAGAGCTAAAATCTATTGATGTGCATGAAATTATAAGTGCGTTTGGAGGACCCAGGAACTCTATATCTTCTATAGTATAAGTTCTGTAGTCGGCGAGTCCAGTTTCTTTATATCCTAATTTGATACCTATTTTGCCACCGATGGAAGGCAATTGAAGGGGTCTATTATTAGGATCGGCAAGGTTAATAGTTAATTTATCCGCGCATCCTTCGATTTCATCGACTAGTCTTATAGATTTTACGTGAGGCTTAAGTTCTTTTGTTATATTTGAAGATTTATCTATAAAATTTTGATTTTTTTTTGCAAATCGGATTTCAAATTGTGGAGTAAAGCCTAGTTGCATAATAGGTTCTAATTTAACCCTAATGATGTGTATGACAATTCGATAATAGAATCAGAAAGATCTGGAAAGTTTATGATGGTACCAGCTGGCATGGAGAGAGGTTGTTTAGCCAAATCCGGGTTTGCTTCTAAAACTTGTTCCACAACCCTGCCAGAAAGAGTTCCATAATAACGGTAACAAATTAGATCCAGGCGATCGCCATCTTGTGTAGTAAAGGTTATTGTCATATTTTTGATTACAGGTTTTTAGCGATTAAAATGCCGGGGTTGTATTTTGGTTACCAGATTTATTTAGTGGTCCATAAAAGCGTTGGAATTGTAATGTCAATGTTTGTTTCTTTGGAATTCCATGATCTAATAACCCTGATTGGTTTTCTTGAACTGATTTTAGAAACCAATTTCCCATAATTTCCCCTCCAATGGTCAGTTTTCCTGGTTCTAACTTTTCCCCTAAAGTTCTAAGAACATTGGGTATTTGATAACGCTTGGGGAATTTTTTAAATTCCTCGGAAGGAACTCCTTCAAGGGTCATTTGTGGATTTGTGGTGAAAATAGCGCCGCTTATTGTTATCGTTTCAGAGGTTTGACCAGACGTTTGGACATCAGGTTTAGAATCCAGGCGATCTTGTAAAGGGATATTTGCTTTCCAACTATGCGATAAGGTATCGTAAGCAAAGGTTTTAATAGAAAATTCAAAACCCCTCCATATCATTAATGGCATGATACTATTCTCCCTGCTATAGTTTGAAGATTTAAAGTATGCCGTGAAATCTAATGTCCATCAGCCAAATCTATGGTTAAACGTCGGCTCATATTTTTAATTGCGTCTTCAATTTTCATCGCCAAATCCTCTGCGAGGGTTTCTGGATCCAAGATTTTTTCGCTTTCAGAAGCGTTTATTGTGACATGGATCCCACCTTGGAATTGTATATCTTGTTTGGGATGCAAAACAGGCGAACTGAAGCTAAATGGTTGGTTCTCTTGAGTTTTTGAAGGTTGGATTTCTAAACCTGGTGAAGTTTTGGAGAATGGCGTTTTATTGGAATTTAATTTTGTAGCGTTATTGAGATCTTCTGGAATTACGGCTTCTCCTTTGGTTTTATCTTCACCCAACACAGAGCTGATAACTTTTCCTATAAGCGGAGCATCGTTAAACTTTTTTATATATTGAAAGACGCTATCAAAAGGTTTTATGACGTATTTTTTTATGACGTCTCCAAAGCCTATAAATTTATTCGTCAATTTATCCCAAATATTTCCGACGGAATTCAAAAAACCTTCCCAGATAGGTTGAACGGGCCTCCAAATACCCGTGAATAATTGTTTTATAGATTCCCAACCCATCTTTAAGTTATCGGTAAATCCACTCCACAAATCTTTTATCGTTTTTACAAACACTTCCCAAATGGGTTGAACGGATGCCCAAATAATGGTGAAGAATTGTTTAATGGATTCCCAACCTATCTTTAAGTTATCGGTAAATCCATTCCACAAATCTTTCATCGTTTTTATAAACGCTTGCCAGATAGGTTGAATAGGTGTCCATATAACAATGAAGAATTGTTTTATGAATTCCCAACTTATCTTTAAGTTGTCAGTAAATCCATTCCACAAAACTTTCATCGTTTTTATAAATTCTTGCCAGATAGGTTGAATAGGTGTCCATATAACAATGAAGAATTGTTTTATGAATTCCCAACCTATCTTTAAGTTGTCAGTAAATCCATTCCACAAATCTTTAACCGTTTGTATAAACACCTCCCAAATGGGTTGGACAAATGTCCAAATTTCTGTGAAAAACTGTTTTACAGGTTCCCAATTTGAGATTAAAAGACCTCCCGCCAATGCAATGCCGGCAATTGCAATGCCAATAGGATTTGTCATAAAGGCAAGGCTTAGACTTCTTACGCCAGCAATCATCATGGGGATGATTCGAGATGCAAAGGAGGTCACAACAGTCTTCGCTTTATTTAATTTAGCTATCAAACCAGATCCTAAAGCTTTACTGGCATTTAATGAAGAAACGCCGATACTTTTTGACATTTCAATTACTGATTGGCCGGCTCTTATTGAAGATGTCTTTGCTGCTTGTCCCATCTCTTTAAAAGTCTGGATTTTTACTTTTCCCAAATTAATTACTTTTGATATTGGAATGCCGATTTTATCCAGAGCGGAAATAGCTTCGCTTGTTAACTTTTTGTATTCTGAAACAGTTTTTTTTACATTTTCAAAAATTGCGAGACCTTCTGTAGCAATATTTTTATAGGTTGATACACTTTCGTTAATTCCCGAAACAACTGAAACAGCTTCTTCGCCAATAAATTTAAAATTTTTGATTGATGCTTTAATGGGTTTAGTAAGTTTTTGTGCATTTTGAGCTAGATCTGTTGATAATTTTGAAAATGCATTTAACGGGTTCATTAATGGGCTTGGAATTTGCGATGCTTTTTGAGAAAGTTTTTCCGTTAGATTTGATATTAATTTGGTTGGATCTAAGTTTAAAGTGGCAGGGTCTGTGGATACAATATTGGTCCGATTTGAGACCTGTTTTTTTTCGCTAGGAGTATCAACTTTTACTTTATTTTCAACTACTTGATTTTCGACGACAGTTTTTTTTAATAATGAACTAATTTTCCCTATTAATCCGATTTCCGGAGGTTTGACTTCAGAGTTTTTTAGCTTATCGGCTAATCGTGTGCCGTTTTTTTCTTCTAATTTAAATTTAACCATCGCTTGAGCCAATTTATTCATTTGGCTAGTTAACCTCCGCGTTGGGAAAATTAGTTTATTAAATTCATTGTAGACTATAGATATGGAGTTGATAGCCATAGGAAGTGATAAAGTTTGTTTTTTTAAGAAGTCAATATTTTTTCGGAGACTTGGAATAATATATTTATTAAATTTGTTATTTGATAGGTTTTGCTTTGGTGTTTAGGAAAAAGTTTGGTTGTTTATTATTACTGTAGGCTAATTTTGATATAATCATTTAGGACAATAGGGAACTTACGCTCCCTATCGCCTTTGCATGAAAAGTAATTTTGCTCTTTCAACGGCTAATGTATGCCATTCTGAAAATTCCTCCAAGTCCATTCCCTGCATTTGGGTCGGAGACCAATGAAAAACCATAGCAATATCGGCCATCATGTGTTTTAGGCTTCCTGCAGGGAATCCCCGAAAAAATCCATTACCTTTGACGAAACCTTTCCAAAATCTGCCGCGTCAAGCAACCGTATATGATCCGGCGCCATACCGCTTAGATTGGCTATCATTTTAATAGATTTTGTCAAATCGTTGTCTTTCGTATTTTGAGTCAATTCAATATCCATTACGTTAGCACGGCGTAGAGAAAGAGATGTTACCTCCACGCCATCGACGTTAATGGGATATTCCAAATCGACAACAACCTTTTCATGATGGGTCATTCTAGAATAGCCTTTCTTAATAGAGTTATTGTGCTAAATGTTAAGTAGTAGCTGTTTGGGTGGCTCCAGTACCAGTTCCAGGCTTGGTAAGACCTCCAAGTCCTTCTCTGATTTTTTGCAGTTGATCATCGTTCCCAATTTGACGAATCATATTGTCGATGTCTATTTTGATAATTGTTTCTTTGTTTGCAATATATTCATAATATCTACAAGCAACTTGTACCTTCATGGTTGCTTTTTCTCCAGCTTTCCAAGGTCCCATATCGACTTCTTTCCATATTCCATCGACAACAATTTTAATACTGTTCACTTGACCGTTGGTTTGGTCTTGTTCAACACCCATAAAATTTAACGTGACAGTACCTGGTTCAGGAGTTCGGTTACCATTTGATGTAGCTGAAAAACCATCTGGTGCGAGTCCGAAAAATTTAAGCACTTCAGTGTCATAATCGATAAGAGTGAAATCACATTCCATTTTTTCCATACCCATATCAATTTCTATAGGCATATCCATGCCGCCGCCGCGAAATTCTTCAGTTTTTAAAGTTAATTTAGGAAGAGTCAATTCTTCTACTCTTCCCGCATAGGGACCGCCGTTTATTAATAAATTAAAATTCTTTAAAACTTTACCAATAGGCATTTATCTGCCCTCCAAATTATTCAGCCAATTCGGCTTTGGTTTCTTATGATTGTCCGCCGCCAATTAAAGTTGCCGCGTAATCGTTAACAAGATGACTTCTGAAAGTGACATGCTCCGCAGGATAAGGAGGCGTGAAATCGAAATCAAAATAGATTTTTCCGTCTTGAATGTTTGTTGGAGTGTTTAATTCCGGGTCGATATAACATTCTCCGCCTAATATAGCTCCAAGAGATTGAAGTCTTCTCAAATAGGCATTAACTCCGTCCTTAACGTTGTCAATGTAGTTCGTACTTATGTTACGATCTATTGCCCATTGGTGAGCGCGAACTAAGCTTTCTTGAATCATATCCGCCGTTCTGCGGACTGATAAGAATGTCCATTTTGGATCGCTAGAGCAAGTGCGGTTTCCCCAAGTACGATACCCATTTTGATGGATAACGGTTGTAACCGAATTTTCATTTAAGTGGTTGGCTCTTGAATTTACGCCATTCATTGAGTAATCAATAGGTCTCCAAATTCCTCCAATGCCATTTACTAGTTGATTGGAAGGCGACCACCAAAAGCCTTTTTCATTGTCTAATTTACTGATGATTCCTGCAAATCTAGAAGAAAAGGGTTCTGCGATATAATCGCTAGTAACCGTGTCGTATACTTTCGCCCAAGGATCAACCAGATAAATGCGGTCGCTACCAAAATTTTCGCGATATGTTATTGCATCATCATCTGTGGTGTTTGGACCATCAGCGATGATAATGGCTTTCAATTGTTCCGCTACTCCTTTCATTTCTGAAACAATATCCAGGTCTTGCGAAAAGTGCGGCGCAATCAATACGCGTGGGGTTACGTGAATAGTACTTTGTGATGCGTTAAAAGCATGGACACCTGTCATTCCTGTACCATCGCCTAACACGTTACTTTTAGTAGCCGCAAAATCGTAAGCCGGAGTTGCGTCTAATTCTCTATTGACTCGAATTACTACTACGGTGGCTTTGGCCTGGTCGAAGATTGCGTCGAGGGCGTGAGGGATTGTGTGATCTGAGTCTTTTATGCCAAAAATTTCAATTGCTTTTTCTCGAGAGCCAATTATCAAAGTAGGTTCGTTCATTGGACCCTGAGCAGCTGTTCCAATTAGTCCAATTACGGAAGATCTTACTGTTGATATGGGGCGAATGCCATCGTCTATTTCGACAACTTCTACACCATGATAAAAATTTTCGATAGCCATTGCTATCCTCCAAAAAGTGTTTTGTTTTGCTCGGCCAAAGGCTGAAGCTAATTGCAATTTTTGAAACTTTTCGCTTATATTAAGCTTATTCAAAAATTAGTAGTCTTTAGGCGGTTACTGATTCTAAAGATTCAATAGCGACACTTTGCACTTGTTCCATAGTTGTAGCGTCAATAACTTCTTGTTCTAGTTGATTGCTAAAAATTCTAATGGCCTTGGTCATATCCCATAAGGCTTTTACTTCTGCTGGTATTGCGTTGCCAGCTTCTAAAGCTTCGGTAGCTTGTGCCAACAAATTTCTTTGCTTCCATTCAGGAGATATGCCGTTGATAACCTGTCCAGCTTTAAGTTTGATATTCATGATTTTTCGGGCTTTTACCAACTCCAAGTTCATGGCTTCTTTTTCGACGCTGGTCAAAGCTCTAGGGGTTTCGTTTTCAAGAACGTAAACTTTTTCCCAGCTAAAATCTGTTGGAGCTTCCTTCCAATTATTTCCTTTAGGCATTTCTGGGTGATTTCCTGTTTCTATTTGTTTTCCGTTTTTGTCAAAGCGGATATATATTTTCATTAATTAAACTCCTTATGTTAAACGGGTAACGCGTCTAAATCATCCCGATACTCCAAACCAACGGGCAATTTCAGGCAATTGTTAAATAATCCTAATTGAGTACCAAATGTAGTGCTGGGGCTGCCATTTGCTGACAAAAATATGATGGTGCTAGTTCCGTCTTCTGGGATTGAAATATAAAGTTTGGCTTTTTTACTTGAATTAGTATCCTCCGAGCCACTGCTCCAAATTTGAGAACCGTTTAACCCTACGCTTGCTATATTTCCCCAAGATGAATAGGCCGTATAATAAAATGAAATTGGCCACATAATGGCGTTTGAAGTAGTGTTACGAATTCTAAACAAAGCCATAATGTGAAGGCTATTTGAGCTGGATTCCATCCTTAGCACATCAGCGCCAATCATAGCGTTGTAACCGGAATATCCTTTTTTATTAAAAAGAGTCCTTAAATATTTGGGATTCCAATTCATATGGCCTGTGTGATAACTGCTGTCTCCCCAACTTGAAGGGGCTACTCCTCCGAACATCGCGCTATTGTTGGCCATTACCCAAGTGTTTTGATCATGAGTCAAGAACCGAGCCCACCGATATACTGGACGTTTTGGTTTATCCCATTGTTCCAGCGTATCCATAATGGGAATATCTAAGTCGGGATAATTAGATCCAAATCCCAAATTATTCATATGAAGTCCGAATAATTCTTTCTTTTTGTTGCGCAATGCATTTATTTCGGCTTCGCCTTTTTCTTGTACGCTTTGATACGTTTCTACTCCTTCGGAGTTTGAAAACGCTTTGGCAGAGTACAATAAATTCTTAGCGTCTAAGCTGGGGCTTAATATTTCACCGCGTTGTTTGATTTTTTGTAAAAGGGCATCGACCAAAGGATCTGCCATTGGTAACCTCTCTTTAATAAGAATGAAGGGTTATTAATATTGTCCAGATGGGTATTTAAAACTCTCCACAGTGTCGTAATCGTCGATGTATTCCAAACCTTCCGGTAAATCCAAGCAATTATTGTAAAAACCTAGTTGTGAGTGTCTAGATGCATCGCTGGAATAAGGCGGTCCTGAGGGCGAGATGAAAATTACAGAGCTAGTGTCGAAAACTTTCCCGTCTACTTCCCGTTTTGGAGATACGTAAACATTAAAATTTGCGTTCCCATCGCCAATATCGGTGGTGTAATCCCAAAGCGCTAGAGGAGTTTTATCCTCATAAAGATCTGCGTCGTGTTGAATAGCGGCGCTGGCATATTCGCCCCAAGAAGGATAGGAGCAAAAGTACATATGAATTGGCCAAATAATAGAGCTATCAGAGTTGTTTTTAACCCGGAACCAAGACATGATCATTCCACCATCGGTAGAGCTATAACTTCTCCAGATTTCGCATCCGATCATTGCATTTTTATCCGCATACCCTTTGTTGGTAAATGTGGTGCGCAAATATTCAGGATCGTATTTAATTTGATAAGCTCTATAACTACCATCGGTCCAACTAGAGGGAGCGACACCTAAAGTCAATTTATTTTCATTGGCAAAAAACCAACCCGCTTGTGGATAAGTTCGGAATCGAACCCATTTGAAAGGAGTTTTGGGTTTAATCTCTTCATAGGTCATGATTTCTGAGACGTTTTTTCCTGTGGGATAATCATCGCCCAAAACGATTTGCGAACTTAAATCATCGTAGAGAGTTTGCGCCTCATCAGCTAACCAAGATTCTTTATCTGAACGTTCTTTATAAACGTTTTCTAAGGCTCCTCGTCCGTTGAGTAGTTCATAAATCATGGCTAGATAACCTATTTCTTTCGCATTTGTCGACGATGCTAGCGAAATTCCTCGATCGACCAATTCGTTTAAAAAAGCGTTTGCGTTTAAATCCATAATTTTTTTCCAATATTAGTTAGGGTAAGTATCTGAGTCGAGATCGTCGATAAACTCCAAGCCTTCAGGTAGAATTAAACTATCGCCATAAAACCCTAATACCAGGCCACGCATCTCGCTGGAGGGAGCATTAGAGGTAACCGAAAATATGATGGTACTAGTAATATCGGCTGGGATTGTTAACCCTGGACTAGCGGTAGCAGATTCAGAGACGTCGGATGAAGCAGACCATAGTTCGGTTCCGTTAACGGCAATGCCAGCTCGTTCCCCATGAGAGTTATAGCAAGTATAGTAAAAAGATGGAGTCCAAGTTATGTCGGCGTTAGTCAAGTTTTTTACCCGGAAAAACGCTAAACCAACCATGCCATCAGTCGATCCGGAATAATAATTCCAAACCTCCGAGAAGATCATGGCGTTTTCGTGAGCGTAACCTTTACGCGTAAAAATGGTTCGCATTTTTTCTGCCTCGTTCCAGGCCATATGTGTAGCTCGATAACTACTGTCTGACCAGCTTGAAGGCGCTACTCCACCAAACATGGACGAATTATTAGCCATTACCCAGCCGCCGTTACTGTTGCTTCCGTCATAAGCAGGATGGGTTCTGAAATTAGCCCAGCGAAAGGGACATCGCGCTTGCCGTTTGTTTTTCTGTAATGCGTCCCAAATTGTATGTCCTTCGGAAGTGATATTGACTGTTAGTGTCGCTCCAGTTCCGTCTCCAACTACTGTTGCCGTGGGAGCTGATCGATAGCCAGCCCCTGGGTCGGTTATGTTGATGGCGTTAATAGTACCGCTATTAAAATTGGTAATTAAAGCTTGGGCAGGACGGATTGGGTTGCCTCCTGAAAAAGTAATTGTTGGGCCAGATGTATATCCTGTTCCGCCGCTGTCGATCGTAATTGACGTTACTTTTTCAGGCCACTCTGTCCCCAAAGAAAAAGATTTTTCCAATGCGTCGCGTAACGCCTGCGATTCTGTTTGAATTCCTGAAATCCGGTCAACCATTTCATCGAGGATTTTTTCAGAAGCGCCTTCTTTTCCGTATAAATATTCGTACGACTTGGCCAGGTAAGCCAAGTTTTTAGCGTCGCTGGAATCGGCTAAAATGCCGGCACTTTGAGCGATTGCTTGTAAAAAATTTTCAACTTGAATTTCTTCCGCCATGATTACCCCTTATACAAAACCAATATCTTGTTCGTAGATCATGCTTGCAATTTCATCTACGGATAAGCCGGTTTGTTCTAAATCCGCCTTTCTACTATCGGCTATTGCGTTCATAGAGGCGGTTAGGTTTGTCGATAAATCGGTTAACGCCATAACCCCAGAGTCCTTCTCTGCCGTTACCAGATCGATCAATTCTTGGACCGATGAGGGCACTACGGTTAGTTGCAAAGCTTTTGCAAGAAACACGAGTTCTTCAGGGGTTGCGCTATTTAAATGGGCGTTAATCTGATCAATTAGGCCACCAGATACCTGTTGCGTTGTCGCCATTGGGTTCCTCCAAAAATAAGTTCATTTTTATTCGATGAATATCTTTATCTGCTAATATCCAAGCTTGTCTGATGCGAGGGACATCTTCTTCCATTAAATTTCTTGGATGGGGCAAAGGATATTCGCGATTTTTTGTTTTTTCGTCGATCATGTTTCCTCGCTAGGTCGAAGCGTTAATAATATTCTTCAACTTATAACGTGTGTCATGTTTAAAACCGTTTTTTATTTTTTGATTCCGTATAAAAGTTATGTTTTTTCTATCTATCTAGAACTAAAGTCTGTTGCATCGCTTGCATTACCTATTAAGATGCGGCAGTTTAAATTGAAATTAATCTAGATTTACTCAGTAACGATAACTTGAAGATCGCGGACTCGAGGCCGGTATAAAGGATCGCCTCTCAATGTGAGCTGAATTCGGGTTTGGTCAATATTCAAACCGCTTACAATATGAGTCCTTTCTTCCCAGCCTTCGCCTACTTGTTTGGCTGAATCAAACGGTACGCTAACCCAAGTATCTGCAGTTGTTTCCGCTTCTACGGTAACGGTTGAGGTACCGGGGATAATGCCTTCAAAAATTACTCTAATGTTGGCTAATGCGTTTGAGGCTATTTCCGGAGCTGGAATCGCTCGGGATACGTAAGTTGCCATTTCCGTCAAATTACCCAAAATAGCCAGTACATTTGGAAAAAGCACTGGAGAAACTACTTGATTACCCTTCAATTCAGCGCGAACGCTTAAGTTTCCAGTGACTCTTTCTGGAAGAGCTAAAGGTTCTCCTTCAATCAATCGATACTCTTCGCCATCGTCATTTACGAGAACGAGCGTAATATCCGCTTCTGAAGAAGGACGTTCCGCGCCTCCTAACGCCAACAGGTCGCTGATATTAGTAGCTTGAATGGAATCTAAAACAACTGTTTTTGAGGCTTGAATAAAACTAGCCCCCATAAGTCTAAAGGTAAGATCTAAAGTTTGATGCGGAGTCCATGTATCTGCGTTGGAACTAGAAAGCATAACTCCGACAGTGTATGGTTGTTCGGTGATCCAACCATGATCAGGATCGTACTTACCCAGTTCGGCGATTGCTACGGCATGGTCAGGATCGTCTGTCAAAACTACAAAACAATAGGAGCGATCGGGTACTAAATAAACCGGAGACCACTCAATTTGAGTCCATTGGTTTAAATTGATTTGAGATGCGTCGATCGAACCCTCCACTAGGCTTCTGCCCGAAACAGGAATTCCATTCTCCACTTCGCGTAATTGAACGTAGATCGGATTGTTTATATTGCCTAAGGTTTTGAACCATAATTCCACTCCTGCTACAAAACGACCTTCTCTTAGGACAAAGGTTTGCGCTAATGGGTCGCTAAAGGTGACAGTTCGTATGGTTAAAGTGGTTCGTCGTTCTTCAGTTGTAATGGTTCCTCGGCTAATATAAGTTGCAGAACCAAAACTTCCACCCCAACCAAAAAAATCGATATTAGCATTTCCAGACGGTATATTAGCGGGTACAGTGAAATTGCCGGTTAGTTGGCCGTTTGCATCTGCGTTAAATTCCCCGCCGATCGCTGGATCGGCTTCTCGATCAATAATCGTAACTCCGGCAAACTCGACTTTTAAAAGAAGTTCGCCATTGCCGAAGCCTTGAATTGAGAAATCCACATTTCGTTGTCGCATAAATTCAACTTCTTGAGTGCTTCTAGTAACTGAATCTACACTTCGCGACATTTCAACAATAGAGGCTGCGTGCCCCCACCGATTCGTAGTTATCCTTCGAGTTCCTCCGCTGGTCCAATTTGTAATTACCTGTGTCCAGTTATCTACGGCTGGAGTCAAGGTAATCCTGGCAGGAATTGGAGGAAATGCTTGATAAGGATTAATTTTCATCTGAGTCGATTTTAAATTTTGTTCTAAAATCGGTTCCAATTCGTAGTCCAATGTCCATGGACTATTCCCCGTTGACGCATCCAATATAGTAAGGTCAATTGGAAGCGTTAAAACGCCATTAACGATGGCTGCGTTTTGAGGTTCGCCAGCGTCTCTTAAATCGTCGTCAAAGAAAGGATCGACAAAGACGCCGCGTTTTGAACTTGGATCAGATGCATTAGCGTTATTTCGCAATCTCTCTGAAGCGATCAAAGCGTATATGTCATAGATGTTATCGCGAATCTTTTCGATATCGGACATTGGCACTACGCGTACGCTATCGTTTATAACAGTTGGCAATCCCATCCAAGTTTGCTCGATAACCGCCAAAGCTAAGGAGCTTTGAGGAGGGTTTGGAAACACTGGACGGAAAGTATGACTAACGCCTTTTACTCGAGAGATTAAACCTTCGCGATTGACAATGATCCGGTCATAACGAGGTAATTTCCAACTATAATCGACTAATACTAGCGTTCCATCTACAGCGTCGGATACGGTAAAACCTGTTTCGTCTTCATCCGTAACGATACCGTCTGTTCGGTAATCATATGTAACTTCGTAAGAGGATCCGGGAGCTGGTTCAGAAGCGGTTGGCGACCAATCAACGCTGTTTCCAGATAAAATATAATCGGTGCCGCTAGTATAAGTCGTACCGCCCTGTTTTACCTCGATTATTTGAACGACAGAATTATCTGGAAGGACGTCGGAAGCTCCTGTAAAAGTTCCGTGTGTTAGACTGGAAATAGTCTTCCGTTTAGTGATGTCGACCTTATCAAGCGAAGCGACAGGCTCATTAGTAAGATTAACGCGCATTTTACCCAAATCGTCCGGGCTGAATAAATGCGGTTCGCTTTCAATTATGGATAAGTCAGGATCTTCGTCGTAAATTTTTCGAAGACTGCTTTCTAATTCCACTTCAAAACCGTTTACATGAGCCTTGCCCTCTTCTATTACGAAAGTTTGTTTTCCCTCTTCGCCCGGAACGGCGACTACTTTCATACCATTGACAACATAATGGCCATTACTTTCTCTATCGTATCTAGCTAAAGCTTGAGTTACATTGTTTAATTGAGGTGGAGGTGCTTGTTGTATGAGGACTCCGTTATCAATTTTATGAACTGGAAAAAATTCTCCATTTCCTTCGTTCTCTTTTCCCCAAACGACATCGTACTTAGTGCGAACGGCTCCTGGTTCTTGATAATTACGAGTTCCAACTGCAGGGTCCTTCAGATTAGGGTCTTCTAATTCGGTAATTGTTTGCCTTGCGAGATAGACGCCAATTACCGCTAATTCGTTGTTAGGAATTGTAATTACCGCATTTGGAACAACTCTTACCATCCCTTGGATATAAATGGTGCCCTCAGCCAATGTCGCTTGGACTTGATTTGGGCCCAAATTGCCTGGGTCGATCACAACGCACTCGGCGTTGGACATGATATCGCCGTCTTTAAAAATGGAATCGCCAATACCCTTAATGCGATGGTGAACTTCCGCCTGAGTATCGTTTAATTCCGCCGATTGCAAGCCTTTTCCTGCGCGAAATAACAATTCTTCGTAATTGCTGTCGGGATTAAATCGTCTATATATATCGTTCATTGTTACCAATACTTGTTAGAAGGTGATTACGAATTCAAACGTTTCGCGCGTTGCCGCGTTTCTATGAATAGGAGCCGTATATTCCAATAACAACAAAATTCCAGCTGTTTCTATATCGGCCGGTAAAAAGTACATTTGACCGGCTGGTACCGTGCTTTTGATCTCGGAGCCGCTGATGACGCCAAGTTCTCGGATAACTTTATCCGAGCCATCGTCGAAATCGAACTTAAAGGATAGATAAAGGTTGTTTGTAGGATTATTTGAAAATGTAAACCGGCCAGTCGGGACAATGATTTCACCGTTTACGTCCGGCGAACAAAATCTTTTTTCAAATATGTGCCGCCGTCCTACTTCAGCTAGCAAAACTGTAGCTGTTACGTCTTCTACGGGCGGCGTATCACCCCAGTTGACATCGCCGGTACCCCACGCTAAATGTATGGACTGCTCTTTAATTGCCGCGGCAATTGCGATTCGCCCAGATTCAGTTAGAACGCTCATGATTCATTCCTATAATTGTTTCGGTTTGATTCCAGGAACTGTCCGGCCAATTAGAATCGGTCCAAAATTGACTGTCCATTTCCTGAGAAGATGTACGGATAGGGCCGTGAACTGAAACCAGTTCTTTTTCCAATCCGCCTTGAACAAAATAAACAAATAACGTTTTTTGACTTGTTACTAATTGATGATCTTGCGGTTTCACTAATGATTTTGAATGAAGATGACTATGATTATTGCCTGCTATTACGATGGTTTGGCTCCATGGAGTATTTGGCCAACTTGTGTTAATCCAATGTTGACTTCCTAGCTCTACGGAATAGGATCGAATTAAGCCATGAACCATTACTAGTTCGCTTGAGGCTCCATCCTGAATGTGGTAGGCAGTTGATTTGTCTCTACTTGTTGCCAATTCTAAATCTTGAATTTTTTCGATACTTTCGGCACGAGCGCGATGGCGACTATTTCCCGTAATGGTTTCAACCGCTTCCCAAGCGGAACTCGGCCATTGGGCCGATGTCCAAAATTGACCGTCCATTTCGATTGCAATGGAATGAACCGGATCTCGGTATGAAATAGATACTTCTTGATATGGATTTTCTAAAAAATTAGTAAATAATTCACCTTGTGATTTTCTTACGATTTGATCTTGTGGTCTTATCAATGCCTCTGGAGTTAAATGACCATAACCCATTTCTGAATACCGTAATCCACTGTAGAATGGATCGGTAAAGGTAAGCGATGAGTTTGGTATTCTGACGACAGGATGGTTAATAAGGGGTTTTTCTTCTGATAAAATAGGAAAATTCGAAAGTGGTGAAAGCAGGTCAAAACGGCATGATAATTTTGTAAAAATGGGTTGAAGGTTATACCCATTTACCGTTTCGTTCCCTCGAATTGGATCGAATCTTTCGTCTAAAGAGGTTTTTATAACAACGTACCGATCATCCAATTCGCTTTCGTCGAGAACGAGAGCTTCTCCTTCTTCTTTTATTAAGAAACCAGCAAAGCATGCGTTAGTCCAGCCTAAAGGGTCGCTATCCGACAGAACAATTTCTGCTTTGCAAAATACGTTTATGTTTTTTGTAGTCTCAATTTCTAAAGGACCGCATTCGGAAGTAAACAAATGCGAATGCGCAGATTCATGATTAATGAGATGATTGTCGCCTAAAAGTAGAACATCAAGAAGAGCTCTATCTTCATAATGACCTCTAACCGAATACTCTCGATCAAGTACTCGTATAATTTGTGGAGGGATTACTAATTCGGAAAAAGCAGATTCTCGTCCAAATGAAAGAATTGGGAATCCTTCTAGGTGTACTCCCGAGTTATCCGAAAGTAGGGCGCCATAGTCGCTATCGTTTAGAATATGACGACGGATATCGTATTTATGAAAAATTCGGCTAAGGTGACTTCTAGCGGGAATTGAAAGTTTTGCCAGCTTTAGTAGTCCGATTAAGTTTGTTTCATTTTTGGGTACGTTGCCAGAGTCTAATTGAAATTCGGCAAAATGTGCTCCCGGGCCTTCTTCCTCAGTATAGGATCCTTCCATTCCAATCCAGGAGAGAGCTAAGCGTAACCCTGCTTCCGTTCCCCGAAGTCGTTGCCATTTGATTCCTTCTTTGATAGCTTGGCGAGGATCTTCCAGAAAATAAAGTATTTCTCCTAGTCCATATTCCCAGATTAGGAAAGGTAAGAAGTTATCAGGAGCCTCGAGTTTTAATCCTCGAATTTCATTGATTCCTGGCTTTAAGTCGACTCTTGGTTGAATAGCGTCATTTAAAGCTAGCTCTACTTCAGTTGCGTTTGGCGGAAGTTCCATTAATATTTAAATGAGAATTGTGTTTTTGGAAAACAGTTGGCTACCAAATTCGGTCGCCAACTGTTAGAGTCAAATTAGATAGCGCTACACATTGGAAAGGCCCAACTTCTACATTTGTGACTGATTCGGCTAACTGAACATCTTGTATTCCTTGAAGATGTAACTGCCGGATAATCCAAGATTTGGTAAGGTTCCACCCAAGCTCGCGAACTCCGTCGAGAATACTGGGGAAATTATTCCGCGCTGTTTCGACGATTTCTTCTGGGGAATCTGGATATAAATGTAGAACAGCTTCAATATTAATTGGTAAGATTTCAGCTCCAATGATTTCGATTGTGTCGGTAATAATTTTTATATTGGGAGCGTTTACCGCTTTGGAAATGATATCCAACATATCTTGATCAGGCGCTCCATCTCCTATTTTTGATAAAACTGCGATTCTAACTTTTCCCGGCTCTGGTGAGTCTACTGCTATATCTCGGATATTTGGGTTTGCTCCAAGAGCGGTGGCTTTATACGAATCTGATGTCCCTCCTACAGAAAACCCTTTTATATGTGTAACGATTCTTTCCCGTAGCTCCTCATCAGATTCCCCTTCTAATCTTTCTAGGCCGTAAAATTCAGCTAAATGATCTAAATCCAAGTTTTTGGCGTAGCTCAATAGGTTTGCTCTGGCGGCATCGTTTACGCGTTGTCTTAAAATGAGCTCGCGATAAGCGGCAATTTCTAAGATCTTGAGCCCGGGATCTGATTCGAGATTGTCTGCGTTCCATTCAGGGAGTTTTTCCTTAAGATCGTTTTTCATTTCCGCAAGTATGGTTTCAAAATTCAAGGTTTCAATAATGTTGGGGACTGGCAAACTTTCAAGAACTTGACTCATACGGAAATCCTAATATTCTGACTAAGAGGTTGATTATTACCGTTTACGGTCATTTCAAGTCGCATATCTATTAGACCTGAACCGGCAGAATCAATTTTTACCTGATTGATGGATACTCTTGGTTCCCATCTATCTATAGCTTCAGCCGTAGCCGCAGTTGCTCTGCTTATAAAGACTTCATTGACGGGATTATCTACTAATTCCATTAACCGCGAACCATATTCGGGGCGCATAATTCTAGTGCCAATAGGAGTGGTTAATATGTCTCGTATAGATTGTAGGATATGATCAAGAGGTTCTAAAATCTCAAATTTTCCTTTATTCAATTTTCCGCTAATTCCTGTTTGCATCTTAGGACTTAAAATTCGCGAAGGTTGACGTCAAGCTTAACGGTCGATTCGTTTTTTAAAAAAGAGCTTTTATCCAAATATTTAACTTCTTGATCCATAAACTTTTCCCAATGTCTTTTTTCTAACTGCTTTTGAGTGACAACCTCTTTTAATTGACCATCAGGTTTATAAATTGAAACTTCGTGAAAAACGCTCATTTTTATCCTCCGGCAAAAACGCTGGAACTTCCGTGAGCTACGCTAGACCCACAACTTATAGGATCGCCTATACGTGCGACTGGAAGCCCATTTATAAAAACTGTTGATGAACCCTGAGACAATGCGCCATCATGACAATCATCGTCGCAACAATGAACGATCCAATGATCCGTCTCGCGATGAGCCTTGATTCCATTAATATAAACGTTGGAACTGGCTTGATCGTTTGGTCTTGATGGCCAGCATCCATGCCCTGAACATGAATCGCCTAGTCTAGCGACTCCTGGCATATTTATTTCTCATGGGTTGAGATCTATTCGATCGGCTCTGAGAGTTAAATTTTGATCACCTGTAAAAAGAATATTGTCCACTGCGCTAATTTCTAGAGTGCCGTTTGAATGTAATTTCATCGATTTAGTTTTACTGTTGTATTCAAAGAAACTTCCGTCTTCGTATTGGAGTTTCATAACTTTTTCGGTTTTATCGTATTCAAATAGTGCGCCGGTAGAATACTGGATGCGATGTAGGTCTTTGCGACCGGTTGTTTTTTTTTGGTTCGAAAAGAAACCTCGTAAAACCCAACCTCTGGAAGCGTCTCCGTACTCTGAAAGAACCAAGACTTGCTCCCTAATATCTGGATGCCAAAATGAGATGTCGTCTCCTGCGCGTGTTTCTAACCAAGGAATTTTGGGACTAATTCTTTCTCCAAAGTCAACTCTGCACAATCCTTCTTCGTAGAAAACTTCATGCACAATTCCCGGGCGAATGAAATTGCCAGAGCGTCTTTCTAATTCGCTTATTTGAGTTTGATTAGATAATCCTGACATGTATTAGGCGGTTTCTTGGCTTAAAAAATAGTTTTTAAAAGGAACGTTAATGATTAAAAAACGATAAATATTTCTAACGCAAGTCTGTTTGATTTCGTCTTTGAATAAGTAAAATCGGATATTCTATAAGCTCATTTGTTAATAATATCTCCCCTTTTCTTTAAGAAATTTTCCCGACAGGAAAGATAAGTCCGCTCCAAATTGAGCAATTAGAAGCATAACTTCATCGATTAAATTAACGCTCAATAAGACAAATTATCCTCTTAAAGCAGCATAAGTCCTCGGTTCTCTAAAGCGGTCGATAATGCATAAATTTATTCTTCGATTAAAGATTTGTATTCTGACTCGTGTGCTAAACCTACATCCGGCACCCAACTATATTTAAGGTCTGTAATTACGTTTCCGGAAGAATCCCAAACGTTTGTGCCTGAAGTTACAATTTGTGACCATGGAATTTTCCACAGGGTTAGGGTAGGATCGCCAGAGTCTTGAAGCTCCCCAATTTCCAGTTCCGCCACTTCAACTAGGTCAAGACTCCAACGATTCCCTTGAATGATTTCTGCCGTTGATTGTGCTAGAGAAAGACCGGCTCCTTTGCTATTGTTTGCAATTGCCCAAGTCAACCAACTTACCTTTAATCTTAATTCTTCGGTACCCGTGTCGGGTTCCCGGCTGAAGGTGGACATGCCAGTAAATAGAGCTGGGACTTGGTAAGAAACATCGGAAATCGAGAAAGGTTTTTCGATTCGTGAACAGGTTCCAAGTCCTGAAACTTGTTCGTTTAGTTTTTGAACGATCGTGTCTAATATTTGGCTAAATGTCATATTATTTATCGATTAAATGACTAAGTCCAATTTGCGATGAAATATTCCAAATTCAATGTCAATTTGCTTTTTATTTCTTATTTTAATAACCAAGAGTGATTTAATTTTTTATGAAAACTTAAAAGTCTGACGTTAAATCCAAAACTAAATGTTAGGCAATTAATTAAGTGTTAAAAGCAGTATATAGTCTGACTTGTCCCATATTTCCTGGATGTCAAACAAAGTTAAAATTTTTTTAAAAAGAGAATAAATTTGGAAATAATAAGTTGTTTCTAGAACGGATTGTGCACAGCATGAATATGCTTGTTATTTTTAAAGCATTTGTACTGTGATATTTGTTTTGGTTCATGTTGTGCACTAATCTTCGTATATGAATTATTTTTAGTTTAAATAATTATTTTTTGGTCAGGAGTCTTTAAACTCAGGTTTTAGCCGACTTTGATTTTGGAACTAGTCGTTAAATGTTTGAAGGTCTAATTAGCTAGACGATTTCACCTTTCATGATCCTTTGGGCATCGGACTTGGATATTCGAATAGATCCGAAATTTCTGAATCCAATAATGTACCCACACTCAATGGCACGATAGATCCGTTTTTTTGCCGCGTCTGTTTTTATATGAAGGTCAGTAGCTAAAAATCTTGCGATTTCGGTTACAGAAAAACTTTGTTTTTCGGGTAATTTAACTTTTGAATAATTTGTTGGCATGATTTTATTTCCTTATAGATAAAAAATGAAATTTGAAAAAACGGCGATTTTCATTTTTGGAAAATGTGTTTATGGGTTGATATATTCTTAAATTGATAGTCTATTTTTGAAAATTTCGCATAGGCATCTTTCAGTAGAATAAAGGCCAAAAGACCCTTGTGAAATTTATTGACGAGCGGCATCGCAATGAGTGCATTTTGTATCGTTCCAGACTGCGAAGGAAGTTTGATTGGCTTTGACGAAAGAATAACTTTATTATTTTCCTCGTTATTCGGAATAGAGCCGTCGAAGTTGATCCATATATAACAAAGAAGACGGATGTAAGTTACTTCTTGAGCTGGAGTCATTAAAGTAATATTAGAGGTTCTCAACCAGTCATTTGGATAATACTGAAACGCGAGAGTTAGAGATTTAGCCATTTGTTATTCTCCTGCTTATGGCGGATTAGTGTCGGTGTTAATAACTGTCAATAGAAAACCCAAAAAAAAAGACAAAATGAGATAAAGCAATAAATCGTTTTTTGTAATATAAAGCGATGCAACCTCTGTAGCCAAAATGTAGCCAAGGCTTGTTGTTTAAGGTTTTAATATGTTTTAAAAAGTAGGATCAAAATCCCTTGAATAGCTTGAAAATATAATGATGAAATTGTAAATGCCCGATATTCAACGAATAAAGAATTTCCAATAATCTTTGTCGCTTAAATGGCATTCAAGAGGTTGGGCAATTGGATTTGAGGTTTAAGGTGTGAAGTTTTATAAAGGTAGGTTTTTTAAAAAAGAAATTTTAATCAGAATCTTAATTTTTTGATTAAAATTTTTTTGGCAAATAAGAGTTTAAAGCGGAATTTATTATGAAACGGTTATTCCGGATTCGGTTTATGAATTTTTCAATTATTTCTTATTATTACTTGGAAGGTTGATTTTTATATATGGAATCAAGAGGGCGTTTGTTCTAAATTTGAGGAGTGGGGGTGATTATTTTATAAGGCCGAATGTACTGAAGTATTTATAACCTAATTACTCATCATAATTTTTTCTTTGCTTTTATATTAATTGAAGCTCAGAAGTTGTATTAATGAATGTTCAAATTAGTTCTCCATTCATTTGGAAATTATGGAAAAATGATTTTAAAGCCTATTCACCAAGGACGGTTTATAAACTAGAAAATACAAGGATGTTGTTTTAAAAAGAAATAGAAAATTGAAAATTAACGTTTTTTGTAATCCTCCAAGAAATTATTTTTAAAAGTTGTATAGAAAGGGCAGTTGCCAACAAACCCCGTTACTAATGGAATGATGCCAATAATGAACATCATGGCTCCCATTCGACTGCCAAAAAAAATACCCCAACCAATTAGTAAACTTCCTATAAACACTCTTGCTATTCGTTCTGTTTTATCAATATTACAATTCATGGTTTTTTAACTCATAAATATGATTTGTCTAGAGTGCACAATTTGGGTCTAACGGAATCATTTCTATTTTCAACACATTTTACTTATGTGGAGAATTGGAAATTTTAAATAGCGATTTGCTACAATTTTTTAAATATTTAGCCTCTTAATTTCCTGCGGTTGAGAAGGCTTTACTGCTCCATATTGTGATGCTATAAAGGTCGATTTGTCGTGTTAAGTAAATTATTTTCGCTCTTCTTATTTTGGTAATCCGAATAAAATATATTGAATGATTTTCTTATTTATTGATTTACAATACGGTGAAAAGTTCTTAATAACTTCCTCATCTTAGAGTGAGGCACGCTACGTGGATATAATGTTGAAAGGCATTTCTTGGATTATAGATAGGTTGTATGCGAATTAAAAAATGAGCAACAAGCGATTATGAAAATTCTGGTAAAGTTATTTGTAATGTCTCTAGAATAAATTAAAAAATTAGCATATTGTTTCGGTGATTTTTATTTACACTTTTTCGTCGTTATTAGACTTGTTAGCGTTGTTTTTCCCTACTAATATAAAATATAGGCAGTTGAAAAAAAAATGCAATGAATATTATGTTTAGGAAGTGGATTTGCTACTTAAATAAATTTATTTTGTTTATCCAAAGTAAATCCTAATTTCTTTGCGGAATTAGGATTGATATGATTTTGAAATTCTCTCTGGATTTGGAAGATCTTATTTACGAACGAGGTAGATAGAAAAAGCAATTCAATCTTTCGAAAAAGTATTGAATTTCGATATAGACTATGTGGCAACGCGATATACGATTGAAAATTTAAAGAGTTTAATTCCAGAGTAGGATCGATGGTAATTCGGAATTTAGATTTTAAGATGGGTTTGGCGGTTCCATCCGAATAACAAAATGGTCTAGATTTTCTCTCATAGAGAATTGTTCCGCAAATTTTCCCGCTTGTTCTTTGTTTTTAAATTTTTCTACATTGACTTTATAAAGAATATGTTGGTCTTTTTGGGATGGTGTTATGAAAGCTGAGTATCCTTTTTCAGCTAAAGTCTTAATCATTTTTTGAGCATAAGATTTGGTCTTATAAGCTCCCACCTGCAATGTGTAGATAAATGATTTTACGACTTTAAAAATAGGGCTTTCTATTTTAGGTTCCTTTTTTTTGGCTTTTTCAGTTATTACCAACTTGGTTTTTTGTTTGAGCGTCGGTTGGGTAGAAGATGACGCTATCTCCTCTATGTCTCTCGCTGAATCTTTCGCAATTTGTGGAGAATTAAAAAATTCTCCTTTTTGAACTGATTCTGGTTTTTCTATTAAAGAGGTCAGTTTTTCAGTCAATTTGTGGATTATTTTATTTAAATTAAATTTGTTTGTTACAAGTTCTACAGGGGCTATTGCTGCAGCAAAAATTCCGGTTGGAAGTTTTCCGATTCCTTCAAAATCAGTTTCAGTTTGGCTAGCTTTCCAAAGAATTTCTCCCGTTCTTGTATCTGTTAACGTAACTGAAGCGGTTAGTTCGATGGAAGAGTGAATCACTGCATATGAACGTTCTACTTTGGACATGACTGGGTGAAGTACTGCATCGGCTCCTAAAATTTCTCCTAATCGTATAGCGCTAATTTTTTTTAATTGTTTTGGATGTTTGATTTTGTTTTGTTCTAGCAGTCCATCGACAACAAAGCGTTCGATCAATTTGAAACGCGATCTTTTGAAATTTGCGTACAAGCTTTGCCGAAAAAGTTCGGCAGCTTCTTTCTGATTAGAGTCTGAAAATTCTACAGGTAGAATCGCGACCAAAAAATCTTCCGATAATTTTGTTAGTTTTCCCGACATCTTAGTTGTGGGTTTTTGTGTAGCGCATCCCGATATTACACATATTATTGATATGTAAAATGCGAATTGGGTAAACGTGTGGAATAATTCCCGTTGATTAGTTTTTGAGTCTTTTTTCATCACTGAGCAAATTTAGGTTGGCCTTTTTAATAGGAGCTGTTGCAGTTGAAAGCGTTACGCCAAGGAGAGCTTTTTTGCCAGTCAATCCTAATTTATCTTTTAGTCTTCCTATAATTAGAGCGTTTTGAAAATGATCTCTAGATTGTATTGAGTAAGATCCAGTATAGGTACTTGGTTGATTTTCTTGTAAAGGAATAGAAAATTTCCAGCTACCAATATCGAAAGAAGCTGAAAGATTTGGAGATCCTGTTAACGTTACTTCAATAACGTCTCCAGTCTGCAATTTTTTGTTAGATTCTATATTCGTATAAATTCCTGAAATTTTAGGAGAATTTATCTGGCTTTGTGCGATTTGATTAGGATCAGGTATTTTACGAACCACCTTCGACGCAAACTGTTCGGCTAATTTGTAGTAGGCTTTTTCAGAATTAAAATTTGCCATTTGCTGCTGCACCATGTCTACAAGTGTTGGGGTTACTAAGCTAGATTGATCTAATTCTTCATGTTTTAGATCCCATAAAGTTTCTCCCGTTCTTAAGTCAATCATCTGCATTTGAGCATTGAGCCAGGTTTCTGCATATATCCCTCCCGTAAAATTATTGGAATTGATTAGTTTGCCTTGAACCACAGCGTCTACTCCTAATATTTTTCGCAATGTTTTTAACGGAAGTTTTTTAGCATAACTTACGTTTTCAAGCTTATTTTTGTTCAAAACTTTGTCGATTTTTTCGAGAGGTAAATCCGCATAGCTAAGATAACTGAAGTAATTGTAGAAAACTTTCCGTAAAATTTTTTCAGTTCCCAATTCGACAAACTTTCCGTCTTTTTCAGTAGTGAAAGGTAAAATGGCTACAGAAAGAGGGTAAGCGCTAAAAAGAGGAGATTTATGAACTTTTACTTTTGCTGTTCCACATCCACCGAATAATAAAATCAGAATAAAGATCGAGAAAAATTGGGAAAAATATTTGTCCATTAATTTATATTTATTTGAAAGAAATAATAGTGTCAAATTTTTTAAGAAATATTATATTTTACTTAAATTACCATAAATTTATATAAATTTATATAAATTATGTGTCTAGGCTGTGTTTTTGTTGTTTGGTGGTTTTTCTGTTCAGTGATTTGCCTCCTTTTTGAAAAACTTTTTTTAAAAAAAATGGTTTCACGTTGATTTGAGATAACCAATTATGTTTATGAGATAATAATTTTATTTCGGCATCCTATTAAAATATTGAAAGTTATCATTTTCATGTTATTTCATAATTTATTAAAAACTCTGGGCAGCTTGATTTTGTTTTCGTTGACCCTTTCATGTTCGTCGCCTAATTCGAGTTCCGATAAGACGTTTCGATTAGCTTTGCATTCTGAACCTCCTACTCTCGATTGGTCGCTTGCAACGGACCATGTGTCCTTTGATGTATTAACAAATCTTATGGAGGGATTGACACAATACAACCATAAAATGGAACCTATCCCTGCAATTGCAGAAAGATGGGAGTTTTCTCAAGATGGCAAAACAATTACTTTTTTTCTGAGAGATGATGTTCGTTGGACGGATGGCAAAATCGTAACCGCTATGGATTTTGAATATTCATGGAAGAGACTCTTAAATCCTGCGACTGCGGCGGAATATGCTTATTTTTTATTCGATATAGAAAATGCTTTTGAATACAACTCAGGAAAAATAAAAGATCCAGATCTTTTGGGAATCGAAGTTGTATCTCCAACCGTTTTACGGGTTAAATTAAAACGACCAGTTTATTATTTCCCTTCGATAGCGACTTTTATGGTTACCTTCCCACAACGTAAAGATTTAATTGAAAAGTATGGAGATCATTGGACAGACCCGGAACACATTGCCACAACCGGGCCTTTTGCATTAGAGGAATGGAGACACGAGTATAAATTAATTTTTAAGGCTAATCCCAAGTATTATGGTAAGCCTCCGGGAGTTAAAAGAATTGTTGCATATATTGTTGAAGAAGATACTACGGCATTGACTTTATATGAGACTGGCGAACTTGATATGACATTGTTATCTCCGGTTTCTATTCCTTATTATAGAAATAGTCTTGAATATAGAACATTGCCTCTTTTAAGAGGGTATTATTATGGTTTTACTGTTACTGAAAAACCTTTTGACGATCCATTAGTTCGACGAGCTTTTGCACATTCGATAGACCGATCTCGATTGCCCGATATTCTTCAAGGAGGGGAAGTTCCCGTTTCTTCTTGGATTCCGGTTGGATTGTTAGGATATAATTCGAAAATTGGCGCGAAATTTAACCCCGAAAAAGCCCGTTCTTTATTGACTGAAGCTGGTTTTCCAAAGGGGAAAGGTTTGCCTACGATTACTTTGGCTTACAATACTAATCAAACTCATAGATTAGTAGCGGAATATATTCAAGACCAATGGCGGCGCCATTTAAATGTAAAGGTGGAAATAGAAAGCCAAGAATGGAAAGTATTTTTAAGCCGGTTAAAAACTGACTCACCACAAATATTTAGGTTGGGATGGGGAGCCGATTTCCCAGACCCAGATAATTTTATGAATTTGTTTCTTTCTTCAAGCGGGAATAATCATTTAAATTGGAACCATTTGGAATATGATCAATTAGTAGATCGCGCAGCATTGGAGAAAGATCCCTCAATAAGAAAAGAACTTTACGATAGAGCCCAAAAAATTCTTACTGAAAGTGAGGCGGTTATTATTCCGCTTTTTGTGACGGCGAAAAACCTTTTAGTGAAACCTTACATTAATGGGTTGGAATTGAACGCTTTAGATCAGGTTTTTTGGAAGCGCATTAGCTTTTTGGACTCAGTTGGCTAGGTAACGTTTTAAGACGCGCGCTAGCGTCTTTAATAAAAATATGATAGTAATAAATTATGGAATTTAAAGCGAATAGTACACGAACCGCCGAGCGATTGGTTAAAAATTCCATTCGCTTGTTTACCGCTGAAACTATATCTAAATTAATCGCATTAGCGACACAAATTGTTGCCGCGCGTTATTTAGGCGATAAAGGTTTTGGAACGTTTGCTTTTGCATTTTCCATCACGGGAATATTGACTATATTGGCCGATACAGGAATAAATACCTTATTGATTCGGGAAATTTCTCGCGAGCCCGATAAAGCAGACGATTATCTTGGAAATGCCTTTTTTCTAAAAGCTGTATTGTCTCTAGGTATTTTAATCATTTTATTAACGTTGCCAGCTATTGTTCCTCTTGACCAGGAAGCTCGTCTTGTGGTTTGGGCAATTGGGTTGGCGTTGTTAATTAATGGGTATTCAGATACTTATATTGCTGTGTTTCGAGCTTTTGAAAACATGTCCTTAGTTTCGATTCTAATGATAATCCAACGAGGTATGTTTTTTGCCGGCGGTATGATTTTGTTATTGATGGATTATAAAGTTGTCCCTCTTTCTTTAGCGTTTTTAGGAGCGGCAGTAGTCAATTTTTTTATAGTCCGATGGAAAATGAATTCTCTTTACGGTTCCAAACCTTGGGTTGTAGATCGCAATAAGTTAAAAGAAATCTTTGTTCTTTCCCTTCCAATTGGCGGCACAATTTTATTTACTTACATTTATTTTCGTATTGATTCCGTGATGTTATTTTTCTTACGGGGAGAGGCGGAAACGGGATGGTATTCAGCCGCTTTAAAATTGATTGAGGCTTCTGTTATTTTAATTGCTGGAATACGAAATGCGATTTTCCCAATTTTATCTAAAACTTATGCCGATCAATCTAAGAGTTTTGTTAGTATTTGGCGGGAAGGCTCTAGATTTCTTTTGATTGTGAGTATTCCTGTAGCAGCCGCAATTTCTTTATTAGCTCCACGTTTAGTTGAGATTCTTTATGGAACGGCTTTTGAAAGCACCGGGCATGCTTTACAAATAGTGGTATTGGCCCTTCCATTGTTATGTCTTAACGACATTGTTTCTTATTTATTGATGTCTGCGGATAAGGCGTCAAAGGTTTTAAAAATTGCCGGCATTGGCGCATGTGTAAATGTTCTGATCAATGCGGTTTGTATTCCTATTTGGGGATATGTTGGAGCGGCGTCGGCTACCTGCGCGACAGAATTATTGGTATTTTGTATTTACTTTAAAACTATTGGAAGTATTTGGGGACCCAAAGACCTATGGCCTCCTATATGGAGACCCATTTTAGCGACGGGTGGTATGATGGTGGTTTTATGGGGAATGTTTACCCTTCCCTTGTTGCCCTTACTGATATTAGGTTTTGGATCTTACTTCGGACTGCTGATGGCTCTCGGAGCTTTCACAGAATATGATTGGAAGATATTACGCGGAGTTCTTGATTTAAAAAAGTTACCTGCCGAAAGAAAAAATCAGAGTGTTTCCTTCATTCCAGATGGCGAAAAACCAAGAAGAATTTTAATGATCAAGCTTGGCGCTGTGGGAGACTTGGTTATGGCGTCCTCATTTTTTGATCAAGCTCGCAAACAATTTCCAAATTCTGACATTACATTATTGACGGGGAAGTTTTCCTACGAAAGTATCCGAAATAATCCCTGTATTGACCGTTTTATGCGTGTGGATGATAAGGTTCTGTATAGAGGAGCGCCATTTGCGAGGTTAAAGGAAGTATTAAGAATTGTTCTAGACTTGAGAAAAGAAAATTTTGATTTGGCCTTTGTAATGCATAGAGCCTGGCCATTTAATTTACTGATTTATATTTGTGGGATTTCTTGTCGCGTTGGTTTTTCAAGAGGGCGGGAAGGATTTTCTTTAACCCACCGAGCCGTTCCTCGCACATCGAGAAACGAAAGAGAAAATTATTTAGACTTACTTCGAGTTTTAGGAATGGAAGCGCAATATGAAGGAAGTTATTATTTTGTTTCGGAAAACGAAAACGCAAGGGGTTATAATTTTGTTGAAAGATTAGATTTGCAAGAAGGAGAAAAGCTTATTGCAGTCGCTCCTGGGGGCGGAAAAAACGTCAAATTGGAAATGCCGAATAAAAGATGGCCGCAAGAATATTATGTGGAGTTAATCAGAAAGTTGAGCGCTGAAATTCCGTGTAAAATTGTTTTATTTGGAAGCTTTGATGAAAGAGATTTAATCAAAGAAATTCGAAGTCAGCTTCCGCAATGCTATGGGGCTACCGATTTAAGTTTAGGTGAAGTTGCTTCAATCTTTAAAAATTGTTCGTTATTTATTGGAAACGATAGCGGGCCTCTGCATATCGCATCCGCGATGTCTACTCCTACCTTGTCGTTTTATGGTCCCACAAATCCAAAAGATTGGGCTCCTCCAGGAAAGACTAACATAACATTATACAAAAACGTTGAATGTTCTCCTTGTTATGATAACGGGAAATTCCCTGAATGTTCCCATTTGAATTGTTTGTATTCCATTTCAGTCGAAGAAGCTTGGGGTGAAGTTAAGCGAAGTTTAGAAGAAGTTTCAGTCATAAAAGCATGAACGAAATTTAGAAATAATGGTTTAGTTTCTTTTAATTGCTAGTATGTTGAAAGTATTTGCTGTACCTAGAATACAATTAGCAATGAAGGCTGAAACTCCATATCTTCTCGCACAATACTTTGATATTTTTAATATTTCCATTCCTTCTTGTTCTAAAATTTCTCCTAATTCTTTGGGATCGATTCCGCCAAATTGCCTTTGGTAGTCAGAGTATTCATAGTCGTCTTCGAATAGCGGAATTTTCCGAAATTTCATTTCTTTTTTATAAATTCTTTCTTCAATTTCTGCAAGTCGTTTGTGTAATCCGTATCGCAGTGGCGAATGGATTTTTTGTTTTAGTGGTTCAAAAAAAATTAGTAGTGGGCCTCCGGGGGCTACTTTAGAACAGAACTTTCTTACCGCAGTTTTAAAGTCATAAAGATGATGAAGTAGGGCAGATACAATCATTCCATCAAATGGACGTGTATCTCCATCGGAAAATTCGACGACGTCGCCAACTATTAGCTCGGAGCGATTTAATTTTTCTTGGTCCAAATTTTCTTTTAGCGCTTCAACCATTTCTTCCGATAAATCCACCCCAGTCATTTGGTATCCTCTAGCTATCATGGGTAAAAATACATACCCTGAGCCGCAACCGATATCCACAATCCTATTTTTCCCAGGCGAAATAGATTGACAAAAGGAATCAAGTGTCTTGTTTAATATGCGTTGTTGGAAGGAGTTAGTTTGTTCTGGATGTCGGCGTAAATAGAGTTTATTTTCAAGCGCGTGCACTCGCCTATTTTCATCAAGAATCTTTTGGCGAAGAGTTTGGTCGTTGGAACAGGAAGTCATTTGGACAAATTCGGCGGGAAGTAGCCAAAAAAGGGTTAAGCTAAATCTGCTTCATAAAAAAAACGTTTAGGGGCTTTTTCGGTCGAACATTCATTACAGTTTGTGCATACCTTTGGAAAATTACCGTTTAGGTGCTGCTCGCGTAGTTGATTAATAGCATGCCCATGCCAAATATCAATTACACGATCATCCCATGCGTTTCCAAGAGTAAGAGTTGCGTTGTAGTCTACACAACAAGGAATTACTGTGCCATCCCACAATACTGCAAGTTTCCCATAATCTTTACCAAATGGTTCTGGGCAAACTTCTTTACGTGGGCTTTGAATGAGTTCCGGTTGTAATCTTATATGGTCGGCAATTTTATTCCAATAAGCTATAAATTCTTCAGCCTCGTTTTGTGTAGATTCTTCAACAGTAAAAACAACTCCAATACTCAATTCTGGCCGCCGAACTTCTTTTTTTTCTTTTATTTTTAAAATGGCTTTTTCAATTTTTTCTAATTCCACTCCACGCACAGCTTTAAAGGTTTCTGCGGAGCCGTCAATTGAAAACCGAATAATGTTAAGAGGGCTCTCTATAATTTTGTCAATCATTTTGTCGGTTAAGAGAGTGCCGTTAGTGTTCATTACTATCCATGGAACTCCTGCATTATGGGCGTAGTCAAACATTTTAAAAATGTCTTTATGTAATAACGGCTCTCCCCAATTATGCATGCAAAGGTGTTCTAACCCAGGGGAGTCATCCACAATCTTTTTAAATAGCTCAAGATCCATGAAGCCTTCTTTACGCTCCATACCCTCTGTGACAAAGCAAAACCGGCATCGGAGGTTGCAGGTATTAGTTGGCTCGATTATTAGTGAGGTTAAGTTTTTAACTTCCATTATTCGTAAATTTTCTCGACTATGTAGTCGGGTCTATTTTGTACCTGTAGATAAATACGTCCTATGTATTCGCCTAAAATTCCAATTGATAGTAATTGAACTCCAGCAAAAAAAGCAAACACGGCTGAAAGAACTATGAAACCTTCGATCAAAATATCGTTTACGATTCGCTGGAACAATAAAAAAGCCGTAACCGTAAAACCCATTATGGCGCCAAATACTCCCATATAAGTTACAAATCGAAGTGGGGTGTTTGAAAAGCCTGCCATTAAATCCCATGCTAAGACCGCTAAATCAAAAAAACCGTATTTCGTTGTTCCTTTAGTTCGATTGTGATGTTCTACTTCTATTTCTTTTGAAGGAACTGCCATCCAGCTTGCTAGAACTGCCATGTATCGAGATCTGTCGCTACAAGCGTCTATTTTTTCTATTACGCTTCTTCGCATGGCTCTAAATGAACTTAAATTTAGTTTAAACCGATTACCTAATACTTTTTGTCCCAACAACTTAATAAGCTTTGATCCAACGACTCTCCAAAACTCATCTTTCCTGTTTTTGGAGATTGTAGTTACCAAATCATAATCTGGACTCAGGGACTTCAGTAATTTGGGTATTTCTTCTGGAGGGTTTTGGAGATCGGAATCTATCTGAACAACGATTTCGCCTCGGCTTAGTCTAAACCCAGCAAGAACCGCCGCTTGTTGCCCAAAGTTCCTTGTAAATTGGACAACGCGAACATGATTATCTTTCTTTTGAAATTCTTGGAGTTTGATGGAAGATCCATCTAAGCTTCCATCGTCAATAAAAACGATTTCGTACGACTTCCCAAAATCGTCACAGACCGTTTTAACTCGCTCATAAAGTTCTGGCAATACCAGCTCTTCATTGAAAACGGGAATTACGATTGATAGCTCAATCGTTTGGACCATGCGCTGGTAAGCTTTAAAAGCGAAAGAAATTTGGAAAAAAGCAATTTTTTAGACCGTGTAGTCTGAAAAATATGCCAAGCGCGTTTCGGATTGAAATAAAATTTCCGGTAAGCGTGTTTTTGAAGTTTTACTAATTGTCCTGGGTCAACTTTACTTGCGTTACTATTTACTGCCGTTATCGAATAGTCAGAAAAGCTTTTATTTGTAGTTTCTCCTTCTTCTATGACCATATCTCGTAAATCGGTCCCTGGGTTGGGTATAACCAAGGAAAACAAAGCCGTACTAAGATCCAAATCACATGCAAACTCAATTGTTTGGTTCATTTCGTCTAAAGTTTCACCAGGGAATCCAAGCATAAAAAAACCGTTAACGCCGATTCGGGCTTTAGCTAGTTTACTGACAACATCTTTTAGAATTCCAATATCCAGGCTTTTGGAAATCAGTTTTTGTATTCTTAAGGAACCAGATTCTATGCCTAATGCGAGTCTATAAACTCCTGCTTTGGCCATTTTTTCAACCATTTCATCGTCGATATAATCCGCGCGAATACCGTTTGGAAAAGCGATCCGAATATCTAGGTTCTTTTCCACGATCATATCGAATATTTTTTTAGCGCGTTTCATATCAATATTGAACGAATCGTCTAAAATATGAAATTCTCTGACTCCGTATTCATTCATTAGAAATTCAATTTCTTCTAAAACCTTGTCGGCAGATCGATAGCGAATATCTTTACCAAAAATATCGTGGCAATAAATACAGGTGAAGGGGCAGCCTCTTGAAGTTACTAATGGCATAAAGCTATCAAAGGCAGGTAGATATTCATGAGAACAATCAAAGTTAAAATAGTCTTTAACATTTAAGGTTTCATAATCCTGGTCTAGCCAGTTCATATCCAGTATTTTTTCTCTTGCGGCAGTTTTTATATATTGGTCATCTCTTTTATAAGCAATGCCTTTTACGGTTCCAAGGTCTTGTTTATTCTTTATGGCTTCAACCAATTCAACGATGGTTAGTTCAGCTTCGCCGATTACCATAAGGTCCACATTTGGATCGTGCAAAATGAACTCTGGTTCATGCGCGCAATGGGGACCGCCAAAAATAATGGGAACGTTATGATTTATTGCTTTGATTTCTTTAGCTAGCTTGAATGCGCATTCGCTTTCTACTGTCATTAAGCCAATCCCAACTGCGTCAGGATCGAATTCAAACATAGCTTTTTTGAGATCTGATTCCGGAGTTTCAGATAATCTAAGATCTATTATTTTAGGGTTATGTCCATCACGCTTTAGGACGGTGGCGACAGCCACTAATCCTAGGGGCATAACTCTTGAAATATCTTTATCGTCTGTGTGAGGTCTTACCAGCAAAACATTCATAAAACTTTGCCTTTCATACCTTTAACTAATTTAAAATTCATACGGGTTGGTATAATCCTAAAAAGTGTAACATATCTAATATATTAGTTACAAATTCAAAAAAGAGCTTAACAACAAGCCTTTACTATAAAAATAACGGATAGAATTATGGATTCTTTATTTAAATTTTTCGAAAATATTAAAAAACATTATTCCTCAGTATTTCAAAACTAATGTTTTTTTGAATTTATAATAATCTATGTTTATTTTAATGGATAGGATTTGAGGATATCGTTATTTTTTAACTATTCTAAGATTTTTTTGTAAATTGTGTCAGGATCGGAAGGGTCAAAGGTTTCATTGACATAGACCATTAAAACCATATCTTTGTCGCCAATGTTTTTAATGGCATGAATGATTGGAGGAGATATTTTAACTGTTTTTGGTTCATTTTCTCCCATAATAACTTCCATTTCTTCCCCTGTTTCCGGGTCTTTAAGGAGCAACAATCCAGTTCCAGAAGGAACACAAAACCATTCAATTTTTCGATCATGATAATGGTTACCTCTAATTTTACCTGGGGGAGCTACAGAAACAAAGATTTGTCCAAATTCGCTTCGTTCCCCCATACCTTCGCCGCGTAAAACTTCAACCAGCCAACCTCTTTCATCAGATCGTTTTTTTAATTCAGTTATTTCAATTTGTCGCATTTTTAAAAAAATCTAGAGTGTTATCAATTCCTTTTTTGAGAGAAACTTTAGGAGCCCAGCCACATTGCTTTTTAAAGCGGGAAAAATCGCAACAATAGGACAAGCCTCCCATATCGGCGTTTTTATTATATTCGACCTGCAGCCCAGACGATCGGTTATTAATTTGATTTAAAATCTTTCTTAATGAAACGATCTTACCAGAGCTGACGTTAAAAGTTCGGGTTCTTGATTTAATGTTTACCGACAATAAAAACGCTCGAACTATGTCGTCCACGTAGACGAAATCGCGGCCTTGAGAGCCATCGCCATTTATAGTTAACGGTTTTTGGTTCATTGATCGATGGCAGAAAGTCGCTATCACTGAATTGTAATTTGGACGGCAACCAGGTCCATAAACATTGGACAATCTCAAAATTATGCAATCTAAGCCGGAGGCCAGCAAAATTTCTTCGGCAGAAAGTTTAGCGAAACCGTATAAAGATTCTGGTTTTGGTTTATCTCTTTCTTTTAAAGGTCGATGGATTGGTCGGTATACTTGAGATGATGAAGCGAAAATGATGCGAGGAGATGGTTTGACAGATTTAAGAGCTTGGACTAAACGATAAGTCCAAAGAATGTTTCCTGTCGTAATCTCCTCCTCCGTTCCACGGTTAACTCCAGCTAAATGGAAAACTACATCCGTTTTTCTGGCAAACTCTTGTAGACGATCAATGTTGGGGAGCGCTTCCCCTCGTTTTCTTTTAAATTGAGTAACAGAATACTGATTCTCAAGGGCCGACTTTAAATGTGATCCAACAAAGCCGGAAGCTCCTGTTATCCCAAATCTGGTTGACTTTGAAACCATTTTCGAATTTTTTGAATTCCTGTTTTTAAATCAGTTTGAGGTTTCCATCCCAGCATGGACTCGGCTTTCGAATAATCGCAGAGAAGTTTTTGTATTTCCGATTGAGGATGATGGTGAGGAATATATTTTATACGATTAGGATCTTGACAAACCATTGCGGCTAAATCCTTAATAGCCACATCTTTTCCCAAACCTGCGTTGATGACTTGCCCAATAGCTTTTTCGTTATTAGCCGCGCTAAAAAGAAAATCTACGCAATCTTCAACATACAATAGATCCCTAGTTTGTGTGCCATCGCCAAAAATGTGTAATTCTTCGCCATCTAATTCTTTTTTTACAAAAATTGATACAACGCCGCCTTCCATGTTGTTTTTTTGAAATGGGCCATAGGTATTAAATGGACGGCATGTGATTAAAGGAAGACCATATCCATGAAAATAGGATTCAGCCAATACTTCTGCGCCTAATTTAGAACCTGCATATGGGGATGCAGGTTTGACAGAGTGATTTTCAGAAATCGCTCCTTTGCCACTTGCAACATCGTAGACCATGCAAGTGCCCATCAGCATAAGTTTTGTCAGATTTGGGCGGCAAGCTTCTAAAACGTTATACGTCCCCTGAATATTTGATAGGTACGATTTTCCTGGATTTTCGAGGCTTTCATGAACATTAATTTGAGCCGCCAAATGAAAAACAATATCAGGTTTTTCCTTAAACAGGCTTAGCAATTTAGAAACATCTAAAATATCGCCTAAAACGACGTCTCGTAACTTGGAATCGTTTCTAAACTCTTTGAGGTTTTCCTCGCGACCATTTTCAAGGTTATCTATAACCCAAACATCAATATTTTCGTTTAGTAGTTTTTTAACCAACCAGCGCCCAATGAACCCGGCGCCTCCTGTTACAATTGCTTTTTTCATAGTCGTTGTTTATACCATTCTATTGTTCGTTTAAGCCCTTCCTCGAGTGGATATTGAGGTTGCCAGCCAGTTTTTTCTTTTATTAGTTTGTAGTCGGCTTCAAGCGACATTAAATCTGCAGCTCTTCCAGACTCAAATTTTATTTCTGATTGAGAACCAGATAACCGCTTGATAGTTTCCGCTAAATTTTTAATGGATGTTTGGTTTTGAGTGCCAATATTGAAAACTTCGCCAGATAAACTTTTGTCTTTATCTATTACTAAAGAATAAGCGCGAATCGCGTCTTTTACATATTGAAAGTCTCGAGTTTGTTCTCCAGAGTTGTGGATGACGATCGATTCATTTTTTAACGATTTAAGTATAAAAGTGGAAACAACTCCAGCATATCCAGAAATATCTTGATTTTCGCCGAATGTATTGAAGTTTCTAATAACAATTACGGGGTATTTATACCATTCATACATTGCTTTGCAATGTTTTTCGGCAGCCAATTTAGTGGCTGCGTAAATACTTCTAGGGAGCATGGGGTGGTGGATATCCATAGGAGTGTATACAGGATTACCATAAACTTCTGGAGAAGATGCATATATCATCAGTGGCCATCTTTTAGTACGAAATAATAATTGCATTAGATGAAAGGTTCCCCACTCGTTATTCCTAAAGTAATCGTCTGCTTTTTCCATAGATTCTGGGATGGAAATATGGGCAGCTAGATGTACAAAAGCATCTAAGTTCATATCGTCCAATTCTTCGACAGTTAGGTCATAAAACTTTTTTCTTTTTAAAATGAACTTAGATTCAAATTCAGGGGATTTTATAAAAGGATCATCTTCAAAATATTCACGGGAAAAATCGTCTATTCCAATAACTTTGTCTATGTCAGGACGTTTAACCAGTTCGTCCACTAGATGAATACCGTATAAACCCGCTGCGCCAGTAACTAAAACGTTCATTTTGATAGCCTATTTTTGGTTCAATTTAGATTTTTGAGTTATTTTGTTTTTCTCGCCGCTAAAGCAAATATTTAATGGAAATATTCCTATTATCTGATTGAGATCTGGCCTTGGTTTTAAGTCCCAGTTTCTATCGGTTTGACCCTGTTCAAATTTCATTGAGGAACTTCCTATTAAACGAGGCCATTGTACTAAAGGGCGGCAACGATAATGGTTTGTTATATCGGATTGTTTGAATCTTGCTAATAGAAGCGAGGGAGATATTATTAATTTTTCTTTACGTGCGTTTTGAACTTGTTTTTGGGTCCATTCAATGTTTTGACTCAACTGAAGGGCTTCGACTGTTTTGTAAGCTAAAGCATACATGGGTTTGCCTTGAACAACTATTGAATTAAGTTTTTCTTCGGCCATGTACTGTTTTATTTCCAGTTCTTGATTTGAAATTTGGGATTGGCTCAACAACAAAGGAAAATTAAATATTAATGCAATTAATGGAATGCACCCAAACCAGGCGTTAATTCTATAATTTTTTAGAAATTCGGCAAGAAAATTTCCTGATATTAATGCAATTAGTGGGATTGCTAGTGCAAAAGAACGCGCTTGACCGGTATATTTCGAATTTATTAAAAATATGAAAACAACAATTACTGGCAAAATGGTTGATATATGACTGAATTTAAATTTTGAGAAGATTTGGATGATTCCAAAGATAGTTCCCATCAAAAAAATGATAAAAACTGGAGCTCCTTCGTTATTCCAGATAACTTTTATCCAAAAGGAAAAGTCAGAAACGTGTCCCCATATTGCCGTGGTACTTGAAATTAATTGAATAATAATTTGTTGGAAATAACTAAAAACCACGTCGTTTTTCAATGGATCGTAAGGTACTTCAAAAACTTCTGTGTATCTAAGATAAATGTGGGAGAAATTAAATATAGCTAGAGGAAACAGCATTGCGCTAAATAGAATAAAAATACGTAAGGCATTTTTAGGTAAAACTTTTTTCCAAAAAAATAATTTTATAGGGGGTAAATAAGGATCTTGTGATTGATGATCAAACTTTATTTTAACTATGAGAGCTATTTCAAACATAAAAAAAATGAAAGGCAGTAACCCTAAATTGTAGTGGCAACTGAATGCAAACCCCATCGAGAAACCAGAAAGGATTAATAAAAATAGGGATCTATAATCGTGTTCTTCGTCGGAGGGTTTGCTAGAGTTATTTTCTTTACTCCATTTAGGGTGGCTTAACAAGTACAGGAAAAGAGCTAATATCCAAAAAGAGACGGCGTTTCCAGTAGCTCCCGTTGTCCTCGAATAATATACATGCCAAGGAGAAATAGATATTAAAGTAGCGGCAAATAAACCGGCGCGCGAGGAGTAAATTAAACGCCCAATCAAAAAAACGATTCCAATGCAAAGCAATCCTGTTGTAAATGATACTGCCATTGGTACGAAATTTTTTAATCCAAATAGCTTTGCATAAACCCAAAGTAGGAACATGTGTCCAGGTTTAGCATGATACCAATGGTAAACCCCTTCGGTCATTGCGTCGATTACGGCTTTCCAATGTACAACTCCATCTCCATATATAAACCCTCTAGTCCATAAGTTGGTCCATCGAAAATATATTCCTAACATTAAGATCAGAATCAGGCCACAGCTCTCAGTATTTGGAATCCATTTAGTTTTTGAGGAGTTCATTAAGTCTTAAAATTAAGAGGGAATATTTGAAGCGGCTACCGGAAGGATAGACGATGAGAAATTACCGAAACCTTATCCCGCTAATATAGCAAAACCTCAATCGGCTCTTCAAGAAAAAGGATGTTTCATTAATTTGGGTAACTTTACCCTAGACAACTGTATGGTGTATATTGAGCTTCAATGAAACTTTAGAGATACCTGTTTGGAATCTAAATGATAAAAAACGAACGATTGACGATTTTCCTTCCTTTTTTTCTTTGCGTTTTATTTTTAGTCCCATTGGGTTTGTTCAACTCAGAGATTGATCCATTCGAGCACTCCGGTTTTTTTTCTTTAACAACAATAGACGCTGGCGACGACCAAGGATATTACGCGTACCTCAGGTCCTTTTATTTTGACGGCGATGTTGACTTTTTAAATGAGAGAAACTATGCATATTACGATTATTTAACTAGGACGAACTTAGTTCTAAATCTATGGCCATGCGGGCAAGCTTTATTGTGGGCGCCCTTTTTTATGATTGGCGAACTAATGGAAAAAGCCCTGGTTTATTTTGGAATGGCTCAAAAAACTTATGGTTATGGTTGGCCTCACCTAATTTCGACTGGATTAGGCACTTTGTTTTATGTTTTTTGTGGATTTCTTCTCCTATATAAAACCTTAAGGTCGTTTTTTTCGAGAAATGCCGCTTTATTGTCTTGCTGGACTTTGTTTTTATCTTCGCCACTTCCGTATTTTGCGTTTGTTCGTAGTCGCATGGGGCATTTTGCCGAATTTTTTACTTTGTCATTGATATTATATATTTGGTTTCGTAGGCCAAAGCTAGAAAATTCAATATCGTGGGGACTCTGCTTTGGTTGTGTTTTAGCTTTAGTTGGTATGTCGCGTTACACAAATATTGTCATTGGAATCTTCCCTATTTCTGCATTTTTTTTAATTCTTTGGTTTATACCCAAATCGTCAGAAAAATTAGCGGTATTTACTAAAACCTGTGGCGCAATTTTATTGGCTTTTGCCGTCACTATTTCTATCCAAGTCTTAATTTGGTTTGTTTTGTATGGAAGTTTTTATCCTGACGATCCTCATTTGGATAAGTTTAAAACGATTGCAATTCCCGATAGCCTTTCTTTTTTTTGGGATAGACTAACCTCTGTTTTGATGGGTCCTTATTTTGGGCTTGTGTGGTGTTTTCAACCTTGGCTAATCGGTTATGCAGGTTTATTTTTTGTGTCATATAAAAAACTAAAAATTAAACCATTGTTTGATATTTATATTCCGGAAGAATTAGAATCAAAATTTTTTAAGATTATTGCGATTATCTTGGTTTTTTGTTCTTTTTATCTTACTTTGACATGGACATTGGCAGAATTTTCTTCTTACGGTAGACGGTTATTGATCGCTTCTATCCCCTTTGTTTCTATTGGATTGGCAGCCCTTTTTGATCAAATTGAAAATCGGTTTTGGAAACGAATTTTTTCGGGCGCATGCATGGTTTTTATTTTAATAAATTTAATTCATATGGTTCAATTTCGATGGTTGATCGACTTTTCCAATTCTAATTACTCTTTTGAATCGTTTAAAAAAATTCCGGATATGTTTTCTGTTCCTGGAGGAATGCTGTCCACCTCTTTTGCTAAGCTACTTTATTTGAAAACGGCGCCACTAAATTCTCCAATCGATTTTTTCTTTATAATTATGTTTCCTTTATTAACCTTATTTCTTATGTGGGGGGCATGGAAACTGTGTGGGTTTGATAGAGAGAAAATTGAGGCTACGCCTAAATATTACGCATGGGCGCCCATTTTAATTATGTCTTTAATAGTTTCCGCCGTAATTTTTTTAGATCGTAATCAAGTTAATTTTTCGAAGGAATCGATAAATAATAGAATCCAGTATGCCTCTATAATGCAAAAGTATCCTGAGTTTATTTTTGATAAAACCTATACTGGAAGCGAAGCGGATGCATTAGCTGCAATTAAATCGATGCCCAAATCTTCGAGAGCGGTTTTTCAATTGGGGTATTTTTATTTAAAAGAAGGGAGTTTTTCTAAAGCAGTCCGATTTTTAAAAAAGTCTATTGATTTAGATAAATTAAATCACAGCGCTTATTGGGCAATGGGAATAGCCTTAAAAAATTCTGGTCAACCCAATTATATGAAATATATGAAAACAGCTTTAAGAATACAGCCGCATAGGAGCTATCGAATAGGTTATTTATTTGAAGTTAGTATTGATTATTTTCAGAAGGCCCGTTATGTCGAGTCTATTGAAGTTTTAGAAAAGATAATTTGGATGGCTCCTAATTGGGCAATTGCGCATAAAAACTTAGCTATTAATTATTATTATCTTAAAGAGTTCAAAAAATCAAAATACCAAGCTGATTTAGCAAAAAACCTAGGAGGAGAAGTGGAAGACGTTCTTAAACTCTTAGAACCTTTGTTATGAGTTTAAATTTGTTCCACTTTTAAAATTTAGAATGATTTACCTTATGAAAAAAAAAGCGAGCCGTTTTTTATTATTGACCATTAGCTTATTGTCTCTAATTTTTGCTAGTTCTGTAGAGGCGGCTTCTACTGAAAAATCTTTTGAATTTTCAAAAGCATTGCCTGGGTATCAATATAGTTTTCCGCGAGATTATTTCTCTCATGATGATTATAAAGTGGAGTGGTGGTATTACACCGGAAACTTAAAAAGTAAGAACGAAAGAGAATTTGGATTTCAGCTAACTTTTTTTCGAGTCGCTTTGGATCGCTTTGACGATATCTCTAAATTTTCTCGTTGGAGATTGGATGATATCTATTTTGCGCATATGACTATATCGGATATTGAAAATGAAAAGTTTTATTTTTTTGAAAGGTTAAATCGCTCCGGTTTGGGCGTTGCAGGCGCAGAGTCGGATCGATTGCTAATTTGGAATGAAGACTGGGTTTTAAAAACCGATGGGGATACACAACGTCTTGAAGCTATCGAAAGAGGATTTGGAATGAAATTAAATGTCAAACCTCTAAAAAGTTTAGTTTTTCATGGGGAAAATGGAATCAGCCAAAAAGGAAAAGGAAACGCTTCCCATTATTTTTCTTTCACTCGTATGAAAACTTGGGGAAAAATTTATTTAAAAGGTAAAGAGTTTGAAGTCAACGGAACAACTTGGATGGATCGTGAATTTTCAAGCAGTCAATTGAGCGAAAAACAAGTTGGGTGGGACTGGTTTTCTATTAAGCTGGATAATGAAACGGAATTAATGTTTTATAGAATCCGTTTGAAAAATGGAGAAGTTGAACCATATTCTTCAGGAACTGTTATATTTAAAAATGGGTCATATGATCGTTTAGAGCTGAGCGATTTTAAAATTAAATCAATGACAAAATGGCGAAGCGAAAAAACGGGAGCTGTTTATCCCGCAAGCTGGATGATTGAGGTCCCAAAATATGGAATTGATTTGCATATAAAACCAGATATTGCCAATCAAGAGCTTTATGATTTGCGATCAATCGCTGGGGCTTATTGGGAAGGAAGTATTACTGCAACAGGAAAATATAAGAAAAAACGGGCGACTGGAAAAGGGTATGTTGAATTGGTCGGATATGAAAAAGCTTTAGATACAGGTCCAGTAAAATAAAAAAGATTGGTCTTTATATACTGAGTAGGAGGCGCTGACGTTTTTTTATTTTAAAGATATAATGAGTCATAAACTTTAATAGGCGGCGCGATCAGTCTTGCTCAGTTCTATAACATTTCATCCTTTTTTCTCCCATTTCCCTCTTCCACTCCTTATTGCTGGGGTATGGCTTTTAAGATTATCCCAAAAAAAAGATAATTCCAAAATGGTTTCTGCCGCTAATTTTAATTTTAGTATGGGGCTTTTGATTTTGGCATTATCCGCTCTTTCGGGAATGATTGCCGCTGATTTAGATTTAAGAACAACTATCGAGATTGAAGCTCATCAAGGATATTCACTATTAGCGGCAGTTTTTTATGCATTTAGCGCGGGCTATTCATATGTAAAAGCTTTTTCGAAAACGGCTTTTATTTTTTATGGATTAACTTTCTTAAGCTTAATTGCTTCGATTTATTCGGGATATTTACTGACATTTTATTCCTGATTAATAATTTAAAGGGTTTCAGCGTAATTTGAATATTGTAATTAGATTTTAAGTTTACGATTCACTTGTTGAATAATTTTAAAATAATTTACAAGAGATTCCTATATGGAACCAGCCGATAAATCTACTTCCATTTTTGGTTTTTTAACGGATAAAACCTTATGTATTCCATTGGGAGAAGTATTTGCTCTTACAATAATTATTTCATTTTGTCTACTTTACAAGAAGCACAAGTTGGGATTGTTAATTACTTTTGTTTATGCGTTTTATTGGGGATTTTTATTTAATAAAGGGCTTTTTGTAGACTTATTTGGAAATACGTTAGAAAGTCTCATATTTTATTTATTATTTGGTTTTTTGTTTTTGGCCGTATGTTTATATGGTTTTTTTGTTAAAACGTCAGATTGATATTTTCTGATTAAGGCAAATAATTAAAAATTGTCCAGAAAGTAGATGAATTCGCATAGAGATGAATCTCCCCTTCCTTTGATTTTCGCAAAAATTATTTTTTAAAATTAAATTTTATTCTCTTACTAGTCTGCAAGCAATTGTTTAGTTGTTCTGTATTCCTATATTTGAACTAGGATGTTATAAACTTGGAAATGATTTTTTTGACGACCCGCAATATAAGTTTTTTTCTAGTTATTTAAGTTAGGGGAAAACAATAATTTTCAAGTTTGACTCAAATCTTTACTTTCCTGTGTTTCAATTCTTTGATATATAAGAGTTTATAAGATAACGGAAATTCAATTGTCGGAGTTGAATCGATATGTTTGGCCTGTTAGATGCTTTTACGCAATGGTTTGATAGTTACGCGGGAGCGAGTAATTTAGATGAGAATCATGATCAGTCAGTTGATTGGGTTCGATGTATTCCGTTTATTGCCCTTCATGTAGGTTGTTTTTCTGTGTTCTGGGTTGGATGGAGTTGGCCCGCAGTTTTTGTGGCAATTTCTTTATATATTGTGCGGATGTTTGCCATCACGGGGTTTTACCATCGTTATTTTTCTCACCGTTCATTTAAGACTTCCCGTTTTTTCCAATTTGTTTTTGCTGTTATAGGGGCCTCAGCCATTCAAAGAGGTCCACTTTGGTGGGCTTCTTATCATCGATATCATCATAAATATTCTGACACCGAAAAAGATATACATTCCCCTAAACAATCTGGGTTTTGGAGAAGTCATATGTTTTGGTTTATGGGGAAATCAAATTTTGTAACTAAAAAAGAGTTGATAGGCGATTTTATGCGTTATCCGGAATTAAGATGGCTGGATAGGTTTGATATCGTTATTCCAATTTTTTATGCGGCTGCACTTATTACGGTTGGAGATTTGATAAATACTTTTAACCCCGATTGGGGTGTTACCGGTTCTCAGTTATTTGTTTGGGGATTTGTGATTTCTACAATTGTTTTATTCCATGGAACTTGCACAACCAACTCTTTGGCGCATAAATATGGAACTAAAAGGTATATGACGGGTGACGATAGTAGGAATAATATTTGGATAGCTTTAATAACTTTAGGAGAAGGCTGGCACAACAATCATCATCACTATCCTAATGCCGTGCGACAAGGATTTTTTTGGTGGGAGATTGATATCACATATTTAATTTTGAGATTCATGTCGAGAGTTGGAATTGTTTGGGATTTAAAAGGCGTTCCCGAAAAAACCTTAAGATCTTCTCTTGTTTTAGAAAAGCGTTAATTTTTTATGAAAATTGCCGTTATTGGAACGGGAATATCTGGTTTAGCCACAGCCTATTTACTTTCCAACGATCACGATATTTGTGTTTATGAGGCGTCTGATTATGTTGGAGGCCATGTTCATACCGTTCCAGTTTCCATAGATGAAGAAGATTACCAGATAGATACGGGTTTTATTGTTTTCAACGATAAAACCTATCCTAATTTTATAAAATTAATTGATCGTCTCGGAGTTTCATCGCAATCGACGAGTATGAGTTTTAGCGTTAAGTGCGATAAATCAGGTTTGGAATATAATGGAACATCCCTGGATGGGTTATTTGCGCAAAGATTTAATTTATTGAGACCTTCTTTCATTTCTATGGTCAGAGATATTTTAAAATTTAATCGCGACGCAAAATTGTATTTAAAAAATCCTAAAGAAGAAATTACTTTTGGCAATTTTTTAAAACGTGGCGGTTATTCAAACAAACTGAGAGAAAACTACGCATTTCCAATGGCGTCTGCAATTTGGTCGGCAAAACCGAAAGTGATTGAGAATTCTAATTTCCGGTTTTTTGCCGAATTTTTTGAAAATCACGGAATGCTGAATGTGGAAGATCGGCCTCAATGGAAAGTAATTCACGGCGGATCAAAACAATATGTAAATTCTCTTATAAGTTCGTTTAAAGATCGTATTTTACTTAATACACCGGTTCAAAAAATTTCTCGAAAAACAAATGGCGTTGAAGTAACGAATCGAGATGGAGAAAGTAAAGTTTTTGATAGAGTCGTTATTGCTACTCACAGCGATCAAGCCTTAAAAATGATTGAGGATCCGACTGAAAAGGAAAAGGAAATTTTGGGAGCTATTCCTTATCAAAAAAACATTGCGGTTTTGCATTGGGACTCGTCAGTTTTGCCTAAAGAGAGGAGGGCTTGGGCAAGTTGGAATTATAGGAAATTGATGAAACCTGTTGAAGAAACAACTGTGACTTATAACATGAATATGCTTCAAACACTCGATTCTCGAAAAACGTTCTGCGTTTCGTTGAATATGGAAAACCTGATTGATTCTAAGAAGATTCTTAAAAAAATTATATATCATCATCCCGTGTATACCACTGACAGTATTACGGCTCAAAAACGTCATCAAGAAATTGATGGAGTGGATAAGATTCATTTTTGTGGCGCTTACTGGGGGTTTGGTTTTCATGAAGACGGCCTCAAAAGCTCGCTTGCGGTTTGTCGACAATTTGGGAAATCTCTTTAATGAATAGCGCCATATACGAAGGGATGGTTGATCATGTTAGATACTCTCCTATTCAGAGAAAGTTTAGTTATTCATTATTCATGCTTTTTCTAAACTTGGACGAACTCCCAAAGCTTTTTGATCCTTATTGGTTTTGGTCGGCGCGCAAATGGAATTTTGCTCATTTTCGACGTCGCGACCACTTGGGGAATATTGACGTTCCCCTCTCCGAAGCGGTGCGGAGTTGGGTCTTAGATCAGACTGGAAAGAAGCCTGAAGGACCTGTGTTTCTTATGACACACTTAAGTTATTTTGGATATCGTTTCAATCCGGTTAGTTTTTATTTTTGCTTTGATCAAACGGGTCACTCTGTACAAAGCATTATCGCAGAGATAAATAATACGCCATGGGGAGAACAGTATTGCTATTTACTCAACTCAAGCTTAGTTAAAGAAGAAAATGGAATGAAAAAATTTTGTTTTAAAAAAGAATTTCATATTTCTCCATTTATGGATATGGGGTTGGATTATGAATGGTATTTTTCAGAACCCGGTGAACGTTTTAAAGTTCATATGGAAAACTGGAACGAGACAGGAAAGCTTTTTGAAACAAATTTAGTTATGGAACGAAAACCTATTAACGGATTATCGTTAGCTAAAGTTTTGATTCGTTATCCCTTAATGACATGGAAAGTGAAAGCAGCCATATATTTTCAAGCCTTATTGCTTTGGTTGCAAAAATGCCCCTTTTATTCACATCCAAAACATGGAATTCGTGAAGGGAGAAATTGACCTTGCAAACTGAAGAGTTTATTACTCCTAAGGATATAGAACTAATGGATGAATTAGGTATCACTTTTGTCGATAAAATCGCCAGAAAAATGGTTCTGGATTATTTTAAAAACATTAGCGATGGAGAAGTGACTGTTGTAGATAAAGACGAACATATGGTTTTTGGAAAGGCGACTTCGGAGTTTCCTTTTAAGGCGACCGTTAATGTGCACAGTCCTAAAATGTTTTTGGATATAGCGGCTAAAGGCTTAAATGGAGCGGGAGAGGCTTACATCAAAGGACGGTGGACATGCGATGATTTAACTACTTTGGTTAGGATTTTCACTCGTAACAGGGATGCCGCAAACCAAATGGAAGGCGGTTTGGCTATTATAGGAGTTTGGGCATTTAAGCTTGCGCACGCTTTGAAAAAAAATAACAGACAAGGTAGTTTGCGAAACATTCATGCTCATTATGACTTGGGGAACGATTTTTTTTCGACATTTTTAGACGATACTCGGATGTATTCCAGCGGTATATTTGAAACAATCGAGAGTTCTTTATACGATGCTTCCGTAGCTAAAATTGATCGAATCTGTAAAAAAATGGATTTATCGCCAGAAGATCATGTTTTAGAAATTGGGACAGGATGGGGAGGGTTTGCTCTTCACGCCGCAAAAAATTATGGTTGTCGCGTAACGACTACTACAATTTCAGACGAACAACTTTCATTCTCAAAAAATTTGATGAAGGATAACCGTTTGGAGGGGCAAGTAACGGTTTTAAAAAAAGATTACAGGGATTTAGAAGGGCAATTTGACAAATTGGTTTCTATTGAAATGATTGAGGCGGTTGGGCATCAATATTATAAAACCTTTTTTCAAAAATGCGGACAATTGATTAAACCTAATGGTCGAATGATGATTCAGGCAATTATTATTGTCGATAACTTGTTTGAAGAATCAAAAGATTTTGTGGATTTTATCAAGCAATATATTTTTCCTGGAAGTTGTATCCCGTCCATAACTGCGCTTTGTTCTGCTGCTGCGACTTCTTCCGATATGAGATTATTCCACCTGGAAGATATTACGCCACATTACGCTAAAACTCTTAAAGAGTGGCGAGAACGTTTCTTGAAAAATAAAAATGATGTTAGAAATTTAGGTTTTTCAGAAGCCTTTATTAGAATGTGGGTTTTTTATCTTTGTTACTGTGAAGGCGGTTTCCGGGAACGGCAAATTGGTAATGTACAAATGTTGTTTACAAAACCGCTTTGTAGAATGAATCCTATTTTGCCTTCTGTAGAAAATTTGATCGAAGCCCCTTAAAAGGTCTACTTGTGGCGGTAATTCTTTTTCAATTAATTAATTGCTGGATCGTAATAGCGGTTTTTATGATTGTCTTGTGGGCATGGCAATTAAAAACTGAGGATGCTGGTATTGCCGACGTAGGTTGGGCTTATGGTATCGCTGGGGGTATCTTATACTTTGCTATAGCAGGCAATGGCGACGAAGGAAGGAGAACATTAGCGGCTTGCATGGGGATGGGCTGGGGAATTCGTCTAGGGACTCATTTATTAGTCGATAGGATAGTTAAGGCAAAAGAAGAAGACGGCCGTTACCAAAGTTTTCGCCAAGCCGCTGGAAATAAAGTGGGAGAATACTTTTTTTTCTTTTTTCAAGCTCAAGCGGCGGTAGCAACTTTATTCATCGTTCCAATGTCTATTGTTGTTTATAACCCTAAACCTTTGGGAATGGCAGATAGCTTTGCCGCATTGATATGGATTATTTCTATAGGAGGAGAATGGGCTGCAGATAGACAGCTTGCAGCGTTTAGAGCGGAAGATTCTAATAGAGGAAAAGTTTGTAGGATCGGTTTATGGCGATACTCACGGCACCCTAATTATTTTTTTGAATGGGTTCATTGGTGGAGTTATGTGATTTTAGGGTGGGGAGCTGGTTACGGGTGGGTGACTTTAGTTGGTCCCTGCGCCATGTTACTTTTTCTAATTAAAGTTTCAGGAATTCCTTTTACGGAAAAACAAGCTTTGAAAACTAAGGGTGAGGAATATAAAAAATATCTTAAGACAACAAATATGTTTTTCCCATGGACTCCAAAGGATAATTGAAAATGGATAAAATTGTCGATTGGATGGAGCGTGGCTTGATTTCAGATAGCTGGATTCGGCTAGGTATTAGATGGTTATCAAAAAAAAGATTAGACGAGGAGAGAACTTTACATAATGGATCGACTCCAGAATCAACTCGGAGTTTTGTTCAAGAGTTAAAGTCTGCTCCTATAGCCGTTCATACCCTAGAAGCCAACCAACAGCATTACGAGTTACCTCCCGAATTTTTTGAATTAACCTTAGGAAAATATAAAAAATATAGCTCTTGTTATTGGGGAAACGGGTCGACGCAATTGGATGACGCCGAAGAAAAATCTCTAATAACTACTTGCGAAAGGGCTGAATTGGTCGACGGAATGGATATTCTTGAGTTGGGCTGTGGTTGGGGATCTCTTTCTCTATGGATGGCTGAAAAGTATCCTAATAGCAAAATTACAGCCGTTTCAAACTCTAACCCCCAAAGAGAAGCAATCAGTAAGAAAGGTAAAGATAGAGGATTCGAAAACTTGACGGTTTTAACGGAAGATATGAATCGGTTTTCTACGGAAAAAAAATTTGATCGAGTTGTTTCCATAGAAATGTTTGAACATATGCGTAATTATGAGTTGTTAATAGGAAATATAGCCTCATGGTTGAAACCAAAGGGGAAATTATTTGTTCATATTTTTTGCCATCGAGAGTATGCGTATTTTTTTGAAACGGCGGGTTCCGACAATTGGATGGGAAAATATTTTTTTACAGGTGGCGTCATGCCGTCTGAAAGTCTGTTGTCTAATTTTCAAAAAGACCTTTCCCTAGAAAAACAATGGCGATGGGATGGTCGGCATTATATGAAGACTTCAAATGCATGGTTGAAAAATATGGACGAAAAAAAATCTGCTATTCTTCCAATATTTCGCCAGGTCTATGGCGAGAAAGAAAGCTCTATTTGGTTCCAGAGATGGAGAATTTTTTTCATGGCATGCGCCGAATTATTTGGTTATAAACGAGGCAAAGAGTGGTTCGTTGCTCATTATTTATTCGAAAAAATTAAACCTGAGTGATAAAAATGCTTAATTTTAAAATGCAGGTTTTATCTGTTTGCTTCCTACTTTTTGCAATTCTTACGGGTGTAATCGTGTGGGCAAGCGTCGAAAGTAACGTTATGCAAGGTATCGAAGAAATGGCCGCTTTACGTTGGGGGATTGCTACATTCATCGATTTTTATATAGGAGCGACTTTTGTCGGAATTTGGATTGGAGTAATGGAGAAAAGCATTTTTCGAGGGGCAGCTTGGACTTTAGCGCTTTTTATTTTAGGCAATCTTGTGACTCTTATTTATGTAGCCCTACGCGCCAGATCTAGCGATAAGTTTACCGATATTTTTGCTCATCGTTAGGAAGGCCGGTCAAATAAAGTTCATTTCATCTTTTTACGATTGATATTTTCCCTCTATACTTTAGATTCCCGCCTCCATCTCGCCATGTTATATTAGTACCCTTAAAATTTTTATTAAACCATTCCTAATTTCTCAATGGAAAACGCTTCGGCAAGAAAAAATATACTCAAGGGTTTGAAACGTATTGTCATAAAAATTGGCAGTAGCGTAATCGCTCGAAAGAAACCTAAACTAGACGATTCTGTTTTGGTATTAGACGAGGATACTGTTGCCAAAATTTCTTTTTACGTGAAGAGCCTAATTCATAAGGGTTACGAAGTGGTTTTAGTTTCTTCTGGCGCCGTTATGGCTGGTAGGGGGAGATTAGATATTAAAGCTCCGCGTTTATCTATTCCCGAAAAACAAGCCTGTGCCGCCATAGGGCAGAGTTATTTGATGCGGATTTACGAGAAGAGATTTGAAAAGGAAGGGCTCAAAGTAGCTCAAATCTTATTTGATCACCATGATTTAGGCGATCGTAAACGCTATCTTAACGCTAAAAATACCATTAATACTTTGTTATCGCATGGCGTCATTCCAATAATTAACGAAAACGATACCGTTTCTGTCGATGAAATAAAGATTGGAGATAATGACACATTAGCTGCATTGTCGGCGTGTTTAGTAGATTCCCAGTTATTAATAATTTTGTCGGATATTGATGGCTTATACTCTAGCGATCCTTCTAAACAGGCCTCAAAAAATGAGACTCCTCCAGAGCTGATTCCATTTGTGGGAAATATAACGAGCAAGATTTTAAAACTTGCCGGTAAAAGCGGCGGCAGCCATTATACAGTTGGAGGAATGTACACTAAGGTCTTAGCCGCAAAAAAAACTACTAGCTTTGGCATCCCGACTATTATTATGAACGGGAAGAACCTAAAATCTTTAGAAAAAGTTACTTCAGGAGAAGATGTTGGCACTTTATTTTGGTCGGGTAAACCCAAAATTAAAGGACGTAAGCATTGGATTGCTCATACTTTAAAATCTAAAGGTAAAATTCGAATTGATGCAGGCGCTAAAAAGGCAATTTTTTCTAGAGGAAAAAGTTTGCTTTCCGCTGGAATTGTGGAAATTCAAGGTGATTTTGAGTTCGGAAACGCTGTGAGTCTTTTGGATGAATCCGGTAAGGAATTTGCGGTAGGATTGGTTAATTACAATTCAAGAGATCTGGATAAAATTAAGGGGTTAAAAACACCAGCGGTTAGAGAGACGCTTCACGATAGATTTTATGAAGAAGTAATCCATAGAAACGATTTAGTATTATTATAAATTCATGGAAACCAAATGGTGGGAAAAAGAGCCTGTACGTTTCGAATGTGAGCCTGATTGCTTTAAATGCTGCGCGAAGCCAGGAGTGGTTTATATGGATCGTAAAGACGTTGGAAATGCGGCTGAGTATTTAAGGCTTCCCCAAAAACGTTTTAAATTGGAGTTTCTTAAGAAAGAACACGATATGTGGTATATAAACGTTGAAGAAGGTAACCCATGTCCATTTTTAACATTTGAGGGATGCGCAATTCACGAAGCTAAACCAGCTCAATGTAGAACTTATCCTTTTTGGCGGGAAAATATGGAAACGCCAAGACATTGGGAGTTAACGGCTGGCTTCTGCCCAGGAATTGGTAAAGGACCAATACAATTGCCTAAAATTATTAAAAAGGCGTTTGATTTATTTAAATTTTAGAAACGTATTTTAACAAAAACTTTGAAAAATTGAGGATATATTGCATTCAACTCGCTACTGCAAATGTCATTATGTTGAAGGTCTCTCGGAACATTGGGGACTATTAGAACGTAAACCATTTGCCCAAAAAGGTTCAAAGCCGCATTATGGTCCCAATACATCCGTAATTCCATTACATTTGAAATTGGATTTAAATTTTGATTGGGATCAGGAAAAGGTATGGGGAAGTACCCAATATGACCTAAAAGTCAATTCGACAAACGTGATCGAGATTAGTTTCGACGCAATGCGTTTGCAGGTATCAAAAGTTCGAATTCAAGGAAAACCAGTTGATTTTGAGAACACTGGAGAAAAAATTATAGCTTTCTTAAAGACTTCTTTTAAACCAGGAACCAAGATTTCTGCAACTATTGAACATTCTGTCGAAAAACCTCTAGCGGGTATTTATTTCACGAAACCTGACGCAGATTATCCCGATCGTTTTAAAACAGTTTGGACTCAGGGACAGGACGAAGATTCTAAATATTACTTTCCTTGCTTTGATCAGCCAAACTTTAAACAAACCACTGAGGTTAAATTGCGGTTGCCTCCGGGGATGTTCGGTTTGGCAAATGGAAAATTATTAAAAAAGAAAATCACGCCAAAAGAATCTTTTTTTCATTACAAGCTTGAACTTCCATATTCAACCTATTTGCTTTCTATTGTTGGTGGAGAGTTTGCAGAGCATAGCGAGGTAGTTCACGGAACCAATATCAAATGGTATGTGCAAAGAGGTAGAGAAAAGGAAGGAAAAAATTCGTTTCAGGATACAGGAAAAATCATTCGATTTTTTTCTGATTTTGTGGATTACCAATATCCCTATCCACAATACTCCCAAATTGCCGTTCCAGAGTTTATTTTTGGAGGAATGGAAAATTTCACTGTTACAACTCAAACAGATTTAACTCTTCATGATAATCGAGCTCATTTGGACATTAATTCTAATGGGCTAGTTGCGCATGAAGCGGCACACATGTGGTTTGGAGATCTTGTTACCGCAAAAACATGGTCGCACGCTTGGTTACACGAGTCGTTTGCAACTTATTTTGACGCTTTATATACGAGGGAGTCCAAAGGCGAAGACGAATTTAGATATCAATTATATGAAGACGCAGAAATGTATTTTGGCGAGGATGCGAGCTACAGACGTCCAATTGTGACGAATATATATAAAGAACCAATCGATCTGTTCGACGCTCATTTGTATCCCGGAGGCGCTGTCAGATTACGACATCTAATGGCCGCGTTGGGAGAACCTAATTTTCGTAAGGCTTTGAGTCTATTTTTAAAACGTCACGAATTTGGTTTGGTTGAGACAGTAGACCTGCTCCGTTGTATTGAGGAGACAGTTTCAGAGAATTACGATGAGTGGGCGGCCCAATGGATTTTCCGAGGCGGTTATCCTATTTTGGATTTGGGTTTCAGTTGGGATAATACTCACAAGATTGGAACTGTTACCGTTAAACAAAATCAAAAATCAGAAAATAAAGGCGAAGATTTGCTGTTTCGGCTTTCTATGAATCTTCGATTTTTTTACGGAAAGAAAGAAGAAACGTTTCCAATTTTACTGGACAGCAAAGAAAATAAATTTTCTTTCAAATTAAAAAGCAAACCTACTTTTGTGCGATTAGATCCGGATTATGAGATTCCTTGTAAAAAAATCAAACTGGATTTACCGAGACCGATGTTGGCGGAACAATTGAAAAAAGATTCGGATCCTATAGGTAGATTAGAAGCCGCTGTTGCCCTTGCAGAAAAACCTTCAACTGAAGATATAAAACTTCTTTCCGAAAGATTAATTAAGGAAAAATTTTGGGGCGTTTCAAACAGAATTGCTTCCTCGCTTAGAAAAATTGGCGGTGATTTAGCTCGAGACGGTCTATTGAAAGGGTTAAAACATGATTGTCCAAAAGTGCGCCATGGGGTTGTCAGCGCTTTGGGAGGTTTCATCCGAGACGGCAAAGTAGCTAAAGCTCTAAGAAAAATAGCGCAAGGCGATCCCTCTTATAGAGTTGAAGCTGTCGCTTTAAGGGCCTTGGGGAAAATCAAAGACGTTGATTCGAGAGAATTTCTTGAAAGTTCCTTACAAAGAAAAACTCATAACGATATGGCGCGGATTGCAATATATTCAGGTCTGGCGGAACTTGAAGACGAAAAATCTTTTGAAATTTTTGAAAATGGAGCTGAGTACGGGGCCCCTAAATTGAGCCGATCTTCGGCAATGAGAGGATTGGCTGTATTAGCCAAGCGGTTTGAAAACAAAAAAGGAAAAGCGTTAGATTTGCTGGCTCGTTTTGCGCGCGAGACGAGAGGAACTCCTGCGGCTATTTTTAGAGGAAAATTAGGAGCGATTCAAGCGTTGCAAGCGTTGGAGGATTTAGCGGCTATTCCTATTTTAAGAAAATTGGCGGATAATGAACCTGACGGAAGATTACAAAGAAGAGCGGGAGATGCGATTGCCGCTTTAAGGAATTCCGCCAAAAAACCGAAAGAGATGGGAGAAATCCGATCTGAATTAGACGACGTTGTTAAAGAAAATAAATCTTTACGAGATCGATTAGAAAAGTTGGAGAAGACTGAAGAAGCCAAAAATAATAAAAATAGTAAAAAGTCTAAATCGTGAAAAGCGTTGCCAATCAGTTTGGTTGGGATATTTACTAAATGATAAATATTTAAAAATATAGAAGTTGTTGTTAGAAAAGGAAAGAAAGATGAAAAGACCGTTTAATGATCAACCGGTAGAAGAAATTGCTCCTGACATGCTAAAAAAAGACGGGACGGTATTGGATATACGCTTAAAATATATTGCCGATGAAGGATTGAAATTCATAGCAAATGACGAACGATTCGCAAATCTAAAAGAATTAAATTTAGAACGAAACGACATCACCGCCCAAGGAATAAAGTATTTGGCTGAATCGCCCTTTATTAAGGGGTTGATCTCGTTAAATTTGGAACGTAATAATATAGGCGATGATGGAGTGGCTGTGATAGCCCAATCTTCAAACTTTTCAAACTTAAAATCTTTGAATTTGTGGAAATGTAAGGTAGGAGCAAAGGCTGCGGAAGAGCTTTCTATATCTCTATATTTATCCGATTTAACGACCTTAGATTTAGCCGAGAATGATTTAGGAGACGAAGGCGCAAAATTTCTCGCCGAAGCGGCTTCGTTAACGGACTTAAAATATTTGGATGTCGTTAACAATAAGATGAGCCCGGAAGCTATTAAATTACTTAAGGATTCTCCGGTGTTATCTAAGGTAGAAGATTTGATTACAGGTTAAAGCTTTACTCAAAAACTTCGTCAACGGTACAGTCTAACTTACCATTAGAAAGTTGAGTTTGGATTTTGTCTCCTGGTTTCACCTCTTTAAAATCCTTGAGCGCCTTACCTGTTTTTTTAGAAAACGTAACGCTATACCCTCTGTCTAAAACTTGGAGTGGACTTAAAGCATTTAAGCTTTTCCCCAACCCTGCCAGTTGTTCTCTTTTAAATTGAGTTAGCGAGTTCATTTTTCTAATTAATTGTGCTGTCAGAGTTTCGAGCTTTTCCGCTTGCGTTGAAACTTTAATGGCTGGAGAATTATATGTTAATGCCTGAGACGCTTGGCGAAGCCGTTCTTTATGAAGTTTTAATCCCTGGATTGGAGCTCTGACTAAGCGGTTATTTATATCAACTAATTTATTTTTAGATAGGGAAAGACCGTTTTTAGGAGAATTGTGGAGCAAGGATTGAAAGGAAGTTTTAAGCCGTTCTTTTTTTATTGATAATGTTTGTTCTGGCGCTCTTGACAAACGTCTCGCCCTATCGATAAGACGTTCTTTTAAGCTTTGAATTTTTTTATCTGGCGAATTATTAAATAAACCTTGAACGGTTCCCCGTAATCGTTCTTTTCGTAATTGTAGACCTTGGTTTGGAGCTCTCGCTAATCTTTGATTTAAATCGTCTAATCGCTGAGCCGCAGGTTGCACGATTTCCATCGGAGATCGAAAAAATCTACGGTTAGTATAATTGCTTAGTTGCTGACGTTGATTTTCTATTTTTTCTTGAGTAGATTTGATGAGGGTTTCAGTATTAAAACGAAGTTGAGATAAGATGTCTGATAGTTCTGGAACAGCTAACTCTGCCGCGGCTGATGGAGTTGGAGCCCTTAAATCGGCTACGAAATCGGCTATGGTGAAATCAATCTCATGACCGACTGCCGAAATAATAGGAATTTCTGAATCGTAAATAGCGCGGGCGACAATTTCTTCGTTAAATGCCCATAAATCTTCGATCGACCCTCCGCCTCTTCCAACAATTAGGACGTCAATATTGGGCGATTTGTTCATATTTTGAATCGCTTCGGCAATTTCCTCTGCGGACCCTTCGCCTTGAACTTTAACTGGATAGAGTAATATCGAAGCTCTAGAGTTTCTCCTGGAAATTACTTCGATAATGTCTCTAATTGCGGCTCCGGTAGGCGAAGTAACGACGCCCACTTTCCAGGGTAACCATGGGATTTCTTTTTTCTTTGAATCGTCAAACAGGCCCTCTTTAGATAATTTTTCTTTTAATTGTTCGAAGGCTTTTTGTAAAGCTCCCAAACCTCGGGGTTCCATATTTTCGACGATAATTTGATATTCGCCCCGGGCGTTATAAACAGATATTCTGCCGAACAGAAGGACTTGATCGCCGTCTTCGGGATCAAATCGGAGTCTACTTTTTTGCATTCGGAACATTACTGAACGAACTTGGGAACGATCGTCTTTCAATACAAAATAAGCATGGTTAGAAGCTGCTACTCGGTAGTTGGAAATTTCTCCTTCTATCCAAATACCATCAAAAGCTGCTTCCAATATAGTTTTAATATCTTCGGTAATATCGTTTACGGAATATATTCTGGCTTCGTGAGAATCGTCGGAGGGAGATGTAAATGAATTAGGCGTTAGGTCCATCGTATTTAACCGGCATTCATCCGCGTTTCGAATGCTTTGAGAGTGTTTCCCATGAGCATTGCGATTGTCATGGGGCCAACCCCTCCAGGAACAGGCGTAATATAAGACGCTTTTTCGGCGACAGGGTTGAAGTCAACGTCACCGGTTAATTTCCCGTCTACCCGATTAATACCTACGTCGATGACTACAGCGCCTTCTCTCACCATATTAGCCGTTACATAATTTGGTTTCCCAATTGCCGCAACAAGGATATTTGCTGAAGAAGTTACCTCTTCTAAGTTTTTGGTACGAGAATGACAGATTGTGACAGTAGCATTTCGACGCAACAATAGAAAAGCCTGAGGTTTTCCCACGATATTGCTTCTTCCCAAGATAACTGCATGTTGTCCTTCTATTGGAATATCATAATAATCTAACATTTCAATGACTCCAGAAGGAGTGCAAGGGCAAAGGACGTTTTTCCCCGAGGCTAGGCCTCCAACATTTATGGGATGAAAACCATCAACGTCTTTTTCTGGAAGAATTGCTTCTAAAATAAGTTCGGATCGAATATGGTTCGGTAAAGGTAGCTGAACTAAAATCCCATCTACTTCGGGATTTTGATTCAGGTTTTTGACTAATTGGAGTAATTCTTTTTCAGCGATATCAGCGGGTAGATTTTGTTCGAATGACTGAAACCCTATTTCTTTACATCGTTTATTTTTATTTCGGACATAAACTTGAGATGCAGGATCTTCTCCTACTAAAACTGTAGCTAATCCTGGAGATCTACCGAATTTTTTTTTTAGATTTTCAGTTTGTAAAGTTAACTTCTCTAATATGCTAGCGGAAACTTTTTTCCCATCAATTATTTTAGCTGTCATTATTTAACCAGTTCTTTTTACTTTGTGAGTTGGGGAAGTTTAACTATTTAACATCGAACTTTAGTGGGCTTTTTAATCAATCTCTAATTCTTTAATCAACCTGGAAAGATAAGATCGTTGAACTTTCAGAATTTTAGCGGCTTTTGTGCGATTACCATCGGTAGAATTCAATGTCTTTGAGATATAACAACGACGAAAAGCGTCGTTTGCTTCTTTTAGACTTTGCCCTACTCCAACGTCAATAGACGGCGTTTCCGTTTCAAACTCGAAGGAATCTTTTGTCAGTTCGTCGCCTTCGCAAAGAACTAAAGCTCTTTCAACAACGTTTTCTAATTGCCTAATGTTTCCAGGCCAACTGTAACTCATCAAGTTGCTTAAAACTTCTTTACCGCATTTTACGAGATTTTGGTCGTCTCTACTATGTTTCTTAAGAAAAAAGGAAGTTAAATCAGGGATATCTTCTTTTCTATCTCTAAGCGAGGGCAATTTGATATTAATAACATTTATTCGATAGTATAAATCTTTTCTAAATAGATTTTCTGAGACAGATTTCTCTAAATTTTGGTTTGTAGCAGAAATAATCCTTACATCTACTTGAATGGGAGTTGTTCCTCCTAAACGCATAAAGGAGCCTTCTTGTATAACCCGTAAAAGTTTAACTTGCATTTCTAAGGGCATTTCTCCAATTTCGTCTAAAAATAATGTTCCAGTATGTGCCGCTTCAAATAGCCCAATTTTTCTAGAATCCGCTCCGGTAAAAGCTCCTTTTTCGTGACCGAATAACTCCCTTTCCAGGATTGAATCTGGTAAAGCGCCGCAGTTAACAGAAATAAATGGCTTGGTTTGTCGATTGCTCCGGTCATGGATCATATTTGCGAACAGTTCTTTTCCCGTTCCACTTTCTCCAGAAATCAAAACAGCGGCCTTTGAATTTGCTACTTTCTCGCACTCCATAATACATTTTCTGAGGGCTTTGCTTTCCCCCACGATCATGTATCGCCGCATGTATTTTTGTCGTAATCGATCAAACTCCCTACCCAAGATTTTTTTACTTCGGGAGGTGTTGATGAAGGTAGCCATCAAGTTGGCAAATTTTTCTAAAACTCCAACGTCTTTTTCAGAAAAAGGGGTTTCTTCTATTTTATCCAGAAATTGAACCACTCCTATGACTTTATCATCTATTATGAGAGGCAAAGTCACAATTGCAGTCACCTGAAAACTGATTTTCTCGTTAATATAGCTATACCATCGAGGGTCGTTTACTACGTCGTTGGAAACGATTGGTTTTCCGCTCTCCAAAACCGCTCCGGCAAGACCCATTCCAGGTGGAATTTCAAAATTTTTCAATTGTATCTTTTTTTGCCCGGAAGCTTGATAGAATTGAAGATGCCCAGAGTTATCGTCTACCAAAAGTAGAGAAGAGTTTCGAGCTCCAATAGTTTCTGTGGCAGTATCAATTGCTAAACTTAATAACTGATCAATTTCCAGGTCTGCCGTAGTAAATAAGGAAGAAATCTTCCTTAAGGCTTGGATATTTGGCTGATTATCAACATGTTTCATTAGAGAAATTTATGATTTTGGTTAAATTAGTCTAAAAAAAGATACAGTATACATAAACTTTCTTAATAAAAAAAGCCCGAAAGATGATTTCTATTTTGGAGTGGGAAATTATTTTTACTTTTATTCTTCCACTTGTTCTTTCTGCTAATCTTCCTTATTATACTTTGTACGATGAAAAACCATGAAAAACCATTGAAAATATTATCTTTACAGTACTATTGCTTCCCCGATGAAATGGGAGGAGCATGGAAACTGACTTATGAAGTAAATAAGAGGTTGGTGGCAAAAGGACATAAAGTGGTTCAAATTGCTTGTAAGCCTAACGATTGTTTACCAGATTTTGAAGTTATTGATGGAATTGAATACTACAGAATTGGGGTTAAGGAATGTAAAAGTTTTATTAGTTTGGTAAAAGAAGTTCGTCGGGTGTCTGAAAAAATTATCCAAAAGTACCAAATTGACTTAATTCATATACACAATCCTCTTATTGATTTTGCTTGTCTATTTAATTCCAAACTTTGGAAAGTACCCAGGGTGTATCATTTTCACAGTTTATGGTTTGATGAAGAAAAAATAAACTGTTTGGGATTCCAAAATGAAAATAAAGTTCCGCTTTTTGCTTTTAAGCTTAGGGTCAGGTTAGGAATAATAAAAGTAATTGAGTGGGTTTGTTTTTTAGCGTCTAAACGCTTTGTTTTCTTAAGTACTTATACAAAAAGCCGATTTCGTGAGTTTTTCCCTTTTAAGAGATCGAGGCTAAACGTGATTCCAGGAGGCGTTGACTTAGAAAATTTTAAACCGGGAGTTACTGGTATGTCGCAAAATGAATGTCAAAAACGCTTGGGGATTGCGGAAAATACCAAAGTGTTTTTAACTGTTCGGAGATTGGAGTCCCGAATGGGGTTACAAAATTTAATTGATGCCTGTTATAGAATTAATCTGAAGAATCCGAATTTACTTTTTTGTTTGATAATTGTTGGAGCGGGGTCATTAGAGAAGAATCTCAGAAGTCAAATTGAAAAATTGGGCATGGGAGAGAAAATAGTATTGGCAGGTAGGGTTTCCGACGAAGATATAGCCTATTATTATGGGGCTGCAGATTTATTTGTTTTGCCAACGCTAGCAATCGAGGGATTTGGACTTGCAACAGTAGAGGCTCTTGCCAGCGGTTTGCCAGTTATGGGAACCCCGGTTGGAGGAACAAAGGAAATTTTGAGTAATATTGATCCGAGCTTTTTATTTGAAGACTCTTCTCCAGAGTCAATGTCAAAATTATTACAAGGTTTTTTGGAAAACCCCAAACCAATTATTGCCCAAAAAGAAAATTGTCGAAAAGAAGCGGAAAAAAAATACGATTGGAACCTATCCGTTAACCGTTTAGAAAAAATGTTTTACGAGGTTTTAGGGAGATAAGCCTTCTTTATTATGATACAAAAAAAACCTTATTTTTTATTAGCGGGGTTGGTCAGTTTAGTTTATGCCAACGTTTATTTAAATTCTTTCCACTTTGACGATGTAACGGCTATTTTAGAAAAACCTTGGATTAAGGGATTGGATAAAATCCCAATGTTCATTTTTAGTTTTGCTCAAAGACCGTTGGTTATTCTTTCGTTCAATTTAAACTATTACCTGAGTGAATTTGGAGTTTGGAGTTATCATCTTTTCAACATTGGTTTTCATACGATCGCGGTTTGCCTGATCTACCGATTGGTTTTAGAATTAAATATTATCTCTAAAAACTCTGATCCCTTATTAAATCCAAGAAACGGTTTTTTTGCGGCAACACTTTTTGCTTTACACCCCTTAAATACTCAGGCTGTAACTTATATATCTAGTCGTTCCTCCATAATGGCAACATGTTTTTACTTGGCGGCAACCATTTTTTTTTTAAGGGGTCTTGGAACTATAAATGACGCTTTGCCAAAAACAGTAAAATCCAGCAGCAAAAATATAATTAGAACCATTCCATTTATTTTATCTTTCATATGTCTATTTTTTGGCATTCTTTGTAAAGAAATTGTAGCTACCTTCCCTGTTATAGCTTTTTCAGCTCACTTTTTATTTATTTCGCGGAATTCGTTTTTTGATTGGATTCGTCAAAATCTTAAAGCAATCTGTGGGGTGACTCTTTTCTTATTTTTGATATTGATTGGAATCCTATTTTTACAAGTTTTTATCCATGACACTTTTGAGGAATTAGATAAAAAGTCGATTTTTAATAGAATAAGAACTCTTTTTCAGTTTGCGAAAATGTTTCCCGATTCGTTCAATTGGAAGACTTATTTATTAACGCAAACCTATGTAATTCCGTTTGAATATTTTTGGAAATTCTTTTTTCCTCTTAATTTAAGTATAGATATTGACTTTCCCTTGATTTCCGATTGGACAAGAGTTTCAAGTTTTATTGGAGTTATCTTTTTGAGTTTTTATTTATGGATTGGTTTTAAGGTGTCGTCAATTTTGATTCGCTTTGGAATGATTTGGGGACTAATTACCTTTTTACCCACGTCGAGCTTTATTCCATTATTTGATATTGCGGTTGAGCATAGAACTTATTTACCGTTAGCAGGTTTTTCTCTGGCTATGGCGGCAATAATTTCTATTGTAGGTAGTACGGTAGCGGATTGGTTTAGGAAAAAATTTCCTGATAAAACAAGTTACAAGTTTTTAGGTTTGATTTTCCCAATAGTAATTATTTTTTGTTTTGGAGTTTTAACGATAAAGCGCAACCAGGTATGGAAAGACGAGGTTTCTTTATGGAACGATGCCAAAATAAAGGCTCCAAAGATTGTTCGTCCTTATAATAATTTGGGGGAAGCTTACGACAAGTTAGGAAATTTCACTTCTGCAATTGATGAGTTTAAAGCGGCTTTAAGCCTTAATCCAAATTATGTGTTTGCTCTTAGTAACCTGGGGAATATATATGGGAAGTTAAAGAACTATCCAGAGTCGATTAAATATTTTAAAAAAGCGATTGCCGTAAAACCAGATTATGCTCCAGCGAACTATAACCTTGGAAAAGCTCTTCACGTTTTGGGTAAGCCACAAGAAGCGCGCAAATATTACCAAAAAGCGGTAACAACTAATTCCTATTTTGCAGAAGCTATTTTTAACTTAGCCCATATTGAAACACAATTGGGTTTATACGAAGATTCCATAGAAAATTATAAAAAATTTATCGAACTCCAACCGAAACTGGATAAAGCTTATTTAGGATTAGGGCGAGCATTATTAGGAGCAAAGAAAAATGCTAAGGCAATTGAATCATTCAAAAAAGCAGTAAATCTAAATCCTTCTTCTCTTTCTGCAAACATTAATTTAGCGACCGCTCATTTAAATTTAGGGAATCTTGACGATTCAATTTTAATTTTTAATAAGATATTGAAGCGATTTCCTAAGATAGCTGGAATTCATAAAAACTTAGGGCTTATTTATTATCAGCACAAAAAAAATCCGTCAAAAGCGATCCATCATTTTAAAGAATCTCTCAAACTTGATAAGAACCAACCGCAAGCGGCTCAAATCCGATCTATTATTTCTGAACTAGAAGAAAGAAATTAATTCTAAATTGAAAATTTTTTTAAGCGTCTCTGCAAAAATACTTTAAAAAAATAATTCTTCCCAAATCCGATCGTAATGATTGATTTTAAAATTAAATCACCGTTTTCTTTTAAATCTAACTACTTACTTCCGATCGTTACTATAATCGGTTTATTGATTACATTTTATTTTCCTGTTTTATCAGGGAAGCAAACGCTTTTTGCTGGCGATATTTCTATGGCGGCATACCCATGGAAATTTTTAATATATAAAGCCATTCATGAACAGTCTTGGCCTTTTTGGAATCCATATATTTTCGGCGGTATGCCGTTTTTGTCTACGCTACATCCAGGAGTTTTTTATCCACTAAATATAGTATTTTTAATTGAAGATTTTACATATGCATTAAATTTATATTTTTTTTTACATCATGTGATTCTATCTCTTTCCGTTTATGTTTTATGCAGGCATTGGAAATTGTCTTGGGTTGCGTCTATTTGCGCTTCCGCTCCGACCTTTTTTGGAGGCTATTTTTTATCTCTACTAGATATTTATAACCATTTTGCTTCTTTAGTATGGTTACCTCTTATTTTTTTATGTTTTCAAAAGTTTTTGTCGAGTAAAAAGGCGGTATATTTTTTGGCCAGCGTATTTTTGCTTTTGTTTCCTACGCTAGCGGGCGGTCCAGAAAATTGTGCGATGATCGTGTTACTTCTTGCAGGCTATTCCGTTTTTGTGCTTTCCATAGAAGACACCTCGCTTTCAATATTAAATAGGATGTGCGCTCTTGCTTTTGTAGTTTTTTCAACATTAGTAATATCCGCAATTCAAATCATCCCATCGTTTATTTTTATTAAAGAATCTGGTAGAGGGCAAGGCTTAGACTTTGAGGCTCATTCTAAATGGTCCATGGAACCATCGTCATTATGGAAGTTAATAGTTCCTGAAAACTTTTCTAATAATCTTATCGTCGAAGGTAACCAGACATTCCAGTTTTTACAAAGTTTTTATTGTGGAATTTTACCCATCTTATTTTTGATTCTAGCTTTTAAGTTTATGGATGATCGTAAGGTGAAATTTTGGTTAGGAACTTTTTTCTTAGGCTTATTTTGCGCATTGGGACAATTTAATCCAGTATACGAGAAGTTATATCCATGGGTACCTTTATTAAAGATGTTTCGATATCCAGAAAAATATTTTTTTATTTGCCAGTTTAGTTTAATTTTTTTGACAGGATATGTTGTTGATTTAATTTTAAAAAGAAAAATTAATAATCGTTTGATATATGGTCTTTCCTTCTTTCTTCTTATTTCTATAGGTTTGGTAGCTCATTTAAAACCGAGCGCTAACTGGCAATTCCCTTTTATAATTTTGATCTTATTCTGCCTTTGGACTTTATTAACAAATTTAAAAGAGGCTAGACCTTTTTTGGTTGTAGGGATTCTTCCCTTATTTTTACTTATAGATGTTTTTTTAAGTAACGCTCCTTTAATTCCGATGATTAATTCTGATTTGTTTAATAAAGAGCCAGTAATAACTAAAAAGTTGAATAAAACCAAAGAACCTTTCCGAATCTATTCCGGAACTCTTGACAGAGAAGAGCAGAAAACCATTTTCCCAAAGGCTCCACAACCTTTGATTGGATATCAGTTAACTAAAGAGTTTGTCATGCCCAATTGGGGAACTGTTTTTGATCTTGAATATGCGGATGGTTGGTCGTCAATGTATTTAGAAAATGTGGAAATTTGGAAGCTTATTTTTAATGCATCTCCTGAAGAGAAAAGAAAACACATTTTAGAAAGGAGTAATGTAAGGTATCAAATTAATTATGAAATTTATTCAGGGCGTTCTGATGAGATTCTTCGATTACTTGATCCCGAAGTAATTTTTTTCGATAAAAGTTTGCCAAGAGCATTCTTAGTTCCAAATTTTCAGGTCGAAAAAATTCCTCATATAATTAATGTTTATTATGATAAAAAATTTGACCCAAGAAAACGAGTATTGTTTTCTGAACCAATAAATTGGAAACCTAGCCAAAGTTTTTCAGGAAATGTTGAATCGATAAGTTACAAACCCAATAAGGTAAAGATAGAAACAAAACAAACAGGAAAAGCATTTTTAGTTTTATTGGATAGTTGGTTTCCCGGCTGGAAGGCGACAGTTGATGGAAAAACGTCCGCTATTTATCGCGCTAATTATTTTTATCGGGCTGTAGCTTTAGAGTCGGGCAACCATATCATTGAGTTTGATTATGAACCCAAAGGTTGGAGATTGGGAAAAACGATTTCCATCCTTTCTTTATTTATTTTAATGGTAGGTATATTAAAATTTCGTAAAAAGATGGAATTTTGACGCTGTTTTTCTAAATTATTGACAAATAGAGAGTTATGGATATAATAATTGCAATTTCATTGATTCGGGTCGGCAATTGAATTCTTATCAAATAATTGGAAAATGCAACGCCATTAAGAAAGTCTTAGATTTGGCGCAAAAAGCGGCATCTTCAGATAGTACGGTTTTAATATCTGGAGAAAGCGGAACTGGCAAGGAGCTTATTGCCCGAGCGCTTCACCAAAATAGCCCGCGAGCTCAAAATACATTTATACCTGTAAATTGCGCGGCAATACCTCACGATTTGCTGGAAAGCGAATTATTTGGTTATGAAAAAGGAGCATTTACGGGAGCGGTTCATACAAAAATGGGTCGTTTGGAAATGGCAAATAACGGCACAATTTTGTTGGACGAAATTGGGGACATGCCTCCCGTTTTACAAGTTAAATTATTACGAGTTTTAGCTGAAAAAGAAATAGATAGAATTGGCGGGTCTCGTCCGATCAAAATAGACATCAGAGTGGTTGCCGCAACACATCATAATTTGGAAGAATTAATTGAAAAAGGTAAATTTCGGGAAGATTTATTTTACCGGTTAAATGTGATCCCAATTTCGATGCCGCCACTTCGAGAAAGAAAACCTGATATACCAATGCTAATTGATCATTACATTAAACATTTTAATCAGGCGAAAAATAAGTCTATAAATGGAATCAACGATGCGGCTTTAGAGATATTGACTGACTATAAATGGCCGGGAAATATTAGAGAGTTAGTCAATTTTGTAGAACGTATGGTGGTTTTGAGTTCTGGGAATATTTTAACTATAAAAGATCTCCCAGAAAAAACCTTGGCCGATATTCCCATTGAAAAACTTGAAAACGAGCCAGAACTACAATCGGAAGTTGAAACGGAAGATAATCCAGCAGAAATTTTAAGACAATCCTTAAAGAAATCTTTCTTTATAGGAATTCCAGAAGATGGAATGAATCTTAAGCAAGCCGTCGAAGATTTCGAACGCGAGATGATAATGGAAGCCTTGGAAAAAACAAATTCGGTAAAAAATAAGGCAGCTGGATTATTAGGTTTGAATCGAACAACATTAGTGGAAAAGATGAAAAAACTGAATATTTAATAAAATTTTTTTAAAAACCAACGCCGTTAAAAAAATCAATTTTATACATCTTATTCTTCTTTAAATAAAGCTATTCAATCCTAGCGTAAGCAAGTTCTTTGCTAATGCGAATCGCCTCTTTAACAAAATTTTGATAGGCTCTATCGGATTCTTTATGCTGAGTTTGTTTAACGAGATTTTCCTCGTCAGTTTCAATCACGAGATCTAAAACTTTCACGCCCTCCAAAACGTGATGCTTTCTTATTTCTATTTTGATGGTCGTAACATCCATTGAGCCGTCTCCGCTTTAATAGTTAATTTAAAAACTTCTAATAAAATGAGGAACCATTTAATAGCATTTCAATTTTCCCGGGTCAAGTCCATTTATTAGGAGAGAATTGGTTGGGTAATCAATATAGTATCAAGCGCGAATGTTTAATAGGCGGCCTATAGTATCTTCATTTTGATTATTTTGGACTCCTAATACTTTTAGAGAAGCCTGGATTCGGGTAAGATCTGATCTTAAATTAGTAATTTCTTCAGGTATGTTTGTTCCCGTTAGGCTTGATTCCCTTTGGACCAAACTTTCTGTTCGTTGCGAAATGCTATTAGCCGCTGACTGGAGTTGGTTCGAAGTAGCGCCAATTTGTCCCTGAATAGCGTTAAGCGATGTCTCAGCTTGACTAAAACTTTCTGCGGCCTGCAAAGAACTTTCGGAGCTAGATAAATCTAAATTATCTAAACTAAGATCTTGAGTCCCTGTTCCAGAAATAATATTTAGATTTATCGAATCATTGGCGTTAGATCCAGTTTGGATATCAACTCTTTGCGAAGAATCTGGAGCTAAACTACCATCTAAAAGAGATTGATCATTAAATTCAGTTGATTGAGAAATACGGTCAATTTCGCTTGTTATAGATTGAAGTTCTTGACCCAGAGCTTCTCTTTGCTCTGCGTTAACAGTGCCATTGGCCGCTTGTATTGAAATTTCTCGACCCCGCTGTACTAATTGGGAAATAGCATCGATTCCTCCTCCTGCCGATTGTAGCAAGTTACCTCCCGATCGTATATTGGAGGAAGCTTGCGAAAGCGTTTCAATTTCTGAGCGAAGTTGAGCAGAAAGCGATACGGTGGAAGAACTTTGTGAGAAGGCCGCTTTTTGTCCTGACGCTATACTTGAAATAGAACTTTGAGCGTTGGAGCGGCTTTGACGAAGCGATTTCAGTATGTTTTCTGATCCGCCTGAATTTATTGGAGATACCATAAGTTTTTTGAATGTTTTTTTGTTTAATTCTAAAATTAATCTTTATTTTAATTGATGTCAATGGGTTTTAAAAAGCTAAATGGATTGAATAAAAACCCCGACCATAATAAAATAACCAAGCATTTTACTATTTCCCTTCAATTTGAGTGAATAAATGAAACTTTTCATAAATGACCTAGAAAAAGCTATGGATTTCCATGGGAACACTTTAGGGGAGCTTTTAGATCAAATTCAAAAAAATACTGTCCTTCCAGGAACTTACATAAGTTCGGTAATGTTGGATGGTAAAGTTATTGATTTACAAATTGAAGAAGGGAAAGCTCAAGAGTTTCGTGCGACATTAGTTAACGATATTGAGAAACTTGAAATTGAAATTGTTTCTGTTCAAGAAATTGTTAGTAAGAATTTAGAAAATGCCGAACAATATTTAGATAAATTAATACCAGGCATTGAAAAAGCAGCTGGGTTGTTTCAAGTAGAAGATGAAACTGAAGCCAACCAATTTTTTTTAAATATTATTGATGGTATTGATTGGTTATCGCAGGTTTTAGATGGCGTTGTAACTGCTTTAAATATTGATATTGAAAACACAAAAATCAGAGGCAAGACTATCCAAGAACGCCAGACTCAATTGATTGATTTGACCCAACAACTTGTTGAAGCGAATAAGAATAAAGATTGGGTTTTAGTCGCTGATTTACTTGAATATGAGATTTTGCCTTTTTATGGAGAATGGTCGGATTTAATCCCAGAATTTCGAAAAATGATGGAAGATTTAGTGAATTAGTCGCAAATTGGTTAGATTTCTTCAAAATTAGTTATTAGCTGCTCTTCTTTTCCCATCATTATGCTTTTAGAAAATGTTTGTGTAGCAATTCCCTCCTTTTTGCTTTTCCTATAAGTGGTTATTTTGAAAATGGATACTTTTTTAAATATCTCACTTTTGTTTTTAGAAATGCAGTAAAATAAAAATATAAAAAAAAATAAATTTTATAAAAAAAAAGCTAAAGTTTTCCTAAAGCGTTTCCGATAAGGAAATGGGAGAGTATTTCCTAAGCGCGAAAATTTTACTGGAGGAAGCCTAAATGTTTGATTTTAATGGAGGGAATCGCTATGGCTGAAGTTTCTGAAAGCCCTTTTGCTCGCGGAGACACCCCTAGAATTAATCCAGATCTTGGACAAAACCAAGAGGAAAGAGAAAATCAAAACACTTTACAGCAAATTGAAACTAATCCTGACCGAGGAAGAGCGGATGATCGTGTAGAATTTAGCGAAGAAGCAAGGAGACAAGACGCCCTTGGAAGAGGAATAGAAGATCTAGCTCCTAACGAAACCGAAACAGAAGCTTTTACCACCCCGAATTCTCCAATTCCTGAAGAGCAAGATATAAGAGATGTTGGAGATCCAAATAGTTTGGGAAACGCTCCAGGCGCAAACCAGGCGGGAAACCGTCCTATTGATCAAAGAATTCCACAAGAAGCGGAAGTATCGGGAGATGTTTCTGGGCGACAGGAGTTAGGAAGTGGGGTCGAATTGCGCCCCGATCCAGAAGTTAACCCTCTCGGTAACCAAAATAATCCCATTGAAAATAGAGATAATACAGGACCTGTTGGGCAACGGATCGAATCCCAGAATCAGCGTGCAGAACAGCAAGAAGGACTGGAAGAAACAGAGCAGGATATCCGATTAGAGCGCCAACAGGCTGAAGAACAAAACATTCAGGCAGAACCTAATCAAAATACAGTTCAAAGTGGAATTAGAGATAACAGCGAAAGTGAGCCTTCAGAATCGAGAGAAGGGATTAGCCAAACAGCCTCCAGGGAAACAGAGCGCGAGGAAATTTCAGGCAATCCAAGACCAAATCAAAATTTAGAGGCCACTGAACAACCTGCGGCGCAAGAAATTGATCAAACTAATCAGACTGGGCAGGGAGAAGAGCCTAGAACGGCTCAACAAGAAGAAGTTGAAACTCAGACTAACAATCAACGTCAAGATGGACAGGAAATTTCTAGACAAGAAGATAGAAATCAGGACCCTGTATCCGCTCAGACCCAAGTCGGAAGAAACGTAGACGAACTGATATAGGCTAATTTATTTTTTTTTGTTCGGGTTTAAGATTTAGTCTTCTTTACCTTATTGTGTTTATCGGCAATAAACTTGAAACCTTTAGTTTTAAGAGTTTTATTTTTTTAAAAGAATATACCAATGCAAATTGAAGGATTAATAAATTCGATTCTAGCTTTAAAAGATTCTTCAACAACGGGCGATCTCCCTCTAAAAAAACTAAAGACTCAAGAGAATGCTTCTTCCAATGTTCGTGAAATTCTTTTTGATTCTTTTAATACAACCTCCAACGATAAACCCAATTTAGAATTAACCACCCCTGTTGCAGGGTTTAGAGTGAATGAAGCGATTAATTTTGTTGCCGAGAATTTAAGAGCAAATCGGCTGCCTGTAAATGAGACGATTCAAAATAAATCAGAATTTGTCGATCTTCGCGTTGAAACTTTGGAGAAACTCAGAAAGTCAATTAGAGGTTTAAGTCGTTTGACAACCCAGTTGCAAGAAGAAGATGCGCTCAATTCTTTATCGGCAAGCTCCTCGCGCGAAGAGATTTTAAAAGCCACAGCTTCAAGCCGAGCCAATATAGGAAGTTTTAAAGTTGTGCCTAGGCAAAACTCTGTTAATGCCGTTTTGGTTTCGGATCCCCAAGCCACTACTTTTGAGCAATTGGGTTTGTCGGGAAGTTTTGTTGTTAACGGTTTTGAGGTTAGCGTTGAAACTTCGGATACTCTTATAGATATAAAAGATAAAATTAATTTTGGCGAAGACTCGAATAAAAATGGTCAACTCGATTTAGCGGAAGACTTTAATCAAAATGGAAGCCTTGACGTTATTCAAGTTGCTCCGAGCGAATTTGGCGCGGGTGTATTTATAATTGAAGATGTTGATAGCGATGGGGTCTTAGACACTTCTGAAGATGTTAATAATAACGATCGGTTAGATGGAGGAAGCGATCAGATAAAATTAATTGCTTCCATTCAGCGCGACCGATTATTTCTCACGAGCACGGCAGAAGGAGCGGCAAGTATTGAACTTGACGACGACGATGGTATTTTATTGGCGCTTGGCGTAATAGGAACCGACAATAAGGGGTTTCCTCTTGTTAAAGAAAGGCAATTTGACTTTACTGAAAACCCGCCGATAAACTTAAATCAAGCCAATCAATCTGTTTTGGTGCAAATTGAAGATTCTCTAATTGAAAGTCCTACATCCTTGATTAATGACGCTGTAGAGGGAGTTCAACTTGAAATAAAAAAATCTTCCGATTTAGAAACAGAGGTTCGAGTATTTCCAGATCCTCAGGATGCCGTAAATCTAGTTCAAAATTTTTTTGACGAGTTTAATCAAGTTGTTAGGCAAGTTAATCAAGCGCTAACCGTTTCTCGTGTATTTGAGAGGGACCCTGAAATTCAATCTATTCGTCAAGAATTAATTGGCGATTCTCAAGATAATTTACAGATTTTGAATGCGCGTTCTGAGAACGTTGAAACAATTCGACCCGACCCTTTAAATATTCGTAGCTTAGGTTTAGACGTTGTGAATCCGGATAAGAAAGTCGTTCAGGAATTGTCTATCACAAATTCTTTAGAAAGAATTAAAGAAGGAGTAGTTTCTCCATTTGCCAGCCTACCAAACGAAATTGAAAATCGATTGAATTCGTTTGGAATTAAAACGGAAGCCGACAATACTATTTCTGTTAATCAAGCCAATTTAAAGCGAGCGTTTACTACGAAACCACAAACGGTCGTGGATATTTTTACGGATTCTGAAACTGGATTGTTACCTGTTTTAGAATCTGGATTAGATAGAATTTTAAACGAAAATATTGGCGATATTGATCTAAAAAAAGATAATATCGTGATAGAATCAAATAACCTCTTGGGAATAACAGAGGGGTTTCAACAGAATGTTCAAGCAACCGCTTTACAATCTTTCAAAAAATTAGTAGAAAATACTGGGATAGAAGGAAGAATCCAAAACTTAATTGCAATTGCCTAAATCTTGCTACAAAATGCAATTTTTAAAAAGTTTTTTCGCTTGTCTAACAAATCAAAACAATCTTTTCTTGATTGAGGTCTCCGCTTAAGTTTGAAAACTGATGGCTCCTCTGCACAAATTCTAAAGTTATTAGAGCAAGTAATTCATTATTATGAAAAGCTAGGATCTCTTATTGAGGAACAAAAAGAAATCATCGAAAAAAAAACTGTTGATAGGTTGATGGGAGTAATCCAAGAAAAACAAAAGTTTCAACAGATTCTAAATAAATTAGACCGACAAATTAAAGAATATATGGACGGTTTGAGCGATGAGAAACGGGAGAATGTAATTGCTCAAACACTAGATATCCGAAGTCGGATCGAATCGAAAATTTTAAATATTATTTCCCTTGAAAATTATTGTAAAGACTTTATTGAGCGCGAGAAAATTGAAATCAAAGGAAAAATTTCAAATTTAAAACATGGAAAAAATGTAATCAAAGGATATAGTTCTTCTGTTCTAAAAAAATCTTTTATTTCAAAAAAACTTTAACTATTTTCCCCTCGTATCATGGATTTTTCGATTTTACCTCCTGGTAAGGTCTTTAAAGCTTACCAAACCCAAAGCGTTATTGCCGAACGCAACAAACAAGCTAATGTTCGAAGTGTGCAAACTCAAAAGGATCGAGTTACTATCTCCTCTCGCGCTTTAGAAGAGTTTGAAAAAGCACAGGCAGACGCTGAAACGCAAGAAACCCAGAGTAGTCGAAAAGGTATCGCCGAAATCCTTGCCGAATCATCACAAGGCAGAAACCCGGATTCTTCCTCTCAAAACACCGACCTCGCCAAAACGCTTACCGATTCAAATGAAGGTGTATAAAAGCTTTTTTAACGTTTCGGAACCAAAAATATCATAAGAAAAAGAAGCGGGACAGGGTGTAGCGTGTGTAATTGCCCAGTTAAACAAAAAATATTTAAAACTTCTTAGCCTCTTCTAAAGCAAAATCATCCAATCCGAATAATTCTTTTACTTACGCTATTGGATTGGAAAAAATCTTACCTTATTTGAAAATATTTTTATCCGTTTTCCATGTCTAAAAAATCATTCTAGTTTTTTTATTTCTTACAAAAAAGTAAGCTAAATATCCTTTCACCCAAAGTCCATTTTCCAACGATTTATAAATAATTGAATTTTTTTTAGTTGGGCAATTTGATTTCATGTATTACAATAAAATCAATATCCAAAAATTTGACACTAGGCGTTTTAAAAAAAGAGCGCTTTCACAAAATTCTAATTTTTAAGAGTTTATTCATTTGGTCATAAAAGGATAAACGTGAATTAATTTGTGAAATAAAGCTCTTATAGAGTATTTATTTTTTTGGGCGCCTTTTTGATTATCCTAATTTTTTAAGGCGCTCATGGATTTTTCGATTTCGTTTTCAGATAAGGTTTTTAGAGCCTATCAAACTCAAAGCGTGATCGCAGAACGCAATAAACAATCAAGTATTAAAAGCGTTCAAAATCAAAAAGACCGGGTAACAATTTCCCCTCAAGCAATGGAAGAATTTAAAAAGGCTCAAGCGGATGAAGCCTCTCAAAATGATCTCGAAATTGAGTAGATTACATTATAAGTAATCCGATTTGAGGTTATTCTATAATTACCAACCCCTTTTTATTTAAATAGATTTAAAATTTTTTACTGAAAAAGTATTTTATCTATTAAAATATTTCTAAAAATACATAAATAAACTTAAATTAATTGGCTTTCAATTTATTTAATGCGATTTTTTAAATAAATATTTAAAGGTCAAAATTTATCTATTTAATTTTATGTTAATTCATATAACGGCAAAATATCAGGTACGTTTGGAAGCTGTGAGAAAATGCGTTAAAGCCGTTAATGATTTAGTGAATTATGTTCAAAAAAATGAACCTAAAACTCTTTTTTATCTTGCGAATCAAGAGACTCTAGACCCTACCAAGTTTTTTCATATTATTGTTTTTGAAGATGAAGTTGGTTTAAAATTTCATCAAAGTTCTCCTGCTTCCGCAAAGTTTGTTGAAATCGTATATCCAGAGGCCTTGAAACCACTTGAGTTTCAAGAATATAATATTTTTGCATCCAAAACGGAAAATTGGCGGTCCGGTTAATTTTTTAGTTGAACTTTATCCCGAGAATTAAAAATATTACAAAAAGTAAGAAGGGATCCTAGCGAAGCCATGACAATTCCAAAGCGGCGTTTAACAGTTTTTAAAGAACCTGATGACGGTACGAAAATAATTGTTGAGTTTCAAAACGAAGAACAAACAAAGAAATATCGGCGAGATGCGGAAGAGAAGGGAATTGAATGGATAGAAATTGGCATTGAACAATATGATCGAGCGACCTATATGGGTTCTAGATATTTTGATTTAAGAAATCCTCAAACTAGAGAGTCTTTTTCGCTAGAAGATTGGCGTCACTTCCTAAAACATTGGGATGAGAACGAGCGCGATAATGAATATGGCGATTACCATATTTAGTTTTTTTTCTTTAATTAAATTAAGCGATTTTTTCTGTTTTCTCCTATACGTTTAACATGATCTCTCCTATAAATTTTTGTAACGATATTTTTAATACTATTAAAGTTTGGATTCTTGTTTTCGCAATTATATTTAGCGGTTGCGCTTCGTTGAAACCAGTAAATATGCGAGCGATTAAATCGGGATTAAACCGCGCAAAAAATTCTCTGGTTTCACTGGAACGAGCGGTTTTTTTAGAACAAAAAGGGTTGGGAAAAATTATTAATAGTGATGCAGATCCTATTCTTTTACTAGAACTAGGGATAGCCTATTCGTATCAGGGCAAGTTTGAAGAAAGTAATCGAATTCTTGAAGAGGCTTTTAACTATTACCAGAGAGAAGAAGATCGAGCGAAAATAAGCTTATCCAGGATTTTTCTAGAGGCTACTGAAAGCAGCTTAACGGAAGGACTTGGCGATTATCAATTGAACGATTACGAAAAAGTTCTTTTACATTCCATTAAGGCTCTTAATTTTTTGATGTTGGGCGATTCTATAGGCGCCCGTGTAGAGATTGAACGCGCTTATATTGTTCAAAAAAATATTTTGAAAAAATCTGAAGACGAACTTATTGAACTTAAAGAAAAATATGATAATAAGTTACATTCTTTATTTGGTCGCGTTGAGTCAAAATCTCGGATTTCTGAAACTAAATTTAAAGAAATGTTTTCAACAGATAAACTCCTAAATCGAACTAGTTTAACGCAATCGGAAAAACAACTTGTTCAATCCGTCCGTAGTTCTTATGAAAATGCTTTTACAGAAGTTTTATCTTCTTTAACGTTCCAATTGAATGGAGAATATGGCAATGCATTACCTCCTTTAAAGCGCGCTGTAAAAATTACGGATAATCAATTTGTAAAGAAGGCGAAAGAAATAAGGGAGAAAGATGCGGGGGTTCTCGCAAGTAAAAACAATTTTTATTTATTTGTTTTTAAAGAATTTGCTCCCGAAAAACGAAGTAGGTCTCTAACCTTTGGAAACCCTTTTACTGGAGCAATAAATCATGTTTCTATCGCGCGTCTAGTCCCTCAAGTTTCTCAAAGGATAAACATTAGATTGTCTTCTGTTAATAAGAGGCGGGTCGTAAGCCCTGGCTCGCTAACAAATATAAATGCATTGGCATTAAAACAATACCAGAGTGAATTGCCTTACCTTGCGGCGAAAGCAATGATCCGGTTAGCTGTGCAAGTAGTAAAGGATTATTATTTGCGAAAAGAATTGGGGCAAGGAGGAGCTATTTTAGCTACCATTTTTAACTTAGCTGCCCAAAAGGCGGACCTTAGGACATGGACGCTTCTACCAGGAAAAATTCTTTATTTATCTGAAAAATATGGGCCTGGGAAGATGAAACTTTCCATTGAGTTTGAAGGAAAAAAAATATCCGAAGGGAATATTATTCCAATAGAAGATAATAAAATAACTGTAGCGTTTGCCCGAGTTTTTGATAATGACGTTAAATTATATTATCATAAATTTCTGCGGCGATAATAAGGGTCCTTTGATAATTAAGACGTAATGGGAATCCACGTAATTTTATTTGGTTTAGGAGAAATTAAAATGAAGCTTGGCAAAAGCGTGCAAATCATAATGGTTATTGTATTAGCTTTTAGTATTTTCTCAGGGTGTGCCGCTAAATCGAAATATGTTGAACCCGCTGAGGTAAGAGATAATCCAGCGCTTTCTTTTAATCCAAACGATCTTCAAATGCTGGCCGAAAGAATGGCCCAGTCTTTGATTGATACCGATATATTTACTGGGAAAGAAAAGCCAATTATTCGTATAACTGAATTACGCAACAAGACTTCTGAACATATAGATACTAAAGCTATTACCGATAAAGTTAGAACAGCCCTAGTGAAAAGTCGAAAAGTTCGTTTTGTGTCCGATAAAAAAGAAGATTATGCTAGGCAAGATCAGCTAAATGAATTTAAAGATCAAAATAACCCAGATGGTTTGGGCGCTTTTATGGACGAAAATGCAAAGCTAAAGATTGGAAAAATGAAAGGGCCTAAATTTCATTTGTTTGGAGAGATTGTGAGCATTTCAAACTCTAGTAGCGATGGTAAAGATGTTTATTACAAGATGACTCTAAATTTATTAAATTTAGAGGAAGGACTGCTAGATTGGAGCGAAGAAAAAGAGCTTCGTAAAATTAAGGAAAAAAGGTTGTTTGGGTTTTAGGCAATTTTTTAATATAACCTACCCGAATATCCTCTTAAGGAAAGTATTGTGCGTTTATTTGCTTCCACGATCCTATTTATGTTTTTAGGAGCTTGCGCTACGATTGGTTCTTCTCGACCTGATTGGGTTTTGCAACCTCCAAAAGAATCAAGCAGTTTATATTTTGTTGGTGCGGCGAACGGAGCAAATACATCTCAAGAAGGCCAAGAAATGGCTTTGAAAGATGCTTTAGGGAAAATTGCAAATTACCTGGGGACAAGAATCAAAACGTCCTCCCAACAAATAGTAAATGATATTGAACAACACTTGGAGTTACAAATTTCAACGGAAAGCGACGCTCAAATTAAAGAAGCTAGGGTGGTTCAGTGGTCTATCGATGAGCGTGACTCTATGTTTGACGTTTATGCTTTGGTAAGAGTGTCTAAGTCGCGTATTAGCGAAGAACTGGCTCGTCAAGAAAGAGATAACCTGGAAAAAACAGAAGCTTCCTATGGAATTTATTTAAGGGCATTAAATGCGATCAATTTAAAAGACTATAAATCTGCTTCAACATCGTTGAATCATGCGATAGAAATATTGGAGCCTATTCAAGGCGTTGCCTCTCCAAATTTAGGAGAGTTTTCAAACAGCAGAGAATTGTTTGTTCATTTAAAAGAAAAACTGCGGAGCGTATCCCTTGCCCGCCGAAAAATTTCCCTAGATTTAAAATTACCCGAACCGGAAGATCTCGCCAGCGTATTTTTGTCTAAATTTTCTTCAATTCTGGGGCAAAAAGGGTTCACCGTTGATGATGGCCAAGCTGCTTATCGAATTAGCGGAAAAATTGCTTCGCGCGAAAGCGGTTTTGTTATTGAGAATTATGTCTACTATGCAGAAGGCAGTTTGACGGTTATTTTTGTAAATGATGGAAGTATTGCTGGAGTCGTTCCTGTAATGGCCAAGGCTTTGGGAAATACAAAGCGCGTATCGGCTTCTAACGCTTTTTCTTTTGCTGGGAAAAAAGCGGGTGATGACTTGACTAAATTACTTTTGAATTTTGAAAAAGAATAAATTTTGCAATATCTAAGTGAAAAAATATTACCTTTCGCTTAATCTTGTTATAATGCATTTAAATTAAATTTATATTAAATGTAATAAGAAATTAAGCGGGTTTTATTCTTTAATTTAACGACTGATGCGAACTAGTTTTTATTTTCCTAAAAAATCCTCTCGTTTTGAGTTGAAGGATCAGAAGTTAGCCCTTGAGGAAATCAAACTTCTTACTGAAAACGCTTCCTTATCTGATATTAATTATTTGGATTTAGGCCGAACAAGTTTAGACGATGAAGGAGCCGCACTTTTAGCAAACTGTAGTTATTTAAAAAATATAGAAACTCTGGTTCTAGAAAATAATAATCTAGGCGATGAAGGTATTTTTCTGATTTGCCATTCGCCAAATTTACAATCATTGATTTCTCTAAGATTATCAGGGAATGAAATTGGACCTGTGGGAAGTAAAGCTCTTGCGGTAGCTCCTGGAATGGCAAATTTAAAGACGTTAGATTTAAGCCATAATCGAATCGAGTCTTTTGGGGCAAAAGCGCTTGGTCAATCTGAGAAATTGATCAATTTGGAAAGTTTAGATTTAACGGACACCGGAATTGGCGATGGTGGTTTAAAATCTTTTGCAGAGTCGTTTTCCGGAGAAAAATTAAGATATTTAAACTTAAGTGGGAATGATCTTACTTTTGAAAGTATCGAGACCTTTTCTCAAGCGTCCAATCTAGGCTCAATTAACGTTTTAATTTTAGATGACAATTGTTTAGATGATAGAGGAATAGAACTTCTTTCCGAATCTCCTCATTTTAGTAAATTAGAAGAGTTTCGATTACGGCGCAATGGTCTTACCGCCGATAGCGCTATAGCGCTTGCAAGTTCGGATTCAATAACTAATTTAAAAAAATTGACGATCGAAAATAATGATTTGAGAGCTGATGGAATTAAAGAGTTTATCAAAACAGATAATATTAAAAACATAGAATATCTGGACGTCAGCGAAAACCAACTGGGTCCTGAAGGAGTTAAAGCGATAGCTTCCAGTTCTCGATTTGGCAATTTGAAACAGTTGATATTAAGTAATAATGGGGCGCTAGACGAGGGAGCGGAAGCAATAGGAAACTCAAAGACATTAAATAAATTAGAAGTTTTGCATTTAGATTGTAATAATTGGATAGAAGCTTCTGGCGCAAAAGCTCTTTCCCAATCTAAAAACCTAACTAATTTGAAAGAATTAACATTAGCGTTAAATTTAATTGGCGACGAGGGAGCCGATTATTTGGCCAAATCTAAAAATCTGTCAAATTTGGCGTATTTGAACGTTGTTGGGAATCGTCTAAGCGCAATTGGAGAAGCGGTTCTTTCTTCCTCTGATGAATTGAAAAGTTTGAAAAACTTAGAATATTTTTGAAACTGACTGAAGGATTAAAAAAGGTTAAAGAGTGAGCGTGTTAAGAGAAAAAGTTTTAAAATTATTGGAAGAATTTGCGGAAGAAGACGAAAAAGTTATTATAGCTTTATCAGACTTGTCCAGCGAACATGGAGACGAAGTTTTTAGAGTTATGCTTCATGTATTGACTCATTTAGAGTTTTCCATCGAAGAATCATTAGCTCATTGGAAGAAAATTGTAGAACGACGCGAGGCAATGGCTTCGGCGTTAAATCGCAATGTTCACCTTCAGACCGCTCTTTGCGATTATTTTTTGACAGAAAAACGAGCGTTTAAAAATCCCAAAGTAATCGAGATACAACTATTTGAAGAAACCTCACATTCTTCTAAATACGATGGATTGACTGGTTTAGTAAATCGGCGTTTTTTGGAAGAAGCCCTTGGCCGAGAAATAGCCCGAGCAAAAAGGTACGGCGATTCACTTTCTATTTTATTTTTTGATTTAGATAACTTTAAAAAACTGAATGATGTTTATGGCCATTTAGCGGGAGATGTAGTCCTAAAAAAAGTTGCCAATATAATCTTAGATGAAAAAAGAACAGAAGACATTGCCGGCAGATATGGTGGAGAAGAAATGGTTTTGGTTTTGCCAGCTACTGAAAAAATAAGCGCTCTGGTTTTAGGAGAGAGAATTCGAAGGAAGGTTAGCGAAGCAAAAGTTTGTTACGATGAACATGTTTTAGAAATTACCCTGAGCGGAGGATTAGCCTGTTGTCCAGTAGATACTCAAGACCCTATTAAATTACTTGAGTTTTCTGATAAAGCCCTTTATCAAGCAAAGGCGGCTGGTAAGAATAATATAGCCCTTTATTCTCAAGATAAAAGACGGTATTTGAGGATTGATTTTGGAGAATCATTAAACGTTGAAGTTTTAGGTTCTGCAGAGTCTCAACAAATGGTTTCTAAAAGTAAAAACCTGAGCATGACAGGTATTTTATTCGAAAATGAGTTTTCCTTAGAAATTGGAAGTAAAGTACAACTCAGCGTGGTTATAGGAGAGGCTCAATCTCCATTTTTACTAATAGGAACTGTAGTACGGGTTGAAAATATCGAAAACGGTTTATTCGATATTGGTATTGCTTTTTTAGAGCTTCATTCGAAAGCCCAAAACACCATTTCTAAACACATCACTGACTATTTAGAGAGAATGTCTGAAAACCTTAATGTATAAAATTTAACTTAGTTATTAATTTGATTTAATGTTCATCAAATATTTTCTAATATAACCGACTACAGATCGGATCTCAGTTTTAGTTAAGACGTTTTTCCAAGGCATCATTGCCGACCCCGGCCGACCCTCTGTAACAGAATGGATCATCCTCGCTTTTGTTAATTCCCGTTTTGATTTTTCTAAAGTAAAATTTCTTGGGGAAGGACTTAAAACTGACGCAGCGAAGGGATTGACGCCGCCTTTTTCTCCATGGCAGACCTTACATCTTTCTCGATAGATTTTTTTACCAACATCCAAAACAGGTTCGTCGTTTAAAGAAGTCAATATAAAAACTAGGATTAAATAGCTCTTCATAATTGTATTTGGTAGCGAGGCGTACGATGGATTGAGTGGTGAAGGTTTTATTTGATAGATTATGAATCAATCAACTTATAAAACCAAGTTTTCTACTTTTTCTATTAATAAAGCGGATATTAATTGATCCTTTACTCTATTGGACAAACGTTTAAACGAAAGCTTTTTCCCTCTAAGAGAAACATGAAAAACATCGGTGCCACGGTCGCCATTACAAGAAATTTTAGCGCGGTGGATTTGAATTCCAAAGCTTTCTAAAACCGCGACTATTTTATATAACATTCCAATATGGTCGCGGGCTTCTGTTCTTATAACCGTATAATGGGGGTTTCCAACATTTTCTAACCAAACTTTTGGCATTATTACGTTCTTTTTTTTCTTTTCATAATTAACATATTGTTTTCGTTCGCTTAAGACTTCGTTGATGGAAGTCCTTCTATCAATTATATCTTGCATGGTATGTTCAACTTCTAACCAGACGGGATCAATTTCGTGAATTTTCCCATCCATTCTTCCCACTTGCAAAATTGTTATAGCAATGTCATCTTCGCCCAAAAAAGATTGCGCTCCTAATATGGTCATATTTTTTGCGGTTAATATCCCTACCAGGTTTTTTAACGGTTTTTTAGCCCCTTCGCAAGCGAGAGTTAAGATATGATGTTCGCCTTGTTTATTGTATTTTACATCCAAAACGAACGGTTCGTTCTCCGCTGATTTTAAAAGGCGAATATGTTGTGCGGCAGCTTCTGGAAGAGCCCAAGCTAAGTAATCTTCTCCCATACGATCCAGATGGTCTTCAATTTCCCAACCAAAAAATTCTTTTTGTAATAAATTATGTAGGTTGAATTTAGCCATTAACGGGGATGTTTGGGATGGGTCGGACTGTTTCTGAAATCCATTTCGAGTTAAATTAAATAGTTCTGATAATAAATATCCTTTCCAAGAAGTCCAAGTGTCGGGGGCGGACGCTTTTAAATCCGCATAGCAAATTAGATATAAAGCATTTAATTTTTCGGGAGTTCCGACGATTTTTATGAAATTCTTGACTGCGTCTTCGTCGTGATAATCTTTATAAAATGCAAATTCAGTCATTATAAAAAAATGATTTAAAAGGAATTCCAAGATTTCTTTTTGTTCTTGGTTCAAACCTAATTGCTCGCTCAAAGCGTCACATTTTTTTTGAAGTCCTTCTGTTTCTTCTTCAGATATCCCCGCGAGGGAATGAGCCAATGCAGTTAATTTTAAAATGTCCTTAGAGGTCGTTTTTCTAAAAATAGAAGAAAGTTCTTCAAGTTCAGCGCCATCAGGAGAATCCAGTTCTTCTAAAAAACGCACCATCCTTAGGGAATGTTCGTCGGTTGTGTAGCGTCTGTAATTATCGTATCGGACCAAGCAATGTATTTCTTCAAAATGAGGAAGAATCTTTCCGAGAACTCCTACTTCATGCATTTGTCTTAACAATTTTTCAGAATTGGAACGGTTAAAGGTTTTAAAGAGCATTTCTCGAACTGGAGCTGAACGAATGAATTCGCTATTAAATACTTTTAAATTCAATCGAATCTGTCGTTTTAATTGAGGGCTTAATTCAAGAGATTTTTCGCTACAAATTTCAAAAATAGTTAATAAAAGCTGTGGATTCGAGGCAATGCCTTTTTTCATGTTCTCTTTGTAATGTAATTCTGATTTTTTAGATACAAAGCCATTTCCCAAATCTTTTTGAGTCAAAGATGTGATTACTTTTGCGATATAAGGCCGTTCTAATTGTAGACATTGCTTAAAAATTATCTCTGAATAGTTATAAATATTGGTGGCGTGCAAAAAGTAATCTCTCATGAACCGTTGAGTGATATCGGTATCGTCTTCTTGTTTATAGCCAAGGTTCATTGCAAGATTGTTTTGTAGATCGAGTTGAAGAATGTCGAATTTCTTTTCTGTTAAATAATGAAGCTCGTTGCGGACTCTTAAAAAGAAATCAATGGAACGGTAATAACCTTTTATCTCACGTTTTGAAATAGTCTCGCCGTTATCAAATTCCAAAAATGAAACCGTTCCAAATAATGTCGACATCCCCCACAGGGCAGTATGATAATATCGCAATCCTCCTGGACCATTTTTAATGTCAGGTTCTGGAGTGCACACCAATTCGCTTACCGATTGGTTTGGGTCAAAATGTTCGTTGAGTTTAGAGTTTAATATTTTTTTAATATTCTTTTTTAATACGTTCTTTTGAATTGCCTGGTTTAGTTCGTTAAAAAGCTCGGGGTTTCCCGTGATTATCCGTATATCAACTAGAGCTGTTTGCACGGTGAGGTCTTCCTTAGCTAAAGAAACGCAGGTTTTTATAGTGCGCACGCTATGACCTATTTCTAAACCAATTCCCCAAAAAATAGATATTAAATCTTGGATAAAACTTCCAACAATATCGTTATCCTTTTCTTTTTCGATAACAAATAAAAGGTCAATGTCTGAAAATGGATTTAATTCTCCTCTTCCATAGCCTCCAATTGCGACAAGAGAAAACTTTTCTATCAGATTAGAATCCGCGTAAATTTCAAGCTTGGTTAGAGAATGAACCATATGCCGAATTGATTCGTCCATAAGCCCAGTATTTGCTTGAACAATTTCTCGTCCTCCAACCCCAGAGCGGTGCCAAGATTTGATTTTTTCTTTTTCTTTTTTTAATAAGGCTCTAAAGGTTTGAAAATATAAAAGACGATCTCGTGGATCGGGGGGGACTTTTGTTACTTCTCGAAAATCGAGTTGAAACTGAAAATTTAAATTAGATGAACCCATTTTTGTATAGGAGATATTATTTTTTGGGAATACTGGAAGTATTGAAAAAAATCACCGCTAGGGGCAGTTTTTTTTAAATTAGATTGCGTAAATTTGAGCGCAATTAAATTCTTGAGTATTTTAAATTTCCAAGAACAGGATTATATAAAAGAATACGTTATTATTCTTTGCGAAGCAACGGTAGCAATGATTCTTTATAAAAAGAGTTTAATTTATTATGGTTCGAAATTAGGAAATCAGAGCGACGATTTTTTGAACGTGTTTATGTATGGCGCCCCGCTTGCTGATCAACAATTCCCGCGCTTTGTTTCCAATAGCTTTTCTCTTTTTGGTATCGTTGAGCAAATCTTGGATGACTTCTTTTAGCTGGTTAAGGGTGTCCAGTTTGATCCCTCCTCCTCCTGAATGAAGTAAAGCGGCCTCCTCTTCAAAGTTTTTCATATGAGGTCCAAAAATTACTGGTTTTCCAAATGCCGCAGGTTCTAAGATATTCTGGCCTCCGAATTCAGGATTAAATCCGCCGCCGACAAATGATATACAAGAGTTTTGATAAAAAGCCGTCAAGTCTCCGAGCGTATCGATTAAAATTGTTTCTCCGGGTTTTATACGATTTTGAACGATATGAGAAATTAAAGGTTCTTCTTTTTTTATTTTTGATTGATTACAATAGGGAAGTTTATATTTAGCGAATAGATTTTCAATTTCAACGCTCCTGTTGATGTGTCTAGGAGCAATAGCAAACTTGGCGTCTGGGTTTTGCTTTCGTATAGCGTTTATAGATTCTAGGATAATCTCTTCTTCTCCTGGACGGGTAGATCCAAATACAATTAACCGCGACTCGTTTTGTGATTCGTCTTGTGACGTGGAGTTATTTTCAATTAACGCCTCAAACTTTATATTTCCAAGCGTATCGATCTTCGACAAACTAATCCCCAAACTTTTTAGACGGTCGGTATCTATTTGAGATCGCATTGCAAAAAAAGTAACAGGCTCCACAAATTTTCGGAACAATCTAGCAATTTTTAAATATCGGGTATGGGATTTTTCTGACATTCGTCCGTTAGCAAGTAGAACTGGAATCTTTAATTTAGCGCAACGCCATAATAAGCATGGCCAAAATTCTGATTCGACCAATATCAGAATAGAGGGGTTTAATTTATTTACTAACGGATTGATCCATATAGGATGGTCTGGCGGCAATCTAAAAACCGGTTCAATTTTTTCTTGGATGGCTAATTGGTAACCAGATTCAGTAAAAGTGGAAAGGACTAGAGGAGGAATATTATCGATTGTTTTTAATCGATTCCACAAAGTAGCGGCCACCTTGGTTTCTCCGACAGAGGATGCGTGTATCCAGATACATTTCTCAAACTCTGGCGCTTTTATTTCTCCTGTAATTCTCTTTTTTAAATCTTCACGAAACTTTTTGTCCGATAGAGAACGCCCTAAAATAAATGGCAGAGCCAATAGGAGAACCGCATTAAGAATGATAAAATATAAAAAAATCATTTATCCAAAATTTGCGAATTTATGAGTCTTGAAAGTTTTTATTACCAGATTATCAACACGAATCGCAAATTTTACCATCTTCCGCTGTTTGCCGTTTTAAAAATCGTCTCTCTTTTTTATTCTTTGGTTATAAAAGGCAGAGCGTGGTTATATCAAAAGAATATTTTAAAAGTGCGTCGGTTGCCTGTGCCCATAGTAAGCGTTGGTAATTTAACTTTGGGCGGTACAGGAAAAACCCCTACGACTATTTGGATAGCTCAAAAACTATTAAAGAATGGTCGCCAACCGGCTATTTTAAGCAGAGGTTATCAAGCTAAGACCAAAAAAAAATTAGAGATTGTTTCCGATGGAAATAGCGTCTTAATGGATCCAAAATTTTCTGGTGATGAACCGGCAATGATGGCTCGTCGCCTAAAAGGCGTTCCTGTGATAATTAGTGGAGACCGATATGAAGCTGGTTTATTAGCCATCGAAAAATTTGGAGTCGATTCGCTTATTTTAGACGATGGATACCAAAGGCTAGACGTAAACCGCGATCTTAATATTTTACTAATCGATCATTCTCATAGGTTGGAAGACGATAGAATCTTTCCCGCAGGAACTTTAAGAGAGCCTATAAGCGAGGCAGGACGTGCAGATCTTATTTGTTTTACAAGAGCAAACGCCGACTGCCCAGATCCACTTATAAAAAGTTTTTCCGATAAACCGATAATCAAAAGCCAAACAACTATAAAAAGTTTAACCAATATTGAGTTAAAAGAGACTAAGAGTATTGATGATTTGAAGGGTCTTCGCGTTTGTGCTTTTTGTGGAATAGCACAGCCAGGAAAGTTTAAGAAGTTATTAGAATTCTATGGAGCTAAAGTTGTAAATTTTTCAAGTTATCCCGACCATTATGATTTTAAGACTGAAGATATTAAAAATGTAGAAGAAATCGCAAGAAATTGCGAAGCGGAGATTATATTAACTACGGAAAAGGATTCTGTAAAACTTTTGGAATTTTCATTCTCAATGCCATTATTGGTCGTGATTTTAGATTTGAAATGGGTAGAAGGAGAAGAGATTCTAAATCGCTTACTGTCTAACGAGTCTTTTTTTCTAAAATCATCCAATTAATTTGATCTGTTTTGTAGGGTTTTAAAGTTATTTTAATAAAAATTTTGTTTTCTCCAAGCTCTAAAAATAAAATCTAAAAGTAAAAATAACCAATATGAGTCATGGAATTTTTTAAAAATTTAACTCCAAACTTTAGACTTGTTTTAAATATATTAATCCCTTCGTCTTATTTATTTATCGTGACGGTTACTTATTTTGGGCCAAAAAATTTTGGATTTGGATTTCAAGTAATTGTTACGCCCGCTCTTTTAATTGGATTCTTTGGGCTGATCTTATGGATTATTTCTATGATTAACTTAGGTTCGTCTTTCGCGGTTTTGCCTGGATCTAAGCGCTTGGTAAGAACAGGGGTGTACAAATATATAAGGCATCCTATGTACTGTGGGATTAATATTACTTTGGGTGGGCTAATTGTAGCTTCGGGTTCTTATATTGGCGTGTGTGTTTATTTAATATTGGCGATTCCTCTGAATATTGTCCGTTCGCGTTGGGAGGAGAAAGCGTTATTAGAAGAGTTTGGCGATAGTTATATTGAGTATAAAGAAAGTACTTGGTTTTGATTTTATGAAATTCTGGATTTTTGTTTTGTGTTTATTGTTTTTTTCTAGTTGCGCTCCTATGACATTAAAAAAGGAAGCAATTTATTCTTTTCAAACGGAATCGTTTGCTGAACTAGGAGTTGAAATAGAGAAAAAGGATACTAATTTATTGAAATTATTTGGTTTGCCCTCCACATTTTATACCTGGCCGGATAGTAATTCTTACCAAATAGAAGATGAAATAATTAGGCAGAGCGGTTGGCTGGGAATAGCAATGCGGTTGGCAGGTTCACCAATTAGAGTTTATAACAGAGATGATATTTCTTCGGGGATTGAGGTTATTTCTGCTATTCCCAATTCTCCCGGCGACCGGGCAGGTTTTCAAGTGGAGGATATTATTATTGGGGTTGATGGTAAAAGACTTGAAAATAAAAATAATTCAAATGTAATAAAAAATTTCCGCAAGCAAATAGAATCTTTCTCTCCCGGGCGTAAAATTAAATTCGAAATTATCCGGAGTGGTAAAGTTGAGTTTTTGGGGGCTGAATTAGCGGAAAAACCAAGAAACGATCCACGCCTTAAGGAGCATCGAGATTTTGAAAAGTCTCGTTCAAGTTTTGAAGGTTCTTTACTCAGCTATATATTAAAAAAAGAAAAACTAGAGGAGCGTTATAAGGAAACAGCGGAAGAAATCCGTCAGACCTCATTTAAGGTTTATAACTCGTCGGTGAAATTTGAAACTTATAACCCATTTCGATTATCGGAAATTGATTACTTGGCCCATTATCCACTAGATTTGCCGTGGGTTTCGCGGGCTTTGATCGCCAATTTAGAAAATAATTTTAATTCTGAAAATAAAAGTATTTCCGAAATGGTTTTAACAAGTATGAATGTTTTGGATTTGAAATTGAAAAAATCAAATTTTCAAAAATCTACAGCTAATAAAGATTTGACAGAATATATTGAGAAACTGATTGAAGCGATTAAAACCGCAAAAAAAGATAGGTTTTTGGCTTTAAAGGATATAGACGCAACACAGATTGATCGATTGGTTGAAGGCATTGGAGAACTTTTGATCTCGAAGATTGAAGAAGATGAACAAGAGACTACGTTAGAAGAAAAGATACGAAGTCAGAAAGAGTTCCTCAAATTTTTAAACGTGGCGAACAAAATAGATTTGGAGGCGTTGTTAACGTCTATTTATCGAGTTGCCCGCGCTATAGATGTAGAAGCGTTAATTAAACTTAAAGATTCTACCGCTAAATTAAATCGATTTGCTAATGATTGGGTCGTTGAAGAAAGGTCCGGCGTAACGGCTCTTCAAACTCCCATAGGAGAGATTTTGATTGGAGGTTTTGAAGATAATATTTATCATAATGACGCGGTAATAATTATCGATTTAGGCGGTAACGATAGATACTTAAATCGAGCGGGAGGAAATAGTCCCGGTGTACCTTTTTCTGTCGTAATTGATTTCTCAGGCGATGATGTTTACCTCTCTCAAAATAATTGGAGCCAAGGAGCTGGGTTATTGGGCGGTGGCTTTCTAATCGACTTAAGTGGCAATGATGTTTATTCTGCCCCCCACTTTTCCCAAGGAGCTGGCTTTTGGGGAGCTGGAGTTTTAGTCGATCTAGAAGGTTCCGATGTTTACAGGAGTCAAACTTTAAGCCAGGGAGCGGCTTCGTTTGGGGTTGGTTTTTTAGCGGATGGTAATGGCGAAGATCGCTATGTTTCCGCTCAATTTGCTCAAGGATTTGGATTTGTTAAAGGGTTTGGGGCAATAGTAGAAAGCGAAGGAGCAGATCATTACTTTGCGGGAGGCGTATATCCTGATTTTCGCGATCCTAAAAAATCCTATGTTTCGCTCTCCCAAGGTTTTGGTTTTGGGGCAAGGCCAGGAGAGTTTTTCGTGGGAACTTCAGGAGGAATAGGTGTTTTGGCCGACGCTTCAGGAAACGACGTTTATGTTGGAGATTATTTTTCTCAGGGATCTAGTTACTGGTTTGCTCTAGGGATACTTGCAGATGGTAAGGGACATGATAAATATATTGCGGGCAGGTATTCACAGGGAGCGGGAATCCATCTTTCATATGGGATGTTAATGGATTCCGAGGGAGACGATCAATATTTGGCTTATTTAGGAGTTTCTCAAGGATGCGGCCATGATTATGGAGTTGGTATGTTATTAGATAATGGCGGAGCCGATCAATATATAGGAGGTGTCATTTCGCAAGGAGCTGGTAACGATAATGGTATCGGAATTTTAAACGACAATGGCGGAGACGATTATTACCATATTAAAAACTTCGGCCAGGGTAGAGGAAACTTTCACGAATCAAGGCAAAAAGGTAGCTTTGGTATTCACTTTGATACTGGAGGTGGTGCGGACTTTTATTCTTCAGAGGATAAAAACGAACGCTTGATTTTTAAAACGGAATGGGGCATTTTTGCGGATACAAATTAAGAGAGTCTCTAGAAGTTATAATGATATAAATTTATTTAAAGCAATTTTTAAAAAAGATTTTGCTCTGTGATTAAGAGTATATTGAGATTTCTGAAGTGATTTTTAGTTGAAGGCGTAAACTTTTTAGGGAGGCGACGCATTGGAACATTCTTCCAAATTTAAGATCAATTTTGGATATTTGGTCGATATGAAGGGGAATCAACTTAGTAAGGGTGAATTGATTGTTGAAGATAATTCTATTTCATCGATAGAGCCTGAAGTGAATGATTCATTTGAAGGTCAGGTTTTGGACCTAACAGATTGTTTAGTAATGCCTGGGTTTGTCAACGCTCACTGCCATTTATCTCTTTCGGCTCTCCAAAATAAGGTTTTAAAAACTGAAAAGTTTAGCGAATGGGTTTTATCCCTAATGGAGCAAGATTGCAACTTAAATGAAGAGGAAAGAATAACTGGTATCAGGCAAGGGGTGAATTCTTTATTAGATTCTGGAGTTACGACACTAGCCGATTATTTAGGACGTCCTGATTTACTTGATGAATACGCTAAACTACCTTTCCGCAAAATTATTTTTTTGGAAGCGATAGGGTTTAAAGAATCTAAAGCGGATGGAATAATTGAAAGTCTTCGTTCGGTTTTAGATTCAAATAGTGGAGGAAACCCGTTACTAAAATTAGGTTTGGCGCCTCACGCTCCTTATTCAGTTTCGCCTAAATTATATCAAGAGCTTAGAGAATTGGCAGACGATATGGATTGTCCAATTTCAAGTCACATCGCAGAATTGGCGGAAGAAGATTTATTGCTTCAAGACGGAGGAGGGGATTTACGCGAATTGTTGGATAAACGAGACGCGTTTGACGAAAAGTGGTCGCCTCCTGGTAAGCCTGTTTTACAATATTTAGAAGATCTGGATGCGCTAGATTCTATGATTGGCGTTCATTTGAATCATATTGGAAAAGACAAAAATATTCTTGTTGGCAATTTTATGTCGGCTGTTTTTTGTCCTGGAAGTACCAAATGGTTTGGCCGCTCAAAATACCTAGACGCAAAAGGTTTTTTAAATGGAAGTATTGCAGTGGGTTTGGGCACTGATTCCTTAGCAAGTAACGATTCTTTAAATTTTTTTAGAGAGTTAAAAATTACTGAGGAGTTACAACCTAATTTAACCCGGCAGGAAATTTTAGAAATAGCGACGCGTCGAGGCGCTGAAGCCTTAGGATTAAAAACAGGCGTATTGGCTAAGGGAATGCCGGCTGATATCATTGCCATGAAAATCCAAAGCGAATTTAATTCTCCCTATGATATTCCTTTCGAACCAAATCGCGACAAAGTCGATTTTTCAATGATCGATGGAAAAATAATAGTGGAAAAAGAATGAGTCAGGTTCCCGGTTTTTTAATTGTGGGAACCCATAGTGGAGTAGGCAAGTCTAGCCTTACTGCAGGAATCTTACGACTACTGACGCGAAAAAAAATAAAGGTTCAACCTTTTAAAGTCGGCCCCGATTATATCGACCCTCAACACCATCAACGCGCATCCGGTAGAAAAAGTTACAACTTAGATTCATGGATGGCCTCTACCGATTATATCCAGTCGCTATATACCGAATTAACGATTGATTGTGATATGGCAATAACAGAAGGGGTCATGGGGCTATTCGATGGAGCTTCTCCGGTTAGTCCAAAGGGCTCTTCTGAGGAGATTGCGACTCTCTTAAATTTGCCGATTCTTCTAGTTTTTGACGGGCAAGCTATGGCTCGTTCTGCCGCAGCTTTGGTTCAAGGTTTCGAGAAGTTTAACCCTGAATTATCATTCTTAGGAGTCGTTGCTAATAGAGTTAATTCAGAAAAACATGCCAAGTTATTGCAATCTTCTATTGAGCTATACACTTCTATGAAGTTTTTAGGGTATTTACCAGAGAAAAAAGATCTTGTAATACCCAGTCGCCATTTAGGACTACACCAAGGATGCGAGCAAAAGGAAGCGCTTTACGACAAATGGGCAGATCATATAGAAGAGAATTTAAATGTCCAAGAGATTATTAAAACGCTTCCTAAGAGGCCAACTCAAACCAAAAATAATAATCAATCTAGATTTGGAAATAGACCCCAACGCGAATTTTCAGTGGCGATAGCAAAAGATTCCGCGTTTCAGTTTTCATATGCAGATACTATAGATATGTTTGAATCTTTGGGAGGATCTATTAAATATTTTTCGCCACTTGAAGATTCAAATATTCCCGCTAAATCAGATTGGGTTTATCTACCTGGCGGTTACCCCGAACTATTTGGCGAGCAACTTTCCCAAAATAAAACTCTTTTAAATGATTTATCTAATTTGGCCGATTCTGGCATTCCAATAGTTGCCGAATGCGGGGGATTAATGTATTTGGGGAAAACCATAATTGATGGATCTGGCAATTCTTGGCCTATGGCAGGGATTTTAGATTTTACTACATCGTTCGAAAAACCACGTATGACCTTGGGGTATAGAAATATATCTATGAAAAATATTTTAGAAACAGACAAGGTAGTTTCGGGTCATGAATTTCATTTTTCTCAATTTCTAGAATTTAACGAAACTCTACAATGTGAAACTTTTGATAGTCAATCTGAACCAATTTCTAAAGATGGAATTTTTAAGGGAAATGTTTTTGCCTTCTATTCTCATATCTATTGGCCTACGGCCTCGGAATGGCTAGATTATATAATTCAGAAAGTTAAGGGCAAAAATGGCATTAAGTAGAGGAAGGTTTTTAGGTGTATTATTTTTTGCTCAGCTTAGCGACAAGCTCCATTATGAAAAGATCTAAATACTGTGGAGATGCCGCAGATAGATGCGGTTGGATTAAAACATTTTCCATATCCCATAAAAGTGAATTCTTTATTAAAGGCTCTTCTTCAAAAACATCCAGGTAGGCGCCAGCTATTCGATTGGATTGTAATGCTTTAACTAAATCAGTTTCTTTATACACATTTCCCCTTCCTATATTATATAAAAAACAGTTTTTAGATAAGGCGTTAAAATGAGCTTCTGAAAAAAGCCCGTTAGTTTCTTGCCCTCCTGGGAGAGCCAAAATTAAATGATCAGCCCTCTGTAAATGAGGCTCCATTTGGTCGGGAGTTATTATTTTATCTTGATCGTCGAAATAATCCGGTTTTTTTAAAGAATCTCTCCTAATCCCCGTTATTGAACATCCAAAAGGTTTTAGTTTTTTCCCAATTTCATTCCCAATATTGCCAAATCCTAGAATTACGATGTGGGCTCCTTTTAAAGAGGTAATTTTAGAGGCCAATTTCACTCTTGCCCATTTATGTTGAGATTGCATTTTACTGGATAATTGAAATGCTTTACAAAAATGAAAAATAGCTCCTACGACGCTTTCAGCAATCATTTGACCGTGAAAACTTCCAAATGACACAACAATTGAATTTGTTGGTTCGACATCAATCCAATCTTTTCCAGCGGCTGGTGTGGCAATAAGCTTTAGGTTTTTTGATATTTCTAGCCATTCTCTCTTAAAAAACCAAACAATAACTGATTCTGATTCCGGTAATTGATCCAAAAAAGCTTTTGAATTGGGACATTGAACGATTTCGGATTTCGGGAATGCTTGTTTGAGGTAATCAAGGTGTCGGCTTTTGAAGTTCCAAGCGTCTACCTCGGGGTGGGTTAAATAAATAAGAATTTTTGAGAGCATCGTGAGTACCCATGGTGTGTACTATATTACACACGAGTTAACTAATTTTGTAACCTTTGTAATATTTTAATTGGATTCAAATATAATTTTTTCTTTAGAAACGGTAGTTTATAAGATTTTTTCGATTTTGGTCCATCCATTGCACAACTAAGTATAAAACCTTAATATAGGAGACAGTGCAATGACCCGATGGGATTTAGCCACACAACTATCTTATAAACTAGGAATCACTAAAGAGGAAGCTGATAATTATTTAATTGCTTTCATGAATGCAATAAAAAAAGGTTTAGATGAAGACGGTAAAGTCGTAATGCAAGGATTTGGTTCTTTTAGAATGAAAGAATATGAAAGCCGAGTAGGAAAGCGTCCTAATTCTTTGGAACCTATTTATATCCCAAAACGTACCAAAGCTGTTTTTAGTCCTGGCAAAGAATTGAGAGAAATTGTTAATCACGCTGACGAAGAAACTTCAGTTCAAACGGCAGAATATAGCCAAACATCTGTATTTGCCGCGGGCATTTAAGTATATTGCCCCGAATCGACGATTTTTTTATGCTATACTCAAAGAAATAGTTTGAGTTTGTAGACACAAGATTGGGGTTAAATATGAGCGATCCTGGCGTTTGCGGCCATTGTGGTTGCAAAAGTATGTTAAAGGGCGATATCGGATTACGAACTAGCCGTGATATGGAATTAATAATGGTTGTTCGCAAAGACCATGGTGTAGAAAAAAAAGTTCCATTACAGCCAAGCGTTTGCGGTAAGTGCGGTTTTGTTGGACTATTCGTTCAGAGTCCTGAAAATTTGCGAATCACTACCAAAGATAAACCGATAAACCCGGACTATAAACACAGACCTCTTTTAGAATACGATTTTTAACCTACCTAATTATCGTATTTGGTTTTCCTGGTTCTCAGTTTAGCCTTCTTTGCTTGCCTTCCCTATTTTTTCCGGTAAAATTAGTTTGAAAAGCCGATGTTTATTTCCTAATGGGATCTAAAGGGGAGGTCTGCGTGAAGTTCCGTATACCAGATCAATACCATTTTATACTGCTGAAGCTTCATTCCCTTACAGGAATCGTTCCTGTAGGTTTATTTTTAGTCGTTCATCTTGCCTTTAATTCCCTTAGAACTGTAGGGGCTTCCCAATACCAATTTGGGATAGATATAATAAATAATATTCCTTTCCTAATATTGATTGAAATATTTGGGATTTATGTCCCGCTATTGTTTCATTCATTAATGGGTTTTTATCTTACTTTTTTAGCCAAGCCTAATATAAAAATATATAGATACCCACGCAACGCCTTGTATACCCTGCAAAGAGCCACAGGGGCCATCGTATTTGTATTTTTGGTTTATCATGTGGGCACCACATTCGTTCCAAAAATGTTTTATGGCAAGCATTTGTTTGAAGCGGCTCCTTTTTTAATTGATATCATGAATCAAGAATTTGAGACTTGGGGCGGTCGATTAATTTACTTAATTGGAATAGTGTCCGCTACTTTTCATTTTGCAAATGGGCTATGGGGCTTTTGCGTATCTTGGGGAATTATTGTAGGTCGTACCGCGCAGCGTAACGCTGGCTTTGCCTTTGCTTTTTTCGGATTGGTTTTAACTTTTTGGGGCGTTGCGACAATTTGGGAATTTTCTGTGAACCCAGTTTCAGTTGAACCGAGTATGTGAGTGGAGATCCATGAAAAAACGCGATCGTAAAGTAATTATTATAGGCGGAGGACTGGCTGGTTTAGCGGCTGCCGTGCGGGCTTGCGAATTAAATATGTCGGTTGATATGATTTCATATCAACCTGTTAAACGATCGCATTCTGTTTGTGCCCAAGGTGGCATAAATGGAGCTATGGATACCCAAGGCGAAGGGGATTCGCCAGAAGTCCATTTTTACGACACTGTTAAGGGTGGGGACTTTTTAGCGCATCAACCTTTAGTTAGGGATATGTGCCATCAAGCTCCGGCAATTATCCATTTATTAGATCGGATGGGGGTTCCATTTAACAGAACGAGCGAAGGGCATTTGCAATTTCGCCGGTTTGGCGGAACCCTTTATTCGCGAACCGCTTTTGCGGGCGCTACAACCGGTCAGCAGTTGGTTTACGCTTTAGACGAACAAGTTAGAAAGCATGAAAGCGAAGGAAATGTAACCAAAATGGAATGGCATGAATACCTTGGCGTAGTTATTGACGATCAAGGCATTTGCCGTGGGGCTACTATTCACGATTTACGTACGGGAAAGATTTTTACCTTACGAGGCGATGCTGTTATTTTAGCGACTGGTGGCCCAGGAAACGTGTACTCGCGTTCGACAAACTCAACTGTTTGTACGGGCGCAGCCACAACGTCCGCTTATTTACAAGGAGCTAAATACGCTAATGGCGAGTTTATCCAAATCCATCCGACCGCTATTCCAGGAGCGGACAAACTTAGGTTAATGAGCGAATCGGCGCGAGGCGAAGGTGGAAGGATTTGGGTGCCAAAAACTCCAGAAGATTCTCGAAGTCCTAAGGAAATTCCAGAGAACGAGAGGTACTATTTTTTAGAAGAAAATTATCCATTATTTGGAAATTTAGTTCCAAGAGATGTGGCAAGTCGAGAAATTTACGAAGTAGTTTATAAGAAAAAGATGGGGGTTGGCGGTCAACCTATGGTTTATTTAGATCTCACCCATCACAGCAAAGAATATTTAGAAGACAGGTTGGGAGGTATTTTAGATATTTACCGGAAATTTACGGGCCAAAATCCTAGCGAAACTCCCATGAAAATTTTTCCAGCTGTGCACTATTCCATGGGAGGGCTATGGGTTGATTATGAGGATGATGGTCATGGAATGATCGATCAAAATTCCCCAAGAAATCAAATGACGTCTATCCAAGGACTTTATGCCGCTGGAGAAGCTGACTACCAGTATCATGGGGCGAATCGTCTTGGCGCGAACTCGTTATTGAGTTGTATTTATTCTGGTTTGTTAGTTGGGCGGGCGGCGTTCAATTATTCAAAAAATATGGATGTAGCCCCAGAAGATATTTCTTCTTCTTTTTATGAAAGCGAAGAAACTTTATGGGATAACCGGTTTGAAGGAATGAAAAGAATGAATGGCAAAGTAAATCCATATTCATTGCATTCCGAATTAGGCGAGCTATTGCTTGAAAACGTTTTGATAGTTCGGGAAAATTCTAAATTATCTTCTACCTTAGAAAAATTGGAAGATATTGAAAGTCGCTTTAAGGACGTTAAATGTTTGGATACAACTCATTGGTCAAACCCGATGCCAAGTTTCATTAATCAATTGCGGTGTATGATTCAGTTATCCAAGATTATTACAAAAGGAGCTTTGCTACGAGACGAGTTCCGGGGAGCGCATTACAAACCCGATTTTGATTTAAAGCAACCTAAGGACTTTGATCCGCACGAATACATTGACTATTTAGAGCGCACTCATTATGAGGAGGTGAAAGATTCTGATTTTCCTCCGGGGCACTTGGATTACATGAAGCGTTTTCAAGTGAATAATGATAAGTGGTTGAAAACTACGGTTGCCCAGTTTAAGGATAATGGACCTGAAATTACTTATGAGGATGTCAACACTTCTCTAATGACCCCAAGACCAAGGAAATACGATTAACGAAGGGTATTTTATGAAACCAATTTCGTTGAAAATAAAAAGGCAGGATGGGCCCAATGGCCGATCTTATTGGCAAACGTTTGAAACTCCTTACCGTCCGTTTGCAAACGTGATTTCATGTCTTCAAGAAATTCAAAAAAGTCCAGTCACTAAAGAGGGGAAAAAAGTATCTCCAATTGTTTGGGATTGTAATTGTTTGGAAGAAGTTTGCGGTTCCTGCACTATGTTAGTAAATGGTCGAGTAAGGCAAGCCTGCACGGCATTGATTGATAATTTAGAAACGCCTTTAACGCTGGAACCTATGTCAAAGTTTCCTGTTGTGCGTGATTTACAAGTTGATCGTAGCCGAATGTTTGAAAATCTTAAAAAGACCAATAGTTGGATTGATATCGACGGTACTCATGATATTGGGGAAGGACCGGTTATTCCCGACCAAGATAGAGCAACCGCGTATGTTCTTTCAGAGTGTATGACTTGTGGTTGTTGTTTAGAAGCTTGCCCACAGTTTACTTTGGATAATTCCTTTTTGGGGGCCGCAACTTTTAGTCAAGTTCGTCTTTTCAATATGCATCCAACCGGAGAGACTCAAAAGGAGAAAAGACTAGAGGCTATTTCAAAGGAAGGCGGGATTACCGATTGTGGCAACGCTCAAGTTTGTGTAGAAGTATGTCCAAAAAAAATACCTCTTACTGATTCTATTGCCGAAATGAGCAAAGAAACCTCTATTTTAGCCATTAAAAAAATCTTTAATCGTTAGGTTGAAGATTATCAAACTTGTCCGGTTTTAGGTTTACCTTTTCGTATTGCGATAATGTCGGTTACATAGAGCGTTTTATTTGTTATTATAACAGATTGATTTTTAGGAATAATTTTAGGAATCTTACTATTGTTAGATAAAGGAATTTTTTAGATGAAGGTTTCTCTCGCAAGCGCATTAGGAACTTGTTTTGGCGTTAAAGACGCAATCAGCTTAGCGTTGGCTCCAGAATTTGCCGGAGACTTGACTATTGTGGGACAATTAGTTCATAACCCGCAAGTGAATGAGTCGTTGAAACAAAACGGAGTAGATTTAGTTAATGGGATTGAAGATATCGACCAAATTAAGACCAAAAAAGTAATGATAACGGCCCATGGCGCCGCTGAAAAAACGAAACAAAAACTATACGAAGCGGGATTTTTTGTATATGACGCAAGTTGTCCGTTAGTTATGAGAGTTCACAAAACTGTAAAAGATATGGTTGCGAAGGGATATTTTCCTATCGTTATAGGGCAGGAAAATCATGTTGAGGTTAAAGGTATTGTTGGCGATTTGGAAGATTACGTTGTCATAAACTCCGAAGAAGATTTGGAAAAAATTCGAGATACAGGAAAAAAGAAGTTTGGAATTGTAAGCCAAACGACTCAACAAGTTGAGAAAATTGAGTCCCTTGCAAAAGCCATTCAAGAAATGGATTGTGTTGAAGATGTAAATTTTGTGAATACGATTTGCCAACCAACTCGCGATCGACAAATTGCTGTCAGAGAATTAGCAGACACAGTTGATTTAATGATAGTTATTGGGGGTTATAATTCGTCTAACACAAAAAAGTTGGTTCAGGTTTGCGAAGAAAAAAGTGTGGATGTTTACCATATTGTGTCTTCTTCCCAATTAGAAGAAAACTGGTTTAAAAATCGTAAACATGTTGGAATCACCGCTGGAACCAGTACCCCTGAATACCTTATCAATGAAATTCACCAAGACATTTTAACGATAGCGGGAAAAATGGATCGTTTAGAAGCGGAAACGATTTAAGTATTACCTTCTTGAATGGATTTGAAAAGTTTTAAGATTAATAAATTGTAATTTCTTTCAACTTCTTTATCGGGTAAGATTCGAAACTTATTGAAACATCAAAATTTAAATAAGTAGCCTATCAAAAGATTTTTAATGATAGGCCGTTGCAAAAACTTAATTTGGCTAATTTTTAGAAGGTTTCTTCGATTAAAAGTTAGCCGTTTTTTTTATGAACGATTGGAATTATTGTCAAAGAACCCTACCTAAGGTTAGCCGCACATTCGCGCTTAATATCCGTTGCCTAAAAGGCTCTCTTCATAGAAGTGTTTTGTCGGCTTATTTATTTTGCCGAATTGTTGATACAGTTGAGGATGCGCCGCAGCTCGCAGCCGAAAGAAAAATCGAACTTCTCTTAGAATTTTCCAAATTGGCTCTGGATTCTCAGTATAGGGCCGATCATCTGGAACAATGGATTAATAAATGTTCGATTGTAGATGGAACGGCGAATGATTTGGATTTGTTGGCAAATACAGCCCGAGTTTTTGGTGTTTTTGATACTCTTCCAAGTGGTTTTCAAAATAGCATAATGCAATCAGTTTCAAAGATGGCCCAAGGGATGGCGTATTTCCAAAAAATGTTTGATAGCTCTCAAGGAGCTTTTCTGGAAGATGCCAACCAACTTGAAGAGTATTGTTATTATGTTGCCGGTTGTGTTGGCGAAATGTTATGTGCGTTGTTTTTAGAAGATTGTCCTAAGGTTTCAGAAAAATCTGCAAAGATTATGAAAGAAACCGCTGTTTCTTTTGGCTTGGGTTTACAAATCACTAATATAACAAAGGATTTTTTAACAGATCGCAAACGAGGTTGGTCTTATATTCCAAAGAGCTATATAGTAGAAAGTGGATTATCCATAGAAAAGTTTACTGACCCCGAGTTTGACGAAAAAAAGTTAGAAGTCATTCGTACCTTGCTAAGGAAAACAATGGGGCATCTTAAGGATGCGTTAAAATTTACCTTGGCGCTTCCTAGAACGCGGTTAGATATTAGGTTGTTTTGCGTTTTGCCTCTATGGATGGCTGTTGAAACTGCTGCAACATTATTTAATAACCGGCGTCTTTTGGAATCGGAAGATCCTGTTAAAATATCGCGTAAAACGGTTAAGCGAATTGTACGGAGAGGGCCCATTTTAGCTTTTTCTAATTTCCTTTTAAGAAAATCTTTTGAATCTATTTTAAAGAGATGCGAACTAGGCCCTTGTCCCGAATTTGACTATCAAGATTTAAAAAAACGGTTGAAAAAAAACGAGTTGAAAACTTATAGCTCTAAACCTTTACCCGCTTAGGTACTATGTCAGAAAATGAAAGATACATTGATAATGGCGATGAAACCATTGTTGATTCGGAAACTGGATTAATTTGGGTTAAGGAAGATTCTTGGCTCAAGGAAACTCGTTGGGTTACTTGGGATGAAGCGGACGAATTCGCACATTATTTAAATGGGTTAAACTTTGCAGGTCATAACGACTGGCATTTGCCGAATCTTGACGAAGGAAAAACCATTATTTGGAGCGAGGCTAGTAATAAAGATAAATATGGGAAACCAATTTTTCTGAGTCCTGTTTTTCCGGAAGGTTCTCAGGCTAAAATCTGGCTGAAAGAACCCATGTCTGGAAATGAAGGATATTTTTTAGACTTAACCACAAAAGAGATAGACACTAAGTTTAAAAGTATTGCGGGAAGAATGGCCGCAAGGCCAGTCGTTAACCCGGATGATTGGAGACCCGGTTCTTAATTAATAAAAATGAGCGGTTATTAAGACCCGAAAATTTATTAGGAGAAAATTATTTTGAATAAAATGAAATTAATTCAAATCGCGGGTGGAGTATGGGTTTGTGTTGGCGCCTTCCTTATTTTCCGTGGAATAGGTTTATATGATTTAGCGTTATCGCAACAAGGCGCAACAACTACGGGAGTTGTCATATCGGTTGTTTTAGGCTTGATTGTAGGAGGAGCAAAAGGAAAGTTTGTTTTATCAAAGACCGCCAAGAAAAATAAAACGAGAATCAACGGTTTGGAAGAGCCTGTCAATATTGGACAGACTTTTGCTAAACCCTTTTACTTTTTTATTTTTGGAATGATGGGATTGGGGTTTTTACTGCGGACTTTTAACGAGTCGCTTGGAGGATATGTTGTTGTTGGAGGGGTTTATTGCGGTATCGGGGCGGCTTTGATGGTGTCTAGCTTGGTTTATTGGAAGGGTAATTCTTCCCCCGTAGGCGGCGAACCTGCATAAATCATTAATAATTTGTTTCCACTTTTTTTATCAAAATGAAAAACTTTTTTCTCGCGTTGCATATGGTTTCTATGTGTCTGGTAATAGGAACCTTATTTCTTCAATCTTTGACGGTTGTTTTCAGACTTCGATTAAAAACCGCGGAAGAGGTTCAAGGAATAAAGAAGATCCAAGGGCGTGTTCATAAACTCATATATTACCCAATTTTAGCGACGACTATTTTTTCCGGAATTTACTTGGCAATAAAAACCGAGTTGTTTGAAAAAGGGGAAAACTGGATTTATTGGAAATTAACGTTACTTGCAGTCCTTATTTATTTAGGGATTATGAATGGAAAACAAATATTGAACGACGCTCTTCCAAAAAAATATGCCATGATGGTTCATATAGCGATTTTTATCATTGGAGCTTGGATGATATATTTGGCCACTATAAAACCATTTTAAGTCTGCGGATTGTTTTATGGACATATTATTTACGATAGTAGCTTCCGTGTTATTAGTAATAGGTTTTTTTGTGATTTGTAAGCCGCGCTATTTAGACGGCGATGACGACGACGATTACTTCGACGAAATTGAAACGAAAGAAGAACCGTCCGAGCAGAAAAAGTGACCGCAAGGTCTAAACGTTTTTCTTCTTTAGTGAAGGAAGCTGCGAGTTGCGAGATTTGTCCCCGCATGATCAATCAAAAAGCGGTGTTAAGTCATGGCAATGGATCAATAACAGCCCCTCTCATTTTTGTAGCCGAGGCTCCTGGCCGTTTTGGAGCCGGAAGAACTGGAATCCCTTTTCAAGGCGACCGATCCAGTGAAACTTTCGAAAAACTTTTGACCCATATTGGCTTAACGCGGAAAGATATTTTTATAACCAACGCCGTTCTTTGCAATCCTTTGAAAGACGGAAATAATGATAAACCCACTCGTAAAGAAATCTCCAACTGTTCCTATTTTCTGAAGTCTGTTTTAGAGCTAATTAAACCAAAGGTAGTTGCCACTCTTGGCGGAACGGCTTTGGACGCTCTAAACTTGATTCTAGGAAAAAAATTCAAATTATCCGAAACGGTCGCTAAACCGCAACGCTTAGATTCTTTTATTCTTTTACCCCTGTATCATCCCAGCCCTAGAGTTACTAATTGGAAGCGTCCGCTTTCTAAGCAAAAACAAGATTATAAAAAAATCCTACCTTTACTTTAGCTCTAGCTCATTCCTGCGTTCTAATCTCATCGACTTGACAGAGAAGTTTCTCAGTCTTATTAAGTTTATAAGAGACAAGAAGGGTTCCAGCAAAGTCGTTAATGGAGGTTCGCCATGAAATTTTACCAAGAATGCGAAAAATGCAAAAAACTGACTAATCAAGGCCACAATGCAAAAACGTATGACCAATTCTTTTGCGACACGTGTTTTTTTGAGGTTTGTTTAGATAAGAAATTTGAATTTGGGGAACTCAAACCTTTAACGCTTCATCCTCGATTTAAAAATGTGGCAAACCTTGAAGTAAAACCTGAGAATTGGTTCGTAAATGTTTGGGAAAAAGCGCTCAATATTGTTAGAGAATTGGTAAATCAATTAGGTTTAAATATTCACAGCCATACACATGGGTAATTGCGCTTGAATCTAATTTTCTTTTGACAGGAGCCAATTTTTTTCGACTTTTGAGAGCCAAGTTTGCTCGTCTTGATTCCAGAAGACAATGGTATTTGTTGCTTAACCAATTTCCTATATATGCGAGAGAGTAAGGTATAATTTTGAAGCCGCGTTATCGCGGGTTTTTAAACACATATTTGTTTTATATCCAGTACCGGTTAGAAAAGAACATCTAATAACTGAAACGGTTTAACCGATATCGCCAAAAAAGGATTCAGGTTTGAGCGAAGAGAACAACTTTTTCAAAATTAGTAATAAGGAAGATTATATCGATCTCAAAGAACGGGATTTGGTTCTTGAGGTAAGCCGTTCCTTTAGGAGTATTAAGTTTTCTGGCGAAAGTTTTAAGATTAATTTTGAATTTTGGATTGTTAGTTTCAAACCTTTTTATAAAATCTTTGAGTTAGAAGGTTCCGTCAAAAAAAAAGACGGTCAATTTATATTAAAATTGGGTAAAGGAAAACGCGCCGATTCTAAAAAAAAGTCAGGAGCTCCGTTAAAGCAAGAACCCAACTGGGACACTGACCCCTTATTTGGATTTCAATGCAAATTAAGAATCAAAGGCGACAAAAAACTTGGAATTAGAGTGCAGGGCGGCAACGCTATAGAGTTTAGTTTGCCCACCTTCCGATTTGGAGAGATGGCGGCAAACTCCAACAATAGCAATCTGGAAAAAATTAAATTACAAGTGGGTACGGTGGTACATGATAAGCCAACCGAGGTTTCCGGGAAAATAAATGTTGGTTGGAGTTCTTTGGAAAGAACAGTTGAGGAGAATTTGACTGAAGATCTAAAGAAAAAATGTCCAAGTATAAGCTTTTGGGATAAGAGCTCTTTAGTTACCATAAAAAACAATGATCGAGCGCAGATTGCAAATTTAAAGAATCAACGGCTTGAGACTATAGTCTTGCACTGTGTTTCTGCCAAGGCTTATTGTACAGATTCAGAATTTTATGATTCCCGAGAAGCGCAAATTGAAAATATTCCGGCGATGTATGATTGGCAGAAGTGCGTGGAAATTTTTAATAAATTCGATGTAGGGGCTCATTATATTATTGGCCGTGGTGGGGAAATTTATGAATTAGCCACAGCTCGGATGAAAGTTGCCCACGGGGGTAGACCGGACCGGCATCCTCAAATGAAAAATAGAGGGAATGCGCGAACGGTTGGCATTGAGCTTATTGGGCACGCTACAGAATTTAGAAAAGAAATTATCCGGTTTTATAAAAGAGAAAAGAAAAAAAAAGATGGAAGTTGGGCGAAAAAATTTGAAGAATTTGTAAGAAGCGAAGATCGTTCTATAAAAAAAGAATCGACACAATTAGAAGACTATATCAATGAAGATTCTGTTTTTTACGGTTTTACCACTGCTCAATACGATGCGCTTAAAGTTCTTTTAAATGCGCTAGGTCAACGGTATGGTTATATTCGTGTTTGTACTCACGAATGGTTGAAAACCACTAAGTCGGATCCGGGAGATAAATTTGATTGGGGGGAAATTAAATCGACTTTAGTAGACGGTGGAGCTCCTGAAACAGAAGATATCGAATTCGATAAAAATCATGTTTACCTGATTCAAAAAATCGACCGATTCGCTCGGAGAAGGTAATTAAAAAACAGCTTTGAATAATTTTTTTCCATAGTAGCGAGTGAAATCATTAGTTCTATTTCTGGGTCATTGCCTTGATGACGTCTACTTTGCCGATGATTCCAAGTAGTTTTCCTTCTTCCATAACTGGAATGGTATGAATATCTTTTTCCGCCATTAAAGTTCCGACTTCTTGGACGCTTTCATCGGGACCTACAGAAATTACTTTTTTGTTGTAAATATCTTCTACTTTGGACGCAGTCAAACGTTTGACTTCAGATTCAAACGTTTTTTGACCTTCTAGTGGAATGACAGCGTCAAATAGAGCGATTACCGTAGGTATATGAAGGTTTTTGTTTTGTTCGATTAGATCGCCCTCCGTTACCATTCCAATAGCTTTTCCAGTATCATCAACAACAGGTATTCCGTTTACTTTATGTTCGATAAATAGGTTTGCTAGGTTTTCTATTGAGGCGTCTTTTTTTATAGTGATGACTTCGGTAGTCATGATGTCTTTAGCGGTAGGCATTTTATTTTCCTTTCGAAAAAACTTCACGTTAGAACTTGTCTAAATAAGAGCTTTTCGTAACTTAAAAATTCCCAAAAGAAAATAGCTATTTATATTATCGCATAAACTATTCCTGAAAACTCACAAAACGGAGGTTGTGGACCTTTGCTATTTTGATTGAAAGAGAAATGTTTTAAAGTCGAGGCGAGATCATTCAGTCCTTCGGCGTTGCTCAGGACAAGCTCATCAAAGGAAGTTTACTTCTGGATGACAAGTCATGGTGTGTGCACGAAACTAGTTCTTTTATCAATCAATATGGACGTTAGATAGGATGCGCGGAGAGAATTTTGTAATTTTAGTTCTTTGGTTTTGTATAAGGCCAAGAGGTTTGTTTGATTGGTAGGTTTGAGAGTGAAATTTATGAAGATTCTTCTTTTTGTCTTTCTTCTTCTTCAGTTTTCAAACGATTCAAAGTTTCTAATATAGGTTCAAGCATTTCCATGTCTGGAGTATTGCCAAGTTCTTCACAGATTCTTGCATAATCGCGCAATAGGAGAATGACCGTTTTTGCGTTTTGTTTAGGGGCTTCTATAAAAACCGTTGAGATTGCTTCCAATCCTTGACGAAAAGTGTTCCTTGCTTGGCGTGAGTCTCCTCCTTCTTTCATTATAGTTCCTAACGTGCCTAAGCTCATAGCGAGTACGGAAGCATATTCTTTTGGATTAGCGTTTCTTAATTTGCGATAAATATCGACAGCTTTTTGGGCAGTTTCCTGGGCGGTTTTAGTGTCGCCTGAAACATTTTGACGTAATCCAAGGTTATTCAAGCATCCCGCTAAATCGGAGTCATATTTTCCTGGATGGCGGGTAGCAAGAGATTCAAATAACTGCACGGATTTTTTTGAAGCCTGCAATGCTTCTTCGGTTTGATTATTGTCTCTGTATAATTTTGCGAGCTCATATTTAATGATAGCGAGCGTCGGCTGGAATTCGTCTGGATTTTGGGGACAAATTCTTGTTAAGATTTCTGCCGCTTGATTAAAATATTTTTCTGCACCGCTCAAATCTCCAATTCCATAAAAATGCCCCGCTATATCTTTTAAGCTCTTTGCCCAATCGAGCGTATGGGAAAATGGATCTTTTTTAGCTAGTTTTTCTAATACGGATAACGCTTCGATTTTTTCTTCTAGTGTCAGTTCTTCGGTCATTTATTTTCTAATAAACTATTTTTGTAAGGTTGGAGATTATCTATCAGCCTGTCTCAATGTTTGAAAGGGTTTATTGTTCAACACATCCAAGCTACTAATAACGCCCGTAATGGAAGTTAACAATATAGCGGCTAAGAAAGCGAAACCTATATGAATTGGATAAAAGTGCCAAGGGGCTTTGACCAGGTACTTCATTGTTCCCCAGGAAAGCGCTGCCGCTAAAACAGAGGCAATTAAGGACGAAATAAAGCCGAGTCCGGCGTATTCGTATCCTAAAATTGCGGCCACCTTTAATCTTTTAAAACCAAGAATTTTTAAGATGGCGGCTTCTTTTAATCGACGAAATTTTGTGGAAGCAATGGCGCCTGATAGTATGAAAAGTCCGGCCAATATTGAAAACGCAGACATAAAATCAACAAGAGCCATAAGTTTGTTTGCGACCTCTTCTACTGTTTCCACAATGTCACGGGTGCTTATTGCGGTGACGTTGGGCAACGCTTCCGCGACTGCTTGTTGCAGCGGGGTCTCTTGTTCTCTTGAAACATGAACCGTTGCGACCATTGAAATAGGGGCTCCTTCTAAAGCTCCTGGCGAAAAGATAATGTAAAAATTAGTCCGCATATTTCTCCAGTTAACCTTGCGGATGCTTGTAACGGGAGCGGAAATTTTTATTCCTTGAATATCCACGGTCAGCGTTGAGCCGATTGTTGCCCCAAACCTAGCGGCTGCATCTGATTCTAGAGATACTTGCGGTATGCTGGCTTCTGCTTCGTTCCACCATTTGCCTTCTATAATTTCATTATCTTTTGGAATTTCTCCTTTTGAATAAGTAAGAACAAACTCTCTTTTTATCCATCTTTCCTCCTGGTGAGTTTTAAATTTCCAGTCGTCTACCGTCTTATCTCCTATTTGATAAAATCGAGATCGTACCAATGGAGTGATTGTGCTTTCAGCGCCTGGAGTCACTTCATTCAGAGTTTTTAAAAAGACTTCTTCCTGATCAGGTTGTATATCGATGAAAAAATAGTTTGGAGGAGTGATACTGGAATCTTTATTTAACATGGTAATCATGTCTAATTGCACTAACCGTAGCGTTAAGATCAGCATGATTCCAATACCGAGGGCTGAAATGATTGCGTTGGCCTGGCTATTGGGTCTATAAAGATTAGAAAGTCCAAACTTTTGCGCTGGCGTTCCCTTTTGAGAGAAGCGGTTTAAAGCTTTTAAAAAAACTTTCGATAGAATATTAAAAAGTAAAAAGGCTATTCCCGCCGACACAATAAAAAATAATCCTTTTTTAAGAGAACCCGCTTGCCAGAAAATTGTAGGAATTAACGTTATTGCAAAAATGGCTCTTAACGTCCACGCTTGTTTTCGCGATCCTTTTTCCTGAGCCTCGTCGTCTGCAATGTGCCGGAATAATCTTATTGGACGAGTTTGAACTGCCTTAAGTAAAGGACCTAGGACAAACAATACGGCAATCAATAATCCCAAGGCGAAAGCTCTGAGAGCGGGAACCCACATGAATTCTATTTTTAGACCAACGGTTAATAATCCCTCAAGGCGCGACGGTAATAGAAATTGAGCCGCATAACCTAAGACAATTCCCAATATTCCGCCAATAATTCCCAGAAAAAAGGCTTGCAGGATGTAAACCTTGAAGATGGAACGCGAGGTTGCGCCAAGGCAGTTCAGTATTGCGATAGTGTCCAATTTCCGAGATAAAAAAGTTCTGGAGATCATAGCGACGCCCATTCCTCCTAAGAGCAAGGCTATAATTCCGACACAGCTAAGATACTCGCTCATTTGCGTGATCGATGAGGTGAGAGAAGATTGCGTGTTACGAAATGTTTTTACGACTGCGGTTTGATCGGTAAGTTTTTCTTCTAAAATATCCGCTGTTTCCTTTAGAGGTGCCCCTGTTGGTAGTTTTATGGCCGTTTTATGCGATACACGGCTGCCAGGGCGGACCAGCTTTGTGGCCTTTAAAGTTTCTAAGGAAAACAAGACTCGAGGACCTACGCTAAAAGAGCGGGTGATTCTATCAGGCTCAGAGATAATTTCTCCGGCGATATTAATAATCGCAGAACCTAACTTAAAAGAATCTCCGACATTCAATTGAGATCTCACTAAAAAAGATTTTTCTACCAGCGCGCTTTGATTTTGCAAAAGGTCGTTTAACGGAAGTTTCGGTTGGGTATTAACTTTTCCATAAAAGGGATAATAAGGAGGCGTTGCTGGAATTGCCTTAATTTCGACTAAGAAAGAAAGCTTTTTTTCTCCAGAAGATGTTTGATTAGTTTTAGGAAATTGAGCCATACCTTTAAGTTCTTTAATAAACAACCAATCAGAACCTGGAGGAAGCGTTTGTTTAACGATTTTTAAATCTTCTGAAGTTTGTTCCCAACTGCTTTTTATTTCTAAATCTGCCGCTAGCAAACTTTTTGCTTCTTGGAAGATAGTTTTGTTTAGAATCCTGGAAAAACTATCGATAGTCATTACCGCTCCAACTCCAATAGATAAGCAGATAATGAAGAAGAGAAATCTACGCCATGCGCCGCGACATTCGGCAAGGGCAAAAGCGGCTATTTTTGAAATTGGCAATGAATTGGATTTCATAAAGATGATTTTTCGGGAATTGCGTCTTCTACGATACGACCGTCGTTGAATATAAGAATGCGCTCGGAAAGTTTAGCCACTTTTGGCTCATGCGTGACCATAACTATAGTAGCTTTTCGTGACTGATGGAGTTGACTAATTAACTCCATTATTTTTTCGGTATTTTTTGAATCCAAATTTCCTGTTGGTTCGTCCGCTAATACTATATCCGGTTCGTTAACAAAAGCTCTTGCGATTGAAAGTCTTTGTTGTTCGCCTCCGGAAAGTTGAGATGGATAGTGATGCAGTCGATCATCTAGGCCCACTTGTTTTAATATGTTTTGAGATCGTTCTTCGCCGTGGTTGGAGTTGTTTAATTCAGTAGCTAAGCGGACATTTTCTAAGGCCGTTAACGTAGGAATGAGATGAAAATTCTGAAACACGAAACCAAATCGCGCGTTTCTTAAGTAGGCAAGCTGGTCTTCGTTTAATTGGGTTATATCTTGGCCGTCAATAATAATAGATCCGGATGTTGGAGAATCAAGGCCGGCAATTAAACTGAGCAAGGTTGTTTTTCCGCTTCCAGAAGGTCCAGTAATGGCTAGAAACTGACCTTTTGAAACTTCTAGATCAATGCCGTTTAAAATGTCGACTCGATGACCGCCGCCTTTTAAGTTTTTTGTTAACTCTTTTATTTGAATCAAAAAAGCCTCATTGTTTGATATTTAAGATTAAAATTTTTATTAAATTCAAGTTAGGGATAATTTTTCTTAAATATTATGATACTCGAAGGAAGAAATGGTTTTATAAATTTTTGTCTTAATAGGTAGTAAATTATTAAAAGTTGTTTTGAATTAATCCAACTGAAAGTGAGAGGAATCGGGGAACTTTCCTTCTAGTAGTTCATCTACGGTTTTTTTAACTATCTCACGGTATATTTTTTTATCTTCCGTCTCGTCATGATCAGGTTTTTCATCAATAGAAATTACTCCAGGAGCTGTGTAATTGCAAAAGAAGGCCCCTATGGGATTTAATTTTTTTAGTCTTTCTCCTGAAATGCCGTTAATGATGACCATAATTCGATTGATGCCTCCTGGGTCGTCATAAATTTCGAGCATGCCTCCATTAGAGACAGTGTGTTTTTGGCACAAGGCAACTACCTTCTCCACAATTTCTAGAGTGACAGTTTTGTAGGGTGTTTGCATTTTTAAGTTAGAGGCTGTCTCTTTGTATAAGAGTTAAGGGATTATTGAAAATCGTTTTCGATAGATTTAATTTGGATAAGGCGATTATTAAATATTATTTAAAGAAAGGTTGTTTGACAATAATAAAAGACTTTGTTAAATAGACCTAAGCTAAATTTATTAATTAAAGCGTTTTTAAATTTAGTTTAATTTACAAAAATAAATAAAAACGACTATTGAAAAAAATATGAATTTCCAGGACGTAATATTGACTTTAAACCAGTTTTGGGGAGCCCATGGATGTGTTTTGCATCAACCATACGATATCGAAGTGGGGGCAGGCACCTTTAATCCAAGCACCTTTTTAAGAGCGTTGGGCCCGGAACCCTACATGGCCGCCTACGCAGAACCTTCTAGAAGACCAACTGACGGTCGTTATGGTGAAAATCCAAATCGATTGCAACATTATTACCAATATCAAGTGATTTTAAAGCCATCGCCAGAAAACTCGCAAGAACTTTACTTGGCCAGTTTGAAGGAATTGGGTATTGATCCTCTTAAACACGACATTCGTTTTGTAGAAGACGATTGGGAATCTCCAACTTTGGGAGCATGGGGACTCGGATGGGAAGTTTGGCTGGATGGTATGGAAGTGACTCAGTTTACTTATTTTCAGCAAGCCGGAGGGATTGAGCTTTTTCCAATTACGGTTGAATTGACTTATGGAGTGGAACGTCTTTGCATGTATCTCCAAGATGTGGACAATGTTTACGATTTAAAATGGAACGATACTGTGACATATGGAGAGGTTCATTTAGATAGTGAAAAGCAATTTTCCGAGTATAATTTTGAGGTTGCCGACAAGGAAAAACTATTCAAATGGTTTGATATGTACGAAGCGGAGTCTTTTGCCCTCATTGATAAAAACCTTGTATTACCAGCTTACGACTACACTCTAAAATGTTCGCATACTTTTAACTTGTTAGATGCGCGAGGAGCTATAAGCGTAACTGAAAGAACAGGGTTTATAGGGCGCGTTCGAAAGCTTGCTCGATTGTGCGCTCATTCTTACGTAAAGCAAAGAGAAGAAATGGGATATCCACTAGCGAAGTCCTGATATTTTACGCATCCTAAAACTTGAAATCGCTGTATATCGAAGTATTCTTTCCTATAATAAGTCGTTCAATTGACTATCTTCCCTCTTAGTCAAAACTAAAGATTCCTCAAATAATTTTAGCTAAAGTTTTATCGCATAAAACGATTTTTGCTTGCCGAGATTTATCGCTTATCATATACCTCTCAAGCGTGTTTTAGACTTTCGATAAATGAAATATCGAATTAATTAAGCAAGGATTTATGTTAACGAACTCTGCAAATAGACGTATTTTCCCTTTTGTAATTCTTTTGGCTGTTATTTTTGCTTGTTATCTTCCCTTTATTGACAAAGCGTTTCATATAGACGATCCATTATTTGTTTGGGGGGCTCGTCAAATCGATAAAAATCCCGCCGATTATTTTGGATTTACAGTTGATTGGTATGGAAGAGCTTTTCCAATGGTGCAAGTAGCCACTAATCCTCCGTTAACATCATATCTTATAGCTTTTTCAGCTTGGATAAACGGGTGGAGCGAAATATCGATCCGCTCATTTTTTCTTATTCCCTTTATTGGAGTTATATTTGGTTCCTATGCTCTAGCTGGTCAACTTTGTCGATATCCTCTTGAGGCAGCTTTAGTAACTTTAGCGGCTCCAGTTGTATTAGTGTCTGTTTCCAGCGTTATGTGCGATACATCAATGCTGGCCTTTTGGGTATGGGCAGTACACTTTTGGTTGCTTGGGATCAAACGCGATAACACGCAATATTTATTGTTTTCTGCGATGTTGATGGGATGCGCGGTTTTAACAAAGTATTTTGGTATTAGTTTGGCGCTTTTGCTAGGCGCCTACACATTGTCGCATCGCAGAAGATTGACCAAAGAACTTTGGTTTTTATTGGTCCCTATTTTATTTTTAGCGGAATATGAATGGGTTACGTATTTGCTTTACGGAATAGGGAATATTACTTATTCGATAAATTATGCGCAAATCATTCCAACTGAGATAGGGCAACCATTTTGGATTAAATTATTTGTTGGGTTGTCGTTTGCCGGAGGATGCTTTACCTCAATACTTTTCTTCTCTAATTCCTTGTGTCGCTTGCAAACACTGATTTTTTGGGTAGGGTTATGCGTTATCTTAATTTTTGTTTTGTCTGGTTTTCCAATTTCAAAATGGTTTCCATTTTTAAAAGAAGAAGATTTAATCTTTTCTAGCGTTATTCAATTGGCCGTGTTTTCTACTATAGGTTTAGGGGGGCTGGCTTTAACTATTGAAAATTTACGTCGCGAAAATAACCCAGATTCTTTTTTATTATTTCTTTGGATATTGGGGACGTTGGTTTTTGCCGTTTTTGTAAATTGGACTGTTAATGGTCGTTCCTTTTTACCTATGGCTCCGGCAATAGGCATTTTAATTATTCGAAAAATCGATTCGCTAAACTCAAATTATTTAGTTGGTTCGAAATTTATACGTTTTCATAGTCCACTTTTTTTGTCGCTAGTTCTAGCATTTAGCGTTTCGGCCTCAGATTACTGTATGGCCAACAACGCACGTGAAGCGGCTAAAGATATTTTTAAGCGATTTGGAGGGGAGAACCAGAGAATACGTTTTACGGGGCACTGGGGGTTTCAATATTATATGCAACAAAATGGGGCCAAGCCTATTGGAGAATCTCCATTGATAAACGGCGACTTATTAGTTATTGCTAAAAATAATTTGATAGATAATAAAATTGATATTTTGGAAGAGTCAATTTTATGGAAGGAAGAAGCTAAGTTTTCTTCTTTTCCTGTCGTTATAACTATGAATCCCTATTTAGGAGCTGGGTTTTATTCTCATTTTTTGGGACCGTTACCCTTCGCTTTTGGCCGGATACCTTCCGATCATTATTCAATAATTAAAATTGTTTTAAAATAGATAGACAAAAGATTGGAACAACTCTTAAGTTATTTTGTTTCTAGTTACAGTTTTTTCTGCGTAAGCAAAATTAAATAAAAAAAAGGCTTGCTCAATCTCAAACTAGTGTGTATGTAATAGTGAGAATACTGTTCTCGATGGGATTTTTATCTTTGAACGAATTTTTTTAGGTTTTTTTCTCAAATATTCTCAATATGATACTATTATTCCTTAAAGATACTTTTAAAATGCGTTTTTTAAGAGATTTGAGAATCCGAATTGGTTAAATTTTTTACGCTCGAATATTTAAAATTGAGCGATTCTACTTGTATTTATCTAAAAATCTTTGTCTTTTTACAAAAAATTATACTTTTTTTCCTGTTTTTTTTGATTTTTTGCTTAAAAATTATCTCCAAACTCACTTATTTTCAGTGACTTTCAATTGATTGATTTTTTCATGTTTTTTTTTGAAGAATTAGAGTAAAATTTAATAACTTATTTATATACAATGCCTTGTATAGTCTTTAAAAAAAATAGCGGCTTTCAATTTAAAATTAATTTTTGATTTGAATATATAGGATTAAATAGATTTTTATACATGAGCTCTTCGGATCACATAGAACAGTTAGATAATAGTTTTGAGTTATTAAGAAATCAGTTTGATCTTCTTATACAAAGAGTTCAAAACGCCAAGGTTATTGAGCCTAAGGATAATTCCCCTGAGGAGGAAAGAGCTCAAATAATTAAAAATTTACAAAGCTATACTAAAAGTTTGGACCCCTTATACTCAAACGCTAAGGCTCTAATCGAAGAAACCTTTCCTGGTAAAGATAATCCCGGCACTCTATTAAAGCTGCTCATGGATATGGATGGCACAATCAGCCGAATTAAAGAAGATATCAAAGCCTACGCTGAAGAACAGTACGAGTGTAAATTAGAAATTTTTAGACAAGAAATTTATAAATCGTTTGATTCTGTTAGAGAGCTATTTGATTTTATTATTCCGAATATCAGTTATGAATATTCGTTCATGAAGAAATTTTATTCTCTTCCTGCGAATGCTGAAATTTCTATTTTGCCGCAATTAGAAGAACTTTTTGAAAACTTGGAAAATGGAGAAATTACGTTAAAAGAGTTTATTTATGGCTACGGAACAGGAGAAAAGCGAGTAGAAGGTTATAACGAATTAAGGTGCCGTAATAGCTTTTATTCAAAGTATCAATTTTATGAAGTAATCCCAGAGACTTACAAAGAAATTAATACTTGTCTTTTTAATATGCGTAAAGCAATAGACGGTTTTCTTTCCGAAAGAAGGAATGAGTCAGATTTTGAAACGTTATATACAAGTTTCAAGGATTCAAAGAAAAATATTACTGCGATGCAAGAAATCTTTGAGTTGGGGAGTTTGTTTAATTACTTAGTTGTTAAAGTTGGTAAAAAATATTCCTACACGGTGGAATATCAAAAGACAAAGGCCTTGATATCGGAGTTTGACGATCTCCAAAAACGATTTATAGTTTATAACGAAGAAGAAATAGATAGAACTATTGCCGCTTTAAAAACTCGGTTTCAGGGAAGTTCCGATGAAGCGAAGTTTGAAGTTATAATTACAGAAGCCAAAAAACTTTTAAATGAAAAAAGATTGCCGTTTAAAAAAATCGAAGAAATTTTTTCTAAACTGATTAATAAAAATTTTAATATTGTCGTTGCTGAAAAAGAGAGGGAGGATATTACGGTAATAATAACTCCCCATCATGAAAAAAAATATGGACGCGAGGTTTTAGACCGAATCAATACCATCATCATGGAAATTGAGTTTTGGTATCCTGAGGAAACAAGGGTTTCGTTAGTTGAAGAGTTGGCTAAAACGACACACAAAATTCAAGAGGATCAAGGGATTGATCGGCAAGAGTTTTTTAAATTAATGCAGAACTACGACAAGGAAATTGAGAAAAAAATACGTTCGGGCTACCAAGAGAAAATCAATCAAGTCAGCTCTATTTTTTCTATGTTTCAAACCACATTCAATCAGAGAATTAACAAAGAAAAATTGCAAGGAAGATTAGTGAACACTAAAATTTGGCAAGAGATGGAACCTTCATTTCAAAAAATTAAAAAGAATTTAGCGATTTTAACTTCTGGAAATTCGTCTGTAAAATCAAACGCCAATAAGTTTCCATTTTTACAGATTGCTTGCGATGAAATGTGCCAAGTTTTATATGATTTATCAATGCAATTATTTATTCATTATGATGGGGTTGACCGCAGAAGCGTTACCCGAATGACCGATATCTTATCAACTTATAATGAATTTCACGACATTGGAAGTTTGTGGATGTCATTTACGGCGTATTTCAAAAAAACAGCTCTCAATAATTTGTTGGTAAATGAAAAAGTTACTATGACATATACTAAGTTACCTGCCTGTAAGGCCAAGATGTCGCAGCTATTCTCGCCTGGAGCTAGTCAATAACGGGCATATTTTGTGCCGTTACTTGAGTCCATTCTTTTAATTCTTTTTTTGCTTTTCTTACCTCAGGATTTTTGGTTTTTGTCATCATCCGAATGGCTAATTTTCCTTTTTGGATAGCTTGGCTACTATCTCCTAACAGGTTGAGGGTTTTGCTTATGTTCCATAAGCAATTTCCTTCTTCCAGATAGTTTTTAGTTTCTTTAGCGAGCTTTAAAGCTTCTTCAAAATAACCCATTGCTCGATGGTTTTCGTCCATTTCCAAATTAATATTTCCAATAGCAATAATGTCTTTGCATTCATTTTGTTTGTCTTTGAGTTCATTCGATATTTGGCGGACTCTTTCGAACACAATCAATGATTTGGGCAACTCTCTAAAGTGGCCATAAATTTTACTAATTTGAATAAGGGTTCTTCTTTCTTTAGTCAAGTCTTTGCTTTGTTTATGCAAAGTCAATGCAGTTTCAAAGTTTTCCATTGCTTCGTGTTGTTGGTCTTGTTCAACGCGGCAATAACCCATATAGTCTAAGAGGTCTCCCTGATCCATGTTTCCTTTTATTGATCGGCTTTTTTCTAGGGCTTGGGTAAAGGTACTCAAAGCGTTAACAAAGTCTCGCCCTTTAATCAGCGTTTTACCCAAATTTATTATTTGTTCTAACTCACCTTCTTCATCTTTAGAGTTATGAGCGATTTGTATGGCTAATTTAAGCCACCGAGTTCGTTCCTTCGTTGTTTGACGCCATTCTAGTAGTTGTGGAGCCGCCTCTACATATGAATAGCAGAGCCCAGCCGATTCTTTGTCTTTGGACATATTTGATTCTACCCATGCAAAACCGTTTTGAATGTTTTCCCAGTCCATATAGAATGTGTCTATCGCTTTGGTTATGTCGGCTTTTTCGCCTTTTTCCAGATAATCGTTTGTGTCAAGCATCGCCGTTAAGAAACAGGCAGCGAATCTTTTTTGCGCAATAGCTTGTTCCGCTGGGTTTATGCTTGCCTTCGCCCAGCGTCGAATTATGTTATGTAAGCTATAGCGTTTAGTTTTAGAGTTGTATAGGACCAGACCTGCTTTCACCAAAGTCTGTAAATTAGAAGTTTTTGGGTCTTCGCAAACAAACTCAACCATTTTAGCGTCAAAGGGAGCCTTAAAGAGCGAAAGCTTATGCAGAACGCCAGCAGTTTTACCGTTTAGGCGACCATAATTGAATTTCACCATTGCCTCGATATTTTTTGACGAGGGGCCTTCGGGATTATCTAAGTTTTTGAATCGTGTACGAACTTTATTTGCAAAGTTCATGGGGGTCATATCTCGAGAAGTCGCTAAAACACCTCCAGCTAAAACTAAACTAATTGGGATAAAACCGCACAGCTTAGAAACTTCGATCGCTAAAGCGCCAATTTCTGGACTCATAGAAACTAACAACTGTTTCGATTCTTCAGGCGTAAGAGGCATTAGTTTAATTTTGAGAGCCCCCTGTATGGGAATACTGGCTCGACTTGTTAACATGTAAAAACAATTTTTGGGAGGTAGTATATTTAAGATTTGTTTTGCGTTTTTAACATCGTCAAAAATAATGACCGCCCGTTTTTTACTTAGTAAGCCTTGATACTTTGAAGCCAGCGCTTGTGGGTTTGCGGGAATTGTTGCTCTGGGCATAAACGCTCGAATGACATGACCCATAATCTCTTCTGGGGTTAAAGCTTTAGGAGTGCCTCCGCCAAGATCTACAAATACTTGCCCGTCTGGATAGTTATGCGCTAATAACTCTGCGGCTTTCATGGCTAGACTAGTCTTTCCTATTCCATCAAAAGGTAGGTCTGAATAAATTACAGCGCCTCCTTTACCGCAGCTAACAATTTTGTGAATTTCATCATCTCGACCAACGAAGTTATCGCATGCATTAGCGCGATAAAAGGACAAAACTTGAATTTTAGACGCTATTAATTTACCAAGCCTCTTTTTGACTCCATTTACTTTTTTCGAAGATTCTGCGCCATTTGAACCGTTGTTTTCAGGTGTAGAATTTGATTCGTCATTTTTCCCATTTAGCGCTTTCGAGATTAAGTCGGTTTTAGAATTTTTTTCCTTTTTATTCGACTTGGATTTTGAACCTCCAGATTTAGCCGAGCCTGACCGAGCGATTAAATAAAACGCTGGAGCGAGCAAAAAAGAAGTTGCTAAAAGAGCGCTAAATTCCATAAAACGCTTAACCCTTAACTTTAAAAATTCAAACTTGAGTAAAGATAAATATCGTTACTTTCTTGTTTGAAAAAAAAAGAGAAAAATCTAACAAAGTTTTTGGGCAAAAAACGCCCAATTCTATAATTCCGGTACTAATTCTAACTCAATTAAACAATTTTTAAGCGAAAATATAAGACTTATCGGAGGACCCTTTTAACAGACAAAAATCTCATTGAAACGTAAAGAGTTATGGCTTTTAGTTTTGGCGATTTGGTGTAACTGAATAAGTGAAAAAAGATGAGAGATAGTTCTAATATCTTAGGGATATAAAACCTCTTGATTTATCGGGCGTTTTGGTGTTTGATTTTATTAATTTTTTTTTTTGTTGTTTCGGGTTAAGGTATTTTTGTTTTTAATGTTTATTATGAAATAGTTTTGGTTTTACTTAAGAAAAAAATCAAAATCTTTATAAGTTAATAAAAAATAAAAGGTTACAGATTGGTCGGAAAAAATATGGCAGAATTATTTCTTGAAATTGGAGCGGAAGAAATTCCAGCGGGATATGTTAAAAATGGTTACCAATACCTTGAAAAAGAAATTCTTGGTTTTCTAGATAAACAGGTCATATCAAAAGGAGAATCAAGTTTTTTTGGAACTCCTAGAAGATTAGTCGTTTCAATTTCGGACATTGCAGTTAAACAAAACGATGTCACGGAAAAACATTTGGGGCCAAATATAAAAAATGCCTATGACGAAGAAGGCAATCCTACAAAAGCCGCAATTGGATTTGCTAAAGGCAAGGGTGTTGACGTTTCTGAATTAATTAGAGAAAAAACTCCTAAAGGTGAAGTGGTTTGCGCTCAAGTTGATAAAAAAGGAAAACTCACAATAGAACTTTTAAACGATTTTCTTCCTAATTTGATTTCAGATATTCCATTTCCAAAAAAAATGAAGTGGGGAAATAAAAAATTAGATTTTGCCCGACCCGTATTATGGATATTAGCCATATTTGACGGAAAAACCATGAGTTTTGAATGGAATGGTTTGAAATGTCAGAACTTTTCCTTTGGGCATCGATTTTTGAGTCCCGAACCTTTTGTCTGCGAAGGTTTGGAGGATTATCTTCGAAAATGCGAAACTCGGTTTGTTGTTCCAGATTCCGAAGCAAGGAAACGAATCATCATGGAGGAGTCCAATAGGTTAGCTGGCGATGTGGGTGGACAAATTATTGATGATTCTGATTTACTTGAACAAATTGCTTTTTTAGTCGAATATCCCACTCCATTAAAATGTGAGTTTGATGAGAAATTTCTAGAACTTCCAAAAGAACTTTTGGAAGTAACGATGAAAAAACATCAGAAATATTTTCCAATTTCCGCTTCTGATGAAACCGCAACTCGATATTTTATTGCGGTTAGTAATATGAATCCCGATGCTAGCGACCAAATTAAGCGAGGTAATGAAAGAGTTTTACGCGCTAGACTTGAGGATGCGCGATTTTTTTTCGACGAGGATAGAAAACAAAAGTTAGAAGAATTTGCCGAACCATTAAAAGGAATTGTTTTTCAGAAGAAGTTAGGCACCGTTTTTGAGAAAGTGGAACGTATTATTAATTTAAGTCAAAAATTTGTTAAAGAAGTTTCTCCCAAGGACGAAGCCCATGCGGTTCGAGCCGCTCGTCTTTGTAAAGCGGATTTAAATACGCAAATGGTTTTTGAGTTTCCAGAAATGCAAGGAATTGCGGGAGGCTACTATTCAATTCACAGTGGCGATGATGAAGCGGTGTCAATTGGAATTAAGGAACACTACCGTCCAGCATTTTCTGGGGACAAATCCCCTTCGACAAATGTTGGTGCAGTTGTTGCCATAGCGGATAAGCTGGACACCATAGTAGGGTGCATTAGTGTTGGACTTATTCCTACCGGATCGGAAGATCCTTATGCATTAAGAAGACATTCTTTAGGGATTATCCAAATAATATTGGATAAGAATTGGCAAGTTTCTTTAAACGATTGGATAGATGCGGCTTTAGAAAATCTAAACGATAAAGTCATTTTACCGAGAAAAGATATTGAAAAACATATTAACGATTTATTCACTCAAAGATTTCGGAGCATGCTTAGCGGTCATGGATATCCTCATGACGTAATTGATGCCGTCTTGTCTGTTGGTATAAACTCGCCTTCCGATATTGGAAATAAAGTGGCGGCCCTTTCAGACTTAAAAAAACAGCCATATTTTGAAACTCTCGCCGTAGCCTTCAGAAGGGTTGTTAGCATTTTAACTCCCGAAATCGATGGAGAAGCGAATCCTGAAAATTTTAAAAACCAACAGGAAAAAGATCTTCATCGTGTCTATTTGAGTATTCGTGAACCTGTGGATAAGTGTATTCGTGAAAAAGATTTTGCTTCCGCTTTGAAAAGTATTGTCGAAATTAAAGAATCTGTAGACAGTTTTTTCGACAATGTCATGGTTATGGATAAAGATGAGACAGTAAAGATGAATCGTTTAAGGCTATTAAAGCAAATCTCTCTTTTATTTTCTGATATTGCCGATTTTTCCAAATTAGTCGTTAAAAAAAGCTGATTAATTAAGACCTGATTTTGTTTTTATTTCTTTTTCGAATTTAAAATAAACCAATTAAATAGTCTTTAGGTTTTTGAATTAACTTTTCTTCGGAATTTTTCATACGGCAACTAAATCGACAGAATTTTCAAAACGTGGATAACGAGTTTAAAAAGCTTTTAGTAAAAACGTGAGAATGTAAATGACCGTAAAATATGTTTATTTTTTTGGAGGCGAAAAGGCCGAAGGTAATGCGGGCTTAGGGAATCTCCTTGGAGAAAAAGGAGCTAATTTGGCCGAAATGGTCAATTTAGGTATTCAAGTGCCTCCTGGGTTTACCATTTCTACAGAAGCATGCGATTTTTATTTAAAAAATAAAGGAAAATTCCCAGCGAAGCTTTGGGAAGAAATTCTAAACAATTTAAAAGTTTTGGAAGAAGTTACGGGGAAAAGATTGGGAGATAAAGAGAATCCTTTATTGGTTTCTGTGCGATCAGGCTCTCGGTCAAATATTCCTACGGTCGAGAATACCGTCCTTAATTTAGGCTTGAACGACAACATATCTAAACGTTTATCTGAAAACAATTCTGGCGAATGTTTTGTTCTAGATTGTTATAGTCGCCTAATTGCGATGTTTGGTTATTCAGTTTTGAATGTAGATTGTAAGATCATCGAGTCGTTAATCGAAAAAAGAAAAAAACAAGTAGGGAAGGCTTCAACCGACAGTTTTTCTACGGATGATTATCAAATATTAATCAATCGATTTAAGGCGGCAATTAAGAAAAGTTCTGAGATAGAATTCCCACAAGATCCTCTTAAGCAATTACGAATGGCAATTGAAGCTGTTTTTAATTCCTGGGATTCTGAAAGTTCAAGAAACTATAGGCATGTCAATGAAATTCCTGAGGATTGTGGAATTGCCGTTAATGTGCAAGCGATGGTTTTTGGGAATTTTGAAGAAAATTCTGGATGTGGTTTTGCTTTTAGCAGAAACCCTGAATCGGGAGAAAAAAAAATACACGGTGAGTTTTGGCCTAATTGCCAAGGGAAAAATCTGATTGCCGATGGTCGAAGTTCTATGTCAGTTTCTTCTATAAATGAAACGTTACCAGATATTTATTCTGGTATTACGGAGGTTTGTCAAAAGTTAGAACGCCGTTACCAGGATGTTTCAAAAATTAAATTCATAGTAGAGAAAAATCAATTATATATTTTACAAACGCAAGCGGCTCAAAGAACGCCCGTGGCGGCCATAAAAATTGCTTTTGATATGGTACAAGAGGGATTGGTTGGAAAGCAGAACGCTTTGATGCGTATCCCAACCGATCAGTTGGACACGGTTTTTCATCCAATGGTTGACTTTAAATCAGAGCCAAAAGTATTAGCTAAAGGGTTAGGAGCTTCTCCGGGCGCTGCGTCTGGAAAAGCGGTATTTAGCCCTCAAAAGGCTCAAGAGTTAGCCGAGAAAAAAGAAAAAGCCATTTTAATCCTAACTAAGACTTCTCCAGAAGATATTCAAGGTATGGAGTTTGCCCAAGGCATTCTGACAATGAAGGGAGGGAAAACTTCTCATGCCGCCGTTTTTGCTAAAGCCATGGGAAAACCTTACGTTTCCAGTTGTAACTCCTTAACTATAGATGAGAAAAAGAAACAATGCGTCATTGGAGGAGTTCGTATTAAAGAGTTAGAAGAAATTACCTTGGACGGATCGTCTGGGAATGTTTTTAAGGGGACAATTAAAACTGTACAACCAAAACTGAGCGCTGCGTTTACCTATATTATGAAATGGGCAGACGAATTAAGAACGTTGAAGGTTCGAGCAAATGTGGATACCCCTCATGACGCGTTAGTTGCCCGAGATTTTGGAGCTCAAGGAATTGGGTTGTGTCGTACCGAGCGTATGTTCTTTCAGACTAATCGTATTCTTTATGTACATGCGATGATTTTAGCGTCAGATCAAAAAGCAAGAGAAGAAGCGCTAAAAAATTTATTGCCAATACAGAGAGGCGATTTTACACAAATATTTAGGGCTATGGATGGGTTGCCAGTTAATATCCGATTGCTTGATTTGCCTCTACATGAGTTTTTGCCGACAAAGCCGTTAGAAATAAAAAATCTTGCAAAGGAGTTAAACTTTCCTCTTAAAGTTTTAAACAACGCAATAGATTCTTTGAAAGAAGCAAACCCGATGTTAGGCCACAGAGGATGTCGATTAGGAATCACTTACCCAGAAATTTATCAAATGCAAACGCGCGCGATTTTTGAGGCGGCTTGCAAATTAGCGAAAAAAGGCGCAAAAGTATTTCCTGAAATTATGATCCCCTTAGTTGGGCATGTAAACGAATTTCGGGAAACAAGAGAACGCTTGGATCAAGTTGCCGAAGAAGTAATTCAAAAAAATGGAGTAAAGATAAAATATAAAGTAGGAGCTATGATAGAGCTTCCGAGAGCCGCCTTAACTGCCGATGAAATATCGCAAAATGCGGATTTTTTGTCTTTTGGCACTAACGATTTGACACAGACTTTTTATGGACTATGCAGAGATGATGCCTGGAGTTTTATGGCAGACTATTTAAAGAAGGGAATTTTTAAGGCGGATCCCTTTGCAACAATGGACCGTAAAGGACTGGGAGCTTTAATTGAAATTGGGGTAAAAAAAGCAAAAAGTACTAATCAAAATATTCAGATTGGGGTTTGTGGCGAACATGCGGGAGACCCAGACTCCATTGATTTTTTCTGCCAGTTGGGATTAGATTATGTAAGCTGTTCTCCGTTTCAAGTGCCCGCTTCTAGATTAGCCGCTGCCCAAGCGGCCATTGGAGATATTCCTTCCAGTTTTACAGTATCTAACTAAATTAATTTTGGTTTGGAACGTTCAATGGAACCATCAAAATGTCAGTTGGCGTTTCTAAAATTCCTTGAAATGTCCCGACAAATTTTTTCTGGAAAGAAGTGAAAGGGATTAGTTCCATTTTCGGAGAAGCAAAACTTCCGTTAAGAGTGTAGTAAGTTTTAACCAGGCTTCGTTCATTTCCGGCGGTTAATATTTTTCCTAAAAGAGGAATTTGAGTAAGCACTTTATCTACCCCAGGAAGATGAGCTACGCCAACCACTGTATCCATTTCGTTTTTATTTAAGTCGAAAATTCCGGCAAGTGTCATTCCCCTATTATCGTTTAAATACCAAAAGTTTTCGGTTTGAGCCATACCGTTTTTGACTTGAAATTCTGCGGCAATTTTTTTATAGGGGCTAAAATCCGAAAGCTTGTCTTCATCGGAAGATATTTTATAGGTGAAGTTAAATAAATCTGAAGCTCCTTTAAGAAGCTTATTGGGGCTAAATGTACCAGCGGTTAAATCAAAAACCAACTGAGCGTTAAAAGATTCCCGGAACTCTTTCCATTCATTTCCCTGTACTTGAAAGGCGCCGTCTAATTTTTCGAAAGCTCCTGTTAGTCCTCTATCAAAAGTTTTTCCAAAAATGGACAAAAAATCTTGAGCTTGAATTTTTGATCCAGAAAAATAACTATCGATTTGAATCCCGGATGATTCTGGAAAAGAAAATCGAGCTCCAGCTTCAACTATTCCTCCGTTTGGGTGGAATAGTTGGAATTTTTCTAGGTCAAAATCTTTATTTTTTAGGTGGATTTTCCCAGATGGATTATTTAACTGCCAAAATAAAAATTCATAATACCCGAGCTGAAATTCAATGGTGGCCGATCCATTGTTATACAGACGCGATTTAAACAAGGCCTTCCTGATTTCTTCTAATGGAATAACTCCAGGCCAAACGTCGTTAAAGTCTACTTTTTTTCCGGAAACGGTAAGGTTTAAAGAAGGGGTGTTATTCCAAGAATAATTCCCGGTAAATTGAATGGCCGAATCGGAAGACGCTAATGTGGCTGAATTAATTGTCGATTTGTAATTTTCCAAGTCCAAGTTAGCGTTTAAAATCAATGGGTATGTGAATCCTTCGGCTTTAAAAGAAGCGTCTCCAATTTTTACAGATCCTTTGTATTTTAAATTTTCCAAAGACTTCCAAGAACCGTTTCCTTTTAGGCTTATATTTGCAACTCCCGATTCTATAGCTTTTAACTGTGAAAAATTTGGAGAGATAGATTTAATAGAAATATTTTCTCCAAAAAGGTTAAAAACTATACCTTGAGAATCTAAAAAATTAAGCTTTCCGCTTCCTCTAACAATTGCATCTTGGATTTTATATTTAAAGGCTTTGAACTCAACAAATTCGGCAGTTTTAAATCGACCCTCCATGCGGATGGAGTTAGTATCTCCTGCAACTTTTTCGAAAGTTGAAAATTTATAACCTACGGAATTTAAATTTAGTTCCGTAATAAATTGAAAATCTTCAATAGCGCCTTTTAGTTTGGACTTAACGCCAAGGTCGCCAATAAGATTAATTTTTTGAGCAAATAAATTTTGAGGGAGGTCTTTTTGAGTGAGTTGTGGAGAGTTAATATTTAGATCGAAAATGGGCGTTTTGCCCTTGAGCTGGTTGATCGCGCCTTCAATTTGAAATGGCGACTTACCCAAATTGCCAACCAACCCTTGCAATAGAATTTTTTCTTCCGATATATTGGCGTTACCAGAAACTCCTCTTATGATCGAGTTTGAATTATTAAAATTAAAAGTTACATTTTTTAATTCTAAGTCGGCATTATAGTTTCCCCATTGACCGTTTAAAACCCGTCCATTTCTGGAAACGTTCGCAATAATTTGTCCATCAATAAAATCGACCTTTTGTAAATTAGAAAACCATTTATCTCCAAGACGGTTAGAAAGTAGGTCTGGCATGGACTTAGCGTTTATTGTTAGTTTTGCCGAAGATTTAATGCTGGGAGGGCCGTTTCCGAATAAAATATTTCCCTGTAAATTTGAAAATATGTCACTGCCAAGATTACCCTGAAACCCTGAATAAATAATTTTCCAAGGAGTATTAGACGTTTCGTTTTCGTCAGGTTTTTTGTCGTGTTTTATTTCTATTAAGCCGTCGATATCTCGGAATGGCAATCCAGTTTGTTTATCGTTAAACCCAGCTTTAGAAATTTTGTAGCTAACAGAAAGAGACGAGTTGTCGTCGAATTTCAAAGGCCCTTTTAGATTACCTTTTAGAGCCCCTTTGCCATGGGCGTTTTCGAACCGGGATACGGATTTAACAAATAATGGGTCTGGGATTATAAACTTTAGATCTTTTAAAAAGAGGTCGGGGGAAGGGTTTCCTTGAAATTCAATATCTATTTGAGGATCTTTTCCAAAGACATCAAAAATATCTCCTTTTAATTCGGCTTTTCCAAGTTTTGGGCAAATTGAATGTTCGATAGTTAAATCTGCTTTTCCGGAATTAACTTTTAAAAGGCCGTCAAATTCTTTTAAAGGAAAACCGTCTAAATCCCAATCTGTTGTTTTAAATAAAATATCGCCCGAAAAGGCGGATGAATTTTGCGACCAATCCCAATTGGACCAATCGGAAGAAGATCCATCAAAGGCAAAGGATTTAATCGTAATTGCGCCTTTTTTAAAGTTTTGAAAAGAGGGGTTTTTCTGAAGCCACTTTTGGGAAAAGTATTGAGGGATTGTATTGGCTAAGATAGAGCTTGTTTCTGCAGAAAGAGTTATTCGAGAGTCAGAGTTGTTATAATTCGCCCAACGTAGGTTGCCTTTTAAATCTATTGGATCGCTTTGGAAATCGAAATTTTCAACGTCGAAATTATCATTGTCCAATTTTAATTTTATTTTTATTGAGCCTTGCTGGGGAATTTTAATTTCGGCGTTAGGGTCTACGTTTTTAACTTCATAACGCGCTTCTCCCAAAAAGTGAATGGTGTTGTTCGAGCTGATTGAAAGATCTCCATCCAACGCAATCAAAATATCTTGGAATGGTAAATTAGAAGCGTTAAAAAAATGCTTTAAATGTTCGATACAAAGATTTTGAAGAGTTAATTTGCCTTTAAATTTGTTTTGAGAGGAATCTAATAAGTTTCCTGTAATAGCGGCAGTTGCCGGGCCATCTGGAGAAGGTATTTCTCCAAATAAAGATAAGTTAATAGGAGATTGCGGAAGTGGTTTTTGAGCAATAATATTTAGACGGTTAATTCTGATAGGTTCTAGGTTCGCCAATTGACGATCTGAAAAGAGTATTTCGCCATCTCGAATTATTAAAGTTGGCGACTCCCCTATATCAAGTTCTCTAGAAGTTCCAGAATTAAGCCCAGAGGATGAGTCTAATAGCCCATTCCAACCGGAAATTTTAAACTGTCCATCTTTTTCACGAAAAGCTTTAAAAGATGGATTACGTAGGGAAATTTTTTTGATTTTTATTTTTTTTGATAGTAAATGAGCGGGGGCTAAGTTAATCCATAATTCTTTGAGAGAAATAGGAGTGGATTGAGTTCCTGTTTGCCCCAAGGTTACATTTTCCAAATGGATTCCAATACCTCCGAGGAGAGCAAATTCAGCTTTACCTATTGTGGCAGGCATACCTGTTGCGCTCTCTATTTCTTTAGCCAGAGTCATTTTAAGGTTTTCGATGTTTATGACTTCGTGAAAAAGCCAATAGGTTGTGCCGATAACACATACAAAGAAAATGAAAACAACTCTACAAAATAATTTTATTTTATTTTTTGCCATTTAATCTCTTGGCTTGAACCGATTAATTTAGTATATGATTTAAAATAGCTTTTTAACAGGAGTAGATTTTTTTTGTGATTCATGATATTAACATCATGAAAAACGGATTAACTTCATATATATCATTAACTTAAGTAGTATTCAAACTTTTGAGAGCCTCGGTTAAATTTTTTTTAGAATTGATTGCCCTTTAAAGCGCTTTAGCTTATTTAGGCTGGAATCTTTAAAAATTTTCTTCTGCTAATCTCCCGCCTTTTGAATACCCATCCTAGAGTCAAAAAATGAATTGGTTGCGAAAAGTTTACGATTGGGTTTTGCATTGGTCAGGAACTCCCTACGCTGTTCCCGCTTTATTTATACTTTCTTTCACTGAGTCCTCTTTTTTCCCTATTCCGCCGGATGTATTGCTAATTGCTATGGTAGTCGCTGTACCCAAAAGAGCGTTTTATTTTGCGGCCATTTGTTCTGTCGCATCGGTGCTGGGAGGTGTCTTTGGGTACTATTTGGGATTTGAGTTTATGGATATTATTGGAAATAAAATTGTTAGTTTATATGGTCTTGAACATAAATTTGAAAAAATTGCCCAGCTATATGATGAAAATGGCGGTTGGGCAGTAGCTGCAGCTGGTTTTACCCCTTTACCTTATAAAGTTTTTACTCTTGCGGCTGGAGCGTTTAAAATTGATTTATGGACTTTTATTATTTCTTCCGCCATTAGTAGATCGGCTCGATTTTTCCTTGTCGCGGGATTAATTTGGAAATTTGGTCCTCCAATTAAATCTTTTATTGAGAAATACTTTAATATTCTATCAATTGTATTTTTTATTTTACTTTTCCTTGGGTTTTTATTAGTTAAGTTTGTTATTTAATTGGGATTTTTAGATTCCAAGCGTGGAAACTTATAATTTATCGATACTTGTTAGATAATCTGTTTCGTCTTAAATAGTTAAATCCACTTTAGTAATAATTATGTCTAACGAATATATTATAGTTCTAATTACTGTTGGCTCTTTAGAAGAAGCCAAAGTTCTTTCAACCGGGCTAGTTAAAGAAAAATTAGCTTATTGCGTCAATCAAATCCCAGGCGTAAAATCCACTTATTTTTGGGAGGGTGAAATTTGTGTTGATGAAGAAATCCAACTTATAGCAAAAACGTTAACCCGCAAATTTTCTGCGCTAGAAAAGTGGATTAAAGCCAATCATTCATATGATACGCCAGAAATTATTGCTCTTCCAATAATTAAAGGCTCCGTAGATTACCTTAAATGCGTAGATGAATGGTGCGTTTAGGGTAAGCTTATTTTTCCTTTCTAAGGGATTTTGCTTTTTTAATATCTCGTAAAGTGACTTCTAGGCAGCCTTTTGATACCCAAAAAGATTCTTGAAACGTTTTGACCATTTCTTCGGCAAATATATTAGAGCAAGCTTCTTTCGCTAACGATATGTAATTCATTCCCTCGCTATAATTGAAGATTACGGTAAAAATATCTCTTGGTTTGTATGGAGGTCTGCATTGATTATTTTCTTCGGCAATTACTGGATATGATGAGGAAAAAGCCAAACCTGGAATGCTTATAATAAAAAAAATATACGCTAATATTAAAAGTTGTTTTTTCATTGCCGTTTGATCAATAAAGTGATTTCTATTTAAAAAATACAAAGAAATAATTTTTTAGGTAATTACCTAATTTACAAAGCCTATCAATCGTCAGGAAGAGACTGAATAACTAGCGTGAGATTGAATTTCTAAATTCATGATTTTTTTAATTATTATACTTTTAATAACGGTTTTATTGTAAAAAAAGAAGTATTTAGAGGAAACTAATTGGGAAAAGATTTGAAAACGATTTCAAAACATGGTTTATTGCCGTTCTCCATTAATTTTATACGTAAAAAACATAAGGTTTGGATGGCATCATAATTTGCGAGATTGATTTTTAATCCAATGGCTAGAGGTCGAATAGGGATTTTGGGCGGCACTTTTGACCCCATTCACTTGGGGCATATAGGCTTAGCCGTTGAGGCGATAAATAAACTACGATTGGAAAAGGTTTTTTTAATTCCCTCGTTTTTATCTCCTCATAAAACGGATCAAATCATTACTCCTATAGATGCACGGGTTGAAATGGCAGGTTTGGCCGCTACGTCTTATTCTAATATTGAAGTCTCCGATGTGGAAGCTGAACGCGGCGGAATTTCATATACAGTGGATACTGTAGCTTTTTTCTCAGATCAATACCCCGAGGATGAAATTTTCTTTTTGGCGGGAATGGATTCTTTTTTAGACATGGGATATTGGCGAAATTTTCAACGATTTTTTGAACTTTCGAATATTGCAATTGCAATGCGCCCAGGAATAAAAACGCCAGATGTTACAAGTTGTCTTCAAAAATGGTTTGGAGAAGAGAATCCTTACGTGAAAGTTGATTCAAATGAATTTTTGGAAGAATTTATCAGAATAGATCAAAAAAAACGTATTATTTTTTTTCAACCCAAGCCTTGCCCTCTGACCTCCAGCGAAATTCGGGCCAAAGTTGCCGAGGGGCGAGAAGTTAAAAATTTGTTGCCTGAAAAAGTAGAAAATTATATTATTGAGCATCATTTATATCAACCAACCCCCCCAGCCTAAAGGAATCCTTGGATAAACTTCAGCGGCTTGTTGTCGACAGCGCTCAAGAAAAAAAAGCCTTTGATATTTTGGTTTTGGATTTGAGTAATCGATCCGATATTACCGATTGTTTTATTATTTGTAGCGGTAATACAAAAATACACGCGCAGGCTATTGCAGACTCTATAATAGAAGGAACTTATGGAACTGATTATAAGTCTATGGCGATTGAAGGTTATTCAGTTGGGAACTGGATTGTAATTGATTTAGTGGATTTGATTGTGCATGTGTTTCAAAAAGAGGTTAGAAATTATTATAGTTTGGAGCGTGTGTGGGGCGACGCTCCGGTTATTGAAATGATTACCGGTTAATTGTTCAGATTGGTTATTTATGGAAGAAGAAAAAGCAAGCCTGTATCAAGAAAAATTAAAGCAAATTAAATTAGAATTATTAGGAGACGTTGAAAAAAATTATAGATCCGCAAAAGAAGATACGGGCGTAGCTGTGCCCGACATCTCAGACGAAGCCTCCAGAAGTTATAACCATGAATTATTGACCAACTTAGGAGAACAGGATTGGGAAAAGCTGAAACTCGTTGATGAGGCTTTAGATAGTTTTGAAAAAGGAGAATATGGAATTTGCGATAAGTGTGAAGAAGAAATTCCAGAAGCAAGATTAAATATTGTGCCTTTTGCTAAATTTTGTGTGGAATGTTTAAATAAAATTGAAAAAGAACAAGCCGCTGAAAAACATAATTCCAAGTATTAAGACAATTGTATAATCGGATTCGCTTAGATTTCGTATAAAGCCTATCGAATCGATTTAATTGAAAGGACTGAGCCAAACCGTGTCTATTAAATTTTTGTTTACATTTTTAATTTTTCTCATTTATTCCGTTTATTTCGCTTTCTTGAATCAAGGAGAAATGGATATTCGGGTAACGCAGGAAATAACTTTGAATCTTCCAAAGGTTGTTTTTCTTTTGCTTTCGGTCTTAATCGGGGTTTTGATAACCACATTATTTAGCTGGGTCCGAGGATTTAAGCGATATTTTTCCGATAGGAAAGTTCGAAAAGGTTTCCAAAAAGAGATTGACGACAGAATTCGTGGCGAACAAATTTTTGAAAAAGCAGAAAACGCTTTCGCAACTGGTAGATATGATAAGGCTCAGGGCCATTTAGAAAAACTGTTAAATGGACAACCTAATCACGTAGGGGCTCTTCTTCATTTGGGTTTGATAAAGCAAAAAGAGGGAAAGAATGAAGAGGCAATGGAATATCATTTGAAGGCTGTTGAACAAGCGCCCGATAATGTAAGAGTTTTATATAGTTTGGCAGAAGAATACTTAGAAGCGGGTAATAGCGAACAGGCTATGGTCTTTTTAAAGAAAATTAGGGACTTTGACCGCACTTCTTTAGCTCCTTTGTATAAAATGCGAGATTATTATGAAGATCAGGAAGATTGGGATAACGCTTATTTGACGCAAAAAGCTGTTCTCCCGCTGATAAGAGATAAAGAAGAGCTGATTAGCGAACAAAAGCATTATGGGAATATTATCTATTCTAAAGGGGTGGAACTTTATAAAAAAGGATCGGTAGACCAAGCTTTGGTTGAATTTAAAAAATGCATGAAAGAGGCGCCAGAGTTTGCAATGCCCTATATTTTCCTAGGAGATATCAAAAAGGCTGGCGGAAATGAAAAAGCCGCTATCAAAACATGGAAAGCTGGATTTGAAGTTGCAAGATCCTATACGTGTTTGGATCGCATTCAAAAAATATACGAAGGTACCAATAAAGCGAAGGAAGTAACGAAGCTTTATCAGGACGCAATTGCAAATTCAGTAGGAAAAGAAAAAGAAGATTTAATTTTAATTTTTGGGATGCGATTGCTTGATCAAGGAGATTTGGACGAAACCATTAAAACGCTTTCATCCGATTCTGAAAATTCCTCTCTAATCCGTAATATACTTTTAGCAAAAGCATATAATCAGAAAGAGGCTAAGGAAGAAGCGAAAAAGACGGAAGAAGTTATTTTTAATTCAGCGAAAGAATCGGTTTTTGAACTGGCTGGATTGTCCAAAAATAACGGAAATAAATAAATTATATCTCGCTACTTTCGGAAGTTAGATTTTTTACCTTGAAATAATTTGTCTAACAAGAAGATGTTTGCTTGTTTTGTTGAAAAGAGTAGCCGAAGAAACTCGCTCGTTGTTAATTACAAACTGTAGACCTAAGTCTGAATAGCTGGCGATATTTGAAGATAAAGACTTCGGGAGCCCATAAATCTCAAAAAGCTTTTTATATTCGCTTCCTAAGGTTAGTCCTGAAGCGAACTTTCCTTGAAAACTTTTCTGAGCTTCAACCACTTCTATTTTGCTGGTTCCGCTTATAACGTGCAAAAGCAACCCTACGCCTGAATATTTAAGAGCAATACTGTCCGATTCTTTTCCTGTGCCCCTAGTTGTCAAGAGGGTTTCTGGCGGGCCAAGCAACTTAAAAACTTCTCTTAACTCCATTCCTATTTTAATATTTTCCCCTAAAACCAGATTTGGTTCTCCTGCTACTGGTATTGTGAAAGTTAAAAAAAATAGAGCCAAAATCGTTTTAAGTTTTTTCATAAAACCCTTATTTTCGCTAAAACTTTAATTGGAAATTTTAGACAACCTGGTATTAAAGTTAAATTAAGATGTATTCTTTTGTAATTTTAATATACCAAGATTGGATTGCAAGAGATTTTGGGTGTAGAGATTTTCTAGACAGAAATGTGAATATTAACAATACTATCTTTAACTTTCCTTTTATTAAATAGATAAAGTACATACTTTCTATTTTTGCTTTTCCCCCTTCCCATTTTATGTCCCCTGACTGTGTATGGATTCTGGAAATAACCAAAGTTTTTTGAATTATGGATTAGGTTGCTCTATGAGTTTCTTTAGAGAAATGATTTAAAAAAAATCAAAGAAAAATTTGGAGTTTGATCCAAAATTTCGCATACCTTATATTTTTTATTGCTAGAGGTAAGTTGGCTTATAAACTGGATGGTACAAGTAATTTTTCCAAAATTTTTTTTGTTTTCTAAGCTTCAGTTTATAAAAAATATAACCGATTGATAATTAAGCCGAAATTTAATTTCGATTTTTTATGTTCATACAGGTCTATTTTTTTTCTGAAAATTTTAATTTTAAATTTCTGTATATAGGTTCGTATTTAGCCCTAAATGCAGAACTTAATGATTTAAAATGATTTAAAGTTAAATTTTAGGAGAAAATTAGTTGTAATTTATATTAAATTTGGTATAAAGGGAGTATCCAATATTATATCTTTTAGAGAAGTAGGCCATATGGACTCAGTTTTGTTTGGCGAATCTTTTTTGCTTGCGCGATTCCGCGAGTTTTATCACGAGATAATTCGTCACAAGCGAAAAATATATAGTGAGGCGGTTTCAATGAAACCGACTCCAAGTCAGGGAGAAGATCTAGACTTTGGTTCTAATCCCGTTAATCAAGTATGGAAAGAATTGCTTTTGCTATTGGAAAAGCAAGAAGCTACGGCTAGCCATATGGGGGGCGATTATATCTTAGAGAATTACAAAGAAGCCCAATTTGTAATGGCGGCATTAGCAGACGAAACGTTTTTAAATTTGCAAATTGAAGGTAAAGATTGGGAAGGAAAAGAAAATTGGCAAGCGAATTTACTAGAAATGAAGTTGCTTAAATCGCATGCGGCAGGGGATATCTTTTTTGAAAAACTTGAAAATATTTTGAGGTATAGAGATCCGATAAATACCGAATTAGCCAAGGTTTTTTTATGGGCATTAGCCCTTGATTTTAAAGGGAAATATAGAGATAACGATCAAAAAGGAAAAATTAGATTTTATAGAAGCGAATTGTTTCATTTTATTTATCAGCGGGACCCTAATATTTTAGATCAAGACTTTCATTTTTGTAATCAAGCATATGAGCATAATATGGAAGAGTCGACTTCTCTCAAATTAAAAGACCCTCGTTTATGGAAATGGGTTTTGTTAGGATCGGTTTTCCTTGCCATTATCATATCTCATTTTGTTTGGGGAGCCTTGGTTAAAGATTTAAATCAGGTTATTCAAACTATATTTCAAGAGGCCTGATTTATAATGAGCATGCGATTACTTAATGATATTTACTATCTGATTTCCCCTTATTTAGGATACTTTTTATATACCGTCCTATTTTTTGGGATTGCTATTGTTGGTTTTGTAATTGCTAAAAAAGCCTCGTCCAAAAGCGAAGATAAAGGAGATAAACCGCAGAAAGACAAACAAGTAGCTCAGAAAAAAGAAGGTCCTACTATACCCCCTTCAAATATCCGGCGATCCTTTAGTCGCGGAATGAACAAATTAAAATCAAATGTTTTAGGCGCCAATTTTCAGTACAAAATTGCATGGTTTATGGTGTTAGGGCAAAGAGGGTCTGGAAAATCCACTCTTATGTCTCATACGGGGTTAAATCTTCCAATGGGGCGCCCAGAAGCAGAAACCATGGGAAGCCGGGACGGATGTAATTGGTGGTTTTTCGATGAAGGCGTCATGTTGGATATTGATGGAGAGCTCGTCCTCCGTCGCGATGGCAAAAGCCATGATTCCAAAGGTTGGGCTGCTTTACTAGATTCTCTTATAGATAGTCGTCCGCAAAGACCCATCGATGGAGTGATTTTAACTATTCCCGCTACAGAATTGTTTGGACCTGAAAATTCTGAAGCCGATAGATCCATTGAAGCGGGAGGAAAATCTGCACAAATTTTTGAAAGATTGTACCAAGCGCAAAAAATGTTGGGAATTCGGTTCCCAGTTTATGTTGTGGTTACCAAATGCGATGCTATTCAAGGATTTAAAAGCTTTTGTGGCGAGCTACCTCAACGGTTGCGTCATGATATTTTTGGTTGGTCCAGTCCTTACACATTAGAAACCTCTTATGATTCGACTTGGTTAGACACAGCTTTTCAAAACTTGTTCAAAGATCTACACCAAATCCAATTCGAAGCGGCTGTCGACGATATTCAAGTAGATAATGGAGATAGTTTTTTTAAGTTTCCCACGGAATTTATCTCCATGAAGGAACCGCTAAAAACGTATTTTAATAATTTGTTTAAACAAAGCGTTTATCACGAACCTTTTATTTTTAGAGGTTTGTATTTTTGTGGCGATGGAGAAGGCGATGAGATTGACTCTTTTATCAAGACATCTGATTTAGCAAAACCAACGAAAGAATTATCAGAAGGTTCTGGAGATAAAGTCGATAGTATTTATTTTTTAAAAGAGTTATTTCAAAAGAAAATATTTCGTGAATATCGAATAGCTCGTCCCACTCAAAAGACTTTCAAGTCGAAAATTAAAGTTACATGGGGCTTTCGAGCTGCCGCTGTTGCCTTTGTGGGGATTTGGTTTTTTGGCATTTCAATCAGCTACGATCGGTTACAAGAGAATAAAAAACATCTCCAACCTGTTTTAAATAAGATCGAAGAAGATTTAATTGCGCTAAAGGTAGGTGGTGTAACCGATGAAGATGCGGAGCGTGATTTTTTTACAAACAGCGCTAAAAGTCTTCTGCAAGGAATGACAGAGATTAGCTCAAATAGTTTTTCATCCATTTTTATTCCAAATTCGTGGACTGGAAGCCTCGACAAAGAAATTCAAAAGGCCATGGCCTTGGCCTACGATAAAATAATTCTGAAATCTATCTACTTTGGATTGCAGGTTAAATTAGGAAAGATTATTGAAGAGAGCGACACCCTTTATTTCCGTGAGAAGGAAAAAGCTCAAGGAAATTTATATTCTTGGGAAAAATCGCCTGAGTTTATTCAACTTACTAATTTGATTAAAGATTTGGATGAATACTGGAAAAATGTCCAAAGTTACAATGGTTTAAAAAACTCTCAAAACCTGAGCGATTTAGGAAAAATCATTAAATATTTATTTGATATCAAGCTTCAAGAGGGTTTCTATAAAAATGCCTTGTTTTATCATAACGCTTTACGGGAAGTCGAATACATTGAGATTTACCCTAATAACGATAAATATTTAGTCACCATTCCAAAAGTAAGACGAGTAGCGACCAATCTGTATTCAAAAATATTTGCCTCTAACCCCCTTTTAAAGGACGTTCAAGGGTTTTCTTCTTCCCTTGAAGAAATCCAAGTTTCTAGAGTAGGGCTTAAAACTGCCGAGGAAAGAGAAGAATCTTTTAGAGATTTGTTGGTAATCATTAAAAGAATGCGAAAGCTATTAGGGAAAAAGGAGTTCGCCTGGTTATCTAAAAAAAGCTTGGATTTAGGCCTTAAGTTTGAAAAAACGATGGAAGATATAGGTTCTTCGCCATTTTTGGGTGTTGAACTAAAAAGCGAGCTCAAAGATTTAGGCCAACAGTATTTTTTGGAGTTAAAGGCGGAATTAAGTTCTCAAGAGACGGAGTTGACCGGTTCAATTTTAGATGAAGAAGGGGATAGCCAGTCTATCGTATTATCTTCTCAAATTTTAGACCTAAAATCGGTGACAGAAAAGTTTTTGAAGCAAAAGTTTATGGAGCCAGTACTAGAAAAAAGAGAATTGGTTGTCGACCTTGATCCAAATATGCAAATTCTTTGGGATACTAATTCGCTGGAGTCTGCAATTGGTCTTTACAAAAAGTTTCAAGAATTCAAAACCAACGATTTGCCAAGTTTTCCCGAACCTCTTCAGGCCAAGGTTCTTACATTAGCTAATGAACGCTTGGCGGATAATATTTTACAGCATATCGCGGAAGCTCAAGATGTTCGAGAAGCTAAGTCTGATGAGTTGACTTTTGTTCGACAAGAGGATGATTTAAGCTTGGAAATTAAAAATTTCCGCGAGAATTCGGCTTATTTAGGTCAATTAACCGATATATTAAATTCTTTGAATTATGTGGACTCTTCATGGTCATGGATGCTCTCAGAACTTTTATCTTCCCACGCCTATGTTGTTTTATCTGCTGTTGACCGATTACTGGATGAAGAATCGCTGTATAAATTTAGAGAAAATAACTTTAAATGGTGGGACGGTAGTCCAGGAGTTAGTTATGCCGCATTTGAGGTTAATGACGACAAAGAACTAGTATATTTACTGACGATACAAAGAGAGCGTGTGAAACACCTTGCCAGACAATACGCGGAGCCTCTTTTGATGTTTTTGGCCAATAGAACCATTAACCGCAAACCTACTGAAGAAAGAGTTCTTGCAAGATGGAGAGGGATTCTGAAGGAAATAGACTATTTCGAAAAGAAAAAAACCAATGGGTCAGTCAATCTTTTTGAAAAATTCGTTTTATTAGATATGAAAAATGCCTCGTCTTCAAACTGTTTTTCAACTATCCAAAGTAAAGAACCTAGGGGCGGAGACAAAGATTATTTTAGGAAGAAGCTAAGCGGCATTATAGAGAAACTTTTAATTCAATGCCAAGATTTAGCTGACGATAGAGTATTTCAGCAGTATTCGAGAATTGAAAACTTTTTCAATAGAAGTTTAAAAGGAAGATTCCCTTTTGTATCAGTCTCAAACGCGCCTCAAGCCGATCCTAAGCTTGTGCAAAAGTTTTACTGGATGTTTGATTCGTATATTCAAAATGATTTAAAGCTTTTGGAGCAAAGTACTCAATTTGGTCTTTCTGGCGATAAAGCATTAGAGTTTATTTATAAGCTAGAGGAAGCGCGTTCTTTCTTTGAACCGTTTCTCAAACAAAAGAAAAAGAAGGCTGAATCTGAACCTTTTTACTTTTTACAACCTCAATTTAGGGTTAACAGAGATTCGGAAGAAGGCGCCAATCAAATTATTAATTGGCAACTGGAAACCCCTCTCGGAAAAGCGAGTAACTGGGATTCTAAGCCAAAAAGTATCAAATGGAGATTAGGAGATCCCATTAAATTTACCTTTCGATGGGCAAAAGACGCTCCTTTTCTACCTATAACGGTGAGTCGTCCTTGGGGAAGGTTAAACGACAGAACGGTAACCTATTCTTTTGATAACTCATGGTCTTTGGCGACCGTTTTATCTCATTTTGCAGTTTCTGAGGAAGACTTTCAGGCTGGAGGAATTCGCGGAATAAATACGCTTAAGTTTGAATCTAAGACGCGGGAATGGTCGGAAGAAAAGGCGAAAAAGGAGTTTTATTTGCCTAAATCTGGAAAAGCCAAGTTTTTTGTTCGGCTTGGGGTTATTAATCCAGGGACAAAGGAATTTGTTCCCTTCCCAAATTTACCTGTAATAGCGCCTCAATTAATAAAGGAATTGAATAGTTAACCGGTAACAAAAATTTAATTTTAACAAATTAAGACCAAAATAACATTTTTTATAGTAAAATGACCCCTCAACAAAAAAACCAGTTTCTTGATTTACCGAAGTTGTTAGCTCCTATTTCTAGAGAGAAGCCCGCTGGGGATTACTTACTTTATGAAGGGACTTACGATCAAGTTCGAGAATCTAGAAGGGAAGACGATCCAGGTTTAGATCAGGGAGTTTGGACCACTGATTTGAAAAAGGCAGATTGGGGGCGAGTTCAAGGTTTATGTTTAGATGCCCTTTTAACGAAATCGAAAGATGTTCAATTAGCCGCATGGTTAATGGAGTCCTGGCTTCAGTTAGAAGGTTTTTTGGGCTTGCGAAAAGGTTTGGAGGTTTTGTGTAATGTGACTATGGAGTTTTGGGAAGACGTTCACCCACAACTTGAAGGCGACGATTTCGAGACTCGCACCGCTCCTTTTTATTGGATTAATGATAAATTATCGGTTCGATTAAAGTTGTCGCCTCTAGTAGAAAAAGGCGCCCAGCAACTAAAAGGTTTATCTTTTTCGGATTGGCAAAAGGCAAGTAAAAACGAAAATTTAATTAGAAAAGGACAATTAGATCCAGCAGACGAAACGGTAAATGTTTTTACTCAATCGAAATTTTTAACAGAATGCGCTTTATCTCCTAATAATTTTTATTCGGAGCTTTCGAGCAATCTTTCGGAGAGTATTGAGTTATCTCAAAAATTAGAATCTTTTCTGGATGAAAAATGTGGAAGAGATTCTCCAAGCCTTATTGGTTTTAGAGAAACGCTTGAGACGATTCTTCGGCTAGTTGATGAAACAATTAAACCTAGATTAGGAATTTCACAGGAAGAAGGACCCGAGAAACCTACAAAATCTTTGGAAAAGAAGATGGAAAAGAAAACGGTTACAGTTCCGCCTCCAGAGGGAGGTTCTACAGTTCAAAATCGGGCGGAAGCTTATCGCATGTTGCAACAAGCAGCGGATTATTTATTACTAACTGAGCCTCATAGTCCCGCTCCATATCTGGTAAAGCGCGCTGTTTCTTGGGGGAATATGAGTTTGGCAGAGCTTCTAAATGAAATTGTTAAAGACGAAACTGATATGCATATGATTTTTGAATTATTGGGAATGAGAACGTTAGATGACTCTGCAAATGATGATGATGATTATTAAAGTTTAAATAAATAATTGTGATTTGAACAAATAATGAAACAAAGAGGTTTAAAGAAGTAGATTAAAGTTTTAATAGTAGGAAATTTTAAAAATGGCGTTTTTTTTTATCAACCTTAGAAATAAGGAGGGGATATGTCTGAAAGTATTCAGCATAAACTAGACCGCGTTCGCCCTCCGCGGGTGCAAATTACATATGACGTGGAGACCTTGGGCGCGATCCAAATGAAGGAGCTTCCCTTTGTTATGGGGATCATGGCAGACTTAGCGGGAAAAGATAAAGATCTTGCTGATATGGAAGCACGAGATAAAGAGTTTGAGGCAGAAGATGATTATGAAAAAGTGGCAGAGGGGTACCTCCCTTTGCCAAAACTTCCCGACAGAAAGTTTGTCGAGATTGACAGAGATAATTTCAATGGTGTTTTGGAGTCTCTGTTGCCGCATTTACAATTTACGGTTCCAAACAAGTTAGTTGAAGGGGACGAAACAACTGATTTGGCTGTAGATCTTTATTTTAAAAGTATGGATGATTTTGAGCCTGTAAAAGTTATTAAACAAATTCCAGCGCTTAAAAAATTGTATATGGCTAGACAACATTTGTCCGATCTGGCCGTTAAATTAGAAGGAAACGATAAGCTAAATAGCTTGTTGACCGAAGTTGTTGAAAATACGGCAGGTCTTGAAGAAATGAAAGCGGCAAAGGAAACTGAGTCCGAGCCCGATAACGAATAATTAAGGAGAAGAAAAATGGCAGAAGAAACCGAAGGCGGCGTGGCTGAATTAAGCCTAGTCGATCGAATCCTTGAGGAAGGTAAACTGGCGCGGGATAAGACCAATAAAGATCAAGTTAAATATGGTAAAGATCTTGTCAGCGAATTTGCCACTCAAATTTTGGACGAGGGTATGGCCGTAGATAAAGATACCCAAAAAATGCTTAAAGAGCGCATTGCAGATATTGACAAATTAATTGTCGATCAATTAAACGAAGTTCTGCATCATGCAGATTTTCAAAAGCTGGAAGGTTCTTGGAGAGGTTTGCATTATTTGGTAATGAAAACCGAAACTGGAACTATGCTTAAACTCCGACTCCTTAATATCACTAAAAACGAAATGCAGAAGGATTTGGAGAAAGCCGTAGAGTTTGACCAAAGCTCGCTTTTCAAGAAGATTTATGAAGAAGAGTACGGTACCCATGGCGGTCATCCTTATTCTTGTTTAATGGGTGATTTTGAGTTTGCTCGTCATAACAATGATTTTATAATTTTAAATAAAATGTCTGAAGTTGCCGCAGCCGCTCACGCGCCATTTATTGCGGCCGCTGATCCTGGATTATTCGATTTAGATTCTTATACCGAGTTAGGCGTTCCCCGGGATTTGGCTAAGACTTTTGAAAGCTTAGAATTGATTAAGTGGAGATCTTTTCGAGATAGCGAAGATTCTCGTTATGTAACTCTTACTCTTCCACGAATTCTAATGCGACTACCCTATGGTGAAAAAACGGTTCCTGTGGAAGAATTTGCTTCTTTTGAAGAGGACGTAGACGGATCCGATCATAAAAAATATTTGTGGGGTAACTCTGCATATGCAATGGCAGAAAGAATTACTAACGCTTTTGCTCTGTATAAATGGTGCGGCGCTATTCGTGGTGTTGAAGGTGGCGGAAAGGTGGAAGGATTGCCTACCCATACTTTTAAAACTACCGATGGAGATATTGCTCTTAAATGCCCAACCGAAGTTGCTATTACCGATCGTAGAGAAAAAGAAATTAGCGACCAAGGAATGATTTCCCTAGTTCATTGTAAGGGAACTGATTATGCGGCATTTTTTGGCGGTCAAACCTGTAATAAGCCAAAAATTTATAATTTGGATGCGGCTAACGCTAACTCTAGGCTTTCGGCACAATTGCCTTATATTTTAGCGGCATCGCGTTTTGCGCATTATTTGAAAGTAATTATGCGTGATAAAATTGGTTCTTTTTTGACGGCCGGTCAGGTTTCTAGTTATTTAAATAACTGGATTGCTAGCTATGTTCTTTTAAGCGATGAAGCGGGCCAAGAAACTAAGGCGCAATTTCCGTTGCGAGAAGCTCGGGTTGATGTTGCCGAAATTCCTGGAAAACCTGGTTGTTACAAAGCGGTTGTTTTCTTGCGACCTCACTTTCAACTTGATGAATTGACTGCCTCTATTAGATTGGTTGCGGAATTACCTCCGCCTGCCGAATAATAGGTTTTGGCTTCCGGAACGCCCTGTTGGGCGAACCGGATGGGTTAAGGTATAATCAGTTGACACAAATTGTTTTCGATTTTTTTATTTAGGAGAGCGCTATGCCTCAAAATATGTTTATGAAAATTAAGGAGATTCCCGGCGAAAGTACAGATGGGACCCATGCCGGGGAATATGAAATCCTTTCTTATAGCCATGGAGTGTCTCAACCGACATCTCCTACGCGAAGTACATCTGGTGCGGCTACTGTCGAAAGGTGTTTCCATCAGGATTTTTCTATTGTTAAGTATATGGATATAGGAACGCCTGATTTAAATCTATTCTGCTGTCAAGGAAAACCAATTAAAGAAATTGTGATTACTTGTTACAGAGCGGATGCTGTAGGTGAAAAGGCCGTTGAATATATGAAATATACGATGAACGATTGTATCATTTCATCTATTTCAGTTAACGGTGGAGGCGGGGATATCCCCACCGAATCGATTACCTTCAATTATGCGAAAATTACTTGGAACTATTTACCGCAGAAAGAAGGTGGCGGAGCGAAAGAAGGAAACAAACAGTCTGGATGGGATCTATTCAAAAACGTCAAGGTCTGATGAATGCCTTCTTTTAAACCAGAGGATAACGTTAGGGCGGCTCTTTTTGATCGTTTGATTGATTTTGAACCTGAAATTCGAAAAGAGCCTCGCCCCTTACGGAGTATGAATGTAAGGGAGCTTTATATGTCTGTCCTCCAAGAGTTGAATAGATTGCTCAACTCAAGATGTCCGCTTACTTTTGATAAGTTAGAAAATCGGGAACGAACTACTATTGATTATGGAGTTCCCGACTTTTCAGCTTTCAACCCACAAAGCTTAGACGATCAAAAACAATTGGCGAAAAATATTAGAGATACTATTTCCGTCTATGAACATCGTCTTCAAGATGTCCGAATAAAGGTTGAAGAATTTGTCGACGACAAAAAAGCGTTGATGGTAAAAATTGAGGGCACTCTGGCGTTTGAATCAGTCCGGGAGCCCGTTTCCTTTCCGTTAGTTATTAGTGAAAAAGGGGAAAAGGTAACTGTAGATGCCAATCCAGGATGATCGCCTGATTTATTACCAAAGAGAATTGGCTTACCTTAGGAACATGGGTAAATTATTTGCCCAATCCTATCCTAAAGTTGCCGGTAGATTAGATTTAGATACGGAGCAATCCAAAGATCCATACGTAGAGCGTTTGATTGAATCTTTTGCATTTTTAACAGCAAGGATTCATAGAAATATAGACGACGAATTCCCCGAAATTGGAGCCGCCCTTTTAAACGTTTTATATCCTCACTTTATCGATCCAGTACCTTCGTTTTCTATAGCAAAATTTGAGCCGGACCCCACTCAAGGTAAGTTAACTTCCGGTCACTTAATAAATAAAAATACCGCCTTATTTGCTCAGACGGAGCAAGGTGACATGTGCCGATTTAGGACCTGTTATCCTGTAACTTTATGGCCTGTAAAAGTGACTTCTGCCGCCTTTGAGCCTTCTGAAAATTACGATTACTTAGAGGGAATTGATAGAGCGGCAACCGTTTTGAGAATTCGAGTAGAGAGTTCAGGTTCTTTTAAAGAACTAAAAATGCAAAGCCTTCGCTTTTTCATAAATGGAATAAATTCAGTTGCCAATGAATTATATGAACTTTTATTTAATCAATTTTTTTCCATTTATATTCTGCCGGATTATAAAAAAAACGCAGAAGGTAAGCAAAAGTTTATAAAGTTAAAAGATGACTCCCTGAGTACTGTAGGATTTGAGCTAGACGAAGATATTCTTCCCTATCATAAGTTCACTCATCCTGGGTATAGACTTCTTCAAGAATATTTTACGTTTCCTGAAAAATTTTTGTTTTTTGATTTAAATAACTTAGATGTTCATGAAGCTAAAAAGTCTTTTGAAATCGTTGTTTTATTAAATAAAAGACCACGCGATAAACTGCACATTAACGAAGAAACTTTTCAGCTAGGGTGTTCGCCCATTGTCAATTTATTCAGGAGTACTTCAGAGCCTATTCGTGTCGATCAATTACAATCAGAGTACCCTCTAGTTTCAGATATTCGCAGGGAAAGAATCATGGAAATTCATTCGATTCATAAGGTTTCAGGTTCCAGTGATCCTGCATCGGAGTCTCAGGTTTACAAACCTTATTTTTCGTTTGATCATGAAATGGAAGAAAGTGGCGGTCATGATGCTTTTTGGTACGCTAGACGGCGGGTTTCAGGAAAGCCAGGCGTGCCAGGTTCTGAAATGTTTTTAACTTTTTTGGATTTAAAGTTTAATCCGGCAATGCCTCCAAGCGAGATGGTATTTGCTCATACTCTTTGCACCAATCGTGATTTGGCCGCTCAATTACCAGAAGATGCAGAACTACAGATTGAAGAAAGCGCTCCTTTGGCTTATATCGCTTGCTTGAAAAAACCCACGCCACAGCTAAACCCATCAGTGGATGGGTCTACCCTTTGGAAGCTGATTTCACATTTGTCTTTAAATCATTTATCTTTGACCGACAATAATAAGGGGCTTTTTGCTCTTAGAGAAATACTTCGTTTATATAGCTACTCAAAACGCCAATCTGTGGATCAACAATTGCTTGGTATTGCTGAATTGAAATCTCGTAAAGTTGTCCGAAGAGTTCAAGACGAAGCATGGAGAAAATTTTGCCAGGGAACCGAAATCACTCTTGTTTTTGATGAAACTCAATATGGGGGGAATAGCCCGTTTATTTTAGCTTCGGTGCTCAATAGATTTTTCCCTTTATATTCTTCAATCAATTCTTTCACACAATTAATCGCAAAAAGTAAACAACGCGATGGAGAATGGAAACGATGGCAACCTATGGTTGGAGAGAAAAATCTTCTGTAAAAGAAGGTCTTTTCCGAGAAGGAAGTCGATTCGAGTTTTTCCAAGCGGTTAAACTTCTAGAAATAATATATAAAGACCGCCTTCCCGTTGGCGAGGAAACCTCAGATCCCATTAAAGCTGCAGTTTGGTTTCAAGGAAAAACTAGCTTGTCTTTTCCGCCGGGCGATATTGATGGATTTGATATTCCAGAGAAGAAAAAACCGCCTTTGTCTTTTTATCCCAACGAAAATGATGAGCTTGATATGCCTCAGGGGAAAAAACCCCTGCGAATGCGAGTTAACTTCATGAGTTTGACAGGCGCCTTGGGTCCATTGCCGCAAGCGTATACTGAACTTGTATTAGAGCGTATTCGGGCTAAAGATACTGCTCTCCGCGATTTTTTAGATATTTTTAACCATAGATTAATTTCTTTAGCGTATCTAGTCCGAAAGAAATTTCGACCGGGATTTGAGTTCTCCCGTCCAGATGAAAGTTTATTTTCGCAATTTCTATTTTCTTTGATAGGAATGGGTACCCCAGGCTTAAAAAAGAAAATGGAAGTAAAAGACCGAGCTCTTTTATTTTACGCGGGTCTTCTAGCGATGCAGCCTAGATCCATGGTTGGCTTAGTTACCATTTTGGAAGACTACTTTGGAGTAAAAGTGAAAGGGGAATCTTTTTGCGGCCAATGGCTTTGTTTGGAGAATGATCAATGGACTCAAATAGGAAAGTTGTTGGGTCAGAATCAATTATTAGGGGATTCCGCCATACTTGGTAGAAAGGTGTGGGATCAACAATCCAAGTTTAAACTTATATTTGAGCCTTTAACTTTTAGCCAATATTCAAACTTTCTTCCTTCTGGCAATACCTTTGTTTCTCTTCGCGAATTGGTTAAATTTTACACCAGAGATGAATTAGATTTTGATATAACTCTAGAACTGAATAAAGCTGAGGTTCCCGAAAGTAAAATTGGGGCTCGATCAGGTTTCCGGTTGGGTTGGACTTCGTTTATTAAAAGTAAGGATAGGGAATTGAATTTTAACCCGCGTACAATTACTATATCTTCAAGTAGGCATGTTATTAATAATATTTTCTGTTACTGGGAACCTGGGCTTAATGTAAAAGAAAAGTTTTAAGTTCTATTTTATAATAAGGAGTCGTCAATATAATAAATTACATAAAAATTTTTAATTCCTAGTTATTTGGCTTAAATAACCAATATCAAAAAAGGTTTTTTAACGGTCAAGTTTTTTTAGGATATTAATTTTGGACTTCTAATCCCTCCACCACTAAATTTCTTGCAAACACTCCCATGAGTAAAGACTTAAAAAATCTAATTGCCAAGTTAAACCCCATTTGCCGAAATAGTCTTGAACAGTCTGCGGCTCTATGTGTTTCTCAGACTAATTATAATATTGAGATTGAGCATTTTTTTCTGAGATTACTGGATATACCCGACTCAGATTTATTTAGGCTGTTACGATATTATGAAGTGAGCAGCTCTCGAGTCACTCGTGATTTAACGGCGGCAATGGATCAATTTAAAAGAGGGAATCAACGCACGCCCGCTTTTTCTCAGCATGTGTTGGAATTGCTACAAGAGGCCTGGGTTATTTCATCTCTCCATTTTGGAGGAGAAGATATCCGAACTGGCGCATTGTTAATGGCATTGCTACAAAGAGAATCTCTTCGCGGTCTTATTGTGGAATCTTCCCCCTCGTTGTTGCAAATTCCCCGAGACCGATTACGTGAGGACATTTTTGAATTAATAAAAGGTTCCAAAGAAGATAAGCAAAAAAAGCAAGAAAAGTCGATAAATGAAGAAGACTCGATTGATGATGAGCCTGACTCGATACAAGTAAAAGAAAACCAAAGTTTAGCTGACGATTCCGCAGAAATGGGAGACCCTAAAACCCCTGCGCTAAATAAGTTTACCTCCGATTTGACTCACAAGGCAAAAAAAGGAGAAATTGATCCTATACAAGGACGCGATGCAGAAATACGCCAAGTTATAGATATATTGACTCGAAGAAGGCAAAATAACCCCATTTTAACGGGCGAACCGGGCGTTGGGAAGACCGCAATTGCCGAAGGTTTTGCATTGAGGATTGTTAAAGGAGATGTCCCGCCAGCTCTTAAAAATGTTTCTCTTCGATCTCTTGACCTAGGTTCTCTGCAAGCGGGAGCTGGAGTGCGAGGAGAGTTTGAAGAGCGCCTTAAAACAGTTATCAAAGAAGTTAAATCTTCGCCCAAACCCATTATTTTGTTTATCGATGAAGCCCATTCCTTGATTGGCGCCGGTGGTTCCGCAGGACAAGGAGATGCCGCCAACTTGATAAAGCCCGCTTTAGCTAGAGGCGAACTCCGGACAATTGCCGCTACCACTTGGTCTGAATATAAAAAATATTTTGAAAAAGATCGCGCATTGGCAAGGCGATTTCAAGTAGTTTCCGTAAAAGAACCTGAAGAAAGCGTGGCTATTAATATGTTGCGCGCTATGGCAAAACATTTAGAAAAACATCACAAAGTGTGGATATTTGATCAAGCCGTTCAAGATGCGGTTAAACTGTCTCATCGATATATTTCTGGAAGGCAACTGCCAGATAAAGCCGTTAGCGTTTTAGATACAGCTTGCGCTAGAGTTGCCATTGGTCAAAATGGCACTCCTCCGCTTGCAGAAAATGCCGCTAGGCATATTGAAATTCTTGAATTAGAAATTTCGGGATTAAAAAGGGACAACGCTGCGGGACAGGATCGATCTGCCCGAATTGCCGAGTTAATTGAAGAGCTTGAAGGCGCAAAAGTTGAAAGGGATAAGATTGCCGCCATTTGGAAAAAAGAATTGAAAGCGGTAGAAAAAATAAAAACCATTCAAGACCGAACATTTAAATTAGAAAAAGAGTATGAACGTAATAATTCACAGGAGACCCAAGAAGAAATCCGCAAGGCGAAGCGGAATGCATTGCGGTTAAAAAAGGCCTTAGAATCTTACCAAGGAGACGAACCAATGGTTCCTGTTTGCGTTGATTCTAGAGTGGTTGCTTCTGTTATTTCCGGTTGGACTGGAATTCCCGTCGGTAAAATGATGGCCGATGAGATCCAAACCGTTCTAGGTTTAAAAACCATTATGGAGAAACGTATTATTGGGCAATCTCCCGCGATTGATACTATTGGTAAACGAATTCGCACGTCTCGGGCTTTTTTAGACGATCCAGGGAAGCCAATAGGAGTTTTTCTTCTTGTTGGACCTAGTGGAGTGGGTAAAACAGAAACCGCATTGGCTCTTGCCGATATTCTATATGGCGGCGAGAAAAATCTAATTAAAATTAATATGTCCGAATACCAGGAGCCTTATACCGTTTCAAATTTAAAAGGAGCTCCGCCAGGATATGTCGGATATGGCCAGGGTGGCGTGTTAACCGAGGCGGTTCGAAGAACCCCATATAGCGTTGTTTTGCTGGATGAAGTTGAAAAAGCTCACACGGATGTTACAGAGGTTTTTTACCAGGTATTTGATAAAGGATCTATGGAAGACTCAGAAGGCTTAACGGTAGACTTCAAGAATACTGTTATTCTTTTGACCTGCAACATAGGAACCGACGTTATAATAGAAGCTTGTAGCGGGAGTAGAAAAAATGTGGATGTAAAAGAGCTGGAAAATAAAATTCGACCCTTGTTATTACAGCATTTTAAACCCGCTTTTTTAGGTAGGTTAGTAATAGTTCCCTATTACGCTTTAGGTGAATTGGAAATCAGCCAAATCGCCCGTTTGAAATTGGATAAAATCCAAAAAAGATTTAAGGAAAATCATCGGGCAGATTTCATATACGGTGAAGATTTAATATCCGTTATCGCCCAAAGGTGTTCTGAAGTTGATAGTGGCGCGCGAAATGTAGATCATATTTTGACCCACGCTTTGTTACCGCAACTTTCTTCATCCGTTTTGGAAAGAATGGCGGACGAAATCGAATATTCGCAAGTCGAAGTTTCTTTAGACTCTGATGAAAATTTTGTTTTTAATTTTAAATAAAATGGAAAAGTAGGTTATGGCCCTCACACAAGACAATTTGGATATAACCCTTACTACCCCTTTGGGCAAAGATAAACTTATTATCAAGCGCTTTAGCGGAGAAGAAAAAATTTCTGGCCTTTTTAGATTTTATTTAGAAATGATTTCGGACGCAAACGATTTGAGTTTCGAGAAAATTGTGGGGAAAGACGTAACTGTAACCATGAAATTAGCGGAATCGGGCGAAAGATATTTTCATGGAACTGTGGGTAGATTTGTACAAGCAGGCGGAGACGAAAAGAACACCACTTACTTAGCCGATGTTTATCCATGGTTTTGGATGCTTACTCTAACCCGAGATTCTAAAATTTTCCAAAATAAATCCGTCCCAGATATTATCGAGCAGATTTTTAAGGATAGTGGTTTTACAGATTTTAAAAATAGTTTGACTAAAACTTATCAGCCGCGAGAATATTGCGTTCAATATCAAGAAAGCGCTTTTGATTTTGTTTCTCGTTTGATGGAAGATGAAGGGATTTTTTATTTTTTTGAACATGAGAAAAGTAAACATACTTTAGTTATGGCTGACGATTCTAGCGCACATAAGCCTTGTCCAAATATAGCTGAGGTACGTTTTGGTCGTTCAATGGCGAGCGCACAAGAAGACGACATTTTGGTTCAATGCACCTTTGAACAAAATGTAGCCACTGGAAAATATGATATGGACGACTATGATTTTGAAACTCCGGCTACTGATTTAATGGTGAAAGCAACGGGAAAAGCTAGCAAAATGAGGGTGTACGAATATCCTGGAGGTTTTGTTAAAAAGGATGCTGGAGAAAAACGTGCAAACGTAAGATTGGAAGGTCGAGAATATCCCATAAAAATGTTAACAGGAGCGGGATATTGCAGGGATTTTCGACCTGGATTTAAGTTTGATTTAAAAGAACATGCTAGAACCGATATGAATAGTTCTTACGTTTTAAGTCAAGTTGTTCATTCTGGAACACAAGAAGAATATTCGAATTCATTTCGAGGGTTTCCCGCTACTGTTCCCTTCAGACCCGCTATGGCTACTCCTAAACCATTTATCCCAGGTACTCAAACCGCCGTTGTTGTGGGTAAGAGTGGCGAGGAAATTTGGACTGATAAATATGGTCGGATCAAAGTCCAATTTCATTGGGACCAGGAAGGAAAAAAAGACGAAAACAGCTCTTGTTGGATTCGTGTTTCTTCTAGTTGGGCGGGGAAAAGTTGGGGGAATATTTTTATTCCAAGAATAGGGCAGGAAGTAGTTGTTAGTTTTGTCAATGGCGACCCCGATCGCCCTTTGGTGACTGGATCTGTATATAATGCTACGCAAACCGTTCCTTATGCTCTTCCAGCGAATTCAACTAAAAGCACATTGAAATCGGATTCGTCTAAAGGAAGTGGAGGTTTTAATGAAATACGGTTTGAGGATAAAAAAGACTCCGAAGAAATTTATGTCCACGCCCAAAAAGATATGAACATAACGGTCGAAAACGATCGAGTAAAAGAAGTTTTGAACGATGAGACCAACACGATTACAAAGAATCGAAAGACTACAATTCTTGAAGAGAATGATACTTTAGAGATTTCAAAAGGAGATCGTACTTTTTCTGTTAAAAAAGGAAAAGAAGTTTATTCCGTGAAAGGAAAACGGACTCTAAATATAGATGATGACGAAGCGCATAATAATAAAAAGAATTTTGTTCATAAGGTTAAAGGCAATTATACCCTGGACGTAACTGGAACAATTACCATTAAAGCCGGCGGCGATATCACAATAAAGGGAAGCAAAGCGGTTACGATACAATCTGGAAAAGATATGACTTGTAAGTCGGGGGCGGCCATGAATCTCAAATCCGCTACAGCTTATACCGCTAAAGCTGGCACTGAGATGACAAATAAGGCCGGCACGAATTTGACAAATCAAGCTGGCGTGAATTTAACAAATAAAGGCGGCGCTAATAGCGACAATACCGCGGGCGCCATAATGACCATCAAAGGTTCTATGACCAAGATCAATTAAATAAAAATGACAGCTGAAGAGAATAAAAAGGTTAGTGAAGAACCCGAAATGGAAGAAGCCGCCTCGGTTCTCGAGGAGCCTATTGATGGCGAACAAGAGATTTTTGATGATGAAAATAAGCTAACGGAGAAATTTACTTTAGTTAATGGAGAAAAAGAAGGCGAAGCTTTTATTTACGAGGATGAAGGTTGGGTTTTAAATAAGGTCCATTTCAAAAAAGGACTATTGCATGGCGAATCGGTCCTATTTTCCGGAGAAAATAAGATATCTGAAAAAGTAAATTATGAAAATGGCGTTTTAGACGGAAAATATGAAAAGTTTGACGATGAGGGAAAAATACTAGAAAGAGGAACTTATCGCGCAGGCAAACTCGATGGCGAATCTATCTCTTATGAAGAAGGTGTTGTTTCGCAAATTGCTCATTACAAAGATGGTCGGCTTAACGGTGAAATGGTTTTGTTTAATGATGAAGAAGTTTCTTCAAAAATCAATTTTGTAAAAGGTAAATTAGAAGGTCCCGCTTATTCATACACAAATGGTCAGTTGAAAGCAAAATGGTTTCACAAAAATGGTAAACGACACGGCGAGTATACCGTTTATGGAGAAAATGGCGAGCCGATTTCTAAATCTGGTTTTAAAGACGGAAAAGCCGAGGGTGAATCGTTAGTCTTAGACGAAGAAGGCAAAATAATCCAAAAAAGTTTATTCAAAAATGGAAAGCTTGAGGGCGAATTTTTTGAATTTTATTCAGACGGAACTCCTCGAACGAAATCTTTTTACAAAAATAATAAGTTGGAAGGAGAATTGATCCGCTATCAGCCGGATGGCAAAATTGCAGAAAAATCGGTTTTTTCCAATGGCGAGAAAAAAGGCAAAACCATTAAATTTGACGAAAAGGGAAAAGAGAAGAAATCTTCAGAAGAAGGTTCTTTTTTGGATAAACTTTTTAATTGATAAAAATTCTTTTAGTTTCATGAATGTATTGTTTCTGGAAATTGATTCGGACAGAAATTGGGCTTTAGCCTCTATTGGTCCAGCTTGCATTGGAGCCTACATACGTCAAAAGGGGCATGATTGTTCGCTGATTAGGGTTTCTCCCGACGAACCTATCGATAGTTTATTAATAAAAGTCAAAGACAAAAAACCTGATATTTTAGCCTTATCATTGACGAGCCGGCAGTGGATTCGAGCCAGCGAAGTTGTGCGCGACTTAAGAAAAAGTTTAGACATCCCTGTTATAGCTGGAGGTCTCCAGGCCACATATGATTCTGAAACTGTTATTAATTCCGCTGGGTTTGATTATGTTTGTTTGGGAGAAGGAGAAGAAGCGATGGCGGAGCTTTTGGATTATTTAGGACGAGGAGAAAAAGTTTTACCTAACTCAATAGAAAATATTTGGGTACGAGGAGGTTCTAAACCCCTAGTGCGTCGTCCAATTCCTTTCCTAGATTCATTGCCATTTATGGCGCGCGATCTTTTGGATGAACAGGAAGGCGTTGTGCATATTTGCACGCAAAGAGGGTGCCCGTTTCCTTGCTCCTATTGTGCAGCGGCAAGTACTTTAGAACTTTATGAAGGTAACGAATATGGAAGAAGACGCTCTTGTCAAAATGTTATAGACGAACTTATTGACATCAAGAAAACTACGCCTCTTAATTTTGTTATTTTTGAAGACGACACGTTTACTATCGATAGAAAATGGGTTCGTGAATTCTGTAGACAATATGGATCGGAAATAGGCGTGGGTTTTTCGCTTCATGCAAGAGTTGAAACCATGACATTAGAGATGGTAGAAGAACTGGCCAATGCAGGTTGTCAGCACATCGTGTATGGAGTTGAGAGCGGTAGCTATCGCGTTAGGAAAAATATAATGAAGCGTCCTGTTACTAACGAACGTTTTTTAGAGGTTTTTAATTGGTCTAAACGTTTTGGTATTCGCGTTATAGCTAATTTTATGTTGGGGGTGCCTGGAGAAACCAAGCAAGATATAGATATGACTCTAGATTTTATAACAGAATTAAAACCAGACGATTTCGCTTATTGTGTTTTTTATCCCTTCCCGGGAACGGCTTTATTTAGATTATGTAAGGAAAAAGGCTATCTTCCAGAAACCTATAAGGAGTTACCGGCGAATCACAGACAATCAATTCTGTCTCTTCCCGATCTTACAAAAGAGGAAATTGCATCGTATTATGACCGATTCACGGAGGTCAGAGAAAAAAATTATTTGAGACAATATGGCAGTTTGTTGGATTTTGAAGGGCAACGCTTAGCGCTAGATGGGATAAAAGAAAGCGCCGCTTTAGGATAATTAGCTTAAGAAAAATATTTGATGCAAGATGCATAATTTGTAAACTTCGTTTGATTTCTTTAATCTTGAACAATTGGAAAATGACATGCCAAAACGCGTTTCATTAAAGAAGGAAGAAATATTAGTATCCCCGGAAACACTCGAAGTGGGAGGTAGAAAGATAGATCTCCCTTCTGGTCGGTCAATTTCTATAAGAATTGATGAGGAGGAAGAGATAGAAGTTTTTTCTCCAGATGGAAGATTAGAACTGAAAATTAGACTGACTGAGGAAGGTCCCACGTTATCGTTAGAAAGTGGAAAGTTAGATTTAAAAGCTTCTGAAAATATTTCTTTGAAAGCAAAGAAAGTTGAAATAAAAGCCGAGGAATACGTGTCTTTGGAAAGTGGTGGCAAATTAAAAATTGATTCTGAAAAACAAATGGATATACGATCGACTGAAAACGTGAAAGTCGTCGGAAAATTGATTTATTTGAATTGAAGGAGGAAAAAATTATGCCCGCAGCCGCTCGTGTAGGCGATTTAGTAAAGCAAGATGGAGCCCATTGTCATGCGCCTATTCACCCTCCAGCTCCCAGTCCAACTCCAGTTGGTCATCCAGCGATGCCTTTAGCTATAGTAACGGGCGCTTTTACGGTGCTAATTGGAAATATGCCTGCCGCAAACGTAGGAAGCATGACAATTCCCTGTGTATTAGCCGGGTGTGTTCCAGGTGGACCTGGAAATGTCGTTAAAGGTTCAAGTACTGTAATGGTTGGTGGTCCTCCCGCCGCAAGAGTTGACGATATGACTGCTCACGCAAGTTGTGTGGCTCCGATACCAGGTCCGACCGGAAAAATTCAAGCTCCAGGTTGTCCAACTGTCATAATAAACGGTTAGTTCTTTGAAATTACGACATTTTGAAACCTTAAAACCAATTTGTCCTCTTTGTTTACGTAATTCTTCAAAGGATAGTTTATTAAACTTAAAAGCGGTCCATCGCGAAGTTAAAGGCGATATTTATGAAGGAGTTTTGGTCTGTTCCGATTTAGGATGCCAGAGTGAGTATCCCATTATAGACGGAATACCCGTTATCCTCCCCGACCTGAGATCTTATATTTCACAATTTATTTTCCCAATTATGGCGCGAAACGATTTGGGAGAAACTATTGAAAGTATTCTTGGCGATTGTTGTGGACCTGGGTCGGCCTTAGATGTTCATCGGCAGCATTTAAGTTCTTATGTTCATGGTCATTATGGCGACTTGGACCCTGTAGAAGATAAAGAGGATGATGCAATGCCGGGCGGAATTGCAACCCTCCTTAGAGGAGGTTTGGAATTAGTTGAAGAAATTCCTCCTGGTCCAGCGATTGATATTGGATGTTCTGTTGGCCGTTCCACCTTTGCTTTAGCTGAAAAAACAGACGACCTTGTATTAGGAGTCGATCTTAACTTTTCAATGTTAAGAACCGCATGGGATGTATTGAATACCGGTTCGGTTTCCTACCCTAGGCGCAGAGTGGGTATGGTATTTGATCGACGGGAATTTTGCGTAAATTTTTCCAACCGAGATCGTGTCGATTTTTGGGCCTGCGACGCATTGACGCTACCTTTTACCGGTTCCAGTTTTGCCTTTGCTTCTAGTTTAAATCTAATAGACTGCGTCTCGTCTCCTCATGAACATTTGACGAGTTTAGAAAGAGTTCTATCCGACTACGGAAAGGTTTTGATTGCTTCGCCGTATGATTGGTCTTCTTCCGCTACCGCAGTCGAAGCTTGGATAGGTGGGCATTCGCAAAGATCCGAAAAAAGAGGCGAAAGTGAGGCTCATATTAGAGATTTATTTAAAGATGGGAGCAATCCTGCGCGTGTTGAAGGGCTCAAACTAATTGCTGAAAAAGACGCAGAACCTTGGGCCGTAAGGTTGCATGAGAGAAGCGTTATGAAGTATCAAGTACATTTACTAGCCGCTCAAAAAGAGATCTCGAAGTAAGAATCTTCGTAGAGAGGGATGTTAGCATTGAGAATTCAAATTGAAAAAAGTTCTTTTGAGATTCCCCAGGGTTTCGAAATTCAAAAGTTTGATATTGCTAACGCTCTAGACCTTTCAAAACTCAATAACAATTCGCAAGTCGGAGGGGTTGTGGTTGTTTTAGTAAAACAAGCCACAGGGTTAGGCGATAAGATGACTTATATTCATAAGAAATCCGACCTGAATCCAAATTTTTATTCGCCTGTTATGACATTAAACTTTGTTTCTCGAGAAGATTCCCCAAATCCTCTGGAATATTTAAAAGAAGCGACGAAATCTTTTCTTTCCATGCTGCCTGAAGCAGAATCTCTTTTTTGTGTTTCCGATAGAATAGGCGAAAACTCAGCAGCCAAAGCACAAATCGAATTTGGTGAAGATTCTCGTTTATGTTATTTGGGGTTTGTATGGCAATGGGATCCAGTATTATTTCACTCTTCGATTATTTTACCTATTGTCAGAACGCAAGAAGGTTGGATGGCCCTACGGGAATTTTCAGAATCCGTTTGTTGGGAGGAAGGAAGAAAAGATTACGGTAAATTTAAATCTGCAGTATTTACAACATCCTATGAGAAAAGAAAACCAAAAGCCGGGAAACAGTTTCCTATATAAAGATTAATCTATTAACTTTAAAGTAATATTTATTTAGAACGGTATTTCTGCCATTCCCCCCATGCGATTATGGCCAGCCCCAATAGTATAATCCAAGAAGGTTTTAAACTATCATCGGGTTTACTGAACACAAGTACGCACATGAAGATAACGCCCGCCATTGCTATTGTAAGTCCTGTATAGACGTTCTCCATCCCACTCGTAAAAAGGGCGGGATTTTTTAATTCCCTTTTTACTTCAGGTCTTAACTCTACTTTCCACATGTTGTTAGATTATCCATTTTTATTTAAAAGCGAAGGATTGAAACTGCCAGATCGGTATCCTTCAATATCTATAGTTACAAATTTAAAGCCAAGTTTTTTAAATTTGAGTCCAATTTTATCAGAAATCTTTTCGGAAAATAATCGAGGTATTTCTTCAGGCGGTAATTCTATTCTTGCAATGTCGCCATGATGACGGACTCGAACTTGAGAAAAATTAAAGGAAATTAAATAATCTTCGGCTTCTTCAATCATTTGAAGTTTTTCTGGAGTGATAGGTTGACCAAAAGGAACTCTAGAAGAAAGACAAGCCGCCGCTGGTTTTCCCCACACAGGCAAGTCAATTAACCGGGCCAAATCTCTAATATCTTGTTTATTAAAACCTGCATCTCGAAGTGGGCTAGAAACATTGGCTTCTTTTGCCGCAAGAATTCCTGGCCGATAATCATCCATATCGTCTAAATTGATACCGTTAACGATATTTTCAAATTTCAAGTCGTCTGCGATGGTTCTTAATTGCCCATAGAGCTCTGTTTTACAATGGTAACAACGGTTTTGTGGATTAGATAAGTAATTTTCGAATTCCATTTCGTGAGTGGGAATTATTTTGTGCTCAACTCCTAACTCAAGAGCTAACATTTTAGCCTGTTCCATCTCTCTTGAAGGTAGACTATCAGATTCTCCAGTTGCGGCAACAACGCGCGATCCTAGAACTTTAGTAGCAACAGCCAATAAAAGCGCGCTATCAACGCCGCCAGAGTAGGCGACTACAACGCTTCCCATATGGCTCAAAATAGATTCAAGTTGAGTCTGTTTTTCTTTTAAGTTCATTTTGATAAGCAAAGAAGTTTTTTCTTTACGTTATCATAAAAAGGGAGGAGAAAAAAGTTCCAGGGACGACTTACTAAAGCCGCCCCCAGATGGAGAAGGTATAAGGGCAAGTTGGAGTAAAGCCCTATGTATTATTTAACGGCTATGAGTTTGTATAGCTTGAGAGTTTCTCAATATTTTTTTGAAGATTTTAACCTCCAATTGCGTACATAGCCCTTTCTGGTTGTTCAAAACTATCTAAGTTGATTTTATGTCCTGGTTCTTTAATTAGCACCGCTTCGTGAATTGATTTTCCAATATCTTCGTCGCTTGCGCCATTGCGGATAAGATCTTTTAAGTCATGTTCATTCGTCGAAAACAGGCAGGTTCGTAATTTACCATCTGCTGTCATTCGTATTCGATTACAGTGGTCGCAAAAAGGATTACTTACCGCTGTAATTATTCCAATTTTGCCCTTTCCATCGGCAAATTGATACTCGCTGGCGGGGCCAATTTCCAAAGAATTATCAATTGGAACTAAGTCGTATTTTTTTCTAATAGAATCCAGTATTTCATGGCCAAATAGGACTTTATCTCTTTCCCACGTTCGGTCTGCATCCAAAGGCATAAATTCGATAAAACGAATCTCAAAACCATCAGAGCGGCCCATTTCAATTAGATCCATTATTTCTGTTTCGGAAAAATTACGAACGGCTACTGCGTTAATTTTAATGGATTTGAAGCCCACCCGATTAGCTTCTTTTAGTCCTTCCAAAACCTGTTCCAAGCAATCTCTTCGATTAACTTCTTTAAATTTCTCCGGATCCAGAGCGTCTAAACTTACATTTAATCTCTTCATACCGGCATCTTTTAGGTTTTGAGCGTGCTCTTTAAGAAAATAAGCGTTGGTTGTCATAGCTATATCTTCAATAAGTTCTACGCCTTTAATCATTCGAATTAGTTCTGGTAAATCTTTTCGCATAAGAGGCTCGCCGCCAGTAATTCTAATTCTTTTAATCCCCATTTTTGAAACCACATTGACAACTCGGACAATTTCTTCAAAAGATAAAAGATGACTCCGGTTCATGAATTCAACGTTATCGGCGGGCATACAATAGGTACAACGGAAATTACACCGGTCTGTAACGGAAACTCGTAAATTGACGATAGTTCTACCCATTCCATCTACTAATTGGGTGGGTAGGGATTGTTTTGAAGTTGCCATAACGTTTCCTTAGTTTCCTAATTCCAACGATTAAGCTGATCCTATACTAGGATGGAAATATTCTCCTGTCCGTTAGGAATTAACCGTTACGAAAGTTAAAATTTATCCTAAAAAGCGATATGTCTTGCTTTAAATTAAAAAATCCTAAAATCTATCTGCCTTGTAAGTTAATTATAAACTTTTTGGTAAAATAATGCATTAAAAAGACAGAGAAGCACCTTGCAGAGCTATTTATTTTAAGAGAAAGCTGAAATATAAGAAAAATTCAGCTTTTTGGGATTTCTATCTATCTTCTTCAAAACTCTTAATACCGCTAAATTAAATAATCGAGAAAATTTTTAAATTCCCGAAATTTTTCCCGTTTTCTAGAAGAAACTTGTTTTTCCTCTTCTTTTACTTGGTTGGTTAGCGAAACTTGAATGGATTGAATTGAGTTTATGCTGTATTTTTTGGGGGCATTGTTTGAGTTCTCAATTTCCCAAAATAAAGATATATCAAATTTGTTTTTTTTGAGCTGGGTCTTTTCGGGTAGATAGAAATCTTGCTTCCAAGAAAAATTCGACGAATACATTGAGTTTTCAAAAAGTTTGTTAAAGTTCATTTTTAATTTTATTTCTTCAGCGCCAGATGAAGTTTTTGCAGAAATTATAAGCCCGATTTCTTTTGTTGGATTTATACCATTATAACCATATCCATCCATTTCAACTGTTGCTAGATATTTGTTTTGAGTTCTATTGATTATGACCTTTACCTTCAGAGGAAGCTTGATTAAGTTATTCACTACTACGTACTGGCTTGTCCAAAGAGTTAAATTTGAATTTGAGTCTACTTTTTGCTCTTGATTCAATCGGTTAATTGCGAGGGGGCCTTTTGTTTGAACTTTTTTCGCCGAGATTAAAAGGTCTCTTTGTTCTTTAGTAACTTGAAATGGGTTTAATAAATTTCGGTAACATCGATTATTGTCTTTGGGTATGTATTCGTAGATATCCATAAATCTCAACCAGTTAAGCTCAAAAAAAGATATTTTTTCTTTTCGAAGTTTTACTGTTTGCAAGTCTTCATTATCCAAAAAACTATCCATCCTGTTTTGAAATAAAGACTTTTTATTTCTACTTTTATAAGTTGAATCTATCAAATAAAAGCAGGAGGATGGAATTTGATTTTTTAAAGATTTTGGTTTGGATGCTGTGTATGAAAATTGTAGCCTTTTTAAAGAATAAGGCAATATAGGCGAATCAAAATATACTCTTTCAGCAAATTCTTTAGGAAGCAAATTTAGACGTTTCATAGCAAGCTCAAATATTTTTTGTGTGTTTTTATGGGAGTTTATAAAAACTCTTTTTTTATATTTTTCTAAATGAGCGAATGCATCTGATATTAGGAAACAAATTAAAATGGTTAACCCTGTTGTTAAACAAAGCCGGTTAACTTTACCTAAAGATTTAAAGAAGTTTGCTATAGCTATAGATATGATTAGGAACAAAGGAAATATGAAAATGTACGAATACCAGGGGTGTGCAAATTTGGGATGAATAATTTCATAAATTAGAGCTGGAATATAAAAACAAGAAAAAGTAATTATTTCCTTTTTGCAGTTTTTAATGCCTTTTTTAAATATATTAAAAATATAAGCAAACAAAGCTGAATAGATTAGAAAGAAATATATAACAACAGCGTTATTTGAAAAAGATACCCAGTAAGATAAACCATTAAAATATGTCAGGCGTAATATGGTTTTCTTTAAAAAAATTATTTTTAATATTTCGGCTAGAGACCAGTTAGCCACTCCTTTGATGGTTTGTGTTTCTCCGATAATCCAAACATTAGACGAAAGGTAATATAACTTTTTATAGGCAAGATAAGGCGCAAAACATAAAATAACCGCTAATAAAGATATCCAGATGAAACGCCATGGAATTTTTACTTTAAATAAGATCAAATTGACTAAAAGAACTGCATAAAATGTGGACATTGAAAAGTGAAGTTGAAGCGCAAGGGAAAGAGCCAACAAAATCAGAGGTAAACATTTATAGTTCTGGTTTAAAGTTATTTCTAATAGCAACCCTATGAAAATAACAATAAAAGGGAAAATAAAGGCGGGATTTATGGGAAATCCTGCCGCTTGGACATAAGGCAGGTAAATTAAAAGAAAAATAATTGAAAGAATGGCAACATACTTACCAAAAAATCTTTTTACAATTCCAAAAAATAGAACCAGAGTTGCCAGGTTTAAAACGAAATTGAAAACAATTATAGAATCGTAGGAATAATCTATTAGTATGGGGATTAATAATAAAAAGTATAGAAAAGGACCGGGTAATCTGCCTCCATTATCGTATTCTGGACCTGCTAACGGTATATAGTTGCCATCAAAAAGATTAAAAGCCCGGTCAAAATCTCTTGTTACCCACTCATTAACGAATGAATAGTCTAAGACGATAAGTCTGAAATAGACCCCCAAAATGACCGTTATTAGAAAAAAAAAGTAAAAAATAAAATCGGCATTAAACTTTACGTGATTAATTGATTTTAAATTCATTTTTTTTACTTAGTTTTCAGGTAGGTTATTGATTTTATTTCAAAAGCTAGAGGTAGAAAGCTTTCTATCTTAAGCGAAAAGTAAAATGGAAATGTGTTTTTATCTTGAAGCAATAATGTTTATCATTAAGTAAAGGATCAGCAAAACTTAAGTATTTCATAACATTTGAAATCATAACTTTTTTTAATGGATTTTGCTATTTCCCAAAATCTATTAGATTTAGCTTTGTCCGGGAGAAGCTTTTCCCTGTGACTTCAGTTTTAACTTTTAGTTGTTAATTAATATGAGGATTTTGGGCTGAATCGAATTAATGTTAATTGCATCTTAAGCTTCAGAAGCGAAAAATAGCGCTAATAATTGAATTTCCCAAAAAAAGGTCTTACTAAACTAGTTATTTGATCTTATTCGTTATAAAATAGAGCCAAACTTCAAACGGTTAATTTTAAAGGTTTTTCATGGATGCTGTAGAGGAAAAATTTTCCAAAAAATTTGATGATACTGCCGCTGAGCCCTCTCATCGGGGAGCCTACTATCAGGAAGATGCCGCTGAAAAGGGAATGGCTTTGGTTCAGGCCAAGCATAAAGACACCAAGCTATACTGGTTGGTGGATACTGAGGAAGATAGAATCTATAGTTCTCGTTTTTTTGCTTATGGCGGCAAAATTTCTTTAGGGATTGGAGAAGCTTTATGCGTTATGACAGAAGGTTTAACTATTTCAGAGGCTTGCTCTTTATTAGGCGAGGATATTGACAGAAGTTTGCGAGATGACCCAGAGGTTTCAAGTGTGCCTGAGTCAAAAACCGCAGTTTTTGAAAATGTGGAAAAACTTTTAAAGGCTGCCGAAGAAGAATATCCCGGCGCTAAAGCGTTGGCATTCGCAAATCGAGCTGCAAAGGAAAAAGAAGGAGAAAAGGTTCCCACGGCAGCGGAGTTGTCTGTTAATGAATTGGCTTGGCTGGGAATGGCTAAAGAAGAAAGGATTTCACAGGTAAATCTGGTTTTAGACGAAAAAGTACGAGCCGCTTTAAATAGTGATGGCGGAAATGTTTCAGTACTTGATATCTTAGACGATAAAAAAATTATTATTCAATATCAGGGCGCTTGCGGTAGTTGTGGGTCGTCAATAGGCGCTACCTTGTCCTTTATAGAGAATACCTTAAGAAACAATATATACAAGGACCTCGTTGTTGTTCCAGACACGTACTTATAGAGAAATCTTGGTCCATTTGGAGAAGTAATATTATGGAAACTAAAAGTTCCTCAAGAAGCGATGTTTCAGAAGTTTTAGGGGATAAAGACGAGTATAAATTTGGTTTTGTTACTGATATTGAAGCCGATGTATTTCCTAAAGGATTAAACGAAGATGTAATAAGAGCGCTTTCCGCTAAGAAAAAAGAGCCTAAATTTATGCTCGATTTTCGGCTTAAGGCTTATAAAAAATGGTTGACCATGAAGGAACCCAATTGGCAATATTGCGAATATTCTCCAATCGATTATCAAGATATTTCATACTATGCCGCTCCAAAGCAGAAGAAAAAATTAGAGAGTCTTGACGAAGTAGATCCTGAATTGTTGAGAACTTTTGATAAGTTGGGCATTCCCTTGGATGAACAAAAAAAATTATCCAACGTTGCCGTTGATGCTGTTTTTGATAGCGTTAGTGTTGCGACAACCCATAAGAAGAAACTCATGGAGCAAGGAATTATTTTTTGTTCTTTTAGCGAAGCTTTACTGGAGTACCCAGAGCTTATTGAGGAATATTTAGGTACAGTAGTGCCTATTGGAGATAATTTTTTTGCGGCTCTTAATAGCGCTGTTTTCACCGATGGATCTTTTGTTTATATTCCGCCCGATACTGTTAGTCCCATGGAGTTGTCCACTTATTTCCGGATTAACACCGAAGAAACGGGACAATTTGAAAGAACGCTGATAATTTGTTCTGAGAATAGTTATGTGTCTTATTTAGAAGGGTGTACCGCCCCTCAATTTGATACAAATCAACTTCACGCTGCTGTGGTGGAATTAATCACCCTTGAAAATGCCGAAATTAAATATAGTACCGTCCAAAATTGGTATTCTGGCGATAAAGAAACGGGAGCTGGCGGTGTTTATAATTTTGTGACCAAGCGCGGCAAGTGTTTAGGAAATAAATCTAAAATTTCTTGGACTCAAGTGGAAGCGGGATCGGCTATAACTTGGAAATATCCAAGCTGTATTTTGCAGGGAGATGATACCGTCGGGGAGTTTTATTCTGTTGCGCTTACTAATGGATTAATGCAAGCCGATACCGGAACCAAAATGATTCATCTTGGAAATAACACAAAGTCTAGCGTGATTTCTAAAGGGATTTCGGCTGATCAATCAAACAATAGCTATAGAGGTTTGATAAAGGTTGGTAAAAATGCCAAAAACGCCCGGAATTATACTCAATGCGATAGCATGTTGGTAGGCGATAAATGTGGCGCAAATACCTTTCCGTATATAGAGACAGCAAATAGCTCCGTGCAATTAGAGCACGAAGCGTCCACATCCAAAATTAGCGAAGAACAATTGTTTTATTTGGAGCAACGTGGAATTTCTCGTGAAAATGCAATCTCTTTAGTGATCAATGGATTTTGTAAGGAAGTTTTTAAACAATTGCCCATGGAGTTTTCGGTAGAAGCTCAAAAGCTTCTAACCTTGAAGCTTGAAAATAGCGTAGGGTAAAACTTTAGTTTATTGATAACGTCATTTGCCACAAGGAACGGTTTCTAGTTTTTTCCGTTCATTGTGGCAAATTTATTTATGGCTGGTTTAACGATCGGTTTAGAGGAAACTTACGAATGTTGGAAATAAAAGATTTAAGGGGTGGATTTGAGGGAAATGAAATTGTAAAAGGGATTTCCCTAAATGTTAACCCTGGAGAAATTCATGCCATCATGGGACCTAATGGGTCTGGTAAAAGCACCCTGTCGAAAATTTTAGCGGGCCATCCCATATATGAGGCTACTGGAGGGACCGTTACCTATAAAGGCAAAGATCTTTTAGATATGGATCCAGAGGAAAGAGCTTTAGAGGGTGTGTTTTTGGGGTTTCAATATCCCGTAGAGATTCCAGGAGTTAATAACGCAGAGTTTTTAAGGATGTCGTATAACGCCTTATTAGTTCATAAAGGTGAAGAAGAGATTGATCCGTTGGATTTTGACGAAATACTTGATGAAAAAATGAAAACGGTGGATATGGATTCAAAATATAAAGATCGCTTTTTAAACGATGGTTTTTCTGGTGGAGAAAAAAAGAAAAACGAAATTTTGCAAATGGCGGTTTTAGAGCCTTCATTGGCTATTTTGGACGAAACTGATTCAGGTCTGGATATTGACGCCTTAAAAACTGTAGCGAATGGAGTCAATCGTCTATTCAATAAAGATCGCGCTTTGATTGTCATAACTCATTATCAAAGGCTCTTAGATTATATTAAACCCCACTTTGTTCACGTTTTTAGCGATGGGAAAATCGTCAAGACCGGCGGTAAAGAGCTTGCTCTCGATCTTGAGAAAAACGGATACGATCAATACGTAGTGTCAGAAAATTAGAGGAAAATGATGTCCAGTCTTACCGCTGAAAAGGGCCAAGCTCCCGAAGCAGAAATATTAGAGTCGCATAAAAAGTTTATTGAGAATAAAGAGACTTCTTGCAAGTTTTCTTCTTTAAATGAAATTGGTATTTCCCAATTTGAAAAATTGGGATTTCCGGGAAGTAAACATGAAATGTTTACTTTTGTAAATACTAAAGAAATTACCTCCAGTTTTTCCACTCCCAGTAATACTGAAATTGATAAAGATCAAGTTTCCAAGTTTGTTTATTCTGAATGTGAGAAGAGTTTTTTAGTTTTGGTTGATGGGAAATATCGCGAAGATCTTTCGGTTCTTTCTGGGGTAGAAGGTGACGTCAAGATAGTGGTCGGAGGCGACGCTATGGATGATCCCGAAGTGCGAGAATACGTAGAATCTTCAACAAATTCAGAAAATGATGTGTTTGCGTCAATCAATTCCGCTTTTCGCCATGACGGTTTACTAATAGATGTTGCCCCAAAAACTATCATGAACTCCCCGATACAAATTTTAATTATTTCTGGGGGGGGCGATGAAAAAACCGAATCGTCACGGCCATGGGTTTTGACTAAAGTGGGCGCTTTAGCGGAGGCCAAAATTATTGTTCGTTACGCTGGCTTAAACGGAAATTACTTTGTCAACTCAGTGCAAGATTATTTAGTGGGAGATGGCGCTGGACTAGAATTGGCTCATATTGAAACAGATAATAAGAGCGCTCGTAACTTTTCTAAGACTCGATTAGTTTTGAACCGAGATAGTAGGTTCAATGGATCTAATGCCAGTTATGGCACAGAATTGACGCGATGTCATATGGAAGTTAGATTGAAATCTCCGGGCGCTGAATTTAGATTTAACAGCGTTAGCGTTTTGGAAAAAACAGAGCAGGTTCATCACTATGCCAGGATATATCATGAGGCTCCGCAGTGCGTTAGCGCGATGCATTTTAAAAATATTGTTAACGATCAAAGTCGCTCTAGTGTTGACGGTACTGTGATAGTTGAAAAAGACGCACAGCTGACTAACTCGGATCAACTGATAAATAGTTTGGCATTGAGCGATAATGCTCATGCGAATAGTAAGCCAAATTTAATTATCAATGCCGACGATGTTAAATGTACTCATGGAAACACGGTTGGCCAGATTGATGAAGAACAGTTATTTTATCTAAAAGCCCGAGGACTTTCCGAGTCAATTTCAAAAACACTGCTTACTAAAAGTTTTGCTGCAAGCATCGTTGAGACTATAGCCTTCCCAAGCGTTAGGAAAGATGTTGGAAATACTTTGTTAAAGAAATTAGAGGCAAACGATGACTGATACTAATATATCCGAAAAGGTTTCACCTATATTAGACGTAGAAAAAATTCGTCAAGACTTTCCAGTGCTTTCCAAAACGATACACGGGAAACCTCTCATATATTTAGATAATGGGGCTACGACGCAAAAACCATGGACCGTTATTAATCGAGTTAAAGATTTTGATTCAGACGAGTATGGGACCGTTCGCCGAGGCGCCTATAAATTATGTGAAGACTCAACCAAATATTACGAAGAGACTCGTCAAAAAGTAGCCGGTCTTCTTGGGACTCCTAATAAGAACGAAATCATATTTACTAGCGGTACTACACAATCAATAAATTTAGTTGCCCATAGTTTTAGCCGGAGATTCATAAACGAAGGCGACGAAATCATTATTTCAAATATTGAACATCACGCAAACACGGTTCCATGGCAGATTGTTTGTCAGGAAAGAGGCGCAATATTAAAGGTCATTCCTGTTAGCGATAGCGGGGAGTTGATCATGGAAGAATATGAAAAACTTCTTAGCGATAAAACTCGTATTGTTTCGGTCAATCATGTTTCAAATGCTTTGGGCACTGTAAACCCAGTAAAAGAAATTACTGCGAAAGCTCACGCTGTTGGCGCTAAAGTTTTAATCGATGGCGCTCAAAGTACTCCACATTTAAAAATAAACGTCAAAGATCTTGATTGCGATTTTTATACTTTTTCCGGCCATAAAATGTATGGACCAAGCGGTATTGGCGGTTTATATGGAAGAATGGAATTGCTCGAAGAAATGCCTCCCTATGTAACTGGCGGTGACATGATTATGCAAGTAACTTTAGAAAAGACAACCTATGCTAAGCCTCCCGCAAAATTTGAGGCCGGAACTCCGCCTATAAGCCAAGTTGTTGGGTTAGGGGCGGCTATTGATTATATTACCGGAATTGGCTTAGATAAAATATGCGACTACGAATTAGAGTTGTTGGAGTATGGAACTGAAGTTTTAAGTCAAGTTCCCGGTCTAAGGATTATTGGAAACGCCAAGGATAAAGCCAGTATTATTTCTTTCTATCATGATTCTGTACATCCTCACGATATTGTTACTTTGATGGACCAGGAGGGAATAGAGTTGCGAGGAGGCCATCATTGCGCTCAACCGACTATGATTCGATTTGGAGTTCCGGCCACAGCAAGAGCTTCAATGTCATTTTATAATAAAAAAGAAGAACTAGACGCTTTGGCTGAGGCCATGAAAAAAGCAGTCAAAATGTTTGAAGGCTAAAAACGCTTTGGCGTAAGCGATTATTTTGAGGAAATGAGCAATGGCATATAGCGACGAACTTTATCAACAAGTCATCATTGAGCATAATAAAAAGCCGCGTAATTTTTTTGATATGGAAGACTCCACTCATAATTGCCATGGCTATAACCCATTATGCGGCGACGATTACGAGATTTATTTGAAGATTGACGACGATAATATTATTCAAGGCGTGAGCTTTAATGGCTCGGGTTGCGCGATTTCAAAAGCGAGTGCATCCTTAATGACCACTTTTCTAAAGGGAAAGTCAGTCGATGAATCTAGAATTGTTTTTGAACAATTTCACAAAATGGTTTTGGGGGAATTCGATCCCGACACATCGGAAAATGTTTTAGGCAAATTAAAATTATTCAAAGGCGTTCAAAACTTTCCTTCGCGCATTAAGTGCGCTAGTTTATGTTGGCATACAATGGTTGGCGCTGTCGATAAAAACGAAACAGTTAGTACGGAATAAGACGTTGGCTGTCTTTGTATAGACAAATGCCTGCTCCTTCCCCAAAATCCCAACTAGATTCCTATTCAAAAATCGGTCAATTATCTGAGCCGCTCTCCGACGGAGCTTTAATTTGTACTGCTTGTGGACACCGTTGCAAGCTCAGGCCCGGGCAAAGAGGAATATGCAAGGTCCGTTTTAATCAAGACGGAAACCTGATGGTGCCATTCAATTATGTCGCTGGGGTGCACAATGATCCGATCGAAAAAAAACCTTTTTTCCACGTAATGCCGGGCAGTAAAGCATTCAGTTTTGGTATGCTGGGATGTGATTTTTCTTGTGCATACTGCCAAAACTGGTTTACCTCCCAATCAATTCGCGACGATACCGCCAGTCAAAAGGCTTCGGTTGTTACTCCTGCGCAATTGTGTGATCTGGCAGAGCGAGGCGGGGCTAAAACGCTAGTCTCTACTTATAATGAACCTTTGATAACTAGCGAATGGGCCGTTGAGGTTTTTAAAGAAGCGAAGAGAAGGAGTTTGTTTTCGGCTTATGTTTCCAATGGTCACGGAACTCCAGAGGTTTTAGAATATATAAAACCCTGGGTTGATTTTTATAAAGTTGATTTAAAGTGTTTCGACGAAAAAAAATACCGACGGCTAGGAGGGAACTTACCAGAGGTTTTGGAAAGCATCCGGCAAATTTATGAAATGGGATTTTGGCTTGAAATTGTAACCTTATTGATTCCCGGTTATAACGATTCAGATGAAGAAGTGAAATCCATTGCGGAGTTTATTGCCTCTGTTTCGGTTGATATACCATGGCACATAACAGGATTTCATCCAGATTATAAGATGACCGATCGTCAAGCTACCTCTCCAGGCGCATTGTTATCCGCTCGGCAATTCGGAATTAAAGCTGGATTAAGATTTGTTTATTCAGGAAATCGAGCGGGTAGAGTAGAAGGTTCTGAAAATACATATTGTTTATCATGTGGAGAAATATTGGTAGAACGTTATGGTTTTAGAATTTTGACTAATAGCTTGAAAAATGGTTTCTGCCAATCATGTAACGCAAAAATTCCAGGAATTTGGTAGCATAACTATTAATTCTTAAATATTTCGCTTTTTTTAATTCCACTTTATTCAAACAGCGTCCGATAAGCTACTTATGAAAAAAGTCAAAGGATTTTTGATCATTCTATTTTTTGTTGGTGTTTGTGATATAGGGTTTTACTTGATAAACCAAAAGAAACCATTGCCAACCACATTAGAAAGAATTAAAGCTAGAGGCACGCTTTTAGTTTTGACTAAAAACGCTCCGACTACATACTTTGTAAACTTTGAAGGACAATTAAGGGGGATGGAGTATGAGTTGGTGGAAAACTATGCAAAAAAAATTGGAGTTAAGACTCGTTATATAATTAAAAATAATATTGAAAATCTACTTGCAGGTCTTCAAAAAGGCGAAGGCGATCTCATTGCCGCTGGCATGACGCAGATAAATTCTTTAAAAGAAAGGTTTTTATTTGGCCCTGTTTACCAAGTGGTGACCCCTAAAGTTGTATGTCACCGTAAAGCAAAACGCCCAAGTAGTTTTGACGATTTAACAAAAAAAGTTATTAAAATAGGTGGAGAAAGTTATATAAAAAATTTTTTGTGGGATTTGAAAAAGGAAAACCCTAACCTGCAACTTCAAGTAGTTCCCGGTTCCAATGCTGAAAAACTATTAGAAGAGGTTTGGCGAGAAAAGATAGATTGTACGATAGCTTATTCTAATACTTTGGATATCAATAGAAGATATTTCCCTTCGCTGATTTCTGCCATGGATTTTAGCCAACAACATTGGTTGTCCTGGATACTCCCAGCAAAAGCTCATGATTTTCAAAATTCTTTGAATCAATGGTTTGAGTTGCTCCCAAATCAAAAATTAGAAGAAATTTTTGAAAGGTATTATGGCTACTATCCAGAATTTGATTATTTAAACTTAAAGACATTCCTAGATCATATACAAATTCGATTTCCAAAATATAAAAACCTTTTTGAAACCGCTGGAAATACACATAAAATTAATCCCGTACTTTTGGCATCATTGGCTTATCAAGAATCTAAATGGAATAAAAAAGCAAAAAGTCCCACGGGAGTTCGTGGGATTATGATGTTGACACAAACGACGGCAAAATCACTGGGGGTGGAAAATAGATTGAGCCCAAAGGAAAGTATTTTTGGAGGCGCAAAGTATTTAGCTAAAATAAAAAATAGATTGGACGATAAAATAAAAGAACCTGATAGAACCTGGATGGCTTTAGCCGCGTATAATGTCGGACCTGGACACATTGTGGATGCCCAAAAACTTGCTATAGAACTTGGGAAAGATCCAAATGTTTGGAGAGATTTGGAGGGGATTCTTCCTTTATTAAGATTAAAAAAATATTACAAAACCTTAAAGCATGGCTATGCAAGGGGCCTTGAGCCTGTTCGTTATGTTCAAAGAATTCGAGATTATGTGGATATTTTAGAAAAAGTGTTAGGCAACCCGCAAAGCTACGACCACCTAAATAAAAAAAACGTTTAAGCGCTTTCCTTTCTTGATGAGTTTTAAATTCTCATATAAAGATAATCTAAATAAGGTTTTTATATTCTTCTAAAATTTTTACAACATCCGTGTGTGAGTCTACAGGCATGCGAGCTCCGAGGTGGGTCACTACTTGACCGGCGCAATAGGACCCTATAATTCCGGCTTCTTCTAGGGTATAGCCATAAAGGATACTATATAGAGTTCCTGCTGCATAAAGGTCGCCAGCGCCAGTTGTATCCACAGGATCAACCGTAAATGGTTTAATTTCTATGAGATCTTGTGGTTTATGGCAAACAAGAGATCCTTTGGCGCTCATTGTTAAAAAAACGGTTTTAACGTAATCGGATAGTTTGTTGACGGCCTCCAATGCGTCTGATTCATTAGTTAAGGCTAACGCTTCTACTTCATTGCAAAATAAAATATCTACTTTGCCTTTTATAAAATCAATTAAACTTTCTTTGAATCCATCGACTACAAATGCGTCGCTTAATGTAAACGCTACAGGAATCTGGTTTTCCTGGGCAATGTTTGCCATTTTAATAGCGGCTGCTTGTGAACGATCCCCAGTCCAAAGATATCCTTCTATATATACAATTCTGGCAGACTTAGTAATTTCAACGTCCACATTCTTTTCTTCTAACTCTGCAGATACGCCTAAATGAGTTATCATTGTGCGTTGAGAATCGGGTGTTATTAATACTACCGAAGTTCCAGTTCCTTGAGTGCCACTTTCGGGTTTTGGAAAACCGACACCACAGACCTCCATGTCGTTAGCGTAATGATTTCCATAATCGTCGTCGGCAACTTTACCAATATAAAAAGTTTTTCCGCCAAGTACGCTAATTCCATGAATGGTGTTTGCCGCCGAACCGCCCGAAGAAATTTTGGCTGAACCCTTTGGGAGGTTTTTCAAAATTTTCGATTGTGTTTCAGGGTCTGATAGCGTCATAGCTCCCTTTGCAAATCCTAGAGATTCCAGAAAAGTGTCGTCGATTTGTGTTTGTATGTCTACTAGAGCGTTACCGACGCTTACGATGTCGTATTCCATATTTATTTTCCTATGTGTTGTTCACAGTTGGATCGTTAAATTTTTAGTTTTGCTTCTACTATAAATTGAGTTAAAAAGAGTTTGCCTCTAAGTTGTGTTTTCTTAAATAAAAAAATGATAAACGGCCTATAGAGTAACCGAAGCCTGAATTGTTAGCAAGGGTTGGCAGATATAAGGTTTGGGCTTGGGAGTCTATTTAATTTCCGATAAAATAATTCTTTAAAATTAATGAATCAAGGAGGAAACGTTTTATCAAAACTTTAATTAAAAAGTTGCGAAAGTTTTATGATGGAGAATTCTCACCAAACATGAATTTTTGGGCATTTACTATTTTTTTTATAATAGGAGTATCAAATATTGCTCAAGCTCAGGAGAAAAAAGAAAATCGTGATTTATTGAAACTGGGCAAAGAAATGAGAGAGGGGCTTAACCATTCTTGTCTCAAAAAAGGAAAGTTTGGCATAAAATTCTATTCGCTTGATCGACGGGAAATCCTATTTCAACATCGTCAAAACGATTTATTTGTTCCGGCTTCAAACGCAAAGTTAATTACAGCCGCAGTTGCGCTGAAAGAACTAGGGCCCGATTTTCGGTTTAAGACGGAATTGTATACTTTAGGAAAAATTCAAAATCGAGTTTTAATGGGCGATTTGTATATAAAAGGATTTGGAGACCCAAAGCTTGTTACGGAGCAAATGTGGCTTTTGACTTCCGATCTAAAAAATCTTTCTATAGATAAGGTGAAAGGAGATTTGATTGCCGACGACTCATATTTTGATTCGGTTAGACGAGTCAAAACCTGGAAGAAAAATTTTGGGGCCGAGCCTTATAATGCACCGCTGGGAGCCCTGTCATTTAATTTTAATACAGTAAAAGTTTTGGCAACTGCCGGCAAAAACGCTGGAGATAAAGTTAAAATAATTGTTGAACCGGATTCCGATTACATTAAGCTAGTAAATCGCGCTGTTACGCGAGGTCGGGGAAGAAGATATCATCTTGTTGTTAATAGGGCTGGGAAAGATGATTCTGATGAGGTGAAAATCAAAGGAAGTCTTCGCAAGGGAACCAATCTTGCTAAGTATTATTTAAATATTTCATTCCCAGCTATTTATACGGCTAAAACTTTTAAGAGTTTTTTAAGTAAAGTTGGAGTTTTTATTAATGGCCAAACTAAAGTTGGAGTTGTGCCCGCAAAGGCGCGGTTGCTTGTAAAGCATAAATCGGAACCGCTAGCGGTAATTCTTAGAGGATTAAACAAATTTAGCAATAATTTTGTCGCTGAGCAGTTGATAAAGACTATAGGAGCGGTAAAAGAAAGATCCCCAGGAACAACAGAAAAAGGGCTAAAGTTTGTAAAAAAATATTTAAAACATCTTGGGTTTAGCGAAAAGGATTATAAGTTGAATGATGGTTCAGGGTTATCGCGAACCAATAAGCTTTCGACTAATATTTTAGTAGCAACGTTGGAAGACGTTTACGACAATTGGGAGATTTATCCAGAATTTATTTCCTCTTTAGCGGTAATTGGCCAAGAAGGATCTGTAAAGAAAAGGTATTTAAGGCACTCACGAAAAGGAACGGTTCGAGTAAAAACGGGAACTTTAGATTCCGTAAGCGCTCTTTCAGGGTATTTCCAGACTTTGGATGGAGAACGTATAGCGTTTTCCATTATCATGAACGATTTAAAGTGCCAAGCTTGGGCAGCGCAAAAAATTCAGGATAAACTTGTTAGAGTCGGTTTGAATTTTAAACGTTCGGATTAATTAATAGCTTAACTTTTAGCGCCCAAACACTTTTGCGTTTTCCTTTTTATCTTCCTCGATAATTTTCCCCCAATCTCTTTTTAAATCTGGAGCGTTTAAAAACTCATCATAGATTCCCTTAGCTAATTCAATTTTTGAAATTCCTTCTGGAGCTACTTGGATATCCAACTGAGCTAAGGCTAGGTCAAAATCTTTATCTAACATTGTTCCCGGATCGAACCCGAAATCTTTTGCAGCTTGACGGATAACTCCAGGTTCCACGCCAAAACGTTGGGCAACTTGGTTTAAATTGTTAGATCTATAGGTATTATCCGGACCAATTCCCAAGTGATAAGCGCAAAATAGATTGAATGCATCTAATTTAGAATTGGAAGTCGAATTTTCGCTTCTTGTTTGTTGACTCCTATTATTAGATTGATTATTAGGCTGAGCGCGACGTTGGGAGTTTTGAGAACGTTGGTCGTCTCTTTTACCCGCTGGCCTTTGAGGTTTACCATTATTCCAGGTTCGTTGGTTTCTAGATTGCTCAGAATTTTGGTTCTTGTTCTTATGACTTCCATTAAAGGAATCATTACCGTTCTGAGGCCTATTTCGTTTAGAAAAACCGTTCGAGTTTCTTTTTCCAACTGTTGGAATGTGGGAAGTAAGAGTTTGAGAGGGGGCATCCATCCAAAGTTGAGAAGCTGTTTTGGAACCTGTTTTTTTGCCGTTCTGATTTGGCCCACCATTACCATTACCGTTTCCGGATCTTGATTGATTTTGGGGGCGCGTAGAATTGTTATTTGTACGGCCATTCTGGTTTTGATAATGTTTTCCTTTATTTGCCCGAGGGGCGCGATCGGTAGGTTTCAAGACACTTTTCCTTTTCGTAAGGTTTGTATTAAACTTCTGGAAAACTTTATATATTAATGGCGATTAAGCCTGTTGGGTGTAACTTGCTAAAATCCAAACTTGATGGATCAAGCGACTAATTTTTCCAATTGATCTACAAGCGTTGAGAATGTTTGCAAGGATTTGTCAATGGGTTCCGAGCTTGTCATATCCACGCCTGCGCCTTTTAATTGTTCTATTGGGTATTTGGTCCCTCCTGAGTTTAGAAAGGTCAAATAATCATTGAGTTCATCTTTTCCTCCTTTTAAAACTCTTTCTGCGAGACTATATGAAGCTGAAATTCCTGTAGCGTATTTATACACGTAAAAACTAAAATAAAAATGGGGGATACGAAAACACTCTAACTGCAGTAATTCGTCTATTGTAGTTACATCCCCAAAGTAACGCTCCAATAGTTTCTGATAAACAGCTCGAAACGATTGCACGGTTAACGGTTCTCCTCGTTCTGCCATTGCATAAACGTCGCGTTCAAACTCTGCAAACATGGTTTGGCGGTAGAGAGTGCCTCGTATGTTATCTATTTCTCTGCAAATCAAATAAATCTTCATGTCGCGATCCGGACTTTGGGAAAGTAGCTGCCGGGTTATTAATGCTTCATTAAAAGTGGAAGCGACTTCTGCGACAAAAATCGTATAGTCTGAGTAAATATAAGGTTGAGATTTTCGAGAGTAATAGGAGTGCATGGAATGTCCAGCTTCATGCGCTAAAGTGTAAAGGCTATTTATATCTTCGTTTTTGTAATTCAACAATATGTAAGGACGAGAGTCAAAACATCCGGATGAATAAGCTCCATTTTGCTTTCCCTTGTTTTCGTACTTATCTACCCATCTTCCTTCGGAAATTCCTTCGCACGCAGTGTTAACATATTCCTCTCCTAAGGGTTGTAACGCTTTTCGGATTGTTTCTACGGCTTCATCGTAGCTCATTTTCCAAGTCAAGTTTTTGGCGAGAGGTACGGAGCAATCGTAGATATGTAACTCGTTTAACGAAAGAATATTTTTCCGCAGACTGTAGTATTTATGGAGAGGCTCCAGATTTTTATGAACTGAGTCTACCAAGTTATCGTAAACCTCTACAGGGATATTTTCTGAAAATAGAGCCTTTTCTCTGACCGAATTGTAATTGCGGCTTTTTGAGTGAAATATATCTTTTTTGATGTTAGACGAAAGAAGAGATGCGAAGGTGTATTGATGGCCTTCGTACGCAGAATAAAAAGTATGAAACGCGTTTTTTCTAAGATCTCTATCGTAACTTTGCATTAAGCTTTGAAGATTGCCATGTGTAATAGATATTTCATTCCCATCTTTGTCTTGTACTTTCCCTAGATTAAGATCGGCGCTATTTAGCATTCCGAACGTATCCTGAGCTCCTCGAGACATTTCCATTGAAGCGGCTAATAAAGATTCTTCGTTGGCGGACAACGTGTGCTTTTTGTAACGGAGGATTTTTTCTAACTGTAATTTATAAAAGTCTAGAATTGGGTCGGATAAATAGCCGTCCATTTTTTCTTGAGGAATAGCAGTTAGTTCTGGAGAGATGAAACTTCTGTATTTTCCAAACTCGGAATATATTCGAGAGATTTTATCGAAATTACCTAAATATTTTGAGTTAGTTTTATCTTCATCTCTTTTTAAGTGAGCGTAGGTATATAAAGCGTCCATCCTCCTGGAAATAGAAGCGTCAAAATCTAGGCAATCTTTTATGGCATTGGCAGAATCCGCTAAAGTTCCTTTGTAAGTTTGGTATCCCGCTAAATCTTTTTCAAGTTCTGAGAAAAAAGATTCCCATAGACTATCCGATTTAAATAAATCGGAGAGATCCCATTTAGATTCTTCAAGGATTTCGCTTCTTTCTATGATTCCGGATTGAGTTTCCATACTTAAGATATCGAGGAAATATAAGCCTCTTTATTATGGCTATTATTCGCTATGTAATTCCTTGTTCAACAGTTTTTAAATGGGCTAATAGCTTGGATTGTTTTTCGTTCAAACTTGTTTGTCTTCCCCTATCTTTTTCAATGACCTCTGAGGGGGCTTTGTCGACAAAATTTGGGTTGGAAAGCTTCTTATCTAAAACTATGAGGTCTTTTTCAATTTTTTTCAATTCTTTTTGAATTCTTTTTTTCTCCTGCTCAAAATCAACGACTCCTTCTAAGGGAACAATTAAGTCAATTTTGTTTAAAACTACAGATGCGGCAATCTCAGGTTTAAATTGAGAATCGCTAACAGATACGCTTTCGGCTTTAGCGATGTCCTTAATATAATGGACGTTATCGTTTATGAGGCGCTGTAATTCAGTATCCTTTGTTTCGATTAATAGATCTAGCTTTTGACCGGGGTTAATGTTCATTTCGCCGCGGATGTTACGAACTGCAGTAACTATATCCATGATTAAAGTCATGGTCGTTTCAGCTTTTTTATCTACACGGTTTAGTTGATATTGAGGAAAAGTTGCAATCATTATGGACTCTCCTTCAATGGGCAGTTTTTGCCAAATTTCTTCTGTTATGAAGGGCATAAAGGGGTGTAATAATTTAAGACACGATTCCAACACATAGGCTAATACGTTTTGAGCGACAAGCCGATTTCCACTCTTGGAGAAAAGCCGAGGTTTGGAAAGTTCGATATACCAATCACAAAATTCATGCCAGATAAATTTGTAAAGAGAACTCGCCGCTTCGTTGAATTTAAATTCGTTAAGGGATCGATCTACTTCGCTGCAAGTTTCATTCAAACGAGAAATAATCCATCGGTCCGTTAAATCTAGTTCTAGGTTTTGGGCCAGAATACAATCGCCGCGATAATCTTCGAGATTCATTAATGCAAATCTGGAAGCGTTCCAAAGTTTGTTACAAAAATTTCTATAACCCTCAATTCTATCCTCCGCTAGTTTGACATCGCGCCCTTGGGCGGCAAAAGCGGCCAAAGTAAAACGTAAAGCGTCCGTTCCAAACTTATCCATCATCAAAAGTGGATCGATAACATTCCCTTTTGTTTTGCTCATTTTTTGTCCTTCAGCATCGCGGACAAGAGCATGAATATATACGTGTTTAAAAGGGACATCGCCCATAAATTTGAGGCCCATCATAATCATTCGTGCGACCCAAAAAAATAAAATGTCAAAACCAGTTACTAAAACAGAAGTTGGGTAATAACGTTCTAGGCTTTTGGTTTTTTCTGGCCAACCCAAAGTTGAAAAAGGCCAGAGAGCCGAGCTAAACCAAGTGTCTAATACGTCGGATTCTTGAGTCAATGCTGATCCATTACAGGTTTTGCAATGAGTGGGACTTGCTTTAGCAACGTTTATTTCTCCACATTCGTCGCAAGTCCACGCAGGAATTTGGTGTCCCCACCAGATTTGACGTGAAATACACCAATCGCGAATATTTTCCATCCATTCGAAATAAGTGTTTTCCCAAAATTTCGGTACAATTTCAATTTTTCCAGATTTTACAGCTTCTATGGCGGGTTCAGCTAAAACTTTTGCTTTAACGAACCATTGTTTAGATAGAAAAGGTTCGACCAAGGTTTGACAACGATAACAGTGTCCAACGGAATGAGTTATTTCCTCAATTTTGACCAAAGTTTCACTTTCCGTTAAACTTTCGACCAATTTTTTACGACATTCAAAGCGGTCTAAACCTTGATAAGGGCCAGCTTTTTCATTCATAGTTCCATCTGAATTCATAACATTGATGGAAGGCAAATTGTGTCTTTGTCCTAATTCAAAGTCGTTAGGATCGTGAGCTGGAGTTACTTTTAAAGCGCCGGTACCAAATTCAATATCAACGTATGAGTCTTCGATTATTGGCAAAACTCTATTTAAAACAGGTAATTGAACGGTCTTTTCTTTGCAGTCTTTATATCTGGGGTCTTTAGGATTTATTGCAATCGCTGTGTCGCCTAATAGAGTTTCTGGGCGGGTTGTTGCAATGGTTAAAAACTTATCCTCATTAGAAAAGAAATACTTCAAATGGTATAAATGACCTGTTTTTTCTTCATGTTCTACCTCCAAATCGGAAAGAGCCGTTTGGCAACGAGGACACCAATTGATAATATAGTCGCCTTTGTATATTAGGCCTTCGTCATAAAGCGATACAAAAACTTCGCGAACTGCTTTAGAAAGCCCCTCATCCATTGTAAACCGGTTACGGTCCCAATCCATGGAGCCGCCAAGGCGTACTAATTGGTTATTAATATTACCGCCAGATTCTTCCTTCCATTGCCATACTCTTTCGATAAACTTTTCTCTGCCTAAAGATTCTCGATTGGTTCCTTCGCTTTTAAGCTGCTTTTCAACAACATTTTGGGTTGCAATACCAGCGTGGTCTGTTCCAGGCTGCCAAAGGGTATTGAATCCAGACATACGTTTCCATCTAGTTAAGATGTCCTGCAATGCATTATTAAAAGCATGGCCAATATGTAAAGAGCCGGTTACATTCGGCGGTGGAATAACGATTGAAAAACCTTCTTTTTCAAGGTTTTCATCGCCACGAGCATATTTCTTTTGAGCCCAAAATTCAGTCCACTTATTTTCAGCTTGTTTTGGGTCGTATTTTGTTTCTAATTGAGTCATTCCATGTTTAAGCAGTTACCTGCGCTTCAAGTGGGGGACATAGATCTCTAAAAAAGATCTGGTTGTTCTAAAATGAGCTTTGATCATTAGTTTAAATAACTAAGAAATACCGTCAGGTCCAAACTCAAATCAATTAAAGAGTAAAAATGACCAACGAATCCGTCCAAATTGCCGGATCTTCCGCGAGGTTTTCTATATGAAGAAAACCTTGTCGCGGGAAAAAGTTTCAGAGGCGAAAGTCTGTATAACCTAAATTAAGAAAATTTTCAAGAGAGGATGAAGAAGTAATATTTGTGCATTAAGCGTAACTTGTTCAAACTTCTTCCAGTTTACGAATTTTCTCAATTTCTTCCTTGATAATTGACCGCGTTATTTCTGGGGTCACTTCCTTAACAACTTCTTTCACCGAACGTTCAATTGTTTTGGAAAGTCCTGAAATTTCTCTTGCGATGGTTTCTTCCAAAGAGCGTTCCAAAATTCTTTTTACATGTTCGCCTACAACTTTTACGAACATGTCGCCTATAGGTTCGGAGTCCATATGAAGTTCCTTTTTTTCGCTTGGCGCCGGTTTGGTTTTTTCTTTAGGTTTTGTTTTGGATGGTTCCGGCGCTAATTCTGAAAGGTAAGCTAGGGTTTCTTGAATTAAATCTGGTCTTCCCTCAGTTCCAGGAGAATCGAATGCTGAGGGGGCTAATTTTTCCAATAAGTTATCCGGCTCGGGAGAAATATTATAGTCGGAAAACTCTGGTGCAAAAGATGATTTTTGCGAAGAAAAATCTTCCTCAAAAATCGGATCGGTTTCGATTTTTTTAGGTTTATGCATTGTTTCTTGAGTATCTTCAGACTTTTGAACGGAATTGCTTTCTTCTTCCGTTGACTCTTCTAATAAATCAGATGTTGGCGTTTCTACCGATGATGGAGACTCTAAAGAAGGTGATTCGGAATCCGAATCGGTTAGAATGGCGTTCTTAAAATGATTTTCAAAATTTTGAATGTTTTCAAAAACAGCGTCTAATTCATCAATGGTTTGATGAGATTGATCGTCGAGTTGATCGCCTTTTACTGAATCTGAGTCGCTAGAAAAGTCGCCAACTTTTTCTTCGACATTTGATTCGGTTGTTCCCTCCTCCAACCATTCAGTATGAATTTGCGCTGGAGGGGCGGATTGAGTTTCAATTAAAGGATCATTGTCTGCAATGGAATCATTTTCGCTAATTGGCGAATGTAAAAAGGAATCGTCTAAATCATCTGTTTCTAATTGCTCAACTGGTTTTTCAGGATTGTCTTGCAGATTAGATTCTTCCAAAATAGAGGAGTTATTCTCAATGGGATTTTCGGACAATTCCTTAAGTTCGGATTCTAATGATTCCTCAGACACGAGTTCTTTTTTTTGATCAAATGAGGATTCTGCTTCAAAGTTAGGCGCTTCGCTAGTTTCATCATTAGAATTAACAGTTTCTGCCGTTTGCTTAATATTATTTAGATCAGGGTCAATTTCTTTATCTAAAGAAATTTTCGCCGATTCAAGGTTAGAATCCTCTTCTGATAAAATGGGTTCGGTTGTTTCGCTAATTTGATTAGGTTCCTCGCTAGTTTTTGGGCTATCTATAGCATTTGAAATTTCTTTTTCATCCCCAGACTCATCATAGTTTTCTTCCAACAGAGCTTCGGCTGATGCTAACAATTCTTCTATGGTCATATCTTCTGGTTTTTTTGTAGTTGAAGAGGGATCAATTTCTTCAGAATCGTTTTTAGCTTGAGACTTTTTTTCTTCCGGTTCGACATGGTTAACTGTTTTTTCAGTTTCTTGTTTGAGATTATTCAAAATATCTTCTGAAGAATCTTCTTTTTGATGATTTTCGATAGAAGGGGATAATGGAAGATCTTCATCAACGTTTGTTTCTGTTATTTCAGAGCTGTGGCTAGAATCTTGATTAACCGTAGGATTAGATTTTTCCGGAAATTGATCGGCTTCGTTTGTGGAATGTGAACCTAAGAGTTCATGCACCTTTTCGACGATTTTTTCCGATTTAAACGGTTTCGAGAGATGATCGTTGGCCAAAGAACGTTTAAATAGAGTTTCGTTAAACTCTTCAAAGTCGCTAGTTAAAAGCAAAATGGGGACTGTTTTAAGCGCTTCTAATTCTCGGATTTTTCGGCTGACTTCAAAACCATCAATCCCGGGCATATCTACATCGGTAATGATAATATCCGGATGAAAATCTTTCAGTTTTTCTAACGCTTCTTTGCCATTGGAAGCTCCCTGTACAACCATATTTTCATTTTCAAATGCCATAGCGACAATTTTTTGAATTGTAACACTATCGTCTACGATCATTAGTTTTAATTTCATTTGGGAACGCTTTCCATTTGTATATATTTGGAAAGGATACGGCGAAAGGGAATAGAATTAAACTACGTAATAATTAAGCTCTATAGGTCGGAGAACCTACTTTCTTCGAGGATTATAGCATAATTTTTTTTAGTAAATGAAAAATTTGGCCGATATTCCGGCCACTCTTTTTTTTCGGTAGCCAGATGTATGTAGTTTTAACGTAAACATTAGAGATGGTTTATTTAAAAAACATCATTGTATAAACGTCTTTTGCCTGGAAATCCCATTAATGTTAAGATGGATTTTTACCGATAAGAACGTTCATTAAAACTGTATAGTCAATTATATTTAGTATTTGTAATGCCTACAGAATTATTTTTTTTGAGGATTTGTCCTTGTCGAAGGTAGTGAGAATAAATAGTAAAAGTAGTCGGTATAATAAGTTAAAAATTGGAGCCACTACTTTTATAGGGTTAATTATTTTTGCGCTTTGCTTACCTTGCTTTGTTTCAGCCAAATATTTGCAATTAGATGCGGTCATAGGGGTTAAATCTCGTTTCAGTTCAGGATGTTCTTCTGTTCAAGAGCTTGCAAATTTAGCCCAGCATAGAAAGATCGATGTTATGCTTTTTAGCGATAATGATCGATTATCCTTGGAGTATGGCGTTGACCCTTTCGAAAGAATATTCAAAAAGAAACGTGAAAGCGCTTCGGTTTTAACCTCTGGCGCGGCTCCTTACCTCTCCGAAATCAGTTCCAATGATAAAATTTTCCCAGAGACTTTGCTGATAGCGGCATTGGAAGTGGCTCCATTTTATTTTTGGACTGGAAATATCATCGATAAAAATTTAATCGCTCACAATTGGAGCAAGCGGCTTCTTCTAGTAGGTTTGAATAATTCATCCGCGATAGAACACATTCCATCATTAAATAGCAATTTTTCTCAAAAGTATCTCAATGTTTATTTATCTCAGTTTTTGGTTTGGCTGGGATTATTTTTACTATTTACAATTTTGTACTTCAAAAGTAAAAAAAGAATATGTTTCTTTTTTGGGATTATCTTCCTGCTTTTGGCATTTAATGATCACCCATTTCAGAGCTCCATGTTTAATCAATATGACGGGGACCAGGGGATTAAGCCCTATCAGGAACTAATTGATTATGCTTCGGCAAATAAAGCGTTAACCTTTTGGGTTCGCCCAGAATTTCCAGACAATCCTGGTATAGGAGAATCGGTTGGGATTAAAACAGAGCCCTTTACGAAAGACTTGTTATTGAGCAAAGGTTATACCGGGTTTGAAGCCGTATATGATGGGGCGGGACAAATAGTCAAACCAGGGAAAGAATGGGATCAAGTTTTGGTTCAATATATCAATAAGAAAAGGGAAGAGCCTATTTGGGCATACGGGGGAAACGATCTTGTTTGCGAAGGAGAACAGGGGCGTCGTTTGGGAGGTGTTAGAACGGTCTTGTTGGTTAGGGAAAAGTCCCAAGAAGCCGCATTAGAAGCCATTTCTAAAGGGCGTATGTATTCTGTGGCACAGCCCGGCGATTTTCGTTTGTCGCTTGACGAGTTTACTGTTTTTGACAAAGTTGCCGATCAACATGCAGAGCAAGGAGATGTTTTATTTTCAACTGAAATACCGGTTATAAAAGCAAAATTAAGGTTTTCTAGCGGAGGTCACGAGAAGGCCAAAGTTTCTCTCATAAGAGAGGGTAAATTAATTAAACGCGAAAACGTTACCTTACCCTATCAATTGCATTGGAGTGACGCTACCGTAAAGCCTAAAGGGATGACTTATTATAGGTTAACCGCCGAAATTAGCCCTGATAACCGACTTGTTTCTAATCCTATTTTTGTTAATTTTTCCGAAAATGCCAAGCAAGTAGCTTCGTTGCCATCTGAAGAAATAACAAAAGCTAAAATGGATAACAAGGTTGCCGATCCTGCAGCGCCTCAAGAACCGAAAATTCAAAACCCTCAGATCGAAACTCCAGAGTCTCCTCAACTGAAAAGTCCGCAACTTCCGAATATGGAAACTGTGCAAGAGACAGCAGATTCTCCTGAAGAGCCGATGGTTTCAACTCCGGAATTACCTGAAGCGGAATCTCCAAAGGAACCCAAACCTCTAAATGAAATAGAGCCGGCGCCAGACTTAGCGGTTAAATCTGAATCCACTAAGTTAAAAGAAGAAAACGCAAATTTGGTGACGGCAAAGGAAACGGTTGTTGCGCGGGTGAACGAAGAGCCTAAAATGCCGATTCCGCTTCAAGAGCCTAAGGCTATGGTAGATCCTATGGAAGAGGGAGAGGAGAAAAATGATCAAAAATTAAATTCCGTTGAAAAAGTTCCGATGGAATCAATGGCAAAACTTGAAAAACTCAATGTTACAAACCCTACTGCGGCTTCTAAAATTATGGAAACTTCGGCTCCAATAAAGCCGCAAAAGATTCAAAATGAAACCAATAATAAACCCAACGCAACTTCTGTTTCCAATAATAGATATGTTATTTCTTTAATTAATGGACTCACTTTAAAAAATGGACCCAGCGTAAAATTTCCAGTAGCCGCCACAGCTAAAAAAGGCGAGCGATTATTGTTTGTGAGAAAAATGGATAAATCGTTTAATGGAAAACCTTGGTTAGAAGTAAAAAAAGGCGATCAAAGATATTTTGTTTGGGGAGGATTGGTTAAATTGGAGTAGGCCTCAATGTTGTAAACTCTTTGGCTAATGGTTATTAAGCAGATCGACATTTTCTATATTTTGAGGACCGTTAATTAAAAGTCTTAACGAGAAAGCGGTTCCCGTACCCACTTTACTTTGAACAGATATTTCCCCGCCCCAGCTTTTTACGATTCCATATGTAACTGACAGCCCTAGTCCTGTTCCCTTCCTAGGAGCCTTAGTTGTAAAAAAAGGATTGAAAATTGATTCCTTTATTTCTGGTTTAATGCCCCCCCCAGTGTCTTGGCAATGGATTACAATGAAATCGTCAAACTTGTCTGAAGAAATGGAAATTTTACCGGATTTATCGGTTATAGATTCTTCGGCATTCTGAATTATGTTTAAAAATATTTGTTTGAGTTGATCTTCAACAGCCATTATTTCTGGAAGATTTTCAATATAAAGTTTTTCGATAATAATATTTCGTTCATTTAATTTTTTTTCTACTAACTCAACCACCTCATTCAAAATCCTGTGAACATTTACACGCGATAAAATACCGGGGGACGGTCGATTTAGGTCCATCAATTTTTCTACTAATCCCGCCATGCGATTACATTCTTTAATTGCAAGGCTCATCATCCTATCTTGACTGTCAGTTAGGTCTATCTCTTCATAGAGCTCTTCCAATACGTTCCTAACGCCATAAATAGGGTTGTTAAACTCATGAGCTATAGAAGCCGCTAGTTTGCCTGCGGCAGAAAGTTTTTCGGCGTGAATGAGCTGCATATTTGCTTTTTTTAATTCATCTTGAGCCTGAAATTGCTTAGTAATATCTATTGCCATTTCCAAAATTAATGGACTATCGTCAACGTCGCTAAATGGCGTCATAACGGTAAAATAAGTTTTGCCGTCAAAAGCATTCCATATGGAAGTTTCTGATCTCTGTGTTTCTAAAATTTTAAATGGAATGCATTTTTCGCAGGCAGAGTTTCTTTTATGCATTATTTCAAAGCATTTACGATTTTCAATTTCTCCAAATCTTTCTTTAAATAATTTGTTGGCAAACGGGATTGTATAGTCGGAAGCCTGAACGTGAAAAAGAACGGGAAGATTGTCCAACATGTTATAGAGTTTTTTTCTTTCTAACTGTAGAGCGTTCATTAATGAACCGTCGCTGTTGTTTTCAAAATTTTGAGCGGGCGATTTTCTTAAAATGGTTTCTGTATTAGAAGATTCGTTGGCAATAATGGCTTGAGAAAAAAGGCTGGTTTTACTTGTACGAATGGATAAATATATAAATACAGCTAAGGAAAAAGCTACGAATCCCAATAGTAAAAAAATGTCATTCCAAGGGATGAATGTTTCATATTTCTTTTCTTGGAATGAATATGTTTTGACAAGCCAAATTCCGCAAAGAATAAAACTTATTAATAAAGTGACAGCAAAGTTTAGGAGGTGATTTTTTTTCATAAAATTAGCCAAGAATTGCTAAGGCTTATCGGAGCTTTTTTTGACTCTAATTTTGTAGTTTTAAGGGCATTACATTATAAAAGGGATTATAGATTGGTTTTAGTTTTAATTTCCAAAATGTTCTATTCAGTCTTCCAAAAAATTTCTTAATACGCTTGATTAAGGTTTGATGATAGAAAATCGAAAAGTCTTTCTAAAAATATATTCGTTTTTATACAATTATTTCTCCCAAGTGATACTAGTAGTTTTTTATATCAAAGTATAAATTATTGCAAAATTATTTATATTTTTTTATAAAAATTTTGCTTATTATTTATCGTTAAGTAGAAAAAAATGAATAAAATGAGGTAAAAAATTAGGTTTTATGTAATTTTTATTTATAGTTTTTTATAATATTTTGAGTGGGTATGATTAGTAATTTCAGGTATTTGTCGCCTATAATGTTTTCTCTAGATTGAAATTAAGCCGGTTTAATAGCTGTCCTAATTATCGATAGAGGGAATAATTTAGAAAGAGGTATCCTGGATATTATTTAATGAAAAGTATTGGAAAAAGAATCAAACAAGTCCGGGAATATAGAAAGTGGAACCAGACTCAGTTAGCGAAAAAAATTCAATCCCACGCTCCTGAAGTGAGTCATTGGGAGAACGGAAAGCGAATACCTGGGTTAAAAACAGCAGAGAAATTAGCTAATGCTTTAGAAGTTTCTTTCGAATGGCTTTTGACTGGACAAGGTTCTGGTTTTTTAGTGAGAAAAAAGTATTCGACTAAACTTCCAGCAAAGAAGGTGGAAGAAGAAGCTAAAACCTTGGAGGCGGACGATTCTGAATTGGACCGCTTTGCGTTTGAAACTGAGATGGAAGATGCCGATTTCAGATTATTTGAAGAAGAAGCGCAAGGAAGGGAATCTCGATCTTTCCAAAAGTTTATGACGAAAATTGGAAATCAAGATTGGGTAGATTTAAACCATGACTATTTTAGATCTCTTAAGTTTATATTTGAATTTGGAACTGACGAAGATATCCAAGAAGTGACTGGTATTCTAGGGAAAATTGATCTGCGTATTAAAAAACGTATCGGGCGAAAAAGAAGTCCCAATCAAGAGTAGGCGTTAAGACTTTTCCCCTTATTAAACCGATAGATAAAAATCTTTTTATCTGAAGTTACCTTTTCCGGTTGAATCCCTCGTAGGCAAAATCTATAGCAAGCGACGGTGGCTGTAGGTTTCAAAGTTTCTAAAATCTTGGGAAATAATTTATCTAATGCCTGGTGTGTCATGTAGATAAAAACAATATCCGCATGTTTGAAATTGAAGTCGAAAACGTTTTGTCTTAAAACTTTAATGCGATTAGAGAGATTCTTTTTTGGTAAAAATTGTTTCGATAGCCACACTTTTACTGGATCGATCTCTAGGCCTATAGCTTCCATACCGAAATCTATCGCCGCTATTTTTAAAACCCTCCCATCGCCGCTTCCCAAATCATATAGTATTTCTCCCGGTTGCGCTTCGCATAATTTTAACGCCCTATGAATATCTTTGCGTGAAGCTGGATGCCAAGGGGCTCCAAAAAAAACGGGAACGATAACTATTGAGGTTATGATAAGAGCTAATAGAACAAAAAATATAGAAAATATCATTTAAGAGAATTTTAAAAATTCAAGGCTAACAACAGTTTTAAAGAAGAGGAATTTAGAAAAATCTTTAATTATGGAGTTTTAACTGGCTTTTTCTAATTCTTCTGTCAATCGTTCGATTTCTTCAAATAATTCGTTTTCTTCCGATCCTAGTTTTTTGTGAAGAGAGAGGGTTTCCAAAAGCTTTTCTTTATTGGAGGCTTCGTAGATTTCTTGGTTTGCCAAGGCTTTATCTAGAGTATCTTTTTCTTTCATGACTTGTTCTAAGCGTATCTCTAAGCCGTTCAACTTTTTTTTAATAGGTTGTTTTTCTTTATAGGAGCGGTTTCTCAATTCGGCTTTGTCTCGTTTTGTCGCCTTTGATTCTTTTGGTTTTTTTACAACGACCGTTTCAGGTTTTGTTTGTATTGCGGCGTTTGCTTCTTCTTTTTCCTTTTTCCATTCATAGTCGCTAAAATTGCCTTTATACTCTTTACGAGTTTTGTTTTCTATTTCCCAAACACGATTGACGAATCCATCAAGAAAGTCTCGGTCATGAGAAATAACACAAATAGTGCCTTCAAAATCTTCTAAAGCCGCCGCTAGAACTGCACAAGATTTCATGTCGAGGTGATTAGTCGGTTCGTCCAAAAGTAAAAAGGACGCTGGCGATGTCAACATTCGCGCTAACGCTAATCTGGATTTTTCGCCGCCAGATAAAACTTCGGTTTTTTTCTGAACGTCGTCTCCTGAGAATCTGAATCCGCCAAGTATTGTTTGCATTTGAGTTCTTCCCAAAGATGGGCCGACTTTAGAGAGACTTTCTAACACAGTAAGTTCTGGGTCTAAAGTTTCAGATTGTCGTTGGGCAAAATAAGCTCTTGTAACGTTGGCCCCCAAGGCGATCTCTCCCGAGTCTAAGGAAAGCGCATCTCCTAGTAATTTTAAAAGCGTGGATTTCCCTGCGCCATTTTCGCCTACGAAAGCAATTTTTGATCCGCGTTCGATTTCAAAAGATAATCCATCGTATACAACAAGATCGCCATAACTTTTTTTAAGATCGGTAGCTTTAGCGGAAACCTTACCAGTCCGTGCCGGCTGGGGAAACCGAAAGCGTACTGTTTTGGCTTCGCTTGTTGTTTCAATACGTTTGATTTTTTCTAACGCTTTAACTCTACTTTGAGCTTGTTTTGCTTTAGACGCTTTTGCGCGAAATCGTTCGATAAAACGTTCCATTTCGCTTATCTTTTTCTTTTGGTTTACGGCGGCTTGTTCGAGTTGTGTTTCGCGTTCTTCTTTTTGTTTTTCAAAGTCGTCATAATTTCCTGTATAAACTGACAGACTTCCTCTATCTAAGTGAACGATCCGAGTTACAATTCCATTCAAAAATCTACGGTCATGAGAAATCAGAACGATAGAGCCTTCGTAACTTTTTAAAAAGCCCTCTAGCCAGATGACGGAACGCAAGTCCAAATGGTTGGAAGGTTCGTCTAGCAACAAAACGTCCGGGTTTTGTAAGAGAAGAAGCGCAAGTTCTACTCGCATTGCCCAACCTCCGCTTAACTGATTTAGAGGTTTATTCCAGCCATTTTCTTTGAAACCAAGGCCGGATAAAATGGCTTTAGCCTTTGATTCCCGCTCGTATCCACCTAGTCTTTCAAACTCAGACACAATGTTTCCGTAATCTTTTTCCCATTTTTGTGGGTCTTTTTGGTGAGCCGCATGATCGTTTTCCAAAGCTTCTTTGTTGGTCAATACCTTGGAGAAGTAGGGATCTCCCATTACAGTTCGTTCCAAGGCGGATTCGCTCCCTACGTTGAAATGTTGGTCGAGCATCCCTACGCAGGAGCCCTTGCGGAAGGTAACCTCTCCCGAATCTGCGCTTTCTTTTCCTTGGATTATACGAAATAAGGTGGTTTTACCCATTCCGTTATCGCCTACTAAGCCAACTTTTTCTCCAGGTCGAATATGAAAATCAATCCCGGATAAGAGGATTTTAGAGCCGTATTGTTTTTTTAGCTGCTTTAGATAAATCATGAGTTCAATTTAATTTTTAACAGGTTTTCAATAAGCGTAAATTTTTTCAAATTTTACTCCTTTAAGTTATATCTGCTTACGTAGTTTTGGATTGAACGCTTCGCGCAATCCTTCTCCACAAAGGTTAAAAGCAAGGACAACAAGCAAAATGGTGAAACCCGGAATAAATGTTAGCCAGGGGGCATCGAAAATAAACCGTTTGCCGTCGGATAAAATATTTCCCCAGGTCGCGAATGGGGGAGGCACTCCAAACCCGAGGAAACTAAGAGCTGATTCAGTAAGTATTGCGCTTGCAACTCCAATAGTTGCCGAGACTAAAGCGGGAGCCAGAGCGTTAGGAGTTATGTGAGAAAAAATGATACGCATCTCCGGAATGGCTAAAGCGCGCGCAGCCTGCACAAAATCTTGATCTCGAAGGGCTAAAAATTCGGCTCTAACAAAACGCGCCGTTCCCATCCAACTCGTAAGTCCAATAACAATCATGATGTTATAAATATTTGGCGGTAAAAGAGCTACCACGGTTAGAATAAGGAAAAATGTGGGAAAGCATAACATAACGTCCACAAATCTCATTATTAAAGTATCTACCGTGAAAAAACCAATACGGCTGCGACCGTAATACCCAGCGATACCGCCTAAAAAGACGCCAACGGAAAAAGAAATTCCAACGGCGACAAAACCAACAGTCAGCGATACAAAGGTACCTTCTAACATGCGCGCCAAAACGTCTCTTCCTAATTCGTCGGTGCCTAATAAGTAAACGTTTCCAAATGGAGCGTCTTGAAGCGGAGTAAACTCTGGATTATAGGACGAAAAGGGTGGGACAAATTTTTCGGCTAACCGCACTGTATGTGGATCGAATACGACAATTATTTGAGTGAAGAATTTTGCTAATAGCGCGAATACAAATAGAGCTATCAAAAACCAAAAACTGGCCAAAGCCATTTTATTTCGTTTAAAAATGACCCAATTTTCCATGAAGGGATTTTGGGAACCGTTACTTATCAATTTGGTTGAAGGCTTCATATTTAAAATTTTATTCGTGGGTCTACCACTGCGTATAAGATATCTGAAATAAAAGTGCCAACTAAAACCAAAATTGCAGAGATAAAATTAAGCGTTAAAATAACCGGAAAATCTCTAGCTAAAATAGCTTCGTAACCTAATCTGCCCATACCAGGCCAGCCGAAAATATATTCAAAAATAACAGAACCGCCAATCAAACCTGGTATTGTGAGTCCAAATAGAGTGATGAAAGGGAGTAATGCGTTTCTTAACCCATGACGATAAACAACGGCGTCTTCCGGCAATCCTTTTGCGCGGGCGGTACGTATATAATCATGGCTCATAACTTCTAACATTTGCGAGCGAACATAACGCGATAGGATGGCAATTCCAGCAACTGCCGTCATAAGCGATGGAATTGTTAAGTGCCAGATCCTGTCCATAAAACGGTTGATCCAGGGAGCGTTTTCCATCCCAAACGTTTGCATCCCAATGACCGAAACGTCAAAAGTTTTAACTACAAAAATCAGGCAAAGATACGAAAGGAAAAACCCCGGAATAGATATTAAGGCATAAGATAAAAACGTTGACGTTTGGTCAAATACAGAGCCCCTGTTCAACGCTGCGCGGATACCAATAGGAAAAGCGAGCGACCAAGTTAAAACTGTTCCCAGGATAAAAAGAGGCAATGAATTGAGAAATCGACCCCAGATTTTTTTCAATACCGGTTGATTATCTTTAAAGGATTTTAATTGTCCCGTTATCAAATCGCGTAACCAATAAAAATATTGCACATGCATTGGGTCGTCAAGGTGAAATGCCGTGCGAATTAAAGCAATATCCTCCGCTTTAAGTCGAGGATTGGCAGGGTCTACCATACTGGGTTCGCCAGGGGCCAAATGAACAATGGCATGAGATATAATGGAAATAAAAACGAGTAGCAGGATGCGCTCGCCTAAACTTTTCAGAATAAAAGACATCTATTTAATTAAAGACATTATAGGGTAAGATAAAATCTTTTGAAGGATTTTCGGCTTGGAAGAAGCTATTAGTTTACGTTACATTTTATCTTATATTAATCGATTTCGTAAAGCCTTGGACAATTCTTTACTATGGATATAATTCAGCTAAGCTCTTATTTAGACGATTTACTAGATATCAAAGCGATTCCGGACGCAAAAAATGCTCTCAACGGATTGCAAGTAGAGAATACGGGGCCAATTAAAAAAATTGGTCTAGCGGTTGATGTTTGTTTGGCCACTATCGAAATGGCCATTGAGCGGAACTGTAATATGATGTTTGTTCATCATGGTTTGTTTTGGGGAGGAAACCAACCTCTTAAAGGCAAGTTATTCGAAAAAGTCACAACCATGATTCATGGAAACCTGGGTTTATATTCGGCCCATCTACCTTTAGATATGCACCCTGTATTGGGAAATAATAAAACCCTTGGAGATAAAGTTGGACTGACTGATATAGAACCGTTTGGAGACTATAACGGAACTAAAATTGGTCTAAAAGGAAAAATTATACGTAAATCGGCGGTTCAACTAGGTAAAGAATTAGAAGCAGTCCTTAAAAGTCCCGTAAAGGTGATTGGAGAAAATGAAGTCGAAACTCTTGGGATTGTTACAGGCGGAGCAGGCGATTTAGTTGCTCAGGCTTCTAGCGAAGGGTTGGATTGCTATCTGACGGGAGAAGGAGCCAATCAGCATTTCCACGAAGCTATTGAAGGCGGTTGCGCATTAATTTTTGCCGGTCATTACGCAACCGAAACAGGCGGAGTTCAATCTGTAGGCGCCCATCTAAAACAAAAATTCGATATTGATATCGAATTCCTCGATTACCCCACAGGATTATAGATTTCTGACCTAAATCCCTTAAGTTCGAAAAAAAGCATAAAAAACAATGTAAATAGTTTTATAGGTCATTGATTTTATTGTCATATAAGTATTCCTTTGATTAAACTTTTGCAAATGATTATTTGATCTTGTAACATCGTGACAATCTAAAAATCTGAATGTTTTGTTTTCGGGTTAGCCATTATCGGCCCGATATTTAGGCCAATTATTGTAGGGGGAGGAATTATGTGGCTGTCAAGGCTTGTACCAATATTTTTAAAAAATATTGCGATTATTTCATTCTTTATTTTGCTTTCAACCGTTTCCGCTTTTGGAGGCGATGATGAAATAAATGCTAGGCTGGAAGCGCTCGAAGAAGAATTATTAGAGTTGCAACTTAAGCAATCAGATAAAGTTAACGTGACCGCTTTTGACTCCATTCGCCTAGATTTTGGCGGGTTTATTACGCAAACGTTTACTTCAACTTTTAATGGCGGTTCGCCATCAAAGGCTTCTTTTGACCAAACGAATTTAGAGTTTTTAGTTGGAGCCGACGTTACTGAAAGAGATTCTGTTTTTGTCGCAGTCGGGTTTTTAAGGCAATCGGATTTGTCCAGCGAGAATACCGCCACTAATGTTAGAGATAGAGTTTTTGCTAAGAACGCAAATCGAGTGCCTGGAATTATTATGTGGGGTAAACATCGTTTTTCTGATTTGTTGGACGTTACTTATGGGCGTTTTATTGATCCCTGGGGAATCATTAATATCGAGCATTTTCCTCCTGTATTATTGAATTTAAATCAACCTCAGTTTTTAAGAAACGTAAATCCTGGAAACTTGTTTGGAAGCAATACGTTTGTTCCTAATTTTTTGAATGGGGTGCAAGCTCATGGATCTAAGTTTTTTGGAGACAACCAATTTCAATACTATGGATACACCTCTAATTTTAATGGAGAAGGTTCGTCGGATTTCATTTCTGGAACGCGGTTATCTTGGACTTTTCCAGATAATATTGCAACGCTTGGCGCTTCCTATCAAAATGGAGTTAGAGACGAGTCGACACGCGATCATTACGACGCTTTTGGTGTGGACTTGTTAGTCAATTATAAGAATTTTCTTTTGAAGTCTGAGTATATTCAGGAAAGTATATCGGGAACAAGCGATCGAGAGTCTTGGTATCTTCAACCCTCCTATAGATATAATAAATGGATATTCTTTTATCGGTACGATTATATCGATCTAGATACTGATATCGAAAACGATTCAACCGAGCAGACGGAGCATGTATTTGGCCTGAATTATGTATACACTCCTACAATTAGGCTTCGTGCAGAATATGTTGTTAACGACTTTGAATTGGAAAAAGACTCTTTAGGTCAAGAAAGAGATTACGATAATATTCAAGCGTCCATCACGATATCCTTTTAAGGAGGGGAAAAATATGTTTAAAAGGATTTTACTTTCTATTTTATTTATAAGTTTCTCTGCCGCTTCAGTTAGCGCGGATTCTATAGTGGTGATAATAAATAAGGATAACCCTGTTGGTTCCTTAAAAAAGAGCGATGTAGAACGTTTTTTTCTACTCAAATCTCAAAATTGGCCATCCGGTGAAAAAGTTCGACCTGTTAATCGAGACAATAAATCTAAGCTAAAGAAAGCTTTTATTAAATCCGCTTTAAATATGTCTGTGAGTAAATACCAAGACTATTGGTTAAGCTTAAAACAAACGACGGGAGAAAGAGAACCGAAATCTCTTAGATCTAATAAGTTTGTTTTAAAGATAGTTGGTAAAAAGAAAAATGCTATTGGTTATTTACCAGGAAAGTATTTTGAGAATTTAGAGGGAGTATCCAAAAGCAAAGTTAAAGTAGGTTTAAAGTTGCCTTAGTTTCAATTTGATAATTAACGGGAAAAGTCTTTAAAGGAAGGAGCGGTTTTGTTGTAAAAAATATGCTCCTTCATAGAGTTTGAAAGATACAGCGGATGGCGTTTTATTTAAGGGACCTTCTATAATTTGGTGTTGGCCGCAAGCCGCTCTTCAAAATAAAGGGAGAGCGATTTGCCGAAAGTTAAAACTTCGAAATGCTAGAGATATCCTTAAATCTGTTTTGATGAAAACTAAAAATTAGATTAGCGTTTTTCCGCTTCTTTCTTCGAATCTCAAATCATCTCATATCTATTCCTTCACTGAATGCTCGGTAAAAACCAAATTTCCCCTTTAAATTTAAAAAAAGTAAGCTTAACTATGTTAAGTATACTGGTTTTCCTAACTTCGGCTTGTAGCTCGGCTCCGGGCAAAAAAGTTTCCGCCGAGTTTGTTACTTTAAATAAAACCCGGCTTAAAGAGTCTTACTGGGGACCTTTCCAACATCCCGCTCAAATTACTTTGGAAGAAGTCTCTTCCTTGCTCCGATCGGTTCATTACACAAGAAATCAAGTTGTTTGGGGCAATCCGCAACGGTTATTTCCAATATCCCTTGTTGGCAAAATCGCCCCAATAGTTCAAAAAGGGTTTGCCAAAGCTTCCTCGCGGCAAGCGGTTAAATTCAAGATTCGATTTACCCAATTCAAAGCCGATGGTGAAGTTTTTTTAAATAAAAAGGGATTCAATATCAAAGTTTCTTATTTTAGTAATAGAAGCCAGCCTCTTACGGATACGGGAATTTGGGATCAAAACTGGAAACTTGTTTTGGAAAAGGGACAATTTTATCCTAGGAAACCAGGTCTGCTAGGGCAAAACGATATAGATAGGAAATGGATAATTATACCGAAAGTAAAGTTTAAGAAAATTACAAAGGGTTAAATACCGCTAACTATTAACTATATTCTGATTTGGTTTTAAAGAAAGGGAGGGAGTATAAAGCTTTTACTGCGACATCGAATTAGGCGACAAAATTGTGTTTTGCGATTGTTTTTGCTTTTTTATACTTTCAACTTTTTCTAAATACGTTTGAGCGTATTCGAAATTTGGATTGAGTTTCAAAGCTCTTTTTAAGTGAAAAATAGCTTTATCAAAATCTCCAATAGTCATAAAAACCACGCCCATGTTGGTATGAGCTTCAAAAAAATTTGGATTGATTTCGAGTGATCTTCCAAAGTTTGCTAACGCGTCTGTATAATTTCCTTTCCCAAAAGCTTCTACGCCTTTATTGTGAAAATCGTACTCTAATCCTCCATTTTGATTAGCTTGATTATTTTGCGATGTAGAAAAAGGAGGAATCGGCCCTATTCCGCTTCCATTTGGGTTTTTCATCCCCTTAATTTTAAGCGTCCGAATATCAGTCGCTAACTCGTAATTTCTTTTTAATAGAGTCTCTTTTTCCTTCTCAAGTTCGGCGATGGTTCCCCTTTGCACTCGAATTTCGTCGATTAATTGAAGCTTACTCGCTCCGAAAAGGTCGATATTGGGGTTTTTGTTTGGGGCCGGACGTTTATTTTTATCCACAGCGGTGTACAAACTGCATCCAACCTGCGGCAATACAAGGGTAGAAGCCAAGAAAAGGCAAACGGTGAACCGCTTAATGAATTGTAATGAATAAAAATTCGACTTAAAGCGAAACTGCATGGATAAAATCTAGCCTTTAAAAAATTATCAATAAGTCAAAAAGATAAGCCGTAACGCTATTATTATCATAGTTTTACGGTGTAAGCTAGTTTTAAAAGGCTCAAAAAAAGGTAGGGACGCTCATTAAAGGGGACCTCTAAAAATTGATCTTGGCCACGAGCCGCCTTTGTAAACAAAGGGCGAGCGAGTTGCCTTAAACTAAAATTTTGAATTATTAGAGACTCTCTGAAATTAAAAAATCTATAAAAAAGTATGTTTAGCGTAGAATGACCAAACGCTAAAATTAGCGTTTGTTTTTCTTGGGAATTGGAGCGTAAGCTTTCTGAGTGTTTTCAAACGGGTTAAAAAAAGAAAGAACAGCTACTAACAAAACAACGCTGAAAATAATAAGAGTTGAGAATTCCATAGTGTAGTATTTTCCAAATTAAAAAGTGAATCGGTGTTTTAAAAACATTTCCATAGTAACTTCATCGGTTCCTTCTTTAGCCACTTCTTGTTCAATTCTTTGAATCGCCATTGCGCGGACAAAAGGAATTGGAATTTTCCGGACTTTTTCCAAAGCCTCAGGTTGCCATTTAAGAGTCAATTCCGGTTCGTCGTCCATAGAACTTTCATAATCGACGTCTCTTTGTTCGTCTTCTTCGGTAACTTCCATGCCCATCGCTTTTTTAGCCGAAGCGGGCATGATATTAGTGAAAACTTCATCGATTATATCGGCCGTAACCATCTTGTCCCCTGTTTGTCTGGCGCGGGCTTCAATGGTTTGTTTAGCCATTCCGCGAACAAATGCCGGAACCTTTTCCATCTTAGCAAGAGCTTCTTTATTCCAACTCATTCCCATTGTGGGAGCGACGTCCATATAATTGGAAAACTTATCGATGATATCCTCTTTTTTTTCAGTGCGCATAGCTAAGAAGTCTTCGATTTCTTCAATGACTTCAATTTTGCGCGGACTCTCCTTCATTTTTTTCTTAGCTTCATCGAAGGCTCCCATGGAAAGCTCTTCAAATCCGAATTGTTTGACACGTTTAGAAACTAGCATCATGGATTCGTTTCGGATTTCGGTCAAAAATTCTGAAGTGATGAATTTGTAGCCTCTCATCATAGCGCGTTGGACCATCAATTTTCTAATACCCGGTCGAACAAATTCTGGAGCGTGTTTTACTCTATCCCAAGCTTCTTCATGCCACAGAATTCCGTTTTCGTCGGCGTAGGGATGTTCTATACCCGCAGGTTGACTTTGATTCATAGTTATCTTTTATTATTGGGGGAATTGTTTATTGGTTTTGTTTTATATGCATTAGAATACCAGAAAGAGCCGCTATAAAAAAACCCAATTTTTAGACGCTTCGAAAAAAACACTGCGCAGTCGAGACTAATTTTAGTTAATATCAAACCGTTAATAATTTGCGCCAATTTTTATTTCACGTCTTTCCCTTTTTTAGCCGATATATTTTCCAAAAGTTACCGCTTTGAAATCCAAATCTTTTATCATTCCTTCAATAGGTTTTCTTGCCGCATTATTTTGTTTTGCGTTTTTGGTGCGGGTTTTCTATTTATTCGATTTGGCGAGCAACCCTCTTTTTGACGCTTTTCCCGACGCGGTCGATCACTGGAATTTTGACGAAGCGGCGACTAATTTTACTCAAGGGGATTGGTTAGTTCGTTCCCGTAATAATGCCTTTTCTCCACTCTATAAGTATTTTTTGGGAATTTTATATTGGGTATCCTCTCGGAATTTTTATTTCGTATACGGCGTCCAATTTTTCTTGGGCGCAATAAGCTCCGTTTTGATTTATTTAATCGGACGCAATATTTTTAATTCGCGAGCCGGATTATTTGCGTTTGCAGGATTTGCTCTATTTTCCACTCAAATCATTTACGAAGGTATCTTGTTAAGAGCTTCTTTCATCTCTTTTCTTGGAGTTCTTTCTTTTTACTGTTTGTTACGCTTGCCGCATAAACGCGACATCCAAACGTTGATATTTACGGTATTAGTTTTATCGTTTTTCTTTCAATCTCGACCCAATACGCTTCTTTGTCTTCCATTGGTTTGCGTATATTTGAGCCGTCAAGTGTTTGGGGATATCGATTTAGCCGAAAGAAAACGAAAATGGAAGATTTTCTGGGCTACTCTGATACTGTCATTCATTCCATTATTGATCCAGTGTTATATCGTGCATGGCAAGTTTGTTTTATTCGATGCGAGCGGTCCTCACACCTTCATATCAGGTAATTTAACAGCCTATTCAGGCGTTGGTTTTGATCTGAAGGTAGTGGAAGATTACAAAAAAGAAAGCGTTTTGGGGTATGCGTCGAATATTAAATATTTAGCCGGACATATTTTTTCTGACCCCGTCGATTTTTTTCTTCTTTATGTTCGTAAGCTATTTTTCTTTTTTAACGATTTTGAACCGCCTACCAATATCTCGGTTTATTTATACAAAGAGTTTGCGCCAACAACCAATTGGCTCTGGAATCATTATGCGCTTTTTGCCGCGTTAGGGTTGACTGGGATTGTTGTGGCTATGAAGAGGAAAAAATCGCATTTTTTATTAGGAGCCTATACGATTTCGTTATCTCTGGCGATTCTCATTTTTCTCAACGAATCGAGATACCGTATTCCAGTTATTCCCTATTATATATTGTTTGCGGGTTACGGGATGGACGTCATCATCCAAGCGCTTCGTTCCAAAAATTTCCGCAATGGGGCGGCTAGTTTTTTGACGGCGACAATATTGTTTTATGCATTTCAGCCGGTCAAAGGTTTGATTCCCATCCGTGCGGATGATTTTAACAATATGGGGCAAATTTTAGAGATTAAAGGGAACATTGAAGAGGCAAATGTTTATTTAGATAGAGCCCTAGTTCTTTTTCCAAAAGATCCAAAGGTGCTGTCCAATAAGGGTTTGTATCATTATGCCAAAGGCGAATTGGAAAATTCCGCAACCTTTTTTGAAAAAGCTTTTACCATTGACCCTTCAGAGATGGACGTTCAAGCTAATTTAGCGATGGTTTATTTCAAATTGTCTGGAAAAGCGTTAGAGGAGGGCCGTTGGAAGGAAGGGGCAAACTATTTGGAAAAAACTCTGAAACACCAGCCGGAGTTTCCAGACGCTTTTGTCAATCTAGGAATTGCACACGCTAATATGGGGCATAATGAAAAAGCCGAAAAGTTATTCCATAAGGCCTTAACCATCGATCCCAAGAATAATTTAGCTTTGGCCAATCTAAAAATATTAAAAGAGCCATAAAGGAATCTTTGCTTTTTTATGAGCGCTTCCGTAAATACAAAATACGCAAATGTCGCTTTTAATTTGCCGATTAAGGAGTTGTTTACTTATTCCATACCGGATGAATTAAACGGAATGGCAGTTCCCGGCGCGCGAGTTTTGGCTCCCTTTGGAACCAGACGATTAACGGGTTACGTGGTTGAGCTAAAAGATACCGCCTCTACTGAATTCAAGATCAAATCGTTACAGGACGTTTTAGATCCGCAACCCATCGTTTCTGAAAATTTGATGAAATTAACCAAATGGATTGCGGACTATTATAAATCCTCTTGGGGAGAAGCGATCAAAGCAGCCCTTCCAGCCGGTTTAGAGGACGAAGGTTCACAAATATTATCCATTACCGAAGAAGGCAAAAAAGCTTTAACCGAAAGCCTTAAGGAAAATTCCGGACGTAGAATACTGCAAGCGTTGTTTGAAAAATCGCCAACGCCATTGAAAATAATTAAAAGCAAACTGAAAAAGGGATTTAGCTTTAGCGCCGTGAATCGGTTGAAACAGGCCGGTTTGATTCAAGGAGAGATGAAGATAGCGCGTAGCGCGATATCTTACGTTCGCGAAAAACAAATTCGACTGAGCGGTTCTGCAGAAACGAAGGAAGAAATCTCAAAATCGTTATCGCGAAGCCATAAACAAAAAGTGATCTACGAGATTCTGTCCGAAAAAGATAGAACCCTAACCGAACTCAAAAAGTTAGTCCCGAACCCATCGCCGGCGCTCAATCAGTTAAAGAAAAAAGGATTAGCGATTGTCGAAGAGACTCGAATTCCTAGACAAGGAGGAGGTCTTACGGATAGTTCGACAAAAAGGGACGAGCCGCCGATATTAACGGACGACCAAAAAGTCGTCTTTGCCAAAATTTCCAAACAAATAGAAACCAATGAGTATGGAACTTTTTTGCTTCATGGCATAACTGGAAGCGGCAAGACGGAAATTTATTTGAACGCCATAAAAAAGGCTTTACAGCAAGGGCGACAGGCGATCATGATGGTGCCGGAAATTTCTTTAACGCCGCAAACGGCCTCGGTTTTTCGTAAACGTTTTGGCGATTCCGTGGCTATTTTACATAGCGGCTTGACTTCTATCGAGCGATTTTTAGAATGGAAAAAAATATTGGAAGGACGGGTGTCGATAGCGGTTGGAGCGCGGTCGGCAGTTTTTGCTCCGTTTAAAAACCCGGGCGTTTTTATCATCGACGAGGAACACGACTCCTCGTATAAACAAGATTCGAACCCGCGTTACCATGCGCGCGACGCCGCCATCGTGCGCGCTTCCAACTCTGGCGCAACTGTTATACTGGGGTCGGCGACGCCTTCCTTAGAATCTCGTAGAAATGCCGAGACCGAAAAATATCGATATCTAGAACTGAAAAAACGGGTTTTTGATCGCGTTTTACCCGTGGTCAAAATCGTCGATATGATTAGAGAGAGAGAAGTTCGCAGGAATTATTCGATTTTGTCGATAGATTTAAAGAACGCGGTGCGAGATCGGTTAAAACGCGGCGAGCAAACGTTTTTGTTTTTGAATCGGCGCGGCGCTGCGAATTTTATTTTTTGTAAACAATGTGAATTTGTATGGCAATGCGTTCGTTGCAGCGTTTCATTGACCTATCATGCGAGTAGAAGGCGATTGGAATGCCATTATTGCAATTTAGCCACACCGATACCAAAAACGTGTATTCATTGCGGCGGCGAAGCGGTTCGGTTTCGCAGTTTCGGAACGGAAAAATTAGAAGAAGAGGTTGCCGTTTCTTTTCCAAAAGCGCGGATTTGGCGGATGGACCGAGACACCACCAAAAAACGCGCCGATTTTGAAGCCGTCTTCGAAAAAATGTCAAAAAAGGAAATTGATATTTTGATAGGAACGCAGATGATAACAAAGGGTCATGATTTTCATAACGTGACGTTGGTCGGCGTTGTCCAACCTGATATTTCACTGAACATTCCAGATTTTAGATCGGGCGAAAAATCGTTTCAATTACTGACGCAAGTAGCCGGTAGAGCGGGACGAGGAGAAAGTTCTGGGTTAGCGGTCATTCAAACCTCGAATCCGGATCACTATGTGTATCAATTCGCGCAGCGACACGACTACGCAACGTTTTACACCAAGGAATTAGAGCTTCGCGAGAAATTACGATATCCGCCTTATTCTAGATTAGCCGCCGCTGAAGTGGAAAGTCCTCATGAAGAAAAAGGATTTACTCTCGTTCAACAAATAGGCAACGTCTTTAAACGCAGAGCTTCTAAAGGCAATGGCGTCGAAGTGTTGGGTCCCTCCCGTGCCGCAATTTATCAAGTGAAAGATAATTTTCGTTGGCATATTATTATACGGTCTCAGGATGTAGGGCGATTGCAACAGATTGCGGAACCGGGTAAAGAAATTGAGGAGCTTTTAAAAAAAGCGCACAAAGGAATTAAATTTAGGGTAGATGTTGATCCCGTCAATTTGTTTTAAAGGGATCTCTAAAAAAATAAAAATAGAAATGGAAAAAGAAGACACCAATTTAATATACGGTATTAATCCCGTAACCGAGGCGTTGAACAAACGATCGCAGTTTCAAAAAATAGTGATCGAAGACGGCAAGAAAAATCCGCGATTGCAAAAGATTGTCGCTATGGCTCGCCAGCAATCGGTGAAAGTTGAGTTTTTAGAGGGTAAATTATTTTCGAAGAAGTTTGGCAAACATTCTCAACAAGGGGTAGTGGGATTTCGGTCCGCTAAAGAATGTTTGTCGTTAGAGCAATTGATGAGTCAAGCAAATGAATTAGATTCCGCGCCGACCTTGGTGGCCTTGGACGAAGTGCAAGACCCGCACAATATGGGAGCGATTATAAGATCTGCCGAAGTGATGGGAATTCATGGATTGATCGTTCCGAATCGGCGTAGCGCACCATTGAATGAAACTGTCGCCAAATGTTCTTCAGGCGCGTTGGAATCGCTACCCATAGCCGAAGTGGTGAATATGGCAAGAGCGTTGGAGGATTTAAAAGAAGCTGGTTTTTGGATAGGGGGCGTTGATTTAGACGGCGAGACGGAAGTTTATCAACACAACTTTGATCAACCGACTGTGTTGGTTTTTGGAGGAGAGGGGAAGGGGGTCCGACCTCTAGTCAAGAAGTCGTTTGATTTTTCATTGACGATACCGATGAAACATTCCGATAATTCGCTGAACGTTTCCAACGCCTGCGCCATCGTATTTTACGAAATCCTGCGCCAAAAGAAAATGTCTACTTAATAAATTAAAAAATTGTCACGCTTGAACCTGTTCTGAGACCTTCAGTGATTCTCGAAGTGCGCGCCTCTTTCTTTTGTTTAGCAGAGAGACCGCCAATCTAAAATCGATTTAATATATAGCCGTCCCCACCAATTGTCATTCTGCTATGAAACAGACGCAGTCAAGTTGATTTTTTAAAAGATTTAAAATCTGTAGTTTTCTTTACAAAGTTTTTTATGTCGTATCCATAATTATTTTGAGTGGGCGATGA
>Ga0209992_10000026_pt1 | contig 243966 bp, 202 predicted proteins | sample 2SBtaG_2_FD_182564 | JGI IMG/M metagenome (GOLD analysis project Ga0209992, IMG submission 182564) | Deep subsurface microbial communities from Kolumbo volcano to uncover new lineages of life (NeLLi) - 2SBTROV12_ACTIVE470 metaG (SPAdes)... | ecosystem: Environmental > Aquatic > Marine >... | reverse complement strand
GCACGTACACGGGCGTCTATGCCAACGTCGAGCAGATCGACAAGACGTTTCTCAAGAACCGCGGCCTTTGGACAAAGGGCTCGACGTGGTTGTACGACCTCGACGATGTGTACAGCGACAATCAGAAGGAAGGCACGGGGGACAGTCCGGCCTACTTGGCCCTGTGCTATGACCCGTTCCAGAGCCCCAGTGCCGGATGCCCGACGCCCGGCAACGCGGCTCTGAGGGCCGACCTCCATAACCTCGTCAACATGCAAGGCATGCTGACCCTGGGAGAGGTGAACGCTTTCCTATCTGCCGGAGATTCCCTGTTTTCGAAGGGCAAGAACTGTTCCTTCGCGGACTTTCTGGTGGACCCGAGGCGCCACTATTATCCGTGGGACCTGGACTCGGTGATGGGCAAGCTCAACTGGGACATCTTCAATCCCGGCTCCCACTACGCGGACGCCATTCTCGGATTGAAGCCCCTGCGTAAGCAATTCAAGATGAACTTGAAGAAGTTGCTCGCGGGTCCGCTGCACGAGAATCGAATGCACGCCTACATCAACGAAGTCGAGCCCTTCCTGACGCCTTGGCTCGAGATCGACCCCAACAACCAGATCGGGACCGGCAGTGCGATTCCCCAGCACTTCCAGAAAATCCGGGACTGGGTGGAGCAACGCAAGGCCATCGTGTTGGTGCAGATCGCAGCGGATTGACGAGGGGTAAGCACTAGTCGGTAGCGCGCTTAAGCGGTTGTCTTAGGCGGCTGGGAGAGAGTGCGCAGCATGCGAGTTGGGCCCGGAGTGGCGGGCACAGCGTGCTAGGGTTACTCGCTTGCCTCCTAGGCGAGCGGATTCACCCTCCGCGCGACAAATCCAATTCTGTAATGAGAGCTTTCTTCGCGCTCTTCGGAGCCCTTTCCGCCTGCCTGTCCGCCCCGCTGAGTTCCGCGCAAGTGTCGGGTACGGTCGTCGACAGTGTTTCGATGCTCCCGGTCGGGGGAGCCCTGGTCACGTTGCAGGCTACCGAGATGCGCACGACGGCCGCCGCCGATGGGAGTTTTAGCTTGCCCGGAGCGACGGGCAGCGGCCTGGTGATCGTGGCCGCGAGCAAGGGCCACTACAACGCCTCCATCACGGTCAATGCACCCACCGCGGGGACTCAAATCCAGGTGGAACTCGTGCCGTTGATGGACAACAGCGCCTACAACTTCCTCGCTCCCACCGACTGCGCCATGTGTCACGCAGACCAATTCATCCAGTGGGTTGGATCCCCCATGGCACTCGCGGGTCAGAACACATGGGTCTACGACATCTACAATGGCACGGGCAGTCCGGGAGGTCTCGGTGGATTCGTCTACACCCGCGATTCTGCCTTCGCCGCTAGCAATCCGGCTTCCGAGTGCGCAGCTTGCCACCAACCCGAGCCCTGGGTCAATAATCCGTTCTCTCCCCTGGAAGACATCAACCAGCTGTCCCAGGGATCCGTGCACGGCGTCTCGTGTGAGGTATGCCACAAGCTCTCGCACATCGACGAGAGCAATGTGAACTTCCCGGGCATCTTTCCGGGGGTGGCCATCCTCAGCCAGCCCTACTTCCCCGACCAAGTGGAATATGGGATCTACGGAGACTCGGACGTGAACCTGGGGAACATGCGCTCGTCCTACCAACCGCAGCTGACAGCGGCCATGTGTGCCGCATGCCACCAGGACAAGAACGATCCGGACGAGGATGGGGACTTTGAGGAGGCAAACGGGGTGGTCTCCGAGCCGACCTACCTCGAGTGGCTCTCCACGCCCTACGCCGACCCGGCCAGTCCCCTGGCCGCGACCTGTGTGACCTGTCACATGCCGGGTACGGAGGCCACGAGCGCCGCGAGCGTGCCCTTCGCACCGCAACGTCAGCCCGGTCAAGTTCGGCTGCATACGATCCTCGGGACAACTCCAGAATATTTGGAGAACTCTTGCGAGGTCACCATCCGCCAGCGTGGCAAGGCCCTGCGTTCAGTTGAGCTCGCAGTATCCGTGAGGAACACCGGTGTCGGGCACCACGTGCCCACGGGCGTGACCGTGCGGAACATGATCCTATTGGTCGAAGCCTGGCGCGAATCCGACGGCTTGAAGTTGGCCTCGACGGGGACACAGGTGGTTCACGACCTGGGCGGCGTGGGCGATCCAGCCCTGGGCTACTACGCGGGTGAGCCGGGCAAGCTCTTTGCCAAGGTCAACCACGATGCGTCTGGGAACGGCCCAACGTTTTTCACGGATGCCACCGGAATCCTGTGGGACAACCGCATCCCCGCGCTGGCCACGGATACGAGTCACTACTCTTTCGCCATCCCCCCGGGGTCGGGCGAACTGCGGGTGCGTGCCCGGCTGATCTACCGACGCGCATTCCGCTCCTTCGTCGACGCGAAGCAGTGGACGACCACGGGCCACGGTCAGTCCCTTGAAGACGTCACAGCGCCCTATTTCGGGCACCTGATGGAAGAGACCGTCCTACGCGTCAATGCGAAACGAAACGTGCGCTAGCCGATGACGTCCGCGCCCCCACGGGCGCCCGAACCATCCAAGTCGTCAGCGACCTGGGCCACCACGCGCAACTTGATCACAAGTGCGAGCAGGACAAACGCCGCATTGAGGAAGAAGGACAATAGCGGAACGGTCGATGTCTTGAGCGCCTCGCAGTACTTCCCGTACCACGCCGTTTCGGTCTCGAATCCGGCGAGACTCTTCATCTGGACGTTCCAATTGGAAGCGTGATGCAGGGTGCCATGATCCCCTACAAATGAGACCGAGTAATAGGTGAAGCCTCCGAGCAGTCCCCATTGCAAAAGCACCCAAGGAAACCAGGTTCGCTTGCTGGCCCAACTCAGCCCCACTCCCTCACGCACGGCCCCCCACGCAGATTGCTTTGAGGTCACCACCGCGGGTAGCAAGGCCATCGTCCCCAGATTGAGGACCAAAGTGCTGAGGATCATCAACGGGAGCACCAAGGCAATGGCTCCTCCGCCCAGAAGGGGCATGGCCAGCGCGAGCACGACCAAACTGACCAGCACGCACAGGGCCAGTGCCAAGAGGACCCGCCAGAAGTGAGCCTTCCCGCGCCTCCAGCCGGTGCCCAGGTCCACGTTGCCGGAGGACTGGGCATCTACGATCAGGCTCACCGTCCAGGCCGCGAAGGCCGTCCACAGCGTGATGTAAAGGACCAAGCTCGCAGAGACGCTGATCGCCAGGCCGAACAGGTTCAAGGCGGTGCTTCCACCAAACACTCCCGTCGCCGCGATCCACATCACGACCGCTTCCAGCCCGACGACAATTCCATAGGGAACTAGCAAGTCCGTGTCGGACCATAGGGTCTTCCACTCCCTCCCAAAAATGAGTCGGGCAACGGCCATGCAAGTCACGCACACGAAAGCAGCCACGATGAATCCAGTTCCCTGCCTAGCAGCCAAAGGAAAGCTGCGCACACCGGCGACGAGGAATGCACCTAGGAAGCCGGCGACAGAGAGCTTGCGGAGAGTCGTGGGGGCTGGCATGGCAAGGGTCGAGTAAGGGATGCCTACCTAAGTCAGATCGAAAGTGCTGAACAAGGTGCAGCAAGGGCCGGAATTGCCGAGGGCGAAGGCCGGGTCGCCGGGCGGCGATTGCCTCCTCCTACCGTACGGTATGGGGTCGTCAAAACGACGCTTCCCATCCATCCCTAGTCTGGATACGGTCCCTTGCTCCCAGTAACCCCCAGGATCTGCCCCATGAAGTTCACCGCCATTGCCCCGCTTCTCTTCGCCGCCGTCATCACCAGTTGCAGCTCGGTGCAACACGCCGCTCAAGCACCGGATCCCGCTGAGGGATCAATGGCCTCCGGCGGGCAGGAGGCCAAGCAAGACGACGACCGCGAGGCGCTCGTGCGCAAGCTCGAGTTGGCCCAAGCACGGCTGGCGGTAAAAGAGATGGAGATGGCCGCCTCTGCGCAGCAGCACAGCGACCGCGTCGGCTTCGCCAAGACCGAGGTGAACATGGCCCAAGCCAAGCTGGCGGTCTTCCGCGACTCCATCGCACCTCAGCGCCTGGCCAGCGAGCGCTTGAACTTGCTGAGCGCCCAAGACAGAGCCCAGCAGGCCGCGGATGAATTGGCGCAGATCGAGATCATGTACAAGGACCAGGACCTGGACGATCTGACCGCGGAGTTTGTTGTCACGCGCGGACGTCGCAACGCCGAGCGAGCTGCTCAGCGCATCGAGATCCAAGCCTCCAGCCTGGCCCGCCTCGAACAGCACGAACTGCCTCACGAAGAGCGCTCCCTGGCCCTGGCTGCTGAGAAAGCGTCCTCCTCCCTGCGCAAGCTAAAGAGCGATGGGGTCATCGAGACCAAGCGCAACGAACTTGCGTTGACAGAGTCCCGCAACGGAATCGCCGACCTGGAGAAGCAGCTCGCCAAGCACGACCAGCAGCAGTCCTCGGCCTCCGAGACCGCAGAGGGCCAACAGTGATCCGCTGCGGGGCATCGCCAGCCGTTGTCGCAAGCTTGAGTTTGGCGGCCGTCTTCGCCGTTCCCACCATTGCAGGCACGCGGGGCATGGGGAACGATTTGGTCAATCCGTCCTTGCGGGCGACCCAAGATCCAGAGCTGGTTACTCAGGAGAGCGTGGGCGTTGCCATCCGCAAGGGTTTGAAATTCTTGATGGACACGCAGAATGCCGACGGTTCTTGGGGTGGGGTGAAGAACGCCACATTCACGAGCTCGTTCGGAAACCCGGCCACCTACAAGGCCTGGCAGATTGGAGCAAGCGCTCTGGCCACGCGCTCCATGTTGGAGCTGGGTGTCGGACGAGAGCAGATCCTGGCTACCGATCGCGGCCTGGACTTCCTGATTGCCAACCCCAATCCGGTGCGTCCCGCCGACTGGGATGTGGACAACAACTGGGCTCTGATCTACGGACTCGACGCGGTGTCACGCGCCATTCAACACCCGCGCTACAAGGACACCGAACGCGGTCTGCGCCTTCGCGAAGCAGGTCAGATCATGGTCGACGGTCTGAAGAAGTACCAGTCGCCGCGGGGAGGTTGGGGTTACTACTCGGATTCCAACGCACGCTGGCGTCCGGATTGGGCAACCTCATTTACATCCGCCGCCGCCCTGCTCTCATTGATCGAGGCCAAGGCGGCTGGACTGGAAGTCGACCCGAAGGTCTACCGCGCCAGCGTCAAGGCCGTTGAACACTCGCGCTTGCCGAACGGTGCCTACGATTACGAAGTCAGCGCGGTCCCGCGGCACATGAGCATGGAGTCCATCAACCAGGTCAAGGGATCCCTAGGTCGCATTCAAGTTTGCAACCTCGCCCTGCACCGAGCAGGCAGTGACCTCGTCAGCGTGACGGAGCTGCGCGAAGGACTCGAGCTATTCGTCAAGCACCACAAATTCCTCGAAGTCGCGCGCAACAAGCCGATTCCCCACGAGGCGTACTACGCCAATGCTGCTTACTTCTACTTGTTCGCGCACTACTACGCCGCTCAGGTTCTCCAGACCCTGCCCGCTTCGGAACAGGCCAAGTTTGCTCCTCACGTCCAAGAGGGAATTCTCAAGTCGGCCCAACGCGACGGGTCCATGTGGGACTTCTGGATCGCGTCCAACTCGAAAGCCTATGGAACTGCCTTCGGTGTGATGGGGTTGGGCTGGACGGAAGAGGGGGGGGACAACTAGAGTCACGCCTCGAGTCCCACGGGACTCCCACCCCGTGACTCACTTCATCCACGACTTTGCCGCCAAGCTGCGGACCCCGGCGGTAGCCCCGAGCCTCGAACGTTATGTGTCGTGGAGGCGAGCGGTGCGGGCGGCGCGTGCCACAGGTCAACCCGCCCCCCCCGCACCGGAACTTGCGCCGGTGTCCATTAATCTGGACCTGACCCTGGCGTGCAACTACCGCTGCACACACTGCATCGACTGGGAGATCCTGAACACGGGCCCCAAGCTCGAAGACGAGACGCTGCGTGACTCCCTGCGGGTCATGTCGAATCGCGGGCTGAAGTCGGTCATCCTGATTGGGGGAGGAGAACCCACCCTCTACCCCGGCTTCACAGAATTCGTGCGCTTCGCGAAGCAGGAGCTCGGAATTCAGATTGCAGTGGTCAGCAACGGGAGTCGAGGCGACCACTTGCTTGAGATCGCCCCGTTCTTGGAGCAGGGGGATTGGATCCGGCTGTCCTTGGACAGCGGCAGCAATGAACTGTTCCGGGAGATGCACCAACCCAATCGGGCCGACGTGGACCTGGATGAAATCTGCTCTTGGATCCCAAAGATTCGTTCAGCGAATCCGGCTCCACGCTTGGGTTTTTCGTTCGTCATCATCTGGCGCGGAGCCAGTCGGGATCAGGAGCAATTGCTGGAGAACATCCACGAGATCGTTCCGGCGGCTGTTCGAGCGCGCGAGGCCGGCTTCCACTACATCTCCTACAAGCCTGTGCTCGAGCGACTGGACGACGGCGCGGAAGTCATGGCTCCCACTCACACCGCCGAAGACACAACCGAGGTTGTGCGGCGCATACGCGGTGAGATCGCCAAGGCGCGCGAGGTCGCGGGCACCAAACTTGAGATCTACGAGTCCACGAACCTGCAATCACTGGAAGACGGAACCTGGCGCAACTACACACGCCAGCCCAGGACATGCCACATGCAGGCTCTGAGGCAGGTCCTGACCCCCACGGGCGTATTCAACTGCCCCGCTCACCGTGGTGTCGAGAAGGCCTTGATTGCCCCAAAGAACGGGTACGCGGACGCCGAGCTGGCGCAGGAAACGGGCCGCGGATTGGCGCGCATCCTGGACGAGTTCGACGCGTCCACAGAATGTGAGCAGGTCACTTGCCTGTACCACGACGTGAACTGGTGGATCGAGGATCTGGTGTCCGACGACCAAGCCGTCATCCCGGTGGATGGCCCCCAAGGGGACACGTTCCTGTGAACGCGCCGAGCAACATCCACGTGCGGTTGCCGAACTGGGTGGGCGATCTCGTGATGGCCACGCCGGCCCTGCGCGCCCTCCGCCACGGCTTCCCTGGGGCGAAGATCACAGTGGAGGGTCGCTCGTACATGCGCCATCTCATGGATCCGTTGGAGACGGTGGACGAGTTTCTCGATTACCCCTATCCCGAACGTGGATTCGGCCCACTGATGAAACGAGTGCGCAGCCTACGCGCCGGCAACTTTGACCTGTCTTTGCTGCTACCCGACTCGCAGAGCGCGGCCATGGGGCCCTTTCTCGCACGTATTCCTCGCCGTTTTGGTTATGCCCGTGACCTCGCCCGGCGCGTGCTGATGACCGAAGCCTTGCCGCCCCACAAGGAAGACGGCAAACGCGTTCCGATCTCCATGATCGAGCGCTACCTGCGGCTCACCCGGCACTTGGGTTGTGAAGACCAGGGCACGGAGATGACCGTGCGGGTAACAGACGAGGGGCGTTCCGGACTGGCGCAGCGTCTCTCCGATCATGGCATTTTCCCCGACCAACCGATCCTGCTGTGTATCACCGGCGCCAGCTTTGGCGCCAGCAAGATGTGGCCCGCCGAGTACTTCGCGCAAGCCGCCGATGAGTTGGGAAGGCAACACGGATTACGCACGGTCTTGGCCCCGGGTCCCGGAGAGGAGGGCATTGGAACCCAGGTAGGTGAACACATGCAGGAACCCTGTGCCGTGCTCATTGACCCGGTCCTGAACCTGGCCGAGGTCGCGGCCCTGGTCGAACGCTCGCGCGTCGTCATTTCCAACGACACCGGTCCGCGCCAAATGGCCGTCACCATGGGCATCCCCATCGTCGTGCCTTTCGGACCCACCGATCGGCGCTACACGAATCACTACCTCGAGAACCAGACCCTGCTCAGTGAGGACGTGGACTGCGCGCCCTGTGGGCTCAAGACCTGCCCGATCGATCACCGCTGCATGCGAGAGCTGCTCCCCGAACGCATCATCGCCGCGGCCGACGCTTACCTCACGAGCGAGGGTGTCTCCCTATGACCGCCACGATCGTCCCCGACTACCGCGAGTTGAAGGAGAGGCTGGAGCCGCTACGGGCAGGCCGCACGGTCGCTCTGACGAACGGGTGCTTCGATTTGCTGCACGTGGGTCACGTTCGGCTTTTGCGCGCCGCCAGTACGCAAGCACAAATCCTTGTGGTGGCACTCAATACCGATCAGAGCGTGCGCCAGAGCAAGGGCGAAGGCCGTCCCATCGTGCCCCTTGAAGAGCGCTTGGAAATGCTAGCCGCCATCGAGGGGGTCGACTACGTGACGAGCTTCCCCGAGGCCCTGGCCAACGACCTGCTCGATGCCCTGCGACCCGACGTGCACGTGAAGGGAACGGACTGGACAGAAGACACTGTGCCTGAGCGAGACATCGTGACCGCCTACGGTGGACGGATCGCTATTTGTGGAGACGAGAAACAACACTCGAGTACCGAACTCGTTGATCTCAGCGCCCAGCGCTCGAAACAGCAACCGGACGGCCCCCCTCGAGCTTAGGCGCGCTTTAGAGTCGGAACTCGATGCGCTTGAGCACTTCCATCTCCTCGACCACACCCGAGCGCACGCCAGGCTGAAAGCGCCACGTGGCCAAGCTGGCCAAGGCCACCTTATCGAGTAGGTCGTGGCCGCTGGATTCCTCCAGCACGACCGAGAGCACCTCGCCTGTGGTGCTCACGTTTAGACGCGCGACAACAGTCCCTACCCAACCGCGTTGGACGGCGCGGGAAGGGTAAATCGGACTCTGGCAGTGAGCTGCCAAGGGCAAGGGCGGCTGATCGGGAACATCCGCCCCCGTGGGTTTCACCGCCTCGGGGATCGGCGGGGGGTCGGGCTGGGTCGAGTCCTGGGCCGTTTCTTCGGGCTGCTCGCTCTGAGGCTCTTGTGCTGGAACGCCGGGCAAGATCACGAGCAATCCGTCCAGGGGGGAGGCGTCCAAGTCAACGGGCGCGAATTCCGGGTCCTTGATGGGTTCAGGCTCGTGATCGAGCTCTCGAACCACCGGCATCTCCTCCGGGGCCTCCACTTCCAAGGGCAGGTCCTGCTCGTCGGGCGGCGGGACCGCCACCTCGAGTTGGGGCGCCGCCACGACAGCCACTTCATGCAGCTGCACCGGCCGAGGCTCCCCGCGCATGACCATGGGCATGACGCCCCAGGCCACGAGGGCCGCAAAGAGGCCGACGTGCAGGCCGGAGGAGGCGAGCAGACTGGGGAGGGGGCGCGGGACGGGAATCATGGACGGGGCAGTGTAAGACAGGATAACTCCTCTGGGCCGGGAAGGTTCACGGGAGCGGGCAGAGTCCCAACAAAACCACGTAAGCATCCATGAACGCGGCCGTGAGCAGGCCACTGTGCCCCAGGCGAGAGCAATCCAACAGGGCCCGCCTGACTGCGTACCCCTGGATCCGCGCCGGCCGCTTTGGCGTGATAGCTCCACCGTGCGCATCCTGATCGCCTCCTCCCCCCACGCCGACACCTTTGGCTACTCCATGCCACCGCCGGGTGTGCTGCGACTGGGAGGAGCCCTCGAAGCCGCCGGTTGGGACGTGCGCTTGATGGACCTGGCCCATGAGCTGGCCGCCGGTCATCTGGGATCCGATAGGGTGCTGGACGAAGTCAGTCTCGCGACTGCAGCCGATCGCATCCTGGCTGAGGAGCCCGATGCCGTGGGCTTTTCCACCATGGGCGCGACCCTACCCGCCGCCCTGGTCATCGCGCGCACCCTGCGTGAGCGGTCGCCCGCAATGAACATTCATCTGGGTGGGCCTGGGGTTGGTGAGGTGGATGAGCGCCTGTTGAAGCGCTTTGGCTGGGTGGACTTCATCGTGCGCGGGGAGGGGGAGGTGACCCTGGACGAAGCCTTGAAGCGGCTGTGCCAAGGCCAGGACCTGCAGGGGGTTCAAGGCGTCACGTGGCGTCACCCCGGAGGCGCGGTCGTGCGTGAGTCCGACCGCCGACCGCTCTTGGACATGGACTCGGTCGCGCCCTATGCGTGGGAGTTGCTGCCCGACCTCGCCCGCTACAAGGCGGTTACGGGAGAGGCGGAGGGCCTCGTGCCGATCGACTCGGGCCGCGGGTGTTCCTACGACTGCAGCTTCTGCTCTATCGGGCGTTATTGGGGACGACGATCACGCACGCTGCCAGTTGACAGGTTGGTACAAGAAGTCCTGGCATTGGATTCAATGCCAGCTGGCAAGAACGCCTACCTTTGCCACGATCTGTTCGGCGCCGATCGCGATCACGCGCTCGCTTTTTGCCAGCGCCTACAGGAACTCGGTGCACCGGTGCCCTGGGAGTGTCGCGCGAGATCGGATCACATGGATCACGAGCTGCTGCAGGCCATGGGCGCGGCCGGATGCTATCGGGTGCTTCTGGGAGTCGAGTCCGCGGACCCGGAAGTGCGCGCGGGAAACGCCAAGAACATGGCAGCTGATCTCGACGTGCTCTCACTTGTGGAGGACTGTGCGCGGGCCGGAATCACTCCCATCCTCTCATTCATCTTGGGCTTGCCCGGGGAGGAGGACGCGCAACTCGCCGCAACGCTGGACCTGTGCGCCGACGCATCCCTACGCACCGGCGTGAACCTGTCACTGCACCTGGCCAACCCTCAACCCAGCTGTGCCCTGGGTGAAACCTACGACCCAGAGGCCCGCGCCTTGGACGGAATTCCCCCGGACATGGCCTGGGGTGCCGGAGACTCCGTGCCCGAGCGCGAACTCATCCATTCCTTTCCGGACATCTTCTCCACCTGGCACCTCCTGCCCCTGTCCGAGCCGCGGCTGCGACACCTCTCGCGGATTGCGCAGGAGCTACCGGAAGTCTTGCACCGATATCCGCGCACCTTCTCACTGCTGAGGCGCATGCGCGGCGCAAGCACGCTCGAACTGTGGCACACATGGAACGCAGACGGCCGCAGCTTTGAGACGCTGGCACGCCTGGCTCGCAACACGCTTGTGGATGAAACGCTGGCCTGGGAACAGGCCCTGGTCACGCGTTCGCGCCAAGTCCTGCACACTCGACACGATCTGAGTCGATTGACCGGCGCGCTGACCCATGGAACGCCCCTACCCGGGGATGACGGCCCTCACCACTTCGCCATCACGCCCATCGACGGACCCTTGCCCGCAACTCGCACGACTCGCGTGAGCCATGACGTGGCGCGGCTGCTCCAGGAGTTCAACGGCACTGCTTGCCTCGACTCACTGTTTGAAGCGCAGCCGGACCTGGTCCCGGCCGCAGAACACCTGGCCGACGCTGGTCTCCTGGCTCTGGCCTCGCCCACCCTCCCCTAGAACGCCCATGAACTTCCCCATCAGCCTGGCCTTCGTGCCCCAAGGCCACTTCACCCAGCCCTACCTGGCCCTTCCCTGCTTGAAGGCCTGGCTACGGGATAAGGGCTTTGAAGACGTGGAACAACGCGACCTGTCCATCGAGGCCTACGACTACTTCCTCTCACCGGAGTACCTGCGCCGCGCTCAGCGACGCGTGCAGGAAAGACTGCCTCTCGAGGCCTACCGAGGCCGCAACAGTCTGCCCTTCGCAGAGCTGCGCGCCTTCCGCAGCGCCGCCGAGAGCGCCGTGAGCGCCGACGCCGTGATCGCCGACATCCACGACGCCAAGGCCGTTCTGCGGGGAGAGGATTTCTATGACGTGGAACGCTACGTGCCGGCCGTGCGAACCCTCTACCACGGGCTGAGACTTGTCTCGGCAGCCCACTTCCCCAGCGAGTTGACCCCCCACAACTTCACCATGGGGTACGCCAACGACCGCAGCGAAGAGGTGCTCGCCGCCACCCTCGACGAAGATCAAAACCCCTTCATCGAGTTCTACCGGGAACGGGTCTTGCCCGGGTTGATCGAGCGCAAACCGCGGCTCTTCGGGTTGTCGGTCGTGTACGGTAGCCAACTGATCCCGGCCCTGACCTTGGGGCGTTTGGTGAAAGAGGCCTTGCCCGATTGTCACGTGACGGCAGGAGGTGGATTCTTGGCCTACATCGGCGAGAAGCTCATGTCTGCCCCCGGGGTGGAAGCGTGCTTGGATTCGATGATCTTCCACGAGGGCGAAGCGCCCATGGGCCAGTTAGCCGAAGCCTTGAGTGCCAGCGACGCATCGCAACCTGTCGACCTCTCCGAGATCGGGTCCCTGACCTGGTTCCGCCGTGCGAACGACGCGACCGAAACCGTAGCCAACGCCCCCGCCCACCCGGTGGCCTTGGGCGAGGCCCCGCCCCCGGACTTCGACGGCCTGCCCCTCGACCTCTACTTCTCCCCGCAGGTCGTCCTGCCCTACGACATCAACCGCGGTTGTTATTACGGCGAGTGCACCTTCTGCACCCTGCCCACGGTCATCGGCCCCGGGTACCGCACGCGTGCCGCCGAGACCATCGCCGGTCACATCACCGACCTGCGCGACCGTCATGGGGTGCAACACTTCAGCTTCATCACCGACTGCATGCCGCCGGGCATGATTCGCGACCTGCCTGAAGCCTTGATCGAGGCCCAACCAGGGGTACCCGTCGAGGATCGCATGAAGTGGTGGTGTGACGCCCGCATCGAGGCCAAGGCCTACACGCGTGAGGGTGCCGCTCGCCTGTTTGAGGCAGGCTGCCGCAAGTTGCTCTTCGGTTTCGAGTCTGCAACCCCACGCCTGCTAAAGCTCATGCGCAAGGCCCAGAGCCCGCGCAGTGTGGCCGATGTCGCCCGCAACTGCAGCGACGCCGGCATCAGCGTCACCCTCTACGCCATGGTTGGGTTTCCGAGCGAGACTGTCGAAGAGGCTCGCGCCACGGTCAACTTCATCCGCGAGCACAAGGACATCGTGCGCGAGGTCAGCCTGCAGACCTTTCACATCGATGAAGTGGCCGAGATCTACCGCAACCCCGAGCCTTTCGGCATCGAAATCCTCAGCGGTGACGGCGATCTGCAGCTCTACCACGACTACCTGTCCGAGCAGGGCATGACCCAGCAACAGGCCGCCGAAATGTTCGACGAGATGATGAACGCCCTGCGCAGCGACCTGCCCATCTTCTCCGGCGACAACATCTACTACTTCATGCAGAAGTCCCACTACTTCCTGCACTTGGCCCGCGGCACGACCCCCGACGAATTCGTGGCCCAATGCAAGGCCCGCACGGACTCCCACAACACCCCGGGGCCCCATGGCCACCTGCAAGCCAATCCCGCCCGCAGCAGCGTGACCTTGCCCTTCAGTCACGTGGCCGCCGCCAACACCCTGGCCGACCCCCTGGCGCGCGCCGCGCGCCCCGACTTCCTGACCGGCCGCTTCGTAGCGGATGCCCAGACCGTGGCCGAGGAGCAGCTGCCACCCCTGCCTCCCAAAAACCGCGTTCTCCTCTACGACAAGATCGGCCACGAGTTCGTCGAACTCAGCCCCGATGGCCAGCGCCTGTTGCAAGCGATCGACCGAGCCGGTGGCGTGGCCGAGTTCCTCGAGGCCCTCCCCCCCACCGCACCCGAAGCCATCGAACGCATCACCGGATTCATCAGTCAATTGCAGCGCCAAGGTTTGATCGCCAACACGGCCGCCGCACCCGTAACCTCCACACCCTCCACCCCAGAACCCCAACCCGCCCCCCTCTAGGAGCCCGACCCCATGGACGAAAAACGCGAGACCGAAGAACAAGAAACACCCCAGGCCGACGGCCCCTCAGAAGCCAACGAAAAGGCCCTCGACGTAGAGTCCCTCGACCTCACCATCGAAACCGTCGAAGACCGCATCAACCCCTCAGAGACGAACGTGTTTGATAAGTAGACACTGGCATCATGAATGCTCAGGCCTGCCCCCTCTTTGCGCTTCGGTGTGAGTGCGCGATCAAGGGGGCGAGGATTGCGTTGGCGTTCCTAGACCGCTTCTCGGTCTCGCAAGGACGCACGCCCATCATCCCCAGTTGGCGTGTGACAACTTGGTTTGCTACGACGCCGGAAGACCGGGTGGACATCATCGACTTGACGGATCCGGTCCTGGAGCGTCTACGCCAGGACTCCGAAGTGGGTGGGTGGAACCGGGGCGTGAACCTGGGAAAGCCAGCGAGCCAGACCATTCCACGCCTGAATATGCACCTGACATCTCGATACGCCGGAGCTGTCCCGAATCCCCGTGGCGGCATCCGAGGGGTATTGCCTGATGGGACCGCCTATTGGAGTCAGCGTTGAAGAATCGGGACAGCGGAATCGAGTTCGCTGAGCGCATCCTGACAATTCTGGACCGCGGGAGCTTCACGGCCACCTACAAGTACGCCGTGCTGATGGGGCTCATTGACCTCTGCATCGAGCATGCTGGCCGTCAGGGAGAACCACCCACGTCGGTCACGACGAGGCAAATTGCAGCCAAAGTACTCGCGGCCTATTGGCCGCAGGCTAGACCCTTCCAGAAGAAAGGGGTGCTCAGGCAGAACAAGGGGGCACAGGCTGCGCTGCTCTCCCGCATTAAGGAGTTTCGCGCCGGGCTCGACGAGCCGTCTGTCAGTTTGGCTCGCTTGAGCAGCAGGTGCAGGCCCGAGTACGAGGCGCTCTTGACCAAGGTGGAGTGGATCCTCGTGGAGATGCCACTCCCTCGTCTTCAGGTACTGGGCCCGGCAGAAAATCGGTTCATCTACGAGATCCAGTGGACCACTGCTGTGACCCGCGGCCAGTTCAACGATGCATCGACGTTTGACAACCGCATTCACTTCGTCGGCGATGCCGCAGGGCATCTAGTGCGCCTAGCAGGGCTGCTGAGACCGGTGCTGCACCGGGAGTGGTCGGTGATGGTGGCGCGGATCAACGACCTGCCAGAGTCCGAACTAGATAGTTTCTTGTTCGGCGCGGCCCGTAGGGCGCCACGACCGCTCGTGAGGGACCTTCGAGAATTGCAGGGCAACAGCTGCTTCTACTGCCTGCGTGAGCTGAAGGAGAATGTAGAAGTCGACCATTTCATTCCCTGGGCTCGCCACCCGGATGATGGCATCACAAACCTCGTACTTGCACACGGCAATTGTAACGGTGCCAAAAGCGATCACATGGCAGCAACCCCGCACCTCCAGCGCTGGGCCTCGCGCGCCGAAAGCCACGGGGCCGAGCTGGTCGCAATCGCTGATCGCCACGACTGGCAACAGGACGCGGAGATCACATTGGGAACGGCGCGGGGAATCTACTTCAACCTGGCGAGTACGGTTCCCCTGTGGGTGGCCGGAAGGCAGTTTGCGCCCCTAGACCACGGCACGCTTCTCGCAAGTTTTGCTTGAGGCAGCGCCGAGCTTCAGCGCGAGAGACTCTTTCGATCCAACTTGGGGAAGCACGCCCCTAGTTGATCGTCACTAGCTCGGCAGAGTTACCTAGTCCGTGAAGCCGGGTATTCCCCTCAGTACCCCCCACAACCACTGCCCCTGCATCATGAAACTGCTCCCCATCGCCGCTGCCCTTGCTTTCTGTGCCTGTGTTACGCCTTCCACGCATGAGGGGTTGCCGGTCCTGCACGCTTTGAGTTCAGTCCCGGTTGAGTACACGGCCCGCTTGGCTGCGGACGGGCCTGGGGAGTTTGGGGAGTGGGAACCGGGAGGCGATGAGGAGGCCGCTGGCAATCCCCTGCAGATCGAGACCAGGATGGAACTGATTGAGGTGAGCAACGAGATTGCGACCCTAATGGTCCCGGCGGAGGAATCGACAGGCATGGGACGCTTGGTGGAACGGCCGGCAACCGAGGCACTTGGCGCACAACTACGAGAGGCAGACGACTCAGGACAGACGATCGCCTTCCCACACATCGTGACCAACAGCGGTCAGCGCGGGACAATCTCGATCCAGAATCAGCAGGCCTTCATTAGTGGTTTTGAAGTGACCATGACGCAACAGCAGCCGTGGTCCATGATGGCCGATCCGGTCGTGTCCGTGGCAGAAGATGGCACGTTCGTTGAACTGCGCGCCAGGGCGAGCTCTGCGGGCAGTGTGAATCTTGATGTGGATCTCCGCATGGCCCAGGCGAACATGCCCATGGGTACGGCCGAGGTGCGTTTGCCCGGCACGCACGTGCCGGTGACCATTCAGACGCCTTGTTTCATCACTCAAAGCGTTCAGACCCAGGCGAGCTTGTCGCCGGACCAGGCCCTGGTCCTCGGCCCCTGGCCGGCCCTCCGCCAGGGACATTCCATGGTCGCCATCGTGACGACCCAGGTGATCAATCCGTACGGGGGCGAGAAGGGGAATATGAATGGTGCGGGGCTGGAACTTGTCATTTCTCAGGGAAGCGAGGACGGTTCGGGCAAGCGGTTGGAAAAGCCCAGTCGCCAACCGGCCCAATTGCCCTAAAACGGGCAAAACTCGTGCAGCGCATGGCCTTGGCGCCGCCGTATGGTGGTAGGCATGCGCCGCGTACACGCTCTGGCTCTGCTCCTGTTGCCGCTCGGTTCCTGGACCAGCGGGGCAGCCCTTCGCGATCCCGTGTTCGACATGGACCGCTACGGGCGTCGATTTGCAGACCGCACGCGAGCCCTAGGCGAGGACGATTGGGAGGACGCCGAGCAGCTCTTCATTGAATTGCGGGGAGCAGCGCGGGTGGGGCGCGAGAGGCGACAGGACGCTGCCAGCGTCCTCTTGGATGTCTACGGATATGGCCTGGGGGCCACCGAAAGTGGCGACCCCGACCGCGCCGCCGATGGCTGGCGCATGCTGGCGCGGGCCGAGGGGGAACTCTCTTTCCTGATGGATGCCAGGTTGAGTGAGTGGATCGCCCGGGAGATTGTGGTGGTGGGTGCTGGGAACCCTGTGGACCGACGGGCTGCGGGAGCCCTGATGCTGCGTGAGCGGGGCGAGCCCTCCGTCCTGCCAGCGCTCTTGGTGGCAGCGCGCTCGAATGAAGAGGCCCTGAAGGGGGCAGCTTTCGAAGCCCTGCTGGGCTGGCGGGAAGAGAGCGTGCACCGCCTCTATCTGGGCCTCTTGAGCAGCCGCACCCAGGACACCCCGCCCCAGTGGCTGGGCGCCGCCCGCACCCACTTCCGGCGCATTCGGTTGAAAGACGATCAGGCCGTGATCCCGAGTCTGGAGAAGCTGGTGCGCAGCGCACTGGGTGACGAGGACTGGCGCACGGCGGCCATGGGGGCGGAGATCTCCTGGTCCCTGCCCGATAGCAAGGCCGTGCCCTTGTTGCTCGCTGCCCTCGAGGTCTGGGATGAGAGGGCGCGGGAAGGCCAGCCGGTCCGGCGCGTACTGGGGGACGTCACGCGCGAACTCGAGCAACGCTCGGGTCTAGACCTGGGTCCACACCCGGACCGCTGGCTGTCCTGGTGGGGCAACGTCCGGGCCGGAACCGTCTCTGCCCCTCCCGAAGATGATCCGACGACCCGCAGCCAGGCAGCTTTTTTTGGGCTGCGACCCAGCTCAGACCGGGTGATGCTCATCCTGGACAGGTCAGGATCCATGTCGGTGCCGTTTCTGCCCGGATCACCTGGTATTTCAGGCACAAAAGCTCGGCCGTGGACTCGCCATGACGAGGTGTTGCACCAATTGGAGTCCTACCTTTCGGGCCTCAGCCCCCAGGGCCGCTTCAACCTGGTGGTGTTCGGGGACAAGGCCCGGGTCTGGCGCTCGGACATGCAGGTCGCTTCCGACAGTCAAGTGCGAGCGGGCCAGACCTGGGCCAAGCGTCAGGGGCCGAAAGGGGGCACGCACCTGCGCCTGGGGGTCCAGGCTGCCCTCGATATCGACAGGGAAGGGAACTTGGATGTCGACGCGCTGGATGTGGACACCCTGGTGCTCCTGTGTGATGGCAAGACAGCCAGCGGCGCCAACTGGGTGACTCCGTTCCTCCGACGCTACCGAGCCAGAACCGGGGTCGTGATCCATGGGGTACAAATTGGGGCAGATGGCGACGGGACCCTCGAAGCACTCGCAGAAGGCACCGGTGGCCGATTCGTGCGGGTTGAGGACTGAGTGCGGCATGGCCGGTCAAGTCCATCCCAGGCGCCGGACAGCGATCCCTCACAAGGTAGCCCGCCGACCCATTGCCCCCCCCGCAGAGGCCGCTAGACTCTTCGCGCTTGATGAACACTTGGCCGTGTTTTGCACGTCTCTGTTCACCCTGATCCTGACGCTCCTCGACGCATCTCTTCAACCGGGCCCGCCCCCACGCGACTGTTTCTGACGTGGACTAGCGGGCGCCCTCTCCATGCTCGAACACTACCTCCCCATTCTCGTGCTGGTTGGCCTGACGGCCTCCTTCGGAGTGGTGAACGTGATCATCTCCGATCTGCTCGGAGGTCACCGCGAAGTGGTGGGCAAGGGAGCTTCCTACGAATGTGGAATGGCCTCCGAGGGTACGGCGCGCCTGCGCTTGTCGATCCACTTCTACCTCGTAGCGGTGCTCTTCATCCTGTTCGATGTCGAGTCGGTTTTTCTGGTGCTTTGGGCCGTAGCCGCGGAAAGCTTCAGTGCCGCTGGAGTCGGCGGCCTGGTGTTCGCTGAGATACTGTTCTTCGTTGGGCTGCTGCTCGCAGCTCTCGTCTATGTCTGGCGCAAGGGGGGACTGCAATGGGATCGCTGATCGAATCCAACCTGGGCTCGGACGATGCGGGTTTCTTCGCCACGCGCATGGACAGCCTGGTGAATTGGGGCCGCAAGAACAGCCTGTGGCCCATGCCCCTGGGACTCTCATGCTGTGGGATTGAGTTGATGGCCATGATCGGGCCGAAGTTCGACCTGGCCCGCTTCGGTGCGGAGGCCGCGCGCTTCTCCCCGCGCCAGTGTGACTTGATGATCGTTGCTGGAACCCTGACCTGGAAGATGGCCGAGGCGGCGCGCACGATCTACGACCAAATGCCGGACCCCAAGTGGGTTCTCGCCATGGGCGTCTGCGCCTCATCGGGTGGGATGTACGACAGCTACGCCGTGGTCCAAGGGGTCGACATGATTCTGCCGGTGGACATCTACGTGCCGGGCTGCCCGCCGCGTCCCGACGCGGTGATCGACGCGATATTGAAGCTGCAGAAGAAGATCGAGCGCGAGTCGCCCACGCGGGAGCTGTTCTCGCCCAGCGAGCGTGACGAAGCCGGCACCGGGCAGTTCTCCATGGCACCCAACCAGGCCCTTCCCAGGGGCAGCGGAGGACAGAAGGCATGACGACGCTCGAGCGCCTGGCAGCCATCCTTCCCGCAGATTCCTACGTGGAGTCTCCCGCGCGGGATGGAATCCTGACCCTGCAGATGGAAGTCGACGCCCTGACCGAGGTCCTACCCCGCCTTGCGCCAGAAGCGGGTTTCGAGACCATCACCCTCGTCACGGCCATCGATCACATGGACGCTAACGGGGAGGTTCGGGGTCCGCGCTTCGAAGTGCACTACCAGTTCCTCTCCCTGGAGCACAGCGACCGGGTGCGACTGATCCTGCGTGTCGACGAGGACACACCGGCACCCACGGCTACGGGCGCCTTTGCCGGGGCTGCGTTCATGGAACGCGAGTGCTTCGACATGTTCGGCATTCGGTTCGATGGGCACGAAAACCTGCGCCGACTGCTCATGCCCGAGGGCTTCGAGCACCACCCGCTTCGCAAGGACTTCCCGCACCGCGGCATTGAGCCGGACAAACTCTACAACCAGTGGAATCGCGAGCGCGGAGGGGCACCGTCCTAACCCCATGGCCCAGTCCAAAACCTTCGACTACATGCCGGCAACGCCCGGTGACCTGCCAGTCGATCACGACGATCCGCTGCACGGCGAGCTGCTCAAACTGAACATGGGGCCCCAGCACCCGGCCACGCACGGCGTACTGCGTTTGCAGATGGTCTTGGACGGCGAGACGATCGTCTCCTGCGATCCAGTGGTCGGCTACCTACATCGAGGCAAGGAAAAGTCCGCCGAGAGCCTGGGTTGGCGCAAGTTCTTCCCGCACACGGATCGGCTCGACTACGTTCAGCCGCTGATGAACAACATCGCCTATGCGCGGGCATTGGAGACCCTGGCAGACATCGAAGTGCCCGAGCGTGCGCAGGAGCTGCGCGTCTTGCTGATGGAGATCTCGCGCATCATGGCGCACTTGATCTACCTGGGCACCACGGCCATCGACCTGGGAGCCGTTGCGCTGTTCTTCATGACCTTCACGGAGCGCGAGAAGATCTACGAACTACTCGACGCCTACACGGGTCACCGCATGAACAACACCTACATCCGCATGGGTGGGGTGTACGCCGATATCGACGAGGCCATGGCAGCCGAGATTCGCGCATTCATCGATGCCTTCCCGGCCAAGGTCGACGAGTTCGAGGCGATGTTGACGGGCAACGCGATCTGGTACGGACGCAACAGGGACGTGGGCATCTTGACCCGCGAGGATTGCCTGGACCTGGGCCTGAGCGGACCCAACCTGCGCGGTTGCGGCGAGGAATGGGACCTGCGCAAGAGCGAACCGTACTGCGGCTACGAGACCTACGACTTCGAGGTGCCGGTGGGCACCGTGGGCGACTGCTACGACCGCTACCTGGTACGCATCGAGGAGATGCGCCAGTCGGCTCGCATCTGCATCCAGGCCCTTGACCGACTGGATGCGTCCAAGGGCGGTGAGTTCCTGCTTGAAGACCGCCGCTACGTGCTTCCTCCAAGGTCGGCGGTGCATTCGTCCATGGAGGAGCTGATCCACCAGTTCAAGATTGTGACAGACATGCGGCTACCCAAGGGCACGGCCTATAGCAGCTTGGAGTCCAGCAAGGGTGAACTCGGATTCCTGCTCGCATCCGACGGCTCTGCTCAACCCCTGCGCTGCCACGTGCGCGCGCCGGGACTGCTCAACGTGCAGGCCATCCCGCGGGTTGCAGAGGGGCGACTGTTTTCGGACATGGTGGCCATCATCGGCAGCCTCGACTTCGTCATGGGTGAGGTGGATCGCTAATGGCTCTGCCCGAAACACTCCGGACTGAGTTTGACGAGCTCTGCAAGAAGTACCCGCAGGGCCGCGCCGGATTGATCCCTGCATTGCATCGCTGCCAAGAAGAACTTGGCGGCTGGCTCTCCCCGGAGATCCTGACCGACTGCGCCGAGTACTTCGCATTGGAACCGGTCGAGGTCTACGCAGTCGCTTCCTTCTATCCGATGTTCTTCCTGAGACCAGTGGGCAAGCACGTAGTCAGCGTGTGCCGCAACATTTCCTGCGACTTGCGCGGGGCCCAAGAGATTACTCAGGCTGCCGAGCAATGCACGGGCGCCAGCTGCGGATCCAGCTCTGAGGACGGCCAGTTCTATCTGGAAGAGGTCGAGTGCCAGGGGGCCTGCACGAATGCCCCCATGATGGTGGTGGACGGCAAGTACCACGAAGATTTGGATGCCGAAGCTGTGACTCGCATCCTGGGAGGCCTCAAGTGAGTTCCTTCGAGACCTACCTGCTCGTACGCGCGCAGCTGGAGAATTCGCACACCTTGGAGATTGCCCGGGGTGATGGGGCCTACAAGGCCTTCAGCAAGGTGCTGGAGACTTCAATGGAACCCGAAGCGGTGACCGAAGAGGTCAAGAAGTCGGGCCTGCGGGGGCGCGGCGGCGCGGGCTTCCCGACCGGGCTGAAGTGGAGCTTCATGCCCAACCACGAAACCGACACACGATCGCGCTACATGGCTGTCAACGCCGACGAATCGGAGCCGGGAACCTGCAAGGACCGGGTGCTCATGCGCGAAGACCCCCATTGCCTGATCGAGGGCTGCCTGATCGCGGCTTACGCGATGCGGTTGGAGGCGGTCTACGTCTACGTACGCGGGGAATACCGCTTGCCTTACGACCGCATGCAAGCTGCCCTCGATGAGGCGCGCGCGGCAGGGCTCGTTGGACAGAACATTTTGGGCAGTGGGTTCTCCTGCGAGATTCACATGCACAAGGGCGCAGGCGCCTACATCTGCGGTGAGGAAACAGGCTTGATGGAAAGCCTCGAAGGCAAGCGCGGGCATCCCCGGCCCAAGCCGCCCTTCCCGGCAGGATTTGGCCTCTGGGGTCAGCCCACCACGGTCAACAACGTGGAGTCCATCTTCAACGTACCTTTCATTCTCGAGCGCGGCGCGGATTGGTTCCGCACCCTGGGCACCGAGTCCAGCCCGGGCAACTTCTTGTGCGGCATCTCGGGCCACGTCGAAAAACCTGGTGTCTACGAAGTTCCCCTCGGCATTCCGGCGCGCACCATCGTGGAAGACCTCGCGGGCGGCATCTGGAAAGGCCGTGCCCTCAAGGCCTGGTTCCCCGGCGGATCCTCCACGGGGGTCTTGCCCGCCGACACGCTCGACACGCCCATGGACCACGACTCCGTCAAGGGCGCGGGATCCATGTTTGGCACCGGCGCCATGATCATCCTGGACGAAACGGCTTGCGTCGTGCGCTCAGCCTTGGTGTTGGCGCGCTTCTACGAGCACGAGAGTTGCGGCCAATGCAGTCAGTGCCGCGAAGGCACCGAGTGGTTGGAGCAGATCATTGCGCGCTTGCTGGATGGCCGTGGTCAGAGTGGCGATATAGACCTGCTCACGGACCTCTGCAATGGCATGACCCCAGGCAAGACCATCTGCGCCCTGAGTGATGCCGCCGCTCTCCCGGTGCTAGCCGCTCTCAGACACTTCCGCTCGGAATTCGAGGCCCTCATTCCCGCCCCCGCGGAGGTGTCCACGTGATCAGAATCACCGTCAACGGGCGCGAGATCGAAGCGGACCCGCAGAAGCCGCTGATCGCCGCCTGCCACTCCAATGGCGAGCACGTCCCCCACTACTGCTACCACCCTGGACTGTCGGCGGTGGGTTCCTGCCGCATTTGTCAGGTAGAGGTCAAGCAAGGCGAGAGGCCCGCGCGCGTGGTCGCTGCCTGCCGCACACCCGTGGCGGAGGGCATGGTGGTCAACACCAACGCTCCGGCGGCCCACGATTCCCGGCGCGAGTGCCTCGAGTTCCTGCTGAAGAACCACCCGCTCGACTGTCCTATCTGCGACAAGGCCGGCGAGTGCAACCTGCAAGACTACGCCTTTGATGAATCCCAAGCAGAGAGCCGAACCAGTGAACCGCGCCGCACGCTAGAAAAACGCAAGGACCTGGGGGATGTCATTCTCCTCGACCAAGAGCGCTGCATTCTCTGCAGCCGCTGCGTGCGTTTCATGGATGAAGTGCCCCAGACCCCGCAGCTCTGCATCAGCGGACGCGGCTCGCACTCGGTTGTCGAAACCTGGCAGGACTCGCCATTGACGGGCAACTACCAGGGCAACCTGGCGGACGTCTGCCCGGTTGGCGCCCTGACCCTCAAGGATTTCCGCTTTCAGGCACGGGTCTGGAACCTGAGTCGTGTGCCGAGCACGTGTTCGGAGTGCAGCCGCGGATGCTCTATCTCGGCGGAAGTCCTGCGCGACGGCGAAGTCAAACGCATGCGGCCGCGTCCGAACGAAGCGGTCAACGGCTATTGGATGTGCGATGTGGGCCGGTTCTCGGAAGCAGAGCTCAACCGTAGCGATCGTTTGGGCCCCGCCGCCCTGCGCAACACAGCCGGTGAACTCGTGCCGGCCGAGCTGGACAATGCCTTGCGTGTGGTTCGCAATCTCCTGCAGACCCACGAGGCGCCCCTCATCCTGGCTTCCCCCTACCTGACGGTGGAAGAGGGCCAGGCTGTGTCCGAGTTGGCTGCCGCGTGTGGCGCACAGGCGGCGTTCTTCTCGCCCCCGGCCAACGACCTTGCGGATGACGTGCTGCACACCGGCGATCCCTGCCCCAACCGACGCGGACTGGAAGGTATTGGTTTGACTGCGATGAACGCCGAGGCCTGGGCTGCGGCGAGTGCCGGCACGGATTGCGTGCTGCTCGTTGGGGAACGTCTCCTGGATCTCCTCGGGGACACGGCCCTGGATGACCTGCCCATCAGCCAGCGTCTGGTCATCATGGAATGCCGTCGCAGCGATCACCGTGCAGTGGACGTGGCCATCGGGGTTCCCAACCGAGTCGAACGCAGCGGGACGTGGATCAACGTAGACGGCATCGAGGGCTCCATCCGCCCCGCGCGTCCTGCGCCCCAGGGAATCCGCAGCACAGGTGACCTGCTTCGGGAACTGGGTTCTACGAGCGACCGGACTGAGGAGGCACTTTCCTCGTGAACCCGCTGCTCATCGTCGTCATCAAGACGGCCGCCATCTACGGCGTACTGGTTGGCGCCGCGGCGTTGATGACCCTGGCCGAGCGCAAGTTCTCGGCTTGGATGCAGCTGCGATACGGTCCCAACCGCGTGGGCCCCTGGGGCATCCTGCAACCCCTAGCCGACGGCGTGAAGTTTATCTTCAAGGAGGAACTCTGCCCGGACGGAGCCAACCCTTGGATCTTCCGCCTGGCACCCATCCTGTCTGCCGTCCCGGCCATGATGACCGTGGCGGTGATTCCCTTCGCGGGTGACGTCAACCTGTTCGGCCAGGACTTCGGCAACCTGTCGATCACGGACCTCGACATCGGGGCCTTGTTCGTCCTGGCCATCGGGGGCCTATCGGTCTATGGCGTGATCCTGGGTGGCTGGGCGAGCAACTCCAAGTACTCGCTGCTCGGCGGCCTGCGCGCGTCGGCCCAGATGATCAGCTACGAGCTGTCCCTGATCCTGGTCATCCTGTGCATCGTGGCCATGACCGGCAGCCTCGACCTGCGAGCGATCACTGAGGCGCAGAACACGGGCAACCCCCTCTCGTGGAACCTGTTCAGCCAGCCGCTGGCGTTCATCTTGTTTGTCATCGCGACTTTTGCGGAAACCAACCGCCACCCCTTCGACTTCGCCGAGTGCGAACCCGAGCTCGTGGCCGGCTTCCACACCGAGTACTCCTCGATGAAGTTCGCCCTGTTCTTCCTGGGCGAGTACTGCGCGATGATCGTCATGGCCTGCTTGACCACGACACTGTTCCTGGGTGGCTATTCGGTTCCCTTCTGGGAAGACGCCCCGTGGTTCGTGGAATTGGGCTCTTTCTGCGCCAAGGCCGGGTTCTTTGCTTTCCTGTTCATCTGGGTGCGCTGGACCCTGCCGCGCTTCCGTTTTGACCAATTGATGCACCTGGGATGGAAGGTATTCCTGCCCCTCGCACTCGCGAACCTCTTGGTGACTGGAGCAGTCATCTCACTCGCCTGAGGCACACCCATGGTCATCGTCAAACGCAAAACACTGACCCTGGCGGAACGGCTGTACCTGCCCGAAATTCTGCGCGGGCTGTCGATCACGTTCGCCAAGATGTTCAAGCCCAAGGTCACGCGCCAGTACCCCGAGGAGCCCCTGCCCACGACGGAGGTGACCCGTGGTCAACCCCGCCTGCGGCAATTGATCGACGGCAACCTGGCCTGCGTGTCCTGCGGTCTGTGTGAAGCCGCTTGCCCGGCTTACGCCATCACTATCGATGGGCAGGAAACCGATCGCATGATCGAGCGCGAGCCGGAGAAGTTCGAGATCGACATGTTGCGCTGCATCCTTTGCGGGTTCTGTGAAGAGGCGTGCCCGAAGGACGCCATCTTCATGAGCAATGAGCTCGAGTTGGCCGGATTCACGCGCAAGTCGTTGGTCTACGACATCGAGAAACTCTCGCGCACCATGCCCGAACTTGCACCTCGCCTGGATTACATCCGCAGGATCAACGAGCGGTGGTAAACCTCCTCTTCTACATTGCAGCCCTCGTGGCGGTGCTGACGGCGGTGGGAGTCGTGCTGGCGCGCAACCCCGTGATCAGCGTGCTCTCGCTGCTGAGCTGCTTCGCCAGCCTCGCGGTCATCTACCTGCTAGCGGGCTTTCAGTTCCTGGCCGCCATCCAGATCCTGGTCTACGGCGGAGCGATCATGGTCCTGTTCCTGTTTGTGGTCATGCTGCTCAACCTGGGCGGGCTCAGCCAAGAGGATGGCGAACAAGACGACCCACTCTTTCACGACCGCAGGCGCAGCGGCGGTGGCTTAGCCATCGCGGTCGCCTTGGGAAGTGCCAGCCTGATCGGGATCCTGCGCGGCGCGCGCCACTTGGCTGAGCCGACGAACGGCTTTGCCATGCCGGAGGAAGGCCTGGACGCTTTGCCTGCCTTGGCCGAAGCCATGTTCACCCGCTACTCCTTGCCCTTCGAGGCCGCTTCGGTGCTGCTGCTGTCCGCGGCCGTGGGCGTCATGGTGCTCGCCAAGCGTCAACGCCACGATGGCCTGGCCCCGGCGCCCAGCGGAGAGGACCGCCCGTGACCGTCCCCACAGAACACTTGCTGGCCCTGGCCGCGATCCTGTTCGCCATCGGCGTCGCCGGTTTCTTCACGCGCCGCAACCTGATTGTGGTTCTGACGAGCATCGAACTGATGCTCAACGCCGCGAACCTCACCTTTGTAGCCGGCGCCCGGCTGCACTCGGCGAATGGAGGCGTTCAGGTGGATGGCCCGATCTTTGTGATCTTCGTTGTTGCCGTCGCAGCAGTGGAAGCTGCCGTGGGCCTGGCCTTGGTGATCGCCCTCTACCGGCGCAAGCAGACGGTGTCCCTGGATGCCATAGCCAGGATGGAGGACTAGCCAGATGACCCACGACTGGCTTTGGTTGATTCCCGCCCTACCCCTGCTGGGTAGCTTGCTGTGCGGGATCCAACACGCGCAGGTTCTGCGCGGCCGCACGACCCGGCCCGACCTGCAACCGGGCATTGGCGCAGGGGCCACGGCCGTCGCAGCCATGGCCGTCGCCTTCGCCTTGAGCATCATGGGTTTCGCCAAAATCGGAGGCGAGACGAGCTTCCTCGAGAGCTCCAGCTGGGCCTGGATCCCTGGCGGCGGCGGGCTCGACATTCAGCTGGCTATGGTCCTCGACCGTCTGTCAGGCACCATGGCCCTGGTGGTCACCGGAGTCGGGCTCCTGATTCACATTTACGCCGCAGGCTACATGCGCGGCGATGCGGGCTACGCCAAGTTCTTCGCATTCCTCAACCTGTTCGTGACCATGATGTTGTTGCTGATTTTCAGCGACAACATGGTCGGCACCTTCGTTGGATGGGAAGGCGTCGGGCTCTGCTCGTACCTCTTGATCGGCTTCTGGTACGACCGCGACGGCGGCAAGCCCGGACATGCCGCGCAGAAGGCCTTCGTGGTCAACCGCATTGGTGATGCCTGTTTCCTGCTGGGCATGTTCTTGCTGTTCACGACCTTTGGCAGCCTGAACTACGGGGAACTTGTCGAGGGCATCCGCACTGCTGCCCTTGGCGGTGAGCACTCCGGAACCCTGGCGTTGGCGGCCTTGCTGCTTTTCGGCGGTGCCTGCGGCAAGTCGGCCCAATTCCCGCTGTTCACCTGGCTGCCCGACGCCATGGCCGGCCCCACCCCGGTCTCGGCCCTGATCCACGCCGCCACCATGGTCACCAGTGGTATCTACCTGGTGATCCGCTTGAACCCCCTCTTTGCGGCTAGCGAACTGGCTCTGTTCCTGATCGCAGCCATTGGCGCGGCCACGGCCCTCATCGCCGGCTCGTCAGCCCTGCGCCAGCGCGACTTGAAAGGCATCCTGGCCTACTCCACGGTTAGCCAGCTGGGCTACATGTTCTTGGCCCTGGGCTCGGGCGCCTGGGTTGCCGCCCTCTTTCACGTGATCACCCACGCCTTCTTCAAGGCGTTGCTGTTCCTCGGAGCTGGGTCGGTCATCCACGGCATGCACGAGGAGAAAGACGTGCACAAGATGGGTGGCCTGCGCCGTCACATGCCGCGCACGTTTGTCACCTTCACATGCGGGGCCGCCGCCCTCTCAGGCCTGCCCCTGCTGTCCGGGTTCTTCTCCAAAGACGAGATTCTGGCCCACACCTTCGCGGTGGGCGGGGCCTGGTGGATCTTGTGGGGCGTGGGCGTGTTCACGGCAGCGCTGACGGCTTACTACTCCTGGCGCATGGTTGCCTTGGTGTTCTTCGGCGAGGAGCGTTTCGACTCCCAGGCCGTGCACCCGCACGAGTCCCCTTCCATCATGACCGTGCCCCTGATGGTGCTCGCCGGGTTGTCCCTGGTGGGTGGCGCAATCGGCCTGCCCGCTGTCTTCCACGTGCCGCACCTCCTGGGCGATTGGTTGGAGCCGGTCGTGAGGACCGGGAACGAAATCCTCGAGCACCGCAGCGGTGGTCACCTGCCACACCTGTCGCACACGCTGGAGTGGATCCTCCTAGGCCTCGGTTCGGCGATCGCTCTCGGCTGCGCACACCTGGGATTCCACCGCAACAAGAACGGGTTGGACGCAGAAAACTCGTTCGAGCAGGGTCATCCCAAGTTGGCGGCCACCCTGGGCGACGCTTGGGGCATTGACCGTGCCTACTACGCGGGAATCGTGACGCCGGTCAAGATTCTCGCGGCCTTCATCGCCGTGGTCATCGACGCCCTGTGCATCGACGGTGCCGTAAACGGTCTGGCCGACGCAGCCAAGCGCGGCGGCCTGCGGCTGCGGGCGCTGGCCAACGGACAGGTGAGCAGCTATGGCCTTTGGATGGGCGGCGGCGCCGCGGTCATCGCCCTCTTGTGGGCACTGGGAGGGATCTAGGCCGTGCACAACCTGACCCTTATCACCTTTCTGCCGGCCCTAGGCGCGCTCCTGGTCGCGCTCCTGCCCACTCGTGAGACCCGCGTCTTGCGTGGGATCACGCTCGCGGTCACGACACTCGTCGCGCTGCTGGGAGTCGCCCTGTTCTGCGCCTTCGACGGTCAACTGGCCGCGACGCAATTCGCCCAGAGCGTGGATTGGTTTAGCCTGGGCTCAACACATGTGCGTTACGAGATGGGTGTGGATGGGATTTCCATCCTGCTCATCACGCTGACGGCCATTCTGATGCCGTTTGTCACCCTGGCCAGTTCGGGGCACATCACCGAGCGCACGCGCGAGTTTCTGGTTTGGCTGCTGCTCATGGAGACCGGCATGCTGGGCGTGTTTGCCAGCGCGGACCTGGTGCTCTTCTACTTCTTCTGGGAAGTGAGTCTCGTTCCGCTGTACTTCATCTTGGGCATCTGGGGTGGAGAGCGCCGCCTGTACGCGACGGTCAAGTTCTTCCTCTTCACCCTGTCCGGCAGTCTGCTCATGCTGCTGGCGGTCATCGGGTTGATCCAACAGGCTGCTGCGGGCGGTGTGCAGAGCACGAACATCGTCGCGCTGACGGACTGGGCCAGCGCAGCTCCACTCTCAGCTCAGTACTGGCTCTTCGCCGGGTTCGCTATCGCTTTCGCGATCAAGGTCCCGCTCTTCCCGTTCCACACGTGGCTGGCCGACGCGCACACCCAGGCCCCCACTTCCGGCTCCGTCATCTTGGCGGGCGTGCTCCTGAAGATGGGCACCTACGGCCTACTGCGGTTCGGAATCGGCATGTTCCCCGCGGCGGCCATCCATGCCGCCCCCTTGTTCATGGCCCTGGGTGCCTTCGGCATCGTCTATGGAGCCCTACTCGCCATGGCTCAGACGGACGTGAAACGACTCATCGCCTGTTCGTCGGTCAGCCACTTGGGTTACGTGGTCTTGGGCATGTTCGCCCTGACCCACGCGGGTCTGCGCGGTAGCGTGCTGCAGATGATCAACCACGGGCTCAGCACGGGCCTGTTGTTCCTGCTCTTTGGAGCTCTCTACGAACGCCGCCATTCGCGCGCGGTGGATTCCTACGGGGGCGTGGCAGCCGTCATGCCCCTCTTCGCGTTCTTTTGGGTCTTCGCCGTGCTCTCCAGTGTGGGCCTGCCGGGACTGAACGGGTTTGTCGGTGAGTGGCTGATCTTGATCGGCACGTTCCAAAGGAGTCCCGTCCTGGCAACCCTCGCGGTGACAGGCGTGATCTTCGGCGCGGTGTACCTGCTCTCGGTTACGCGCCGACTGCTCTTCGGAGAAGTGACGCACGCGGAGACTCGCAGCTTGAAGGACCTGGGCACACGTGAGGTCGCCATCGTCACGCCCCTGTGCCTCCTTTGCCTTTGGATCGGTGTGCAACCGAGCGTACTGATCAACAAGACCGCCGGCTCCCTGGATGCTCTGGTGGAAAGGGTCGACGGAGCGCGCCGGGAAATGGTGGTCGGCGAACTGGCAGATCCTCAAGGCCACGTGCCCCAGCAGCAGAAGGCCGTGCGATGAACCCCGATCTGATTTCCCAGTACTTCAACGCCCAGAGCGCAGCCGCCCTAGCACCTCTGGTCACCCTGGCGGCCGGCCTGCTGCTCCTGATCCTGTGCGAGTGCTTCGAGTCCCTGAGGCCCGCGCGCCCCTTCATTTTTGTGGGCTCAATTCTGGGCGCAGCCTGGGCCGAGGTGGCTCTGATGAATGGCCCAGTCGAGGCCGTTCTTGGCGGAACCTACAGCGCCGATCGGGCCAGCGCCCTGTGGGGTCTGGTGTTCCTGGCCTCGACCCTGATCGCCTGGGTTCACGCCCGCAGCTACTACCACAGGAGTCGGCCCTTCCTGGGCGAGCACGACATGCTGCTCTTGGCCGCTCCCCTGGGCATGATGATGATGGCGGGAGCACTGGACCTGACGGTCTTCTTCGTTGGCCTGGAGTTGCTCTCTATCCCTCTCTACTGCCTCGCGAGTTTTCGCCGCCAGCGCAGTGAGTCCGTGGAAGCCGGTCTCAAGTACTTCTTGCTGGGAGCCTTTTCGGTTGGGCTCTTTCTCTACGGCGCAGCGCTGCTCTACACGGCCACTGGGACCCTCTCCCTGCCGGCGCTAGCTGAGGCCGCAGCTTCGGCGCAGGGCTTCTCCCCCATGGCTCAAGTCGGCGTTGCCTTCTTGCTCGGTAGCCTCTTGTTCAAACTCTCCGTCTGGCCTTTTCACATGTGGGTCCCGGACGTCTACCAGGGCGCGCCGACCCCCGTGACGATCTTGATGGCCACGGGCACCAAAGCCGCTGCTTTGGCCGTCACGCTGCGGATCACCGGCTTGCTACCCGACACGTCAGCCGGGCTGATCGCGCTCCTGGCCGTACTCACCATGGCAGCGGGAAACCTCGGGGCCCTGGTCCAATCGAACCTGAAGCGTCTGCTGGCCTACTCGGGTGTGGCCCATGCGGGCACGCTCATGTTGCTGGTGGCCGCCCTGCGAGCCAACGGCGCACTTGGTCCCGAAACCACATCCGCCGCCCTCTTCTACATGGCCGCTTACGTGGCTACCGCGGGCGGTGCCTTCGGCTTGCTAGCTTGGCTTGAAGCAGACGGAGATCACTTCACTGAAATCGAGTCCCTGAAGGGCCTCGGCCGTCGGCGCCCCGCGCTTGCCGCCGCCATGACTCTGTTCCTGTTGAGCCTGGGCGGGATCCCCGCAACGGGCGGATTCCTAGCCAAGTACCTGGTCTTCTCCGTAGCCCTGGATGCGCAGCTCACCGGCTACGCCATAGCAGGTGTCCTCATGAGCGTCATCGCCCTCGGCTACTACCTGCGCGTGATCGTCGCCATGTACATGGAACCGGCTTCCGATCAGGTGGCCCCACCGATGGCCAAGCGCACCGACGCCATGATCGCGACGGCCGTGTGCGCGGGGCTCGTCCTCGTGATGGGCGTGTTGCCCGCCCTGTTCCTGAACCTCGTCTAGCCGGCCCTCACGTCAGGCGCGACAGGCAGGCCTGCGGCAGATCTTCCAGCGCCACGTCCTCGCTGGTTTGGGCCTGCAAGTCCTTAAGTTGGCACCGACCGGCTTGCCATTCATCAGGACCGACGATGACGGCCAAGCGATGGCCGCGGCGATCGGCGTACTTGAGCTGGGCGCCGAGCTTGCGGGGTTCGGGGTAGAGTTCGACGGCGACACCCGCTGAGCGCAGGCGGGCGGCCAATCCGACGTAGTCTGAAGCTCGGTCGCGGTCGAAGAAGGCCAGGAAGACGGGTGCGGAGGCGACGCGGGCCTCGATCATGCCGAGTTCTTCCATGGCAGCCAGCAGACGATCGACTCCTAGCGAGGCGCCCACGCCGGGCAGTTCTTGCTTGGTGTAGAGGGAGGCCAGGTTGTCGTAGCGACCGCCCGAACAACAACTTCCGATGCCCTCGAGGTCATCCAAGAAGGTCTCGTAGACGGTACCGGTGTAGTAGTCCAAGCCTCGCGCGATAGACAGATCCAATCGCACCCGGCCCTCGTCGACACCTGCCGCTTGAACGCCGTCGAGGATTTCAGTGAGTTCGGCGAGACCTGTTCGGCCTTGCTCCGAGTCGCCCACGAGGGGCTCGAGCCCCTTCAAGATCGTACGGTTGTCCCCGGTGACCGCGGCCAGGGTCAAGACCTCCGCGGCCTGGGCCTCGTTGCAGCCTGATGTGGCCATCATCTCTGCGGTGACCTTCTCCGGGCCGATCTTGGACAGCTTGTCCAAAGCGCGCAGGACGTGTTCCGCTTGATGCGCCAGATCCAGGCGCTCGAGCACGCCGCCCAGGACCTTGCGATTGTTGAGCCGCACGCTGAAGCGCTCGAACCCAAGGGCACGGAACAAGTCGTGGATCACCAGGGTGCTCTCGGTGTCTGCAACGGTGCTCGTGGTCCCGATGGTGTCAAAATCGCACTGCACAAACTCGCGGTAGCGACCGCGCTGGGTGTTCTCCCCGCGCCATACGGGTCCGGTGTGGTAGCGCTTGAACGGCGTGCCCAGAGCTCCGATGTGCTGCGCCGCGAAGCGTGCAAAGGGGATCGTCAGGTCGAAACGCAGGGCTACGTCCCGTCCACCATTGTCCTCAAAGCGATAGAGCTGCTTGTCCGTTTCGACACCACCCTTGCCCAGCAGAATCTCCGTGTACTCCAGTGCCGGAGTATCAATCGGGCTAAAACCAAAGGACTGATAGACCCCCTTTGCCGTCGCGATCAGGCCCTCGCGCGGGATCATCAACTCGGGCGTGAGGTCGCGAAAGCCCTTGAGGGTGCGCGGCTGGATCTTGTCCTTGGCCATGGTTTTCGGACGATACGGACTCAGCAGCCCGGGCGCCACTTCACGACCCAGTTCCCAGTCTCAGACCAGCGTTTCACCTCGATGCGATCGAGCGGAAGCGGTTCACTTGCCCACAGCGATCACTTGACCCCGAGTACGCCAGTAGATCCGGCCCTCGGAAATGGCTGGCGTCGCCATGCAGGTCTCCCCCATCTCGTTGACGGACAAGATCTCGAAGTCCTTCGACGCTTTCAGGACAAACACCTCGCCCTCTTCGGCGGTGACGTACAGCTTGCCGCCGGCAGCCACGGCGGAGGCCGTGAAACCCGCCTTGCCTCCGCTGCCCAGGCGTTCCCTGTAGTGCACCTCGCCGCTGCGCGCATCGCGGCAGGTGAGGATTCCGGCATCGTGACATAGAAAAAGCAGGTCACCCACAACGATGGGAGTCTGCATGTAGTTCCCGCGACGGGTCTCACTCCACGCGACCTGTTCATTCTTGAGGTCGATTTCCCCCACGGCCATGGCACTCACGGCATAGATTGGTGCCAGGGCCCCGTGGGCACTGGTGATGTAGATCAGATCGTGGGCCACAATCGGAGTGGGCACGGGAATGTCTCCACCGCCCTGGATCCACCACAGGGGCTCCCCACTCTCCAAGTCGTAGGATCCGGTGTGCTTGTAGCCATTGCAGATCACCTGCGAGCGCCCGTCGCGCACATCAACGGTCGGCGATCCCCAAGTGGGAACCTCGTCCCGCTCCGTGCGCCAGATTTCGTCTCCGCTCTCGACGTCCAAGGCGGTGAGAAACGACTCACCCTGCACGTCACATTGAACGAGCACCTTGCCGTCGTGGATGATCGGTGAACTAGCGAAGCCCCACTGCGCTGTGCGCACGAGGTAGAACCCAGAGTCCAACGTGCCCAGGTCCTTGGTCCACAGCAGCTCGCCTTGCATGTCGTAGCAGTACAGCCCCTCGGACGCGAAGAGCGCGACCACGTGCTGACCATCCGTGGCGGGCGACGAAGCCGCATGGCTTCCCTTGGGGTGACGCATGATCTGTGGTTCGCCCTTCCAGGCCTCCCGTTCCCAGAGCAGCTCGCCGGTCTGCTTGTCCAGGCAGTAGACCCTCATGGAATGCACGCCCTCGTCGGTGACCGGACCGATGTCGCCGTACAGGCCCACTTTCAACTCGGACTGCTCGCCTTCCCGAACCGCACTCGTCACGAACAGCTTGTCGCCCCAGATGACAGGCGAGGAATGTGCCAGACCCGGGATCCGGGTCGACCAGGCGATGCCTTCTCCGCTCTCCACGTCCCACTCGCTGGCGCACTCCGATTCGAGCAGGGATCCGCGGGCGCTCGGGCCACGAAATGAAGGCCAGTTCTGGTTGGACTCGGGCTCGACTGCGGCCGGACGGGTCACCTGACCCCACATCTGCCCACCGTGGCTGGCACCCCTCCAGGTCCCCACGTATTGATTGCCGTGAAAGAGGACGCGCGCAGAGAAACTGCCCAGGAAAGGGATCTTCTTGTCCGTCAGCGTGATGACTGGCGTGTCGCCCGCCCACAGCACGTCGAGCACCAGGGGCATGGTGAACGACTGGCCGCCGTATTCGATACGGGTCTCAAAGCGCCATGAGCTGCCAGCCACCTTCTCGACCTTGCCCAGGGTGTAGCGGTCGGTCTGCGGGGGCGCGTCGGTGCGCGCGTCGTCCGTGAAATTGCCCTCCAACACGGCGCCACTCAAGAGCTGCCCGAACGCACGTTCGTAGGCGTTCATCTCGGCGGGAACCTGGGGCGCTTGGGGCTCCTGTGTGACGACACTTGCGGCTTCCGCAACGGGGGCCGCGAGCGACGCGCACATGATGATGCTGATCATTAGGAATCCTCTGCTCACTTGGGGAACGACGCTACCGGACGCTCGCCGCTACGCAACGCGGCGAATCGCTGGACTCTATTCGGGGTCCAAAATGATGGCAAGCAGGATCTGCCTCAGTGGCCGCGCGTCCCTGCCCCACCGAACTCCACAAGCCTCTAGTCGAGCAGCTCGAACCACGAGCCGATCCAACCGGGGAGCTGGGCGCCGCTGATCACCGGCAAGTCGATGCTACGAATCTCGTGCAGGCTCGCGTTCGGGCCTGCGCTGTCGGCGGACACCCCGGAGCGTCGCAGTCCTGCAGCTTTCTCCTCAAGCGGGGAAACAAAGAGCAATGGAACGCCCACCAAGGGTCGAACCGGTGCGCCCCACAAGACGCTGTCCACGACCAGCCGCTGAAATGGCGGCTCCCCCTGGTGCTTCAGCAATGCCAACTGCAGGCGCCCCAAACCTGAACCATGCAACACCAGGGTCAGGGGCAGGTCCGGGCTCTCCTGTCGCATGCGCCTGATCAGATCGAGCACATCCGGGCCCCGACTGTGGGAAATCGGCAGCTCTGTAAGCACAACCCGCTGGTTGTGATCCTCTGCCAGTGTCTGCCAGCCACGGCCCTCGGCACCCACAAGTGCCCATGCCGCCTCGTGCAAGACCGGCGAGACGACGACGACCATTCCCCGCACGTCGGTCTCCTCTTGAGGCTGCAACTGATAGCAAGTGCCCTTGCCAGCCCAGGCATGCACACTGCGCAGGGACGGCGAGGGTTCGGCCCCGTTCAGCAGATCTTCGACGGGTGGATCGCCCGCGTCTCGTGCACCGTGCAGGAGGATCCTCTCCAGACTTTCCAAGCCCCAGCGTCCAGCGTCCGTCGCCGTTGTCCCGGAGACGAGTTGATCATAGCGGTCAAAGAGACCACGCACACACTGCACGGCCACCGGCACACCCCTGCCGCTGACGCCGTCCCACTCCACTTCCGGCACCAAGTGCCAAGTCCCTGGCTTGGAAGGTGGGGCGTAGAAGTACATCTCAAACCCAGGCAGCACGAGTGCACTGCGATGCACGGGTTCCCTGCGTGCGCGAACCTCCTCGCCGGATGGGCTGACCCAGATCAATGTCAACTGAATCTGCTCGGGTAGGGCACGTTGGTAGAGACGCGTGTAGGCCGGCAGTACGCGCACGATGAGAGCTTCACCGCGATCTCGATCCACGGCCCCAAAGGCACCGGGTAGGACCATCAAGTCCAGCGAGCAAGCCACACGCGATTGGAGAGTCAACTCACTGACCGAGGTCTCGCTGCCCGAGAGCAGGTAGCGGGTGTCGGTCAAGGCCTGTGCAGAGGCTGCGTAAAGGGCGGGCTGTCCGCCTGCCCGATTGCTGCGCGCGAACGCCCGGACGCGCTTGCGGTCCGCTTCAGTGGCCTGTTGCCACGCATCCTCAAGGGCCAGTCGGCGCTCCACGTACAAGTTGCGCAGGTGGTCGTCCCGGTAGGGCGTATCCTGGGCATGGAGGACCGAGGCCGAAACAGCGCATAGGAGCACGCACGGAAGGACCCATGAGAGGACTCCGAAAGCGAAAGTTCGCATCAGCTTTGGACTCCCGATAGAGGGGACCGCCAGACGAGCCGGCCGTCCTTCACGACGGCCGTCACGGGATTACGGCCCAGTTCGTAGGTCAGGTGCATGTGATTGGGCAAGTCCGTGATCAAGATATCCGCTCTCTTACCGGCCTCAAGACTGCCGATCTCGCCCGCCAGGCCCAGCGAAGCCGCAGCATTCAGACTACCCGCAGTCAGTGCTTCCGCAGCTGAGAATCCGTAGCGCAAGCTGGCCCACGAGAGCACTTCGAACATGCTCATGCAGTAGCAGCTTCCGGGATTGAAGTCCGTGCTGAGAGCCACCGCCACCCCCTCGCTCACCAGCGACCGCGCCGGCGCCTCAGTCGACTCGCGCAAGAACAGGGGCACGAGCGGCGACAGGGTGGCGACTACCCCCGCTTGCGCTAGAGCCTCGATACCCTCGGAGGAGACGTGTTCCAGATGGTCGGCGCTACTCGCCCCCAACTCCGCGGCTAATTGCGCGCCCCCGAGGGGAGTCAATTGGTCCACATGCATGCGCAGCGCCAGACCCGCTTCCCGGGCAGCGACCATGATGTGGCGCGAGCTATCCAAGTCGAAGGCCTGCTGCTCAGTGAAGATGTCAGCGTAACGAGCGATTCCCTGCTGGGCCACTGCGGGCCAGATCTCCTCCGCGATCAGAGTCTGGAACTGCTCCCGCCGGTCCGCGTACTCGGGTGGGTAAGCGTGGGCGGCGAGGCAAGTGGCCACAAAGTCCAGCGGCTGCCCCTCGCTTGCACGCTGGATGACTCGCAGGCCTTTGAGCTCGTCCTCCAGGGTCAGCCCGTAGCCGGTCTTGGCCTCGACAGTCGTGGTACCCAGCTCAAGAAAACGCTGAGCGCGGTCCATGAGCGCACGCAGTAGCACTTCCTCGCTGCTGGCGCGCACGCCCTCGAGACTGCTACGGATGCCCCCCCCCTCTGCACTGATCTCCACGTAGGTCTTGCCAGCGGCGCGTGCTTCGAATTCGTTCTCGCGCGTCCCCATGAACACCGGGTGCGTGTGAGCATCGACAAGTCCTGGTAGGACTGTTCCGCCGCAGGCGTCGAGGGTGGTGCTGGGGTCGTATTTTTCCAGCAGCTGTGCACTGGGGCCAACCTCCAGGATGCGGCCACCTTGGACGGCTACTGAGCCCCTGGGGACGACGGCGACGTCTCCCAGCTCGGAACCGGTGCGGGCGGCCTGCCCGAGCGGGGTGACGACCTCGGCGGTACCACTGATGAGCAGGTCGATGGACAGGGGGGCGGACATGGGCCTGGATTCTAGCGGCAACCGGGTACCGGCAAACAGGCGAGGTGCAGACAGGAAGATGCGGCCCACATTCCGAGGGGCACGAGCCTGTCCCGAAGATCGGGCAAAGTGCGCAGACCTGTGGCCGGGGCCTCTTGGCGGGGTGCGAGCCAACCTCCGCCCCCACCCACCCGGGCTGACGACACCAACGTCCCCAGGGTTACCCAGTGCCTGACTCAGCCCACCCGACGAACCTCGCCCGCGCGCCCCAGTGCAAGCTGACAGCGCATCTTGTCCTGCAGCCGCTTGCGCGCACGGAACATGATCATCTTCACGTTCTTGCGGCCTACACCGAGCGCGTCCGCCAGCTGTTCATAGCTTTTGCCTTCGACCTCCGCTAGGTGCAGAGCCCGCTGATCGCGGGCCCCCAAACTGCGGTAGGCCACCATGTAGAGCGTCAAGAACAGGGGCCAAGCGCGCCGCGCCTGTTCGAGTTCCTCTGCACACTGCGCTCTGCGATTCGGTCCAGAGCGCTGGTCCACATAGAGGTCGCTCTCTCCAAGGGGCACCAAACGCCCCCTGCGCAGGCTGCGACGCATGACGTTGGCTGCTATCGTGCGCGCCCAAGGCATGAAGGTGTTGCCGTTGTCCTCCTTAAAACTGCTCGCGTAGGAGTAGATGTTCACAAACGTGTCCTGCACCAGCTCGTGCGGGTCCGCGCTGACCGCCCGCCGTTGAAGCAACCCCTTGATCCACGTCCTCAGGACAGGACTCGTACGGCGATGTAGGGCGTTGAAGACTCCGTGGGAACGCGTCTTCTGAAATGCAGTCATCAAGTCGGTCTGCAACCTGCGCTCAAACGCCGACAAGTCTTCGCCCGGTCGCGCCGAACAATCACGGCCCAATTTGAGCAGTATGGCCTGCACGCCGGGCTCGAGATCCAGGGGCTGGGGAGCAAGCAGTCGTGGTCTTGGAGAGATGTGAAGCGCGGACGAGCGAGACGGGCAGTGGCTGAAACGGGGGGATGTCGGGTGGAGCATGGCCCCCACTTCGCACGAAACGTGCCATCGGCTCCCGTAGGGCGATCAAGGGCGACTGAAGGGCTCTCAGGCGGGCCCACGGTGAGCGATCCGCCGTCTCACGCAGGAGACTTGGGCACAGGGGCGAGGGGCTGCGTTACGAGTTGGTAACGCTCATGACCTGATCCAGTTCGGGGGCCGCGGAGACTTGAGCCTCCTTCGCATCCTGCCAACCCCCGGGGCTCAGCAGCTGCATTCCGACTGCGGCGGGACGCTGTGGATGTCCTCCCCAAATGCCCGCAGGCCTGCCGCGCATTGGGTACATGGGCAACACTCATTCCGGGCGCTCCTTTGTCGCTAGTATCGAGGGGTGACCATTCCGACCCTGCCTCCAAATCTGTCTCTCGGACCGGCGCTCGATTGGACCTGGGACCTAGGCCGCGACCCCCGCACGCTGACCCTTTGCCTGTTGGCTCTGGCCTTTTCCGGTTTCTTTTCGACTCTGCGTGAGTCGCTGCGGCGCTCCCTGCCCGCTCGGGTGCTGGCCCACCCGAAGGCACAGGTCCGAGGCGCCCGTCTGGCCAGCTTGCTTGAGCAAGCGGATTCGCTGGCGACCAGTGCTGCCATTCTGAAACTGACATGCGACGTGCTGTTCGTCGGCCTGTTGTTGACTTGGATAGCGAACGGGTCCGCCTTGGCCTGGACAACTGAAGGGTGGGCCCTGATGTTTTCGGCACCTGCACTGCTGCTCTTCACGATCACTCTGCCGGGCTTGGTCGCGCGCGCATCGGGGGATCGAATGTTGGTGAGTTTCTTGCCCATGTTTGCTCGAGCGCAAATGCCGGTACGCTTCCTTGTGACGCTACACGACGCGGCCAGCCGGGCCATCCAGCGCAGCCTGCATCTGCCGGCAGAAACGCCCGACGAACGGTTGCTGGTCGAGGGTCTGCGCGGACTCGCAGAGGGGGCGATGGACAAGGGAGAGTTAGAAGAGGACGAACTTGAGTTGGTCATGAACGTCATGGAATTCGGGGATGTGGATGTGGCCGAAGTCATGACACCGCGCACCGAGATTCACGGGCTGGCTTGCGGAGCGACCCTTGAGGAGGCGGCTGATCTCTTCACGCGAGCGGGCCACTCCCGGGTCCCCGTCTTCGAGGAGAAGATCGACAATATTATCGGCACGCTGCGCGCCTTGGATGTCATTGAGGCACTCTCAGCCAGCCCCAGACCCAACTTGGCTGCGCTGATTCGCCCACCCCTTCTCGTGCCCGAGACCAAACTGGTCTCCACCCTGCTTGAGGAGTTCAGAGACGGGCGTCACAAGATGGCCATCGTGCTCGACGAGTACGGGGGCACCGCAGGTGTCGTCACCTTGATGGACGTGATCGAGGAAATCGTGGGAGACATCCAGAACGAACACGAGGACTCGGGCCCGGCTATCCGGGAGCTGGAGGATGGCTGCTTTGAGATTCAAGCAACCCTTCACGTGTCAGAGGTCAATGAGACGCTCGGCCTGACCTTGGCCGAAGAATCCGACTTCGAGACCCTGGCGGGTTTTGTCCTCGCCAGACTGGGCCACTTCCCAAGGGAAGGAGAGGAGTTCGAGCACGAGAACGTGCGCTACCGTGTGGCTGAGGCCACCGACAGACGTGTGCTGCTCGTGCACGTGACTCCTTTGCAAGGCACCCCGGCGAACTGAGCTCATCACCCGTGAGTATCCATCGAGACCACGCTCTGATCCTCAAGCGCACGCCCTTCGGGGAGTCCTCCCTCGTGATCCAAGCCCTCACCGGCCGGGGTGCGCGGGTGCACATCCTGGCCCGCGGGGCGTATCGGCCGCGCTCGCGCTTCTACTGCGTGCTCGACCTATTCGACACATTGGAATTGGAATGGTCGGAGCGTGCTGGAAGCAGCCTGGGCCTATTGCGCAAGGGCGAGAGCACGCGCCGGCGCTCCGAGCTCACGCGTGATCTCGATCGTTACAAGGCGGGACTGACCGTGCTCGAATTATCCAGGGCTGCGGCGCGCCAGGAGCAAGACGATCGGGCTCTGTATGAAGCCACGGAAGCTGCCCTGGAGGGCTTGGAAGATCACCGTAATGCCCCGCATGCCGTGCTCGTTGTCTTCCAACTCACCTTCCTGCACAATCTCGGTCTGGCACCGGCCCTTGAGGCCTGTGCCCAGTGTGCTGAGCCCGCTCCGGCGCTGGATGGAAACCGAGTGCCCTTCTCGGCTGGAGCAGGCGGGCGACTGTGCGCACCCCACGCGCAAGAAGCCCGCAGATCAGGTCGCCGGGTGGGGACCATTCCCGAACCGGTGCTGATGTGCGCTGCCCGCCTCGCGCGCAGCTCACCGGCGAGTCCCCAGTCCAATTCAATTTCAGAAGACTTGGTCGAACGCGTACGAGATCTCACTGCGCGTTTCATCGACTACCACCTCGAGACACGGCTCGCGAGCCAGCGCGCCTTCCTCGCAACCGCCAACCGCAACGCGCCCGAACGCGGCGTTCCCACACCTTGACCCTCATGTCCCGAACATCGCTGGCCTTGGGCCCCCTGGCCCTCATTCTCTCGCTCCTCACCAGCTGCACCTCAACGCGTCTGGCTCAGCAGGTCGAGGCGCGCTACACGCCCGAGCAAGTGCCTGCGGTCTTGGATCGTGCCCGCACAGCCGTCGCCGAACAGACCGACCTCGAAGCGGCCTTCGAGAGCGTGCGCAGTGCGCGTTCGACTGCTGGCCTCACTCCTGAGCTGCGCCAGGAAGTCCAAAACGTGTTGGAAACAACGACGCGCTCCGTTATCGCCACCTCCAGCGACACCGAGTTGCTTGAAGCCATCATGGGCGTGGACGTGCCCCGGCGGTTGGCCGTGGAATCGGGGTTGCGCTCAGCTCAGTTGCTCTTCGAAGAGGGCGAGCGCATGCGGGCTTACAGGCTGGTCAAGCGCTTGGACTCCAAGTTTCCACAGCACCATGAGCGGGGAGCGGCGGGCTCACTCTTGGCTACCATCGGCTTCGACTTGGCTGGTGACGACGGCTCCTATGGGCTCATCTTCAAGTACCGCAACCTGGCGGGCGAGGTACTGGAGTACCTGGTGATCAATTACCCGTCCCACCCGGGTGGGGATGAGACCCTGTGGACCCTGGCGACGCTCTACGAAGAACAAGGGAACCTGGATATCGCCATCGAAAAGCAGCAGGACTTGCTGCTCTGGTTCCCTGCGAGCCCCCTCGCCCCCGCAGCCCAGGCGCGCATCCCGCAACTGCGGCTACTTGTCCACGCGGATCCCGAGTACGACCGTGCGGCCCTGGTATTGGCCTATGGTGAGTTGCAAGGCTGGCTGCAAGAACACGCTGGCCATGAACTGGAACCGTCGGTGCGCGCAAATTTGACGGACACAACCCGACGCCTGGCCGCCAGCGACTTGGCTCTGGCTCAGTTCTACGCCACCCTGGGAAGTGCAGAGGGGGTCGAATTGCACGCACGCCGGGCCCTAGCCGAAGCGCGTGAGGGAGGTGACCCCAGCCAGATCCAGAAGGCTGATGGTCTCCTGCGCGAATGGGCAGAAAAGGACCGCGGTTCCGACCGTGAGGACTCGTGAGGGGACCCAGGATGCCCGCGCACCAGGCACTGTGTCTTGGATGGCTACTGTTCGCCGTCACGGGCTGTGGCTACTCCACGGGCCTGTCCCTGGGCCCGAACTACAGCACCGTTGGCTTGGAGGTGTTTGGGAATGACACGCCCGAGCCGGATCTGGAACTGGGTCTGCATCGGGCGCTTACCCAAGCCACCCGCAACATGCTCGACGCGCGCCTGGTGGACCCTGAGAGTTCTCACCTGATTGTGCGCGGCAAGATGGTGGGCTTCCGCCGGCGCGCCGGGCTCAGAAACGCCAACAACGTGTGGATGGAGGGGGGGGTCTGGATCACGGCGGAGGCTGAATTGATCGACACGCGCAGGAACGTGACCCTCGTCGGCCCCCTAAGGGCAGATGCCAACGTGGGTTATGCGCGCACGAGTCGAGAGGCTGAACCCGATGCTCGCCGACGGGCCCTGGACAACCTTGCAGAGCGGCTGGTCCTGGAGCTCTTCACTGCATCAAGCGCCGGGGGCTTGGATCCCGATTCTGGGACCCCGACTGGGAATTAGGATCTAGGCCCTGGAAGGCTCAAACAGGAGGACTGAGCCCGACGTTTGAAGGAACACGTTTGGCCTGCGTAGGTCGAGCTGGCGTCGTGGAGTGACCGAACCGGCGGCTGCGCACGCCGTCCAATGCAGAGCTGCCCCTCAGCCAACAAGATTCGCACACGATCCGACCCCCGAAACGCCGCAACAGCCCCGCCAACCATTATCTTGTAGGGACAACCCCCTCCATCCCTGGAGTCCAGGGGTCAATCAGACGATAGAAGACCCATGACCGAGCCTCAAAACAACGAAACCGAGAAGCCGCAGCGCTCGCGCCCATTCGGCTCGTTCCTGCTTTTCCTGACCATTCTGGTTGTGGTGCTGGTCGCCTTCGGGGATTCCGCCTTCAACAAGCCGACGGTCCTGAGCCAGGATCAGTTTGGGTGGAACCTCTATACCGGCCAAGTCAGCGACTTGAAGATTGCGGGCGCGAATGAGATCAAGGGCCTATTGGCCCCCAAGCTCGGTGCCGAGGACCTGGAGCCCGAGCCCTTCACGACGAGCTTCAGCAATGTCGCAGAGCGGGAGGCAGAGTTTCAGCAGATTCAGGCGGTGAAGAACTACATCGCCATCTCCGAAGACCAGTTGGTCGCCGCGGTGGACGACGGTTTGTTCCGCCCGGATCTCTATCGGCATTTGACATCCACGAGCGATCTTGCCGAAGCCGAGACGGAGGACGGGGTCGCTCCCGCAACTCCTACCGCACAGGAGCAAACGGACATTCTGACTGTGAGGGGCACAGCGCGCCCAAAATCGGAATGGAGCATGAGTGGTGTGCAAGACCTGCCCGAACTGTCGGGCAGCGCTTGGTTCAAGGTTGAACGACCGAATGACTTGGGTGCCCTCAAGGAGCGCCTGACTGCCGCTGGCTCGACCGGGGAAACGCACACGTTCAACCTGACCCACGGCACGCTCTACCAGCCCGCCGATCAGAAACTGACCTTCTTCCTCTTCACCTGGGGACCGTGGTTGTTGTTCTTCGGGATCATCCTGTTCTTCATGCGCCAAATGCGCAATCAAGGATCGGGCGCTGGCGTGATGAGCTTCGGCCGCTCACGTGCTCAGCGATACACCAAGGAGAACCACACGAACGTCACGTTTGATGACGTTGCGGGCGCCCAGGAAGCCAAGGATGAGGTCGTGGAGGTCGTTGCCTTCCTCAAGAACCCCGGAAGCTTCAAGGAAATCGGCGGCCGTATCCCGCGCGGCGTATTGCTCGTTGGTCCTCCCGGCTGTGGCAAGACTCTGTTGGCCAAGGCCATCGCCGGCGAGGCCGAGGTGCCCTTCTATTCCATCTCTGGATCGGACTTCGTCGAGATGTTCGTAGGTGTCGGCGCCAGCCGCGTGCGCGACTTGTTCAAGCAGGCGCGCGAGAGTTCTCCGTGCATTATCTTCCTCGATGAAATCGACGCCGTCGGGCGCCGCCGTGGAAGCGGCATGGGTGGTGGTCACGATGAACGCGAACAGACTCTGAACGCCATCCTAGTCGAGATGGATGGCTTCGGAACGGACGAGGGCATCATCGTAGTGGCCGCCACGAACCGCCCCGATGTGCTCGATCCGGCCCTGCTGCGACCCGGACGATTTGACCGCGAGGTCACCATCGATTTGCCTGACCGCGAGGGCCGCGAAGGCATCTTCGCCGTCCACCTGGACAAGGTAAAGACGGCCGACGAGGTCGACGCGAAAGACCTGGCCAAGAGCACGCCCGGCTACTCGGGCGCCGACTTGGCCGCCATCGTCAATGAAGCCGCGATCATGGCCGTACTGGAGAAGCTGGACAAGGTCCACATGCGACACCTCGAGGAGGCCACGGCCAAGGTTCGCTACGGACGCAAGAAGACCAACCAGAAGATCGAAACGGCCGACCTGGAAATCACCGCCTACCACGAGGCGGGGCACACTATCGTGGCCGCCAAGATCGACGAGGTTGACATGCCCCACAAGGTCACGATCGTGCCTCGAGGGCGCGCTCTAGGGGCGACCATGATGCTTCCCGAAAAGGAGAGCTATCACACTCAGAAACTGCGCTTGATTGGTCAGCTGGCCATGGCGTTCGGGGGACGAGTCGCCGAGGAGATCTTTGTTGGCGACATATCCGCCGGAGCCTCCGACGATATCCGACGCGCAACGGAATTGGCTCGCGCCATGGTGACGGAACTGGGCATGAGCGACCGTGTCGGCCCGATCAACTACGCGGACCGCCAGGGATCGGACTTCCTGGGCACGGAGCTGATGAGCAGCCGCTGGCACTCGGAGGAGACCGCGCATGTGATCGACAAGGAGATCGAGCGGATTCTTCGCGAGGCCTACGATTGCGCCCGTGACCTGATTCACAGCGAGCGTCCTGCGGTCGAACGATTGGCCAAGGGTCTGCTGATGCACGAGACCCTCGATGAGGGCGAGATCGCGCTCCTGATCGAGGGCACAGCCCCTGAGGACCTGCGCCCCGAACCGGTCGGCGAACCCGAGCCCGAAGAGACCACTGAGCCCGCCAGCCCCGCCCCCGTTGATGCGGAAGATGGCCTGGACGACATGCCTGGTGGCGCAGAGCTCTCGCCAGCCTAGTCGGCTTGGGCTGAGCACCTGTTCTGAAGCAAGCTGTGCCCATAATCTCCAACCGCTTCCCACAGATCTGCAGCCCACTGGGCTTGGGCCTGAATCCGTTGGTGATGCGTGCTGGCGAAGCTGGATCCAGCCAAGTCTGCTTCAGCTTGCGAGGTGCGCAGACTCCTCCGACAGACTCCGAGCCGCACTCGGTAGCGGACCAACTGGACCGACTCGGCATGCGGGGATCCAGATCCGAGGCCACCTGGGTCGGATGTTGCGAGTTGGAGGCCCTCGAAAATGAGGCCGCGGACCTGCCCCTGGCCGCACTCCTGCTCGATACGCTCAGAGCGCACGCCACGCTAGCTCCTGCACCGCAGCTGATGGGCGTTCTGAATGTGACGCCCGACAGTTTTTCCGATGGTGGGCGCTTTTTGCACATCGAAGCCGCCCTGGATCAAGGCCGCCGCCTAGCCGCCGAAGGGGCCGCCGTCCTGGACGTGGGCGGGGAATCGACGCGCCCAGGCGCCCAGCCGGTGTGCGAAGAGGAGGAGATGCAACGCGTCTTGCCGGTGATCCGAGGACTCGCGGCTGAACTCCCCATCCCCCTCTCCATCGACACGACGAAGGCCAGCGTGGCCCAGGCCGCCCTGGAAGCGGGTGCTTCTTGGGTCAATGACGTGAGTGGTTGTGAGGTGGATGGGCGTATGCTGTCGGTGGTCGCTGAATACGGTGCGCGGGTAGTCCTGATGCACTCACAGGGCACGCCGCAAGAGATGCAAGCCAATCCCGCCTACGAGAACCCCACCGAACAGGTAGCCCACTACCTGCGCTCCCGCGCCGCAGCATGCATCGCCGCCGGGGTGGACCCCGCCCAGATCCTGATCGATCCCGGCATTGGTTTCGGCAAACGGCTGAAACACAACGTGAGCTTGCTACGCGAACTGCCCGTGCTGCGCAGTCTGGGTTTGCCGGTGTTGGTCGGAGTCTCGCGCAAGTCGTTCATCGGTCACATTATGGGCAGCGAGGACCAGACTCAGTGGCAGCGCGGCTCGGCAGCACAGGAGCCTCAAGAGCGACTGGGAGGGACAGCGGCCGCGCTTGGCGTGTGTGTACTGGGCGGCGCGGAATACCTGCGCGTACACGATGTGGCTGTCATGGCTGAGGCCGCTTCCGTGGCCGCAGCCTTACGACCCCATCCGGAGGCGCAGGCCTAGTCATGGACGCCATTCTCGCACCCAAGGTCCTGCTGCAGGTCTTGATCCTCACCTTTGGGATCTACCTGCTGCTGAGTTTCTTGCGAACGACGCGGGGCAGCGGCCTCATCAGTGGAGTCAGTCTAATTCTGATTGTCGGGGTCTATGGCATGGGTCTCGTTGCCCAAACCTACGGGCTCGTGGAGATCGAGGGCATCATCGCCGGGCTGCAGGCTCTGGTCTTTGTGATCATCGCCATTATCTTTCAGCCCGAGCTACGACGGGGCCTTTTCACCCTGACTGAGAACCCCTTGCTGGGTCGTTTTCTGCGCGCCCACCGCAAAGAAATCGTCGCCGAGGTCGCCGCTGCCGTGCAGACCATGGCGAAGAAGAAACAAGGGGCACTGATAGCCTTTGAGCGCAAGACTCCGCTCGATGCCTACATCGATGGTGCAGTCAAGCTCGATTCCGAGGTCAATCGCCTGCTACTCGACAGCATTTTCCAGAGTGGCGGAACACTGCATGACGGAGCGGTGATCATCCGTGGGGACCGCCTGGTAGCCGCGGCGAGCCTGTTTCCCCTGACCGAAAATGTGGAGATCAGCAAGTCCACCGGAACCCGCCACCGGGCTGCCCTGGGACTGACGGAAGAGACAGACGCGGTGACCATTACGGTGTCCGAGGAGACCGGGATCATCTCGATCTGCAAGCGCGGGACAATCGAGCGTCGCATCCCCCAGGCGGATGTGGAGGAGGTCTTACGCGAACGAATTGGCTCCGATGAAGCCGCGGGCAACGGCGACGAACAAGCCCAAGAGAAAGCGCCTTGGTTCTTGCGTGCGATCACCGAGAACGTGGGCCAGAAATTTGCGGCCCTGCTGCTGGCCTCGCTCGTGTTCTACGGGGCCTACCAGGCCAATACGGGCAAGTTGGACCTGGATCTCTATATCGTGCAGGTGGACTCCACCATTCCAGCTGAGGCCCAAGGCAAGGCTCTGGTTGTGGTACTTCCCGCGGGACACCGGCTGTCCCCGAACCCGGTCGGAGAAAAGGCTACGCTCTCCTTTTCGGGCCCACGGGAACAACTCAGCCCGCTGATGGAGTCCGGCCGCTGGCGCATCGAAGCCCACACGGCGACACCCTCGGGAGACACAAGCGGAGAGAGTTTCGCGGGCCGTACATCCTTGCTGCTGGATCTCGCGGGTCTTACGCGCAACGGAGTGGACTTGGAACGAGAAGTAGACGTCTCCTGGGCCGGCGATCCGCCGCCCTTGATGAGCGAGCTTTTCTCATCGGTGAACCTCCCACTGACTGCGTCCATGATCGAGATCGACAGCACGGATCTAGACGAGCGCTACGAGATGGATCGGGGCCAAATTGTGTTCGATCCCAGTTCCGTTTCCATCACCGGGCCACAGGTCACGATTGAGCAACTGAGAGAAGGAACTTCGGAGGAGGGTCCGCTGCTATCCGGCATTCACCTGGGCGCGGGACACCAGACCTCGCAACTCCTGACAAGCGGACTCGACGCCGCCTGGCAGGACGCAAGCGTCAGCCTGAATGTGGAGTCCATCTCCGTCTTGGTTCCCGTTCGGCCTGTGGAAGTAGAATGCCGGGCCCTGGATCTCGTCATCGGGTTGCAGCACTTCGATCCAGCCTTTGACCCCACGGCTAGGGGCGCCCGGGAGTTTGAGGCCCCGTCCAAGCGGGCCCAGGTCAGCATTTATACGCGAGGTCTGGTGCGGGGTGATCGAGATTCGGATGACTGGGTGGCCGATCGCGCCGCCATCGTCAGTTTCGTGAAGAAGCACCTACGAGTGTTCGTGGATGTGGACGACATCCCAGCGGGTTCCACTCAGTGCCGCATCCAGACCCTGGGCCTGGACGATTGGCGCACGAAACTACCGATGGAAGAAGGGCGGTTTGCCCAGGCTTGCAAGGACGCCGCTCCCGGAGATCTACGCATCGTGTTCGACGAACCCGAGATTCAGTTGGTTGAGATCAAGAAGGTACCCAATGAGTCGCCCGCCCCCGATGGATCAGCGGACTCGGGAGAAGAGTGACGTGAGCGCTGGCGAGTTGTTCGGAACAGATGGGATCCGAGGGTTGGCCGGTCACGGTTGGCTGTCCCCGCGAGCCGTGCACGCAGTCGGTGTGGCGGCGGGGGAGGTGATGAGTCACGGGAATCAACTGCCCGCCCTCCTGGGCCACGATGGTCGGCGCTCTGGCCCCCAATTGGTAGCAGCCCTTGGCGCTGGCCTGGCCAATGCCGGAATCGAAGCTCAAAGCGTTGGCCTGATCACAACACCCGGGCTGGCCTGGCTTGTAAGGACCGGCTCCTTCAGCCTGGGAGCGATGCTCAGCGCTTCCCACAACCCGTCGGAGGACAACGGCATCAAGCTGTTCAGCGCCGAGGGCGGCAAGCCCACCGATGAAGACCAGTTGGCCATGGAGCAACTGTTGGGCGGGGCCGAAGGCCTGAATCAACTGCCGGCCGTGGAAGAAAACACCTGGACCACGCGCACAAGCGACGCTGGACTTCAGCGCTCCTACATTGAGCATCTCGTCCAGAGCGAGGAGCTGTCATTGAACGGTTTTTCAGTCGTTGTCGACTGCGCCAACGGAGGGGGTAGCGAAGTGGCTCCAGAGGCATTGCGTTCTCTCGGTGCAGATGTGCATGCACTTGCCTGTTCCCCCAACGGGGACAACATCAACGCGGGCTGTGGATCCACGCATCCCGAGGCCATGCAAGCGGCCGTCCTGGAGCACGGCGCGCAATTGGGTATTGCCCTCGACGGCGACGGCGACCGATGCATCTTGGCCGATGAGCACGGTGAGTTGGTGCACGGAGACGGCATCATGACAGTCATCGGCCGGCACGCGGCCCAATCGGGCGAGTTGCCCGACGCGCGCATCGTGGCGACAGTCATGAGCAACCGCGGCCTGCATCGTGCATTGCGCGATGTTGGCGTCGGTGTGCTCGAAGTGGCCGTTGGTGACAGGGCCGTGGTGGACGGTATGCGGGAACACAAGCTCGCCCTGGGTGGTGAGCAATCCGGTCACATCATCCTTGGCCATGAACACGGCTACATCGGAGACGGCATCCTGACTGCCCTCAGAGTGATCGCAGTCATGCAGGCCACCGAGAAGCCCCTGTCCAAACTCGCTGCACCCTACAGGCCCTTCCCACAGGTACTGCTCAACACTCCGGTGGCAGCCAAGCCCGACCTTTCTGGCCTGCCTGAGGTCATGGCGGCCGTGGCGCGAACGGAGCAGGCCTTGGGATCGGACGGCCGAGTGCTGTTGCGATACTCGGGCACCGAAGACGTGGCGCGCGTCATGGTCGAAGGTCCCGATGAGGGAGTGATCCAGGCCCAGGCCCAGGAACTCGCGGACTGCATCCAAACCGCCCTGCGCCAGTGGTCTGCGTGACCCGCGTCGCTCTAGAAACGTCCTCGCGCCCGCCCTCCATCGCGGTGCAAACGGGTGAGAGGACCCTGGCCCTCTCACTCGAGGCGGGACGCCGCCATGCCAGTGACTTGCTCGGGGCACTGGGGACGATGTTGAACGAACTTGGTCAGACGCCCGCGGACATTCGAGCCGTGATCGTCGGAACGGGCCCCGGTAGTTACACAGGGCTGCGCGTCGGGATCGCCACGGCTTTGGGTCTCAGCCGTGGCACGGGTGCGCACCTTCAGGCTGTGCCCTCCTTTGAGGCTCTTGCGCTCGCACACCTGAATGAGGGTGAGTGTGGAACCGTTCTGCTGGACGCGCGTTCGCGTCAGATCTACGGAGCGCACTACGAGCGGACGGCCGCGGGTCTGATCACTAGTGTTGCTCCGACGGTTTGCCCTGCCGAGGATTGGCGCGCGACTTTGCCCGCTAGCGATTGGTTGCTCTGCGACGAGGACAGCGCCAAAGCCGCTGGACTCGTGGAGGAGGAGCAAGCACGCCACCGACCCTGCGGCGGTCCCCACGCAGAACACCTGCTAGCCCTTGGAATCGCGCGGCTAGAGCAAGCTGGGGCGCTGAGCCCCGAAGCGGTTGAGCCGCTCTACCTGCGCCCCTTTGCTGCCAACGTGCGCAAGCGCTAGCCCCCAAACGGCAGATGCCCCGCAAGGCGCACTGGGCGCGATGCAGGGCATCTCGAACGGGCTTCAATCCTGGGGGACAATCGTGTTCCGAGGACTCTTGGCGCCCGGCGGCCGGCGGAACCCGCCGGGGCCTCACTGAAGGAGACCTACAGGTCCTGGGGACGCAGCGTCTTGCGGTTGTTTGCAGATGCGCGACCTTCAGCCGTCTCAATGGCGGCGCGAACCATGTCGTCGAGGGCCGCGTAGAAGTCGCCCGAAACGTTCAGGCCAGCGGCCGCCTTGGTGCGGGCCTTGCTGATGATCAGGTCGCCAGTTTTCTTCTTCTTACCAGCCTTCTTGCGGGTTGCCTTCTTCGCTTTCTTGCGTGCCTTCTTGGCCATGATGTCGATTGCCTTGCCCGTTGTGGGCAGTCATGCCCCGAGGGTGTCGGGGCGGGGATATGAAGTCCGAATTGCGTCGGTGAGAATGCGCCCGTTGGGGGGGCTTGTCAACGCCTGAGCGCGGGTTGGGCACTTTGGATTGGGGCCTGAGACGCGTGTCCCGGAGGCCGCTTTGATCGCTCCTCCCGGAGCGCTATGTTGCGAGCTGTGGACAGCTTTCGCGCATGGACTGAAATCGACCTCGATGCCCTGGCTCTGAACCTGCGCTGCGTGTGTCGTCGCGCAGGGCGGGGGGTGCGGGTGATGCTCGTGGTCAAGCAAGACGCTTACGGCCACGGAGCCGTGGCGGTTGCCCACCACGCCCTGCGCTGTGGAATCGGGGCCCTGGGTGTCGGAACCTCACAAGAGGCCCTGGAGTTGCGCAGAGCGGGCCTCCAGGCCCCCATTCTGGTCCTGGGCACGGTGGTCGAAGAGGAGCTTCCCTCCTGCCTTCGACACCAAATCCACGTGGGATTGCACTCTGTGGACCGCTGCCGTTCCTTGCAAGATCTGGCCCAGACCGTCGGTTTGACAGCCCAGGTTCACCTGAACGTCGATACGGGTATGGGCCGTCTGGGCGTATCCCCATCCCTGGCCCTGAACCTGCTGCGCGAGGTGCACGCCGCCTCCCACCTCAGGCTGGCAGGCTTCATGACACACCTGTCTGCACCTGATGGCGGACATTGCCCGTCATCCCACGAACAATTGGCAGTGTTCCGGGGCCTAGTGTCCGAGGCCAAGGCCCAGGGTCTCGACTGTGGCTGGATCCACTGCTTGAACTCTGCCGGGCTGTTCACGGATCTGCACTGCGTGCACGAATCGGCAGTGGGGACCGACACGGTTCGGATCGGAATCGCCGCCTACGGGGCCCTCTCCAAGCACCTCAGTCCCCCGGAGGAGCTGCGGCAAATCATGAGTCTGCGTTCGCGGGTGGTCTTCTTGAAAGACATTCCGATGGATGCCCCGGTTGGCTACGGATCTCTCTGGCGCGCACCGCGTCCAACGCGAATCGCCACCTTGCCAATCGGCTACGGTCACGGGCTGCCGCGCAACCTGCAAAATTGGGACGTGCTCATCGCTGGGCGTCGAGCTCCGCTAGTTGGATGCCTGTCGATGGACTATGCCACGGTCGACGTCGGACATCTGGAAGGGGTGCGTGTTGGACAAGAAGTCACCCTGCTCGGTAGGGACGGAGACGATGAACTCCGACTGGAAGACTTGGCCCACGGCCTCGGTACCATTCCACACGAACTCACGTGCTCTCTCGGTCGCCTGCCGCGCGCCTTCGTTGGTGGGACGGATCCTTTCTTGCCGGCGCAGAGTCCTGCGTCTGAACAGAGCAAGACGATCACCGCAAAGGTGATGCCAGCAGCCTCTACCACGGCAAGTCCGGGGCAATCCGATGACTGATTCTGGCCAACCCCCGCCTCCAGGAAACGGCGCGGCGCTCGCCTCGGCTGCCGACGAGGCACCCAGGCCGGCCTGGTTGAGGCTGCTCATGCGGCTCGGGTGGTTGTCCTGGATTCTCATGGGGTTGGCTCTTTGGCTCCCCGGCAACGGCCGCTTGGAGCGCTTCATCCAACGCTCACTGCAAGCCGAGGTCGGTGCTGCGGCTGGCAGGGTCGAGGTGGGCCCGATCGACCTGAACTGGACAGCTCGCTCCGCCACATTGGACCGGCTCGCCTACGTGGATCAGGGCGAGGAACTGGCGCTGCACGATCTCGAGCTGCGAGTCAATTGGTCTGTGGCCCGTGGTTTCTTCCTGGAACAGGCAGTTGCCCGCCACGGCCACCTGAGGTTTTCGGAATCCTTGATAGAGGGCATCCAAGGCACGCTGGGCGAGGTCCCCAAAGAACCCACGCCCCTGGACCTCGCTCAGATTCCTGCCCTCGCAATCGAAGACCTGCGCGTCGAATTGGAAACACCGGAATGGGGGGACTTGGATCTTGGAGTCGTTCACGCCTCCTTGCAAAAGGACGAGTCGGGGCTCCCTCGATTGGTGGGGCGCATGGTGCCCGCCTTGGAAGGCAATCAAGGTGAGTTCTTCCTGCGGGGCGTCATGCAATCGGATGGCCGTCTGATGTTTCGCTCAACAGCACGTGACTTGCCGCTCAGCCCCGGATTCTTGCCAACCCTGCCCGACTTCGATTGGGTGCGAGATCTCTACCCCGAAGGCCGCGCGGACTTGGAGGCTACCGGTCACTGGGCCTTCAGCCGCGAGGCCCTGCCCCACGTGCAGCTGCAAGCCACGCTGCGCGGTGGCGAACTGCGCCTGCCCTGGTTGTCGGATCGGCCCGAGCACACAATCGTCGACGTCGGAATCGTGAGTTCGGCGGCCTTTGATCCCGGCCAACAGCCTTCATTTTGGGCGAGGGACGCGTGGGAGGGTCGCGCGGACGTGACCGCCCGTTGGAAGGATGCTGAGCTTCAAGGTCAGCTGTGTTTCGCGCGTGCGAGCACGACGGAGTCACTGGTTGAACTGTGGGCGCATGTGCCTGAAATTAGGTTGGATGAAGACCTGGTCGAGCTGCTCGGGTCTGGGGAATGGGCACAAGGGCTGTGGGACGGACTCTCGCTAGGAGGCAGCTTGGAGGTCCTCGCCGGGGTGCGTACGCCCGTGGACTGGGACCCCACGCGCCCTGAAACCCTGGAACGCGCACTCGCCTTGGTCCCCCACGGCAAGGCCTCTTGCGCCTATGTGGGCGGTCCCAATGAGGACGGGAGTGGCGTGCGCAACTACGGCTTTCCCTTGCCCGTCACCGACGTCGAAGGCCTTGTCACACATCTTGTGGCCCCGACCTTCGACCTGCCGAGTCGGCTCTCGCTGATTGGACTTGAGGGCATGCACCCCTCGGGACCTGTGCGCGCGAATGGTTCCAATCACTCGGTCCCCCTAAGCAGGACGGCGACAAAAGAAGAGAAGAAACGGCGCCACCAGCAGTTTGACTTGGACGTCCGAGCTACGGGCCTGACTGTAAACGAAGAATTTCGAAGCGCCCTGGGCGGGCTCTCCGGGTTGGGAGGGTGTGAGCGACTCACCGAGCAGTATCAACCCCTCGGCGGCCAACTCGACCTACAGCTAAGACTCTGGCGTCAAACAGGCCAGGGGCGACCATCCAGTGACATCTTGCTGGATGTTCAGGATGTGGACTTCACGCCCGAGAATCTGAAGCTAAACCTGCAGACGGCCCGAGGGCAGCTAACCGTTCTGCTCGATGGGCGCGACGGAGGCGGGGGCGCGGTCTCGGTGGATCTGCACGGGGACGTGGAAGGCTGCGATGGCGGCGTGCAGGTGAGCGGGCGCCTGCAGGGAATCGGCCAACAGAACATGAGCTGGTGGAAGGTGCTCGCTACAGGGGTGAACCTGAACGACACCGTGTTGCAGGAGCGGCTAGGTGAGCAGGCGCCCGCTGCACTCGATGTTCTTGGGCTGACTGGACGGGTGGATGCAGAGGTCGACGCGGTTCAATCCTCGGATAAGCCAGGTGAAGCATGGGTTGAAATCCGGTCGGGCCCCCTCGCTCTGCACTCCAGCCCCCCCGACCTCCCACATGTGGTCGAAGAGGTCGCGGGCCGCGCCTCCATTGAACTGAGCTGGCCCGCAGTAGAGCAGGGTGGGATTGGGAACCCCCTTGCGTCAGCACTCGTGTCTTGGAACGTTCTGGCCGCTGGAAATTTGCCCTTGGTCGAGACGCGTGTGCCCTTGGTTCTGTCGGCACAAGGCACCACCGGCAGCCCCGCGCTGGTGAGTCTGTTGGGCGCAGACCTCGAACTGGGCGACTCACAGGTTCGCAACAGCTTGGAGTTCTTCGCGGACTCATCGACGCAGGCCACAACCGAAGGCGAAGTGGGATGGTTGGAACGAGAGGGCACTGTCGATTTCCAGGCCCAGCTCACGCTACCCGCCGCGGACAATTCGAACGTCCCATCCGCACCCGCACCCGCTGTGCACCTCGAACTCTCAGCGCACTTGGAGCGCATTGGACCTCAGTCGGCTCCGATCTTGGAGCTACTGGAGGGCGGTGGCACCTACGACGGGGACTTGTGGCAGTTCGATGCCCTGCAAGCCGAGTTGGGCGGGTCTCCCATTAGGCTAACGGACGTCCGTCTCGAGCCAGGCTCAGCAGAAGATTGGTTACGCGGGAGACTGTCAGCCCCTTCACTTCCCATCGACGAGGCGCACCTGCAGCACTTCCTGGACGCCGGCACATTGGAGTCCTTGTTGGGTGAACTGGCGTGCAGCGGGGAACTGGGTTTCGCGGACACACAGCTCGAACTCAAGCGCCATGCGGATGCGAGTGTCGGGGTGCACCTCAAGGGGCCGGTGACCCTGCGCAACGTCTCCTTGCGTTTGGGGTTGCCCGTGATCGTGCACAGGGCGGAGGATGTCGCCCTGGACCTCTATTACGAGAAGGGCCGGGTCCGCGCGACGGCTCAGGTGCGCGACCTACATGGGGAAGTTGCCGGCCGCAAGCTGAATGAGACGAGCATGCAAGTCACGTACTTGGATCCGCGCTTCACTGTGGAAGCCTTCAACGGCCGCTTTGAAGGAGGCCACCTGCGCTCCATCGAAGGGCCCGGGGGGGCGCCGTCAGGATTCTTCTCCTTGGATCTCGAAGAACCCTATGCCTTTTCACTCGCCGGAGAGATGGATGGAGTGGAAGTCTCTCGACTGCTACGCGGTGTATTCAACTCGGACTTCGCCAACCGCGGTAAGATCGATGCGGACATGCAACTACGAGGACGCATCTCCGAATTGAGCGGCGTCCGCGGGACTGGCCGCTTCCGCTTAACCGACTCCGGGCTCTGGGCCATCCCGGTATTCCAAGCGCTCTTTGCCCAGCTGGGCTTCGAATCTGCCGCCGTTTTTTCGCGCTTTGACGCGCGCTTCGCGGTGGCCAATGGCGTCATTGAAATGGATCACATTCGCCTCAAGAGCGACTTGCTTTCGCTCGTAGGCTCAGGCAGCGTGGACATGGAAGGCGACCTGCATCACGACTTGGAAGTGAACTACAGCCTGCTGGACCGCTTGGGCCCGATCACGAGGGTTATCTACGAGATTCAAAACAGCCTGCTGCGCATCACCGTGCGCGGCAATCTGGACCGGCCGGAGGTCGCGGCCAAGGGACTCTTCTCGCAGTTCTTCACCCCCAGCAGCGGGGGGCAAAAACTGCCCCTTCCGCCTTACAGCAAGCGTGGACGACGCTTCTGACCGGACGCCCAACGGGGTAGCATGCTCTCATGACCGAAGCGATCTGGGCAGTCATCATGGCCGGGGGATCGGGGACCCGCTTCTGGCCCGCAAGCCGCGTGAGCTTGCCCAAGCAGTTTCTACGCCTGGACGGCGAGAGCTCCCTGCTACAAGCCACTTGGGCGCGGTTGGATGGACTCGTTGCCCCGGAGAGGATTCTCGTTGTCTGCGGCGAACACCACGCAGGCTTGGTGCAGACTGAATTGCCCGAGCTGTCGCAGGCGAATCTGATCCTCGAATCCGTGGGTCGCAATACCCTGCCCTGTTTGTCCTTGGCCCAGAAAGTACTCCGTGAACGTGCGCCCGATGCGATCCAGATCGTGCTGCCTGCCGACCACATGATCCCCTCACGGGAGAAGTTCCAAGCGAGTCTGAAGGTGGCCATCGAGGCTGCGCGGGTTGGGGGTCTGGTCACACTTGGGATCCCCGCCAACTCACCAGCCACGGAGTACGGCTACATCGAGCCGGGCTCGGCCATCGCCGGCCAACAGGGTGAAGAAATCTGGGAAGTACGGCGATTCATCGAGAAACCCGACGCACAGCGTGCTCAGGAACTCCTGGCCAAGGGGGAACACTATTGGAACAGCGGGATCTTCGTCTGGTCGGGCCACTCGTTTGAATCCGCCCTCGAGCGTCATGCGCAAGAGCTCTGGCACGGAATTCGAGACAACGACGGGGCCAATCTTGCGGCCTGGATGAGAGAGCTCACCCCCCTTTCGGTCGACGTGGGGATCCTGGAGCACGCGACGGGATGCAAAGTCGTGCACGCGGGATTCCATTGGAGCGATGTGGGCTCCTGGCCAGCGCTGGCAGATGTCCTGCCCGATGCCGGTGCGGGCAATCGTCAAAGTGGGGCGGGCCAAATGGTCGTGCACGACGCCTCGAACAACATCGTGCACGGACCAGATGGACATCTAACGGCCTTGCTTGGAGTCCACGATCTCGTGGTTGTCCACACACAAGGCGCCAGTTTGGTTTGCCCCAAAGACCGCGCACAGGATGTACGTCAGATCGTTGAGCATGTGCGCGAACAAGCGCCCGATTGCGTCTAGGACGATGACCACCCGCGGAGCTGTCCTGGCCATAGATCATGGCACGAAGCGCACGGGCTTTGCCCTGGCAGACGCCCTGCGCATCACGACAGAGCCCTTGGCGACTTTTCACGGGGCGGGCGACGGAGAAGAACTGCTCGACTTCATCGGCACCCTGCTCGCGGATCGCGAGGTGACAGTGCTCGTCGTCGGCCTGCCTCTCAATGCCGATGGGAGCTCGGGTCCTCGGGTGGAGGATGTGCAGAGGTTTTGCGCGCGCTTGGCGCGTCGATTCCCCGAACCTCAAGTTGCGCTGGTGGACGAGCGCCTCTCCACAAAGGAGGCCGAGGCACGCCTCGTGGAAGCAGGTCATACCGGCCAGGCCCGCAAGGACCGCCGTGATTCCTGGTCGGCCTTGATCCTGCTGGAAGACTGGTTGCGCCAGGAGTAGCCAAGAAAAAACCTGAGGCCGCTCCCGGTGGAAACGACCCCAGGTGCCTATCGAGACTGATGAGTCCTACCGGCCCCGAACTTCTACTTGGTCCACACGGCCGTTTTCTTTGGGTTCATCGCCGCCAAACGACTTGAACATGATCATGAAGTTGGGGTTGTTGCCCGCCGAACCGGGCATGACGTATTCGACATAACCCCACGAGATGGCATCAGTCGACCCGGCTGTGGTCCAGGACGCGCCACCATCTAGGGAATAGCGCAGGCGTAGCTCCTCGCCGACGTCGTAGTTCTTTGTCTTGCGCCAGTAGCGCACGTAAATCTCACTGAAACCCGAGGTGTCGACCGTCCGCTCGATGCGGCCCGACTTGCGCACCTTGGCTCCCTTGAGGCCCTCGTGAGCCGCGTCGGACTTGCGACGAGCGTTGACCTTGGTCCACCCATTCGTTCCGAGCCCACCGACTTCAAAGTCGTCGTAAAAGATCGTCGTCAGCCCGGTGCCATTCCAATTGGGAATACAACTCGAGACCGCTCCGGAACGCATGGTGGTGACCACATCCGGGTGGAAGTAAGTCGTAATGTTGTTCATACCGCCGCTGCACAGGTGGCAGTACGACATGACCGTGCCCTGATTTGTGCACTGGGTGCCGCCTTGACAGTTGGCGTAACACTTGTCGAGGGGCGGGCAATAGTCATGGGTATGGGGAGTTCCAAAGTTGTGCCCGGTCTCGTGGGCCACAACGACAAAGTCCCACGTGTTGGAACCCTTGGTCACGGGGAATGTCACTCCACCGTTGATGTTGCCACTGACTGCGAAGCCGTTGCTCTTGTTGCAGAGGACTCCCAAGTAGGCCACACCGCCGCCCAAGCCCGCTCCTGAGACGAAGTGCGCCAGATGCGCGCCGTTGGGAATGTTGCCACCGGACCAAGCACTGCGGAATTCGCTAAGCAGATCCGAGGCGCTACCACCCGTGTCCTGGCTACTCCAGGGGTCGTTCGACGTGGTCCAAAATTGAACGTACGGGAAGGTCAGGACGACGTCGATTTGGGTGTTGTAGCGGTCACTGATCGCGGCCAGTAGCGCGAAGACGTAGTTCTCGCATGCGGCCAGGTTGCCCCACTTGGTGTAGAGCTGCCAGTCGGTCTCAATGGCGATCTTGCACTCCAGCTTCTGGGCCGCCCCATACGTGGGAGGAGAGAGATCTGAGGGGTCGATAGCGGGCGGCTGGTTTCCACCCGCCAATTGCTCGATCATGCAGCGGCCCATGCCACCCGATCCGCTGCCCCGTCCGGCTGCGTTCAAGGCCTTGTCGGAATACAGCCTCATGCGGGCTCCCTCCCATTCACCGTCCGGGCCAGGCATGGCACTCAGGTGGGTGTAGTCCACTCCATCGTGAATCCAGCCGTAGCTACCTACGGAAGAAAAGGACAGGAAGACCTCGCTGCCTTCAACACCCTGCACCTCTCCCTTCCAAGAAGTGAGATCGCCGTGGTCGTACTCGGACCGCATGCCGTCGACAAACACACCCAGTGAATCCCATTGGAATTCCACGCGTTCCAAGTCCAGCGTCAATGTCTGGCCGCTGGGCATAGGAACGCCTTGCAGCGTCACGTGATCGAGGCCGCCCAGCGCGTCGACGACTGCTAGGTCCGTTTCAAATTCCAGGACTTCGGGCAGGCTGCCTGGTCCGATCAGGACACCAGGGAACGGGACGGGCTCGGAGGTCTGAGCGGAGGCGCCGGCGAGAAGGGAGGCGCCTAGCACGGCGCAGGTCAGGGAAGTTCGCAAGAGAGGGTGTCGCATGAATGAAAACTAGTCGGAGATCCTAGGGAAGGAGCCGTGGAGGGAGAAAATACCCGCCTATCCAGCCCACATCGAGACGCACGCCAGCCCACAGGCGGATGTAACGACAATGTAAATGGAGCCTATGGGGGCGCCTCTGGTGTGAATGGAACTGAACTGACTGGGTTTGTTGGGCCGAGCGCAAGACGGCGTTCCTCGGGGTGGCGATGGACGTCGGTGCCCAGGTCATCAAGTTGGCGACGGATCCGCGTGAGGGGCCTCAGACCCACTCTATTGCGAGTTTTCCCCACCGGCTGGCCAATTCCTGAGGTTGTGCCCAGCGAACCCAGGCAGTTCAGTATGGAAGCCGCTCCGGCGTCACCAGCAGGGACGGTTCGTCTGCACTACTTCAGGGTCCAGGTCGAGCGACCCTCGGCGTCCTGGACTGAGACCCCGCCCTCCCCCAGCCGGTCGCGGATACCGTCCGCCATGGCGTAATCCGAGCGCTCACGGGCTGCCTCGCGCAGATCCATGGCTCCATCCAACAAGGCCTCCAGAGCAGGTGCCTGGCCCGCGCCCAGCGCCCAACCCACCCCCTCGTCTGAGTCCTTGACCTCCACCCCCTGCCCGACAAGCAGGTCACGCACTCCGTCAGCAGTGGAGAAGTCACGCGCCTCGCGGGCAGTCGCCCGCACAGCCAGGAGCGCGTCCAGGACCTGACCCAGTAGAACTTGATCACCGCCCTGCTTGCCCCTTCCCAGCCCAGTGTCGCCCAGTTGAAACAACCCCAGCAGGCGACCCAGATCCCTGAGGACTTCTAGCCCCTGGCCACGATCGGCTGCGGGCACATCGCGTAGGTCGCGGGCCATGGTGAACAACTGCGCGATGGCCTCGCCGGTATTGAAGTCCTCGTCCATTGCGGCGCAAAAGCTAGAGCGTGCCTGGTCGAGATTGTCGGAGAGGGGTACCGCGCAGATGGCCGCCAGATCGCGCTCCGATTCCTCACCGAGAACCGGCGCGAGCAGAGTCAAGACTCGCACGAGCCCTTTCTGGACGCCGTCGAGCACTTCAGGCCCAAAATCTACGGGACGGCCGTAGGGGGTGCGCAGCAGAAAGAAGCGCACGGCAGATGCCCCGAAGTGATCCAGCAGCCAACGCGCCTGGAACTGCTGGGAGAACGACTCGTCTTTCATGCGCGGATCGCTCTTGGAGATCTTGCGACCCTCGTACTGGATCAAACCGTTGTGCATCCAATGGCGCGCGTACGCGTCACCGTGGGCTTCGGATTGAGCGATCTCGTTCTCGTGATGCGGGAATTTCAAATCGTCCCCCCCACCGTGGATATCGAATGCCCCGCCCAGCAGTTGGGAGGACATGACCGAGCACTCGATATGCCAACCGGGTCGGCCGGGGCCCCAGGGGCTTTCCCAACTGGGCTCGCCTTCCTTGGCATTCTTCCAAAGGGCGAAGTCCGCGGGGTTTCGCAACCCCTCGCTGGCCTGAATGCGCGCGCCCGACAGCATGTCATCCAGTTTGCGCCCGGAAAGTTTCCCGTAGCCCTCATGGCGGGCCACGTCGAAGTAGACACCGTCGGAAGCTTGGTAGGCCATGTCCTGCTCGTACAGGTCGCTGATAAAGGCAACCATCTCTGGCACATACTCTGAGCAACGGGGGTGGTCGGTGACGGTGACGACGGAGAGCTCCCGCAGAAACTCCAGGTACTGCTCGGTGTAACGCTCGGCCACTGCCGACCAAGACTCGCCGTTCTCCTGGGCCCGTTGAATGATCTTGTCGTCGATGTCCGTGATGTTGTTCACGAAGCGCACTTCGTAACCGCGCGCCAAGAGCCAACGGGCCACAACATCGAAGACGACGGGCCCCATCAAGTGCCCCACGTGGCAGTCGCTGTAAACCGTCGGGCCGCAGACGTACATGCCAACGCTACCCGGTGTGAGGGGATCAAATGGACGCCGGTCGCGAGTGAGAGAGTCGTAGAGTTGAATGGCCATGGCGGAGGTCGGTGCGAGCTTGGGTGAGGGAGAATAGCAATGCGCCCAGTCCGCTCAGCCCAAGATCAGTGGGAATTGCAAACCCCCAGGGCGCGCTGGGGCAAGTTCAGGCGAATTCGGAATCTGCTAGCATTCCGCCCAGATTCGCCCCTGCGCCCCCCAGCCTCTAGCCTCCAGCACCCCTATGGCCAGCCCGATCGTCCGCCCCACACGTGAGACCGCCGAAGAGGCGGTACGCACCCTGATCGCCTATGCCGGCGACGACCCTGAACGCGAAGGACTGCTGGAAACGCCCTCCAGGGTGGTCCGATCGTACGAACAGTTCTTCGGCGGCTACGGGAGTGATGCCGATCAGGTCCTCTCCAAGACCTTTGAAGAGGTCGACGGTTACGACGAAATGGTGACCGTGCGCGATATTTGCCTGCACTCACACTGTGAACACCACATGGTGCCCTTCATCGGCGTGGCTCATGTTGGCTACCTGCCCAACAACCGCATTGTGGGTCTGAGCAAGCTGGCCAGGGTCGTCGAGGTCTTCGCCCGCAGACTGCAGATTCAAGAGAAGCTCACGGTGCAGATCGCCGACACGATCGACCGGGTGCTCGAACCGCGCGGCGTGGCCGTAGTGATCGAAGCCCGGCACCAATGCATGACCACACGCGGTGTAATGAAACCCAGCTCGGTCACGGTCACGAGCCGCATGACGGGCGCCTTCCGAGGCAACGATGCCACCCGGCGCGAATTCCTGTCGATGATCCGAGGGGGCGATTAGAACGCGGGCCGGTTAGCCGCGGTCCGTTCCTCTCAGTCTCTGGCCGGAATCTGCTGGTCGAGCCAGTCGCCCAGGGCCGCGTGCGCCCGGTCACTGCCGTCTCCCTGCAGAGGATGGTGCAGTAGCCCCTCAAGCATCTGGACTTCCACGCCGCCTCCCGCCAAGAGGCGACTGCGTGCCGCATCGGAGATGGGATCGTCGGTGCCGTGCAGGATCAGCACGGGTACATCGACTTCAGCGAGGCGCGGAAGAAACTCGCGTGCGGCCTCTCGAGCCTGTTCCTGGGCCCGCAGTGTGATCACCTGGTGCGTCAGAGGGTCACTCTCCCAGGCTTCAGCCGCCGCTCCATGGGCGAGTTGCTGTCCAGTCCACGGAATCGAACCGGAGCTGGTGCCAAGGAGCTTCTTGCCGAGCAATTTTCCGAACAAGCCGCTGGGAGCCTGCGGCGGCTCGAACTGGGGTTCGTGCAGGGGAGCGACCAGGACCAAGGCCTCCAGGTTGCCCGGTTTCGAGAGAGCGTAGGACAGCGCCTGAAGAGCACCCAACCCCTGTCCCACCAAGACCTTGGGCTCGTCGGGCATGCGGTACGCCAGGTGGTTTTGGATCTCGTCCAGGTCACGCCAGACCTCCGTCAGGCCTGCGCAATGACCGCGCTCCCCTTCGGTTCGACCGTGTCCACGCAGGTCAGGCAAGGCAACGGCCCAGCCACGTGTTGCCAGGTCCCCAGCCAGATCGCGGTAGCGGTCGCCGGTGTCGCCAGCATCGTGCACCACGGTCACGGCCCCGCGCGGCTCTCCTCGTGGAGCGAGTTCCAGAACGGTCAAGAGCAGCATGCCCTTCATGGACGAGTGGGACAGACCAGAAGCCTCTTCGCCCGTCGCAGTGGACTCGCGCAGTTCGAGATTGGTGAGCGTGAATTCGTCCATGGTCTAGCGCGCCGCGTAGGTACCGCCGTTCTGTTCAGCTAGCTTGCTCAACAGGTATGAATCCTGCGCGCCCGATAGCCCAATGGTGTGGATCACGATGCCACCTGAGCGGTTCTTCTCGCGCACGTAGGACAGGATCTCATCGGGATTGGTCGTCAGTCCCACAGAGGGCCGGCCATCCGTAAGAAGGAAGAGCGTATCGATGCGTGGCGAGTCCCATTCGTCGCCGCCCTTCACGCCTGCGATTTCGAGGGCCAGACGCAGCGCACCATAGATGTTCGTCCCGCCCGACGCGCGCAAGTCTTCAACGTAGTCCTGCACCTCCACACGCTGTTCACCTTCCATCTCCACGAGATCGTCCTGCCAAGTCCACACATCCGATGCGTAAAGCACGAGGTTGAAGTGGGCGCCCTCGCGCAGGCCACCTAGCGCGCGCACCAAGTCGATCTTGGCAGCTTCAAGTCGCGAGCGCTCTTTGCCGCGAGGCATGTCGGGTGGCGCCCCGCGTGTATCGGTCGGGTTGTTACGAGCGATCATCGAGTAGTTCATTGAACCCGACAGGTCGAGCAAGAACAGGACGCGTTGGCTCTCCGTCGTGATGCCAAAAAAAGTCATGCCCACAGACCCTTCGGCTGGCAAGGCTGCACTCAGGGTGCGACCGGTCTGGGGGACTTCGAACTGCTCGCCCTCCTTCTCCCACCAGCGACTCCAAAGGGTGCTGTTGGTGTGGTAGTCCAAGCCCGTGAGGGCCACGAGCCCCCCGCGCAGATCCGTCCGCAGCCGACCCGATGCGCCCTCCAGGGCCTCGATCAGAGCGGGGATTCCGGGGCTCTGCCCCAACAAGACGAGAGCTTCAATCGCTGCGCGCTGGACAAGCCACGACTCGTGGCCGAGGTGCGGGATGACCGTGTCGAGCTGAAGCACGTCCGGGCCGTAGGGCGCTAACCCACGCAAGATCGTAGCGATCGCGAGGGGCTCATCCTCTCCTTCGAGGCATGTGAGTAGGGCCTCTTGCGCAGGGGCGCAGGCAACCTCACTCATGATCTGCAATGTCCTGAGACGGGCCCCAGAGCGGGCCTTTCTTTGAACTTTGACGAGGGATGCGAGGGCCTTCGCCTGGGGCTCCGGCTGCATGCGAGCCAGTGCCCGCCCAGCCGAACGCACACACTCGTCGCCAACCAGCCCCATGATCGTAATCAGCCTTCGATCGGCCGCCGCCTCACGTTTGACCTTCTCATATTGTGCGGCGCTCGCAGCCGACAAGCGCCCCCCGGTCTGGTCGTTTTCCTTTTGCAAGCGCGCCTCCATCTTGCGCACTTCGGCTTCCTTGCGAGGCAGACCCCGTTCGAGCTTGACCGCGTCGCCTGCCAGGTCTGCGAGCACGGCTTGCAAGCGCTTGGTGGTGTCCTCACCGCCCACATCACCCAAGAAGGCCACGGCAGCCAGTCGCGTTGTCCACACGTCGTCCTTCTCGGCCTGTTTCCAGATCAGCTTCAAGGCACCACGACGTCCGGCCGCACTCATGTTCTCCAGCAAGTTTCTGGTGCCCTGCAGGAGAGCTTGGCGCCAAGGACTCAGCAGTTCACGCTTGTCTTCTAGCTCGCCTTGCCTGCGCACGAACTGCTCCGTCGCCCGCACCTGATCCTTGAGCACCTTCTCTAGACTCTGGTCCTGTTGCGCGCGCAGTCGCAAGCCCTCGACGACGCGTTCACTCTGGGCGCGGCGCGCCTGGTTTTCGTCAAGTTCCGCCTCGACCTCTCCCAGGCGCTGTGCGCACGCGGCGAACTCTAGGGCCAGCGCCTCGCAGGCATCCGGGTCGCCCGTGGCCACCAACCTGTCCAAGGATTCCTGAGCCGAGCGGCGGCTGTCCTCATCTCCACGCCTCGCAGCGGCACGGCGGAAGTCCCGCACGCACTGCTCCAGATCGTCGAGGGTCAGATGGGGTGAGGACGGGCTCTCGACCCCTGGGAAGGCGGTCAGAAGGCACAGCAGGGGGGCGAGGGGAGAGATCGACATGGGGGTCGCCATCCTACCACCGGCCCGGCGAACCGATCGGGACGCCTTCTTCCGGGACCCCAATTCGGGTAGCCCCGGGTCGAAGCAGCGGGCTACAATCCGCGCGGAAGTGAGAGGTCCAGACGGTCGCTCTTCCACCCTGCAAGGCGCGGGCAACCGAGCCGGGCGGCACGGAAGGGAGGAAAGTCCGGGCTCCTCGGGTCAGGGTGGTTGCTAACGGCAACCGGCCGCGAGGCTAGGGAAAGTGCAACAGAGAGTAGACCGCCAACCCCGCGCTTCGGTGCGGGCGGCAAGGCTGAAAGGGTGCGGTAAGAGCGCACCGCGGTTCCTGGTGACAGGGCTGGCAAGGTAAACCCCACCCGGAGAAAGATCAAATAGGGAAGGTCAACGAGCGATGACCCGCGCTCATACCTTCCGGGTAGGTCGTTCGAGGCCGGAGGCGACTCCGGTCCCAGAGAAATGGCCGTCGCCTCCCCTTTGGGGAGGAACAGAACCCGGCTTATCGGACCTCTCACTTCCACCTCAAGTGCCCGGTTCTCCTTTGACGACGGCGCTTGTAGCGTTCGCAACTTCTTGGGCGCACATCGGGCAGAGCGTGTTGCCCGAAACAACTTGTTGAAAAGCGCGCGATCAAGTGTGAGTTGTCATGACAAGTCCGTGAACATTCAACGTGTTGACGAATCGGGAAGCTTCGCTTACGGTGTCTCCTCGTGACGCGGACGTGAGTTGTCCGCGCGCTTTCCGGCTTGCCCGGGTTGATCCTTCTCCCTTCATCGGATTCGTCGTCTTCCCAGAAGTCAGAGCCCAGCGGGCGCGGGACAGTGCGAGTCCAACCCTCCGCAGGAAACGCGATGCGCGTGCGTCCGAGCATCGAGCAACCTGCACCGGTAGCTCACCGCAACTTAGCGCTGCCTCTCCATGGAATTCGTCTTCGTCATCCCTCGACCCAAACTCTTCCCGGAGAGCTACCCACACGGGATTCAGGTCTTCGAGTCGGATCAGGACGACGGCAGCCAAAACGACGGCAAGGGTCAAGCGACAGGAACCACTGCTGATTCCTTCGCCCGTTGTGTCCAGGAACACGGTTTCTTCGTTGAGCGCGAGTACGCCGAGCGCACACCTGAGCTAAAGCAGGTCATTCCCTACTCCATCGTGGTGCGCCAGGGCTCTGACGGGGCCTGCGAGGTGCTCTGCCTACGAAGAACAAGGGCGGGTGGGGAGGCACGCCTGCACGACAAGCTCTCCATTGGCGTCGGAGGGCACGTCAACCCAGTCGACATGCAAGTCACGGATCCCAGCGACTCCCCTGCGGACCCGATTGCGGCCGCCACCCAGCGCGAGGTGGCCGAAGAAGAGCTCTCCATCGAAGGGACCTTCGTGGTTCATCGCGTGGGGCTACTCAACGACGACTCCAACCCGGTCGGAGCCGTTCACGTCGGTTTGGTCCAAGTGATCGCGGTCGATGGACCCGTTGCGATCCGTGAAGTGGACCAACTCGAAGGAAGTTTCGTCTCGGTCGCTGAGCTGAACCGGCTCGCCGCAACCGGAGCCAACTTCGAAACATGGTCTAGCCTGCTGCTCGCACACCTAGACCATCTAGTCTCCATCCCTGCCAATTTCCCCGGCCCCGCAGGCCACAACTCAGAAGGCGAGGTTCTCACCGCATGTCAATGACCAACCAGACCCAACAGGCGAAGACCCAAGCGAAGTCGCAGCAGAAAGCGTCCAAGAGACCGCAAAAAGAAACTCGACAGATGGCTCCGGAGAAAATCTACGACGCCCTGCTCGCCGCCCAGACAGCCGACACGGCGACGATTACATTCAAGGACGGTCGCATGGTGACTGGAGCCTTGATCTTCAATCCCTTCAAGGGCACGGGCCGGGTCATCGATCCAGTGCGAGAGCAGTCCATCAACTTCGACGTCAAGAACATCCGCGGCCTTAAGTTCTGAGTTAGGCGGAGCCTGCAACGAGTCGGATGTCGGTGTGTCGTCGTTGTCTTCCCTGCGGGAACGAGACGGATGGCGAACTCGATGCAGTTACCTGAACACGCGCCCCGCTGGACAAGGCGGGGCGCAGTGCGTTGGCCGACAGGTTGGGTGCTGACCGATCCGAATCCACCTTCCTCCTTTCAAGCATGCGCATCCTCCTCGTCGTTCTGCTAGCGCTGCCAATGGGACTGGCCTGTGGGCCCAAAGGCTCAAGCCCGGCGGAGGACGTCCAGGGCGGCCTGTGGGTGTTGAGCGACACCGGTGCCCATCTCCTGGCACCCCTCAGGGAAGGCCAGCAGACGCTTGTGGCCCCCCTCGTGAGCCGCTCGGAGGGGGTGGTGCGGGCGCGGCGGTCCCGCAGGGGCCTCGGCCTGCGACTGACGGGCGGCACCACGGGATGCCAAGTCCTCCACTGGACCGTGAGAGCCGTCCAACACCCGGTTGAGCAGCAGGTCCTGTCCACGAGCCAAGGCCCCATGGCGCTGGGGAGCGTTCGACTTCCGTTGCAGACGCGGCCGGGTCAGAGCGACCTGGCCTGGCTCGCCCGCCAGGACGACCTGCGGTTGGGCAGCCGGTCGTTGACCTTGGTGCCCCCGGCTTGGGGCTCCCAGCCGCACAGTTTGGTCTTGATCGCCGGCGACGGTCGGGGCCCGCCCTACACACTCGCGGTCAACGACGCGTTGCACACGCTGCCTAGGGGACGACGTGAGGCCTTGGTGCTCGAGGCCCCCCCAGGGCAAGAGATGCACATCGACTTAGGTCAAGCACACCTGGACCAAGCATTCTTCGCGCTCTCCGAACCAGTCCCCAAGAATCCCGGCGTGCTCCTTTCCATGCGCGCGTGGGAACGAGGCACAGGCGCGCAAACCCAATCCGGGCGTGCAAACGATCCGTGGGCCTCGACCATTGCGGCTGAGGAAAGCCTGGACCTGTGGTTCACACCGCCCGATCGTGCCCAACCAGGTCACACCTGGACCTTGTTGGTGGAATTCGAATGTCTGGGTCCTGGAGCGCGGCCTGCGTCGCAGCCGAACTCCACCCCATCCAAGGGCTGGCTACCCGATGTCAGTGCGGACTTGGGCCTTGCCCACGTCCACATGGAAGGACCCGCCGAGCAACTCACGATCGCACCTACGATGGGCCCGGGTGTGGCTTGGGGAGATGTGGATGGTGACGGGTGGGTTGACTTGTATGTGGTTCAGGGATCCGGGCGAAGGGGATCCAACACCCTGCCCAACCGCTTGTTCCGCAACGTGCGGGGAGAGCACTTCGAGGACATCACCGAAAGCTCCGGCGCCCAGGCATTTGGAGCGGGCATGGGTGCCCTGTTCTTCGACGCTGATGGGGACGGTGACCTCGACCTGTACGTGGCCAATCGCGGACCCGATGTCCTGCTCGCAGGTGATGGCACGGGCCAATTCGTCCCCGTGCCCCTGCCGGCAGGCTCCATGGCCGACGCCTGGAGCGCTGGAATTGCCGCCGCCGACTACGACGGCGATGGGGACCTGGATTTGTACGTGACCCGCTACCTGGATTTTGATCTCGACCTGATGGAGCACGGCCCCGATTTGCCGTCCTACCAGCGGGAGGATCCACTGCCCATGCTGCCCTTCGCCTTCCCGGCGGCGGACAATCTCTTCTTGCGCAATGAGGGTTCACTTGTCTTCGAAGACGCCACAGCAGCCTTGGGTCTGGCGGACTCTCAGGGCCGCGGCATGCAAGCCGTGTTCTGGGACTTCGATCGCGACACGGACCAAGACCTGTATGTGGCTAACGATGTGAGCTTCAACGTGCTCTTTCGCAATGAAGGAGACGGCACGTTCCAAGACATCTCCTATTCGACGGGTGTGGACGACCCACGCGGTGGCATGGGGCTCGCGATCGGAGACGTGGACGGAGACTTGGACGAAGACCTGTTCCTGACGAATTGGCAACTGGAAGCCAACGCCCTCTACCTCTCAAGCCTCTACTCCCCCTACGAAACGAAGCATCGGCGCTCCAATTTCCATGACGGCACGGTGGCTGCCGGATTAGGTGACAGCATCGGCTACACCTCCTGGGGCGCACTGCTGTTTGATTTGGAGTGCGATGGCGACTTGGACCTCTTCGTGGCCAACGGTTATACGAGCCCCGACTACGAAGGCACTGGCATCTGCGTGGGGCAACCCAATCACCTGCTGACCAACGACGGAACGGGCCGTTTCACAGATGTCAGTTCAGAAGCGGGCGGTGCCCTGCAACGGGCGCTTCCATCGCGAGCCGCTGCGGGATGCGACTTTGACCGCGACGGGGACGTGGATCTGGTGGTGACCGCCAACAACTCCGCGCTGCAGGTCCTGCGCAACGACACGCCGCGCGCGGGCCGCTGGTTAGGGTTACGTTTGCTGCACGGCCCCAACGATTCGCCCGCGATTGGTGCCGAAGTCACCCTCGTCAGCGGGTCTCGCAGTTGGCGCCAGAGCTTGCGAGCTGGCACGAGCTACTTGGCCGGCAATCCGGCCGAGCTGCACTTTGGGCTGGGAGAGGTTGCCGACCAGATCCAAGCAAAGGTGCGCTGGCCTTCCGGCAAGATCACGAGCGTCGACCTTCAAGTGGATGGTTGGCGAACGGTCCGCGAAGACAACTAGGCCCCGGGGTAGGGCGGCATGCCCGGATCCAGATCCACGTGGGCCGCATCCGCCACTCGATTGATGTAATTGAAGTAGCTGATGACCTGTACGGCATCGTGAACGGCCTCGTCGTCGAATCCGATCGAACGCAATACCTGCACGTCTTGCTCCGCCATGCGGCCCGGGTCCTTGGTCAGCTTCTCAGCGAAGACGCATAGGGCCTGATCTTCAGCTCTGAGCTCCGCTGCCCGCCAGTCATTGAGTACGGCCTGCACCAAACCCTGCGCAACATCTGGTTCCACCTTGGTTTGGAGGAGCTCAGCACGGAGATCCTCGGCGTGGGAGTGCATTCAGTAGTGGCAGTGGTTGACTCGGCTGACAACCGTAGCAAGCAGTTCGCGCTGCACACGACTCAAACCCCGTGGGGCGAACATGATGCGCTGGTACAACCCCATGGAAGCGTCGAGCACGGGTGGGGCGAGACTCATGGCGCGCACGATGCCCGCCACAGCTCCCGCGCGCTTGACTGCGGCGTCGTAAGAACTCTTTAGGCGACCTGTGGCCTCAGCCAAAGAAACAGTTCGAATCCAGGACATGGAGAGATGGTAGCCCATGGACAGGCGGGACGCGCTCCCCCGAGCGAACGCCAAAAAGCCTATCCTGCGCACGGACCTCCCTCGCCCCGCTCCCATGGACTTTCTTCTCGAATGCATCGGCTTCCCGCCGGATCTGGATCATGAGGATCTGGTAGATAGGGTGCGCAGGGATGGAGAGCCCGCTCCCTGGCGCGGGGACCCGCTCGAGCACCGCACCCTGGCGCTCGGTGCGGGTCTTGAGGTGCGCCTCGATCGGGAGGCGGGCAAGGACTTCTGGACCCTGCTGCCCCACTACCGTTCGCCGCACCGCCTACGGGTCGCAACTCAATCGCTGGAGCACGTCCCCGACTCCCCCTTTGATGCTCTGCTCACCGGTTGGGCCTGCCCGCCCACGCCCGCTGAACCCGGCCACCAGCAGGTGCCGGGCGAACCCGGGGCCTACCTGCTTGCCACCTGGCTCATCGATGCGCAGCGACTGCCCAAGCGCTTGCCAATGAACCATGTCTTGGCGGTCAGTATCGCTGGATTTGCCCTGCACATTGACTATGTGGGGCCCAATGACGGGGTGCGGGATGAAGGGATTCTCAGCAGTCGCCGCGGGGCTGCAGTGGCTCCCCTAGGAGCCCCCGAGGCCCCCGGTGGGTGTTCGGAAGTCTCGCTGCGGGTGCGTTCGATTCAGCACCTGAAGAATCCCATCAGCGGTCGACCTGTGGACCTGCTCGTGGCCGATGCGCCGGGGCGTCCTCTCCTCTTGTTCGTCAACCCTTGGCAGTTGGAAGAACAGGGCCATCCTGCCCCGCGACCGGGATGGCGTATTGAGGGAGCGTTCCTATTCTCAGGGACTGTTGCAGGAGGCATCCCCACCAGACGCCGATCGACGGCAACGGCGTTTGGCTGATGCCCGGCAGACCAAGCCCGAAGGCTACTTGTAGATCTTGTATTCCCCGGCCCTGAGGCCGTCGAGGTAGGTGTTCATCAACCCGCGCACCTTGCCCGAGAGAATGACCACACCCAGCACGTTGGGGAAGGCCATGCCGAGAATCATCAGGTCACCAAACTCCAAGACGCTTGTGGCAGAAACAACCGAGCCCAAGAAGACGAAGACCAGGAAGATTATCTTGTAGATCATCGAAGACGCATCGCCAAAGAGCCAAACCCAGCAGCGTTCGCCGTAGTAGGACCACGAGATCATGGTCGAGTAGGCGAAGAACATCACGGCGATGGCGAGTACGTACTTGAACCAGTCGCCGATCGCACCCTGCATGGCTGCGGAGGTCAGTCCTGCGCCATTGGCCGCATAGGATGCCGCGGCGACCTCTTGCTCACCGCCCTGGTAGTGTCCAGTGATCACGATCACGAGGGCAGTCATGGTGCAGATCACGACGGTGTCGATGAACGGCCCCAGTGAGGCGACAACGCCTTCGCGGATGGGGTACTTGGTCTTGGCTGCGGCGTGGGCGATCGCCGCTGATCCGACACCCGCCTCATTGGAGAAGGCTGCTCGCTTGAAACCAACCACGAGCACGCCGATCAGCGCGCCGAATCCGGCCTCGGGGCTCAGTGCTTCGGAGATGATGGTGCCGAAGGCTGCGGGGATCTCGCCTGCTTTTATGAGCAGGACGATCAGGCAGGCGGCGACGTAGACCCCACACATCAAGGGCACAACCTTCTCCGCCGTTGCAGCGATGCGCTTGATGCCGCCGACAATGACCACCGCCACCATGGCGGTCATGATCAAGCCGTAGATCCACTCGTACCCGACCAGACCCGGGATGGCCTCTTTGATGGCACCGAGGGACTGATTGACTTGGAAGCTGTTTCCGCCGGCAAACGAGCCGCCCATGCAGAGGACGGCAAAAATCACTGCCAGGACCTTTCCCAGGCCCCCCATGCCTTTTTCTTTCAAGCCCGTAGAGAGGTAGCACATGGCGCCGCCCATGACCGAACCGTCACTACGAACTTCTCGGTAAAGCTGACCCAAGGTGCACTCCACGAACTTGGAGGCCATGCCGAGGAGCCCGGCCAGGATCATCCAGAACGTTGCGCCCGGGCCACCAATGCTGATGGCAATTGCCACACCGGCGATGTTTCCCAAGCCAACGGTGGCCGAGAGGGCTGCAGTAAGGGCCTGGAAGTGGCTGACCTCTCCCTCGTCCTCCGGGTCGTCGTAGCGTCCGCGGGTCACGTCGATGGCGTGTCGGAAGACCCTGAATTGGACGAATGCCATGCGCACGGTGAAGAAAATGGACCCCAGCACCAACCACATCACGAGCAGGGGCACGCGGATCGGGTCGCCGTCCGCTCCCGTGACGCCGATGGGAATCAACTGGAAGAACCCGAACGCGTTCTCTTCCACATCTGCCGTGTCAGGATCGTCGCCTCCACCGATGAACACGTTCACGCGGTGCATCCTGTGGTCGAGCCACTGCTCGAAACCCTCGTCTAGCTCAGCTTGGTCTGTCTCCGCCCCCTGCTCGTCTTGGAAGGCGACTCCGGGCGAGGATGAGATCAACTCGCTCACCACGGGAGCCGCCGAGACGCCAGGCGTCTGTACCGGGGCGGCGAAGAGAGCGAGCAGTAGGAAGGCTGTGGACATGCGCTGATCGGTGGAGGAGGGGGGGAGCGAGAGGGCCACTGCCCTAGAATCCGTTGCGCAATCCTGCCAAAGGCCCCCGCAAGTGTGCAAACCTGTGAGCCAGTATTGGCTTGAGGAGCCCAAGAGGGGTCCGAGACCGTTCGAGGCGCAAAAAAACGAACCGTGGCCATTTTCTGGGCCGCACGTTGGCCGATAGTTAGGGCTCAACCGCCCATGCACTTTCCCACAACAACTGCCTGTGTCCTCCTGCCCCTCTGCTGGGTGACCCTACCCCCGCCGGCCAGCCACACTGGCCATCGGTCAGGAACTGTGGTGGAAAAGCCGGGAGACAGCGTTCAGGATCCCGCGCGGCGTGATTCTCGGCCTCAGGCGCAGGGCCCGACGAGGCGTCCGGCCCAGAACCCGACGCGCCGCGGCCCAAAACAGAAGCCGCGCGGTGACAAGGTCATTCTGAATGAGAAGATTGACGCCTTGAAGGCGGAGATCCGTGCTCGCAGAGAACGTGACATCACCGGGACGATGACCTTCGAAAACGAAGAGAAGATCGCTGAGTGGTTCACGATCTGCGATCGCAACTCGAATACCTGGCTCTCCTTTTCTGAGATGTCCCAGGCGCTGGGCTTCACACGCGAGCGCTTCCAGGCCTTCGACCCCGACCGGGACGGGCGTCTTGTGCGCGAGGAGTTCGACGAGTTCTATCGCTACACAATTCTCGGAGGCGGCCGCTTCAACGAACCCGCGCCGAGCACCGTCGCACCCAAGCCCCCGCGACGCAATGCACTGCAGTTGCGCAATGCCTACGACACCGACTCAGACCGGATGCTGAGCAGCAGCGAGATCGCGGTTCTGCTAAAGGACTACGGTCACGGAGCTGAGAATACGGAGAGCGTGCTAGTGAGCCTGGACAAGTCAGGAGACGCCTTGTTGAGCACCGACGAGCTCACGTCTTTGCCCACGATCTTGTACCCAATCGACGTAGGCGGCGGCCCTGGACCCGATGCGCTGCCCAGTGCACCACGCACTCTGCTCGAACTCTTCGGAACGCCCGTTGAGCGCGGACTCGACGAGGGCTCCACGCCCTTGCCTCCCCTGATCGTCGGTCCGGTGCCCCCCTTCCGCCGTCTCGATGTGGACAACGACGGGTTCATAACCGTGGACGACCTGGAACGGCTGCTGCGCCCCCTGCGCGTTTCGGTGCGGCCGCATACCGTGATCAACACCCTGGACAGGAACGAGGACTTCAAGCTCAGTCCTGATGAATTCCGCCGCGCCTTGGGCGGGATCGACAACTAGCTTCCGAGTTCGATCAGGAGTGCAAGGGCACGAGCTGTTCGTGCCGCGGGCCCTGCTCCAAGTCCGCAACGGCATAACGGCCCCCACCGCGCAGGCTGACACCAGCCGTGGTCCCGTCCAATCCCATCGCGTACAGGTGCAAGCCGAAACTAGGCCGCCCCTCAGAATCAACGAGCCCGGGCTGCCAGGTCGCACCGCGTTGGGCCTGCCGCGTGACCCGCTTCAACACCTCCAGACCCGCTTCTTCGGGGCCAGCCCCTTGGCGCATCAGTTCGACCATGGCGAAGCTGGCGTTGGACAGAATGGCGGACTCTCCCCGTCCTGTGGCCCCGGCCGCTCCCGCCTCTTGATCGCAATACAAACCAGCTCCCACGATGGGCGAGTCCCCCACCCGGCCAGGCACTTTGTAGGCGAGCCCTGACGTGGTCGTTGCGCTTGAGAAATCGCCCGCTGCAGAAAGGGCCGAACAGTGGATTGTGCCCGTTGGCCGTTTATCGCCAATGATCTCCTCCAGGGTGACCTGCTCCCCATGAACGTCGAAGAGCATCCCGTTCTTCTGGTCCTTCTTAGCGGGCGGCAGTCGATCATCGCTCTCACTCAAACGCTCACGCCACGCATTCCAGATGCGTCGCGCGCGATCCGTTAGGAGCTCAGTGTGAGGATGCCCATGACCGCGCGCGAACTGATAGGCGCCCTGCCCCACAAGCAAGCAGTGGTCTGTGCGTTCCATGACCAAGCGCGCGACCTCGCTGGGGTGCAGGATGTTCTGAATGCAACCCACCGCTCCGGAGTTGTGGGTGGGTCCGTGCATGCATGCAGCATCGAGGGTCACGTGACCCGACTCATCGGGCAAGCCGCCCAGTCCCACCGACAGGTCGTCCGCGTTGGCTTCCGGCACCTTGACGACTTCGATGACCGCGTCCATTGGATCCCCACCGGCGCGAAACGCCTCCCAGACGATGCGCATGCCGGCCAGGGCATTGGCCGAACCGATCATGGTGGGGTTGTCCTTCTGGGGAGCCCGAACTCGCGTTCCCTTGGCCTGCACGAGGACGGCGGGAGTCAATGCTGCGCCTGCTCCGGCGGCCAAGAAACGACGTCGGGCGAGAACGGGGTCGACGGGGGGGTTCTTCATGGGCCCAGACTACGCGCTCGGCAACCCGCAGGGGGTGGGGATTTCAGCGCAGCGGCTCGCCGTTGCAAAGAAACGCCAACCAGCGCCGAGCTGCGCTCGACCACTCGCCCCAACTCTGGGCGGCTTCTTCCGGTGCCTCTTCTGTGAAGACCACGCCCTGGCGTTCGTAGCGTTCGTGCAAGAGACTCTCGACATAGCGTTCCAGGTCCTGGGGCCCAGCATCGGCGACCGCGCAGGCTGCGCAGACCAGAGTCACTGAGCTCAGAAACAACTCCCGGGAATCGACCAAGTCCAGGCGGTCGAGGTTGGTGTGATAAGCGAAGTCGGGAAAGTGCCACAGCAGCGCGGCGGGGATTCCGCGGCCCAAGAACACGTCGTGGTCACTGCCACCCTCCCAGGGATGCTCGTCCGAGTTCCAACCATCCGTGGCGAGGCCCACATCGACGAGGGCCATGCGCAGGATCAGCGATAGACCACTGGGCAGAATCCAGTCAGGCTTCACCGCTTGCGCCCCCCACGCGGTGTGCTTGTCCGGGGGCAAGACGAAACGGGCGCCTGGATCTGGACTCCGTTCCAACAGGCAGGTGGCGCCTGTCAGCTCCGGTGAGTTTCCGATCATGTCTGCTGCAATAGCGGCCACCACAGTCCGCTCTGTGTGGTCCAAGAAGACATCGCTAGCGGTGTACTCGTCGCCCCAGACGAAACTGATCGAACGCTTGGGCCGTTGGAGGTCCCGGTTGTCGACCGCGTGCATGAGCGTCAATGCCCCTTCGAGCAGGCCCGCCACGCCGCTGGCATTGTCGTTGCTACCGGGCTCCTGCACGTGAGCAACGAGCGGAATGACCTCGTCTGGGCTCTTGGAACCCACGACCGTGGCTACCAACGTGCGCAGCGGACGCTCATCCAGCCGGACCTGAGCTCGCAAGTGAAGCTCGTTCATGCCAGCGCGCCGGAAAGTCTCTAGATCCGCGATCAGCTCGTAGACGCGGGGTGAAATGTGAGCCACGGGCAGGGTCGTCCCAGCGGCTACGTGCCCGTAGTGAATCGCATCCAGGTGCCGCTCTGTACCGTTAGGGTCTACGTTGAAGTCGAACAGGTAAGACGAAATCACCGCCGCCGCTCCCAGTTCCTGGGCTCGCTTCATCACCGACCCCAAGGGCTTATCCGTCACGTAGATTTCGCCGGGCGACAGGTCCGCCAGGTCCATGACCCATTTGCCACGCACATCGCAGGATGGTGCATTGACGGGCAACATCGTGCGGTCCCGATTGTCATCGCCTCGAAACTGATGCAGGGGTTGAAGGGGCTCTCCCTGCATTTGAAGGGTCAGAGAGGCGGAGAGCGGAGTCCAAGCCGGATCCGCCATGGGTGTCTCGATCTCGAGTAGCTCATACCCTTCGCGTAGACCGAACCCGGCGGTGCGCAGTCTCGAGCCCAACAGGTCCATGCCGGCTTCAAAGCCATCGTTGCCCGGTTCGCGATACCAGGGGTCGAGCTCCCGAACCGTGTCGAGCGCGGCCTCTTCATCGAAGCCGCGCAGCAAGGGCTCGACGAAGCGAGCGGTGCCTGTCTGGCCCATGAGTACCTTGGGCCCGCTGTGATAGCCACTCGAATAGCCCCCCCAGCTGTCCATCGGCGGCCCCCCCTCGGGTGAGGAGCAAGCTCCCATAGTCAAACACAAGCCGAGCAGCGGGCGTTTCATGGGTCAGTCGTCCAAGTACTTGTCTACCAGAAGTCCCAAGCGCAAGCGCGCCTGGGGTGTGATGGAGTCTCTTGCTGTGATGATTGCGGGAGCCAGGGCGGAGTCACAGCCGCAGAGATAATCGGCTCCCGGGATGAGGGCGATCGTCTTCGCAATCAGTTCGCGCGCGTGGCCAACGTTGGCAGCCATGGTTGCCAGCACGGCTTCCACGGACACGTCGTCGTGGTCGGTGTGCCAGCAGTCGAAGTCCGTAGACATAGCCACAGTCGCATAGTGCAGCTCAGCTTCGCGCGCCAGCTTGGCCTCCTGCAGATTGGTCATACCAATCACGTCCGCGCCCCACGAGCGGTACAGGTTTGACTCGGCGCGCGTAGAGAACTGAGGGCCCTCCATATTCACGTAGGTGCCCCCATCATGGAGAGTCAGGTCAACGCTCTCACCCGCACTGAGTAGGCAGGTCCGCAGGGTGCTGCAGACCGGATCGGCGAACATGACATGCGCCACAATGCCGTCCTCGAAGAAGGTGTCCCGGCGGTGGCGGGTGCGATCGATGAACTGGTCCACGACGACAAAGTGTCCCGGCACGATCTCCTCTTGTAAGGACCCAACTGCAGAAACAGACAGGACGTGGGTGACTCCGAGGCTCTTCAAACCCCAGATGTTCGCGCGAAAATTGATCTCGCTCGGACTGATCCGGTGACCGCGCCCATGGCGAGGCAAGAAAACGACTTCGACGCCGTCGAGCTGACCACTGAGGAACGCGTCGCTCGGCTGCCCGAAGGGGGTGGACAGAGTCGATTCCTTCAAATCCGTCAGGCCGTCGAGGTCATACAGTCCGGATCCTCCGATGACGCCGATCTTGCTGTTCTGCGGTGAGGGGTTCATGAGCTGGACTAGCGGGAGGTGCCGGCGAGACGTCGCACGGCCAAGGTGGCGTAGGAGCCACGGGGCAATTGAAAGGACATTTTCACCATGCGCTTGCCCCGATTGCGAGGATCGCGTTCGGCTGGGCGTACGCGTAGGTTTCCGGGTACGACCAAAGCCGGTCGCGGTTCCGGCTTGAGCACGAATCCTGGGACGCCTTCGATTGCAAACTGAGCGCGAGTCAAGCGCTCGCGCTTCAGGACGGCGTCGAAGAGGGCTAACTGGTCGGGCAGCTGCACTCCAGCCAGGCGATTGCCGGGCAGGGGCAGGCACCCTTGCCATTGTTCCGGCAGCTGCCCCTGCCCCCTGGGAAACACCTGCGGCCCTTCTGGCGTGGGCACCACAAATTTTTCTTTGCTGGGTGTGCAGCCGTCAAAATGACGCGCCAGAGCCCGGTTCCAGATGTGAGATTGCCAAGCGTAGAGGTGAATCAGGCGGATGCGCGAAGCCACGAAACGAAAGGCCCCTGCAAAGTCCTGCTCCTCGCGACGCAAGTGTTCAAACACCGAATGGTGCCGTCCAAAGCGGCCGGCTACTTCTCGGCAGGTACGCCAGTCCCCCCAATTCTTGGCCAGTCCAGTCTTGAGGGAACGTTCGCGCTGTGGATCGTGCTCCGAGATCGCAGTCAACATACGTTTCAGGGCCTGCTCGGTCTGGTCCAGCATCAATCCCTTGGCAATCCAACCTTGGTTGTGCCGGAGGTTGCCGAACCTCTGCTCGTCAAAGTAGTTGGGCAGTCCGAACTCACGCACGCTGTCCAAGGAGGAACGTAGCTTGACGACCTCACTGGGACCCAAGTCACGTACAACGATTTGGAATGCGTTGCCTTGGCTGTCGCGGCTGCTCAGCGCGTCAGTCCCAAAGCCCACGGTCTCAATGTCGAGTTCGCGGTCCTTGAACTGCACGGGCTTGCCCCTGGGGATGCTCATGTACTGAGTCGTCACCCCTTGCTTGTCCTTGAGGCCTGCCATGGAAACCTCGGCGCCGGCCACGCCCGCCATTTCTCCGAGAGCCCGCGCGGCTTCAATCGAGGTCTGCTTGCGCTTCGTGACGCGATACACGCGATGCCGGCCTTTTGCCTGCAGGTAGTCATCGCGAAGCACTTCGTCCACACGGAAGTCGCCAGGTTGCTGTTTGAGTTTCATCGCCGCAGTGGCCGAACCTTGGCCAATTGGTTGCACACACGCGAGTAGTCCTTGGGCAGAGGAGCCTCAACGGTGATGGAGTTCTGGGGATCGCCCGCAAGATCTGGAAGACGAATGGTATGAGCGTGGAGGGTCAAGCGTTCAATCAGCGGCCGCTCCACGGCTCCCGGCTTGGGTCGGTAGCCGCGCTTGATCTCTGACAGCAGCACCGCGTCTCGGTGGCCGTAGAGCGGATCGACGGCCAGGGGGAAGCCCTCGCTTGCCAGGTGGACGCGAATCTGGTGCGTGCGACCCGTGACGGGTTCGCATCGCAGGAGTGTGAAGCCTGCAAAGCACTCGGCAACCTCAACGCGCGTGCGCGAGGGCTTGCCACTCTCTGCAACACGCATGCGGCCCGTGCGTCGGGGGTCCGGAGCCAACGGACGGTCAATGACGTCCCAGCCTTCCGCTCGCGGATACTCGCCCTCGATGAGAGCCAAGTAGCTCTTGCCCACGCGCCCCTCATCAAATGCTCGGCGCAAACTGCGCTCGCTCTCCAGTGTTTTGGCAACCAACACACAGCCCGACGTGCCCTTGTCGATGCGGTGCACGAGGCGGGGGCGGAATTCCACCAACCCCTGCGTCTCATCTGCCCCCTGTTCCTCCTGGCGCTGGACCACGTCGGCCAGCAGCGCGCCCGAAAGGCACGCCGCGTCACGCCGCCAGCGCTCGGGCTCCACGGCCAGGCCTGCGGGCTTATTCACCACCAAAATCTGGTCGTCTTCGTGCAGGACCGGAATGGATTGCGCCGGAGCGAGGGGCGCGGCGGGCAAATCTTCTTCCGTGAACTCGACCGATATCACGCTGCTCAGTCGCAGGCGATCGGACGGCCTGGCTTGAGCCCCGTCCAACAGCACTTGTCCCGCACGGATCTGGCGTCGAACGAACCCCTTGTTGGCCATGGGATAGGCCAGGCACAGGAATTCGTCGAGTTCGAGTCCGACGCGCTTGTCGCCCACTTCCAGGTACTCGGTCATGATCCCGCTCCTTGGGCACATGCGAATACGCTGGGCTTCAAGGTCCCCACGTAGGGCAAGTTCCGGTAGCGGCCGGCGAAGTCCAGGCCGTACCCGACGACGAATTCGTTCGCCACTTCGAAGACTCGGAAGTCCGGGTTCAAGTCCAACTCCCTACGCGCCGGCTTATCGAGGAAAACGCAAGTCTTGACCTGCAGCGCACCACGCGCGAGCAACTCTGCCTTCAGCGCCGACAAGGTGCGCCCGGTGTCGAGAATGTCGTCAACGAGCAACAGGTTGCGCCCCTCGACCTCACCCTCACTGGGCAAAAAGTCCACTCGCAACTCCCCAGGGCGCGTGTTATCTGCGTAGCTACGCGCGGCGACGAAAGCCATCTCTAGCGGGATGGGAACGCGGCGCACGAGGTCGGAAGCAAAAATGCAAGAGCCTTTCAGAACGGAAACAACCGTCCAATCGCGGCCCGTGTACTCGGCCGTTACTTCCTGCGCTAAGGCCTCGATGCCCTTCAGGATGTCCTCTTCTGAGAAAAGGACGTGTTCAATGTCTCGATGCACTCGGGTGCCTCTGCTGGCTGGATTGCGGGCCGTGATTATGCGGGGGGGACGTCGCGCCGGTCTGCAGGCTGGACGTTAGGCGCAGGAGTATACAGGGGGGCGTCAAGGCTGGGGCTTGGCAGTCCAATCCCGGAACCAAATAGGAATCCTCGGCTGACCGCCAGGCTTTCATCCAGATCCCCTTGACGACCCTCTACTAGGCGCTAAATTAGCGATTCGGGCGTGTAGGAGCCACTTGCAGTGCTTTCGCGCGTTTCCCGACCCCGCACGTGGCGCGTGCCTGCAGGACGGAAATGTTCGCCGGGATCGTCCCATACACATGAGGCGGGAATCACTGGAGAACAGTTCCTTCGACTTCAATCAACCACCGATCTTGCTTGGAACTCGTGCAGGCCCAGCCCCCTGCACCTCAGCCTGAATAGCCCTCCGGGCCTATCGCTGGCACACCAATTGAAACTAAGCCTGAGAGTCAGGGTAAGCGCTTTGAAGCGGACAACCACCTCTCATAGAAACCATGACAAAGCGCGATTACAACCGGCGTTCGGATGAAGAACTTCTCAATGACCTGGAAGGTCAATTGGAGAGCCTCAAGAACAAGGTCGAACAGGAACGACGCCCCGACGCCCCCGTCCTGAAGGAAGTCAAGAAGGTGAAGAAGTCCCTCTCCAAGTTCTCGCAAGTCTGCGTAGACCACGGACGAACCGACTTGGCCAACTCTGTCTTGGCATTCCTGCACACGCTTGAGCACCAGTCAAAGATCGTCCCAAACTCGGTGCAATCCAAGTAGCCCCGGGCAATCGTGCCAACCCGGTCGGGCCCTGCGGGGGAGCGGCCAAAGACGGGCAGGGGGAGACGACCGCACCCCGCCCTTCGTAGCAGACCTGCCCGATGCCTGAACCCATAAAGACGAACGCCAGCGTTCAACTCAATGACGAGGAGCAGCTCTTTGAAGGACGCTTCTTCGACCTCTACCGACAGGCGGTAACCCTACCTTCCGGTCTGCAGCAAGACTGGCAGTTCGTCACCCATCCCGGTGCCTCAGCGATCGCGGCACTGGATGACCGGGGTCGGATGCTGTTGGTACGGCAGTTTCGCCTGCCTATTGGAGATTGGCTCGTGGAATTGCCCGCTGGCCGATTGGAGGCCGGCGAAGCCCCGTTGATCGCCGCCCAACGAGAATTCGAAGAGGAGACGGGTTACCGAGCGGGTAGCTGGGAGCCGTTCTTTGAGGTCATCCCGGCCCCAGGATTCTGCTCTGAGGTCATCCACGTCTTCTTGGCCAAGGAGTTGGAGGTCGTGCCGGACGGGGGTATCGCGTGCGACGACGATGAGGAGCTCGAGTTGCTCTGGCTGAGACCCGAGCAGGTCCTCGAGCTTTCGCCGGTCGACGCGAAGACCCAGCTCGCGGCGTTCAGGCTCCTGGCTCGCTGAGATCCACAAGGTGATCGACACCCGCTTGGGAGCGGAGCACGTGGCCAGATTCGTCCACTTCCAAGAGGGCTCCAGGAAAAACAACGAGCAGGCCGCCGGCACGCGTCAGTTGCGCGGCCTGGGCACCCATCGACGGCATGGTGAATGAGGCCAAGCTGCGTCCGCCCGCACCCCAAGCCACAGCCGCACCGCGGTCGTCGGGAACGACCCAAACGCGTTCCTCGTCGCCTGCCAACAAGGCAGCCCGCGGCCCTACCCAGCGACTCCAGCGCACATTGAGCTCCGGCCCGAGGAGCAGCAACTCCCCGCCATCGCCAAGCCACCACCAGCCAGCATCCGGGCCAGGGGCCAAGGCGCGCGGAACTCTGTTTAGCTGGGCGTGGCGAGCACTGCTCAGCCCTTCGGTCAGGCCAAAGGTCCAGAGTTCCCCTGCCCGATTCGCAACAAGCACCCGGCCGTCGACCTGGGCCAGGTGAGTGGCCCCGGGGAACATCTCTGTGCGAATCAACGCTCCGTGTTCGTCCAGATGGACCAAGGCTCGCGCGGGCGACGGACCCACCAATCCCAGTACGCCACCGTCGGGCAACCCGCAAAGACCTGCGAACTCACCCGCATCAAGCGGCTGATCCCGGACAACTCCAGCGACGATTCGAGTCCACACGGACCCCCCGTGTGCTGCACAACTCGGCGCATTGACCACCCACAGGCCCGTCCCCGCGCGCGCCACGCCCAACGGGCAAGTGACGCCGAGGACCCACTGCGGGAAGAGCTGCGCGTCAAACCCAACGATCCTCCCGCCGGCTCGATCCGCTACCCACCAATAAACGGGCTGGCGAGCGCCCTTCGTCAACCCATGGGATAGGGCCTCGACAATCGGCGTTGGCAAGTGGTGCCCGCAACCGAAAATGGCCAACAGACATCCAAGGCAGAAGGCGCGCACGTGGACGCAGACGTCGAACGCCTGGCTTGGTTTCGCCCTCTGCGAACACCCTGGTCAATGCCGGCACACTCTCCGGACGAATCGACTCGCCCGCTTCGGCTGTACCTAGTGAACCAGGGCGCCTTCCAATGCGAGCAAACGGCGCTTCAGATCAAGCCCACCCGCATACCCACCCAGACCCGCGTGCGCCACAACGCGATGGCAGGGCACGACAATGGGTATGGGATTGGCTCCATTGGCCTGACCCACGGCACGTGCGGCTCCCGCAGGCATGCCGATGGCTCGGGCGAGGTCAGCGTAGGTGCACGTCTCACCGTAGGGAATCTTCAGCAGCGCCTTCCAACAACGGATTTGGAACGGGGTGCCCATAAGATCGAGAGGCAGATCGAATGAGTCGCGCTGCCCGGCGAGGAACTGAGTCAATTGATCCAGATCCACCCCGTCACTCTCAGCCGCAGACTTGGGAACTGGGCAGGGCCCGAGACCGTGGCGTTCGCAGAACTCCTCTAGACCCTCGCGCGCCCCAGTCTCTGAGAGGTGCACAAAGCAAACGCCACGCTCGCTCCTCGCAACGAGAATCCTCCCGAACTCAGTCTCCAGCCAATGGGCGCTCAAACTCTGTCTCATACCCCAGCCCTCCTCTCAAATCGGTGACGGATTGAGGGGATAGAGTAGCAGGTAGACGATGACGCCAGTCAGGGAAACGTAGAGCCAGATAGGCAGGGTCCTGCGAGCCAGGCGCTTGTGGGCATCCCAGTCCTCTCGGCCGGCGAGAACGAGGACCCTTAGCACCATGGGGAGGTTCACGATGGCCAAGAACACGTGGCTGACGAGCAATACCAAGTAGGCCGTCTTCTGCCATCCGACCCTATTGAATTGTGTCGGCCCCTGATCGCGTTGGACGCCGAGGTGGTAGATCAGGTAGCTCGTAAGAAAAACCATGCTGACCAGGAATGCGGCCCGCATCAACAAGATGTGCAACTCGCGGCGCCCAGTGCGGATGGCCCACCAACCAAACAGCAGGAGCAAGAAAGCCGTGCCGTTCAGGGTCGCGTTGAGCAACGGCAGACGCGAAGGCTCGCGAGACGCCCGTGGTTTGCCCGCCAGGTGCAACACACGGTCCAACAACAGATCGAAGCTCGCACCAATGACGCTCGGATCGGTGCCCAGGTTGGCCCGCGCCGCTTCATACCAGCCGGCAATTTGGCCGCTTGGGTCCACAACCGGCAAGCGCGTCCCGTGGGTGATATCGGGCTCCGCAAGGACCGTCTCGCCAGGACCCCTGTGCTCAAGCGGAACCTTCAAGCCCTTGCGAATGAAATCGCCCATGGCCGCCTCTCCGCCGGTCAGGAACAACCAACGCTCGGTGTCGATGTCGAATCGCTGAGCGTACTCGGTTAGTGCCTCAGGCGTGTCATAGTTGGGATCCACCGAAAATGACACGAGCATCGCCCCCGTCCCTTGCAGTTCTTCGTACACGCGCGAGCGCAGATCGGTTGTGAGGCTAGGGCAGGGTCCCGAACAGCGCACGAAAAATGGAATGGCGACCCACGGCGAACCGAGCAAGTCCTGCTCGGTAACTTGTCGACCCCGGGAGTCGGTGAAGTCGAATGGCTCGATCGAGCCGAAGCGCTGGTCCGAATCGGCCGCAGGGGACAGCTGCATGGCTACTGCAGCGGTCTGCAGGAACCCGATCAGAACGAGGGCTAGCGCGGGGGCAGCTCCCTTGCACAACAGTCTGCGCGCCCACCGCATGCCCTTGCGCCTCACTTTCAGATGCTCTCCAGCATCTGGCGAGCGCGTGGGTCCATGAAGACCAACGCGAACTGCAGGGGCAGGTAGATCAAGGAGACGATCAGCAGCGACCGCGCGCGCGGTCTGTTCTCCACCAACATGAAGGCGACGGAGGAGCCCAGGTAGGCAGCGCACAAGATCGACGTGCCAGCGGTGTAGACCACGCTGGCCATGCCCACCATGCTCGGCATGAGTGCCACGGGCGTCAGAAACAACGCGTACAGCATGGCTTGGCGGCCGGCGTCCCCATCCGAGTTGGGACCCGAACCCACCATTCTCAAGCCGGCCTTGGCGTAGTCTTCTCGGTACATCCAGGCGATCGCCATGAAGTGGGGAAACTGCCAGACAAAAAGGATGGCGAACAAGCTCCAGGCCCAGGGCCCGGCTTCGCCTGCAAGAGCGACGTAGCCGATCAGCGGGGGAGCCGCCCCAGGGATCGCTCCGACTGCTGTGTTCAAGCTGCTGACCCGCTTGAGCGGCGTGTAGACAGCCACATAGGTCACGAGCGTCCCCAGGGACAGGGCCGCCGGGACCGCGCCGAAGGACGTGACCAGACCCACGACTCCCAGGCTCCCCAATAGGACAGCTACGGCGATGGCGTGGGAGACCTCCACTTGGCCCGTCACTAGCGGCCGTTTGGAAGTGCGCTCCATCAACGCATCCGTGTCGCGCTCGAGAACCTGATTCAGGATGCTCGCACAGCCCGTCACAAGAGTGACGTAGAGAGCAACTTCCAAGCCCGGGTAGAGGCTCTGTCCAATGCCCTCCGGCAGCAGTGCCCCACACAGAGTCACCACGAACACCATGCAAGCGATGCGCACACGCAGCAGCACCAACCACGCGCGAACGATGGAGGGCTGATCGCGCACGGCGCTCTGGGTCGGTGAGTTCGCTTGGGTCATGGTGAGGGACTACCGGTCCCGATCAGGATCCGCCAGATTCCGCGAGCAGGCGCCGAGACCATAACAAGGCCACGACCGTCCCGCTCAGTAGCAGCGCGCCATTTCCGACGTGCGCCGTGGCGGTAATGCCCTCCGCCGCCGTGACGGCGCCCTCGAACCCGCCGGAGAGAATGAGGATGGCCGCCAACGCTCCTAGCCCCAGAAGCCATTGCAAGATGAGGGCAGAAAGCAGCCAGCGGCGGACAGCCACCACAGGCCTTGGGTTCGGCATCAAGGATAGAGATCGACCCAGGGCAATCCAGAGCATGGCGATAGCGGCCGTCGCCAGCAGGGCACACACGATGTGCAGGAATAGGGGCAGGACACCGCCCGTGTGCCTCAACCAAGCACCGAGCACAACCTGGGTGAAGGTGACCAGGATCGCAGCCGAAGCCAGGAGTGACAGGCCGTTCCTGGACTGACTCGGCACTGAGGGTGCTGTGCGCCAAGCACTCCCGCTCACGAGCCAGAAGATCACGACAATGACAAACACCAGCTGCGCACAGGTCCCGTGCAAGAAAGCAAGCTGCTGGCTGTTCTCCAGTACCCGAGTTCCACCCAGCAGGCCCTGCAGGACGACAGCCAGGTGGGCGCCGATAGCCGCCCCACGTAGGGTGCGTTCACCAGGAGCTCGGCAGGCCAGGCCCAGGGCCACGAGGACGCTGCCAAACAACGCTAGCTGCAGGGGCCCAGAGACCGTCTTGGTCGAGACGACGCAGACAACAAGCCCGACCTCCAGGCCCACCGCTGCAAGGGTCCAGCCCTTCGCAGCTCTGCCACCGAGTGCAGCGCTCACTCCCATGGCCAGCAGCGTGAGTAGGCCAACCAAGGTGCCTAGGAGACGGTGACTGTGCTCCTGGGTGACGCCTGTGTTCTCCAGCATCTCGTCCAGGGGATAGCTGAGCATCGAGTATCCGAAGGTCGTCGGCCAGTCATTGACGGCCATACCCACCCGGTAGGTTGTCACAAGTCCGCCGGCGAGCAGCAACAAGAAGGTCGTGCCCATGAGCAGACTTGCCACACGGTGGGTCCAGACCAGGACTCGGTCAGGAGTGCTCATCGTGCGTCATCTCCCGTTCCATGCAATCCCGCTTCGCTCAGAACAAAGTACACGAGGTCCCAAACGGCCTCCTCGCTCATGGACTCGTGGGCAGCAGGCATGATCGTCCCGCTAATGCCAGCCCGTATGCGGCGATACAAGTCGAGCGGTTCGGAGCCGCCGCGGAATCCTCCCTGCCGCAGGTCTCGCGGCTGACTAGGTGCCCCCCACTCATCGCGCACGCGCTCGTTGTGAGAATTGCCGTCGGAGTCCGTGACCTTCTGGAAGACGGCTGGCCCATCCCCTTCGAGCTCCGGGCCGTGGCAGGATGAACACAGTGTCGCGTCACTGAAATAAAGTTGCCTGCCACGCTCGATGCGCTCAGCGACCATCTCTTCTGGCCGAGGCTCCGAAACAGGCGAAAGCACGTGCTGAGCAGCCTCGTTCCAGGCCTTGGACACGTCCGACAGGGCCATGTCGATCACGGACTCGGCCAATTCGGTCTCGCCTCCCTGAACCCACTCCGCAACGAGCCAGCGCTCGGTTTGGCCACGAGCGGCGAGCCAGCGGACGATCTGAGCGAGCCCCTTGCGCTGGGTCTCTTCCAGACGCAAGAAGGAGGGCATGGAGGTGAAAGGCACGCCGTGCTCGAGCGTGCGCTCGATATCCTCAAGACGCGGCGGGTGATCGCGTTCCAAAGCGGTCCATTTGAATTTCCCCAGTCGAAAGTCCGTAGGCGGAGGTGTGAGGAAGTAGGCGCTGCTTCCGTCGCCGCCGCCTTCCACTCCGTGACAGTGCATGCACTGGCTGCGATAGAGCCGTCCAGCGGACTTCAGTTCCAGCGTTCCGGCAGCATCTCCCATCTGAAAATGTTGCGGAAAACGTGGAGCCAAGACGGATCCGAAATGGCTCTCCAGGATGGTCTGCAGCGCGTCCTCCGCCCCCTCTGGATCGGGCGCATGTTCGAGCAGCTCGAGCGACTCAGCGGAGAGCCCCATCGAGCCCGCCCCCACGGCGGGGTCGAAGCCGCAGGCGGCAAACAGGGCAACACTGGCCAGGAATCCAAGGTGGCGTGGACAGGACATCGGACTGAGATACTGGCGGCCATTCCCCACGAGCAAGACGCCCGTACCGGAAATTGGGGCACCTAGTGTCCCCATGGCGGGTCGGGCGTCAAGGGCAGCGGCCGGCCGAGTGCTGGTTCTGACGGGTTCACCGGGAGCCCACTCAGGTTACCCTGCTGCCCTTCCCCTCTTTGGCCCGAGCAACCATGACTGATTCCCCTCTACTCCCCTACCATCAGCGCGCCGGCGCGCGCATGTTGGGCAATCAAGGCAGCACGCTGCTGACCTACGGCGATGTCCCCGGCGAGTACCGAGCCGGCCTCGATGACGCCATACTGTTCGACTGCACGGATCGCGGAATGGTAAAGGTCTCCGGCGCTGACGCGCTTGAGTTCCTACACCGCATCACAAGTTGCGAAGTGCACTCGCTGAAAGTCGGACAGGGGTGCGCGGGCCTCTTGTTGGACGGCAAAGGCAAAGTGCAGCAGATGTTCGACTTGGCTCGCACGGGGGAACAGAGTTTCGACCTGTCCACACCTCCGGGCCAGGCACCAGGATTGGTTTCCGCCCTCGACATGTACCTGTTTGCGGAGGCCGTGGAACTGTCCGACGAGTCGGACAAGCACCTCCCGATCGAAATGGTCGGCTCCCACGCCGGTAGTGTCTTGGGATCAGTCCTGGGTGAGGTACCCGAAGCCCTTCGGTTTCACTTCGAGGACGTGCAATCGGACTGGGGCGACTTGCGAGTCACCAACGTGCCCGTCATGGGCGTCGCAGGTTGGCGCATGGATGGCGCACCCGATTGCATCCTCGCACTCTGGGAGACACTGGCCACGAGCGGAGCGATGCCCGGGGGCCTGGTGGCTCGCGACTGCTTGCGAGTCGAGATGGTCTACCCCCTGTGGGGCGTGGATGTGGATGACACAATTTATCCACAGGAGGCCCGGCTCGAATCTGCATTTTCACTGACCAAGGGCTGCTACATCGGCCAGGAGGTGGTGGCCAAGATCGACACCTACGGGGGACTCAACAAGCGCTTGATGCCCCTGCGCGTCGACCACGACGACCCCGTCGAGATTGGCACGCGCTTGTGGCGTGAACTAGATGGGGAGTGGCGAGACTTGGGAGTCGTCACCTCCTGGGCTTACTCCTTCGCTCTCGACTGTGGAGTGGTACTGGCCTACGTGAAGCGCAAGCACCAGGACGTAGGCACGACCTTTCGGCTGGGCGATGGACCTGCTTGCGTGACGCTTGTGCAGGAGCCGATCCGAGATCAATAGCGATCCGTGTCGAGGCAGAACCTCTCTGGATCGGCCCTAGTCTACGATCGATGCAAACCCTTCTGGGGTTCCGCGAAAGCGTTTCAGGCGCAGGTCGATGCCCACATCCAGGGGACCGGCCGGGAGGATGCCCTGAATGGAAATCGGCACGCCCGTGCTCTTCTCCAACCAGATCGACAGGGAACCGTGAATGCCAAAGAGGCCCTTGAATTTCTCCTGCTTGCCAGACGGAAGAATTGGTGTGAGCTTGACGGCGCGGCAATCAAAGGTGCCAGCCTCAGTGACTAGGCGCTTCTCCTGCCCGAGTGTGAGCGTGACATCCCACCAGCGGTTCTTGTCCAGCATGGGGAACTTGGCTTCTTGAAGACCGGACCCCACCATAGAGCGAGCCAAGTAGATGGCGCTCAACATGTCGACTCCACCTGCTGGAATCTCCTGAACACTGGGCTTGCGCCAATCGCGATGGTCCGCGCGCTTGCAGTTGCCGCAGTGGTGTTCGTCCTTCAGCCAGGTCTCCTGCACTCGGTGTTCGGGAAGCTTGCAGTTCACATCCTGGCAGTGTCCGTCGCGCCGGTAGAGGGAGCTGGGTTTGCCCGCTCGAATTCCATACATGAGCTCACGGCGGCGATTCTCTGTCCCTGCCTGGTTGTCCCTGTAGATCACACGCGGCCATTCTTGGGGCAAAATCCGCAAACGAATCTCGTGCTTGAGCGTGTAGTTCAAACACGAACCGCTTGCCGTGGCTTTTGCCCAACCCACCCGAGGTGCCTGGTCTCCGCCCCCTTCACCAGCCCCGAAGAGAGAGGCCTTGTAGGGTTCTGTACCCGAGCGCAGCTTGAATTCCCCCAATCCCGTCTCGCCTACCAATGGGATGTCTACGAGCACTTCGAAGAAGAGGGCTTCGTCTTGCGGGATGGTGAAACCCAACTCGCTTCCTCTTTCGACCAGCAGACTGCCCCCTGACTTGGGGTCGTCGGATGCGGCGAAACTTGCGCTCACCACGAGGAACAGCAACGTAGCTGCTGTCAGGGGTGAGTGTCTTGATTGGATGCGCATCACGGATAACCCGATCTTCAGGGAATAGGGTGCCAAGGGACGCGGTTCAAGGGTTGCGTGTTTCTTCGATTTGATCCCAAGAGGCCACGCGTTCCTCCGCCATGGCCACGGCAACCCGGGTCGGGGAGGAGTCCTGATCCTTGGCACGCTCCAGGATCTGATTCACGGACTGACCGACACGGTGACCGATATCCTCGGGATCGACACGTCGGTCTTCCAGGTGAAAGTGCACGCCGCGTATGAGGGCTCCGGAGTTCAAGATGAAGTCCGGGACGAGCAGGATCCCCCGGTCGTGCAGATCGTCTCCGTGCAAAGGGCGAGCGAGGACGTTGTTCGCAGCGCCGGCAACGATGCGGCAACTGAGGCGCTCCACCGTCAGATCATGCACGAGTCCGCCCATTGCACAGGGAGCGAACACGTCACACTCCTGGTCTAGTACCGAGGCGGCCTCCACATGCTCAAGCCCCAAGTCAGAAGCCACACGCCGTGCGTGTTCACCGTCGATGTCTGCGCCGGCGACCCGAGCCCCAGTCGCTACGAGACGTTCAGCAAGCAACGCGCCCACGGAACCGAGCCCCTGAACGACGATTCTTCGCTTCGGCCAGTCCTCCTCGCCATCCAAATGCCGCAACGCCTGCGCAATGCCAAAGAACACTCCCTGGGCTGTGCACTCGGGCAAGAGGCCCGGGCCACCCGCCCCAGGGTCGGTAACGAAGGAGGTCCGTTCGACCATCCAACGCAGCTCTTGCTCGCCCGTCCCTACATCAGGGCCGGTATAGAAGATGCCCCCCAGTTGCTGAACCACATCCCCAAGGTGACGGTAGGCGGCCTCCCAGTCCTCTCCACCAGATTCGTGAATCACAATTTTTGCGCCCCCAGCTGGTAGCTCGGCCAGAGCGCATTTGAAGGTCATGGCCCGCGCCAGACGCATGCAGTCCATCAGGGAATCTCTCTCATCCCGGTACGCGAAACGGCGCACCCCCCCAAAAGCGGGGCCCAAGGCCGTGTTGTGAATCGTAAGGAAGGCCTTCAGTCCGGAACGTCGGTCGTGAACGGCGATGACCTGCTCAAAGCCCTCGCGGGCCATGGCATCGAGGATCGGAGGGGACATGCAGCGGGGGGAGCTTGTGCAAAGGGGGCCAGGAGGCCCATCCTAGCAGCCCACCGGGCCCACATTCCTCCCGTTCCAGGGAAGACCCACGCCAGCCAACCGTCCACTGGATCCCATGCAGCCCTCCAATACCCGAGTCCGCCTTACCCTGCTCCTGTCACTGGCCCTTTCAGCTTCTTGCGCGGCCCCCCAGGAAAGCGGCGGCCTAGCTGACGAGCAGGGGGAGTTGAAGGTCTCCGTCTACAACCCGGGAGCCATGCGCGAGCAGTCCTCTATCGGGGTGTTCATCACAACGCTTGATCGGACGATCCAACAGTGGAATCACACTTTCCTCACAGGTAGTCAAGATCGGGATCGGCGCACTCTGAACAGACTCGAGGACACGATCAGGACGCGGGTGCAGAAGCTCTTTGAACCCTTGGTCGCGGAATTGGAATCGGGGCCTCCCTACAACCGCCGTGTGGCCGCCACCGCGTTGGGTTTCGCGGACTCCGAGTTGGCCTTGAATCCCCTTCTGAATGCCCTTTCGGACCCTGATCAAGAGGTGATCAACAACGCGTTGGTGGGTCTGTCCATCCTGTCCTACCCGACGACCCCACTGCAGGGCATCTTGCATCAGATGCGCTTCGGCTCAACTGAACAGATACGAGGCAACGCATCGCTGGCTCTCCTTGAGTGCCTGCAATCCGGTTCGACCTCAACGCCCGAGGTTCTCGAAGCTGCACGAGCTGGATTGCTTGATGACGCGCCCTATGTGCGCACGAAGTCCGCACTGCTCATCGCCTTCGAGAGGGATGTGGATTCCATTGATGACCTTGCCCTCCAGCTCTACGAAGACAACCTCGATTCGGCGGCCATGGCGGCCAGCCGTGCCCTGGCATTTCTAGGGAAGAATGAAATCCGATTCCGAGGACGCTGTGCCCGAGCCATGACGGCCTCCCTAGGAAAAGTGAACGACGCGGTGAACAGCGCTGTACTTCGTGATCTGCAGATCCTCTCCGGTCGCAACTACCCCACGCATGAAGCCTGGGTCCAGTGGTCCCACCGCCTGCCCTAGACAGGCTTTGGAGTAGGCTAGGGTCGATGTCCGCTCCTTCCTGCGCCCCCACTTGCTCGATACTGCTGGCCCTTGCGGCTTGTGGAACTGGCGCGGAACCACAGCTTGAATCCGTCCCCACTCAGCATTCAGAGGAGACGACCGGCGATTCAGTTCTGGCGGGGGCAGCACGGCGCGAGAAGATCGGAAACCTGCAAGGAATCGGACACCTGTCTCGAATTGTGTTTGCCTCGTACCCCGAGCGGCCCCACGAACTCGAGTTGAGTTTCGCATTTCCCGACCGAGCCCGTTCCCAGCTTCGCCCCGAAGGGGCGCGATCTGCCCAACGTGCTCTCTCCTATCGCTTCGGCGATCGAGTTTGGTCAATCGCGCCCGGTCAGAAAGACAGTGAGGAACTCCCCGCGCCTCGCGCTTCTGAAGCCGTACTAGAGTTCGAACTACGCCGTGCTCTGTTTCTTTGGCCCCAGGGGTTTGAGTGGAAGACCCTCAAAGGAAAGCGCCTCATCGCAGACATCACGCCCTTTGGTCATCTGGAGGCTCAGGTCGCTGGCGACGCCTCAGGCCAACCCGATCGATTGGACGCCTATGACGGGCACGGACAGGCGCGCGAGTCGTTCCGCAATGTAAGTTGGGTGGCCGATGGAAGTCGCCTGAGACCTTCGACCTTTGACGTGTATCTGCGCGACAGTCCGGTTTGGGCTGAGGAGGTGCTCGCGGTAGATCGCACCTCCCGCTACCTCGACGCCTGGTACCTGCCGGCCGATCAACGGGAATCGACTCGGGGTCAAGCCGTCCGCACTTGCTACCCGATCCAGCTGGGCTCCCTGGTGCTTGAACGCCATGCGCTGGCTATAGATATGAACCTCGCCCAGGCCATCCGGAAGGCTGAGGGCCTGATTGCCACCAGTTCTTTCAGCCTCTCGCCAAGTCCCCATGTGGAGCTGGAACCTGGAGGCCAGCCGCGGGCCATTTGGCTGGTCTTGGCTGAATCCGAGGGGCTCACTCCCCCACCTGGCTGGGAGTTGCTGCAGGGAGGGCCGGCGACCAGCCGCTTCCTGCCGGAACCCAAGATCTCCAACGCTGACCTGCGCGAACTAGCAGCCGCCGCCGCGGAGTCGCCACGCGCGCTGTTCCTGCGAGTTCAGGCTGGCGGCGAGGCCCCGCGCAGAGCCGAATTGGTGTCCTTGGCGCCTCTCCCTGCCCGGAACGGGCCCGCCCCAAAGTAGGCACAACGAGGGAGCCGTGTCCCCAATAGAGGGCACACCCTGGAGGACAGGTAGGAGGGGAGGATGGCCCAGGCAGAGCTGCGGCCCCCCTCCTTGAGCCTCAGAAGGCCTCCAATCGGTGATTTGGCCATCAACTCGCAGTTCGGCACCGATTTTGCCAATGCTGGGCACGCTCCTCATGCGCGGCTCGCTGCGCCCTCATCTCACGTCCGCTTCCCCCCAGCGGACTGCCCAGGAAGACAGTCATCATGTTGAACCGCCAACGCCTCCTCATTCTGACCTGCGTACTCTCCCCCCTCCTCGTTGCCGCAGACGTAAGCGCCCAAAGGGGTCGCGGGCAGACCGGCCGCAGCACGCCCGTCAGATCCGGATCGAGCGGTCGCTCGACCCCCGCACGCTCCACACCTGTGCGTTCGACGCCCACGCGCCAAACTCCAACACGTTCGACACCTGTCCGTTCGACACCCACACGACAAGCTCCGACCCGCTCGACTCCCGTACGCTCCACGCCCACGCGCTCGACTCCCGTACGCTCCACGCCCACGCGCTCGACTCCCGTACGCTCCGCGCCCACGCGCTCGACTCCCGTCCGCTCGACTCCGACTCGCTCGACTATGCCCACGAGCCGCACGAACTACACCCCCACGCGTGGTACGTCGACCCCAGCGACCCCTTCACGATCAGCAGTGCGCCCGACGACGAGCAGTACCCCCACCGTCCGCCCCAGCAGCGGATCGGTTGACCTCAGTTGGCGCGCGCGCGGGTCAAGTGGTGCCAGCGATCTTACGCGACCGACGACTGGCTCCAATGTGATCGATCTCTCCAGTGCCGGCGTGCCCCAGCGTGTGCGCTTTCCCCGCGCAACAAGTGCGTCCGGATCCACAGGCCGCCCCGCAACCACAGGATCTTCCTCCGGTTCCTCGGCGCGCGACCGCTACCTCGGGACACAGTCGATCGACGCCCGTCGCGGCAACCTTGCCCAGAGCCTGCGCACACGCGCAGGCTCGGATACGAGCCGCGCGACTGCCGAGCCCATCGATGGGTACCGCTCGCGCACGGTGTCACGCAACGACATTCTAGACCGCTATCGTCCGAGCGCTCGCGATGTCGCCCGACAGCGTTTGCGCGACACGAGCGACCTGCCCACAGCGTCCGGGCCTTCGCATGAACGGCATCAGGGCCTGACAAACGGAGAACGAGCGGCCAAGCTTCGAGCTTCCATCGGGGATCGGGATAAGCAACGGGCCCAAGCCGTGCGCGATGGCCTCTCCGATCGAGACGCTCAACGTGCCAAGAACGCCCGTGCGGCATTCGCAACAAAGAACGCTGACCGGATCTCCACGGCGCGTAGCAACTACAAGCAGTCTCTGGCTGTCCGCGCCGGACAGGCTGGAACCGTCCTGAACAACAATAGTGGCGTCTACGGCAACAGCTACGGTTACGGATACGGCTATGGCTACCAGAGTGGCTGGTACAACAACTGCTATTGGGGCGGTTGGGGCTGGGGCGGTTACTGCAACTGGATCTGGGGCTGGGGTGGCTACTGCTGGGGCTCCTGGTGGAACTCCTATTGGTACAACGGCGGTTACTGGCGAAGCGGTTATTGCCCGAGCTTCTACTGGTACGGCCCCTTCTATCCGGCCTCTTCCTCGATCGTGTACCAGACGGTCACTACGGACACGACAGCCGACGTGGTCTACATCTACGAAGAGCCCCAAGAAGAGGTCTACGTGGACGCCCCCCTTGCAGAGGGCGAGGTCGTCGTGGCAGAAGATTGGGCTGGCGGAGCTCCTCTGCCCAGCGTGGGAGGCAACCTCAATCGCGCAGCTGACCACTATCTCACGTTGGGCGACCAGGCCTTCCAGGAGAGCCGCTTTGGGGACGCCGTGCACTTCTACGCAAAGGCTGTTGAGTACTCGCCCAAGGACGGGATTCTGTACCTCATCCTGGCCGACGCGCTGTTCGCAACGGGAGACTACCACTACGCCGCCTACGCCCTACGCCGGGCGTTCGAGTTGGATTCTGAACTCGCCCAGAGTGTCGTCGACAAGCACAATTTCTACGCCGACCCCACCGAGTTCGATCGTCAGCTAGCCGTCTTGGAGCTCTACATCCAAGATCACTTCCTCGACGATGATGCGCGCTTGGTCTTGGCTACGAACTACCTCTTCGGTGGGCGACCCGCCGAAGCCGTGGACCTGCTGGAGAACGCCTTCAGCCGTGAAATTACAACGGAACCCGCTGGTGCAGCCTTACTCGAGGCAGCTCGACGCATCCAGTACGGGGTTACCAACCGAGGGAACTGAGAGTGTCCGTATTCGTCCGGGCGGCTCTGGCAGGGGTCGTCCGGACGGGCCGGATCATTGCCTTCGCATCGGAGCTTAGAATCCGAAAATCTCCCGGGGACCCGGGTCCCCCTCAAACACCTCGACCTGGGGCAGGACGCCAAAGCGTCCCTGGAAGCGGGCTTTCAGCACACCCCGGACCTTCTCTTCCTCGCCCCGGCTGACCAGTGTCACAGTGCACCCGCCAAAGCCTGCTCCGGTTAGGCGTGCGCCGTAAGCCCCAGGGCAAGCTTCCGCGGCCTCGACCAGGAGGTCCAGCTCAGGACAGGACACTTCGTAGAGTCGGCGCAGGGATTCGTGCGTCTGGGTCATGCAGTCCCCCATCCCCTGCGAGTTGCCCGCCAGGAGATGTTCACGGGCTTCGAATGTGCGTCGGGTCTCGCGAATGACGTGTTCGGCGCGATTGGCGAGTACTGAATCCAACGAACCTCGGTGATCTTCAAGCACTTCTAGCGGAATGTCGCGCAGGCAAGTTGCCGTCGGGCACGCCATGCGCAGGGCTTCGAAAGCCAAGCTGCACTGTTCCACCCTGCGATTGAATTCGCTGGCCGCGAGAGTTCGTTGAACTCCCGTGTTCGTCACGAGGATCGAGAGGCGGTCGTGATCGATAGGCAGGAACTCAATACTCTCGTCTTTGCAGTCCAGCCAGAGCAGGTGCCCTTCGCGGGCACATCCAATAGCGTACGGATCCATGATCCCGCATTGAACACCAACGAAACTGCGTTCGGCACGCAGGGCAGAGTGCACGCGTTCGACCTGACTGAGACCCAGGTCCCAGAAGGCATCCAGCATGAGAGCCGTGCCGACGCAGATCGACGCTGAGGATGACAGTCCCGACCCTATGGGCAGGTCTCCGCCAAAGAGGATGTCCATTCCGTGCTGCGGCTCCGGGCCGTCTCGTCTTGACTGCCCTGCCATCAGGTCGATCACCACCCCTAGGGGATAGTCCACCCAGCCTCCTAGCGGTGAGTTGGGCAGCCGGTCCAATTCGATCTCGACAACCTGGCTATCGAAAGCTGAGGCCATGCGGAGCAGCCGGTCAGGACGAGTCCGTGCGGCGATGAAGGTCCCTCGATCGATGGCGGTGGGCATCACGGGGCCTCCGTTGTAGTCCAGATGGCCACCAAACAGGTTGACGCGCCCTGGCGAGAAAAAGAACCTCTGCCCCTGCCCCGGGCCATGGCATTGCTCGAAGCGGGCCATGTGGTCAAGCATCTGTTCGAACCTGGCGGGGGGTTCGGTGTGTGTTCCGGGGATCGCCATGGAAGTCGGAGGATAGCGGGGTTGGGCATCCAATTGCACCGACGGACATGAACCCCAATGCGATCCTCCTAGTTCCGGGCGATTCCGTTGCCGAGGGTCCCGGATTCCAGTGCTAGACTTGGGCCACCATGATCCGCTTCGCACCTGGAATGAAACTGGCCCACCAGGGCTCCCTACTTCGGTCACGCTCTCTGCCCGCTCTCCTTCTTGCGTTCCTCATGGGAACCCTGAGTTCTTGCGCGTCATTGAATTTCGAGCGCACAACACAGACTTCCGGAACCTTCGAAGCCACCGGAGTCGCGTTCACAATCTTCAAGATTGATTTGCCCAAGTCCGCTCTGCAGATCACGCGCGAGAATCTGGCAGACGCCAACCTGGCCAATATGCGAATCGACGAAGTGCAGGTGGTTCCAGATCTAGGCTGGTGGAATTGGGTGCTCGACATCATCTCCGTTCGCCGCGCTCGAATCTCGGGACACTGGGGATTCGAAGGTGACGAGACTCCCTAAGATTCAGAGGGCTAGCTAGAAGACAGGAGGCCCCGAGCCTGCAGGTCGTCTAGGGTCTCGTCCAGTATTTGATCGAACGGGGTGGCCCGCCAGCCGAGTTCTTCGCGGGCTAATTTCGAGCAGACGCGCCAATCCAAACCCACCATTCGTAGGGCGCGCGATGTGGTGAGATGCGGTTCGTGGAACAACTCCAGCAGTCGCACGCATCCCACAACCGCAGGCCAGGCGGCATGCGGAATTGAGATCCGTGGAAGCCGGACGGCAAGCCCAAGCAGGCGCATGCGAGCTGCCGCCCGCTCGCATAGCGCGCGCGTACATAGAAACTCATCGGCCAGGATGTAGCGGGCTCCCATGCGACCACGCTCCAAGGCCAATCGCACGCCGCGAGCCGTGTCCTCTACGCCTACCACGCTCATGCCGCCCGGAGGAACCACCGGTCCCAGCTTGCCTCTAGCCAAGGCCACCAGCAGCTTGGCCGTATTGGACGCCTCTCCTCCCGGACCGAAGATGGCGCCCGGGTTAACAACGCGCACATCCAGCTCGCTACTGCGTGCCAGAGCCAACTGCTCGGCCTGGTATTTTGTTTGCACATACTCGACGGGCAAGGTGCCTGCGTTCCACACGCTGGCCTCCGTGGCTCTCGGACCAGAACGGCCATGGCCAACGGTCACGACTGAACTCACATGCACGGCCCGCTGCATCCCTGCCTTGCAAGCTGCGTCGAACACGTGCTGAGTCCCCTCAACATTGACCGCTTGCTGGATCCGCGCGTCTCGGCTCCGGTAGCCAAGCGCCGCAGCATTATGAACCAACCAGGGTGGGGAGACGCTGCTGCTCGCCTGGACAACCCTCTGTGCAGCGCGCCACAGGGTATCCTGATCCAACAGATCCCCTCGAAGAAGTATGGCGCGCGTCCCCCTCAGGACGCGGGTATCTGAATTCGGGCGAACAAGCGCGTACACCTGATAGCCCTGAGCATCCAGTTCGCGGCAAATCGAGCGACCCAAGAATCCAGTGGCCCCAGTCACGAGCACGTGACCCAGGTCGGTCATGGCGCGGATCCTGTCTCTGAGTCGCCGGCATCCAACAGGCCGGAGTTCGAACTCATGCGCGGCAACGTCACCCGGGCCACTGCTCCCTTGCCATCGGGAGCGTTCTCCAAGGAAATGCTGCCGCCCGAGTCTTCCACGACTCGACGTGCAATCGCCAAGCCCAAGCCCGTGCCCGCCGTGCGCGTGGTGAAGTGCGGTTCGAACAAGTGACCCAAGGCTTCCGCGGAGATGCCCGGACCGGTGTCGTGCAGTTCGAGCCGGATCTCCTCCTGGGTGGTTTCGATTTGTGTGCGCAGTTCGCCTCCGCTGGGCATGGCGTCCAGTGCGTTCGCCACCAAATTGACCAGCGCGCGTTGCAGTTCTGATTGGTTGGCCTGGGCCAGGGGTTCAAACTCACCGACCACTGCAGGCGCCCCCAATTCCACGGATTGATGCTCGGCGACAGCTCGGTGCAGTTCGAGGGTGTCGAGCAAAACGTCCTGCACATTGACAACGGCGATCGCGTGAGGGACACCAGCCAATGCGGTGAAATCTCGGACGACCTCACGCATGTTCTCCACCTGGCGCTGGATAACGTCGATGGTGCGCTGAAGGATTGAATCGAAGTCTGGACTGCCCTCATCCCGACTGCGCCGAAGCAGCCCCAGGGTCAGGCTAATGGGCGTCAGTGGGTTCTTGATCTCATGCGCCACTTGCCGCGCCATCGCGCGCCAAGCAGCTTCTTTCTCGGCCTGCAGGAGCTGCGCCCGATTGGTCTTGAGCTCCTCCGTCATGCGGTTGAAAGACTGCGCCAATTGCCCGAGTTCGTCTCCGGAGCGCACCTCGATGTGAACGTCTAGGTCTCCGTGCCCTACCCGATCAAAATGCTGCTCTAGCTCGCGGATTGGTTTTGTGGTGCGGTGCGCGATGTAGGCCGTCAGGAACACCGTCAGCAGCAAGATGGACACGGAGAAGGTGATCAGCCAATTCGACAGCCCATGGACCGGAGCGAAGATGTCGACCTTGTCCACGCCGATACCCACGACCCATCCGAACCCTCCCTGATCGGGTCCCTTGCAGTGCCTGAAGGCCGCCTTCTTCTGTTTGCCTTGGAACTCGTAGTCCGGGTACATGCCCCACCTGGCAGAGCGCGCGGCGGCGGCCATCACGCGCAGTTGTCCGTCCTCGAGGGCATCAACCTTCTGGCCGTACAGGTCGCGATTCGGATGCGCGATGATTGTGTTGGCGTCCGCTTTCCAGATCCAGGCGTAGGAGGACGCGTACTTGTCCTCCGCACTCACGTCCGAGAATCCGCCCTCGAGCCGCCGGACGCCGAAACTGCCGACATCATTCTGAATGTGCTTCCAGTTCATCAGGGCCACAATCACTCCAACCGGACCCTCCTGGTTGGCTTGAGGCTCGATGCGTCGTACGAAGCTGACGTAGTAGTCTCTGGTTCGCGTGCTTGAGGACGAAGCATCTGCGGGCGGCGCAGGGTCGAAGCCGAGGCTGTGAAAATCCACCTGCGAAACACCTTCCTGCATGGCTTCCACGAACCAGGGCGCTGTAGAGAAATCAGTGGAGAAGAAGTAATTCTCAGCCACCGATCCGACATGCTCACCGCCAGGCCCGACCGTGTTCATGCCCACCACGCGACCCGTAGTGTCCAGAGCCAACACGTAGTCGTAAACCTCACGCACGCGGACGAGTCGATCGAAGATCAACTCCACATTGACCTGGAAGGTGCCCCGATCGTCGTCCAGACCATCCACAAACCAGTTGACCTCCGGAATATCGGAGATGAACCCTACGTCGTAGCGGTGCTCAGCGACCTCCTCATCAATTCGGTCGCCCAAGTTCCCAACCATGGACAGCAGGTGAAAGCGCACGACGTCGTTCCCAAGGCTCTCGGTCACCTTCGTATTCACGAAGTAGGCAAAGACCGCGAAGGGAACGACAACGGCGGCCAAAACCGCCAACAGCCACTTGGTCGAGATGCGCCGTATCATCTCCGGCTCACTCTACCCCCCGTTCCACATGAACGCGCAATCGGATCTGCTCAATCGTCATACTCTCGGTGCCCCTCGAGAAGTTGAGGATGGTGACACCCATTGAGTGAGCCTGAACCCCGCCGTATCCTGCTCCTGCGCCTGTCCCATCTGGGGGATGTCGTGCACGCACTACCCCTCTTCCACGCCCTTCGCGGTCGCTGGCCCGAGACCAAGCTCGCTTGGATCTGCCAAAGAGAATTTGCGCCGCTGCTTCAAGGGCTACCCGGCCTGGACGAGCTGTTGATCTTCGACAGACGATCGGGGTGGCGGGGAGTTTGGCAAGCTCGGCGCGCCATGTTGGATTTTGGGCCCGACTTCGCCGTCGATGCCCAGGGCAACCTGAAGAGTGCGTGTCTCTCACGGTTGTCCGGAGCGTCTAGGCGACTTGGACTCGCGCGTCCCCATTGGCAGGAACGTCTGGGTGCGATGTTCATGACGGAGCTTGCGGGCCTAGCTCAGGGCCGCCACGCGCTTCACAAGACTGCCACGCTCATGCAGGCGCTCGGTGGCGGGGACACGTTGTCCTTCGAGCTGGGCCTCTCGCCCTCCACCCTGGACCAAGGCGCTCAGCGCTTGAAGGAGATGTTGGGAACAGGAGAGTCTGCGCGGTGGATTCTGCACTTGGGTCGAGCCGGAGATCCACGTACCTGGCCTGCCGAGCGCTTCGCACGCTTGGCCCGTGAGCTCGCCGCGCTTGGGTCACGGGTCTTGATCCTCTCGGGACCCTCCGAAGCGGCCGTCGGCCGACAGTTGGAACACGAGCTGGCTACCGAGCAGGGGGTGCGACACTGGAGCGGCCAATCGAGCCTACGTCAGCTGGCAGGCTTCCTGACCGTGGCAGCAAGAGAAGGCGTGGGCCTGGTTGCGGGCGATTCTGGCCCGAGCCACCTCGCGGCAGCCTGTGGTGTGGGCGTGCGCTTCCTCTCCGGCCCTCAGGACCCCGACCTGACAGGGCCCTGGCCTCTAGTGGATGCACCCGATTCCCCTCACAGAATCTTGCGCGCGGCCCCTGATGCTCTGGCGCCCATCACCGACCTTACGGTGGAGGATGTCTTGAGTCTCGTTCACGGGTGAAGCTGGGGCCGGCGGACTAGCGCGCGGCGCATCGGGCGATCACAATGCCGCCGATGCGCATGATTCACTACTTCGGTGCCGCGGCTCTGACGAGCATCGTAGCTCTGCTAGTCTCCGCATGGCTCGGGATCTCGGGACAATTGGACGTGCACTTCCGCGTGGCTCTTGTAACGGCGATCCTCACGATCGGAACGCACTCCCTGTTGATCCTGTTCATGATCATCACGGGCCGCATCATTCGCGAGGCCATGTTGAGTCGAGACCTGCCGGGAGAATTCTTGGCCGAGCTCAACGCTTTCTTCAAGCGCAAGAAGGCTTATCCCGCCGCACTCTTGGGGGCCGTATCCATCGTGGCCGCTGGGGTGCTCGGAACGGCTCAGGCCAGTGTGGGCTTGCCCGCAATGACGCACATGCTTGTTGGAGTCTTGGCCCTTTGTGTCAACTTCTTCGCCATCCTTGTCGAGACCCAGGCCGTGCTTTCCAATCAGAAGCTGGTGGATCGAGTAGCCGCCGCCCTGGACACCTTGGATCGGACCCTCGAAGAGAGCGGTGAGCCACCCGTCGAAGAAGATGTCGATCCGCGCGCCAAGTCGCGTGCGGCGATGGCCGTGGCGCTAGGCGCCTGGGCGCCCTACCTCTACTGGGGGCTGATCGAGTGGCGCGGCGACTTCTCCCAGGTGTCCATTCACCCCTGGCTGGAGATCAGCATCGTGGGCTTCTTGGTCTGGGGCCTCGCTCGCACGGCCTTGGAGTCCGTGCGACAGTCAGAGACTGAGCAGTCCTGAGGGCCATCCCCTCAAGCCCAGTCAGGATCCGTCTGCTCCAAGCAAGGCCTGCACGTCCTTGTACCCTGGCCAGATGAACTCGATCTGGCGTAGCAGTTTCAGGCGTTCCTCGCTGTTCGTCTCGGAGCTCTGGGCCTCGTACAGCGACTGCACCTTGTCCACCGCCCCTTGCAGCGTGTCGAGGCGCGTGCGGACGTCTAGGTAGAAATCCTGGGTCTCCAGAATCCGCTCGTACTCAACAATGGCCTCGCTGAATCGGAAGTCGTGCTCGAGGTTTACAGCCAATTCGTAGGTCTGCTGGGTGCGCGCCTGGGCGAGTTGGAGCAGGGCGCGATCAAACTCCGCGACCTGCATCTGAGTCTTCTCCCGGCCGGCCAAAAGGATTTCCTTGGCCTCTTCCCACCCTTCCCTCAGCACCCACATCTCGCCCTCCTTGAGCGTCTCAAACGCCTCGGCCTCCAAGCGCATCCGCGCCAAACCGTCCCGCGCCATTTCGTTACTAGGGTCACGGTCCAGAGCAGTGACATACTCCACGCGCGCGGCGGAGAAGAACCCCTGCGCTTCTAGGCTCATCGCACTGGCCACATGACGACGGGCAATTTCGGCCCGAACTTCGATCAATCGCTCTTGGGCTCGTCCTTCTCCGTGTGCGTACTTGTCCGAGTAGCTGAAGCGACTGCCCGCTACTTCCAGGTTTCCCGAGCGGAGCTGGCCGATACCCGCGTTGTAGTACTCCTCAGCCAACTCAGAACGAAAGGCCAACCGTCGGTCGATATTTTCAATCTCATCGTCCAGCCCCGGCACGGAAGGATCGTATTGTTCCGCCTGTGCGAACGCCTCGCCCGCACCCACCAGGTCCCCGACCGACATCCTCTCCGTGCCCTCCTTCAGCCACCCCATCGCGATCTTCGTGCGAGTCTTGTCGATCCACTGCTGGGGTTGATCGGGAGTCCGGCCCAGGCCCGAATCGCTCGAGGCTGACGGCCCGTCAGTTTCCGGGGATGAAGACATCGCCTGGGCCTGCTCGAAAGCAGCCAGGGCCTCAAGGTCCTGTCCCACGAAACTCAAACGCCTGCCGCTGTCCATGAGCAATGCGATGGACGCAAGGCGATGGTCTTCCTTTGCGTAGGCATCCTCGGGATGGGCGACGACACGGGCTTTGGCCACTTCTACCGCGCTGCCATACCGGCCAGCGGCAACCAATTGGCGCACTTCTTCTGACCCAGACGTCGCGGGTGCCAAGGCCTGGCAAGCCAGGAGTCCTGGCCAGGCCAGGAGAAGGAGGCGGGCGTGGGGTCGGAACGGGGTAGACAGGGCCATGGGCGGTGGTGGGTTGGGGGGCGCTTGGAGTCGGACGCTCAGACGGGGAGCTTCTTCCCCGAATCGGGGCGTGGGGACTGGGTCCCAGTCAGGTCCGGACCGAATCGACGAGGGCGGCCCCCAAGCTGCCAAAAAACAGGACCGGCAACCAGGAGGCCAGGATGGGTGAGAGCCCGCCGGACAGTCCGAAACTGCGCAGGACGAAGTCGATGCCGAAATAGAACACGCACAGCAGACCACCCAGGGCCATGCGCTCGCTGCCTCCCCCGCGCTCGAAGTCGAACATGAGCGGCAGCCCAACCAGCAGGAGCACCAGGTTCGCCAGGGGGAAGGTCAAGTGGTAGTGCCAGAGTGTCTTCCAAGCCGGGTTGTCCGGCTCCCGGCGCATGAGTTCCTGAACCTCACTGAACGCCAACTCCAGAGGTTCGGTCTGGGCCCGATTGTAGGTCAGGGCAATGCTGGGCGTCATGTCCACCCCTTCGAGGCGTTTCACTTCTTCCACCTCAGTCTCTTCCTCGGATATCACCTGCCGGCGTCCGTCCACCAGTCTGAGTTCACCATCCACCCACTGACCTCGGCTGGCGCGCGTGCTGGTGTACGAATCTCCTTGGCGTTGGCGCACCTGCAAGCCGACCACGCGCGGTTTGCCCGAGCCACTCCCCGCCGGGATGAACCGATCGAGCACGACGATGCTGCCCGACACATCGCGTACGACCAAATTCTCGATCACTCGTTCATGGCGGTGGTTCTCCAAAAAGTCCACGAGGGCGTCGCGTTGTTCGGCAATCCCAAAGCGCACGCCCTCGCGCAGGACGAACATCCCCAGAGCAATGGCTGCACCGCCTATGTAGACGGGCAAGAGCAGCCGGTGGACCGAGACTCCAGCAGATAGGATTGCAACGACCTCGTTCTTGCGCAGCAACCGATTGACCGTGAACATGCCAGCGATCAGGGTCACAAAGGGGGCGATCTGAAGGAACTGGTAAGGGAGGTTTAGCATCCCGTACTTCAACACCATCCAGAACGTAACCTGGGTTCCGTCTTTCCACGGCTCGAAGTACTCCTCCACGTTTCCAGCCATGTCCATGATGACGAACATCCCGACCATCAAACCTAGCGTGGCGCAGTAGCTGCCCAAGAAGTGAGCACCGACGTAGCGGTCTAGCCGTGAGCGAATGCTGAGCTTGCGTTTGGAATTCATCGCTTCAAAGCTCGATGAACGAACGGGATTGCGATCAGACACCCAATCACCGTGGGCGCCCAGGCGCCTGCGGCCGGGGAGAGGAAGCCTCCCGTGCTGAGGTCCTTGGCCAGGCGCATGTTCAGTAGATAGTGCAGCAGTCCATATCCGGAAGAAACGGCCAAAGCGCCCAGCTGGGTGCCCTTGCGGAGGATCAAGCCGGTCGAAACACCCAAGAGCATGAACAGGAAATAGGCCGAAGACAGGACGTAGCGGTAGTGGATTTCGAAGCGGTAGCGGTCTTGCATTCCGGCGGGAACGTCACCCGTATCCAGACTGTGTTGGATTTGCCGCGAGCTGAGGTAGCGTGGCCGCACTGTGGTCTCGAGGCGCTGGCTCTTGAGCTGGTAGTCGAACCCGATCCACTCGAACGTCTCCGTGCTACCGTCCACGGGGTCGACAGCCAAGAGATCGGTCATCTCCACGGTCAATTTCCCATCCTGTACCCGCATGCTGGCCGTGCGCGCGTGGTAGTCGCGCTTGGGGCGGCCCGGCTGTTCCGGCTCGCGCACGTAGACTTCGTGCAACAAGCCCGTATCGGGATCGTGGTAGAGAGCCTCGACCAAGACTCTGCCAAGCTTCAAGTGCGTACGTCCCGGTCCCAAGTTCCCGATGGAAGACGCCACCGCTTGGATCTTTAGCTCGCGCAGTCTCTCCTTCATCTGGGGCAATTGGGTCGACACCATCCAGAAGGTCAGGAGAGCCAGCGCGCTGGCCACGATGCCCGCGGGCAACAACATGCGCAGGGGGCGGATGCCCGTCATCTGGATCGCAGTCCATTCGCGGTCCGCCGCCAGCCGCCCGTAGGTGGCCACGCAGGCCAACAAGAAACACATCGGCAGCACGTAGGGCACGAGCGTCTGCAAGGTCAATGGCAACAGCTTGACCAGCACGATGAGATCCGCATTAGGCAGCTTTTGCAGGGTGCTCACCGCGATCCCGGGTAACGCCACAATCAGCAGGCCCCCCACGGAGAAAGCACAGGCGACAACGAGTTGGCGCAAGATGTAGAGCTGGAGTTTCATGGGTGCTAGGACGCCACAAGGCTACTGACCTGGTGCGAGCCTGTCACACTACGCGGAACAGTCCCAGCCCTACGCAGCGGAGCCCATTTCACGCTTCCCGATAATTCGCCGGATGGCCGGTTTGGAAGACCACGACGCGCTGCCCCTCGACAATGTGTCCAGTAGCCCTGAGATCCCCCAGAGCGAGCAGGCAAGCAGCACCTTCGGGACCCACGCTGAGCCCCTCCAGTCGCGAGGCCCGGTCAATCATGTCACCCACACGGTCTTCCGCCACGGCTACGGCCTGCCCCCCGCTCTCGCGTAAGGCGTCCAGAATGAGGAAGTCCCCCACGGCCTGGGGAACGCGCAAGCCCCAAACACGAGTGTCGGGGTTTTCCCAGGGTTGCGCGTGGGTCTGGTCTCGATCGAATGCGCGTACGATCGGTGCGCAGCCGGCCATCTGGACCACCGCAAACTTCGGACGTTCGGATCCGATCAGTCCAAGGGCCTCGAGTTCGTCGAAGGCCTTTTGCATCCCGATGATGCCCGTGCCACCTCCGGTGGGGTAGAGGATCCAGTCAGGCAGTCGCCAGTTGAGCTGCTCCGCCAATTCGAGCCCCATGGTCTTCTTGCCCTCGACGCGGTAGGGCTCCTTGAGTGTCGAGAGCATCCAGAAGCCATCATCGAGTTCCGCCAATCGGGCTCCCGCCTCGACTAGCGTGCCCGGCACAGAGTGGATTTCGGCGCCGAGTTGGTGGCAGCGTTCGAAGATGACCGGTGGCGTGTCCTCTGGCATCGCCACCCGACAGGGCAACCCGCCGGCCGCCGCGTAGGTCGCCAATGCGATGGCCGCATTGCCCGCGCTGGGTAGTTGGACTCCGGGAGCGCCGAGTTCGCGAGCACGATTGACCGCCAGAGACAGGCCACGGGCTTTGAACGAACCCGAGGGGTTGCCACCCTCCTCCTTGATCAAAACCTCTACCCCTTCCGGCCCAAGGCGCTGCGCGCGTATTAGCGGCGTACCACCTTCGCCCAGGTCAATGCGAGCGTCGAAGTCGCGCATGGGCAAGAGCTCGCGATAGCGCCATAGGGTCCAGGGCCTGCTGGCCAAGGCAGCCCGAAGCGCATGACCCTTGTCGAGATCGAGCTCATAACGCACGAGCCACGGCTTCCCGGCAGGCGACAGAAAAGCGGGCTCGTCAAGGGGAGCGCTCTGCCCGGTCTTCGAACACTCGAGCGAACTCGCCCAGCGTTCATTGATTCTGTTGCCCAGCGTCATGGGTAGAGAGGATAGGTGATTCACCCGCAGGAGAACTACGAATAGCAGCCGCGAAGTGCGTACGGCACGCAGATCCGCTGGGTCCTCTGACCCTCTTACCCAAGTTCGACGCCTGGGCTGGGCGCCCAATTCCGGGGCTTCCTATGATCCCCCTCCCCGTTTCGCCGTCCTCTCCCTATTCGGAAAGTCAAAATGCCCACCACTGCCAAGTTCCTGCTATGTGCCGCCTTGTTCCCTTGGATGTCCGTCGCCGGCGCCCAGACCGACCCCTCGGCTGTCATGCTGCGCTATCCCGACGTTAGCGCAGAGAACATCGTTTTCCGATACGACACGGACTTGTGGTTGGTCGCCAAGGAAGGCGGCCAAGCACGGCGGCTTACGTCTTCTACGGGCGGCGAGAGTTTCGCCAAGTTCAGTCCGGACGGCCAAAGTGTCGCTTTCATGTCCGAGTACGACGGCGGTTCGGACCTGTACACACTCGCACTTGACGGTGGAGTGCCCGTACGCGCCACCTACCACTCCGACCGCGAGACGCTCTGCGACTGGCACCCCGACGGTGAGCAGTTGCTCTTCTTTTCGAGCGAAGTCTCGGGTGTCCGCCGAGCGCCGAAGATGTTCCTTGTTTCGCGCCATGGCGGTTTGCCCCGTCCGCTTCCGATGGCCTACGGCACCTTTGGTGCGATCGACGAGAGTGGCGAATGGGTGGCCTACACTCCCAACAGCCGTGAATTCCGCACCTGGCGCAGGTATCGGGGAGGCATGGCCCAGGACGTCTGGCTCTTCAACCTGAACACCAACGAGTCCGTGCAGTTCACGAAGGATCCTGGAACGGATTCGATGCCCATGTGGAACGGGCGCAACGTGATTTTTCTGTCTGACCGTGGGGACAAGGGCATCATGAACCTCTACTCGCGCAATATCGACAGCGGCACCACGCGCCAGCTCACGGACTTCTCCGTCTCGGGGGTGCGCTTCCCTTCCGCAGGTCCCGACGACGTGGTCTTCGAAGCCATGGGCAAGCTGTACCGCTACGAATTTGATGGGGGTGAAGTGGTCGAGGTGCCCGTCACGATCCCCATGGATCGGCCTGCCCTGCGGCCAGCTCATCGGGACTTGGAAGGCTCTACTAGCGGCCACGCGATCGCGCCCCAGGCCAAACGAGTCGTCGTCGAGGCACGTGGCGAGATCTTCACGGTCCCCGTCGAGGATGGTGTGACACGCAATCTCACGCGCACGAGCGGGGTGGCGGAGCGCTATCCCTCATGGAGCCCGGACGGCAAGTGGATTGCCTACTGGTCCGATCGCAGCGGGGAATACGAACTGACCCTGCGCCGCTCAGACGGGAAGACCTTCGACGGGGCAGATGAGAATGGTGAACGCCAGCTGACCTCCATGGGTGCAGGCTGGAAATACGCAGCATCCTGGTCTCCCGATTCAGAGAAATTGTGCTTCGCCATGCAGGGCGGAGAACTCTACGTCTACCTGATGGAAGGCAAAGAGTTGCTCTTGGTGGATACGAATCCGACCTACGGCCAGCTGTCCATGGACTGGTCGCCCGACTCGAATTGGCTTGCCTGGTCCCGCGAGCACTCGCAGAGCCACAACAGCGCCCTGCAACTCTACGACCTTGGAAAGCGTGACCACCACGAAGTCACATCGGGCATGTTCAACGACAGCAACCCGACCTTCGACCTAGCGGGTGATTGGCTGTTCTTCGCGTCGCAGCGCACTTTCAGTCCGACGTATTCTGAGTTTGACACGACCTGGATCTACACCGACTCCATGAACCTGATGGCCGTGCCCTTGCGCACGGATGTGGAAAACCCCTTTGCTCCCTCAAACGACGAAGAGCCCATCACTGGAGAAGTGGAGGATGAGGGTGAAGAAGGAGGCGCCGACCATGACGCAGATGAAGGGGAGGGTGACGATGACCTCGAGACGGCCGAAGAGGATGAGCCTCTCCGCATCGACGTTGATGGCTTTGAAGCCCGCAGCATCCAGTTGCCCGTAAGCGCCGGCAGTGTCCGAGCCCTCAAGGGACTCAAAGGCAAGTTGCTGTACATGTCGGGCGGAGGCAGGGGGCGCGGCCCCTCAGGGGCTGGGCTTCGGATTTACGACCTGGAAAAGAAGAAGGACTCGGAAGTCCTCTCCGGAGTCCGGGGCTTTGATCTCACTCCGTCCGGCGAGAAGCTCCTCGTCCGGGTGTCTGGTGGAACGGCGGTGGTCTCCCCCGCTCCCGACCAAAAGACCGAGGACTTTGTGGATTTCTCCGGCGTGGCCGGGGTTTTTGACCCAGCCAGCGAGTGGCCCCAACTGCTCAATGACGTGCACCGCATCTACCGAGACTGGTTCTACGATCCCAACCTGCACGGCGTGGACTGGGACGGAATCCGAGACCGGGCTTTGGCGGCATTGGACTTTGCCACATCTAGAGAAGACGTGACCTTCCTGGTTGGGGAGATGATCTCTGAGCTGAACGTGGGCCACGCCTACAACCGCCCTGCACCGGGCGAAACCCCTGACGGACCTGAGGGTCCCAGGCCCGGATTGCTGGGATGTGATTGGGAACTCGACCAGGGCGCCTACCGTATCGGCCGCATCCTGGGCAGTAGTTACGACTCCGACGTCCGTTCACCCCTTTCGACCCAGGGTGTCGACGTGAACGCGGGCGACTGGCTACTCGAAGTGAACGGTGTCGCCGTGGACTCCGCGCTTGCCGTTCACGCGGCGTTCCTCGGAACCGCCGGGCGCGAGACGCTCATCACGGTGAACACAAGTCCCAGCCTCGACGGCAACGAACGCGTCGTTGTGGTTCGTCCCATGTCCAACGAGGGTCAACTGCGCTACAGAGACTGGGTCGCCGGACGGCGAGCACACGTCGAGCAGGCGTCGGGTGGCCGTGTCGGCTATGTGCACGTTCCTGACACGGGCCGGGGCGGTCAAAACGAATTGCTGCGCCAATTCATGGGCCAACGGCACAAGGATGCCCTGATCGTTGACGAACGCTGGAACGGTGGCGGCCAGATCCCCACTCGCTTCATCGAGCTGCTGGATCGGCCCGCGACCAACTATTGGGCAACCCGCTCCGGACGCGCGTGGGAGTGGCCGCCGGTGGGTCACCGCGGCCCGAAGGCCATGCTGATCAATTTTGCGGCGGGTTCTGGCGGCGATGCCTTCCCCTATTACTTCCGCCAGGCTGGTCTCGGAAAGTTGATCGGAACCCGTACCTGGGGCGGGCTGGTAGGAATGTCCGGCAACCCCGGGCTAATTGACGGCGCGGCCCCCTCAGTCCCCACCTTCGGTTTCTTTGAGACCGACGGAACTTGGGGTATCGAGGGTCACGGAGTAGACCCGGACATCGAAGTCATTGACGACCCGGCCAAGATGCTGAATGGCGCAGACCCGCAGCTCGATACGGCGATCGCCCACCTACTGAAGGAGTTGGAGACGGGTGCCCATCAAGCGCCCGATCGTCCGACCTACCCCGACCGCAGCGGAGCGGGTATCTCCGACGAAGACAAGTAGAGCGCACGTCAGTGCCCGTGACATCCGTTTGGGATGTCACGGGCAGTCGTGACGCCTTGCGCCGACTGCCGCTGGAATACTCACTGCTCGTCGGCCGGAGTCCCCGTCGCTCGTTCGGGCGCGTTCTTTACGTGCACATCGAACCAGTCGATCATCTCGGCCAGGGTGTGCAGCACGGACTCGCGGGCACGATAGCCGTGGCTCTCGTTGGGCAAATAGACCAACCTGGCCGTGCCCCCATTGCCCTTGATGCCCTGGAACAGGCGTGACGACTGCAGCGGGAACGTGCCCGAGTTGTTGTCAATCTCACCGTGGATCAGCAGGATCGGCTCGTCGATCTTGTCGGCGTGCATGAAGGGCGATATGGCAAAATAGGCCTCAGGCGCCTGCCACAGAGTGCGGCGTTCCGACTGGAATCCGAAGGGAGTCAAGGTGCGGTTGTACGCACCGCTGCGAGCAACACCGGCCCTGAACAGATCGCAGTGAGCCAACAGATTGGCCGTCATGAATGCGCCGTAGCTGTGACCAGCCACACCCACCCGGTCGGGATCTGCGACGCCCATTTCAACTGCCTTGTCGATGGCAGCGGCTGCGGCGGCCACGATTTGATCAATGAACGTGTCGTTCATGGTCTCGGGGTCGCCAATCACAGGCATCGTGGCGCCGTCCATGATTGCGTAACCCTGCGTGAGGAAGAACAAGTGCGACGAACCGCCGATGCGCGTGAAACGGTAGGGACTACCCCCCACTTGGCCAGCGGTCTTCGGATCACTGAATTCGCGCGGATAGGCCCATACCACCAGGGGCAAGGGTGTGCCCTTCTCGTAGTTCGCTGGCAGGTAGAGGGTCGCGGAGAGCGGCACTCCGTCAGCGCGCTCGTAGGTGACGAGCTGCTTGGTGATCCCTCGAATCTGAGGTGTTGGGTCCTTGAACTGCGTCAATGCCTCCAACGAATCCCCAACGTGTCGCCTGTAGTTGGGCGGTGACGTTGGACTCTCAAAGCGAGTGATGAAGATAGGACCGGCGGCGCTGATGTCGGTGAGTGCCGTCACCGACTCGTAGGTCCCCTCAGAGCAGCGCCACAGTCGTTCACTCTCTAGGGTCTCGAGATTCTGACGGTCCAAGAAAGGGCGCGCGCCGCCCGGGCCCGCGCCTTGACCGCTACGGTGAATCCACGGTCCGTCCAGCCTGATCACGCGACTGCCCCGAGCATCCGTGATCGTCAGCGGCGATCCGAGGTCCGCGTAGCGGTCGTTGTTGCTGCGATCTTCAACCAAGCGGGCCTCTTCCTCTGGGTTGTCAATGTCACGCAGCCAAGTGGATGTCCAGCGCCGATGGCGGTCGTACTCACTGACGAGTGCCCGACGCCCGTCCGCCAGCCAACTGACTCCACGCAGCCGAAACTCACTGCGGAAGGCCTCTCGCGGCTCAGCGGTGAACGGCTCGGCGACCATGAGTCCATCTCTGTGGGCAACCTCCCGTTCGGGATCTCCCCCGTCCAAGGCCTCGGTCCACACCAAGGTCGCGTCATGACCCGGCCGCCAGCGGATGCTGCGGGGACCCGTTCGCACGCCGTGCAGGGGAATTCCCTCTGCGATGGGCACCTCAACGATGACGCGCTCGCGCTGCCCGCGCGCATCCCACACTTCGACGGTGTGCCCGAAAAGATAGGCCGGCATGAGGTACGAGAAGGGTCGGCGTATCGTCGTGACCAACAAGTGATCACCATCTGGGGACGGGGAGATGGAACTGTGCAGGGCCGCAGCCGCAATCTTCGTGCGGACCCCGCTGCCAAGCTGCACTCGATTGATCTCCGTCGTCGCGAAGTGCTCAAAGAGCGCTTCGTCATGGGGGCTTGAAAGGAGGTCCTGATAGGTGCGCAGGGGAGTGTTCGAACCGCTAGTTTCACGAATGCTCGGACCGGTCGGAACCTTGGGCTCCGCCGGTGCCGGCCCACGACCCTCGGGAACTTCAGTCACAATGAGGCTCTGCCCATCGGGGCTCCAGGTGTAACCTGAGGTGAGCACCGACGAGAGTCGATCGCTAACCTCAACCGCTTTGGTGGGTTCCGCAACCGAGGCCACCCACAGGGAAGTGCCTCCGTCGGAGACCAAAGTGAACGCAAAGTGCTGTGAGGTGTGCGACCATGAGGCACCGACAAGCCGTGAGCCCGAGGGCAACTCGACGCGCGTCTCCACTTGTCCCGAGAGATCACGCAGCAGCAGGCCTCTGTTGAAGGAACTGCGGTGGCGAGAATTCGTCGTGGGATCGATGCGCATGCCCGCCAGCCGCAACATGGGTCGCGACACGTCCGCAATGGTCGGCAGCGTGTCGGGCTCGACGACCAGGAACCAGCGGCCGTCGGGACTCAAGTCGAGGGCGGGTGACCTGGGTGCGTCGACAATCTCGACAACTTCAGGAGGCGGCAGCCGGTAACCGGCGCCCTGGGTGCCGAGCGCGGATGTAACCGGGATGCCGGACAATGCCAGGGTCAGCAACAAACGACTCATGGACAGATCCTCTTGTGTTGGGCCTGCACCCAGTAAGCGCGTGCGCTCGTGGGTTGCGGGGGTGGTGTTCGCGGTCGGACGCAAACGGGAGGGGGAACTTGGGAAGATACTCGCAACTCCAAGAACCGCCAATGAAGGAATCCCCTTGGCAATTCAGGCTTCTCCTGAACTCACGCTCTCGATCCGCCGCGCTGCAGCGGGCCAAGTACCGGAGTTCTATTTACCCGCTCGATACCGAATTTCTCCGCCCACAAGAGTCATGGCCACGCTTGCCAGCTCAAGATCTTCGTCCGCAATCGTGAGTATGTCGTGGGTCAGCACGACGAGGTCCGCCATCTTGCCCGGTTCGAGGGATCCCTTTTCCTTCTCCTCAAATGCGGCGAAGGCGGCATTCAGGGTGGCCGCGCGCAGGGCTTCGATGCGTGTCATTCGCTGTTCGCCGTAGAAGACCTCGCCGTTCTTCATGCGCCTCGTCACTGCGGCCCGATAATTCGCGAGTGGATCCACATCCTCCACTGGCGCATCCGTTCCTTGAATCACGAGCGCGCCCGAGTCAATCAAGTCTCGCCACCGGTAGGCCCCCTCAGCGCTGCGTGTGTCTCCCAGCCTTGTCGGGACCCATGGGCCGTCCGACACGCAGTGGATGGCCTGCACGGAGGCGATAACCCCCATGCGCACGAAGCGCAACAAGTCCTTGGGGTGCAGATGCTGTGCGTGCTCGATGCGCCAGCGTCGATCCACTCCCGGTACCTGTCCATCCTTCAGGGTGGAAAAGGCCCGCTCGTAGACGTCGAGCACTTCGCGGTTAGCCCGATCTCCAATGGCATGCACGCACAACTGCATGTCGTACTGCAGAGCTAGGAGCGCCGTCGCCTCCATCTCCTCCTGTGAAATCAGTCGCAGGCCATGGGTCTGTGGGAGATCCACATAGGGTTCCAGCAACCAAGCCCCGTGGGATCCCAAGGCCCCGTCGATCGAGCGCTTGATAGCTCTAACCGTCAAGTAGTCGTTGCCTGCGCCCACGATCCGGGCCGCAGGAAGGGCGCGAGCGAGCACACCCGCAGGCTCGTTCAACATGACCCACATACGCACGTCCAGTTGACCCGCTTCGGCTAATTCAGCGAGGGCGCGAGCCGTGCGCAGACTCGTACCGGCCGTCTGGAAACTCGTGATGCCCTTGGACAAGCACTCTTCCATCGCCTGGCGCGCGCGCTGCTCCACGGAAACCGGCCGCGCTCGCAATTGAGCGGCACCCACGAGACCGGCCGCGTTTTCTCGCAAGGCCCCAGTGGGCTGACCTGCAGAGTCGCGCACGATCGTGCCACCGGAGGGGTCCGGTGTCTCAGCTGTCACCCCACACAATTCAAGCGCCTTGCCATTCGCAAAGACCATGTGACCACTCGCGTGGCGCAGAAGCACCGGGTGCTCCGGTGAAATTTCCGAGAGGCTAGCGTGAACGGGCAAGCCCTCGACAAGGTCGGCCGGGAGCTCGGTCCACTTCTCCTGGTGCCAACCCCGACCGCGAATCAGCGTTCCCTCCGGAACGGTCTTGGTGGCTGCCGTAACCATCGCGAGGACCTCATCCCATGAGTCTGTCGTGCGCAGATCCAACTGCATGCGCGCGTCCCCAACCCCGAGAAAGTGCCCGTGCCCTTCGATAAAACCCGGCACGACACGGCGGCCCTCCAATTGGATGACATCCGTTTGCGGACCCTTGAGTCGAGCGATGTCCGCTTCACTTCCGACGGCCAAGATCTGCCCTGAGCGGATGGCGAGTGCGCGCGCCTCGGGCCGATCGGCCCACAGGGTGGTGATCGGGCCACCGGTGAGAATCCGTTCTGCTTGAACAGCGTCCTGCGTAGGAGTGGACGAGGAAGGCAGAATTGTCAGAGCCAGGAGGGGGAGAAAATGCATGTTGGATCAGGACAGGAGGAGCGGGGTGGTTGAGTCTAGCAATACAAGGACAACTGCTTCCGAAGCGGTCGTAACCGCTCGGTATCATCTGGCCATGGATTCGACCCTCAAGCAGGGCCCCAAGCGCACGATCCTCGTGGAGCACAGCCCCGGCCAGCGCAGGGTTGTCAAGCGATTCCACTCTCCTGGCGCCTTGGATGGAATCAAAGACGGCCTACGTGCATGGCGTGAGTACCGCGCCCTGCGTTGGTTGCGCAGACGGGGTCTACCCGTGCCGCGGCCTCTGGCCGTTCGGCGCCGGAGCGGTTCATGGGAACTCGTACAGGAGGAGCTGACTCACTGCAGACCCCTTGCGCTCCTACTGGGCGGAACGGAACCCTGGGGAGTGGAGCCCAAGCTCGTTGCCCACGCATTGGGCAGACTCCTGGCGGATCTTTGGGCAGCGCGCATCTGGCATCCAGATCTGCACATGGGGAACGTGCTAGTCGGACCGCAGGGCGATGTGTTTCTCGTTGACCTTGCGCGGGTACGCACGCGCTGGACCCGAGACCTGGGCGAGTTTCTGTTGCCCCTCGCCGCGGGCACGCGTGAGGTGGCGAGCCCCTGGTTTCGCGCACGCGTCCTGAGGGCCCTCAGCCACACGGTAGCGGAGGCCAGGTCTTTGCTCGCGAATGAAGAATTTGAGCTAAAGGCGCGCCAACTGCGGCGAGCAGATGTTCGCAAACGACTTGTCCGCTACCACAGAGTGAGCGGAGCCATGGCGGAAGTAGAGGGCGGCGGTGGCCTCGTGCGGAAGGACCTGACCGAGCACGCGCAGGGAGTGGCCGCCCTCGATCCGACCTCCGGATGGATCCAGTCGCCATGGGATCCAGAACGCGAGGTCGAAGTGCTGGTTGGTGCCATGACTGGGCCACGATTGAAGCGCTGGAATACAGCGGCCCACTTGGAGTCCCACGCAATCGCCTCAGAGCGACCCGTGGCGTGGCTGCAAGGATCAAGAGAGAGAATCGTTTTCGATCGTCCTCGCGGCTGTCGCCCGCTGGCCCAAGCCTGGGCCGCCTGGTCTTTGGAGCAACGTGAACGCGCAGCCTGGACGGCGGGTTCTCTTTGGGGTGCGCTGCAAGACAGAGGCCTAGAACCTGGGAACACGATCGAGGTCTTGGCCGTGGAGCCGGAGCTGTTGCTCCTTCGGCTCATTTCGCCCGTGGATCAAGAGACCCTCCAGCCGAATCACTGTCTGCAACAATGGACTGCGTCGGTTGGAGACGCGCCGCGTGCCCTGACCGAAATCTGGTGTCGCTCCTTCGCCGCAGCCCTGCGCGGAACTCGAACAGAACGGCAAAACATTCACAAACGGCTCGTCGCTCAGGTCCACTCCGGTGAGTGAACCCCTTCGCCGCACCCTGCGCGCCAAGTCGCTGAAGACCCTGACAAGCGTCAGCGGGGCGGTTCCCCCTAGGTTGATGAGGATGGGTCTGGGCGCGGCGGCGGCCCTGGCCCGGCGGGGTGCCCTGGGCGACCGAGCGCGAAGCAATCTTGAGATTGCCTTCGGGACAGAGCTATCCGAGGATCAACGCGAGTCCATCTTGCGCGCCAGTTTCTCCCACTCCGCACGCTTGTTTCAGGAGTGGTTGCGTCTCGCACGAGGCGCTCCGCCCTCGGGTCCGCAAAGTCACAGGGGCATGTGGATCGAAGACCTGGTGACCGTGGATGACTCGATTGAGCACCTCCAAGGGGTGTTGGACCGAGGTCGAGGGGCGATCGTGCTCAGCGCCCACATTGGGAATTGGGAGCTTGGGTGTGCTCGCTTGCGCAGGCTCGGGTTCCAGGGAAAAGTGGTTGGATTGGAACGCAAGCGCGATTCGACGTCCAAGTGGCTGACGGGAATGCGACGTGGCTTCGGACTTGAGTCCCTGGCCCAAAACTCCCATCCCCGGAAGCTGCTCGAGGTCCTCAGGCACGGCGAGATCTTGGGTCTGGTCTGCGATCTGGAAGTGCGCCGGCTCGCCGGACAGCACATTCCGTTCTTTGGACGCCCCGCGTTGACCATGAGTGCCCCAGCGGCCCTGGCCCGCGCGCACGACACGCCCCTTGTGCCCATGCGTTGTGTCGCACGGGGAACGGGTTATGCACTCCTGTTCGAAGAACCACTGGTCTTGGACCCCACAAGGCCACGCCTTGAGGCCACAGAGGACCTACTGCTGCGCATGAACCAGATGTACGAGACATGGGTTCGTCAGGACCCTGAACAGTGGTCCTGGCACCAACATCGTTGGCGCACGCCTCCTGAGTCGGGCCCCACCACTCCACTAGGCTCGCGCGGGGCTGGGAAGCCGACACGGGTCGGCCCATCGGCAGCGTAGGATCTCCTCTACCCATCAGCCATGTCTGCCCCCTCCAGCATCCTGTTCGTCGCTTCGCACCTGGACCTGAGCGGTTCGACCGAACGCCTACGCTGTTGCCTGCACGCGCTACAAGAAGCCGGAAGCCGGGTGACCCTAGCTGCCCCAGGGGGCTGCCGCCGCGATGAGTTTGTTGAATTGGGCGTCGAAGTTGTCCAATGGGCCGGGACCATGCGGCCCTGGCACGTGCCCTTTGTTGCGCGCCGCATGCATCAGCTAGCGCTAGCTCTCGAAGCCGACTTGACCTACGTCCTGGGCGCCGAGCTGGCCCCCCTTGCGGCTCGGCTGGCAGGCCCGCATGTCCTGGAATTGACGGCACCTGTCAGCGAACCCATCGAACACAACAACGAACAGCTGCTCGCCGTTGTGCACCCCTGCCGAACGCTAGAAGAGGGAGCCGTCAACCGCGGCGGCCTGCCCCGTGACCGCATGCGTGTCATCGCCCATCAACCGGAGTTGCCCGCACGCTTGGCACCTGCCTTCAAGCGCAAGGGCAAACGCCGGGTGGGATTCGCGGGCGGCCTGTCGGAGTCGGCTGGTGCGGAGGTCTTCCTGCAAGCCGCCCGCAAGCTCGTACAGCGTGGTGAGCCTGCCCACTTTGTCCTGTTGGGCCAGGGACCTGCGGAATCCCGTGCACGTCGTTGCGCTCTCGACTTGGGCCTGATGGACCGCGTGATCTTTGCCGCGCCCGCGGCCCCGACCACGGCCGAGATTCTGTCTGAGTTCGACATCTTTGTTGACCCACGCACGGCGGGTACACCGGGCTGGCTCACCCACGAAGCACTGGCCCTGGGATTGCCCTGTGTGATCTCTGCTGTCCAGGGGTCCTTCGGCTTGGTCAAGGACAAGCGCGATGCACTGCTCGTGCCACGCAACGAACCCGACGCCCTTGCGGGCCTACTGTCAGACCTGCTTGAAGACGGGGAGACAGCACGCAAGCTTGGCAAGAGCGCACGCGCCCAAGCACGCAAGGCCGAACACGAGGGCTGGCTCCCGCTGTTCGAGGAATTGACTGCTGAAGGTGCAGAGACCTAGTCTCTGTCCGTCAGAAGACGTCGTTGTTCTCGGCGTATTGGCGGACGATGCTGTTCTCCATCAGAGCTGCGAAACGACTGACGCGGTCCTTCTTGTAGGAACGCAAGTAGCCATCCAGCCCGGGGACCAAGACGAGCTCTTCCGCAGCCTCGTCGGCCATCACACGATCGCCGATCAACGATACAAGCAAGGCAAGCTCCCCGACCATCTTGCTCGTCTGCTTGTTGTCCCAGTAGTACACGGCCTGCTCCATGCGGTCTTTGAAGAAGACCTCCCGTTCGGTGATCTTCTCTTGAATGAGGGCCTCTACCGCCGCCTGCTCGCCCCCAGTGGCGCTGGCCAGGAACGCGTTGAGCAACTCGAAGCTGGTCTTGTAGTCCCTAGGCCTGGCCCAGGTGAGGGTCTTCACTTCGAACTCCAAGTCCGCGAGCGTGGGCGGCTCGGTCATCTTGGCGATGTCCGCATAGCGCTCGGCCATGCGGTCGCACCAGCCCAACTGGGGGTGACGCGGGTAGTCCGCCTTGAATTGAGCGATGCGCTTGAGGAACACGCGCGCCTCCGGGCGGGTGTTACGCCTCAGATACGTACCCTGAAACTTCTCCAGTTGCGTGGTGAATATCTCCGTGCCCTTCGTATTGCGAGCATAGAGTTGAGCCTCGGCCTGCATTGCGTCGGCCTGAGTCTGAACACCGTCGAAGTACGTTCGCCACTCCGCCGACATGCCGGCGCGGTTTTCGTCCACCCACTTCAGTTCGGCAAGAACTCCCTTGTAGTCGCCGCCTGAGAGCTTCTCTTCGATCTTGCCCTTGCTACCGAGAGGCTCAAATACTTTGACCGATGAGGTCTCGGCGAAATTGTCGAGCAGTTTGAACACAAGCAGTGCTCCTCCGATGCCCACAACGATCACGAGCCACGCGGGGAAGCCTGATTTGGACTTGCGCCGTCGGGGGCGTCGTTCCTCAGCGGAGTCTTCGTCGCGCGACTGACGTCCACGCCCGCGTGTTGCCCCCTTGCTGGCCCTATTGCTGCGGCCCGCGGCGCCCGAGCGGGCAGGTTGCCGTTTCGATCCTTGCGTGGACGCTGCACCCTGCTCAGCTTCGATGCTGATGCGGGCGCTTCCCACCTGAGCCGTCTTGCCCGCCGAAAGTCTGAAGGGAGCCGACTGTGACCTTCCGCCGACCTTGATCGGCGCCACGCCAGCTTCGGGTTGTAGAGTCACCACTCCGTCCTCGCAGACCAACACGGCGTGAATGCGGGCCACGCCTTCGGATGTCAGTCGCAGGGTCGCTTCCTCACCACTGCCGAGTGTCAGCTTGCCTGGGTTGAGACGGAAGCGGCGTCGCTTGCCACCTTCTTCGACGATCAGTATTGCCATGGGAGCGCGGGGGAGGTTTGGGGGGGGAGGGCAGGCTAGAGTCGAATTTCGGTCTAGGTGTGCATGTGTTTGGAGAGGTCGCGGGGCCTCAGCGGCCCTTCGGCCAAGGCGGCCGCACGCCTGAGTTCGTTCTCGAGCTCACGGACATTGCCAGGCCAGTGCCACGCAGCCAAAGCCTCGTGGGCCTGCGGGGTGAAGAGAACGTCCCGTCCCAGGTCCCTACCGATGGACTCCGAAAAGTAACGCACCAGATGGGGCAAGTCGTCCAAACGCTCTCGCAGGGGAGGCAGGCTGACCGTCACGACGTTGAGGCGGAAGTACAGATCCTCGCGAAAGGTCCGTTCCTTGCACATGGCCGCGAGGTCTCGGTTGGTCGCGGCGACCACGCGAACATCCACTGTCTGGGTCTCATTGGAGCCCACGGGGCGCACTTCGCCACTCTCCAGCACACGTAGCAACTTGGCTTGCATCGCCAGGGGCATGTCCCCGATCTCGTCGAGAAAGAGGGTGCCTCCATTGGCGGCCACGAAGTGCCCGGGACGCGCCTCCACGGCCCCTGTGAACGCGCCCTTGACATGCCCGAACAGCTCGGACTCCAAGAGATTCGCTGGAACGGCGGCGCAGTTTTCGGCCAGAAAGGGCTGCGCACTGCGAGGACTGTGTTCGTGCAGGGCGCGCGCGACGAGCTCCTTGCCTGTTCCCGTCTCGCCCTCAATGAGGACACTCACCTGCGAGGGAGCCAGGCGCCCGAGAAGTGAAAACACGGCCTGCATGGGTTCACTGGCCCCCACCATTCCGAACTGCATGGGCACTGCATCGTCTGCGGGCTCCGTTGCGGTTGAAGGCCGGTCGGTCAATAGCTTCAGCAGGTCTTGCGCCGAGTCAGCAAGTCCAGCTTCTTGCGCTTCGCACCAGAGCGCGCGCAGCCGGAGACCAAGGTCCTTCGCGTGTTCAGCCTTCGAGTCTGAAGACATCAGTTGATCACCCGCAAGTTGGCGTAGGTCAGGAGCAGTTCTTTCGTGCCGGCCTGAATGAAGGCGACTGTCGCTCGGGCGTTGACTCCACTCCCGCGCACGCCCTCGATCCTACCCACCCCGAAATGGTCGTGCTCCACACGATCTCCGATGCGCAGCTCGAGACTGCCTGCCGAGGGCTCGTACTCCCCAAGGCCTTCGTGCGCTGACTCGGCGTCAAGGCCCTCAACAGCGTCCGCGGGCAACTCTTCCAAGAACCGCGATCCGGGTTGCCAACGCTCCGACCCGAAATAGTTGCGGGAGGTGGCGTGTGTTAAGGTCAGAAGTTCCTTGGCACGCGTCATTCCGACGTAGAACAGTCGTCGCTCTTCCTCGAGGCCACCGTCGGGGTCCTCCTCCAATGCTCGTCCGTGAGGCAACAACTCCTCTTCCAAACCCGCAATGAAGACCGCGGGATACTCCAACCCTTTGCAGGCGTGCAAGGTCATCAGCTTCACTGATTCCCCATCTGCCGCCGCAGCGTCGGAGTCGCTGACCAAGGCCACGTTTTCAAGGAACCCGGCCAATCCAGCGTTGGGGTAATTGCGATCGAATTCCTCGGCCGAAACGCAGAGTTCGTCGACGTTGGCCTCGCGGTCTACCAGTCCTGTGCCGTCGTCCATCTCAGCAATCCAGCGGCCTACGTCGATCTCCGCGAGAACCATAGCTAGCGCATCCGATGCGCTCGCCCCGCGGGCGGCCTCCAAGCTGTTGAGCACCCCCCCAAAGAGCGCGAGCCCTTTCTTGCCGCGACCCCGAATGCCCCCGAGAGCCTCCTCAGACCGGCAGGCCTGGCTCAGAGACACACGTCGGTCCGCCGCCCAATCGACCAAGCGCTGCAGGCTCGTCGCTCCCACCCCGCGTAGGGGCGCGTTGGCTACCCGCATGAATGCCACATCATCGGCGGGATTGACGATCAACCGCAGGTAGGCGATCAGGTCACGCACTTCCCGACGTGCGTAGAATTCCAAGCCCGCCACGACCTGGTAGGGAACACCTGCTCGGCGCAGGCCCGCTTCCAGAGCGCGCTGCATGAAATTCATGCGATAAAAAATGGCGCAGTCGGAGTAACTCCTTCCGCGGGCCTTGAGCCCCAGACACTGGGCCGCGATCTCCTTGGCCTCCTCGTTCTCGTCGCCGCACTCCAGCACGACCACCGGATCGCCTACGTCACCCTCGGTGAAGAGTTCCATCGGCTTGCGCTCGCTGTTGTGACCAATGACCTCACTGGCGACCCTTAGGATCGTGGCCGTAGACCGGTAGTTCTGCTCAAGTCTCACCGTCTTGCTGCTCTTGTGATCTTTCTCAAAATCCAAAATGTTGCGCACGTCGGCCCCGCGCCAGCGATAGATGGACTGGTCCGGATCGCCGCACACGGCCAGGTTCATGTGAAAGCCAGCAAGGTGGCGTGTCAGCAGGTACTGCACGCGGTTAGTGTCTTGGTACTCGTCGACCATCACGTAGCGGAAGCGCCGGGCGTAGGCGTCCCGGATGCCCGGCTGGGCGTCGAAAACCTCTAGCGTCTTGACCAACAAGTCGTCAAAGTCGAGCGCGTTGTTGTCGCGCATGGCCTGCTCGTAACGACCCCAGACTTTGCGATAGACCTCGTCGTCCATGCCCTCCCCGTTGTCGAGGGTGAATTCGCCGGGTTCGGCGGCCATGCCGTTCTTGATATTCGATATCCACCCGCCCAAAACAACGGGCCTGAAGCGCTGGATGTCGTAGCCCAGCTCCTTGATCAGTTTCTTGATCAAGGCGTTGCGATCGGAGGTGTCGTAAATCGAAAAGTCGCGGCTGTAGCCGTCCAGGACCTCAATCTCGCGGCGCAGAATCCGTGCACACATGGAATGGAAGGTGCTCACCCATAACCCAGAAACGCCGGGCAGCATGGCCTCCACCCTTGCGCGCATTTCCTTGGCCGCCTTGTTTGTGAAGGTAATGGCCAGGATCTCCCAGGGCTGGACCCCACGCTCCGTGATCAGATGCGCGATGCGGCGGGTGATGACGCGGGTCTTGCCTGAACCGGGCCCCGCCAAAATCAACAGCGGCCCTTCTGCGTGCAGACAGGCTTCGTGTTGCCCGGGGTTCAGCCCGGCCAGCAAGTCGATCGGGACGGCAGGTGAATCACCCTGGGTGACCGACTCGGCGCCTCGGGAGGCCTCCGCGGGGGCGAGAATCACCGGCTTGGGAGCACTCTCCAAACCCAACCAGGGCGCGTCCTCAGGAGGTCCGGAGAAAGGGTCACCGCACTCATCTCCGGCCGTGTTGCTGACGTCTTGCACGGACCCATTGTAACGATCTGCGGCCATAGGTCAGCCTGGCGCCGCTCAAGACTCGGGGTCGCGAATCACCATCAAGCGCATCTCGGTCTGCTCCTGCATGGCGAACCGCAGCCCTTCTCTTCCCAGGCCCGAGTCCTTCACTCCGCCGTAGGGCATGTGATCCACACGCCAGGAAGGAACGTCCCCCACCACGACAGCTCCAACTTCGAGCTCATCCCAGGCCCGGTTGGCCTTGTGAATGTCGCGCGTGAAGAGCCCCGCCTGCAAGCCGTACTTGGAATTGTTGACCTCCGCGAGAGCCTGGTCGAAATCACTGAATGAGGAGAGGATGGCCACCGGCCCAAAGGCCTCTTCGCGGCTCAGGGGCAGGTCGGTGGGCACATCTTCAAGCAGGGTCGCCTGGAGCAAGGAACCCTCGCGTTCACCGCCCACCAGCAAGGTCGCCCCTTCGTCGACAGCCTGCTGGATCCAGCCTTGCAGGCGCTGCGCTTCCGGCTCAGAGATCATGGGCCCCACGAAGGTACCTTCATTGAGAGGATCTCCGCTAACGAGGGCTGCGGTCGCTGCCACGAGCCGCTGCTTGAGCTCGGGGAAGATGGACTCGTGAACGAGGATGCGCTGCACGCCGATGCAGCTCTGTCCCGACTGATAGAACGCCCCGATCACCAAGCGCGCGACCGTGTCCTCAAGGTCGGCGTCTTCGTCCACGATGCATGCGGCGTTGCCCCCCAGTTCCAGCTGGACGTGTTTCTTGCCGGCACGCGCTTTGAGGTCCCACCCGACCTGGTGTGAGCCAGTGAAGGAGAGCAGTTTCAGTCGCTCGTCCTCCACCAGGGGTGCTGCGTCATGCACCGGGCAAGGCAGGATCGAGAAGGCGCCGGAAGGCAGGTCGAGCTCGGCTAGCACCTCGCCGATCAGCAACGCTCCGAGTGGCGTGGCGCTGGCTGGCTTGAGCACAAACGGATTGCCAACGGCCAGGGCCGGTGCCACCTTGTGGGCCACGAGATTCAGGGGGAAATTCCAGGGAGTGATGAAACCGCACGGACCAATGGGCACGCGCTTCCACATGCCTCGGTAGGCGCGGGCCCGTCCGGTCACATCCAGGGGCAGCACTTCCCCACCTAGACGTGTGGCCTCCTCAGAAGCGACCCGAAAGGTATCTACGAGGCGACCCACTTCGCCGCGGGCATCCCGGATGGGCTTGCCTGCCTCAAGGCACAGGACGTGCGCGAGTTCTTCGGCCCGCTCTTCAAAGCGAGCCGCGCAGTGACGCAGGCCTGCCGCCCGCTCGAAGGAGGCCAATTGAGCCATGGGCCGGGCCGCAGCCTGGGCGGCTCCGATGGCCCGCAGTAGGGCTTCACGGTTCGCGCGGGCCACGCGAGCGACCGGCTCACCGTTGAACTTGTTCAGGACCACGCTCTCGTCCGGGCCGCTTGAGGCCTGGCCGGCGAGCCAATACGGATAGTGCTCTTTCAGCATGCTAGGAGCGTAGGAACTGACGCCGTGTCGGCCACCCCCTACTTGTGCGATCCACGGGCGGGCAAGAAAAGGTACAACTCGGCTCGCCACCCAACCATGTCCGCCTCCGACTTCGACCCCCAGCGCGTTCGCGACTCATGGCAGGCACCACGAGCCGGATCCGACTACGCTGGTCGCCGCTGGCGCAGCAGCCGCGCATCGGGCCGCGACCCGGCCATCGTCGCCCGCGCCATGAGCCGCCATGCACCCGACCTGGCTGGACAGACCGTCCTGGATGTTCCGTCGGGTACGGGCCGACTGCGGACGACAATTGAAGAAACTGGGGCCCGCTATGTGGGACTGGACGTCTCCGCCCCCATGCTCGCTGAGGGCCTGGGATCAGATCGGGTACAAGCCTCCGCGTGGGCCCTGCCCTTCCGATCCAACACCTTTGGAGCCGTCGTTTGTTGTCGCCTGTTGCACCACGTGCGAGAGCAAGACTCTCGCGCCGCGCTTCTCGGCGAACTCGTGCGGGTCTGTCACGGACCCGTGCTGGTGTCCTTTTGGGATTCAGCTTCCTGGCCTGCCTTGCGTCGACGTAAGGGATGGCGCCGCGCAGCACACCCTGACTCGAGAACGGCCATTTCCAGGGATCAGCTAGAGGGCCTGGTGCGCGCCGCTGGGGCGCAACCACTGAGGTTCTACTCAAGCCTGCGATTCATTTCGCAGCAGACGTTCCTTGTCCTCCAGAGATCGTCAAAGGCGGGAGGCTGACATGCCGCGACCCTTCCCGATCCCGCGCCCCCGGACCTCCGGTCAGGATGGGCAGGCCACGCGCCCGGCCTACGATCCAACTCAGCTGGAGGCAGCCAGTCGCCTACACGCGGGCAATGTGGACATCGCGGCCAAGGTCTATTCGAGTGCTATTGGGCGCACCCAGATTCACGGTTGGGTGTCGGGCACACTGGATGAAGCTCACGATAGAGTTCAAGAGTGGGTCCGACGGCCTGAACCAGTCGCAGAATTCCTGACCTTCGCGGGCGCATCTTGTTACGGCAAGGCAGGCTGGCTGAAAGGCAAGTCTCGCTGGCGGCATGCAGTGCGATCCTTGCTGAGGATGGGCCGAGCCCCTTGTGTGCAGGAGTATTTCAACCTGTGCTGGCTGCACAATCGGCATTTCCAAGTGCCGCTGCCACTGATCGGAGGTGTCGTCCGACGCCACGGGCTGCCGACCTTCCAGTTCCTTATCACGCGCCAGGTGCTCGGCAGCCAGACCTTGGCCGAGGCCTTGCAGTGCGAATCTCCGAGCTCTCGGCGCAAGCTACTTGATGAACTCGCGATGGAGGTCGGAAGAATGCACGCGCTGTCATTTGTGCACCACGACCTCTTCCCACGCAACATCCTTGTGGGACCCGCTGACTGGCCGCGTCGCATCCTCTTCCTGGATGTCTGGGCTGGTGGTGACTGCGTGCACTTCCGCAAGCCTGCCTACGATATCGCGGGCTTCCTGCTGGAGAGCCACGATCTGTTGAGCACCCAGAACCGTCAGGAGTTCCTGGACTCCTACCGCACGGCATGTTGCAGCCAAGGGCGCCCGGTTGCGCCTGACTTGTTGACCCAGGTCGGCCGCCAATACGAAAACCTGAGACGTCGGCTAGCCCGGCAACCCCAGCGATTGCGCGGCCGGGACCTACCCAGAGCCTGGAGCGAAGTTCGCCGACCGTTGACTCTCAGCTGAACGGCGGTCAACGCTCGGGCAGGGCGTTGAACCTCTTGTGGACCAACTGCCCGACGAGGGCGTGTCCGTCCAAGTTCAAGTGCAGGTCCGCGTTCCAGTACAGAGGCTCATCGGCGCTGGCGAATGATGGGCGCAGATCCAAGGTCGCCACACCGGCTTGCTCAAGACCCTGGAGCGTTTCGTCGGCGAGGCCGTCGCAGAACTCGAGCGCGTCGGGATCCCCCCCCAAGGTGGCCAGGCCCGCCCGTACGCGCTCACGATATCGATCGGCCTGACCGATCGAGGGCGGCGGTAGGTAGACGAACAGAAACCGTGCTCCGCGTTCGCGGCACTGCCTATCCAGTTCGATTCCGCACGCAAGAGCCAGGCGCAGCGCGTCCTGGCCAGCCGCAGGGTCGGCGGCGAAAGCCAGAGCCTGGTTGATCTCTTGCCCCAGCATGGCGACACCCTGTTTTGGCCCTTCCAAGAGTGGCGTGATGTCGACCTTGCTGTGTATTCCCGGTGGCCTTCGATACAGGTAGCGCCAGGGATAGAGGGACTCACGGAAGTCGTTGCCCCCATAGAAGACGAGGACCACAGCGTCAGGCTGCAGATGACCGTAGGCGTCTAGCGTTCCCAGGTAATTCGTTGGGCTGTAGCCGCCGACGGCCACGTTCCATACGTCCACCTGCTCTGTAGGCCGATCCGCTCGGAGCCCAGCCTCGAACTGGTTGGCCAGGGACTCCGAATTTGCGCATACACCCTCGGTGTGCGAGTCTCCCATGACCAATACGCAGAAGCCCTCCGTACCCTCACTCGGGTTCGTGTCCTCTCGCATCCCCAGGGAGTTGGTGTGCCGCTTGAATCCTCCGTCGGGGTGCTCGGCGAATCTCCGCTTCCAGCGCTTGTTGGGTAGCAAACCAAAGTGCACGCCGGGGACTGGCCGATTGGATCCTCGCTCCAGTTGCGGGAACAGGATGGCCCGATCTTCGTCAGTCAGGTCTTCGCGCAACCGGCGGGCGAATTCCAAGCCCAACTCGGCGGGACTCTCCACTACGACCGGAGTCGTCACCTCTTGGTCCGGGGCGAGTTCTGGATCCACGGGAGTCTCGACACCATCTCCGCTCCCGTCCCCGGGTTCGTCCGGGTCGGCCACAGACGCGACATCCCCCTCGCCTGCCTCGCTGGCCTGCGCGCTGTGCTCGTTCGCACCGGGCCCCGCAGTCGCGTCCGGCGCGTCCTCATTGCCATCCTGAGCACCCTCCATGCGCTCGATCAATGCAGCCCGGGCGGCCTCCGCGTCGTCGACAAATTCAATGCTCGACTCCTGCTCCCCTTCGATCCCGAGCACGTACCAAGCGCCCCCTAGGGCAACGAGAGTCGAGACGAGGGCAAGCCCCAGACGGGGAGCCAGTGAGGACGAGACCATATAAACAAGGTACCCGGTAAGAGGAGGGGCCGGGGGGCGTGTATTCTGGCTGGGCCAAGCTACAATTCGCGCCCGATTCCGGCGCGTGTGCCGCCGCCGAACCCCATTTTCTGCTCTCCCATTAGGGTTTTGAAGCACTCTGCAAGAATGACTTTGGGCCTGCCCCGTACCCACACCCGTGTCTGTCCCCATTCTGGCCTCTGCCGGAATTCCCCCTAGCCTCCAATTGAGCCCCTGCACGGGATTCTTCCCTGCCCGGTGGCCGATCGCCTCCCCTAACTGAGTCCCTAGTTGGGCCCCTTGCCGGGTCCTCAGCCGAGCCCATCTTATGCCCATCCTCTGCTCTCTCCTTCTCGGTGCCCTGCCTGTGGCCCCCGCCGAGGACAAAGAACTTTTCACCCTCTACATCGCCGACGCCGAGACCTTCTTCGCCCACGAAAAGGACGCCGGTCTGCTCAACGCCCTGCAGATGATCAACGCCCGACTGGCCGAGCTTCCGGGTGAGATCCCCGGCGGCATGCCGGTTCCGCCAGAGATGATCTCGCTGGCAACGGGCCTGTTGACCGGCGAAAAAAGCCTGCGCATCGGAACAACCGACGATCCGAACATGCCCTTCCCGATCTACGGCCAATTGGACGTGATGGAAGGTGATGAGGCTGCGGCGCAACACCTGGCCATGACGCTAATGCAACTCGGGCAGATGGCCGGTGTTCCCTTTGGCGACGCTGGCGAGGACGGCCTGTCCCGCCTGAACGCCCCGGTCCCCGTGGAAGTCGTATTCGGCGCCAAGGGATCGAGCGTCGTCCTTTCCGCTGGAAAGACGATCGATCACGGTGTGGATCTGAGTGCAAGTGGTCTGCCCGAAGGCGTTGACCCCAGTTTCCTGATGATGCTCGACCTGGGCGGATTCATGGGTGTTGCCGAGAAATGGCTCACCGCCATGGGTCAAGCCGACCAATTCGAAAACCCCCTAGCCCAAGTCGGCATGGGCAATTTCATGGTACGTGTGGCCAGCGGCTGTGACAGCGAGCGCTCCTACACCATCTCGCGCATGCGCGGCCACAGTAAGTGGGCCTCGGATGCTGGCCTGAGCCCGCGCCGCAACCTGACCGCGGCGGATATCAACCTCATCCCCCAAAGCGCTACCTTCGCGACGGTTAGCTCGGTCAACTTCGGCGGAACCCTCGACTTCATGCTCAGCTTGGTCGAGCCTCAACTGGCCCAACAGGGAATGGACGACCCCGTTGGAATGCTTGCCGCCATGACCGGCTTCAACGTGAAGACAGACCTCTTTGACAACCTTGGCGACACGGTCGGTTTCTACACGTCCGATGCGACGGGCGGTGGAGGCCTCTTGTCCCTGGTCGGCTTCGTGGAATTGTCCAACCCTGAAGGGATGCTGAGTCTGATCGAGCGCTTGGAAGACATCATCAACGGAATGGGCGCTTCCGCTGCCCAAGGTTATGTCCGCACGCGTACCTGGGAGCACCGTGGAAACGAGTACATCTCCCTCGCCTTCCCCGGTCTGCCCGTCCCGGCCGAGCCCACCTTGAGCATTTCTGGCAACCACCTTTTCTTTGGCATGACTCCCGGCGCCACCGTGGGTGCCGTTGAATCGGCCCAGCGCGAAGGCGGTCTCAGCGATAACGCCCGTTTCCAAGAGAACCTCCCGCGAGCCATCACGGCCTGCGAATCCATCAGCTTCGCGGACTCCCCGCGATTGCTTCGTCATGGTTATGGACTCACAAGCCTGATTTGCTCGGGCCTCGTGAACGGAACCCGTTCACGGTTCAACCCGGACCGCGACGCAGGCATGATCATGCCGACCTATCCTGAGCTCGCACGCGGGGCCAAGGCCTCGGTTTGGGCCACCTACGTGGATGGAGACGACTACGTGAGTGAGCAACGCGCAGACAGCTCTGTGCTGGTCAACCTGACATCGACCGTGGGTCTCGTGAGTTCCTCACCCCTGATGCTCCTGATTCCGGCCGCTCTGGTCGGAACTGCGACGAGCAGAGAAATGAGCGCCGGCGCCTACGTGCCCATGCCTGTGATTGATACTGCCGACGCTCCGACTTCCGCTGCCATTCGGTAGTCATCGAGAGTGGGCCGGGGAGACTCGCCTCCGGTAGCTCGCTTGGGCAATCAGCCCGCGCGAGAAGACGGCCGCCCGGACCACCGGGCGGCCGTCTCTTCTTGTGCATTTGAGTAGCGCGGGTCACAGCGGCCCTGCGCGAGGTGTCCCATGCACTCGAGCCCAGCTGCTTGGGAAGCCAAGCGGGCCCTGCCGGTGTAGAATCCGCGCCCCATGGAAGCCTACAAGCGCGAGTTCATCGAGTTCATGGTGCGAGCCGAGGTGCTAACCTTCGGCGACTTCGTCACCAAGAGCGGCCGCAAGACGCCCTACTTCGTGAATACGGGCCGTTATCGCACCGGCTCCCAGGTTGCTGAGCTCGGGAAGTTCTACGCCGCAGCCATCAGTGCCAGCATGCCGGCCGGCACGCTCGACGTGCTCTTCGGCCCGGCCTACAAAGGCATTCCTCTGGTGGTGACCACGGCGATCGCCCTGCGTGGTGAGCACGACCGGGACCTCGCATTTTGCTTCAACCGCAAAGAGGCCAAAGACCATGGTGAGGGCGGAAGCCTCGTGGGTCACCTGCCACAGGACGGCGAGCGGGTGCTCATCGTCGAAGATGTAACCACTGCAGGAACATCGATCCGCGAAACCGTTCCCGTTCTACGTGCCCAAGCACAGGTGGAGTTGGCGGGGCTCATCGTCTCAGTGGACCGCCAGGAACGCGGACCCGGTGGGGGTTCGGCCCTCGCCGAGGTGGGCGCTGAGTTTGGCATGCCAACCATTTCGATCGTCACTCTGGACGAAATCGTCGAGCATCTGACTGGGCGCGAGGTGGATGGGAACCTGATCCTGACAGCGGAAGTCCTGGATCGCATCGACGCCTACAGGACCAAGTACGGCGCCTAACCTCCCGAGTCAGAAGCGTCCCGTCAGTCGACCATGGGCAGATCGACGCCAAGTTCCCGAGCGCAATCCACCGCCTCGTCGTAACCGGCGTCCGCGTGACGCATGACACCCGTTCCTGGATCGTTGGTGAGCACACGCTCCAAGGCCTGACCCGCCTCGATGCTGCCGTCGGCCACGGTGACCTGCCCCGAGTGCAAGCTGTAGCCCATGCCCACTCCGCCACCGTGGTGGAAGGAGACCCAGGAGGCACCACTCGCCACGTTCAGCATGCAGTTGAGCAAGGGCCAATCTGCCACGGCGTCGGTCCCATCGCGCATTCCTTCGGTTTCGCGATTCGGCGAGGCCACGGATCCACAATCCAGGTGATCTCGCCCGATAACCACGGGTGCTGAAATCCGTCCGCTGGCGACCGCCTCGTTGAAGGCTTGGCCCGCCCGAGCGCGCTCCCCGTAGCCCAGCCAACAAATACGGGAGGGCAAGCCTTGGAATGCGACCCGTTCACCAGCCAGGCGAATCCAGCGCGCCAACGCTGCGTCCTCCGGGAATAGGTCGAGGATGATCTGGTCTGTCACGGCGATATCAGCGGGGTCTCCGGAGAGGGCCACCCAGCGGAACGGCCCTTTGCCCTCGCAGAACAGGGGTCGGATGTACTTGGGCACGAAGCCCTCGAAGTCGAAGGCGTTCTCGAGTCCGGCCTCCTGCGCGTGGCCTCTCAAGTTGTTGCCGTAGTCAAAGGTGTCTGCGCCCCGTTCCTGCAACTCGATCATTTGCAAGCAGTGCTCCTTCATGGTGCGGAAGGACTCTTCCTGATATCGCTTGGGATCCGACGCCCTCAGGGCCTCGGCCTGGGCCAAGTCCATTCCGTTGGGCACGTAACCCTCAAGTGGATCGTGAGCGCTCGTCTGGTCGGTGAGCACATCAGGAGTCACCCCGCGCTCAATCAGGCGGCCAAGAAGGTCTGTTGCGTTGCAGTGGACTCCTATGGATCGTCCGTCTCCATTGGCCTTGCACTCCAAAGCACGGTCGATCGCGCCATCCACATCGGTCATCTTCTCGTCGACGTAGCGGGTTCGCAGTCGGAAATCGATGCGCGCCTCGTCCACGTCGGCGACCAGACATGCAGCGCCATTCATGGTGGCGGCCAGAGGTTGAGCACCGCCCATGCCACCCAGACCTGCGGTCACCACCAGGCGATTCTTGAGCGTGCCGCCGAAGTGAGCCTTGGCGGACGCTGCGAAGGTCTCGTAGGTGCCCTGCAGAATGCCCTGGGTTCCGATGTAGATCCAAGACCCCGCGGTCATCTGGCCATACATCATCTTGCCGGCCTCCTCGAGCTGGCGGAAGTGGTCCCAGTTCGCCCAGTTCCCCACCAAGTTGGAGTTGGCAATCAAGACGCGCGGCGAGGCGTTCGTGGTGCGGAAGACGCCAACGGGCTTGCCCGATTGAACGAGAAGAGTCTCGTCAGCCTCCAAGCGGTCGAGGGTGGCGATGATGGAACTGAAGCACTCCCAATTGCGCGCCGCCTTGCCGGTGCCCCCGTAGACCACGAGTTCTTCGGGCAACTCGGCCACCTCGGGGTCGAGGTTGTTCATCAGCATGCGCTTGGCCGCTTCGGCCGCCCAGGTCTTGGCCGTGCGCTGCGGTCCACGGGGCGCCCTCTGGGGACCGGTCGGAATCTCTGGGGCGGCAGTGGGCTCGGAGGTCACGGGAGGGGTTTCGATACTCGACATGGGGTGCGGTGAGTCAATCGCCGTGTTCGACGGTGAAGGTCAGGGGGAAGCCGTTGGCCCGGGCGAGAGCCATCGCCCGTTCTGCCCGGCGTTTGGCCAGGGACTTGGGATAGCAACCGATCAGGGCAGCTCCCGAGTGATGCACGTGCAACATGCGTTCCACAGCTCGCGCCTGGGGCAGGCGGAAGACCCCGCGCAAGACGCTCACGACAAAGTCCATCGTCGTGCTCGGATCGTCGTGGCAGATCACCTTGGACAAGGGTGCGGTCTGGCGCTTGGTCGCAAGGGCCTGGGCGTGCTGGGGTCTCGATTGAGTGCTGGAGCCGGTCATGGGATCTCGGGAACGAGTATAGCCCAGGGCACGGGATTGCACCTCCCGCCCCGTGCGTTGCGGGATTCGAACTCGTGCTGGACACTGGTACCGCAAGATCCAGCACCCCACCCCTGCTCATTATGATCCCGCTCACACTGATCGCATCGCTCGCAACCCTCACTCCCATCCAAGACAGTCCCCGGACCGTGCAACACATGGTCGACGTGGAAGTCAGTCCGCGTGAGATGCTGCTCTTGCGACGGCTCGACCTGGACCTGGCCCGCGTCGACCTCGTGGGTGGCCGGGCCGAAGTCGTGGTCACCCCGGCGGAGTTGCAGGTCTTGGAGGACTCGGGCCTCAGCTACTCCGTGCGCATCGAGGACATTGCGGGCTACTACGCGCAGCGTCTTGAGCAGGGCACGAACGGGCCTGGAGGCCCCTACGGAACCTGGCTCAACCCGCCGTTCGGTCAGGGGAGCATGGGCGGCTACTACACCTTGGCCGAGTTGGAATCGGTGCTCGACCAGATGAGCGCCGCTTATCCCAATCTGATCACGACCCGCCAGAGCATCGGCACGAGCATCCAGGGCCGCGCCCTGAACATGCTCAAGATCTCCGACAACCCCGGGAGCGACGAGGCCGAGCCGGAGATGCGCATCGACGCCCTGCATCACGCTCGCGAGCCCGAGGGCATGCAGTGCACCCTGTGGTTCATGCTGTTCTTGCTTGAGGAGTACGGCAATGATCCCCTGGCCGACTTCCTGGTGAACGAACGCGAGATCTACTTCGTGCCGTGCGTCAACCCGGACGGCTACGAGTACAACCGCCAGACCAATCCCGGTGGCGGCGGCATGTGGCGCAAGAATCGGCGCAACAACGGAGGCGGCACCATGGGCGTCGACCTCAATCGCAACTACCCCTACAAGTGGGGTTACGACAACTCGGGTTCGAGCGGCAACCCCTCATCGGAGGTTTATCGCGGCACGGCCCCCATGAGTGAACCCGAAGTGGCGGCCATGGTGAATTTCATCAGCGGACGCCAGTTCACGACGGCCCTCTCTGTACACACCTACTCCAATCTGTGGCTCGCGCCCTGGGGCTACGACACGCTCTATCCCGCCAATTGGAACGAGTACCAGGAGATCGGAACCCTGGCCACCGAGGTCAACGGTTACACGCACGGGCCCGCGTCGATCATTCTCTATGAGGCCAACGGAGTCACGTTCGATAACGACCACGGCAACATGGGGACGTACGCCTGGACGCCGGAAATCGGCAGTTCCAACGACGGTTTCTGGCCTCCGAAGAGCCGCATCATTCCCCTTGCGATGGACAATCTCCTGGCCATGCAGCGCACCGCTTTGGCAGCCGGTGCCTGGGTGCGGGCGCAGAGCCAAATCCTTGCCGATATAGGCAACGCCAACGGTTCTTTTGAGGCCGGTGAGGGTGTGGAGTTCACGGTGAGTGCGCGCAACAGCGGCGCGGGCACGGCCAACTCAGTGGACCTGGTCCTGACCAGCGCCAGTCCCTACGCCACGATCACGACGGGTGCGGCGTCCATCGGCTCACTGGCTGGATTCACCACGGGCCAAAACGCCACGCCCTTGCGCTTGGATATCGACCCGGCCGCTCCCACGGGAACGACGGTCCCGTACACGGTGACCCTGGACTTTGATGGATTTGCCCAGTCCTTCCCCGGCGAGTTCCTCGTGGGCACGCAAGTCACGTTGGCCGCTTTCGACTTCGAAGCCGGAAACGACGAGGGCTGGGGTCTCGGATCACCGAACAACGCCAGCACGGGGCTCTGGACACGTGTCGACCCGCGCGGGACGGCCGCACAAACCGAAGACGATCACACGCCTGGCGCCGGCGTCAAGTGCTGGGTCACGGGACAGGGATCACCCGGGGGATCGGTGGGTGAGAACGATGTGGATGGTGGCAGCACGACTCTCGTCTCCCCTGTCTTTGACCTGGCTGGCTCCATTGCCGCGCACGTGCGCTACTGGCGTTGGTACTCCAACAACCAAGGCAGCTCTCCGGGAGCCGACACGTTTGCTGTTGACGTCTCAAACGACGGGGGGTCCTCGTGGGTCTCAGCTGAACTCCTGGGGCCCACCGGAACCGATGCGGTTGGCGGCTGGATCGCTGCGGACCTCGACTTGGAATCGATCTTGCCCGTGACTTCCCAAATGAGATTGCGCTTCATCGCATCCGATTTGGGCAGCGGTTCAATCGTGGAGGCGGGGGTGGACGATGTGACGGTGACCTACATCGATCCCAACGCCTGCTCCGACCCGGTGAACTTCTGCGTGGGCGCACCCAACTCGGCAGGCCCGGGCGCAGTCATGTCCTGGTCTGGCTCGACGGACGTGAGCCAGAATTCGCTGACACTGATCTGCGACGGCGCCGTACCCAGCCAATTCGGCCTGTTTTTCTACGGAGACGCGCAACAGCAGACTGCACTGGGCAACGGCTTCCTCTGTCTCGGTGGCAGCCTCTACCGTCTGCCCCCGTTGCAGATCGATCCCCTTGGGCAAGCGCTCTATGCCCTCGACCTCACAAGCCTGCCGAGCGGTGGAGCCATCGCGAATGGCGAGACCTGGAACTTCCAGTTCTGGTATCGCGAAAAACCTGCGGCCGGTGGCGGGTACAACTTCTCTGATGGGTTGCAGGTGCTCTTCTGTCAGTGACCCCCTAGAGCTCCCGGATGTACAGGTTCCGGAAACTCGCGTAGACATCCCCGTCCAGCGCTCCGCCGGGTGCATGGCGTTGTAGGCCTATGAAACCGCTGGCTGCGCGGTCCTTCCAGGGCGCGCCCTGTTCCGGCTTCAGGTCGTGGGTCTCCACGTCGTAGAGGATGCGACCGTTGAGGACGGTCACGATACGACTGCCCTTGTAGGTCACCATGTAGGTGTTCCATTCGCCGAGCGTATTGAGAGCGTCTTTGACGGCGGGCGCTTGGGAACCGTACAAGCCGCCACTGAATTGGTAGGGCTTCAACTTAGAGCCCGTCTCCTTCTCCCAATTGAAGTCGTCGAGGATTTGGATTTCGCAGCCAGAAAAGGCGGGGTTGCCCCCCGAACGATCGGCCCGCAGGAACAGGCCAGAGTTGGCCATGGAGGCGATCTTGAAGTCCAAGCGGAGTTGGAAATCGGTGTAGTCCTTCTGAGTAGCCAGGTGTGGGGATGCTCCGTCCTTGAGGAACTCGAGCACGCCATCCGAGACGCGATAACCCTGTCCATCTCCGGCAGCATCCCAACCGGTCAAGTCCTTGCCGTTGAACATGGAGCGCCAGCCCTGAGCCTCCCCAGCTGCGGTGAGGCTCCTGAGACCTGCCTTGTCCTGGTTCCAATACTTGCCAGCTTCCGGCGGCAGCTCCCGGACGCGCACATTGCGGAACATGACCTTGCTGGTGGGCGGAGCCGTGCTGCCGCCATGAACTTGCAGGCCGATCTTGCCTGCGCCGGCCCAGTTTCCATCGTCTTCCGGCAGCAGATAGTCGGTGACCAGCACTCCGTTGAGCCACATGGACAGGTGCATGGGCTGGCCCGCGCAGCGCACCTTGACCTTGTTCCAGCCATCCAGAACCCAGTCCTGCTTGGGAGCTGGGTTGTGGTAGTAGTAGCCGTCGGAGTAGATACCCCCCACTTCGCCTCTGGGCCGGTAATCCAGGGTCAGCTGGGCGCCCTTCTTGCCGTCAGGGCGCATGCGCACAAAGACGCCGGAATCGAAGGGGTAGGTGATCCATGCGTCGAGCTCGATCACGAAGTCCTGGTAGTCGCGCTCGGTGTAAATGAGGCCACCGGCGTGGCCCTCCCCTTCACGACCGACCAGGGCTCCGTCCTCAACGGTCCAGACGGCCCGGCCGTCATAGCGCCCGCCGACGGTTGTCCAACCATCCAGGGTCTGCCCGTCAAAAACCGTCATCCATCCATCTGACGGCTGGGGGCTGAAAGTTGCTGCGAGAAGACAAGCAAGCAGGGTCGGACTGTTCATGATTGGAGTCTGAAGTGGAGAAATCGAGGTGGCGCGGGACACCCGAGGCTACGCAGGCAATCCAAGATTCGCCACACGCAGTTCGGCAGGCCGGGGGTAGGATCTCGTCTCGGTTCTCACCTGCTAGCCCCACTCAACCCGACCCATGACCCGCTCCAACCGCAATTCCACCCGTCGCGAGTTCTTGACCAAGTCTGCTGCCACTGCCGGGGCCATTTCCATGGGCGCCTGCGCCGGACCCGGCCAGGGAGGCGCGCGCGAAATTCCGAGAGCTGGCGACAAGCAGCCCATTCCCGAGGGCACGCCCGTTCGCATTGGCTTGATCGGCACCGGTGGCATGGGCGGCGGCCACTTGGGCTCGATGATGAACCAGATCAAGAACAAGCACGCGCACTTTGAGGTCGTGGCACTCGCCGACGTGAACTCAGCTTGGTTGGGGGACAAGGCCAAGACCGCGCGGGCGGGGCAACCCGGCGTCCAGGTGGACACCTACACCGACTACACCGACATGCTCGCCCGTGATGACATCGACGGTGTACTCATCGCGGCGCCGGAGCATTGGCACGCCCAAATGGCCATGGACGCCATCGGCACGGGCAAGGACGTGTACTGCGAGAAGCCCATGACGATCTCCATCGAGGAGGCCCTGTGGATGGTGGACACCATGGAGGCCAACCCGCACATGCGCCTGCAGGTCGGCACGCAGTACATGATGATGGAGAAGTACCGCAAAGCGAAGGAGCTCATCGCCTCAGGCGAGATCGGACACCCGACCCTCTCCCAGACGAGCTACTGCCGCAACACACCAGAGGGTGAGTGGAACTACTACCGCATCGATGACCGAGTCAAGCCAGGCGAGACCTTGGACTGGGAGGCCTGGTGTGGCTCACGTGGGGTTCGTGATTGGGATCCCAAGCTCTACCACCGCTGGCGCCGCTATAAGGATTTCTCCACGGGCATCATCGGCGACCTTCTGGTGCACATGATGACTCCCTTGATGTACGCCCTGGACCGCGGCTGGCCCACACGAGTCGCAGCGATCGGCGGACACTTCATCGATCACGACATGGAGAACCATGACCAGGTATTCTTGAACCTGGGCATGGAGAAAGACCACACCATGATCGTGGCCGGCTCGACGATCAACGCCACTGGGCTTGAAGTCCTGATCCGCGGCAACCGAGCCAACATCTACCTGGGCAGCAACAACTGCGAAGTGCGCCCGGAGCAGAAATACGCTGAGGACACGGAGCCGCGCACCATCCAGTGCAAGAAGGTGGACGAACAACCGAGCCTGCGCCTCGATTGGATCAACTGCATCCGCACGCGGGAGCAGAATGTCAGTCAGGTCGAGTTGGCCGCCAAGGTCATGGTCGCCGTGGACTTGTCCACGAAGGCCATGTGGGAAGGTGGCACCTGGGCCTACGATCCGCAGACCCGCCTGTACGCGCGCGAGTAGTCGCCCCTACCAGGCATGCTCGTGCGACTGGCTTTGCAGGCCATGGGGACGCGTTTTGAACTCGTCCTGCAAGGCGAGGACGAAGGCCCCCGGGCTGAGTCCTATCTACGCGCCGCTGGGGAAGAGGCCCTGGCGGAAGTGGAGCAGCTTGATGCACGTCTTTCTCTGTTCCGGCGGGACAGCTTGCTGTCGCATATCCAGCGCAACGCGGCCAACCAACCGGTGGCAGTCGATCCCGACACCTTCGGACTGTTCGAACTGTGCGAGCGCGTTCATCTCGCCAGTCATGGGTCCTTTGACCCCACCGTCGCTCCGCTGATGCGCGCCTTCGGACTGCACGACGATCTAGCCCAAACGGCAGAGACGTCTGTGGAGGAAGCTCGGACCCACATCGGGTGGAAACTTGGAGTGGGTCTGCTGCGCAACCCCAATCGAGTTGTCTTCCATTCGCGAGGAATCGCTCTCGACATGGGTGGAGTGGCCAAGGGTCACGCGCTGGATCTGGCAGCCCAAGTCTTGCGCGAAGCAGGAGTTCAGCGCGCATTGTTGCATGGAGGTACCAGCACCGTCGTGGCGATTGGGCACCCCCTTAATCGCGAGGGCTGGCCCATTGCCCTGGGACCGGGTCGCGATGCCCCGCGAGTGGTTCTTTGCGACGATTGCCTATCTGTCTCTGCACCGAGCAGCCGCTCTGTGCAGCATGAGGGCCGGCGTGTAGGGCACGTACTGGACCCTCGGACGGGTGAACCCGCTTCTGCCGCGCTGGTCGCAGCGACCCTCTCATCCAGTGCCGCCGAAGCGGACGCTTGGTCTACCGCCTTGCTAGTCAGTGCCAACCACAGCGTACTGCCCGCTCACATGGAATCCCTGCTGGGCACGGCTGAGGAATCGGGTGGAGCAGCACCTGCTCACTGGTTTCATCGACCGCGCGTCTGCGCCCCCGAGTCAACCGGATTCAGTCACGTTCCCCCTTCCCGCCAAGCGGCGCCCCTACAAACTCAATGACAACCCCCGACCGACGTACTTTCCTGAAGGGTGCTGCCGGCGCCGCCGCTGTGATGGCCTTCCAGCCCGACCTATCTGCCTCCCCGCGTGCGCTGGGTGCACCGGTGCGTGTGGGCCTGATCGGTGCCGGGCGGCAAGGCCGCGTCATTCTCGGAGAGCTAGGCAAGATCGAAAACGTGACCATTGCGGCCGTGTGCGACAGCGATGACCGACGCTTGACAGGCGCCAAACGGCGCGCGCCCGGGGCAGGGTTCTATGCAGACCACAAGCAGATGCTGGAGTCCGAACCCGACCTGGATGCAGTCATCGTGGCCACCCCCACGCACCAGCATCGAGCCCTGTGCGAGGATACCTTGAGCGCTGGCAAGCACGTCTATTGCGAAGCTCCCCTGGCGCACACGCTGGAAGATGCCAAGGCCATCGCACGAGCGGCTCGAGCAGCCAAGGGCAAGTTTCAAACGGGCATGGCGGGGCGCGCCAACCCGGTCTACACCTTGGCGCGTTCCTTCGTACGCACGGGTGCGATCCGCGACACACTGAGCATGCGCAGCCAGTTCAAGAAGAAGACCTCCTGGCGCACGCCCTCCTCAGATCCCGCTCGAGACAAGTTCCTGAATTGGCGGCTGGACCCAGAAATCTCCTTGGGCATGGTGGGCGAACTGGGCACGCACCACTTCGACGTGCTGCATTGGTTCACCGGCCAGTACCCCACTTCGGTTCGTGGATCGGGTGAGGTCTTGGCCTGGAAGGACGGGCGCGAGGTCGCTGACACAGTGCACTGTGAATTTCAATTCCCCGGAGGCGTGCGCAGTACGTGGGAAGGGTGCCTAGGAACCTCGTTCGAGGGAGAGTATTCGCTCATCGCCGGAACCATGGGCACGGTCAAGCTGGCCGGCACCCACGCCTGGATGTTCAAGGAGGCGGACTCGACGACGTTCGAGTGGGAGGTCTACGCGACCCGCCAGCAATTCCACCAGGACGAAGGCATCATCCTCATCGCCGATGCAACGCAGCTCGCGGCCCAGGGCAAATTGAAGGAAGGCATTGGCCTCCCCCACCCTCAGCTGTATTACGCGCTGGAAAACTTCCTGCTGGCGGTGACGGAAGAGGGGAACCTGTGTTGCTCTGCCGAAGAGGGCCTACGCGCGACAGCCGTAGCCATCCGTGCGGCGGAGGCGGTTCGCACGGGCAGAGAGGTGGCCATCCCGGAGCAGGACTTCAGCCTGGAGTAGATCGATCCATGACTCGCTTCCCCCTACGCCTGCGCGCCCTGCCCATTGCGGCCCGCCTGTCCCTCTCGTTCTTGATCCTGGTTGTCCTGGGCGGCTACCTGGTTTCAGGCTTGCACATGAGCGAGCACCATCAGAACAGGGACGGGCGCGAAGGGCTATCGATGACGGACCTCGAGGGGGCCTATCACGGGGTCAGCAGTGAGGCGCCCCTGCTCATGGCGTTGCAGTCGGGACACCCCGGGGAGTTGGAGGGCCAAGAGGCCCTGGACGATTCGGTCAAGCGGGCCTTGCTGAATTGGCTGGAGGGGGATCCGACCAAGATCGTTCCCAACTGGGACAACTTGGACCTGGGCGATGATGTGCCGGCCGATCTGCTCGACATGTCTTGCGTCGGCTGCCACTCGCGTACGGCCCCCGAAGCGATGCGGGCCGATCCGCCGCTTGAGTACTTGGATGACGTACGCGCAGTGGCCTTCAGTCGGGAAATCTCGCCCTCCGACATCAAGTTGCTCGTCGCCTCAACCCACGCCCACTCTCTGGGATTGGCGACCATCACGCTGCTCCTCACGGGACTGATCTTCGCAACGCGCTTCGGAGCGCGGCTCAAGGGTGGTCTGGCCCTAGCGGCCAGTGGCGGCTTGCTCCTGGACTTGGTGTCCTGGTGGTTGGCCCGGGAATCAGCGAGTTTCGTCGCCCTGATCGTCCTCGGGGGCGTGGCCCACGCGGGCGCCATGCTGCTGATCGGCCTCCTGATTCTGGCGGATCTTTGGCTGGCCGAACCCGCGTCTAAGACTCCAGCTTCCTGACCGCTTGCACGACGGCTTGCACAAGTTCGCCGTCTTTCAGCAAGTCTCGAGCCCGGATCAAGTCGGGGTGCAAGTAACGGTCCTTGTCTAGAGCCGGAACATGCTCGCGCAGGAATTCGTGGGCGGCCTGAGCCCCCCTGCCGGCCTTGACTTCGATATTGAACTCGCGTGCTTGCGCAGCGCAGATCCACTCGATGGCCACTACCTGCTCACAATTGGCCAAAATCGTACGAGCCTTGCGCACGGCGGTGACGCCCATGGAGACGTGGTCCTCTTGGTTCGCGCTGGTCGGGATACTGTCAGCAGATGCCGGGTGAGCCAAGACCTTGTTCTCGCTGGCGAGAGAGGCTGCCGTGTATTGAGCGATCATCAGGCCCGAATGCAACCCGGGCTTGGGAGACAGAAACGCCGGCAGATGCGATAGGTCTGGATTCACGAGTTGCTCGATGCGCCTCTCGGAGACATTGGCGATGGTGGCCATGGAGAGCCCCAGGTAGTCCTGAATCACGGACAGGGGTTGTCCGTGGAACATGCCCGCACTGAATACGTCCCCACTCTCAGGGTCGATGATGGGGTTGTCGGTGATGGCGTTCAGTTCTGAACCGAGCACGGCACCCACGTGCTCGAGCGCCGTCTTGAAAGCCCCATGAATCTGCGGAATGCAGCGCAGTGAGTAGGGGTCCTGCACCCGGTCGCAAGAAACGTGGGACTCGAGCACATGCGAGTGGGCCAGGCAGCGCCGAATGTTGGCCGAGGTGCGCCGCTGACCATCGTTGTCCTTGATTTCGGCCAGGATTGCCTGGAAGGGATTGGCGCTGCCCAAGAGGGCCTCGATCGTCACCGAAGCCACAGCATCCGCCGCGCGTGAGAGATTCTGGGCGCCCAACACCGTGATCACGCCAGTGGCCTTCATGATCTCGGTCCCGTTGATCAGTGCCAGCCCCTCCTTGGCCGCGTATTGCAGCGGCTGTTCGCCGATTGCCTTTAGGGCCGCACGTGCGCGCCGACGCTTGCCGCGGACCCATGCATGGCCGTGTCCCATGTAGGCGGCGGCCATGTGGGCCAGAGGAGCGAGGTCACCGCTGGCTCCAACGGAACCCTGCTGCGGAACCTCAGGCGTGAAGCCGGCATTGAAGAGTCGCACGAGAGCATCCACCAAGACTGGCCGCACGCCAGAATAGCCACGCAGCAGACTGTTCAGTCTCAGCACCTGGGCAATGCGGACTTCCGCCAGGGGCATGGGATCACCCACGCCAACGCAGTGGCTCAAGATTAAATTGGCCTGCAGTTCGCTCAAGTCACCAGGGTCGATGGCCTCGTTCTTGAGCTTGCCGAATCCGGTGCTCACACCGTAGACGACGGTGCCCTGGCGCACGATGTCCTCCACGAACTTGCGCGAGTGGCGAACGGCCTTGCGCGCCTCACGGGTAATGCGCAGGCGCAGGTCTGCGCCGCGAGCCAAGGGCTCCAGGTCGTTCAGCGTGAGGGATGTGCCGTCGAGGGTGAGTGTCTTCACGGGGCAGGTTGCGTTCGAGTCGGGGAGCGGCGAGACATGGTAGCGTCCCCCCCGGTCGTCTGCCCCTACTCCCTAGCCTCCGTTCGAAGGGACTGAAGCTGCGCCCGACGGCGGCAGCCCCGCCCGTCGACGCTCTTCTGCGCTCTGACCTTCCAGAGCCCCGGTGGGCAAGACCACGGCGAAGAAAGCCTCGCCGGTGGGACTCAGATCAAATTGGCGTGCGCTCTTCAGATGATCGTGGTTCCACCAGACCTCTGCCCTCCAAACGCCAGGTTCCAAGCCATCGACGATGAGCGGATCGCCGGGCTCCAGGATGACCGTGTCACTCGGCTTGCCCTTGCGGGTGATCTTGACGGGCAAGCCCTGGAAGCGGCCGGCAAGTCCGATTTCCAGGCGCCCCGTTGCCCTGTTGACTGGCTGCAATTTCAACTCGATCTCGTTCGGTCCGGAGCCAACGCTGCGCCGCACTTCATGGGTGCCGTCTGAGCTGATCGCGCTCAGGTAGTAGCCATTGGAAATTGCGGGGTAGAGGGTCAAAGAAAACCGCCCCTGCCCATCACACTCAACGGTTTGCCGACCCGAGGGCAGGTGCGGCAAGACCATGCTCAAATTGTGCGTGAACTTCTGCTGCATCACCTTGGTCGTCGCGAGCCCCACGTTGGGCGCGTCGAGGTGCACGATGGCGCGCGCCGCCGGGGAGCCGTCGGGCTCGACCACCTGACCGCTCAGGGTCGGTGCCGCCTTGAGGGTGAAACCGTGCTGGTTGCCACGGCCCACGAACAGCTTCTTGTTCGTCAGCGCCGGCGAACCGGTGCCGCCGGGATGAAAGATCATCAGGCTCACATGCCCCCCGGGTAGGCCGTCCACCGTAACCGTGCGGCCAGGAGGAATTTCGACCGGGTTGATTAGATGCCAGGGGAAAGTGCGCTGTCCACGTACTGAGTTGGTGCGCTGAACCCCGATCGGGAAAATGTAAGCCTGTGAAGGTCCCTTTGCGCCCACCAAGGCTTCAACGCTCAGCTGTAGGGACACACCCTTGTCGAGGATGAACTTGAGCTTGTCCTTCTCGATCGCGCCGCTACGGGGCACGTAGAGTTCCTCGCGGTAGCTCGCGTAGCCCGGACTGGTCACAACCGTCAGAATCTTGCCCGGGGAGATGCGTGGGAAGAAGAACTCCCCGAACTCATCGGTGAATGTCTCCTGCGCGTCCATGCGCACCTTGACCTGCCCAATTGGCTTTTCATCGCGATCCCGAACGTATCCACGCACAACACACGCATCGCCGCGACTCAGGGAAACATCGAGCCGTGAGGTCCCTAGCTGACGCAACATCACCTCGCGTTCAGAACGAATCCCTCGATCGCTTTCGATCAGCACAATGGACAGACCCTGGTAGAGGTCTGAGGCTCCAAAATTCCCCTCCGCATCGGTCGTGAGCAAGCGCCCTCGATTGGGACCGGCGGTGAACGTCACCGTGCCAGTGGTCAGAGCCCCGCGATCGGGGAGCAGGGTGCCCTTGATCCTAGCCGAGGCGCCTGTGCCCACCGGCAGCATGCCCTCCAACGCGTCGATGGAGCCGCGTTCAAGCAAGGTGAGCTCTACTTCAAGCGGGTGGATCACCGACGTGGCCCCGTCTTCCTCTGTCGCAGTCACCTTGGGCGCGGCCATGGCTTGGGCATCGGGAGTCGCGGGACCCTCAAGGTCCGGAGTCGGCGCCCGAGTCACCCTGACCTGACCGGGATCCAGAGGCTTCACCTCGGAATTCAGCAAGGACTGGATGGCCACACCACCCACCGCTAGACACACGATGAGCAGGACCAATAGGTTGCGCTGGCGGATTTGGAGCATGCTCGGAAGTCGAAACTCAGAGTCGTACGGTCCCCACGGGGGCCCTAATGGCGAAGCAGTGTAACGCTCAGGGCGCGCTCGACACAGCCACGCGCGCATCCCCACTAGTCATCAAGCGCGGCGCAGTTTCGCAGACTCAAGCGGACGCCCAAGGGACTCTGTACTCCTGTGGGCAAGTCCAGGCCCCAGGCGTACCCTGTTGGCCGAGAATCGAACCTTACCGCCACCCAGACTCCCATGACCAGCTATCCCCTCATAGAACTCCTCGGCGACGGGATCAGTGGCGAGCTCTCCGCCAGCGTGCACCAGATTGCCGAGACCTTCCCGTTCCAGATCGAGTTCAGGCCCATCGACCTCTCCGACGAGAATCGTCGGCGTGATGGCGGCAGCCTGTTCGACGAAACGGAGCGAGCCATGCGTGAGGTTGGAGTCGCCCTCAAGTACCCAACAGCGACAACCGAGGAGAGTCCGAATCGGCTTCTACGCACGCGCCTGCAATTCTCAGTAATCCACAGACCTGTAAGCACGATCCCCGGCATCGCAACCAACTTCAAACGCAATATCGACATCGACGTGGTGCGCATCGCCACGGGTGGGACGTATGAAGATGTAGGCCGCCGCATTGGATCAGACACGGCCGTATCCTTGCGAGTGATCGAACGCGGGCCCAGCCGTCACGCGGCGCGCTTCGCTTTCAAGTTGGCTCAGGTGCGCGGGACCAACGTCACGAGTACCAGCAAGTACACCATCCAGGAGGCGACCGACGGCCTGTTTGAAGAGGAGGTCGCCAGCATCGCCAAGGACTATCCGGCGACTCCGTACCGACGCGAACTCTTCGACGCGCTCTTGGCGGGCATCATCATGAACCCCGATCGTTACGGAGTCATCGTCTGCCCCAACGAGTACGGCGACTTCCTTTCAGACTCGGCTTGCGGGCTGATTGGATCTGTCGGATTGGGTGACAGTGGCTCGTATGCATTCGACATCAACGGTGATGTGACTTGCGCCATGTTTGACCCCTCCGGTGGAACAGCGCCGGATATTGCAGGAAAGAACTTGGCCAACCCAACCGCCGCTCTGCTGGCCCTGGCCAACCTAGTTCGCCACTTGGGCGAGGTGGAAACAGGTCGGGCACTCAAGGCCGCTATCAAGGGAGCCATAGCAGATGGGGCCTGTACGGCGGATATTGGGGGCGCGCTGTCCACTACCGATTTCACGGCTGAAGTGTCCAGGCGTTTGGCACGAGCCTAGCCTGCCCCCTCATTGGGGGCCCTAGGGGCCCTAAACGGACCCAGGTCCCGAAGCGGGAACGAGCGGGCCTAGGGGGGCCCCGCGACTCAAGGCTGCGCTCTGGACCGACGAATCTAGGGCATGTACTCCCCCAAAAAGGGGGCGCCCTGCCACAGGGGACAGCCGCGGCCCCCCCGCTGACCTAGATCTAGCCGTTTGTCCATTCACCGTTGAAGCCCTCCCACAAGAAACGTCACCGCCCCCGCACGCGCGGCTGGCTGCTTGCCTTGGGGTTGACGGCAACCATGGCTACGGTGGGAACCATCGAGGTCATGCGTATCCAGAAGAACCTTCTGACCGCCCACACTTCGGAATTGGCTTGCCTGGCGCGCATTATCGGTGAACTAGGTGATGGGCCGGTCACAACTGGCGACCGCGCTGAGGCTGAGCGCATTCTGTCATCGCTGTACCGCGAGGACGAAGTTCGGAGCGCGGTGTTTTTTGACTCTGAAGGCGCACCGTTCGCAACTTATGACCGGGACGGCTGTTCACCCGCCCGCGTCCCCGTACGCGCATCCTTGGCGCGTTCGGACTTGACGGGAGACTACCTCACGCACACCCGCGGTTTGAAATCCGGCGGACTGTGGATCGCTCGTGATGTGTCAAGCGTCCGAGCCGCTCGCAAGGCCGGCACGAAAACTCTCGTGCTTGCGGCTTTAGCTATCCTGGCCCTGTCTACGCTTTGGTCGCGAGTCCGCAAGGGTCTACCCCTGCTGCGCCGGAAGCCCAAAGCCAAGGCTCCGCGCGAACGCACGAAACACGTGCTGGGCCTCGCTCCGAAGTCCGCGCTGCCCATTAGTCACGGATTGCGGAGCGAGCAGGATGAGCATCATCCGAGGACGGTCCTGCTGGTCGAAGACAACATTCTCAATCAGCGCGTGGCGGCCAAGCTCCTCGCAGACATGGACTACTCCTGTAAGGTGGCCAGTGACGGCGTGCAAGCCCTGGAAGTCCTCGAACAACACTCCATCGACGTGATCCTCATGGATTGCCATATGCCAAAGCTGGATGGTTGGGAAACCACGCAGTGCATTCGCCAATCGGAGGCCGACAACGATCGACACATGCCGATCATCGCCATGACGGCCGTGGGAACGAGGTCCGAACGCAAGCGCTGTGTTGACGCAGGAATGGACGATTTCGTAGCCAAACCCATCAAGCCTGAGGACCTGCAAGAGACGCTCAACCGATGGATGCCCGCCAGCCGTCAGTCTGAGCCAGCCGCTACGGCAGGAATAAAATCCTGAAGGCTGCGTCCGAGAGCTGACGACCCGCAACTCCTGAGCCCGTAGGCTCTGCCCTGTGAGCAAGTCAGAGTCTCCTCCTCCGGTCCCGCGTCGTGTGTGGAACAGCACGGGCCTACTCATTCTCGGGCGTGTGTGGGGCTCGGCCTGCACGCTCACAATCCTCTACACGCTCTCGAGTCACCTCGACCCGGCTCAGTTTGGACGCTTCACGTTCTACCTGGCCCTGTTCCTGATCCTCGACAGTTTCGTTGACTTGGGCACTGGACAGATCGCCGTGCGCTGGACGGCTAGCGAACCACAGCGCACGCGCCCAGTGCTGGCGGCGGCCCGCAGGGTGAGGATGACGACCGGTAGCGTGGGTCTGCTCGGCGTGGGCTTTCTGGCCTGGTTTCTGGATGAAGAGGGGGCGGGGTGGATCGTCCTGGCTGCGCTCTACCCGCTGACACACACGCTCGAGCTGACGACAACTGTTCTCAAGAACCACATTTCATGGGCCCGGCCCGTGGCCGTGCGTGCCGTCGCCAGCACGACGTCATTGGTGCTCGTCTTGCTAACCGTGTCCAAGGGCGTCGCCACGCCTGCTCCCTTTCTTGTTGCGGTGGCCGGCGGATCGGCGCTGGGTAATCTGCTCCTGCACCTTTCCAGTCGCGGGCAGCTGCCCCCCGCCGCGCACTCCCCGCCGGAGTCCCCACACGCCCTGCTGCGAAGTGCGCTGCCCATTGGCATCGCGGGCTTGTGCCAGCAGACCTACTATTGGATCGACAACCTGTTTGTGCGGCCGCTCTGTGGGCAAGAGGAACTGGGGCGCTACAACCTCGCGGTGCGCCTCATGTCTTTCGGGATCATGGCCGCTGTCTACGCGGCCATGGCTGCCTTGCCGTGGTTGACGCGCGAGCACCACCAGGGCCGATTGGGCCCTGCGGTGGCTAGGCTGGCAGCTCCCATGATTCTGCTTGGCGGACTGGGAACAGGGGTCGTATGGGGACTGGCCGAGCCGATCCTGGGGCTGTTTGGTGAGAACGAGAGTTTCGTCAGTGCGACGCCGGCCCTGCGCTGGTTGATGTTGGCCTCTCTGGCTGTCTATGCCGGCGCGCCGTTGCTTACGGCCGTGGTTGCCTCCGGAGTGTCGGCCTCAGTCTTGCGCATTGCTGCCGTGGGCCTGGTGATCAATCTGCTGGGCAACTCGCTGCTCGTCGGTTCGATGGGAATCGAAGGGGCGGCCTTGGCTACCTTGGTCACCGAGGTCTGGGTCGTAGCCGGCGCAGCTTGGACACTCACGCGAGCCGGAGCCAAACCGGTGGCGGCGGGTTGTTCCTGGCTCTGGCTGGGAGGCCCCTTGGGCTTTGCTCTGGGTTACGGGCTGAGCCTGTGGATCGGCGCCTTCCAGGGCGGGTAGATGCGGCGGATTGGGACGTGGCCGGGTCGGGACGCCGCTACACTGTCGCCCCATGCGCATCGGACTCGACTACCGGCCCGCCCTCGTCAACCGCGAAGGCATCGGGCGCTACACGCGTGAATTGGTACGCGCCCTGCACGGGCTTCAGTTCGATCCGAACCTGGGCCTCTTTGGATACACGCTGCGAAGCCCTCGCTATTCCAGGAGCGAGTTAGGTCTGACCGCAAGTCGCGCAGAGTTTCTGCGCCTGCGACTACCGTCAAAGTGGTTGCCGTGGATTCTCTCCAAGATGCACAAGGGCGTGGACGACCTTGTCGGCGGATGTGAGGTCTATCACCACACCCAACCGAACAGGCTGCACGTGCGTGAAGCTCGAGAGGTGGTCACGATCTTCGACTGCATCCCCGCCTTGGACGCGAACAACCCCGAGGGTCCTGGATTTGTGGATCCGGATACGGCTGTGCGCATGACGGAGTCGGCCAAGGCCATGGTTGCTAGCGCTCAACGGGTGTTGGTTCCTTGCCGGTATGTGGGAGCAGAAGTGGTCATGTCATTGGGCGTGTCGCCCGAGCGCGTGTTTGTCACGCCCCTAGGCTGTGATCACGTCTTGCGGCACTTGCCCCCGGGCGGGTTCCCCCCACCCGCGACCCCATTCATCCTGACGGTCAGTCGCGTCGACCGCCGGAAAAACCACCTGCGCATGCTGCAGGCCTTCGAGCGCCTTGTACGCGACGGGTTCGCCCACCGCTGGTTGGTCGTTGGACCTGCAGGCTATGGCAGTGAGGACTTCGAGACCGCGCTCGCCCGGTCGCCTGCTGCCGATCGCGTCGAATGGCGCAAGCAAGCCTCCGACGCGGATGTGGTGCGTTTGTATTCCCAGGCCGACCTCTTACTCTGGCCCAGCCTCAACGAGGGTTTTGGATTGCCGCCGGTGGAGGCCATGGCTTGCGGGACGCCGGTTGTGAGCTCGATCGTGACATCCATTCCCGAGGTGTGCGCCGATGCGGCCCTCTTGGTGGAGCCGACAGACGTGGAACGCATTTTTGAGGCCACTCGCCAACTGTTAAGCGACGATGAATTTCGGCAGCAGTACATCGAACGCGGTGCCCGCCGCGCCCGCGAACTCACATGGGCCGAGTGCGCACGTACAACCCTGCTCGCCTATCAGTCCGCCCGGGATTCCGAGACCTGATCAGGCCGGTGACAAGTCCACGCGGGCACTGAACTGGCAGAAGCCTTCTCCGAGATCACTGATGTCCGCTGAGGTCAGGGCATTGGTCGACAACCCCTCGGGGATGGCATCGGTATCGGGAAAGCCCTCAAGCCTCACCATGCCGCGTGGGGTGTCCGCGCAAGCAGCGAGTTCAAGGGTGAGCGTGCCGACATCGTTCGAGAGACGGACACTCTGCGAGGCCACCAGCCCGAGTTCTTGTGCATCGGCGGGGTTCACAAAAACCCTTGGTGTTCCAGCCCGGTGCAGATGACGTTCTGAACGGGTGAAGGTCGAGTTGTGGGTGGCGATACTGGGCGTGGGATGGAGCCAGAAACGGCCAGGCTGCTGGCACGCATCATCCCGCACGTAGGAGGCCACCCGGCCCTGTCCTGATTCTGCGCAAGAGTCGCTCGCCAGCTCGATGCGACCGCTTGGAGTGCCACGTCCCTCGCGCTTCTGCAACTGTAGCTTGACCGGTTGCCCGAGCAGCAATCGCTCAAATTCCCCGTCGGTAAAACGACTGCGGTGCTGTTCCAGGAACTCGGTGAGCAGCTGCTCTTCGTCCAGCTCACGCAGGTCGGCGTCTAGGCCCAACCGCTGTGCTATGCAGGCAAAAGTCCGCAGGTTGCTGCGCTGTTGAGCAGGAGGCGTGCAGACCTTGCGACTGATCTGCAGCACCCGGTGCCCGTAACTCTTGAAGATGTCGGTGTACTCGGGCAGAGCTGTCGCGGGCAAGACCACGTCCGCTAGGCGGGCCGTGTCGGTCATGACCAAATCGTGCACCACCAAGAAGAGGTCCTCCCGCGCGAGTCCCTCGCACACACGGCCCGACTCAGGCAATACAACGGCCGGATTGTGGCCCCAAACGAACGCTCCGCGGAAGTTGCCGGCCTGCAGTTGGCGACCCACTTCAACGTGTCGAATGGGCTGCCTGCCCGGGTTCTCATGTCGCTCGGGTTGCCCAAGCCAGTCGGTGTCCAGGCCGAAATGGTCGCCACTTTCGAAATGCAGCCGATCAGCAATACCCAGCACCGCAGACAGGCTGCAGACCGCGCGCATGGACATGGCGCCATTGCGTCGTCGGTTCCAACCGATGCCGGTCTTGATCCATGCCCGGCTCGCCTTTGCCAGCAGGCCCGACAACCAATGGATGTCGCCCGGCTCCAGGCCGGTGTCCGCGGCCACCCTTTGGACTGGATACGCCCCAGCGATCTCTGCGCGCAGCTCCGCCGCCCCCGTGCACTGCTCCTTCAGGAAGGAAATGTCCGCGCTGCCGTTCTGGAAAGCGAGTTCGCACAGCCCCAATGCCAGAGAGGCATCGCTGCCGGGCTTCAAGATCAAACCGCGACCACCCCAGCCCTCGACTGTTCTCATTGTGTCCGTGCGGTAGACGTCGATCACGACTACCTGCCCGCCCGATTGGGCGATCTCCTTCACGCGCGGCATGAGGTGCTGCATGGTGCGGCGCGCGTCGCAACCCCAGATCACAAGCAGGTCGGCCTCCGTCACGCACTCCAGGTCGGGTCCAACCGCGTCGCCCAGAACAACTCGGTAGCCCTCCGCACTGGTCGTATCGCATATGGAACCATTCGTAGTCTGGGCCCCGAGGGCGTTCATCACACGCATCGGTCCATGACGCGCCATCAAGCCCATACTGCCCGCATAAGACAGAGCCAAGAGTTCTTCGCCGTCGAGAGAACCGACACCGTCAGCGATACGATCGAGAGCTTCATCCCAAGTGGATTCCACCAGTTCTCTTCCCTTGCGCACGAGGGGCACCCTCAGTCGGTTCGGACCGAGAGCAACCTCATGATAGATCGCAGTCTTGCCGCACAGATGCCCCTGGGACCAACTGTGGTCCGGATTGCCCCGCAGTCGCACGAAGCGTCCGGCAGGGTCTGTTTCGAGTAGCACGCCGCAGGCGTCGGGGCAGTCGAGTGGGCAAGTGGAAGGATGCAAGGTCATCGGTTCCTCATCTAGTCCACCAAGGCTGGGCGAGTGCGCTCGTCGGGCAGGATTTCGGCCAAATAACCGCGCCTCATCTGCTTCAGTCTCCACGCATCGTCAAAGAAAAGGACGAGGCCCCGCAGTCCATCGATGCTGCGCGCATAACTCAGGTTTGCGCTGTAGAAATTATCGAGAGGCAGTGAGAGGTTGAGACCAAAGGCGCGCTCGTCGGACCAGCCCCAAGCCAGCAGCGCTCCGTCCAGGTGCTCGCGTACGAGAAGGGGCGCCCCGAGCTCAGCTAGACACTGCTCCAGCCCGGTGGACCCGGGTCGGAGTCGTCCGTCAGCGCGAGGTTCCTCGAACTCGTGATTGTGCGCGAGCCTCGCGCTGAGACAACTGGAAACACACAGGGCCAACGCCAGTCCAACGGTACGGCCCCAAGCAAGTTGACACTGCCAAGGCGCCAAGGACTCCTTCTTGATTCGGCTCACTCGTCGATTACCGGCAGTTGGAAATCGGCATGCTTGGCTGCCAGGGTGGCTGCCCGGTGAGTCAAGAGTTCATCCTCGTCAAAGAAGAACCAGGCCCGGTCCTCTTGGGTGTCGCCCCCGTGGAGCGCAACGAGGATTAGGAAGAGGCCAACGTTCTTGCTCACGCTGGCGTCGTAGCGATAGGCCGAACGACGCCCGAGCTGCACGACCTCCGTGGGCGCACCCAGCGCACGGACCACGTCCTGAGCAGTGGACTGCCCGGGCTCGAGGGCCTCGATCAGGTCGCGGTCCAACGGTTGGTGGCGATTGGCCTGGCTGAAGACGCAGGCGGGCAGGAGCAGCAGGATTCCACAATAGGTCAAGAGGGACTTGGTCATCGTGAGCCCAGGATACGGGATGAGCGCAGAGCACCCCGTCAATTCTCAGCAAGAGCGGTCTTGGATCCGCAGGGGCCGCGCTTCCCCTCGCGCACTGCTAGAATCCCGCCATGCCTTCAACCAGCACCCCGGCGGCGGCCCCGACCGCCGAACAGGTCCAAACCGCCGCAGATCTCCTCGCCCAACCGCTCTTGGAACTCATTTTCAAGGCCGCCAGTGTGCACCGCGAGTTCCACGACCCCCAGCGCATCCAGTGCTCCCAATTGCTGTCGATCAAGACCGGCGGTTGCAGTGAGAATTGTGGCTACTGCTCACAGAGCGCACATTTCGACACGGGCATCGAACGAGAAAAACTGCTTGATGAGTCCGTCGTCCTGGACGCAGCTCGCAGCGCCAAGGCCAGCGGAGCCGACCGCTTTTGCATGGGTGCGGCCTGGCGCGAGGTACGCGACGGGGCGCAATTCGATTCCGTGCTGCGCATGATTGGATCTGTCAAAGAGCTCGGGTTGGAGACCTGCGCGACCTTGGGCATGGTGGACGAGTCCCAGGCGCAACGCCTGGCTGACGCCGGTCTGGATTACTACAACCACAACCTGGACACCGGTCGCAGTCACTACGACAGCGTGGTGACCACGCGCACCTACGACGACCGCATCGACACGCTCAAGAACGTCCGCAGCGCAGGCATGAGCGTCTGCTGTGGCGGCATCCTCGGCCTGGGTGAGAGCGATATGGGCCGTGCAGAGCTGTTGGCCGAGTTGGCTCACATGGATCCGCCGCCCGAAAGCGTTCCGATCAATCGACTCGTCGCGATCGCTGGCACACCTCTTGAACACGAAGGGCAAGTGGATTGGTCTGAACTGGTCCGGGTCCTGGCAGCAGCGCGCATCTTGATGCCCAAGAGCATGTTGCGTCTGTCTGCTGGGCGCGAACAACTCAGTGAAGAGGCTCAGGCCCTGTGTTTCCTCGCTGGGGCCAACTCCATTTTCGTGGGCGATCAGTTGCTCACGACTCCCAATCCTGAACCCAGCGGAGATGCGGCCCTGTTGGCAAAGCTGGGTCTTGTCTCGCTAGGCGACTGACCCTCATGAACTCCCTGGAGCGTCAGCTGGCCCAGGAATTGGCTGCTTGGGAAGGGCGCGGACTGACGCGCCGCGAGCAAGCGCTCGATGGCCGTGTGGACTTCGTCACCAACGACTACTTGGGGCTCTCTCAAGAGGCGGACGTGGTGGCAGCCGCCCAAGCGGCTGTTCGGGAGTATGGGGCCGGTGGCCGCTCAGCCCGGCTGTTGGCGGGCGGATCCAACTTGGATCGAGAAGTAGAACGCGCCGCGGCAACCTGGCTGGGATCGGAAGCGGGGCTCCTCTTCCCTTCGGGATACCAGGCCAACCTCGGGTTGATCTCCGCCTTGATCGGTCCCGAAGACTTGGTGGTCTCCGACGCCCTCAATCATGCCTCCTTGATTGACGGAGCGAGATTGTCCCGTGCGCGGGTCGAAGTACACGAGCACTTGGACGCCAATCATCTCGAGCATCTGTTGCAACGGGGGCCTTGCGCCCGTCGCAGGTGGGTTTTGGTAGAGGGCGTCTACTCCATGGACGGCGACGCCCCCGACTTGGCCCTGTGGGCACGAATCTGTGCCCGCCACAGGGCGTCTCTGATTGTGGATGAGGCTCACTCAGCGGGCCTTTTGGGTCCCAGCGGCGCTGGAGCTTGGGCGGCGAGTGACGCCGATCCCGCAGTGTTGGCTGCGCGGGTCGTAACAGGGGGCAAAGCTCTGGGCGCCATGGGCGCGGTAGTGGTTGGCAGCGAAACCCTGCGCGAGCAACTCCTGCAACGTGCACGGTCCTTCATGTTCTCCACTGCCGTGGCTCCGGCCGTTGCGGGTGCCCTACTTGCGGGAATCCAGAAGGCTCGGGCGGCGAGTCAAGATCGGAATCGGGCCCTAGGCCTGGCGCGCGATCTGGCTGCAGCCCTCGAATTGCCGCCCCCGGCGGCGGCCATCGTTCCCATTCCAGCGGGCTCAGTCGATCGTGCCATGCAGGCAAGTGCGACTCTGCAGGAGCAGGGCCTGGATGTGCGTGCCGTTCGCCCGCCGACCGTGGCTCCGGGTTCAGAGCGACTGCGCGTTGTCTGCCACAGCCACAATGAACCCAAGGACTTGAGACAACTTGTCGCGACCCTGAAGGGACTCAACTTGCCTGCCGCCAGTCATTCGCAACGCACGGTGCAGTCCGCTTCACCTCTTGTCGTCCTGGGTACAGACACGGACGTGGGCAAGACTGTTGTCTGCGCTGCGCTTTTGCATGCCGCCAGCAAGGAGGGAGCCGCGCGCTATTGGAAACCAGTGCAAAGCGGACCGGATTGCGATACGCGAACGGTGCGGCAGCTATCTGAGGGACAGGTCCTGGATCCCGGTGACACGTTTGATCTGCCCGCTTCGCCCCACGAGGCCGCGGCTGCCGAGGATCGCATCCTGGATCTTGAGCGCTTGGATCAAAAGCTAGATCAATACCTCGCAACGGCCGGGACCCTGATCATTGAACCCGCAGGCGGAGTTCAAGTACCGCTGACTGATGACTGCCTGCAAATCGACTGGCTGGCTCGACGCCGTCTACCTTGCGTACTCGTGGCGCGCTCCGGGCTGGGCACCCTGAATCACACCTTGTTGACCCTCGAGTCCTTGGAACGCCGAAACATGCGCCCCCGGGCTCTGATTCTGGTGGGCCCGACACATGCTTCCAACCGCAGTACCTTGGCGCGGCTCAGCGGCTTGCAAGTCCTGGAGATGCCGCACTTCGAACGGCTTGACCTGCAGGCACTTGAGGCATGGGCCGCGACTCAGGACCTGAGTGGTTTTCTTCCTGCAAGCAGGGTCGGGGCGAAATGAAGACAGCCCTTTCCCTCGCTGCCCGCGACGCGCGTCACTGCTGGCACCCCTATACCCAGCACGGCGCCGAAAGCGACCCTCCGTTGGCGATCGCCGCGGCCGTCGATGCCTTGCTCACTCTGGAAGACGGCCGCCAGCTGATCGACGCCATCAGTTCCTGGTGGGCGATCCTGCATGGACACGGGCGACGCGAACTGATCGAGGCGATGGAGCGACAAGCTCGATGTCTGGACCATGTGCTCTTCGCCGGCGCGACCCACGAACCGGCGGTCCGCTTAGCCGAGCGCCTCGTTGAGGTGGCGCCCTCCGGGCTCACGCGGGTGTTCTACTCCGATGACGGATCCACCGCCGTGGAGGTGGCCCTGAAGATGGCCTACCAGCGCTGGGTTCACTTGGGTCAACCCGAGCGCCGCGTGTTTGTAGCTCTCGACGGTGCCTACCACGGCGACACCCTGGGCAGCATGTCGGTCAGCGACCCGGATCCGTTCTTTGTGGCCTATGCGCCCCTGCTCTTTGAGGTCCGGCGCTGTGCCGCAGACCCTGTCGCGCTCGGACACTTGCTAGACGAACTCGGCGACCAAGCGGCGGGCCTGATCCTTGAGCCCATGATCCAAGGAGCCGCAGGAATGCGCATGCACCCCGCCAGTTTCTTACAAGCGGCGCGCACACTTACACGACAGCGTCACCTGCCCCTGATCGCCGATGAAGTCATGACCGGGTTTGGTCGCACCGGACGCTTGTTCGCCTGCAACCACGCCGACGTGAGCCCCGACCTCCTGTGCCTGGCCAAGGGCCTCACAGGTGGGACCTTTCCCCTATCCGCCACTCTGGCCAGTGAGGAGATGTATGAGGCTTTTCTTGACCAGGACAAGTCGCGCGCCTTCTTCCACGGGCACACCTTCACTGCCCATCCAGTGGGCTGTGCAGTGGCTCTGGCTTCGCTCGAAATCACATTGAAAGAGGATGTGCCCGGACGCCTGAACGAGATCGGCAAGACTGTGTGGGCAGAGCTGCAGTCCGCGCAAGCCCATCCCCAAGTCGATGATCTGCGTCACCTCGGGGGTGTTGTAGCCCTCGACCTGGTCCCACCTTCCGGAGGTGAAACGGGTTATCTCGCAGAGATGTCTGGGCGTCTGCGCCAGGGCAGTATTGAACGCGGAGTACTCCTGCGCCCCTTGGGAAACGTGCTGTACGCCATGCCTCCCGCTTGCACGACGCGGGACCAGGCGCAGCAGATTGGTCGCGTGATGGCCGAGTTGGCAACGGGCGATGCCTAGCCCAGCAGAGCAGCTTCCATTGCGGTCAGCCAGGACTCGACACTGCGTTCGGCCACGGCCGCCCGAACCAAGTCCGGGCTGGGCGGATCTTCGAGCAGGCGGGTAATCGATGCAGCCAACTCCTGTTCACAAGCTGGATCGGGAATGACCAACCCTCCCGCCTGTTCGACACTGGGAGACAATCCGGAAAGGGCTGTGGTCACCACCGGGGTTCCGGCGGCCAGGGCTTCAAGGGTGATAAGCGGGCAGGGATCGCGCCATGTTGGTTGGACGCACAAGTTCGCGCCGGCCGCCAACAACTCGGGCGCAAGGTCCGAGACAACTCGTACGCTGCCGCGCTCCAAGCCACTGCGGTATGCACGCCGCGCCCAAGCGCCGGGGCGTTTGGGACCTGCGAGCACAAAACACCATGGACCGGGGACCTGCTTGAGCGCGCGCATGAGGTGCGGAACCCCCTTCAACATGGGGTTGCGTGCCCCGGTAACGATCAGGGGCACGTCAGGCGTGATGCCAAGCTCGGCCCGCAGCCGCGTTTGCGCTTCGGCCCGCGCGCTCGGATGAAATCGACTGAGGTCCACACCGTTTGGGATCACGACATGAGGGGCGGCGGCAGCGGGATGGAACCGGTTCAGCTCCGAGGCGACCAGGCGGGAGGGACAGATGATCTTGCCCGCCCCTCCGCCGTCTGCACCCTCCATGGCTCGGCGCTCCAGGTCGACGAACGCGCGGTGGCGCCCCCGCACAGCCAGGGCCTTGGGAACCTGGCGACTGGGGTGACTGGCGCGCCAACGAGCCTCCAAAGTGCCCAGGTGAACGCCACCGTGCAGCCAGAGCACGCTGGGCTGCTCCACGTGGCGGACGGCGATGGTGGTGTCGCAGCCCAAACCGCGTGCAGCGGCGACCATGTTGCGACCGAGACGACGTTCGCGCACTCCGCGCGATAGCCCAAGTCCACGCACACGTTGGAACGGGCCCGGTAAATCGCCAGTAGAGGAGGCGCCGATGATGTGCACCTCGTGGCCCGACGCGACCAAGTGACGGGCCAGGAGATCCATGCAGGTCTCCGCACCACCGCGGCTCGGATTCCAACGGTCGATGAGTAGGCCGACGTTCATCGCTTGCCTGGATCCTGCAGCACGCGTGAGATCATCGGCCGGAACGAGTGTCCATCCAGTCCAGCACGCCCTTCTCCGACATCAGGGCCTCGATGGCGGCACGATCCTTGGGAACCTGGTCGGAGATCACGCGACGTCCGTCCTGCGTGATCACGATCACGTCTTCGATGCGTACTCCGATCCCCGTGGCGTCTTCGTAGAGGCCTGGTTCAATGGTGAAACACATGCCTGGAACGAGTTTGCCACGCATCGATCCCGGGTCGTGCACCTCCATGCCCACTGAGTGCACAGCGCCATGGCGCATGAACTCCTGCATACCGGCTTCGAGGATCACGTCTCGGCAGGCCAACTCCACATCGGAGATGGTGGCACCCGGTTTGGCCGCCTCGATGCCTGCAGCCTGGGCTGCCAACACAACGTCGTAGATCTCGGCTTGCCGCTCGGTGAATTTCCCGTTGACGGGGAACGTGCGGGTAATGTCCGTGGTGTAGTGATCGACCTCGGGCCCGAAGTCGATCAGCACCACTTCGCCGTCGCTCATGCGCCGCGCCGAGAAGTTGTAGTGCAGCACGAGGGAATTAGCGCCCGAGCCGACAATTGCGGCGTACGCCGGTCCATCGGCGCCGTGACGAGCCTGGATCCAGTTCAAGAGCGCATCGAGTTCCCACTCTCCAAGGCCCGGACGGCACGACCGCATGGCCTCTTTCATGGCCAAGGCCCCCGAACTCGCCGCACGTTCCATGGCCGCGATTTCTGCCGGGGCCTTGACCACTCGAATCTGGGTCAGCGCAGGCCAGCAGTCTTCGACTTCTCGATCAAAGCGTCGCTTGAGGTGCGCCGCGAAGGCCTGTTCCCGACTGACTCGACCATCGAGGGGGTCCTTGCTGCGGGCTTGATCGAAGGGCCCGGCGCTGTCATAGGAGCCCGCCAAGCCAATATGCGCTCCGAGGTTGGTCCACAGGCGACGCGCCCCCTGGCCTTCTTTTTGCGATGCCAGCGTCTCCTGCACCACGTCGAGTAGGTCGCCGCTGGGCCGCACATCATCAATGCCCGTGAGTTCGGCGACCCAAGCGTCTGCCGAATCCCAGATCTCCCCCTCCCAGCGTTCCTTCCAAGCGCTCGGCTTGTGGACGAAGAGCACCTCCCGACCACTCTCAATGTCCATGGCGAAAGCCACGTTGGGACTCTCAACTCCAGTCAGCCACCAGAAGTTCTTGTCTTGACGGAAGCTCAGATTCGCGCGCGAGGGCGGCAGGCCGCGCACGACGAGTACACCTTCCTGCAATGAGTCGCGCAGGGCCGCTCGACATTGGGCGTGGAAGTCGGCCCCGAGACCACAAACTGGAGCACCATCGGCCGCGCGCGAAACGCTCCCCGCGGGCAGGGTTGTGGGCTCCTGGGCCGAGACCAGGACGGACAAGATCAGGGACGTGGACACAAGCATGGGGATTCGTCGCATCGGGGCATGGTACCCACTCGGCCCGTCTTGGATCCCCCAAGAGTCGTGTGGATTCGCGGCGCGATACGGGAATCGTTCCCACCCGGCAAGGATTCAGTAAGCGCCGGGCGGCGGGGCTTCAGCCTAGGAGCTCGAGGCCACCCTTGATGCCGGTGACGAGCCTGTCGACTTCATCCTCACCCATGGGAGTCGAGATCGCGGCCGAACATGTGTTGATCATGATCAGGCCTTCATCAAAAAGATGGTCGAGCAGAGTCTTGAGCTGGGCGGTCTCCTCTGACGTCGAGAAACACTCGCGGTAATTGACCGGCGGCCGTTCCTTGAGGTGCACACGGAACATCGATCCACCGCCGGTCACGCATGCCCGGTGCCCCCCCATCTCGATGGCGTCGTGGATTCCATCCATGGCCAGCCGTGCCAGTCGGTTCACATGGGCAACCGCCTCACCCTCGAAGAGTCGCATGGCGGTGAGGCCGGCGGTCATGGTGACAGGGTTGGCTGAGAAGGTCCCCGAATGGGGAAAGAGAACGGGCTTGGCCAGTGGGTTCATCACGTCCATCACCTCGGCCCGGCCCGCGATGGCTCCAACGGGAAAACCACCGCCGATGGCCTTACCTAGAGCGGTCAGGTCAGGCGTGCAGTCGTACCAGGCTTGCGCACCTCCCAATTCACTGCGGAACGTGATCACCTCATCAAACACCAAGAGCGACCCGTTGGTTTTGGTCCACTCGCGCATGGCCTGGATGAACGCTGCATCCGCAGGACGCAATCCGATCCGGTGCGGCATGGGGTCCAACAACACGCAGGCCAACTCATCGGCATGGCGATTCAGAATCGCGACGGCCCGTTTCGGGTCGTTGTAGGGAACGATGACCACATCCGACAGGGCTGCTGCGGGTGTCCCCTGGGCCACGGCCACGCTGGCCGGCTCGTCGACGTCGCCCCAATTGGAGGGTTTCGAAGTCTGGCTGGCCTCGGCGTAGTCGTATTGGCCATGGTACGCACCCTCCGCCTTGGCGATCTTGGGGCGCGACGTGAATGCGCGTGCCGCTTTTAGGGCACCCATCACCGCTTCGGTGCCGGAGTTCACAAAACGCAGTTTTTGGAAACCGCTGTTACGCGAGCAGAGGTACTCGGCGTATTCCAACTCAACCTCGGTGGCCAGGGTGCAGGCGGAACCCCGCGCCAACTGCTCACTTACGGCCTGGACCAGGGCCGGATGGGCGTGGCCGTGGATCAGGGAGGCCATGTTGTTGGAAAAATCGATGCGCTCGACGCCCTCCACGTCTGTGATCCGGCACCCCGCAGCGGAGGCCATGTACGCCGGGTAGGGGTCGCGCAATACGGTGTTGCGACTCACGCCCCCGGGCAGGACCTTCAAGGCACGTTCATAGAGGGCTGCGCTCTTGCTCTTGGAGTCCATGACTAGCTGGTCGCGTCGGTCCTGCCGTCCAGCAGGTCGGTGCCGGTGCGCGCTTGGACATCAGCAAACTCAACACCCGGACTGAGTTCGAGCACTTGGAAGCCTGCCGGCGTGACATCGATCACGGCCAGGTTGGTGTAAACCCGATTGACTACCGCGGTCCCGGTCAGCGGGTAGGTGCACTGGTCAAGTAGCTTGGGCTCACCCTGCTTGGTGCAGTGTTGCGTGATCACGTAGACCGACTTGACTCCAGCGACTAGGTCCATGGCGCCACCTACAGCCGGGATCGCATCGGGCGTACCGATTGACCAATTGGCCAGATCGCCATTGCTGGCCACCTGCAGCGCGCCCAGCACGCACAGGTCGATGTGCCCCCCGCGAATCATGGCGAAGCTATCTGCGTGGTGAAAATAGGCAGCCCCGGGAAGAGCCGTCACCTGCCTCTTTCCCGCGTTGATCAACTCCGGCTCCCCCTGTCCCTCTTGCGGAGCAGGCCCCATGCCGAGCAGGCCATTCTCGGTGTGATAAATGAACTCGCGCCCGGTGGGAACGAATTTGGCGATCAGCTCCGGGATGCCAATACCCAGGTTGACGTAGGCCCCGTCGGAAATGTCGAGGGCCACGCGTTGGGCCATCTCATCGCGGGTACGACCCGTGATCTCCTGTGAAGACGTCACGGGTAACACACTCCCGCACGGACCAGATCCGATTCGTGGGCGGGGTCAGGCACGTGCACGACGCGCTGCACAAAGATCCCGGGTGTGATCACCGCTTCAGGATCCATGTCGCCCGCCTCAACGGAGTCGGCCACTTGAACTACCGTGGTCTTTGCCGCCATGGCCATCAGGGGACTGAAGTTGCGGGCGGTCTTGTTGTAGGTCACGTTGCCGTAGCGGTCCGCCCGCTTGCCCTTGATCAGTGCAAAGTCGGCACGCAACCCGCGCTCCAAGACATAGTCGCTCCCGTCGAACCTGCGCAGTTCCTTGCCTTCTTGTAGGGGCGTGCCCACCGAGGCGGGCGTGTAGAAGCCCGGGATCCCGGCCCCCCCGGCGCGGATGCGCTCTGCCAGGGTGCCCTGGGGAACCAGTTCGAGTTCGATCCTGCCGCTGCGGTAGAGGTCGGGAAACACGGTCGAGTTCATGGAGCGTGGATAGGAGCAGATCATCTTGGCCACCCGGCCAGCTTTGATCAGCGCAGCCAATCCCACCTCGCCACTGCCGGTGTTGTTGTTGATCACCGTCAGGTCTGTGGGACCCAAATCGATCAGGGCGTGAATCAGTTCGATAGGGCTGCCCGCCTCGCCAAACCCGCCGATCATGACCGTAGAGCCGTCCGAGATGTCCGACACGGCCTGCGAAAGACTCGAGACGTTCTTGTCAATCATGGCTGGCCTAGGCGTGCACGCGGGCGTATTCGAACAGGCCCGCGTCGTCAAAGATGACGCGATCCTCGTAGCCATCGAACCAGACTGCGTCGGGATTGCGCCCCACAATGCACACCTTGCCGCGTTCTGCAGCGTCAGCCGCGCTACGCAGCAACCTAAAAATGAGCACTCCGTTTTCGGTCCCAGGAACACCGGGGATGGGACTCTCGGTCACGGCCACGACTTCCGTCTTGCCCTTGTAGTGGGTGATCGAAAGGCGGGCGTGGGCCTCTACACCCGACAGCCCCTTCTGAGACTCATTCAGGATCCTCCACGCGTCCTCGATCGGAACATTGAATGCTCGGTGAGCCACGATGTCGCGGCCACAGAAGAAGTAGTGGTTCTCTGCACCCACCCGTTTCAGTTCACGCTGCATGATGCGCAGTGCATCGGCGTCGTCGTTGATGCCCCGAATAATGGGCGACTGGTTCTCGACTCGCAGCCAGCCCCGCGAAACGACGGCCTGCATGGCGCGTTCGGTATCCGGGTGCCATTTGAAGACGCCGGAAGCTTCGCGGATGTACTGCCCCTGGTCATCCAGAGCGAGGAACTCGTCGGGGTGGTTGAAATGGATCATCATGCGCACGCCCACGTGCGGATAGGTGGCGTGGAAGCAATCCATCATGGAGACAAACGCGTCGTCAAAGCGCTGCGGAAAGAACGCCATTTCTTTGGTCCCAATTCGAATGGCCTCAACCCCGGCTTCGGCCAAGGCAGCCAACCAAACAGCGATCTTGGTATTCGAAAGCACCATCGGATCTCCACCGGAGAGCAGGATCTCCCGTAGTTTCTCGCGACCAGTTTCTGGATGCCGCCCACCATTGTCCGCCACGCTCTTGTTGTGGGCCCGGATGTAGTCGGTCACCTCCCCCACCTGCGCCATGCCTTTCTTGGATACGGTCCCGTCCTGACGCTCGATCTCGCGCCGGCTAATCAACTCTTCGCGATAGCAAAACCGGCAGTGGGCCGAACAGGTCGAGACCACGTACATGAGGCCCATCTCGTACTTGTGCAGCAGTCCCTCGACCGGGCTGTAGTCCATCTGATTCCCTGGGTCGTCGGAGCCCATCAGATCTTGGGTCTCATCGGGAGTGGCCTTGACCAGGTTCCTGACGGGCACGCTCTTCTGGGCCAGCTCGAAGTAGTGACGCGTCACTTTGACCGGCATGCGGGCTTCGACATCCCTTTCGCTGCCCTTCAGCTGATTGAGTGCTGCAAGTTCTTCAGGGCTGTAGAGCTCGGGTCCGGATTGCGTCACCCTGCCGTCCAGGAAGGGCTGTAGGCCGTTGATGCTCTCGCGCTCGTAGCGCGGGTTGTCGACGCCTTCGAGGAAGGCCGATTCGCGCTCGCTGGGGACGTACTTAGGGCTCTGGCTCATGGTGTGGATCGGATTCAGGTCAACGGGCAGGCGGGCCCTTGAGACCCCAAAGAGGGGGGTCTGGAGAGGCCATCATTGTAACAAATTATACATTTCGTCCACTAGAAGTGTACCGTTATGTACGAGGACGACCCCTGTGACCATTTCCGATCGGATTGCTGCTGCCAGTGAGCGGCTGACTCCCACTGAACGCAAGATCGCGCAAGCCGTCTCGGCCGACCCCACCTTGCTCGCCTTTGGCACGGTCGCCCATTTGGCCGCCCAAGTGCAAACCAGTCACCCGACCATCGTGCGCTTTGCCACCAAACTCGGGTTCGCTGGTTATTCGGACTTGCAGGATCACGTGCGAACGGAATTCGCCCAGCAACTCCTGCGCCCCACGCAGCGCATCCGCCAGCAAGACCCTTCGTCCTCGTTGACGGCGTTGGAAGGTGCCCTGGCCTCGGTCAGGCAAGCTGCGGATGGCCATCAACTTGCAGTCCTCGCCCAGCCCATCCGCAAGGCGCAGCGCGTATGGATCCTCTCGGGCGAGACATCGCGAGCGGGAGCCCTCGCCTTGCACAGCGGCCTATCCATGGTCCGCCCCAGCGTGCGCCTACTGGACGAACACTCAAGCGGCGGCGTCCTGAGTAGTGCTGGAAAAAAAGACGTGGCCGTGGTGATCGACTTCGCCCGCTATCGCCGGCACTGCGTAACAACCGCTCAGGCCTTGGCCCGGAGTGACGTGCACATCGTTGCCATTACAGACGGCCCTCTCTCCCCGCTCGCCGCACTGACCGACACCTGGTGTGAACTTGCCGTCCCCGCCATCGGCCCCTTCGATAGCTCGGTGCCCGCTGTGGCCCTTGCCGAACTACTCGTCGCCGAGGTAGCCGCCAGCCTGCGAACCAAGGCCCGCGACCGCATCGACCGCACCGAGGCCCTGTGGGAGGCTACCGGGACGTTCTTGTAGGCCCATGGTGAGCAACTGAACGCCGGGTGGGATCCTGTCCCGCGTGTCGATTCATGGTCCAATCTGGACTGCCCATGCTCCGTATCGGTTTCGACTCCTCCCCACTTCTGCCAGGAACTCCCCCAGGCGTGCAGCGCGTGGTGGAGAAGAGCTTGGAGTCGCTTGAAGAGCGGGGAGTGATTCAGGTTGTTCGGTTGGCTCCTGATAGATCCAAATCCGTACGCAAGTGGAGGCAACGTGAGCTCCCTCGTGCGGTGAAAGAAATGAAGCTGGTGGGCTTGCACTCCTTCGTGTCGGCCTTCGCCCTGCGCGGGCCAGGTCTCCGGGTGCAGACAATTCACGAGGCCCCCTGGCGGCATGGGGTGCGGGAAAACTCGGACTTGCGGCATCGTTTTTGGGCCTGGGCTGGTCCTCGGCGAGCGGATGCGGTTGTCACGCCCAGCGTGGCCAGTGCCCGGGACTTGGGTTTGACGCACGGCAAGTTGGCGCAGCGCACGCGTGTGATTCCCTGGGGAGTGGGGTCGCCCTTCGAGGTGGACGGCCCGCTCGATTCACTGGATGAGGAATTGCTGGGCAAGTACCGCCTACCCGATCGACCCTTGCTCCTCTGCCCGGGTGCTGTGCGCGCCAAGAAGAACCTGGCCGCGGTGCTGGACGGTCTCGCGCATCTGAAACAAGCGGGCCCATTGCCCGTTCAACTGGTTGTAACCGGACCCGATACGCCGGACCTGCGCGTGGCCTTGGGGCGCGTGCAGCGCCTTGGACTTGCGCGCTTTGTGTCCACGCCAGGGGAGGTGAGCGACGCGGACCTGGCTGGACTCATGCGCTTGTCTTGCGCAGTGGCGGTGCTGTCGCTCAGCGAGGGTTTTGGGTTGCCCGTGCTGGAAGCCATGGCATGTGGAACACCCGCGATCGTGCCCAGGGGCGGAGCCCTCGGAGAACTCAGTCGCAGCGACGACCTTGTGCTGGACCGAACAGACCCGCAGTCCGTGGCCCAGGCCATCTCGCTCGCACTGAAGACCAGGGAGACCATGCGCATGCCCTTGGCGAATTCAGCGATGCAATTTACCTGGGACAAGACAGCGCAAGCGATCGAAGAGCTCTGGCAGGGGCTGGCGTGAGCGGCTTAAGAGTCTTGATCTCGGGCGTGGTGCTCGACCAGCCCATGGGAGGGGTGCGTCGGCACAACGAGGAGCTGCTACCGCGCGTCGCCAAGCTGCTCGAAAGCGAGGGCGGAGGCATCGTCGTCTTGGCTGGGCGAGGCGGCCTGGCCTTGGACCTGCCGGAAGAGGTACGCGTGCTCGAATCGGGCGTGCCTTCCTCCCCACTCATGATTCGCGCGGCAAAGGAAACGAAGGCCCTGGCCGGCGCCTGCGCCGAAGCTGAGAAATCAGGCCAACCCTTTGATCGCGTCCACGTCGCGCACCTGCCTGCGCCGCGCACGTTGCCAGTGCCCCTCACGCTGACCCTGCACGACCTGCGCAGCTTGGATCTGGAACACACGCCCTTCTCGCGCCGACTGGTGGCGAAGACCGTGGTAGGCCGGGCACTTCACCGCGCGCGGCGCGTGTTCACTGTCTCTGAGCACATGCGTGCGCGTCTGGTGTCGGGCTGGCCCGAGGTCGAGGAGAAGGTCCTGGTCGCTCCCAACGGCTGCGACCACCTCCCCGTCCTGACTCGCAATCCAGCGCGCGACGCACCCCTCTTGCACATTGGCCACCTCGAAGCCCGCAAGAACTTGCAAGTGCTCCTGCACGCCTTGGCGCTCGACGAATCTCTACCGAACCTGCTCCTGGTGGGAGCTTCCAAACAGGGCGAGGACCAACGGCTGCTCGCCTTGGCGTCAACCTTGGGAGTGTCCAGTCGGATGCAGATTGCCGGTCCCTGCTCCGACGGGGACTTGCCGCACCTGCTCGCGAGCTCGGCCGCCGTGATCTTGCCCTCTCAGCTTGAGGGATTTGGCATCGTCGCTCTCGAAGCCCAGCGAGCCCGCGTCCCTGTCGCGGCTTCCAATACCAGCGCCCTGCCCGAAACGGCTGGCAAGGACGCCAGTTTCTTCGACCCCGACGATGCAGATGAGTGTGCGCGCGCCATCCGACAGGCACTCAACCAAACGCCTGCAAGTCTCGATCGCGCTGCCCTGCGCGCCACGCAATTCACCTGGGATCGGACCGCGCAGATACTCGTGGATGGCTGGCGGGCCTAGTCACTCCGACTCAGAAATAGAGCCGTCCGTCCTGCGCAACCCAGCTGTCAATTGGTACGCACCCCACATGAGTCCACCTAGGACGGCGGCGAGCAACAAGTACAACAACACGCGAATCAGAAACGGCTGCTGACCGATGTCGGTGGAAAAGAGCCCCGTGCGATTGTCCACCTTCTGATACTGCAACACCTTGCCGCCCGCCGCCGTTCGGCCCGCGGCTCCAGGTGCGCTGGCCCCCATGGCCTGTGCCCGGCGTGTTGCGCTATCGGCTTGGCTCGCTGCCTGGCGAGCGGGCTTGGCTTGGGGTGAAGGCGCTGCCACCGGTCGTTGAATCGGTGCGTCTGGGGTCTGTGCGCCTGCGTCCCAGTCGCCCTCGAGTTCCAGACCACCACTACTCGGAGCCGGAATGGAGGCCGGAGTCGGGGCAGGTGCTGGAACCGCTACGGGTTCAATCGGCGCCGGGTGAGGCGCTTCTTCATCCCTGAGGCGCAGCTCGACATCACCCAGGCAGAAGGTCTCTCCATCCTGAAGCGTGTGAGGCCCAGTCAGGCGTCGCTCTCCCACCCTCGTTCCATTGGACGAGCCGAGGTCGGTCAAGACCCATTGCCCATCGGGCCCTCGTTCGAGGTGCGCGTGCAGCCGACTGACCGACTTGCCGCGAATCATGAGGTCCGCTTCCTGGCCGCGGCCCAGTTTGCTGGGGCGCTCCAGGTCGAGGGTCTGGCCCAGATGATCGCCTGAGAGGATGAAGAGTCGTGCCATGGGGTCTAGATGCTGTGATGAGCAGCATGATACGCGCTGGAGCCCGTGGGTAGAATGCGCCCATGACCAGCACTCGGCACACGACGGCGGCCCCGGCCCTCGAACTCACGGGGCTGGCCTGTGGATACCGAGTCGGGCTGCTGCAACGCAAGCGCGAGGTCTTGCACGGGGTGACACTGTCCGTCGCGCGCGGGAGCTGCCTGGGTCTGGTGGGCCCCAATGGTTCTGGGAAGTCGACCTTGCTGCGCACACTGGCGGGCGTGCAGCGGGCGGAACGCGGCCGGGTGCTGGTGCTGGGCGAGGACCCCCGTCAGGCGCGGGCGCGGGCGCGCCTGTCCTACCTCCCGGAGGACTCCCCCTTCCCGGCGGAACTCTCTGCTGTTGCTGCCCTGGACCTGCTGGGCGCCTTGTCGGGAGTTCCGCGAGTGGAACTGCGGCAGCGGGCCCAGAGGCTGTTGAAGCGCGTTGGACTCTCCGAGCAACAACGCGCGCCCCTGCGGACCTTCTCGCGCGGGATGTTGCGCCGCTTTGGCTTGGCCCAGGCGTTCTTGTCGGATCCGGAAGTGGTGCTGTTGGACGAACCGACCGCGGGCTTGGATGCACCGGGGTTTTCCGTTCTGGAAGACCTCTTGGGTGAAGCGCGGGCGCGGGGTGCCTGTGTCGTGCTCGCTTCGCACTTGCCCTCCGATCTCCTGCAGCACTGTGACCATCTAGCCCTGCTGTTGGGCGGGAATCTGCGCGATCACGGACCGACGGAGCAGCTGTTGGCGGTCGACGGCCGGGTGCAGTTGGAGTTGGAGGGTCTTGAGGCGGCGCACCTGGAAGAAATCCGAGCTTGGGTGCAAGCGGCCGGCGGCAAGGTGCGCTCGAGTTCACCGGCGGGCCGATCACTGCTCGAGTTGTACCGCTTGCCTGAAACTCCCGATGAGCAACCCTAGGGACGCAAGTCGGGAGCGCTACGGCGAGCTGTTCTCGCTCTGGGTACGTCGCAGCCTGGACCCGGCGTGGACGCTCCCCCTACTCGGATTGTTAGCCGTCTTGAGCCTCGCGGACTGGACGCCAACCGCCCTGCGAGCGAGCGGTATGGCCACCCCGAGCCTACGACGCGGACTGGAACGCGAAGCCCTTTGGAGTGTGGCTCTACTACTGCTCACGGTCTGGACCGCGTGGCACGGCGCACGGATCATGTGGCGCTGGCGCGAGGGTGAATGGAGTTGGATTGCGAGCCGTCCCGCGACCGCCTTCCGGGTCTGGATCGCGACCTGGGCCGGAGCCAGCGCAGGTTTGGGTCTTCTACTAGTCGCCATGGCCGTTGTGGTAGAGGTCGGCACCGGTCTCGGAGCACCCACAGTGCGTTTGGCTGATTCCCAACCCGTGGACGACACGCGTTTGGAACCTGGGCAGTCGCTGGACATCCCCTGGATCGGGAAGCCTCCCATGACAGGTAGCCTGCGAGTCTTTCTGCGCTCATCACCGGGAGGAGATCCCACCACGGATGTGTTGGTCGAGGCCCAGCGCGGTGAATTGGTCCGGCAAGCGAAACTGCGTTTGGACGGCCGCCGGCCCGTGGAGGTCGAGGTACCTCCGGACACACCCGGTCCTCTAGTCGTAACGATCACGAACACAGGTGGCGGCGCTTTGGCACTGGACGGGGGTCAGCCTTTGGATTGGTGGAAACCGGCTGGATCCGAATGGCGTGGTTCGTGCAGCGTGGTCTGGCGCGCGCTTATCGGACTGTCGGCACTCTTGGGATTAGCCATGGGATTCGGCGGTCGTATGGGCGCGGTCAGCGCTGCGGGTCTTGCCGCGGCCTGCTTGCTGGTCGCAACGACAGACCCGGTTGTGAGTTGGATTCCATTCGCGGACCTGCCAGGGGTGCTGACGATCTTGGGTGAGGGACGGCTACCCATGGGCGCGCACCTGCTGCTCCCCTTGGTGTCGGTGGCGGTCGCAGTGGGTTCATGGTGGACCGCGGGGAAGGTGCAATGAGGAGCCGCTTGGCATTGGGCCTTGGTTGGGTGAGCGTCGCCCTCTGCTGCTGGCCGTGGCAAACCGAAGGACAGAGCGGCGTATCTCGGTCGGTTGCGGGGGTCGAAGCCCAGCGCGGAGCCTCACTGGGCCAACGCATCTTGGGACCCGTCGCGGGACTGGCAGCCAGTGCCGAATGGGTGCGCTTCGATTGGTACGTTCGCGAGGGTCGTTACGAACGAGCCTACGCCGTCGCCGAACGCGCCTTGGCATTGGACCCCCGGGCCACCCAAGGCTGGACGCACCTGGCCTCACACCTGGTCTTCGGCAGGGCCTCGCTTGAGAGTGAGCCCGACCCAACGGTCCGACTGCGCTGGATCCAAGCCGGTCTGGCCCTGCTGGTTCGGGGGGAGGGGCAGGCCGGCGTGCCAGCCGACCTCGCCTACATGCGCGGCCTGATCCTGTCCTGGGTGACCGACCTCGAAGGTCTGGGACCACCTGTTGCGCCCGGGTGGCCGGGGGGCAAGGACGCTGCCCGGTTGTCGTCCGCTGATGCTTTTCATGCAGCCGGGACGGCGGGTAATTTGGAGGGTTTCCTGATGGAAGGCATCCTGCGTACAGGCAATCGATTGCCCCCCCCGGGTGAGGAACAGGGGGAATAGTCCGGGCGCGGCGGCAGTGGTAGCATCCCTCACATGCTGCTAGCCCTAGTCGCCGAGAATATGCTCAAGGGGTTCTTCGATCAGTTCGGCTATTGGGCGCCCTTCGCGTTCCTCGTAGGGGCTGGGGCGGGTTTGCCGGTTCCGGAGGAGGTGACCATGGTGGGCTCGGGGTTCTTGCTGCACCGCGGATTGGTGGATCCTCTGCCGATCATCGCCACCTGCTATGTGGCCACGCTTGTCGGGGATTCGATTCCGTTCTGGCTGGGCCGACACTTTGGCATGAGCGTTGTGAATCGGCCCTGGGCACGCAAAATCCTCCACCCGGAGCGCATGGTGCTCTTGCGCGAGCGATTTGACCGCCACGGCAATTGGGCCATCTTTACGTGCCGCTTCCTGCCAGGCGTACGCATGCCGGGCTTCTTTACGGCGGGTACGGCAGGCTTGTCTTACGGACGCTTCTTGCTCTTCGATGGTTTGGGAGCGCTGATCATGACGCCCGCCTGGGTCTTGCTGGGCAAATCCTTTGGGGAGCGCATCGCCGAGTTGGAAGGCAATGTGACGCACTTCAACCAATACCTGGGCTTTGCCCTCGCCGCGGCAGTCCTTGTTCTGGCCATACGCGGACTGGTGCGCCGGCGGGAACGGCAGCTGAGACACTTGAAAGCGGAAGCCGGGCGAGACGAGCCTCCGCAACCCCCGCCGGTGAACTCAGGGCCCTAAGCGGTCCCCAATCTGGGACGGGGCGGTCCGTGCGAGGCCCCTACGCCCCACAAGGGGTCGAGCGGGGGTTTGGGCAGGTAGAGGGAAGCCCTGGGGCGGTTGACCCCCCGATGGGCCTCAGTATCCTGTTTGGCCCAGTTTCCGTGGGATGCCCCTCTGGGGTCCGCAGAGGACCACAGCGCGAGCCACCCCCACCCCAAGCCCTGCACCCTGGCCCAAAACGGGCACCCAACATTCATGGACACTCTCTTCGTACTCGCTGCAGCCTCCGCAGCCCTCGCGCTCGTCTTCGCCGTCGTCAAGTACTTCGGGATCATGAAGATGGACTCCGGCAACGAGACCATGCGGGACATCTCCAAGCAGGTCCAAGATGGCGCAGCGGCTTTCTTGAGAGCTGAGTACAAGTGGCTGGCCGTGTTCGTGGTCGTGGTGGGTGTTGCCATTGGGGTGTCCGACCCGGAAACCGGACTGGGGGTCAAGACAGCTATCGCATTCGTGTGTGGCGCGCTGGCCTCTGCGGTAGCCGGATACTTTGGCATGCACACGGCCACGCGCGCCGCGGTGCGCACGACCCAGGCCGCCACCGATAGTCTGGCCGCCGCCCTGGGCGTTTCATTCAATTCAGGCGTGGTGATGGGCATGAGCGTGGTGGGCTTGGCGCTCTTGGGCGTCACGGGATTCACGTTCGCCTACGCCTCCGACCTCACCGCCGAAGGGCTTGAGTACGTGCTCGGATTCAGCTTCGGCGCCTCCTCCATCGCCCTTTTCTCGCGCGTGGGCGGTGGCATCTTTACCAAGGCCGCTGACGTGGGCGCTGACCTCGTGGGCAAGGTCGAGGCAGGCATCCCCGAGGACGACCCCCGCAACCCGGGCACCATCGCGGACAACGTGGGCGACAACGTGGGCGACGTGGCCGGCATGGGTGCCGACCTGTTCGAGTCCTACGTGGGTTCGATCATCGCGGCCATGACCCTGGGCGCGTTCGCGTACGCAGGCGTCGAGCACGTGGACGGCATGGTGCTCTTGCCTCTAGCCGTTGCTGCGGTCGGCATCATCGCGTCAATCCTGGGCACCTTCTTCGTGAAGGCCGCTGATGAGCACGCGTTGCACTCAGCTCTGTTCCGCGGGCTGATCGTCGCCTCACTTGCCGTTGTGGGTGCTACCGCGTGGCTGACCGTCGGCGGGGGTTTGGCATTGCCGGCACAGTTGGAAGGGGTCTCGCATGAGTATTCCACGCCCATGGCACTGCTGATTGCCGTGGTTTCGGGGCTCGCCATCGGCGTGCTGATCGGCAAGATCACCGAGTACTACACGTCTACAGAGACGAAACCCGTCCAGAACATCGCCAAGCAATCGGAAACGGGCGCTGCGACGAACATCATCCACGGACTCGCGACGGGCATGGAGTCCGTGGCGATTCCGGTACTCTTGATCTGCGTCGCCATCTTCCTGGCCAACTACATGGCCGGTGTCTACGGAGTGGCCATCGCAGCGGTGGGCATGCTCTCCACCCTAGGGATTTCATTGGGGGTCGATGCCTACGGCCCCGTGGCCGACAACGCCGGCGGCCTGGCCGAGATGGCCAAGCTGCCCCCGGAGGTGCGCGAGCGCACGGACGCCCTGGACGCGGTGGGCAACACCACGGCCGCCATCGGCAAGGGTTTCGCCATCGGTTCCGCGGCACTGACCGCACTGGCCCTCTTCAGCGCCTTTTGCAGTCGCGCGGGATCCTTGTCTGGACTTGAAGGCTCCCTGCCCTTGGACATCAACTCACCGGAAGTCGTCATCGGCCTGCTGCTCGGCGGCATCCTGCCCTTCCTGTTCAGCGCGCTCACCATGCGCGCCGTTGGCAACGCAGCGTTCGAGATGGTCGAAGAAGTTCGCCGTCAGTTCCGAGAGATTCCCGGCATCATGGAAGGCACGGGTAAGCCCGATGCGGCACGTTGCGTGAAGATCTCCACAGACGGCGCCCTGCGTCAGATGATCGTGCCGGGCGTGATCGCCGTTGCCGCTCCGATCGCAGTCGGCTTCTGGAGCGTGGTTGCGCTAGGTGGTCTGCTGGCCGGAGCCCTGGTCACGGGCGTCATGATGGCCATCTTCATGTCCAACGCCGGTGGTGCTTGGGACAACGCCAAGAAGTACATCGAGGGCGGCGCCCACGGTGGCAAGGGTTCGGAGCCGCACAAGGCAGCCGTGGTTGGCGACACGGTGGGTGACCCGTTCAAGGACACCTCAGGCCCGTCCCTCAACATCTTGATCAAGCTGATGACCGTGGTGGGACTCGTGTTCCTGCCCTGGTTCTTCTAGAGGCAACGCTATCGACGCCAAGACCCTAGCCCTGGCCGCCGCTCACCTTCTCGATGAGAAGAAGGCGGAGGACATCCGCGTTTACGACGTGGCGGATCAGATCAAGGTCGCGGATTACTTCGTGGTGGCTACCGCTACGGCCCGGCCCCATGTGAAGGCTCTCTACAACGAGTTGCACGTGCGCCTGAAGGCGGCGGGCGAATCGCACGCCAAGGCCGAGGGCCTGGACATGAGCTGGTGGGTCTTGCTGGACTACCTGGACGTGGTCATTCACGTCCAACAGAAAGAAGCTCGCGAGTACTACGGGCTGGATGACCTCTACGGAGATTGCCCACAGCTGGACTGGCAGGCGGAAAGTATGCCGGAGCTGCCGGATCTGCGGGGCGATGGGAAGAAGGACGGTCAGGAGCTCAGCGCTTGAAGTTCAGTCTGGTCCTGATCGGCCTGCTGATCGGATGCCAGACCGCTACGGCCGGTGACTCGCCGCCGAACATCGTCCTCTTCCTGGTGGACGACCTGGGATGGCAGGACATTTCCGTTCCCCTTGGGCCGGCGGTCACTCCCTTCAATCGGCGTTACAAGACGCCTAACGTGCAGCGTCTGTCCGAGCGCGGCATGAGTTTCACTTCGGCCTACGCCTCGGCTCCCGTTTGCTCCCCCACCCGCACGAGTCTTCTAACGGGACGCAGTCCCGCAGCAACCGGCATCACATGGTGGTTGGCCAACAAGGACACACACACGAGCAAACATCACCCCACACTCGACCCGCCCGCCTGGACGGTCAATGGGCTCCAGCCCGGGGACGTCACCTTACCGGGGCTGCTGGCGCGAGCTGGCTACCACACAATCCATGTGGGCAAAGCGCACCTTGGAGCGCGCGAGACAGCAGGCGGAGATCCGTTGCAATTGGGGTTCCAGTCGAACGTGGCGGGCACGGCTTACGGATCGCCGGGCAGCTATTACGGCCAGCACGACTTCGGCGTCGAGAAGCGTACGGGTCACAAGGGCTATCAAGTGCCCGACCTGGAGGCCTACCACGGCAAGCAGGTCTTCCTGACCGATGCATTGGGCGAGGAAGCAGCGCGCGAGGTGCGCCTGGCGGCACAGAAAGAAGGTCCCTTCTTTCTGCACTTCGCACCCTACGCCGTGCACGCGCCGATCATGCCCAACGAACGCTTTCTGGCGGAATACGCAGAACTCGACGCTCGCGAGGCAGCCTATGCAACTCTCGTGCAGTCCGCCGATGCTGCATTGGGCGTGGTGCTCGACACGCTTGCCGAATTGGACCTGACGGAAAACACGATTGTGATCTTCACGTCCGACAACGGCGGCCTGTCGGCCCATTCGCGAGGGGGGGACGCGCACGTACACAACGCTCCCTTGCGCAGTGGCAAGGGATCGGCGTACGAAGGCGGCGTGCGTATTCCCTTGGTTGTGGCATGGCCAGGGGTCACGCAGCCTGGCAGTCGTTGCGGCGAGCCGGTGATCAGCCACGATTGGTTCCCCACGCTCCTAGCCGCGGCTGGAGTCGCTGTGCCGGACTCCTACGGGGAATCTGTCGAGGGTCAGGACTTGACCACCGTACTGGGCGGGCAGAACCCCGATTGGAGTGGGCGAGGGCTCTACTGGCACCAGCCCCACCAGTGGGGTGCGAATGGACCGGGAATCTGGCCCTTCAGTTCCGTGCGCAGGGGGCAATGGAAGTTGATCTTCAACCATGCGCTGCGGAACTTTGAGCTCTACAACCTCGAAAACGACCTCTCCGAGACCAAGAACTTGGCCGAGCTGCAACCCAAGCGAGTGGAAGCCCTAGCTGAGGACCTGTCGACATGGCTCGAGAAGACAGGTGCACGCATGTCACTGATCAGAAAGACGGGCGAGGCCGTCGAGATGCCGCGCGAGTACGTAGAGCGATCGGACGACTGACTGCGTACGACATCCGAATCTTCCCTTCTCGACCGGAACGCTCGTCATGCGACTACAGCAATCACTATTCCAGGCTCTGATCATTGGCCTCGCCTTGGGATTCGGAGAACTCTCCACTGCACAGCAGGGTGGCATCGAAGTCTTCGCAGGCGAGACTCTCTTTGAGCAAGGCACGCGGGTTTCCTTCAGCCACATTCTGAAGCGCAAGGGGACCCTGCTTCAGGGGTCGGACGAGATTTCAGACCCCCTGGATCGAACTCGCACCGAGAACCGATACGTCGTGGGCCTGGACCACGGAATCGACCGGGACCTGACCCTCTCGGCTTTGATCCCACTAGTAGACCGCGAACTGGATTCGATGGGATCGAAATCGGGCAGCACAGGATTGGGCGACGTCGCACTGCTCGCAAAATACCGCGTTCACCGCAAGGAATGGGAACAGAGTGCGTTCTACGTCTCGCTCGTAGGGGGCGCGGAAGTGCCGACTGGATCAACGCACCACCGGAGTGCTGGCATGCGGCTCGCTCCGTCGCTGCAGCCTGGGACCGGGGCCGTGAACCCGTTCTTGGCCCTGGCCGGAACGATGAGCGTCGGTCGTGCCCGTTACGACGCGCTCACCTTCTACAAGGTGAATGGCGAGGGGACGCAGGAATTTGACCCGGGCGATTTCTTCGCGGTCAAGGCGAGCGCCGGCTACCGCTTCTTGCACAAGAAGTACCCCGGCCCGTCGGCCTCGGCCAAATTGGGTTTGCAGTGGAACCACACGGATTCCGCCAGTCAGTACGGCTCGCTCCTCCCCAATTCGGGCGGCGAGGAACTGCTGGGCACGTTTGGCATGGGATGGCACCCGGTCCCGCAACTGGACATTTCCTTGGCTGTCGATGTGCCCCTGCACCAGAATCTCGATGGTCAGCAACTAGGACTGGACCTTCGAACTTTTTTTGCCATCGGGATTCGATTCTAGTCGGCAGGATCATTGCTCATTCGTACGAAGTAACAACCATGAAGACTCTCCTGACTCGAAAGCTGGCCGCATTGGCCGTCGCCGTTGGCGCCACCGCTTGCCAGAGCGCGTTCCCCACGGACGCACCCCTCGAGCCGGGCGAGGCGTTCGCAGAGGTGACTCTGCTCTTTGATTCATGAATCTGAAACGACAAGGCCTTCGGACTCGAGAAGGCCTTGCGGCGCCAGGTTGGCGCCACCCACTTCGACATCGATGCGACTCAGGGCTACGCCAGTTTCGCTTTCGCGAATCCGGTCGACATCAACTGGGAAGCGATCGCAGATACGGCCGATAGTGCCGGTTACAAGGTAAATGCCTACCAGTTCATTGTTGAGGGCACGGTCACAACCGCCCACTGCGACCTGTGCGAGGAAGATGTGCCGGTTATTCGACTTCCCGATACTGGCCAGGAATTCGAATTGGCGGGTGAGCTACCCGCGCTTGGAAGAGTTCGCCTCAAGGCCCTGGCCTCGGGCTGGACGGAGGGCCATCTGACGCTTGACGTAACCGAGTCTGAAGGGCGCGCGGACTGAACCTCTACTTCGATAGACAGTAGGCCAATAGATCCAAGATCACATCCTCCGTCATGCAGTCCAACAGTCCGGTTGGCATGCGGGACAAGGGGCTGGGACGGAGGGCGTCGATGTCGGATCGAGCGAACTCCAGCGTCTCGGTGAAGTCGACGCCCGTGCGTAGCACCAAGCGCTCATCGTCCTGGGTCTCGATGCGTCCGACGAATACTTCACCGTCGGTGGTCAGCAACTCGGTCTGCTGATACTGGTCGGAGATGGCCATGGAGGGCGAGATGATGGACTCCAATAGGTCGCGGGCATTGAAGCGGCCACTCGCGCCCGTCAAGTCGGGGCCTGTACTGCCGCCCTTGCCGGCGAATCTGTGGCACTCAGCGCAGGTGGCACGTTGGAACCAGCGGGCTCCGCGCTCCAAGTCTCGGGACTCGTCAGAGACGCCGGCGAGTGAGCTCGTCAAATCGTCCAAGGTCCAGGCGCGCACAAAGCGTGCTGCCGAAGCCTCAACAACTCCGACTCCTGCGGCAGGGGTCGGCTTGCGCAATAGCTCCGGCCAGTGCTTGAGTTCGGCGGGCAAGGCCTCGATCGCCTGGGACCTGATGTTCTCGATGTACTTGGTCAGGCTGTGGCCTCCCGCAAGGGAAGGGGCCTGCGTGTCCAGCCACCTGAAGTAACGCCGTCGCTGCGGCAGTGTCCAGCCGCTCTGCAAGTGCGAGAGGCACAGGGCGTAGTGGATTTGATCGGCTGGGTTGTCTGATGCCTCGAGCAAATCCAACGTCAGGGCAGCCAGATTGGGAGATTGCAGGTAAGCGAGAACGCGACACAGTTCGCGGTCGAGTTCTGCATTCCCGCTGGGGAAGCGCGGTTCGAGCAGGGGCAAGATCTGGCCAGCCGCCGCGGCTGCCGCCTCTCCCCCACGCGCGACGGTCACCCCAAACAATCGCAACCAACCAAGCAACTGCTCGGCATCGAGCGAAGCGAGGGGCATCTGTGCCATTCGGTCGAGGATCTGGGCACCCTGTGCCTCCCGGCCCACGCGGGCCAGCGCCAACAAGGCTTGCAAGGCGGTTGCCGGGTCTTTCTCCGCGAGCGCTCTCTGTGACCAGATGCCCAAGTCTGTTTGCTCCAAAGACACTCGCGCGGCGTTGGCGATGAAACGATCGCTGCTGGACAGATGCGACCAGAAGGACCCGGTGACCTCGAGACCATGTTGACTTTCGAGGGCGTGGCGCAAGGCTCGTGCACCGAGGGCCACGCCAGCGGGAGCTTCAGCCGCCTCTTGGGTCGACCGGATGCGATAGAGGCCCGATTGGGTGCGGCGACCACCTGTCGTGATGTAGAGAGAACCATCCATACCCACGGCCATATCCGTCACCGGAAAGGGCTTGCCGGAGACAAAGGTCTCTAGGCGCGCCTTGTAGCTGGCTCCGTTCGGCTCCATGTGCACGGCGTGAATGGTCCCGTACGCCCAGTCTGCGGCGAAGAGGGCGCGTCGATAGGGGCCGTGAAACGCAGTATCCGTTCCGAACACAATCCCCGTGGGAGAACCCAGCCCCACGTCTACGACAGAGGGCAGGGAATCGGGAACATGGGCGGGCCACTTGCCCGAACCGTTACGCCAACCGAAGTCCGCACCAGAAACCAAGTGCAAAATGCGTGTGGGTCGATACCAGGGTAGGCCTACGTCCCACTCCATGTCGGAGTCGAAGGTGAAGAGTTCGCCGTCGGGGTTGAAGGCGATGTCGTAGGCATTTCGCATGCCCATTGCGATTAGCTCCCACTGCTGGCCATCCGGACTGACTCGACATACCCAACCTCCTGGCGCCATGCGCCCCACTGCGTGTCCATTGGGATCGGGCATGCGGGGCAGCAATTGATCCTCGTCCCACTCGCGGGTGGGGTGCGAACGGGAGATCTTGTCCGGCAGCGCGGTGTGATTTCCGGCGACCACGTACAGTGACTCGCCGTCTGGGGATAGGACCACAGCATGCGGACCGTGTTCCCCTGAACCATCGAGAGGCATCAGGAATTCGACGCTGTCGTAGGTGTCGTCCCCGTCTTCGTCGCCCAATCGATAGAGGCCTGTTCCCTCGCCTTGAGCCACCACCACATACAGGTAACCGAAGGCGTGCAGCAACCCATGAGCACTGCCAACGGCAACTTCCAAGGGCTCGATTTCTGCGGCATCAAGGCCTGCGCCCCAATCGGGAAGGCGCATGCGATAAATGGAGCCGTACTGGTCGCAGGCAATCAGGCGGCCTTCGGGATCGAAAGTCACGGACACCCAAGAGCCTTGGGTCTCTTTGGGGACCGAGTACAGGAGCTCGGCTTCAAAACCGTCGGGCAACTCAAGTTGGTCCGCGTCGAGGGCCACGGACGGCGGCGGGGGGCCACTGGGTATCCCCCACGGATCGACGCCGAGTTCCCCCAGGCTGGTCGCGTTGCTCCACCCGTCCCGCGAGCCGTTCAGAAATCGCCAACCGCGGCTTTCCTTGTCCGTGACAAGCCAAGAGCCGTCGGTCACAAGGACTTGAGTGCTCCCCGACGCGTACTCAATTTCGAGCTTGAGCCAGAGTCCCGCTTGTCCCCCCTCGTTCCTGCAGCTAACGCCCAAACCATGGTTTCCCACCTTGAGCGCTTCGGTAAGGTCGGCCTCCGAGCGCACGCTCCACTCGTGGTTCTCAAGGACCAAGTCTTCACCGAGGAACACGCGTGCATGGTTGTCGCACGATCCAGAGAGGGTTGCCTTGGCAACTTCACCGGTCACCACGACCTCGTGAAACGTCCACATCTTCCCCCCTCGATCGGACTCGGCAGAAGTCCAGATCCACTCGGGTGTCTGAGCGGCAACCCGCTGGCTGGTAAGGAGCAGTGCGGCGACGACGATGCATTGGGGGGATAGACGCATAGGTCCTCTAGGATACACCCTCAAAGTGGGCCCGCACTGACTCATTCAGGTACGCTCTCTCCCCTCATGGAGACGAGAACGCTAAAGAGGACGTGCCCTATCGCGGTCGTTGCCTTGACCGTGGCCGGCTGTGCCAACCCCGCCGCCTCGCTTGCGAGAACAGGCCCGACGCACGATGCGGTTAGCACACCCACGCGAAAGACCATCTGGCACGAGAAGACCAAGGAGACGGTCACCCTGCGCTATGCAGAGGAGCAGTTCGCGGTTCTGCACTTTGCGGCCAAGCCGCGACCGTTCATCTATCCCTTCTACGCTCCCGGCGAGATCCCTATCACTCGAGCCTGGCCCCAAGAAGAGCGCGAAGGCGAGGCGCGTGATCATCCGCATCACACGTCCATCTGGTTCGCACACGGAGATGTGAACGGATCCGATTTCTGGCATCCGGCCTCCGAGAACGGCGGGACCATCGAGTACACGGGGCGCTTGAATGAACTGCTTTCGCGCGGCAAACGCTTGCGCACGAGGCACGAGTACACCTGGAAGGGGGCGGACGGCGCAGAACTCCTGCACGAACGGCGCACTTTGCAGTTCGGGGCCGACGAAGGTCTGCGCTGGGTCGACATGAAGTTCGAACTCACGGCCGTTCCCGATGAGGTCGTGTTCGGTGATACGAAGGAAGGCACGCTCGCCATGCGCCTGCACGCGGCTCTGCGACTCAAGGGGGAGATCGCTAGTGGGTCCATCTTGAACTCTGAGGGAGACAAGGACGCCAAGGCGTGGGGTAAACGTGCGGCTTGGGTGCACTACGGAGGGACGATCGACGACAGCGAGGTGGGTGTGGCCATTTTCGAGCACCCAGACAATTTCCGGCACCCGACCTGGTGGCACGCACGGGACTACGGCCTGGTCGCCGCCAACCCTTTCGGCACGCGGGCGTTTGAGGGTGCGAAGGCCAAGAGCGGTCGGCATGTGTTGAAAAAAGGAGAAACGCTCGTACTGCAATACCGCATCTGGACCCACACAGGGCAGCGCACCGCAAAGGAACTTGAAGCGGCCTTCAAGGTCTACGTGATCCAGTCAGAGGAGATGTAGGTCGCATCGAGCGGCTTGATTATGAGGCTCTCTCGGACGCAACTACTCTTTTATGGGGGTTACGTCGCACTGTTCGCCCTGTGCGCGATCGGCCCCTACGACCGCGCGGTGTGGTGGGCCGAGAACCTCCCCATCGTGCTACTGGTGGGCGTGATTGCCTGGGTGCAACGTCACCACGCATTCAGCAACTTGAGCTACGGGATGATGTTCTGCCTGATGGCCCTGCACACGATCGGGGGCCACTACACGTTCTCCATGGTGCCCTTCGGCATCATCACCGACACCTTCGGGTTTGAGCGCAACCACTACGACCGGGTGGCCCACTTCACGGTGGGGTTCTACGCCTATCCATTGGCCGAGGTCCTCTATCGCCGACACCTAGTCAATACGCGCTGGCTGCTCTGGCTCTTCCCCATCTTCTCGATCGTCAGCGTTGCCTCGGCCTACGAGTTGTTCGAATGGCAGTTTGCCCTGATCGCAGAGCCCGATAAGGGATTGGCCGTGCTCGGTTCGCAGGGCGACCAGTGGGACGCCCAGAAGGACATCCTGGCTGACACCCTGGGTGCGGTGGTGGCAACCTGGCTCTTTGCGCGGCTTCACAACGGCGTTGGGAAAGAGCGACGTTGAAGCCCACGCGAGTTCCCCGAGGTGTCCTGTGGGCCTGAGATTGGGGACTTCCAGTTGGGGCGAAAAGGGCTGGGTGGGCACGTTCTACCCACCTGGGACTCCGCCCATCCAATTCCTCAGCCACTACGCATCCCGCTTTGGCGCGGTCGAAGCAGACAACACTTACTACCGGATACCCACGGCCAAGGCAGTGCGAGGGTGGGAGCAACGCGTACCCGAGGGCTTCACGATGTGCGCCAAGTTTCCGCGTGCAGTGGTGCATGGCGGACAAGGCCCGCAACCCGATTCAGCGGCCATTCTCGATGGACCCGAGGCCTGCGAGGCTCGTAACCTGTTCCTCGACCGCATGCGTTTGATGGGTCCCAAGCTGGGTCCCCTCTTGATCCAGTTTCCCTACTTCAACCGCAAGGCCTTTGAGAAACCCGGCCCGTTCCTTGAAAGGCTCGAGAGGTTTCTCGCGGGACTACCAACGGACCTGCGCTACGCCCTGGAGATGCGGAACCGTCAATGGCTGAACGAGCCGCTGCTTAGGATCCTGCGCAACCACCGAGTGGCCTGGGTCTGGGCTGACTTGCCTTACATGCCCGCCCCTTGGGAGCTGTCTCCGGAACTCGACCTACTCACCACCGACTTCACGTACACGCGCTTGATCGGTGACCGCAAGGCCACCAACGCCCTCACGACGACGTTCAGTGAACCCGTGCTCGACAAGCGTGAGGAACTCCTGCGTTGGGCCGACTTCCTGAGACCCCAAGTCGCCCTTCCCAGCGAGCACTTTCTGTTCGCCAACAACCACTACGCTGGCCATGGGCCTGCCACCGTGCGCGAAATCGGAAGCCTTCTGGGTGTCAATCCAGGAGGCGTCGGCCCGGCCCAGGGTCAGCTCCCCCTGGGGCCCTGACGCCCACTATGGCTGCGGCCTTGCCCAGCTAGTCCTCTTCAGGCTCCCACACGACGAGTTGGCGAATGCGGCCCGTGTCGTCGAATGATCCGAATCCGATCTGGCCACTGGGCAGGGTCGAGTCGAACACCTCGTGGGTCATCACTCCGTCAAAGAAGACCTGAATGTGTCCGCGCTCCCCATCCCGGGTCAGGCGCACGGTGTGCCACTGGCCGGGCTCACCCCAGTCGACTCCAGCCGGCGGAACGGGGCAGAGTGGCCGGCGCGCAGCACCGTCGACGAGGAAGATGTTGTGAGCGTTGGGGTCCGGTGTGGTGGCCAGGTGGACGTAGTAGTAGTGGCTGGCATCCACGTAGCCGAAGAAGAAACAAAGGTCTCGGTGACCGTAGCTGCGACCTGTCTGGGCTACTTCAAACTCCAAAGCAAAGTCGGTCAGGACGAGATCCTTGACCAGGGCGTAGGAGAGGGGCGAGCGGAAGGGTGGCTGGTACTGGCTTGACTTATTGAGCACCATGAACGTGCGCAGTGAATCCTCTTCGCCGTCGGCGGGCTCTTCGTCCATGCCGTAACACCAGGCATTCTCGTCACTGAAAGTGAAGCCCTCCAGACTGCCGTTCGTGGTGAAGTCCTCGTGCAACACCAACCGGGAACCTTCGGGGATGGAACGATGAACATGCCATGCAGGCGTGTTGCAAGCGTTCAGCAGAACGAGTGACACGACGGCGGCTCCTGGGAGCTTTGCGCCTCGCATCAGATACTCTCCGAGACGATGAAGGGTGCACGATACTCGCGGGTCAACAGGCGATTGGCGGCAGCGCTGTTTGTGAACCTCTCACTCGTGGGATCCAATTGGAGATCTGCACCGAGGATCGGCGGGTGCTCAGAGAGGTCCACGCCGTTCTTGTCCAGGTGCGTAACGAGCCGCTCAAAGGCGGAAGCCAAGAGCCCTTTCCGGGCCAGCGCTGCGCGCACTTGTTGAGGAGATTGGGTCTGGCCCAAGGAGTAAGAAATATTGGCCATGTGACAAAGGCTGCTGGACAGGTAACCCTGCCGAATGGGTGCCGCCAGCACGGACCCGTCTCCCTCACGAATAGCCTGCACCAAGTTGGCGAAGTGGTTGGACGAGCCTTTCCAGTTCTGCAGTTTTTCGCCGTCCTGGTCGTAGGCGGTGGATTCGTTGTAGTTGGGAATCTCCAGATACCCTTTCTCGCACACGATGGTCACGCTCACGGAGCCTGATCGAATGCGATCCATGCTGCCCCCCCAGTTGTCCTTTTGCGCCTTGGCATCTCGCGGAAGCCCACGCACCTCGAACAGAATCGGAGCCGAGTCATACTCAAGCAGGGTGATCATGGAGTTGGGAGTATCCCCATCATCCTCATACCCAAAGCGTCCACCGATAGTGCGCACACCTGAGGCGAGTTCATCCACACCCAAGGCCCAACGGCAAATATCCATCTGGTGGATCCCCTGGTTGCCGAGATCGCCATTGCCGGTTTGGAATTGCCAGTGCCAGTCGTAATGCAACTGCGCGCGCGTCAGGGGGCCAAGGGGTGCCGGGCCACAGTACAGGTCCCAATCGATGTGCTCAGGCACGGTCTTGGGGGCGGCGATCTTGCCGATGCTTCTGCGCGGCTTGAAACAGGCACCGTGTGCGTAGCGAATCGCACCCAGCCCGCCCTCTCGAACGAACGCTATGCCGTCTCGAATGCCAGAACTAGAGCGAGACTGCGTGCCTGCCTGAACGAAACGGCCGTATTTTTCCGCGGCCCGCAGCATTTGGCGGCCTTCAAAGATGTTGTGGCAGACAGGCTTCTCGACATACACGTCCTTGCCCGCCTGGCAAGACCAAATGGTCTGGATAGCGTGCAAGTGGTTCGGAGTCGCGAGCGAAACGATGTCGATGTCCTCGCGCGCTAGTGCGTCACGCAGATCGGCGTAGCCCGTCACCTCGCCGCCCTCCCAGCCCTTCTTCTCCCGTTTGTTTTTCTCGAGTTCGCCCTTGCGTTGGGCGAGGACTTGAGAGTCCACGTCCACAAGTGCCACCACGTCCACTCCGGGCTGCGCTTGGAAACCGGAGATGTGTGAGTTGCCGCGGCTTCTGATCCCCGCGACAGCTACACGCAGCAGGCCCTCCGAATTGGGCCCGCGCACGACAGACGCCGAAGAAGTCAGCTTGCAGGCGGGGAAAAACGGCAGGGCAACTGCTGCGCTGGCGGCCTGGGTGAAGGCGCGACGAGTGAGGGGAGGCATTGAGTTCCTTGTGGCTCGGGGGTCCTTGCTCGAGGCGCCATAGTAGGCGAGGACCGACGAATCATGCTCACCGAAATCCCGGGTGAGCGACAGGCACCCTGGCACGCATTGCGCCCGCTCCTCATGACCGCTGCCCCAGGGTCGCAATTCCGGACTACTTGCTGAGACCCTCTAGGGGAGTCAATTCCACTCGCCGAAAGGCCACCTCCGCTCCCTCTGCCTGAAGGGCGATGCGGCCCCGGCTCGCAGTGCAATCGAAGCCCTGGTTCACCAAGTCTCCATTAACCCAGACATCGATTCGATCGCCGCGGCATTCGATGCGCATGTGGTTCCACTCTCCAGTCGGACTTTCGGAGTCGTCCGTCAAATTCTGGATGCGGCGCGCGTCGCCCTCCGTAGTTCCCCATTTCTCGCGCGGGCCACGGCGCTGCACCATATTCTCGACGCTGACGTCCTCGCAGATGCACCAGAAGTCTCCAGCGTTGCCGCGGTGCATCTGAACCTCAATGGAGGCGGGGAACATCTTGTACAAGCAGCGAGGTGTGGACGCATGCACGAGCACACCACAGTTGCCCGGCTCCGCCGTCCAGCGATACTCCACATCTAGACGGTAGTCACTGAAGACTTCATCCGTGAGTAGGTGCCCACCTGGATTGCCAAGGCTGATGAGTAGACCATCGCGTACGACGAAGGTCGGAGCGATGTCGGGATTCGAATCAGCAGCGGGAATATCAGTATGCCAGCCAACAAGATTCTCTCCGTTGAACAGGAAACGCGACGTGCGTCCGTCGTTCGTGGAGGCGCAGGCGGAGAACACAGCCGCCATGAGCAGGATCACGTGGAATGGAGTTCGCATGGGCAGACCCTACTTGATCTCCTCAGGCGACAGTACGCAGTACCTGTCCGATTCAATGCGGCGGCAAGGCTCGCAGGATTGAAGCCGCATCCTGTTCGAGACTCACTCCCAGCTGCGCGCCTTCCTTTGCGTACAGGGCCTCAGCCAGAGGCGGGGCCTCTCCGAGCCAGAGCAAGGGGGTGGGACAAATCAGTGCCGCAAACGCCCCCATACCCCCGTGGCGTGAGGCGCGAGGCAAGAAATTGGGGTCGTTGAGAGACTCGATCTGATCGAAGTCCCATCCTCCTTCAACGATCACCTGCGACAGCTGAGCAGAAGAAAAAGCCGCTGCAACCGCCACGACCGGCGCAGAACTTCCAAGACCCACCAGAGTCAACGGGCCTGTTGATTCGTCCTCTGCCAAGTACTGCACGGCCACCTGCACGTCATGCACGCGTTGGGCAAGCAGTGATGGGTTGTAACACCAAGTGTAGCCCGGGTACTGGGCGTGACGCGGATCGTCTACAGGAACGCCAACGATGGGGCGCAACTGAGCGACAGGACCGTTCCAGGCTGTCAGCAACTCGCGTTCGCGCACGCTGGGCTCGGAGTTGTACACGAGCAGCAGAGTTCCGGTCGGACTGAGGGGCTTGAGCCGCCGCTGCAGTTCGACGCGCTGCCCCGTTCCCTTGGGAGTCAAGACAGTCCTGTCGCCGGTCGGCGCTTCCTTGATGGCCGCATCCAAGGCGAAGCCCTGAAGTGGTTGAATCAAGGACTCCAGAGCTCCCCCCACAACGCGGCGATACTCGGCTGGAGCGTCCCGCGCAAGTCCGAGAAGTTGTCCAAGTTCGGACCGGGAGTGGGCCAGCCAAGCCGCCCGCACATCGACGAGACTCGCAGCTGTTGACGGGCGGGGTTGCTCGGCGGTGAAGACAGTCATCTCGTCCACCGTCAGAGGTTCGATGGGCGGCTCAGAGTTGGGCTGCTCGATGCCTAGTCCCAAGTGTTCGTTGACCCATTCGTACATGTGTCCACGCGACACGCGATTGTAGTTATGCGGAAACTCCGGATGGCACCAAGCGTTCACCAAGTGCTCGGACTCGTAGAGCGCGTAGAGTTGCTTCAGTTGGGGCAGACCGTCCTCCATGATCTGAAGGGTCCAATCGTTGGCACCCGTCATGCCCAATGGGCGCGGCGCAGCCATAGCCGCAAATTCCACATTCCCGCTTCCCACCCGCAGGCCCGACGCGTTCTCGCACACGCAGCCGCCCTGCATATGGGTCGAGACCATGACGGCCGGGAACAAGACGTCGGGCCGCGGGTCTACCGCGCCCAGGATGAATGTTTGTGTCCCACCGCCGCTGGCACCCGTGACCGCCACGCGTTCGGGGTCCACATCAGGTAGGGACAGCAGGAAATCCAAGGCTCGGATCGAGTCCAGGGTCTGCAGCCCGAAGTGGCTCATGCCCCACAGTTCGGCCTCCACATCCCCGAATCCGCGCCGATGATCGAGCTGCTGCGAGTCGGCGTAGCCGATCATGTCGTAGTGAAAGACGACACACCCCATGCGACACAATTGCACGCAACGTGACTGATGCTTGCGTCGAGAATTGGGCAGGTGCTCTTCCTGTCCGAGAGCAATGCGCTCGCGCCCCGCCTCCTCGCTGTGGACGGTGAACCGGCCGTGGGTGTCGTGGCCGTGGGGTGACAAGACGGCCGGGAAAGGGCCGGTGCCACGACCCGTGGGTCGATACAGGCTGCCCGTCACGTAGAAGCCAGGCAGGCTTTCGAAGCGCACGCGCTCGACTCGGTATCCTGGCCGTTCGACAGCCCCATGGATCAGAGCGTTGGCTTCGCAAGCGGGAGCCGTTGGCCACAGGCCGGCGGCCACGAGCACTTGGCGTCGAACCTGCTCACGACGTGCTTCCCATTCGGCGAGGGTTGGCGGAGGTGACCATGGGTGATAAGAGTCGAGGGTGGTCAGCTCGGTCAGCCGCGCATCGGTCTGCGGCTCTTGGGAAAGACCGGTGTGAGCACTAGCCCTCCCGAAAGCTCCCGCACCCATCAGAAGGGCGGCCGCAACCAGAGTGTGAACGCGGCACCTTGCCATCAGCCACCCTCCAAGGCCTGCCGCACTCCCCGTTCGTCGGCCACGAGCCTCTCCAGCAGCGCTTTCATTTGCTTGGCGCGCTCGCCCTCGCTGTCGATGCGGTTGTCCGCCTCACCAATGTCCTCAGCCAGATTGAACAGCTGCGCGGGCTTCTTGCTGCCGCTCTGCGCCACGTACTTCCAATCACCCTGACGCAAAGCCACGCCGCGCGCCTCTTCGATCAAGAGCCGGGTGCCCTCAGGGTCCTTGCCCATCAGCGCCGGCCAGACATTGCGGCTGTCGATTGCCTGGTGGTCCTCGAGATCGACATTCAAGAACGAAGCGAAGCTAGCCAGGAAGTCGATTTGGTTGACGGTTGCAGCCGATTCCCCGACTTCGATTTGCCCCGGCCAACGAATGATCAACGGTACCCTGGTGCCGCCTTCGTAGATCTGGTACTTGCCGCCCCGGTAGGGCCCAGAACCGTCGTGACCGCGATCGCTCTCCTGAGTCGAAGTGAGCACAGCGGTGCCATCTTCGTAGCCGTCGTCGTACACGGGCCCGTTGTCACTCGAGAAGATCACGATGGTGTTCTCAGCCAACCCAAGTTCACCCAGTGCACCGAGAATTGCGCCCGCCGCAAAGTCCAACTGGACCATCGCGTCCCCACGATACCCGAGCTCGGAGCGACCTTGGAATCTCGGGTGGGGCACCCGCGGAACGTGAATGTCCTGGGAGGAGAAGAACAGGAAGAAGGGCTGCTCGGCGCTTTGGCGAGCTAGGAACTTCTGCGCTTGGGAGACGAATTCATCAGCCATCGTCTCATCATTCCAAAGCGCGGTCTTGCCTCCCCACTGGGTCCCGATCCGCCCAATTCCGTTGATCACCGAGTTGTTGTGACCATGGGAACTGGCGTAGTAGGTCATGGATTCGGGTTGCTCGCGGCCGTTGGGATAGACCGTGCCGCTGAAATCCTTCGGCTTGGCTCCAACAAACAAGGGGTCCGTGAGATCGAGATTGACGACCCGGTGGTTCTCAACGTACACGCAGGGCACGCGATCGTTGGTGGAGGGAAGCAGATACGAATAATCGAAGCCCACTTCGAGGGGCCCTGGCTTCACGTCTGCATTCCAATCAACCGCAGTCTCTCCATCCCCAAGCCCTAGGTGCCACTTGCCGATCACCGCCGTGTGGTAGCCCGCTCGCTTGAATAGCTGCGGAAGGGTGAACATCTGGGGCTTGATGGTCAGGGGAGCGTTGGGAGGCAAGACGCGTACCCCATGCCGAAAGCCGTGGATCCCTGTAAGCAGTGAGAATCGAGAAGGCGTGCACGTTGCGGCCGAGCAATGGCCATCCGTAAAACGCAATCCTTGGGAAGCGAGTCGATCCAGGTTGGGCGTGGGGATCTGCTCAGCTCCGTAGACTCCGAGATCCCCATAGCCGACATCGTCTCCGTAAATCAGAACGACGTTCGGTTTCTGCGTGTCCGCTGCGGATACGAGAGGTAGTGCGCCCAGGAGGAGCGCGGTCAGTGAGCGTTTCACGAGATCCATCCTGGGAAACCCCGGCGTGGATTCCCACGCCCGATCCCATAGGGAAGCGAAGAGTGTTGTGCGGGGCCCCGTCTAGCGTGGGTCGACACTGCGTATCGAGAACCAAGTCTCCTGAGTTTCATCGCCCACGGTCAGCACGGCGCGGTACTCGCCCGTGCCTGGACCCGAGGCACCCCCGCGGCCGAACCTGCGGTTCGAGCTGCGGCCACTCCAACGAACGGTGTGAATGCCCGCCTCCGCGGATGCCTGCGGAGTACCCACACTCTGCCCTCGTGAGTTGAATATCTCGAGCTTGACGTCCTTCTTGCTGTGCTTCTGGGCCAGCCGATAATGAACCTCAATGGCCGTCGAAGGGTTCGTTCCAGCCCAACCGCCGTCTCCACTCCATGCAAAATTGCCACTTGATGGCAAGCGCACGGAGTCCTGGACGTCGAACAGGTGAACATCACTGGCCATGGCGTCGGCGTCCAGTTGTCGCAGCAGGGAGACGTTCAAAATCCAAAACCCCCGACCGTGGGTTCCAATGGCGACTTCCCCGTCGCGAGGATGTACCGCCAGATCGTAGACGGCGATCGTGGGCAGGCCATCCCCAAGAGGCAGCCAATCCTCTCCCGCGTTGAGCGAGTAGAAGGCGCCCAACTCTGTACCCAGGTACAGCAGGTCAGGGTTCACGGGGTCTTCGCGGATGACGTTGACCGGAGCCTGATGCAAGCCGGAGACGATGAGCTTCCAGCTCTGACCACCGTCGGCCGTCGTGTAGACGAAGGGGCGGAAGTCGTCCTCCCGGTAGCCCGTGAAGACGACCCAAGCTCGATTTGTGTCGTGCTTCGAGAACTCGACCCGGTTGACCCACCAACCCGTGGGTACACCGGGAAACCGGCCGCTCAGATTCTCGAAGGTCAGGCAGCCGTCTGTGGTCAAGTGTACGAGTCCATCATCAGTCCCGACGAGGACGCGGTTGGGGTCAAACGGTGATTCGGCGATCGTTGTAATCGTGCAATGGGGCACGTTGCCCGCGAGCTTGACCTCGTCCTGGGTACTAAGATCCTCGCTGCGAATGGGCCAGTCATCGCCACGGTTGAAGGACTTGAACAGTCGGTTGCCACCGAAGTAGATGATCTCGGTGTTGTGGTGGGATACGACGATTGGAGAGTTCCAATTGAAGCGGTAGCGTTCGTCACCCTCGCGGCCACGGGGGCGAATGCTCTTACTTCCGCCAGTCGCCAAGTCGCGACGGTAGACCGCTCCGAACTGCGATTCTCCGTAGACCGTGCTGGGATCGCGCGGGTCGGGTACCGCGTAGAAACCGTCTCCCCCACCAATCGAGTACCACTCCTGACGCAGTATCCCGCCGCGCCGCGCAGAGCGCGAGGGGCCACCCCACGTTCCATTGTCTTGAGTGCCTCCGTAGACGTTGTAAGGCTCAGCCATGTCCACGCCTACGGCGTAGAACTGGGCTAGCGGAAGGTTCTCGTAGTGGTACCAAGTCTCGCCCTGGTCATAGCTTTGGTGCAAGCCCCCGTCATTGCCCAACAGCAGGCGCCGTGAATCATTGGGGTCGATTACAAACGCGTGGTGATCCACATGCACACTCGAGGCGATGTTGCCCGACCAAGTGGCACCTCCGTCCGCGGAAGTCATGACTGGCACGCTCAACATGTAGAGTCGCTCGGCATCGTTGGGATCCACTCGAATCTGACCGTAGTAGTACGGTGGCGACCCCTGCACCGGTTTCTCGTTGCGCTTCTCGAAGGTCTTGCCCCCGTCGGCTGAGCGATAAACCTCTCCGCCAACCGACCGGTACCTCGGTTTCAACGGAGCCGCACGCATCAGCTCGGAGAGCTTGATTTCGACACTTTCGGTCTTGTCGTCGCGGGAGTACTCCAAGACCAGCGCCTGTTCCTCATCGCCCCCGGTTTGGGCACCAAAGGCCTGCGCCACGGACCAGACGTTGTCCAATTTCGTTTCCCCCAGCTTTAGCAGGACGTCCCCACGCTGGAGGCCGGCAGTGGCCGCGCCACCGCCCTCTTGGACTTCCCGCACGTCCAACTGCCCCCTGCGGAAACGCGTCTTCAAAGAAACGGGCGCCTCCTGCTCGATCTCCACCTGATTCATGTTTGGAACCGTGGCGTACAGCACACCCGGATCACCGGCGTGCAATGTGATGCCGATGCGACCCAGCTCCCCATCGGGAAGACCGCCAGCGAGACGCTGCCAGGTTGTGCCGCCGTCTTCCGATTTGTAAATCCCTGACCCAGGACCGGACCCATCGAAGTCCCAGGCACGCCTGCGACGCTCGTAGGATGCGGCATAGATCACGTCCGACGTATTCGGGTCCACAACGACATCGACAACCCCGACGTCTTCATTGATCTTGAGCACATGCTCCCAGGTGGCACCGCCATCTACCGTGCGAAACAGGCCCCGCTCCGCATTGGGTGTATAGAGATGACCGAGCACCGCCACATACACTCGATCCGAGTTACTTGGATCGATGGCGATGCGCCCGATGTGGTGACTGTCCTGCAAGCCAACGACTGACCAATTTTCTCCGCCATCCGTCGTCTTGTAGAGGCCATCTCCCCAATACGAAGAGCGCTGGTTGTTGGCTTCTCCCGTGCCGACCCAGATTACGTTCTCATCTTTGGGGTCCAAGGCCACATCGCCGATCGAAATCGTGCCCTCGTTTTCAAAAATGCACTCCCAAGTCACGCCGTTGTTGCGAGTGCGCCACAAACCGCCCGAACCAGACGCGGCCAACATGGAGGAGCGATCACCGGGATAGAGGGCGATGTCCACGACACGTCCACCGAAGACCGCGGGACCGATTTCGCGCCAGGTGCCCGTAGGCAAGGGATCGGATGCAGGCGCTGCAGCCTCCTGGGCGTTGAGGTGGCCTGACCCGATCGCTGCGAGGAGGAAGAAATGGGCTAGACGGGAGCTCGTGTACATGGGCAGGGGCAGTGGGGCGGCCAGGGGGGAGGAACTCGTAGCGGCCCCACGCAGGGGCGCGGACCCGTTCAGCCCATCATTGCACACTCGTACCAATCTCATGTGGGTCAGTCTTCGCAATAGCTTTGTAGAGGGCAGCCCGCCCGGATCTCCGCTTTGGTGACTTGAGCGCACCCGCCATTGGCAACAGACTGTCTCACCCTCCCATACCCACGATCCCCCATGCCCCCTGAATCCAAGTCCCACTCTGCCTACTGGCGCGCCAATCTGCGTGTCCTGGCCTGGCTGCTCGTACTCTGGTTCACGGTCTCATTCGGATGCGGAATCTTGCTGGTTGAACCTCTCAATTCGATCCGCATTCCCGGTACGGGATTCAAGCTGGGTTTCTGGTTTGCCCAGCAGGGTTCGATCTACTGCTTCGTGCTGATTATCTTCTACTACGTCCGACGCATGAACCGACTCGATCGCGAGTACGGCGTGCAAGAGGAATAGGGGCACGCCATGGACGTCCGGATGTGGACCTACACGATCGTGGTGGCCTCGTTTGCGCTGTACATCGGCATCGCAATCTGGGCCAAGGCACGCTCGACGAAAGATTTCTACGTGGCCGGGTCAGGCGTCTCCCCTCTTGCAAACGGAATGGCGACGGCCGCCGACTGGATGAGTGCCGCCTCCTTCCTGGGAATGGCTGGCATCCTGTCCTTCTCCGGTTACGACGGATCGGTCTATCTCATGGGATGGACCGGAGGCTTTGTCCTCCTGGCGTTATTGCTGGCCCCCTACCTGCGCAAGTTCGGAAAGTTCACTGTCCCCGATTTCATCGGTGATCGCTATTACTCTCAGTCAGCCCGCATCGTCGCTGTGTTCTGCGCCATCTTTGTGTCGTTCACCTACGTCGCTGGCCAAATGCGCGGCGTGGGAATCGTCTTCAGTCGCTTCCTTGAAGTCCCAGTGACCACGGGAGTGCTGCTCGGCATGGGTATTGTGTTCTTCTACGCCGTGCTGGGCGGCATGAAGGGCATCACCTACACGCAAGTCGCCCAATACTGCGTGCTGATCTTCGCCTATCTGGTTCCCGCGATTTTCATTTCGATCATGATCACGGGTAATCCCATTCCACAGCTTGGATTTGGGGGCCAGGAGCTTGCCAGCGGGGAGTGGTTGCTGGACAAGCTAGACGGATTGCACAGGCAGTTGGGATTCGCCGCCTATACGGAAGGATCCAAGGGCCAGCTCGACGTTTTCTGCATCACGGCCGCCTTGATGATGGGAACTGCTGGCCTGCCCCACGTCATCATCCGCTTTTTTACGGTGCCCCGGGTACGCGACGCGCGCGTTTCGGTGGGTTGGGCCTTGCTGTTCATTGCTTTCCTCTACACCACGGCCCCAGCGGTCGCCGTCTTCGCCCGCACCAACCTGATTCAAGAGGTTGAAGGCCGCGCCTACGCCGAAGCAGCAGAAGAAGCCGTGCCTGCCTGGTTCCGGACCTGGGAGGACACCGACCTCATCGCTTGGCGCGACAAGAACGCGGACGGACTCGTTCAGTACCGCGCCGGCAATGCGTTTGTAGACAAGCCCAAGTTCACAGAAGGTCGCGGCCCCAGCGGGGAACGCCTGCTCGCCAACGAGCCCACTGACAACGAAAACGAACTCTACGTGGATCGCGACATCATGGTTCTGGCCAACCCCGAGATCGCGCGCCTGCCAGCGTGGGTGATTGGCTTGGTTGCCGCCGGCGGATTGGCGGCAGCCCTCTCGACGGCTGCGGGTCTACTGCTGGTCGTTTCTTCTGCCATCAGCCATGACCTTCTCAAGCGAGCTTTGAGACCCAACATCTCCGAGAAGAATGAGCTGCTAGCCGCCCGAGTCAGCGCTGCGGTGGCAGTCGGCGTGGCGGGAATCCTGGGTATCTACCCTCCCGATTACGTTGCCGCTGTTGTGGCCTTCGCCTTTGGCTTGGCCGCATCCTCGTTCTTCCCGGCCATCGTGTTGGGCATTTTCTCACGCCGCATGAACCGACAGGGTGCAGTGGCTGGGATGATCTGTGGCATCGTCTTTACGGCGAGTTACATCATCTACTTCAAGTTCGTGGACTCGGGCCCGGGCTCCGAGCAGCGCTGGTGGGCGGGTATCTCTCCTGAAGGCATTGGCTCCGTAGGAATGCTCTTGAACTTTGCTGTGGCGCTGTCCGTCTCTAGGCTGACTCCACCTCCGCCACAAGAGGTGCAAGACATGGTGGATTCGATTCGAATTCCGTCTTCATCCTGAACGTGAGGGTGACACACACCACTTGACTGCCCGGAGCGGAACGCCCACCCTCTCTCGCATCCTCCGCCCGCGGAGATCTGCCATGTCCGCCGCAAAGACCCACCGCAAACTACACCGCGTGGGAGCCATCCTGGTACTCCTGCCGGCCCTGATCCTGTTCCCAACAGGCGTGTTGCTGCAGCTCAAGAAAGAGGTCGCGTGGATTCAGCCGCCTACCCAGGAAGGATCCGCGCCCGGCCTCACTCTCACCTGGGATGAGATCCTGCAGGCCGTGCAGTCCGTTGAGGCCGCGCAGGTCAACTCGTGGGACGACGTGGACCGGCTGGATGCGCGACCAGGCAAGGGGATGCTCAAGGTCCGCTGCGAGAATCGTTGGGAAGTGCAGTTGGATGCTCACACCGGCGAAGTTCTGTACTCCGCCCACCGGCGTTCGGATCTGATTGAGTCCTTGCACGACGGGTCCTGGTTCCACGATCGTGCCAAGCTCTTCCTGTGGCTGCCGGCCGGGATAATCCTGTGCGCCCTGTGGGTCACTGGTGTGTACCTCTGGGTCTGCCCCTACTTGGTGCGCCGACGTCGCAAGCACTCACGAACATGAGACAGATTCACCGGCGCGCAGTGTCTGGTGCAGCCGGATTCCAATCTGCGATGGCTGCCTGAATCCGCTCCAATTCCGGCGTTACGGTCAGCGGCCTGTTGACGTGAGCCGACTCTCCCAGCCGTCCTTCGTGGAAGGCGAGAGTGGTGTCCGAGTCCTTGAGTAGGTGGCCGGTGAGCACGCAGACAACCCTATCTCGCGGGTCGATGATGCCGCGCAGGGCGAGTTTCTTGGCTCCTGCAAAGGCTGCACAGCTGGCCGGCTCCGCACCCAACCCGGCCCGGTCGACCTCGGACTTGGCCATCAGTATCTCGGCATCGCTAACAGCCAAGACTTGCCCGTTCGTCTCTCGAATCGAGCGCACGGCCCGCGCGTAGGAGACGGGGTCCCCGATTCGAATGGCCGTGGCAATCGTCTCGGCACGGACAGGCTCAAGTTGATCAAAGCCCCGGGCAAAACTAGCTGCAAACGGGGCCGCGCCCTCTGCCTGCACAGCTGCAAGCCTGGGGATGGAGTCGATCAGGCCGAGTTGCGCTGCCTCGCGCAGGGCTTTTCCAAAAGCGGCGCAATTGCCCAAGTTCCCCGCGGGAAACACAATCCAATCTGGAGCCTGCCAATTCAGCTGCTGCAGCATCTCGAAGACGATGGTCTTCTGTCCTTCGATGCGAAACGGGTTGGCCGAATTGAGAAGGGCAACCTCACCGCGGTGCGCCAGTTCCGCGACAATCTCCATGGCTCGATCAAAGTCCCCGCTGATGCGCAGAACCCGGGCTCCATGCGCCACAGCCTGCGACAACTTGCCGCTGGCGGTGGCCGCCTCGGGAACCAGTACGAGTGCGGGGTAACCTGCGTGGGCTGCGTAGGCCGCAAGGCTCGCGGCGGTGTTGCCCGTGGAAGCACAGGCCAGCGCTCGGGCACCACTCGAAAGAGCGCGACTAACCGCCACGGTCATGCCGCGGTCTTTGAACGAGCCAGTAGGGTTGTGTCCTTCGTGCTTGATGTGCAAGTGCGGCAAGAGAGCAGCTTGGCACAAGGATGGAGAAGAGTAGAGCGGTGTGTTGCCCTCCGCGAGACTGATGACCCGCCGGGGGTCGAGTTCGGGATCGACGATGGCCGCAAAGCGCCATACACCGCTGGGTTGGTCGGACCGCAGAGCAAATGAGTCGCGAGTCAGACCCCTGGGGAAGTCGTGTTCGACGTCGAGCAGCGTCCGAGACTGAGCTCCGTAGTCGAGCGACAGCTCAAGCGCGGCGAGGCCGGTGGTCGGATCGATGAGCGACGGCATGGGTGAGGAAGGCGGTCGAGGTCTGGTGCAAGCCTACTGCACCGGCCACGGGTCCTGGCGCTGTGTCCTAGCTCCGCAGCCGCTGCCCGACTTGCCGTTCACACTCGCGCTGCAATTCTTCCCCAGAGAACGCCTTGCCGTCCAGCAGGAGCCTGACGAAGAGCATCCCGCCCACGGCACATAGACTCTTGAACTGCGCGTACTCCTCCTCGGGCAATCGGGTGGCGAGAACGACAAGCGCGTGTTCATGCTCCCCCAACTCGCGCTCCAAGAGCGCACTCGTGTCTTGTCCCACTTCAAGCTCTATCCAGCGCAGAGCCGCCAGGCCCAACTCAGAAGCGAGTCCATCCGGTTCAGGACCGGGAGGTGCCAGGACTAGCATGCGCTGGCCGCTTAGCAGGGCCGTCTCCGATGAGCCGTTGGTTCCCCGCCCCTTCTCACGAATTCGACTCGCCGTCTTCTCTAGCCTGTCCATGAGCTCTCCCGCCTTACTGCTATCGGCAGGATCATCCAAGCGCATGTGACGATCGACGTAGACGCGGTGACGAGTTGTCTGGTCTTTCAGCCATAGGAACAAGTCTCGCTGGTCACTGTCGCCGCGCAGGTCACAGTGGGCTAGGGCGGTCAGCAGTGAGGACTGCGACTCGGCCAAGAGGAACAGGAGGTCTGGCGCGGGGACCGGAGCGAGTGCCCCTTCAGCTTCCAGCTCAGAGCACAGTTCCGAAGCACGTGCGACGACGTCGTAGCACAGAGCCACTTCCTCTACCCGCCGATCTTCCGGCAAGGGCCGGGGAGAGTCGAGCATCCACGCGTAGCAGTCTTCCAGTTCCTCGCGCCGGCTACGCAAGTCGCGTTCTTCGGTCTGTAGGGACTCCGCATCGCCGCTAGCCTTGATCTGGGATCGCCGTCGGAGAGCGAAGCGGCAGGCCTCAGCCTTCCAGCGTGCGCGCTCCACAACTAATTTCAACTCAACGCCAGTTCCTGTGCGCTCAGCGGAGTGCGACTCCCGTTGCAAGTCCCGGCGACTGTTCTGTGGGGTGAGCGTCCGTTGAGCCAATTGCTCGACCGTGCCGTTTCGATTGTGGACCAGCGCCTGGCCTAAATGATCCAAGGCCGCGCGCACATCGGGCTTGTCTTGACCCGCGGCGAGCAGCGTGTCCAAGAGCAGATGCAGATCGTCAGATAGTTGCTTTGAACGGAGGGGATCCAAAGGAAGGCTATTGGCAGGGGGGGGGCGCCGGCGCGAGTGACGGCGCGGGGCAGGTGCTGGCGAGTGTAGCGACCGCTGTTGTTATCACGGCAAACTCAACCCATCCGCAACGAAGCCAGGTTCAGCGGACAAGCCGGGCATTCCATGGGAATCCCGTAACCACGGGATTGCTCACGAAAATTGGATCGTCATGGCGTTGCGACAAGGCAGGCGACCGAGGGCTAGAATCAGCCCATGCCGCCTACTTCCGATCCCACGCAGGTTCCGCTCAGCCGACGCTGGCGCATCAAGCCATTAGGCGTGACCGGCTGGGAAGGGGTCATCGTGCCCACTCGGGAGCGCCTGACCATCGGCCGCTCTGCAGAAAACGATGTGGTCTTGGACGGGGAGGTTTACCCCTCAGTGTCGAGCCATCACACATTGATCGAATTCGTCAATGGTGAACTTTGGCTTGAGGACTTGGGGTCGCGCAACGGGACCTACCTGAATGGCGAGCCCGTGGACCGAAGCCCCTTGAGCCTGGGTGCTCAGATTCAACTGGGGAGCATTGGGCCGCGCTTTGCCGTGGTTTCTAGTGAGCCCCTGTCCCAGACCCTCTTCGTCGACCCCAAGTCCGTCCAGGCCGCGATTGGGTCTGTGTCAAAGGGACAAGTGGAACGCATGGTCAAGCGCCGCGCACGGCGGACTTTCATCAGGATCGCGGTGCTGAGTTCGGTACTGGTGGGCCTGCTCGGCTGGTGGGCCCGCAACGCGCTGCGCGTAAGCAGCGACGAAATGTCGGCCTCACTCGAAGCAGCTAGCGCAGAGGGCAGGCAGCGCGCGGACAAGATGGCCGACGAACTGCGAGTCGCTCGCGGGGTCATCGCGCAACTGCAGGAACTCGGTACCTCGCGCGAGCGGGAGCAGATGCAGCGGGAGCGGGAACGAGAAGAGCTGACCCGAGCCTTGCAGCTGCGCGTGGATGAACGCGAAAGTGCTGCACTCACGCTCGCCGAACGACTGGGCATGCTGGAGGGCGACGATGAGCAAGAAGGTGAGATTGAGCGCCTCTCGGTGCGGATCGAAGAGACGCAAGCAGAACTGCGCGAAGCGCGCGCCCAGTTGACCGCTCTCAATCCCGTCAACCTTGAACAGGCTCGGCTGGCAGGCGTGAGCCACGTTCGCAAGACGGTGGTGCTACTAGAAGTGGAGATGGCCCTGGTCAGTTCGGAGACCTCCGAGCAGCTCTACCTATCTCGGCAAGGTGAACCGAATTTTGAGGGTCGGGGCCGCCCTTGGGTCATGGGATCAAGCGGTTCGGGCTTCTGTGTTTCTGAGGGGGGCTGGATTCTGACCAACGCCCATGTTGTTTCCCCCGGGAAAGGCAGCCTTCTGGGCCTCGCCGGCGACCTGCCCATCACGACACAGACCACCATCCACGCGGTTTTTTCGGGAACGCAGGAGCGATACAGCGCTCGGCTGGTTCAGGTCGCCGAAGATGGCATCGACCTGGCCCTGGTCCACATCCAGCCCTTCGAGGGCATGCCGCACCTCAAAGAGTTCACTCTCGGCAGCCCCGCTCCCCAAGCAGGTGGAGATATCTACTTGTTGGGTTTCCCCTTGGGCAACTTTGCCTTGCAGGAAGGGCGTACCGTGATTGCTTCTACGTTTCGTGGCATTCTCTCGCGCATTGTGGACGGTAGTTTGCAAGTTGACGCTGGGGTCCACCCGGGAAACAGTGGCGGTCCTATTACGGATCCCCTGGGCAATGTGATCGGAGTTGTCTCAAGCTTGCAAGCCACTCCGGAACGGACCGCCATCTACACGATCGGTTATGGAATTCCGATTGCCGACGCGGCGAGTATCTGGCCTCCCCCCGAGGACTTGCAAGAGACGACTCCCGACATTGCGGTCCCAACTGGCGACGACAGTTGAGCACGTCCTTGGGCAGACGCTTCGATCACGGTGTCACGGACTCGACCAACGAGCGGGCACTGATCGCATTGGCTGCCGGCCGAGCGATAGATGGGGATTGGCATGTGGCCGAGGAGCAGACGACCGGCCGCGGACGGTTGGGACGTTCCTGGCACAGTCCAGAAGGGCAGGGTCTCTACCTGAGTTGGATCCACAAGCCAACTGAGCCGCTGCATCCTGCAGCTCCGTCCGTAGCGGCCGGCCTTGCCTTGCTCGACACCGTAAACGTACTGGGGCTGGAAGGAGCGCGACTGCGTTGGCCGAACGATCTGATGGTCGCGGAGGCCAAGCTGGCTGGGATCCTGGTGGAAACTCGCGGTTTCGATCCAACGTCGCCCGCCTACGTGGTGGGCCTGGGCATCAATGTCACGGGCGCAAGCCTGCCCAAGGCCCTGCACGACGAACGTGAAGTGACCAGTCTTGGGCAGCTTGGCCTGGACGTCGAGGCCCGCGACCTCGAGGCCCCACTGCTCTCCCGTTTGCACGCTCGGTTCACCCAAGCAGCCGGTTTGGGGGCAACTGAACTGTGCCTGCATTACCTCGAGGCTCTGCAGCTAGGAACGGGTCCCGTCGTGGCCAGCACGAGTTCGGCGAGCGCCCGGGGCAAGATCGCGGAGCTTGATCTCGCACGGGGGATTGCGATCGAGACGGAGGCAGGCTTGGCTTGGATCCCTCTGGAGTTCCTCAAGGAGTTGAAAGGGCTGGCTTGATGTGGCCTGCGCCAGTGGTCAGCGAGCCTCCGCACCACTAAGATGGTCCGGCCCGAACTCAGGAAAGGGCTGTTTTTTAGGCTCCTAGCGGCAATCGACCATGGAACGACACGACGGGCGAACTCCTCAAGAGACTCGAGAGATCTCTTTCCAGCGAGGCTTTACCGACCACTCACAGGGCTCCGTGCTCGCCTGCTTCGGCAACACTCGAGTGCTGTGTACGGCCACGGTCACCGACGGCGTCCCACATTTCCTCAAGGGCAAGGGTCGTGGTTGGCTGACAGCAGAGTATTCGATGCTGCCCTCCTCCACGAACTCACGTAAGAGCCGTGACCGCAATGGTCGAGTGGACGGGCGCTCGGTGGAGATCCAACGGCTGATCGGCCGCAGTTTGCGAGCGGTCGTCGACCTTTCGCAGATGACCGAGCGCACGATCTGGGTGGACTGTGATGTCCTGCAAGCTGACGGCGGCACTCGAACCGCGGCCATCAGCGGGTCGTACGTGGCCTTGCACGACGCCATGACCTGGATGGACGAGAAACGAGTGCTCCGTGGGTGGCCCTTAACCGCGCAGCTGGGTGCTGTATCCGTCGGTGTCGTGGAAGGCACACCCGTGTGCGACCTCGACTACCCCGAGGACAGCGCTGCGGAAACTGACATGAATATCGTCATGACGAGCGCGGGGGCGTTTGTCGAAGTGCAAGGCTCTGCTGAGGGCGCGCCCTTTGACCGCGAACAGCTAGACACCATGCTCGAGCTGGGCGCGGGAGGCATCACCCACATCTTCGCCCGGCAGAAGACGGCCCTCGAGGGGTAGCGGGTGCTTGGACCGCAGGAAGTTCTGATCGCATCAGGCAATGCGAAGAAGATCCGCGAGATTCGCGGATTGTTCGCCCCCCTATCGATGAAGGTGCTAACGGCTGAGGAGGTCGGGCCGCTGCCGGACGTGACTGAAGACAAGCCGACCTTCGCTGGCAACGCGGCCAAGAAGGCCCGCGAGACGGCTCTGGCAACCGGACGCTGGTGCCTAGCTGACGATTCGGGCCTGGAGGTTGAGGCGCTGGACGGAGCGCCGGGTGTGCTCTCGGCTCGCTTCGCTGGCGAGCATGGAAATGATGAAGCCAACAACGACAAACTCCTAGCGCTGCTCGACGGATTGACGAGCGAACGACGAGCGGCCCGATTCGTGTGCGCCCTAGCGCTGGCCAACCCAACGGGCGAAGTGACGGCCGAGTTCGAAGGAATCGCATCGGGACAAATCCTCGAAGCAGCGCGTGGAACAGGCGACTTTGGCTACGATCCGCTGTTTCTCTTCACTGAAGAAGGGCACGATCAGACCGGACAGGGGTTCGCCGAGCTCGACCCGGCGGCCAAAAGTGCAGTCAGCCACCGAGGCCGGGCCCTACGCCAGATGATCGCACACCTCGCCTCCCTAGGAGTCTCCTGACCCATCCGCGCCGTGGATTCCAAGTACATACGCAACTTCTCGATCATCGCCCACATCGACCATGGCAAGTCGACGCTTGCAGATCGCATGTTGGAAGTGACCAATACCGTCGAGAAGCGGGCCATGAAGGATCGCCTCCTCGACGACATGGAGCTGGAGCGCGAGCGTGGTATCACGATCAAGGCCCGCTCCGTCACAATCAACCACACGAAAGACGGGCAGGTCTACCAACTCAATTTGATCGACACGCCCGGCCACGTGGACTTCAACTACGAGGTGGAGAAGTCCATGCAGGCTTGCGAAGGCGCCATCCTGCTAGTGGATGCGGCCCAGGGAGTCGAGGCCCAGACCGTCGCCAACGCGTTCCTCGCAATCGAGGCCGAACTTGAGGTGATTCCCGTCCTCAACAAGACGGACCTCGCCCACGCACGCCCGGATGAGATCAGTGAGGAAATCGAGAACAGCCTGGCCATCGAGGCCACCGACGCCGTGCGAATCTCCGCCAAGACAGGAGACAATGTGGACCAGGTCCTCGATCGCATCGTCGACCAAGTCCCGGCTCCCACCGGAGACGAGGATGCACCCCTGAGAGCACTGGTGTTTGACGCCGTCTACGACGAGTACCGGGGTGTCATCGTGCACCTGCGCATTGTGGACGGCTGCCTCAAGAAGGGTGACCGCGTGCGCATGATGAGTATCGGGAAGGTCTATGAGACGCTCGAGATCGGACACTTCTCTCCGCAGATGATTCCCTGCGACAGCTTGCACGTTGGTGAGGTGGGCTACTTCATCTCCAACATCAAGGCGCTCGGTGACGTGCGCGTTGGAGACACGGTCACCCTTCACAAGAGTCCCGCCGCAGAGGCCCTGCCGGGCTACCGCGAACCTCAGCACATGGTCTTCGCAGACTTCTACCCCACGAATCCTGGGGACTACGAAGTGATGCGTGACGCGCTGGAGGCACTGTGTCTTTCCGATTCCTCGCTGACATTTGATGCCGTCTCCTCTGACGCGCTCGGGTTTGGTTATCGCTGTGGTTTCCTTGGTCTGCTGCACATGGAGATCATCGAGCAGCGATTGGAGCGCGAGTACGATCTCGATCTCATCCAGACAGCCCCTTCAGTGACCTACGAGATCATGACCTCCGACGGGGAAACCGAGTTGATTCACTCACCGGGTGCCCTGCCTTCGCCGGACCTGTACGAAGAGCTGCGTGAGCCAATCGCCCGCGTCAGCATGCTGCTGCCCACGGACTACATCGGGCCCGTCCTAAAAATTTCGACCGATCATCGCGGGGCCTTCGTGCGACAAGAGCACCTTTCCCCCACGCGTGTTCAGTTGGTCTTCGACATCCCGCTGGCCGAGATCATGTACGACTTCTACGACAAGTTGAAGTCGGCCACTCGGGGCTACGGCACCTTGAACTACGACGTCACGGGTTACCGCGTCGACAACTTGGTCAAGCTCAACATCTTGGTCGCCAGCAAGGAAGTCGATGCACTATCCTCGATCGTGCACGCATCGCGTGCTGATGCCCGCGGCCGAGCGGTGCTCAAGAAACTACGCAAGGAAATCCCGCGACACATGTTTGAGGTGCGTTTACAAGCGGCCGTGGGTTCCAAGATCTTGGCCAGGGAGAGCATCGCCGCCCTGCGCAAGGACGTGACCGCCAAGTGCTACGGCGGAGATATCTCCCGCAAGCGCAAGTTGCTCGAGAAACAAAAGGCAGGTAAGCGGCGCATGCGTCAGGTGGGCGCCGTAGATATCCCTCAGAAGGCATTCCTTTCCGTCCTCGGTGGTGAGGACAAGTAAGTCGAAGCCGTTAGGATACCGCCCAGCCCAGATCATCTACCGTGACTCAGAAGACTGAAGCCAAGACCGAGCGGACGCATCCCTGGCGGGACAACATCGAGGCCATCACGGTCTCGATTATCATTATTGTCCTGTTCAAGTACTTCATCCTTGAGGCCTACAAGATCCCGACGGGCTCCATGCAGCCAACCCTGATGGGGTGGGACGACGGCAAGGGAGGGGGCGTCTTCGATCGCGTCCTGGTGGACAAGTTTTCCTTTCACTACCGCGATCCGGAGCGCTTCGAAGTGGTCGTGTTCCGCTACCCGCTCGATCAATCCAAGAACTTCATCAAACGCGTCGTCGGCGTTGGACCTGAGTCCTTTGAGATCCGACGGGGCGACCTCTACAAGGCACCCCTTGGTACCCCCGCGGGAAGCACTGCATTCGAGATCGTACGGCGCCCTCGTTCCGTCATGGACGAACAGCTCAAGTCGCTGGACGTGGCTGGTGAGTGGCGTTTGGACGGAGCCGACTGGCGATCTGTTGGCCAGTCCATCAGCGCCGAGGGTCCAGGCCGGGCCACCTTCCCGCGCACCTCGACTTCCATTCGTGACCACTACTCCGATGGGTACCCGGGCAAGCTAGGCGCTCTGCAGAACGCGACAGGCAAGCGCTCCGGACTCAACAACGTTGGGGATGTGCGCGTCAGTGGGATGATCGCAGCGTCGGCAGACTGCAAGGAGTTCTTCGTCGAACTAAGGGAGGGCTCCGCCACATACAGACTCGCCCTGCCAGGCCCTGGGTCAGACGCGGCGGCCAAGACTTCGATTCGATTCCGAGATGCTTCCAACCGTTCGGCGGGGCTGGAGACACACGCCCTGGAGGCTTGGCAACTTCCTCCGGGTGAGCCGGTCGAGTTCATGGCACAGAACGTCGATGACCTGCTCGAACTCGAAGTGAACGGCAAGGTGCTACTGACGATGGAGGTCCCTAGCGCTCGAGAGTCCGCCTGCACGGTGACTCTCGCGACGACGGGGGGTGGTGCCGAGTTCACGGAACTCGGGATCGCACGAGACATTTATTACACGAGCGTGAGCCAACGCATGACGCATTGGGATATCCCCGAGGATCACTACCTGATGCTCGGAGACAACACGCAAGATTCCTCTGATGGACGGGACTGGAGCCTGACGCGATATGAACTTCCCACCGCGGATGGCGAGGGGGAAATTGTGAGGGGCAATAATCGGCCGACTGAGAACCCGCTCATCGTCCCCAACAGCGATGGCAAGGCCACGGTGTACCTCCATGACGAATTTGGTGAGCGCCGGGTGTTCGCTCGCGACGAAGCCCAGGCCATGGGAGTTGAGGACCACCCACTAGTGCCTCGCTCTCTCCTACGCGGCCGGGCGGTCCTGGTCGTTTGGCCTCTAGCTCCATCCTTGGACGTTTACCGACTCAAGTGGGTTCGCTGACCCATCCCCGACTGTGACCAATTCAGGCCAAACCCTCCTGCGTGTCGAAGGACTGGTGAAGTCCTACAAACGGCGGCGAGTGGTCGACGGGGTCTCGTTTTCCGTGGGGCCCGGAGAAATCGTCGGTTTGCTAGGTCCCAATGGTGCAGGCAAGACTACGAGTTTTCGAATGGCCGTGGGTATCGTCTCCGCCGACGCGGGCAGCGTCACCTTGCTTGGCAATGACTGCACATCCATGCCGATGTACAAGCGCGCGCGTTTGGGGATGGGATACCTGCCGCAGGAGACCAGCGTCTTCAGACAAATGTCCGTACGCGACAATCTATTGGCTGTGCTAGAGGCCATGCCCCACAAGCGCTCCAAGCGCATACAAGAGGCTGATCGACTGCTCAACGAACTAGAGCTCACGCACTTGGAGAACAACCGAGCTGATACGCTCTCCGGTGGAGAGAGACGACGCTTGGAATTGGCCCGCTCCCTTGCCACACGCCCCTCAATCCTGCTTCTGGATGAGCCCTTCGCCGGGGTGGACCCCATCAACGTCGAGGAAATCCAGCGGCTTATTCAGCAACTCAAGTCCCAGGGCATTGGTGTGCTGATCACCGATCACAGCGTGCGCGAGACTTTGGCCAGCACGGATCGCGCCTACATCATCCACCAGGGTCAGATCCTGCGCGAAGGGTCCGCCCAAGAACTCGTGCAGGATGAACGGGTGCGCGAGGTCTACCTGGGCAAGAGTTTCGAGAGCTCACAGGACGCCTAGGCACAGGTGCGCAGGCCGCGCGTCTTGCTCCTGGGGGCCAGTGCCGATATCCTGCTTCGCCCAAAACCGAACTCACCCCGGCCACACGCCGCGGGCGTCTGATTCCCCCCTGCCCCCGACCCGATGAACATCATCGCCTGTGTCAAGCGCGTCCCCACAACGGACGCCGAAGTGCGTTTCAAGGCCGACTCCTCAGGCCTGGAAACTGACGGCCTGCCCTACATGATCTCCTTCTACGACGAGATCGCTCTGGAACAGGCCGTACTCACCAAGGAGTCACTGGGCGGCGAAGTCACTGCCCTGACGCTCGGCCCGGCGGACGGGTCCAAGGAGATCCGCGAGTGCCTAGCCAAAGGCGCTGACAAAGCAGTGGTACTGACTGACGACCAGTGGATGACATCCGACTGCCGCGCGACGGCCAAGCGCCTCGCGGCTGCAATCGGTGAGATAGACGCCCAGCTCGTATTCATGGGTCGCGTCGCGACCGACCGCGACAACGCTGCCGTCGGCCCCATGTGCGCTACCTACCTCGGTTGGGCTTGCGTGAGTGGCGTCATCGAAATCGACTGCGGAGAAACCCATGGCAGCGCAAAAGTTGAGACCGAAGAAGGCGTGGAGACCGTCGAGTTCACCCTGCCCGCAGTGATCACCTGCAACAAGGGACTCAACACTCCGCGCTATGCGGGCCTCAAGGGCATCATGGCCGCCAAGAAGAAGCCCATGGAAGAACAGAGCCCGGCGAATGTTGGCGGCCAGGCCGTAGTCAACAACGTGTGTGCGCCTCCCGCTCGCCCGGAAGGCCGCATTGTGGGAACGGGTGCGGAAGCCGTGCCGGCCTTGATCGACGCCCTTCGCAACGAGGCTCAGGTCCTCTAGCCCCCACCGAACCATGACCACCCTCGTTGTTTTTGTTGAACAATCTGGCGGCAATGCCCGCCGCGGATCTCTCGAGGCCCTGGGTGCTGCGCGTGCGGCCGGGGCAACCTGCATCGCAGTACTAACCGGTCCTGATGCGAGCCAAGCGGCCCAGGGCCTTGGCAACCACGGTGCCGCAAAGGCCGTCGTTCTGACCGGCCCCGCCGAACACAGCGCAGATGCCGTGGCCTGTGCCATGGCCGAAGTTGTCAGCGCGCAGGGTGCTGGTGGTTTCATCGCCGCCAGCACGCATCACGGCCAAGACCTGGCCGCCCGTGTTGCCGCTCACTTGGACTCCGTGCTCTTCAGCGATTGCACGGGCCTGACCGCAGAAGGTGATCAACTGGCCGTGCAGCGCAGCTGGTTGGCGGGCAAGGCCATCGCCCAACTGACGAGCACGGCGCCCTCGTTCTGTTGCACGACTCGCCTCAATGTTTTCGAACCCTACTCCGGTGAAGACGATGTCGAGGTCAGCGAACATGCCATCTCAGCCCAGCCCAAGTCTCGGGTCGTCTCTATCGAGGCCAAGGGAGAGACCAAACTCGACGTGAAGGAAGCGCGCGTGGTCGTTTCTGGCGGCAGGGGAATGAAAGAAGCCGAGCATTTCTCACTCATCGAAGATCTCGCCGCAGCCTTCGGAGACGCCGCCGTGGGTGCCTCGCGAGCGGTTGTGGACGCTGGCTGGCGCCCACACAGTGAGCAGGTCGGACAGACGGGGAAGGTCGTCGGACCTCAGTTGTATGTGGCAGTGGGCATTTCTGGCGCCATCCAGCACCTGGCAGGGATGCGCACCTCAGGCACGATCGTGGCGATCAACAAGGACGCAGACGCTCCCATCTTCAAGGTCGCCGATTTTGGGATCGTAGGCGATGCCTTTGAGGTGGTCCCGGCCTTGACAGAAGCGGTAAAGGCTGTGAAAGCGCAGGAGTAGATACGCGCTAGAGAATCACGGGAATCCCGTAGGGTGTTGGGCATGAAGACCCTGACATTGCACGCCCTGGCTCTGCCCGTCCTTTTCGTCACTCCATTCCAGTTGGCGGGCGCGCAAGAAGATGCGCCAGAAATTCTGCGCCACCGGTTGTTCGACCGCATGGCAGAGGCCGAATGGGATGGGATTCCCGCGGCGGGCGAACAAGGCGCCACAACAATCGTGGAGTGGGACTTCCTCGACTCGGCACCCGAGGCGATTTGGTACGGACGCGAGCAGGGGCGCAGCTTGGATTGGGGCACCGAGTTCGGCAAGTTGGAATCCGAAGGTGGACTCGCGGGCGGCCAGTTGCGACTGGGTCCGGATGTTCCCGAGGACAGCAGTCGCGCGGTGATTCTCATTCCCAGCGGGGCCCTGACCCGCGTACACATCACTGGCCGCGTACGCCTCGAAAACAACCCATTGTCCGCGGACTCCACCCAGCGCGAGTGCCTGCGGGTTGTGGAACACCGAGGCATGGTCACCGATCCAACGGTCCGCTCACGCTTCCGGCGCAGCGGCTCGCCCAAGCGAGTCTCCAGGCGACATGATGCTTCGGGCTGGGACACGTTCGACCTGAGTTTCATCACGCAGTCGACGACAGCCTGCCTGGAACTGCAGCTCTTGCATCGCAGCGGGGGCAGCGACGGCGCCGTGACCCGTTTTGATGACCTACGTGTCGAACAGACGAACCTCAGCCTGCCAGAGGTTATCGACCACATTAAGCAGAGCTACCGACCGAGGGATGGGAACGAGTCCCAGACCCCATGGCGCCTGCGAGTCACTCTGATGGGCGAGGTGCGCGACGCCGTCTTGATCCCGCCGCCCGCCAGGCTGGCCATTCCCGTGCAGGTCCCGAGCGCTGAAAGCCGCCCCATGCTGCGCTTTCACTACGGCATGACCCCAGAAGCCCAACGGGCAGAAGGCGATGGCGCCCACATCGATGTGGGTTTTGAAGACGCAGCTGGATTGAGAACGCCCCTGGGCCGAGTCAGCGTGGATCCAAGGGCCAACCGCGATCACCGCTACTGGCTGAAGGCCTCGTTGGATCTGGGAGCTGTTGCCGGCCAAGAGGGACGGATCATCTTTGCTTCACTCGACATGGATGACCAACCGGACCTACTGGACACCGTGCTGGTTGCGACGCCGCGCATCGAGCCGGCCGAGCAAGCTCCCGCGCCGTTCAACGTCTTGTTGATCGGGGTGGATACCCTGCGTGCGGATCACCTCTCCGCCTTCGGCTACGATCGGCCGACAACGCCCAACCTGGCGGCCATGGCGGATCAAGGGGTGCGCTTCAGCCAGACGCGCTCCCAGGCGCCTTGGACGCTCCCGTCCTTCTCGTCGATCATGACCTCACTCTACCCCTCCGTTCATGGGGCCGGTCGTGGCGGACATGACGAGTGGACGCCAATCGATCCCACAACCACGGCCCTGGCAGAGATCCTCTCGCGAGTCGGGTATGAGACTCAGGGCATCGTGGCCAACGGGCTGATCTCGCCTAGCTACGGACTGGACCAAGGTTTTGAGTCCTACAGTTTCGCCTGGAAGATGGAGTCCGCCACGTCGGACGAACCCAAAGTGTCGGCCTTTGTGGAAGAACACACGACCACACCCTGGTTGCTGTTCTGGCACATCATGGATCCGCACCTGCCCTATTCGACGGAGGACAGCTACCGCGAGGCCTTCACGGATCCCGACTACGAGGGTCGTTTCCTGGGACGACGAGGCGCCTACGTGCCCTTCGAGGTACTCGACCCGCGACCCGGACGCCGTTGGTTTGTGCACGAAGGCCCCCCGCCGCCGCCGGACCTCGAAGAGAATGACCGCGCTTTTGTGCACGACTACTACGACGCCGAGTTAGCGGAAATGGACGCGGCTGTCGGTCGCGTGCTCGATGCAGTTCGCAGCAGTGGGCAATGGGATCGCACGATCATCGGCTTCGTCGCGGATCACGGCGAAGGCCTTGGCGACCACAACCACTATCACCATGGGTACACGTTGTTCGACGACCAGGTTCACATCCCCATGATCCTGCGCATTCCCGGATCTCACGAGGGCCTGGACGTGAAGCGACCCGTGGCTGCCATAGACCTGGCCCCCACCATCCTGGGCGCGCTGGGACTCGAACCGCCCGAGTTCTTCCAAGGCGTCGATCGATTGGCCGAGAACGCCCCCGAAGATGACGCCTTCTTTATCGAGTATCCCACATACGACTCCTCGGCCCAGAAGGCTTGGATCTTGGGTCGCTTCAAGTACTTGCACGACCCGGTATTCCACACCGAAGCGCTATACGACCTCGTCGCGGATCCCGGTGAAATGACCAATGTCGCGGAGCAACACCCTGAGGTGGTCGCACGTGCCAAGGCCGCCATGGATGCGTTTCGCTGGGACCAACTCCAGAGAGGTCGCTATCACCTACGAGTCGCCGGCGAAGTGGGTCAGAGACTGCGCGTCGAAGTAACAACCGACGATCTGTTCGACGCCAACTTCGTGGCCCGGCCCGCGCCTTCCGAGACGGACTTCAGTCTGGATCTCGATCGCAAGCACTTGGTCCTAGATACTGAACTGACCAAGAGTCGCATGGAATTCGTGTTCTGGTGCCGTGGACAGAACCTCACGGTGAATGTCTCCCTAGATGGAAAACCCGCGCGCGGGGGGCTGTACCTGGGCCTGGCGGAAGACCCCGAGCCGTTCCCGTTCACGACGGCGCGCTCACAATTACCGGTCGAAGAAGCCGATGAGACCATCGGCTGGCCAGCACTCTCCGAAGCCTTCCTTTGGCAAGAGACCGGGGTCGATGAAGTCCTACCTGTACTGCTAAGCCCAGAAGAACTCGAGACCATGCGAGCCCTGGGTTACGCTCGCTGAGACGAGAATCTCCAGCAGAGTTGATCTGGGTTGGCCTTGGCCTTTGAACGACACGGCCGCTTGGGACCGATTTCTTGGCGCGCAGGCGTCCGGTCGCCTATCCTGACGTTGACGGGTGTTGGTCTCCGCAGGTTCTCTTGCCGAGAGCGACTACCCTGGGCGCGGCGATTCCGGACCCTCTATCGATGAGTACTACTCAGACACTGTCGGCGATCACCGGAATTCGCTCGGGCGCCCTCGCGGGAGGTGCCCTCGGGCTATTGGACGGGGTATTGGCTGCACGCAACGGAGCCTGGGAAGGGCTGCGCGGACTACTCGGTTGCCTAGCGGGCGCCGCCGCCCTGTATGCCTTGCTGGCGGCTCTGGCGACCCTCGTCGTGGGCTGGCTCCTCCGCCGAATGTTGCAGCGTAGTGCGCCCAGCACCCGCTTGCGCTCGACCCTGACCCTGGTTTTGGGTCTAGGTCTCTTTCTGGAAATCTATTGGTGGACGCGACCTCTCGTCTACTACGGCATTCCCGCTACGGATCCGAGGCGTTTGGCAGCCGCCGGTGTCATGGCCCTCGTGGGCCTGGGGTTGGCCTGGTTCGCAGGACCCGCGCTCATTCGCGCCACGAGCCGCGCGGGCCGCGGGGGCTGGCTGCTGCTGACAATTGCCTGGCTTGCGGGTGGCTCATTTGTTCTCGCCGGCACCCTGCACGACGGAGAGCTCGGCCGCATCAACGAGCGCAACCGAGACCTTCCGAACGTAGTGCTCTTCATCGTGGACGCCCTGCGCGATGACGTGCTCGAACCCTACGGCAGCCAAGACGTCGAAACGCCAAACCTGGCTCGGCTGGCATCAAACGGGGTGGTCTTTGAAAACGCCATGGTCCAAGCGCCCTTCACTTGGTCCAGCTTCGGTTCGATCCTGACGGGCAAGTACCCGCGTCGTCACGGTCTGGTGAAGATGGCACCCGGCGTACGTATGCGACCCAATGTCACGTTTGCTCAGCACTTGAAGCAAGCGGAGCTCCTCGAAGGTGGCGGGACACTGACGGCCGAAGACTTCCACTGTGCGGCGTTCATGACCGGAACTGTGACCAACGGATCTGGTCTATTGCGCGGGTTCGACACGTACTTTGAGGCCTTGGTCGGACACGAAACCGTCGACGTGCATTCGTCTTGGAGTCGCTTCCGGTCCGACTTGTTGCTCTTCCTGGTCAAGAACAAACTCTCTCAGAGGTTCGATCCGACTCTCGTGACGACGAATACAGTCAACTGGATCCGAGACCACGCGGATCGCCGCTTCTTCACCTTCGTGCACCTGTATTCGACGCACACGCCTTACGACCCCTTGCCAGAGTTCCGAGAGAAGTACGTCGATGAAGATTACGACGGGCCGATCCACTCGTTCTTCGCCGAATCACGTTACGCGATTGAGAGTGGCGAATATGAACTGAGCGACCCGGATCGAACTCGGATCCGTGATCTGTATGAAGCGGGCACAGACCAAGCGGACGCCATGATTGGTCGCGTGCTCGCCGAACTCGAGAGCCTGGGGCTAACCGAGAACACCTTGGTGGTTGTGACCTCCGACCATGGCGAGGAGTTGGGCGAACACGACCTGTGGGAACACAACTTCATGTACCAGACCAACCTACGAGTACCGCTCGTGATGTCGTGGCCAGGACACCTGCCGGCCGGCAAGCGGGTCGCGCCGTTGGTGGAGAGCGTGGACCTGGTGCCCACTCTGTGCCAGCTGATGGGGCTCGCTGGGCCGAGTGACCCGGATGGTGAGGAGCGCGGGCTCGTGGACGGAGTCAGCCTCTTGCCCGTGGTCAATGGAGAGGCCACATCGGTGAAGCCCTACTCCTTCGCGGAGAACGGGCGCTTCGTCTCAATCCAAAATGCCACACACAAACTCATCGTGGCACGCGCAACCCTGACAGCTGCGGGCTGGGCCACAGCCTTGCAGGGCAGCGGCGAGCGACCTCGCTACTTCAACCTCGCGGACGATCCCAACGAGACTCGCAACCTGTTTCCCGACCAGGCTCAGGCCGCTGAAGAATTGCGGCGGGTCCTCGAAACCTGGAGTGACTCGCTGCCCATTCCCTTGCATGACTTCGTCGAGTCCCACCGGGACCAGGAAGCTCGGGAGCTCTTCGATGGCTTGGGGTACACAGGCAACATTGGAGAGGACGACGAGGATGAGTCGCAAGAGGAGCAAGAGCCGTAGGCCATGGACTCAAGTGAGCTGCAGGCCTTGCGCCACCGATTGGGAGCTTGGGAACAGATCAGCGATCAGATCCCGCACAACCACTCGCGAGCGGCCGTCGCGATTTGCCTCGCACCGGACGAGCTCGGACACTCCGTATTGATGATGCGGCGTGTAGAACATCCCAACGACCCCTGGTCGGGACAGATCAGTCTGCCGGGAGGGCGCGAGGAACCCACGGACTCGAATCTCGCCCACACAGCGCGTCGCGAGACATTCGAAGAAGTGGGCTTGGACCTCGCACAGGAAGGCACCCGGGGTGCCGAAGAGTTAGGTCTGCTGCCACCGATCCAGGCCCGCTCTCGAAGCGGCTGGATGGACACTACGATCGTGCCCTTCGTTCACCTGCTAAGGTCCCGCCCCGGGACGACACCCGGTCCCGAAGCCACCGAGACGTTTTGGTTGCCACTGGTGCAAGTCCTCAGCGGTGAGCTTGAAGGGAGCTTTGCTTACACAAAACAGGATGGAAGCGTTGTGCAGTTGCCTTGTTGGGACTTTGATGGACGCCGCATCTGGGGTCTGACCTTTCGAATCGTGAGTGAGCTCGTATTCCCAGCTAGGCGCGACGCCGACTAGCCACGAGCGCGCACAGGCAAACAAGCGCCAAGACGGCATAGCCTGCTCGCCAGACCCAGCGGACCCCAGGCTCCCCGGCGGCCATGAAGCCATACAGGGCGAAGAGTCCTAGGCTCAAGCAGAGAGCCCTAATGACCATCGTGCGAAGACTGAAGGGAGGAGTCACAGCAAGGAATTGTGCGCTTCTGAATCCGAACTCCACAAGTCGCCGCTGCAGTAAGCGTCCGTAGGCTCGCCGGCCAGTCAAACCCCACCGAGGCTGTGATCGCCATCTCACAGAATCGTAGTATGGAACCTCCCCTACGGGCGCAGCTCGATCACCACGCCGAGAGACATGCTTTGTTGATTCACGTCGGTTACCCCAAGACCGCGAGTACTTGGTTGCAGTCTTTTCTCTTCGCGGGAGAGGCGTCCAACATCCAACTCGCCGCGCCCATTGATGAGGTCCGGGACAACTTGATCCGACCTTTCCCCCTGTGGTATGAGCCCAACACCGTCGCCCGTCGATTCGAGGAACGAGTGGATGCCCTCCGTCAGCAGGGCTCCGTCCCAGTAGTCTCGAATGAGCTGTTGGTGGGGCATCCGGTCTCCGGCGGGCACGACAGCACCGTCTTGGCCCACCGACTTCACTCCCTTTGGCCTGATGCAAAGATCCTCATTGTCGTCCGCAAGCAAGACGCAATGCTGCTCTCGCTCTACAAGGAGTACGTGCGCAATGGCGGTTACCTGACCCTGTCCCAGTACATGTTTCCCCCGGGGAGCGATCGTCAGCCGACCTTCGATTTTAGGTACCTGGAGTACGACCGACTGGTTCAGTTCTACACCCAACTGTTTGGATCCGAGAACGTGCTCGTACTGGCGTTCGAGGAATTCGTGCGCCATCGGCTGAGCTTTTGCAATGAACTCCTGTCCTTCGCGGGCGCCGACCCCATCGCTCACGCCCCCGAGGAATATGCGCGCAAGTCCCTCGGCGGCTGGACGATCGCCTTACGGGCGCGCTTCAATCGGGTCTTCTACGGCGACACCAACAACCCAGTCGCCAGATTCCGTGTGCCCTCGGTGGGATCACGTCTCAATAAGATCGATCGACTCTGGCCCCGCGCCCTGCATGAAAGGTGCAATCGACGCATGCAGCGGGAAATCAATGAGGCCGTTGGCACTCGCTTCAAGGGGAGCAACGAGCTGCTCAAGTCCAAGACTGGCTGCATTCTGTCGGAATAGAGGGTGGCTGTGGCGAGATCGGGCGAGGGCTGAAAGGACTCGCAAAGCGCCCGACGGACTACTGGGCACGGAGACACTGAATCACCTATCCTCGCGCCCCCGTCAGGCCGGACCTGCGGCATCGACACCGACCACTCACCTTGGATAAGCCCCCCATGCGCACGAGTTGTCTCATCAACCACTACAACTACGGGCAGTACATCGGGGAGGCCGTCGAGTCCGTCCTGGCCCAGAGTCATGCGCTCGACGAGATCGTTGTGGTCGATGACGGCTCAGATCCAGAGCACCTGGAGTCCGTTCGTGCTGCGGCAGCCTCCTCATCACACATCCGCTTGATCGAAAAACCCAATGGGGGCCAGCTGTCGTGTTTTCAAATCGCCGTTGAGGAGTCGGTTGGCGACACCGTCTTCTTTCTCGACGCGGACGATCGCTGGGAGCCGAACTATGTACAGCGCTGCCTCGAGCTCTATGAGCAGCACTCGACCGTCGACTTTGTCTGCACTCAGGATCGCAAGCTGCACCCGGACGGTTCACTCCAGGGCCAAGCCCTGCCCTCACGCGACCTCGGTTACTCAACAGCGCGCTGCCTAGAAAAAGGAGGGGCATGGGTCGGGGCACCGACCTCCTGCTTGTCCATGCGCAGGCACGTGCTCGATCGAATCTTCCCTGTCCATGACATCTCGGCGTATCGTTTGTGCGCGGATGAGGTGCTCGTGTATGGATCTTCCCTCGCCGGTGCTAGGAAGTACTTCCTAGGTGAGCCCCTGATTCAGTATCGAGTTCACGGAGACAATGCGTTCTATGCACTTGAAGACAGCCCGGAGCGAGCCTACCTGCGCCGGCTCCACGGCCGGTCATTCGTGGAGCAAACTCGTGTGCGTCTTGGCCTGCCCCAGTCCCTGATGGACGTCGCGCACTACGAATTCTGCACGATCGAGAATCCGACCAGCAGAGAGTGCCGCGAGTACAGGCGCCTGGTTTGGCGTTCACGGCTGGCCTTGACGGCCAAACTGAGGGTGATGTGGGGCCTCCTTTCCTGGCGCTTCCTGGGGCGCATGCTATGAGCGGAGAGCATCCGTGACTAAACGCTTCGTATTCGGGATGGGCACAGGGCGATGCGGAACCGTGTCGCTCGCACAGCTTCTCAACGCTCAGCGGGACGTCGACATCGGCCACGAGGAGCTTGAGTTCAACCTGCCCTACTCCGGCGGTGAACAACTCATCGCGGCCTACGTTCGCGACCTGAAGCAGCGCAAGGCCCGTGTAGTGGGAGACGTGTTCTCGGCCTATCTGCCGTATTGCAAGCAGATCGTGAACCGATGCGAGGACGTCCGCTTTCTTTGCCTACAAAGAGATCGGGAGGAGACCATCGCCAGCTTCTTGAAGAAAGCTGGGCCAGCCAATCACTGGATCCAACACGACGGCAGGCGCTGGATTTCGGATCCATGGGACCGGTGCTTCCCTAGCTACGATGAGACCGATATCGAGAAGGCGATCGGTCGCTATTGGGATGACTACTACGAACTGGCTGAGGAGTTCGTGCGCACTCTCGGAGACTCGTTCGCCATCTTCCCCGTCAGTCACCTGAACTCCAAGCAGGGTCAAGCAGAGCTGTTGGCTTTCGGCGGGATTGCAACTCCCCGGCTCATCAAGGTGTGGGAGAACAGAGGATGAGTGCGAACACCGCCCAACCGCTCGAGAGGATCACGGTTGCCATCTGCACCCGTGACCGGCCTGCCTTTCTGGAGGAGACCGTGCGCCATATTTTGGAGCAAGAGGTGGGTTGTCCATGGGAGCTCCTCGTGATCGACAACGGCCAGGCGCACCCCGTCGACACAGTCATCGATGCGATGCAATCCGATATTGAGATTCGGGTCGCCTTGGAACCCCAACCGGGCATTGACCGTGCTCGCAACCGGGCCCTGCTCGAGGCCCGCGGGGACGTGATCGTCTTTGCGGATGACGACATCACGGCGTTGCCTGGGTGGCTCGATGCCTACCGGGTCGAGTTCGAAAATCCGGAGGTCGGTGGAGCTGGCGGTCGTATTTTCCCCATGCTCCCGGATGAAGCTGAGAGGTGGACCCGATCCCTGAGCCTCCACATCGGCGGCCCGCCGGGTCGTTACGACTACGGCAAGATTGGACAGGACATCGATCTGAAGAGGCAGTCTGCCCCGTTCGGTGGAAACATGGCGTTGAGAACCGAGCCGGCCCGACAAGTTGGCGGATTCTCGGAGAACTTCGGCTACGGTCGCAGGCGAGTTCCCGGCGAGGACACCGAAATCTTTGTGCGTCTTGCCGCAACTGGCGCCCGCTTGCGCTACTCACCGGGGGCCACCGTCATGCACCGAGTCCCGCTGGACAAGCTCACCATGCCTTATTTCATTTCCTGGTGGAGAGGACTTGGGATCTCAAGGACCCTCGTGCGTCGCAGCGGACAATACGCCACAGTGGCTTCAGCCCCCATGTGGCCCATGTCAGTCATTCGGTTTCTCAAGTACTCCATTCGAAGAGGGTGGCACGCACACTTGTCTCCGCGCTGGCTGAGAGCCGTCCAGAAACAGCAGGTCGCGCTTGGGGAAGTGCTTGAGGGGCTGCGCGGCCTGAGGGGCAACGCGTGACGAGCACGAACTCGCCTGCGCCCAAGAGAAGCTCTGAAGCAAAGAGACCCTCAGCTGGATCACTCGCGGCCATTGAGCACGCGGCGGAGAGAATCCGTCCTGATGACGAACGGATGAATCTCTGGTATCCCGACTACGTCCGATACCACAAGGTCCGGCTTGCCCATGATCTTGACATCGTTCAGTCACTAGCCAACGAAGGCGACAAGGTCTTGGATGCTGGGTGCATTCCGCCTCTTCTGCTGACGACATTGTCTGAGGCCGGGTTCAATGCCAGCGGGTTGGACATTGCGCCGGGCCGCTTCAAGGGGTGCATACGAGAACTGGGTCTGCGGGTAGAACAGTGCGATCTCGAGCAAGGAGACATCCCGATCGAGCCGGGAACGCAGGACGTTGTGATCTTCAACGAGATCTTTGAACACCTTCGGTTCAACCCCATCAAGAGCTTGGAGCGGCTGATTCGGGTATTGCGGCCCGGGGGTTCCCTGCTCCTGTCCACACCGAATCTCTACTCCGCGCAAGGACTCTTGAATCTGATTCTTCGGCGCCGAGCTGAGGCCTGCAGCGCTGATCCCTTTCTCGAGTACGCAAAATTGGAAGAGTTGGGACACATGGGACACGTCAGGGAGTACACCGACTTAGAGGTAACGACTGTCCTGCAGCGCCTAGGACTGCAAGTCTACAAGATCATTCACCGCGGTCGGTCTGAGCATCGATTCGAACGTGCAGTGGAGTCCCTCGTGCCCAGGATGAGACCGTTCATGAGCATCGTTGCCAGGCGACCAGAGACGGACGCTCGCTAGTCTCTCCTCGCATGGTTCTGCTGATCCCGTTCCCCTGCCCACGGACATCAAGCCGGTAGATGCCACATGCGCTCAGAGTTGGGGATCGAAGGTCCCGCCCGTTTCCACGCCCAGGCCGCAACGCACCCAATCCGCAGATTCCTGGGCCGCAGTCAGCTCCAACGCATCATCCGATCGTTCGCGTTCCTTGTGGTAGACGTGGTAGACGATCGCCCGGTTCAGGAGCGGATAGAACTTGTAGTCCGCGCGTTTGAGCCGCAGTTCTAGGTCGAGGTCCTCGCGTCCATAGAACGTCCAGCGTTCGTCGTACCCATTGACACGGAAGAACGCCTCGCGTGGTAGTCCGTAGTTCACGCCCATCAATCGCCGTGGGCGGAGATGAAAGAGGCGCGCTAGCCCTTTGGGCACACGAATGCCCAGCCCAAGTCGCTGCGTGTCCCTTCTCAGAGCGCTCATGAGGAGCTCCGGATCGAGCCAGTTCAGCTTTCCAGTGAGGATCTGTTCCCTCGTCAACCGCTCTGAGAATTCTGGCCCAAGTTTCACCCTGCGGCCGCACAAGACGAGCCGGTCCGATCTGGCAGACATGAAATCCGCGACCCAGTGCGAGTGGGGAAAAGAATCACCATCCAGGAACATCAAGAAGTCCCCGCTCGAACGTCTCACAGCCTCATTCACGATCCGCGATTTGCGGAACCCCTTGTCCACATGCCAGCAATGGATGAGCGGAAAGGGGAGCTCCCCTTGCCAGTACTCGATCAGATCGCGAGTCTCGTCCCCTGACCCGTCATCGGCCACGAGGACCTCGCTCGGCGGGACGACCTGCATGGACATCCCACACAGCGCGAAGTCGAGTTCGCGCGGGGACTGATAGGTGCAGATGATGACCGACACGGACATGGGATGCCTACAGGGGTGTCAGGATGGCCTCGTTTGCCTGGATGTCGGGCTTCCTCGTCGCACGCACACCGCACCGGCACAGAGAGGCTCCCCAGGAACGAAGGGGTTCGCGGCTGGGTGCGCCCGACGGTTGCTCCCAGCGTGCGCGGTTGACTGACCTCAGAGTAATTCACCTTGTAGGGTCGGGGCAAACCAACTCGGAAACGGTGAGTCGAAAGGGTCATTCTATTCCAGCCCCGCAGTTCCGGGATAGGGTTGTACTCGCCCCAACTCTCACTGTCGGCGTGGAACGCGGGGCGCTGCGAGGCTCTGCCAACAACTCTCTTACTTCCCTTGCTGAAAGGCGAGGGAATCACAGTCCTGGCGGTGGGGCCACGCTGGACCGCCGCAGCGCATGGCCTTGGGGAAACATTGCCGTCACCTAGGGACCTAGGTCGGTCCGCCACTTTCCCATTGCCGCAAGAAGGGCAGCCGTCCGCGAGCGAGGAACTCAGTCCTCGTCACTCGAACCCAGGTACCCGTTATCTCTCAGGTCCTGCTGCACACTGGCTGGCAGAGCGACTTCCGTAGGGGCGCCGGGTCTATTGGCCAAGGCTTCTAACAACTGCGCCTGGGCTTTCAGGAATGTCTGATGAGCGCGCAGGCCTGTACCGGCTTCAAAATCGTCGCGCGCTCGTTGCTCCTTGGGGTCGAATGTGAGGTCGTACCAGCGCAAGAGCGATTCGGGTTGGTTCTCGTCCATGAGCACCTTGGTGTCACCGTCACGCACGGAGCGCAGACGACTGCCCACTGAGTACAGCTCACTCACGGCTACATTGTCAAAGTCCAGGGCGCCGCCTTGCGCAAGGGTCAGCAGGCTGGAAGCCCCCGAGTCGGAAATCGGGGCCAAGTTGACCAGCTCCAAGAGGGTTGGCCCGACGTCAATGCTGCGAGTCTGAGTGCTGACGACGGCCGCGCCGAGCCGCTCGGGGTACCACAGAACGAAGGGCACTCGGATCAGTTCCTCAAACAGGGTCGTGCGGTGCCCCTTGCGCCCGTGGTCGAAGAACTCGGTGCCGTGGTCGGAAGTGATGGCCAGGATTGTGTTCTCGGCCAGACCCAAACGAGTGAGTTCCTCTCGCAGTCGGCCCAAGAAACTGTCCGTCCACCCCACTTCCCCGTCGTAGAGCGCAAGCAGTTGTTCGCGGTCAGCTGCGGGCATGCCTGCGCGGATGGACGGGTCGAAGAAGAAGTTCTTTCCCGTCACCGGTCCGCTGTAGCCGGGATTGAAGCGCGTGTCCCAGGGTGGTGGAGGCGTGAAGTCGTAGTGCACATCCCAGAAGTGCAAGAACAGAAAGAAGGGGTCCTCGCGCTCAGCCAGCCAAGCGCTGGCCGCGTCGTACACGAGCGGATTGGTCACGCCGGTGTGGGTCTTCGCTTGGGCGATACCATCGAGACCCCAATCCTCAACATCTTCTGCTGCAAACTCGGCTGCGTTCTCAGCCACATATCTGTACGTGTCAAATCCCTGGCCAAGTCCGAAAGCAGCGTGCAAGTAGGGTCCGGCGTAGAAGCCAGCGGTGCTGTATCCACCCGCCTGGAAACGCTCGGCCAGGGTCGTGAACTCCGGCGACAAGGCTACGCCATCTGATTCCACACAACCGTGGACGGAATCGGGCACCGACGTGAACAGCGACGCGTGAGCGGGCAGGGTCCATGATGAACTGGAGATGTGCTCATCGAAGCGCACGCCCTCGGCCGCAAAGCGGTCGAGGTTGGGAGTCGTGGAGCGCTCGTATCCATAACAACCCACGTGATCAGCACGTAGGCTATCGATGGAGATCAGGATTACGTTGGGCCGGGCCGGTTCCGTAGAGCAAGCGCACAGGGCTAGGAACGCCCAGATCAGAAGGAAATACCGAGTCATCGCCGTCATACTACGCAACGCCCGCTGGCGCTGTGAGGGCCGGCAGAACTCAACGCGGCTCCTTGTAGGCCTGCTGCTTCAGATACAGCTCCTGCCGCAGTTGCATGGCCTCGACTTTGAGGCCACCCGCGTACTGGGGAAGCATGGCAAGAGCACGCGCCTGAGTTTGCTGCGCTTCTTCCCATTGCCCACAACGCGCGAGGGCGGCGGCCAAGGTGTCCAGCACGTCCGGGCTGTCCTCCCCCATCCGTTCGGCTGCAGCCCGCGCTAGGCGCAGGGCCTCGGGCCCATCGTGCAGGGATTCATCCGGGCTGGTCGCCAAGATCCAGGACAGCACGAGTTGCGCGCCCGCATGCCCGGGTTCGTTCGCCAACATGATCTGAGCGTGCATCACGGCTTGGGCATGTTCACCCGTGCGTTGGAGCAAGGACACGAGCGCTCCTCTCGCAGACGCGTGCAGAGAATCCCGCTCGAGTTCTGCCTCGTACGCGCGACGAGCCTCGGCGGGCATGAGCAGATTTTCCAACGCCACCCCGCGATTGAAGTGCACATCTGGCGCGTTCTTATCGAGCTGCAGCACGCGTTCGAAGTGATCGAGAGCCTGTTGCGGCTGGCCAAGCTGTACGAGGCAACCACCGATCCCCATTTCCGCATCCACATTGTTGCGATCGAGTTGAGCAGCTTCGCGGAAGTACTTGAGGGCTTCGTCCGGTTGGCCCTCTTGGGCCAGAGCGATGCCCAGGGCGCTTTGCACAGAACTGTCGTCAGGTCTCTGCTCCGCCAGCAACCTGAGTGTCGCGAGCCCCGCTGCCGGGTCACGCTGCAGTCCCAAGCGAGCCAACTCGAGTTCCGCCTGCGGGTGCCCGAGATCCCGAGCGTTGATCCAGCGAGCCCGTGCCAGCTCGGTCTCACCCAGAACCGAGTAGGCGCGCCCGACTCGCAGCTCGTAGTCGGCTCGGTAGGTATCTAGAGATTCGAAACCCAACCAAGGGTTCATGATCGCGCCCGCGCCACCCACCACCAACGGCCAGACCAGACTCCAAGAGGTGCGCCCGTTACGCAAAGAGTCGTAGAGCGATGTTCCCATCCAGGCCGCGAGGATGGCCATAACCGGCAGCGCAGGAAGCCGATAGCGGGGCGAGTAGAAAAAGGCCAGACACACGCCCAAGGCCAAGAACACGATTGCGGCCTCGGGGACGTGCTGACTACCGCGGCGCGCGAGCAAGAGGGCCGCGGCCACAAGGGCCGGAAGGACCAGCAGTGACTCCGGCAGGAAGGCCCAGTAGAGGCGAGAAGCCGAGCCGTCCTGTTTCTCCAGCAGGGGCACGTTCATCTCGCCGTGCACGGTAGATGTCATGAACAGCCACCCCTTGCGCAACATCACGCCCAGCGCCTGTCCGGGGTGCGCAAACCACCAACTTACGGCGAGGCCCGAGAAGTGGGAGTCGACGTCCTTCCATCCAATGTCCGTCCGACCCAATGCTGCGGCGGCCTGATCGTAGGCGTCGCGTTCTTGCACACGTTTCTCGCCGGACACACCCAGAGGTGAGTAGGTCCCGTCGGCGCTGGGGTTGTTGCCGTGATAGAGAGTGATGCCGCCGTGAGCCGAGATGGGGATGAACTCTCCGCTCGCTCGCAGGTTGTGCACCGTCGCCGGGCTGATAGTCAGGACAGACCACAGGAAGAAGGTCAGCGCGTGCCGCAGGTTGCGGCCCGGACGCAGGGCGATCCAAAGGGCAAACCCGATCACAAGGGCCTGCGCTGGAGGCCAAGCCAGAGCGAGCAAGCCCGTCAAGACGCCCGCCGCCGCGGCAGTCCGCGACAACGGCTTTGCGGAGAATGAGACGAGAACGGCCAGGGTGACGGCCATCAACAGGGTTTGCAGCGGCCCGGCCAGTACGCGCAGGTTCGCGTAGGCCGGTCCCTGCGCCAACAGCCACGCGCCGGCCGCAAAGAACCCCGTGCGGCCGTCAAAGCGACGACACCCGATCCACCACACAAGCGTCGCTGTGCAGAGGTGCATGATCAGCTGCAACAAGTAGACGGTAGTCAGCCCCGCACCGAGCCAACGCAGTAGACCCAAGAAGTGGGGATAGAGAGGCGCGGAGGAGAAGGGCGTGTCTCCTTGCAAGTGACCGGCGGCGAGGGATCCAGCCCAATCCCAATAGAGCTCCGCATCGACTAGGGGGACCAGGGCCAGCGGTGAACCATCCAGTTGTTGTGCGAGGATCCAACCGTGCAGCAGCGCGCCCGACGCCAACAGCCAGAGCAACCGGCCCGGGGAAGCCCACTTGTCCGGGAGAAACAGACCTGAACCGTTAGGTCCTGGGTGTGTCGGATTAGTCGCGGCCATCAGTACGAGTCAGGCCGGACCCTTGGGTCAAGGTGATACGTCCCGCGGCGACCTGCGCAAAGACCTCTTGAGTTCCGTCCGGCCAAGTGACTTCCAGTTCGTCCACGTGCGCGGACTTTCCCAAGCCCCAATGCATCGTCGTTGGACCGGACGAAAGGAAACCGCTCTGAGTCCCGCACAGCCGCAACATCTGCGATTCTCCGACGCGGGCAATGACGCGCGCCCCCATGGCGCGGGTATTCGGCGCCTCCCCAACCAGGTTCACAAACAGATGACACCCTTGACGGGCACCTTGATTCAAGAGCAGCGAGGGTGGGCCGTCCAAGTTGCCAACCAGCAAGTCCAAGTCCCCATCCCCATCCACATCCCCCACCGCCGCGCCGCGACTAGCGGTCTCGATGGCGAGCCCCGGTCCCCCTGCGCCGTCTGGGACACCAAAGCGCCCGTCGGCTGTGTTCTCGAAGAGGGAGTTGCGCTGTAGGTACGTGGTCTCCGCACGTCCGAGGGCATCCACTTGTGGGAAGACGTGCCCATTGGCGGCAAACAGATCCAAGTCACCGTCTGCGTCGAAGTCTTCAAAGAAGCAAGACCAGCCAAGCAGAGGCATGGTGGCCTGGTGTAGTTGAGCCTTGGCAGCCACGTCTCGGAACATCCCGCGCTCTGTTAGGCGGTAGAGATTGAAGTAGTCCTCGGAGAAGTTGGTCACGAAGAGATCCGTCCGCAAGTCGCCGTCGTAGTCCCCAACGGCTACACCCATCCCGGCTTGGGAGTCCCCGGTGACGCTGAACTCCACACCCAGCTTGGCGGCGACGTTCTCATACGTCCCGTCTTGCTGATTGCGCCAGAGCAGATTCGGGTTGGAGTCATTGGCCACGTACAGATCAGGCCAGCCGTCCAAGTTGTAGTCAAAGCTCACAACCTGAAACCCGAACAGGGCCACGGCTCCAATCCCGCTGGATTCACTGACGTCGACAAAGGTGCCGTCCCCTTGGTTCTCGAACAGGCGGTCTGCGACACCATCCAACCCCAGTGGGCCGTAGTACACGTCTTCGGTGAAGTACTTCATGCGCAATCCCTGCTCATGCACGGACTGCGCATCAAAGTCGATGTGGTTCACCACGTACAAATCGAGGTCCCCATCGCGGTCATGATCAAAGAACGCTGAACCGGTACTCCAATCCTCCACAGCCACACCGGCACTTGCCGCAACGTCCACGAAGTTCCCGCTACCGTCATTTCGGTAGAGCCGGTTCGGGCCCCGGTTGGTGACGTACAAGTCGAGGTCCGAGTCGCCGTCAAAATCAGCTGCCGTGACACCGTAGGACCACAGGCTATCCGCTGCGCCGCCCGCGCCTGGCACCTCCGTGAAGTGGCCAAGTCCGTCTCCTAGGAAGAGGGCGTTGGCGACTGACTCGGGACTGCCCTGCTCGAGCCCGCCGTTGGTCAGGTAGACATCCAGATGGCCGTCTCCGTTCAAATCGACAAGAGCGACTCCGGCACCAAAGGACTCGTGAATCAGGTGCTTGTCGGCGGACCCACTTCGCTGCTGAAAAGCACCAAGCCCGGACCCAACGGTGCCGTCGACGAAGTACAGCCCTGTGGGTTCCGGGATCTGTGCCTCGTTCGCGGAGACACCTCGGGGGCCTTCATCATTCTCACCGCCCTCTTGGCCACCGCAACAGGCAAGTACGAGCACCGAGAGCCAGAGACTCCTCACTCGCCGTCCTCCTCCAAGATGAACGCCAACGAACTCCTGGCGGCTGGGTTTCCAGGCTGAATGGCAAGTACGCTGCGGTACGTCGCGCGGGCATCTTCGCGGCGCCCGTCTCCGTAGTGGACTTCCGCTAGACCGAGCAGTGCGTCAACCGACTCCGGATCGTTCAATAGCGCTTCTGAGTAAGCCTCGAAGGCGTCACTCGGCTGGCCCAATTGCATGAACAAGACGCCCTGCTGGTAGAGAAGATTGGCATCGTTGGGGGCCAGCGCCAGGGCTTGGCGCATGCGCTCGAGTGCTTCGTCGGGATCGCCCCCCTCTCCCAAGACGAATGCGAGAGCCTGCAGGCCCGAGGGTTGATTCGGCGCGATCTTGACCGCCGACTCCAGGCTTCGGCGTGCCGCGGACAACTGACCAAGGGTCTGTTGTGCACGTCCTAATTGTTCAAGGGTGAGGGCATCACCCGGCAACATGCCCTTGGCCCGCCTCAACCACTCGACGGATTCCTCGGCTTGATCCAGTTTCAGCAGCAGGATGCCTACCGATCGCACGCTTTCACCATCCGCCGGGTTCTTCGCTGCGTGCTTGCGCGCATCGGCGAGCGCCTGGTGAACGGCCTTCCACTCCTCGAACTTGGCCGCTGCGTAGTCCGCGCCCTCCTCATCGCCTAGCCCGCGAAGGACCTTCGCGAGGCGAAAGTAGGCGTCGTCATAAGTTCGACGGCTGGCGATGGCGGCTTCAAACGCGTTCCGAGCCTGGTCGAGTTCGTTCTCCAGGTCGAGCAGGCACCCGTAACCAAAGAACAACTCGGGATCGACAACTTCGTGTGAGAGTGCCCGCTCAAGACAGCCGCGGGCCTGGTCCAGATCCCCAAGCTCCAGCGCCAAGACTCCCATCCTTCTCCAGACGAGGGGGTCATCGTGTCCCAGCCCCGTCGCAACTCGATAGTGACCAAAGGCCTTGGCGCCATCCAAGGCCAGCTCCTGCGTGCGCCCCGCCATGAGCAGGTACTCGACCTCGAAGGGTTCGAGACGCACCGATTCTTCAAGGTTCTCGATTGCTGCCGTCAGGCTGTCGTGGTCGAGGGTCTCGAGATAGACCTTCACGGCGTCGCTGCCCCGTTCGAAGGCAATGCGAGCGGGAGTCTTGGCGACTTGCCCGCTCCCATTGGCCTGCGTATCGCTCTCCGCGTCGGTCGAGCACGCTTGCAAGGCCAGCGCGAGTGCGAGAAGGGTGATGTGTGTGGCAAAACGGGGCATGGAGCGCGGATCCTAGCATCTGTCCTACGGGCATCCGAGAAGGCTGCGAGTACGATGTGACGGCTCTCGTCCCGGACCCTTTCCGCAGCCATGCCCGACAACCACCCCCCGGCATCAGTCCACGCATCCACAGCCATCACGGCGCCTGGAGAACTCGAGCATCGCTACGGGGAGCGGGTCCACATCCTGGACAATTCGTTGATTGCGACCGCCCTCGCCCAGCTGTCCAGTCCCATGGTGAGTCACGTTGAGCTCATGGCTCATCTGAGGTTGATCTACCCATTCCTATGTCTACACGCGTGTCACCACGAGCTGCCCACCGTGCACACCCAGGTTCCGACGCGAATGGCCGAGCATCATGCGGTGGCAGGAGTCTGGCGCGGCGAGGCTGTGGACCCGGGCCACGAGGTTGTTGTCTGCGACATCATCCGCGGGGGCATGGTGCCTTCACAAATCTGCTTCGAGCTCTTGAGCAGCTTGTTGCCCGAGCGAAATGTGCGCCTGGATCACTTGACCATGGCACGTGTCAGTAACGAGGACGGGCACATCACGGGTGTGGACCTCTCCGGCAGCAAGATCGGCGGCCCCCTCTCGGGCCGCACTCTGCTTGTTCCTGATCCTATGGGCGCGACGGGCTCGACCGCGATTCGAGCCCTCGATCACTACCGCGAACACCACGGCGAGCCTGCGCGGGTGATCGCCATGCCCATGATTTGCACGCCTGAATACCTGCGTAGAGTCCTGGATGCCTGCCCCTCGCTGGCGGTCTACACCGCACGCCTTGATCGAGGATTGTCCTCCGCGGAAATTCTGCAGAGTGTGCCCGGGGAATTCTGGGACCAGGAAAGGGGGCTGGACGACACGTCCTACATCGTGCCTGGCGCTGGAGGCGTGGGCGAACTCATCAACAATTCATGGTGTTGACGGCCTGCGGCTGGCGACCTTGCCTAGATCACGCCAGTACAGTCAGTAGCTGGGCCACGACCGACACGGCGATGGCAGTGGGCTCCTTCGAAGTACCGCCCGTACCGATTGGGCAGGTGACCTGAGCCAACTGGTCCGAACTGAACCCCCGCTGCTCGAGCCGTTCCCGAAACCGCTTCCACTTGCGCTCGGATCCGATGAGGCCTAGAAACGCGAAGGGCCCGCGCTGAATAGCCCTGGCTACGATCTCTAGGTCTCGCGCATGACTGTGGGTCATCACCAGCACGAGCGCATCGGAAGGCAGTGAGTCGATTTCCTCTTGCGGCTCATCGATGCACAGGACTTCGAAGGGACGCTCGCTATCCAATGTGGGCTGCAGGTCCTCTTGCTGACGCTCGTCCACTAGCAGGACCTCCGCCTGCAAGTAATTGGCTAGCCCACCGATGGCCTGTCCCACGTGCCCCGCGCCAAACACGACGACGCGCCTGCGTTGCCAAGTGAAGGTCTCGAAGAAAACGGTGACTTCGCCCCCACAACACTGTCCGGCGCGATCTGCAAGTGGGTAGGTCACACTGGCTGAGTGTCGGCCGTGCTGCTGGATGAACTCCTGCGCCTGCTCGAGGGCCAGCTTCTCGAGATTGCCTCCTCCGATCGTGCCCCAAACCAGTCGTCCCCCGGCGACAATCATACGCGCCCCCGGCTCTCTGGGTGCAGAGCCCCGGACCGCGGTAACAGTCACCATCGAGCAGGCCTCGCCGCGCGTCCGCAACTCTGCGAGTTGAGTGATCCAGTCCTGTTGGGGCAAGTCAGCGTCCATGTGGCCCGGGATTGTAAGGGCCGCACTGTACGAATCGGTTAGAAATGGAGGCCAGACCTGCCCCGAATCTCCATTCGCTTTGACTACACCCAGCATCCCATCCCCCAATCTCAGTCTGCTGCCTTGGCTGGTCGCGGCCCTGGTGTTTGGGGCCTGCTCCGAACAAGCGAGTGGTCCGATGCTGGATCAGGTACGGGAGACGGACCTGCTCATGGGCCGCGCCGAGGTTGGGGAGTTTCGCACGGGCGCCTGGCTGGATGGCGAGGCATGGATGCTCGTGGGAACCACGGGAGAAGGCCAGCTGCAGATCGATGCGCAGCTCGAGTCCGGTGAGGTGCTATCTCTCCACGCGGGTGAGCGTGACCCACAGGACCAGACCCTGTTGCTCTCATTGCCCGGGGAGGGACCGCGCCCCATTAGCCTGCAGTTTGAGGCTGCGAACGGCCTGCTCATCTCCAGCCTGCGACTCGCTCAGTCAGAACAGGTCCTTGCAACGGACGAAACTCTGCTCGGAAGCATGCGGGGCCGAGACGTACTGCTGCTCGTCTCGGATTCCGTTCACGCAGCCCACTCTTCGCTATACGGGCACACGCGACCGACTACGCCAGCCTTGGACCGCCTGGCGCAACAGGGTGTGCACTTCGGCGCCGCCTATTCCCAAACATCCTGGACCTTGCCGTCGGTCACATCCTTGTTCACCTCCCAAGAACAGGAACGTCATGGCGTGCGGCTTCTCGACAATCAACTAGGAGACGAGCTGACGACCTTGGCTGAGCTCTTTGCGGCTCGAGGTTATCGCACCGAAGGGTTCATCCAGAATGGAGTGGTGGGGCGGCCTTCGGGACTGGGCCGAGGCTTTGAGCAATACCGCGTCTACAAGTGGGGCGTGACCGGGCTTGGGCAGCTTTTGGAGACTCTGCAAGCGGTCACCGAAGCGGAAGATACGCGTCCCCTCTTCGCCTACGTACACCTGACTCCTCCCCACCAGCCCTACACACCACCGGCGCCCTTTCGCGGTCAATTCTCGGATCCCTCATATAGCGGCAACGTCGAGGGCTCGATTGTTGACTGCGCTCTTGTTCAAAAAAACAAGCTGGGCCCGGACCACGAAGACGTACGGCAGTTGGCCGCCTACTACGACGAGAACCTGCTGTACGCGGACGACGTCGCGGGACGCATCATGTCCTGGTTTGAAGCGCGCCCGGGCCAGGGCCCCTTGATCGTGGCCACTTCGGACCACGGAGAGGCATTCATGCAACACGGCAAGCAGGGACACAATTTCCACGTCTTCGAGGAGATGGTGCACATACCCCTCGTCTTCAGCGCACGTGGGAGCAGTCTGCCCATGGGCCGCTCGATCCCCGCACCCGTGAGCCTCTTGGACGTGACTCCCACCTTGGTAGACCTGTGCGGATTGGATTCTCCAAGCCAGCCCATGTCCGGTCGATCCTTGCTCGGTCTCTTCGCCGGGCAGGACCGAGCCACCCCCCGGCGGTTCTTCTATTCCTCCCGGTACGTGAAGGACGAGAAGGCGGAGCCGGACAAGACACACTTCGCCGTGCGCGTTGGAGTCCACAAATTGGTACGCGGTGAGGGCAGTCTGTCGCTTTTTGATCTCAAGCGGGATCCCGGGGAACTCAGCGATATCTCGGCCGCCAATCCGATTCTGGTGACCGCCCTGGAGGGAGAGCTCGACCGCTGGCGCGCCCGGGCCCTGAGCGAACAGGTCCACGCCAATCGGATCCGCATCGATGGACCGCGTGCGGACCAGATCAAGATCTTGGGCTACGGTGGGGACGAGGACTCCGAATCCGACTAGCCCCCGCGCCAACGGCCAAGCCTGCGCCACCCTGGAACGCCCCACTCGGTTCTGTTTGGGACGTGATCGCCCGTCTGAGTCATTTATTCACCCCCATCGGCCCCACCTGGGGCTGGATTGCGGATACGCTCGGCGGTTCGCGTGTGGGCGGAGAAGTCTCCGGAAGCCATTCGCAGCCGAGTGTGGGCCGAGCAGGTCCGCGTTTTTGGGCAGCTCTGCTGCCACCTGTTACTGAATCCGGTGTCGGATTCGCCATCCGATCCGCTACCCGATTCGCTACTGGGCCAACCGGCCCTGCGTGGACCCCTATGACTCTCGACTCACAGACGTCGCTCGACGACGCCCACTCTTCCTTTGCCGTTTCCGAAGTGCCCAGTTCCTCGTTCTTGGAGGATTCTGAGCAGGAAACCCGCGGCCGCGACCGTCGATTCGACTCCGTTCCGCCTGCCCTGCGCAATGCGCTGGCCGGGCGCGGCTTCGACAAGCTGACGGCCGTTCAGGAGGCCGTGCTCACTCCTGAAGCCGATGGCCGCGACCTGCAGATTTCCTCTCAGACGGGCTCGGGCAAGACAGTAGCCCTCGGCTTTGTCATCGCTGGCGCACTCGAGGCCGAGCGCCTGGGACGCGGCCCCCAGGCCTTGATCATCGTGCCCACCCGCGAACTCGCCGCCCAGGTGTGTGAGGAGTTGCGCTGGCTGCTCGCCGAAGTGGAAGACACCTTTGTCGTGTCGGTCACAGGGGGCACGCCCGTTTACCGAGATCGACAGACCCTTTCCCGCAAGCCGCGCGTGCTCGTGGGCACGCCCGGTCGTTTGCTCGACCACATCAAGAGCGGTTCCCTGCAACTCGGAGGCGTCAGCGAACTGGTGCTTGACGAGGCGGACCAGATGCTCGACATGGGTTTCCGCGAGGATCTCGAAGCCATCCTCGACGCCACGGAGGAACCCCGCCGCACGCACATGGTTTCCGCCACCTTCCCCGACGCCGCCCTGCGTCTCGCCCAGCGTTACCAGCACAACCCCTTCAGCATCGAAGGCACGCGGCTAGGTGCCGCGAACGAGAACATCACCCACGAGGGATTCCTGGTGCGGCACGGCGAGCGTTACGACGCATTGGTCCACCTCTTGCTCGAAGCTGAAGGGGAACGCACCCTGGTCTTTGTCGAACGCCGCATGGAGGCCCTGGAAATCGCCGAGCGCTTGGCCGATGACGGATTCGCCGCCCAACCCCTGAGTGGAGAACTCGTTCAGAGCCAACGCGACCGCACCCTGGCCGCCTTCCGTAGTGGCAAGGCCACCGTGCTCGTGGCCACCGACGTGGCCGCCCGCGGCCTGGACGTGCCTGACGTGGGCCTCGTGATTCACAGCGCGCCGCCCATGAACTCTGAGATCTATACGCACCGCAGCGGACGCACGGGCCGCGCGGGCAAGCAGGGTCGCAGCGTTCTCTTTGCCCCCCCGAAGAACAAGCGCAAGGTCAGCCGTTTATTGCGCGATGCCGGCGTCGAATTCCGTTGGTGTCCGATGGTGGACCCCAGTGATGTTCGCACGCAGCTTGTCGCCCGGGCTCAGAGTCACCTGGAGGCAGACCTCGACACGGCCCTCGAAAAGGGTGCTTCCAAGGAACACCTGGCCCAAGCCCGAGGCATCTTGAACGGGCGCGATCCGCTAGCCGTCGTGGCCACGCTACTCGCCCGACGCGACCCAAGTCCGCGCCCGCGATCCGCAGTGAGCCCAGCTCCCAGCGCTTACGAAAAGCCCGCTTTCAAGCAAGGCTACAACAAGAAGTACTCCCCCAACGGCCACCCACAGGACCGGGAGTCCTCCTTCCAGCACCAGGCCCCCACGCGGTTCGAGCGCTCCAAGCGAACCGGCGGGCGTTTCGCTATCGGCCGCTCAGTGCGTTTCTTCATCAGCTACGGATCCAACCAAGGCGCCAATCCCAGCCGCGTACTCGCCGCCGTCTGCCGACGCGGAGACATCCAAGGCGACATGATCGGCTCCATTGCCGTGCACCCCAACGCCTGCACGTTTGACGTCCAAGACGAGGTCGCCTCACACTTCGAACGCAACGCCGGCCGCCGCGATCCCCGTGATCCCAAGGTGGTCATTCGCCGCGACCGCGGCCCGGTTCAAGGCGCGCGCGGTGCCCGTCGCGGACGTGGCGGTTACCGACGCAGGTAGGGCGAGCTTCCTCAGGCCGTTTGGGACCCGAGGACCCCCCTTCGCAGCGCACGCAGGTGCCGGAGTCCGTGGCCTCCGACTCTCATGTCGGCCACCAGCCGGAGACTGCCGGCCTCGTCACATTCTTCCTGGAGAATGCGCGTTAGAGCTTCTCTTGTCTCAGGTAGCAGCGTCTGCCTCAACCGCTCCCCTAGAAGCTGAATGCCTGCTGTTTTGTGGTCGTAGTCGCATTCCTTCATCAGCTCTAGGTGCGAATCGTAGAGCTCGTCAAGACAGACAATTCTGTCCGCGTTCTTAAAGATGTAGGCGATGTCGACTGAGTCATGGAGTCGCTTTTCGTGACCCCGATCCCGCCAAGCCAGCACCTTGAGGCAAGTGAGATGCTCGATAGTGAGTGTGCGAATCTTGACGCTTTCGGGGAGGAGAACATGTTCAGCATGATCCAGTGCCTCCCGCAGTCCACGCACGTTCATTCGGTGATCGGCTTCGGGCGGCCACACGATCTCGCCATCCTCCTCTAGCCCTCCAAAAGGCACGAGGTCGACTTCGGCGCCACCTGGGAACGAGATGCGTTGCTTTGTGTCTAGGTGTAGACGTGCCCCGTTCCCCTTCACGAATGCTCCCTTGAGCCTGTCGTAGTCCTCCCAGCACCGGACACAGACGGCGACGTCCAGATCAAGGGTCGCTCGCGCGCGCTCGCACCCTCTGGCGTGCTCAAGAACTAGGTCACGGGCCGCGGCACCGATCAGCAGCCAATCAAGTCCCAGCACTCCCGCCCGTTGGACTATCGGCGCAAGGATTCTCGAGAGGCTAGCGAGCTCCAATTTACCCGATAAGTCCAGCAAGGAACTCCTCCTTGATGAAACGAGCTGCGTCCCCACATCGGTGGTCTCGGATAGCAAGGAGGTCGGCGACTAGGAGCAAGGGATGCACGACGTCCGTGCGCGGTCCGTCGATAGGCCGGGTCCAGAAGGCCTCGCGAATTTCAATGGCTCCCTGGGGGTTCGGACGCAAGCGGGCTGCCTGGAGAATGCCCACCGGGTCGCCCTTTACGTAGATCGTCCAGGTACCAGGCCGCAGGTTCGCGCCCAGCAGCTTGGCCGCCTCCTCTCCGCCCCAGACTGCATTGTGCGCAGCCAAGTCGCATTCCTGAAGTTGCTGCGGTGCGCTGGTCTCGAATCGCCCCAGCAAAGTGCGAGGTCGGAGTTTCCCTGTGTATTCCGCGATCCACCGATACACGAGGTCCTCGTCGGGTACGAGGCGACGCTTGTGTCCGCCAAGGCGCAGGAGGGTGCCCGCCTGTTCCAAGTCCTGCATGAGGTACACGACTGTTCCCGCTGCGACGTCGGCTGCGGCGGCGATCTCTAGGATGGGTTTCTGAACGAGCGGGGGATCACAAAGGAGATGGAAGAGCACCCGAATCGCAGGCGTGCGCCACTCCCGCGTCACCTTCACGTGGTGTGTATTCCGCGGAAGCTTGTTCGGGCGACGGCCCATGACATGCACGAGCATTCCAAGGGGCCGCAGATCCGTGTTGCCCGCCCCATCGACGAACGCCCTCCCGCGCCGAATCATCTCCTCGGCGGCCGCTGGACGGAGATAGTCCGCCACCCACAAACGGGGGAGCTCCTGGTCATCCCGTTTCTTCTCGGGCCCCCTGCGCTGACCATGGGGAGTTGCCAGAACCTCCTTCGTTGCCTGTCCCCCTCCCAGGACCCAGATCTCTTCTCCCGTGGCCAACCCCGCTGGCCTCCGGCCTCGCTTGAGGTGAAGATCCACCCCCAACCCAGCAAGCACCTCCAGAGCGTTTTCCATCAACGTGGTTTCCATCTCAAGTGACCCTTCCGCAGCCAGAAAGGCTGGAGGGTGAATATATGTCACTATCTATCGAGATTCAACCCCGTTGAATGTAGATACATATTGATATATTCCGCGATCAGACCTCAGACGCGCACCGAATGTCATTCTGGGCCGGGATACAGGCTGCCGAGCGCACGGGGGAGGTCAGCCAGTAACAGGGCGGGTCTCTGAAGAGCCACGCGGGCCACCTCGCCTGATCGTGCAGACAGCCTGGCCTCCCGAAGCTCACACGCGTGACACGAGGATCAGGACGTGGCAGCAGCCTCTCGGTGACCTACTTGTCCCCTAAATCCGACTCCACAGGGCGCATTCCGATGTGCCAGTCGCTGTCCCGTCCAAACTCAAGGTCAACCCCACTGTACTGATACAACCGCGTGCGACTCGCACTCCGTCCTTCGCTCCAGTAAGAGACTTCGACTTCGTAGTAGTCGAAGCCTTCGTGAGTACCCTTGTATTCGGACGAGAAGCCGTACTGAGCCTCGCCGGGGTAGCCAATACTGGATCCCCGCTTTGCGCCCTTGGATGTCGATCGCCAGTCGCTGGAGTCCCACTTGGTCGAGATGCCGACGCCACCCGCGCCGGAGTACTTGTACTGCTCGGCGTAGAATTCAACGCGCGGATGAGCCGGCTCTTTCCACGCCCACCCGGAAGCCGCGGGGATAGCGGAGGCCGTCCAGTCCCACGGGGTCGAAGAGGGGACAACCACTTGTTCCCCCGACGCCGACGTTCGTACAGGGCTAGGGGCGGGCCCGCATGAAGCGGAAAAACCGAGAAGGAGAAGAATCAAGCAGAGGCGAGTCATGGAAGCTCCTGACGGAAGCGAGTGGGCGCAAGGCAGGTTCGACCATAGGCTTACTGTGTCCAGTGCTCCTAGTGGCTTCCGGGCATCAAGCGCCTAGAGGGCCGCTGCGCACTCATTCGCGTCGGCAGGAAGATACCAGGCCGGGCACCGGAAGGTGGAGTGGTGGGCCATACTGGACTCGAACCAGTAACTTCCACGCTGTGAACATGGCACTCTACCAATTGAGTTAATAGCCCTGTTGGCGCCCAGGTCTGCTAGAGGGACCGGTGCCGGGCGGGGACGATACGGGGGGGCGCGGGTTCTGGCAAGCCCTTCAGGAGGGATCGGAGCCCAAGCGGGTGCGCAGGCGGTCTCCTAGCTTGCCCTCGGCACGGCGCAACATCATGCGCACGGCGTCCTCGCTCTTGCCGCCCATGCGCTCGCCCGCCTCGCGCAGGGATAGTCCCTCAAAAAAGACGAGGGTGATCGCCTTTCGGTGCTCGGGGGACAGTTCGGTCAGGGAGTCGCGCAGGTACTCGACTTGCTCGTCGCGCTGGACGTGTTGGGTGACGGAGAGGTCCTGGCTAAGAAACTCAAGGGTGCGCGTCTCGTCGCCCTTCTTGGATTCCAAAGCGCGTTCGCGACTCAGGTCGCGCTTGCCAGCGGAGTAGAACTCGGCCTTGTCGCGAATCTTGTTCTGCAGAATCTGGATCAACCAACGCAGCAGCGAACCCTCTCCCTGGTAGCGGTAGCCATGGAAGTCGCGGGCGGCCTCGCGGAAGGTCGTCTGGGCCAGGTCGTCGGGCTCCTCTTTGAGGCGCAGCCGTGGTCCAAGCTTGCGCCGCGCCATGTCCACCATCGTCTGGTGGTAGCGTTGGAAGAGCTCGTTCAGGGACTCGATGTCACCGTCGTGAGCGGCCGCAACGAGCTGTTCGACGTGGTCCAAATTCTCCGAGGGAGGGTCGGACTCGGAGTTGGAATCGGGGGTCTGAGTCATGATCGGTCAGGGAAGTAGGGATCATTCTAACGAACGAGTCGGCGGCGAGTTAGCCGACATGGTCACTGGACGACGCGGCCCAGGAAATCGTCCTCTAGTAAGACTTCAACCCCGAGGGCCTCAGCCTTCTTGGCCTTGCTGCCAGGTTTGCCGCCCTGAACGAGAAAATCGGTCTTGGCGCTGACGGAGCTGCTGACGCGGCCCCCGCAATCTTCGACGACCTTTTTGGCCTCGGCGCGGGTCATTTTTTCCAGGGTTCCGGTGAAGACCAGGGTCTTACCCTCAAAGACGCCGTCGCCACGCACCGGGTCGGGGAACAGCGGTCGAACGCCACCGTCGTGCAGCTGTCTTAGAAAGACTTGGTTCTGCTTGTCCCCGAACCAGGTCACGATCTTGTGCGCCACCTCGGGCCCGATGCCATCGTGGGTTTGAAGGTCCTCTTCTGTCGCACTCCGCAAAGCCTCCATTGATGGATAAGCCAAGGAGAGCAGGCGGCCGGTAGCTGCCCCCACATCGGGGATGGCCAGGGATGCGAGCAGGCGCGCGAAGGGCACTTGCCTGCGCTCTTCGATCTGCGCCATCAGGTGATCCACGGACTTCTGCCCCCAGCGCTCCAAGCCCACGAGCTTGGCCGGGTCCAGATGAAACAGGTCAGCGGGAGAGGAGAGCAGTCCAGCATCTAGCAACTGCCAGATCATCTTCTCACCGATCGAGTCGATCTCGAATCCGCCACGCCCCACCAAGACCAGCGTGCGCCCCACGATTTGAGGCCGGCACCCCTGCACGTTGGGGCAGCGGTAGTACTTGCCCTCGTGCAGGACCTCGGTCCCGCAGGCGGGACAAACGCTGGGCATTTGCAGCGACTCGCGGTAACTGGCAGCAACCCCAGCTCGCGGCGCCCCATGTGGATCGAGCAGCTCGTCGGGGATGGCAGAATCCCAGTCCGCAGGCGCCTTGCCCGTGGCAGCCGCGGCTACGCCCTCGATTTGGGGAATGACATCGCCTGCACGTTTCAAAAATACACGGTCCCCCACGTGCAGCCCCAGGCCACTCACGTGATCGGCATTGTGCAGGGTGGTGTGGCGCACGGTAACGCCCATGACCTCCACGGCATCGACATGGGCGCGCGGGGTAAGGCGGCCATTGGCTCCAACCTGGATCTCGATGGCCCGCAGGGTACTGATGGCCGACACCGCCTTGAATTTCTGCGCGTACTGCCAGCGTGAAGCTCTCGCTGTGGTGCCCAAACGCTCGCGCAAGCTCAGGTCGTCCAGCTTGCAGACGACGCCATCCACTTCGAAGGCGAGTTCGTCGCGCCGCTCCTCCATTTCCTTGTGGTAGGCAAGGCAAGCGTCCAAGCCCTGCACGCGACGGGCGTGACCGGAGCTCGGGAGTCCCCACTCGGTTAGGGCTTGGAGTAACTCCGTGTGACTCGTGAATTCCATTCCACGCACCCGAGGGGCGGCGTAGATGTGAAATTCGAGCGGGTAGCGTGCCACCTGCGCTGGATCGTTGCGGCGAATGGCACCGGCAGCCGCGTTGCGTGGATTGGCGAGACGGGTCCCACCTCCGGACTCGCGTTCCAGATTGAATTCCTCGAAGCGCGCGCGACCGATCAGCAACTCTCCGCGCACTTCAAGCAGGGATGGGATAGGCCGGGTCGCATCGTCCAGACGCAGGGGAATATTACGCACGGTGCGCATGTTGGCGGTCACATCCTCGCCCACCTGCCCGTCGCCGCGCGTCGCACAAAGAGTGAGTTGCCCCTCTTCGTAAAGCAACGAAACGCTGACCCCATCGAACTTGGGCTCCACCGACCAAGTCAGATCAACGGTGCTCTCGAGACCCAGGAAACGCCCGATCTTCTCCTCGAATTCGCGAACCTCGTGCGCGCTGAATAGGCTCTCGATCGAGAGCATTTGCACCGCGTGTTCGACCTTTCTCAGCCCTTGACCTTCGGGCACCGGTGCCCCCACCCTCTGCGAAGGGCTCTCTTGCAGAACGAGGTCCGGGTGGGCCTGCTCCAGTTGCACGAGCTCCTTGTAGAGACCGTCGTATTCGGCATCACTGATCTCGGACAAGCCCTCGACGTAATACGTACGGCTGTGACCATTGAGCAGGTTCACCAAGCGGGCAATGCGGTCTGCGGATGAGGCTGTCATGGCTCAGGACGCAGGCGTCTCGTGCTTGTCATCGAGACTAGCTGTGAATGGATGGGGCAGGAGCTGGTCCATGGAGGAGATCCACGCACCCGCACCCTTGCCCGCCGACACAACGCGCATGTGCGTGCCGAATTCGGACAGGAACTGCCTGCATGCACCGCAGGGGCTCACCGGCCGAGTTCCCTCCGTCACAATCGCAAGCGCCACCAGTTCGTGTGCTCCCGCGGCAACAGCAGCCGCCAATGCGGCGCGCTCCGCACACAGTGTCAGACCGAAGCTGACGCTTTCCACGTTCACGGCAGCAAAAACCTCGCCCTCGGCCGACCTCACAGCGGCTCCGACACGGAAGCCTGAATAGGGGCAGTGGGCGCGTGGCAGCACCTGACGCGCCGCGTCGAGGAGCTCCTCATCGGCGGGTGTCAGGGTCTCAGCTCCCCCGCTAGAAGGGGGTGTCGTCGGGCTCGGAGCCATGGCCCCGAGCCTCACCCGTGACCGCTCCGTCGTCAACGACCGTCTGGCCTTCCTTGCGGCCGCTCGCCAAGGCTTGCTCGGAAAGGGGAGCCCAACCCGCAAAGGGCACGGACAGGCGCTCCTGGCGACGACCGGATTGCGGGTCCTCCCAGACCTCGGGATGAACCTCCACCAAGGCTTGCCGGCCCTCCATGTCTTGGGGCTCGAGGTCCAAGACTCCCGACACGTCAAAGCCCAGGACGCCGAGCACGAACTTGACGCGCTGGACTCCGCGCTCGCTCCATGTCAGGGAATCCCAGGCCGCCGTGCGTCCGGCGTACTCCCCGTCCAACACCTCCAGGCGCAGGCTCCAGCGCACGGCACCGCTGCGGGACTCGCCTACTCGCACCTCAGCAATTCGACAAGCGTAGGAGCCAGGCGGAACCGCCACGAATGACTGGGTGTCTTTGACCTCTGCGAAGTTGGTTTCCATGTTGTCTCCTGTTCCTTGGGTGCTGATGTGAGTTTGTTGAAAGACAGACGCGCTGCATGGACGAGGGTTTCAAGATTCTGGAACGATCCGGTTCCAGCGTGCAGGCCACGCCACGGACGGGGTACGATCCAATGCGCTGTGCTGCGCTCTACCCTTGAAGAACCGCGCGTCGCTGTCGGCGCCCGCTTGGCCCTGGTCTGCGGTTTGCTGGCCTTCGGCTGCGCTCCCGAAGTGGGCCCTGGCGCCGCGTGCGATGTGGTCATCATCTCAATCGACACGGTGCGCGCCGATTCCTTGACGTTCGAAGATATAGACGTCAGCCCGAACCTCTGCGCTCTAGCCAAACGCGGGATGCTCTTCGATCAAGCCATCGCAGGATCCAGCTGGACCCTGCCCAGCCATGCCGAGTTGTTCACCGGGTTGCCCCCCATCCTGCACGGGGTGCACGACGACGGGCGTCGTATCGATCCGCTGCACGCGACCCTCGGAGAGAGACTGTCCAAGCTGGGAATGCACACCGCAGGTGTCTTTAGCGGCTGGTACCTGGCAGGAGCGTACGGATTCGAGCGGGGGTTCTCGTCCTATCAGTGTGCTCTGGCAGAGGAACCCGAGGCGGACCAAGACCTCGCGCGCGCCCTGGGCGCCGGAGGCACGGCGGCCCTGTGGGCCAGAGACATGCGCGGTTTCGCATCCCACCGAGATGTGAGCAGCGCGCGGGTAATCGAATTGGCTCAGCAAGCCGTGTTGGAGACTCCGACAGATCAACGACTGGCCCTTTTCGTTCACTTGTTCGATCCGCACCACGACTTCATCCCACCGAAACCCTTCGCCGACCGCTTCGATCCCGATTACGCGGGGAACATGAATGGCGAGAACTACTGGAACAACCCCGCGATCTACAACCCGGCGCGCGAACCAGCGCGCGTGATTTCCGACCGCGACCTGGAACATGTGCGCTCCCTCTACCGGGGAGAAATCGCATGGGTTGATGATCGCATTGGAGATCTGCTCGACACCCTCGAATCAACGGGCAGGATGGAGAACACGCTGTTCGTTGTACTCTCCGATCATGGCGAGGAGTTCTTCGAACACGGGAACCGCGGCCATCGCCAGACTCTCTATGACGAAGTCTTGCGTGTGCCCCTGCTGGTCGTGCCACCGGCCTCACAGCAGTCCGAAGCGGCCCATTGCTCCAGACAAGTCGCCCTGTGCGACATCCTGCCCACGCTCTTGGACTACGTTGGCTCACCGGTGGCTACCCAATGTTGGGGGCGGTCGCTGCGAGCCCTGATCGAGGGCAACGACTTGCCTGCGCGACCGGTGCTCTCGCACCTCGGACTCGGGGCCGCCCACGGCTCGCGTGCGCCCCTGCGTATGCTCGAATGCTACCGCAGCGAGGAGTACAAGCTCATCCGGCGGCTGGAACTGGGGACCGGGCCACTGGGATCTCGGATAGAAGCGTTGGAATGGTATGACCTGCGGGCCGACCCCAACGAACTCACGCGACTCACAGCCCACGAGCGAGTCAAGATTGAGCCGGCGTGGCGAGCCGCAGAAGCAGAATTGGAGGCCATGCGCAAGTTCGCCAGCAGCCTCCCGCGTTCTTCTCCGGACGAGCTCACGACAGATGTGACGCGCATCTTCGAATCAGAACTGAAGGCCCTGGGATACGGCGGAGAGGGTTTTGATGCACCGGAGGCTGAGAACCGTTGGCCCACTGAACCCGGACCCGCCCTACACTTACCCTCAACGCTTCCAGTGGATTCGAGCGAATGAGCTCACCCAACAAAGAAGCTCGACTGAGCTCGATTCTTTCCGACATGGAGCCCCGCACATGGATACAAGCAACGACGAACAGGAAGTTGACTACGGCCCTCTGGCCTGTCTGATCGGAACCTGGAAGGGCAATCGAGGAGTGGACGTTTCTCCCGAGCCGGAAGGGACCGAGCACAATCCCTATTTCGAGACGTTGGAGTTCGAGGCGATCGGAGATGTGGAAAACGCCGAATCGCAGGTGTTGGCCGTCTTACGCTATCAACAGATCGTGCGCCGCAAGTCGAATGACAAGGTCTTTCACGATCAGACCGGCTATTGGACCTGGGATGCGGAGGCCGGGGTGATCGTGCAGTCTCTTACGATTCCCCGGGCGGTGTGCCTCCTGGCGGGCGGGGTGCACTCAGGCGCCGAGGATCCAGCTGGGACAGTACGCCTGGCCGTCCAAGCCGAGTTGGGAGATCCCGATTGGGGCATTCTCCAATCACCGTTCATGCGCGAAAAAGCGCGCACCCTCAAGTTCAACCACGAGGTCGAGGTCGACGGTGACCAGCTTTCCTACTCCGAAACAACGCTACTCGACATCTACGGCAGGACCTTTGAGCACACTGACAAAAACGTCCTGACGCGCCGGTAGGCTTCGAGGCTCTCACGTCGAGCCGCTTGGATCAGGCGGTGACGGCCCGGAACACGCGCTCCATGTTGCCGCCCATCACGGCGCGCACATCCGACTCGTCGAGACCTCGCTTCCTCAATGCATCGGCGAGGTGCGGGTAGCAGGACGCATCCTCCAGCCCTTCGGGGCGGCGCTGGATGCCATCGAAGTCCGAGCCGATGCCGACGTGTTCAATGCCACAAATTTCGACAGCATGCAGAATGTGATCCACTACGCAGCCGATGGGCAGGGGCTTCAGCTCTCCCTGCAGGTGGTCCGCCTGCAGGTGAAATAGCGCGGTCTCGATTGGATGATCCAGAGCCCTGTAGGCATCACTCTGACGCTCCGCTCTTTCGATGACGGCAGCCTCTGCGTCCAAGAAGGCGGTGCAAAAAACGATACCCACCACTCCACCCGCTTCGGCCAAATCCTTGAGCTGCCTGTCGCTCAAATTGCGTGGGTGATCGTGAATTGCCCGACATCCCGAGTGACTCGCGACCACGGGTTGGGAGGAAGTCTCGAGTACGTCATAGAACGACTTCTCAGCGGCATGAGACACATCCACGACCATGCCAAGTTCATTCATGCGCCGGACTACATCCCGCCCGAAGTCCGACAGTCCATGGGGAATATCGTCGCCCGCACCAAATTGGCACGAACGAATCCAAGGCAGATGGTTGTTCCAAACGAGCGTCATCATGCGCACGCCGCGCCCATGGAAGTACTCAAGAGTCTCCAGGCTCTCGCCTATTGAGTGGCCCCCTTCGATCCCAGCAATCGCCGCAAGGCACCCCGCGCGATGGGCGGCGTCCAACTCGGCACCGCTGGTCACCTGACGAATCTGGTTGGGATCTCTGGCGACGAGTTTGTCCAGGGTGTTCAACAAGGCCTCGGTCCGCTTGAACACCGCTTCCGGTCCGTAGTCCTCATACACGGGATCGACCCAGGTGACGAATACCACGCTGGCCAAGCTTCCCTCTCGGCCGCTCGCCAGATCCAGGTGCCCCCCGGTGGCCCCACCCAGGTCGTGACCCAGGTCCAAGGCACGCTGGAGCGAGTCCACGTGGGCGTCAAAAACGGGCGGGCAAGTGCTGCTGAGACTCTCCATGGGGGAACACCCTAGAGAGTCCAGTGGGCTCGATCTGCCCCGAAGGCCCACTCAGGCCCCAAGAGAGGCCGGGCTGTCATCCTGACAGTCGATGGGGGCCAGCTTCAGATGCTCTGCCAGAGTGGCAGGGGGGGCTGTGGCACACGCGCGACTGAGGCCTCGTGGCAGGGTGCATTGATTCCCCTAACTCTCTATTTGGTAGTGAGTTACAGACCATCGACTTTGGTGGCTCCGCGTCTCGGACAGCGGCACGCTCTTTGCTTTCTCGACGGCACGGTGCGGCCTGCGCCGCCAGCCCCCCACGCTCACGATGTCCTTCGAACCCACAGCCAGCGACCGCGACAGGCGCATCCTGATCGCAGACGATGACGCGGACCTGTGCCGTGGCGCTGCCGAGCTGCTCGATCCCCTAGGCATCGAAGTGGTGCGCGCCTGCAGCGGGGACGAGGCCTTGGGGGTCTTCCGCAGCGGAGCTCCCCTACATTTGGCGCTGCTGGATGTGCACATGCCTGGTCGCGGAGGCCTGGACCTCTTCGGGGACTTGCGACTCGAGGCGCCCAGCCTGCCCTGCATCCTGTGGTCGGGCGAAGCCACGGAGGCCTACGAGCGCGTGGCCCTGCGCTCGGGCATCTCGGCCTTCCTGCGCAAACCCGTTCACCCCGACACGCTGCGCACCGAAGTGCAACGCGTGCTCCACGATCACTGGGGGAGCGTCAACTAGCTCCCCCGTTCGCTTCCACCGCCGTCTCTCGACGGTCGGCGCCCATTTAAGGCACCCCCCTTTATTCACCGTCCCCCGGACAATCGTTCCGACCCTTACTTAAGAGAATCCTCACCATGGCCACCAAGACCAAGTCCAAGAAGAACATCGCCATCCGCCCCCTGGGTGATCGCCTGCTCGTTCAGCGCATCGAAGCCGAAGACAAAACCGCCGGCGGCATCCTGCTGCCCGAAAGCGCCAAGGAAAAGCCCAAGGAAGGCATCGTGCTTTCCCTCGGTGACGGCCGCACCCTCGAAGATGGCAGCAAGAGCTCCTTCTCCGTCAGCGTTGGCGATCGCGTCCTGTTCACCTCCTACGCCGGCACCGACGTCAAGTACGCCGGCGAAGACTACATGATCATGCGCGAGGACGACCTGCTCGCGATCATCGACTGAGTTTGCTCGCACCACTAGCCCGCCAACTCAACCTCAACACCAGACCAGCACAAGGAGCAGCCCCATGGCCGCCAAGCAAATCAGTTACGACGCGGACGCCCGCGAGCACATTCGCGCCGGAGTGCGCAAGCTCGCCCGAGCCGTCAAAGTCACCCTCGGTCCGCGTGGCCGTAACGTCATCATCGAGAAGGCCTTCGGGAGCCCCACCGTCACCAAGGACGGCGTGAGCGTCACCAAGGAGATCGAACTCGAGGACGCCTACGAAAACATGGGCGCCCAGCTCGTGAAGCAGGTGGCCGCCAAGACCAACGACGCCGCGGGTGATGGCACGACCACCGCCACCGTCCTGGCCGAGGCCATCTTCGAGGAAGGCCTGAAGAACGTCACCGCCGGTGCCAGCCCCGTGGGCCTCAAGCGTGGCATCGACAAGGCCGTGGAAGCCTGTGTGAAGAACCTGCACAAGCTCTCCACCCCCATCAAGGGCACCAAGGACACCTCCCAGGTAGCCTCGATCGCCTCCAACAACGACCCCGAGATCGGTTCCATGATCGCCGAGGCCATGGAGCGCGTGGGCAAGGACGGAGTCATCACGGTGGAAGAGGGCAGCACCCTCGACACCCA